>CDZY01039817.1_pt1 | contig 134180 bp, 119 predicted proteins | sample 557671 | NCBI WGS metagenome assembly CDZY01 (sample SAMEA3182091, study PRJEB8094) | gut metagenome | biome: human; feature: gut; material: Stool; isolation source: human stools | place: Canada | collected 2013-03-11
AGCATTGCATTTCCATTAATTTCGACAGGAGTATATGGATTTCCGAAGGATAAGGCATTACAGATTGCTGTGTCAGTATTCAGCCAGTTTCTTACAGAAAATGAAATTGAAATCATACTTGTAGTGTTTGATAAAAGGTCTTTTCAGCTATCGGCTCAGATTGTAGGTGATATTGATTCTTACATATGTGCTAATTATGTCAGGGAAAGTTATAAAAAAGAGTATCCTGTGCAAAGAAGAAGCAGCGCCCGCATGAGAGAATTGTCAGATGAAGTGTTCTATGAGGAGATGCTTCAAAGAGAGGCAGATGATAACGGTCCATTTGAGGAAGATACAGATGCAGGGCTGCCGCAGCCTGCTATGCTGTCAGCAGACACTTCTTTGGAAGACCAGCTTGCAAATATTGGCGTTTCATTTCATGACAAATTATTTGAGCTAATCGACGAAGCACATATTGATAATAAGGATGTGTGGAAACGGGCAAACCTTGATAGAAAACATTTTTCAAAGATTCAGTGTGACCGGAATTATCATCCAAAGAAGAAGACGGTAATGGCACTTTGTATTGCACTGCAGCTTGATCTGGAACAGTCAAAAGATTTACTTGCCAGAGCAGACTGGGCATTCAGCCCAAGCAGTAAGGTAGATCTGATCGTGCAGAAGGCTATAATAGATAAGCAGTATGATATTATGCAGCTGAATGTGACATTATTTAAGTATACGAATGAAATTCTTGGAGTATAGGAGCAAGATTGATATGTGGGATGACATATATAAACCGAATTCTATTGGCAGTGAGGGTGGCACGATTATTGCAGATGAGGAATATAAAGAATCGTGTAGGATAACCTTGGAAAGATGCGAAAGATATGATGCAATTACATGTGGTGTATATGGATGTATGGTGCATACGGCTTTTTGTGATAAAAGTCATAGTCAGGAAGTATTTGATAATATGAAAAATGACTTGCAGGAATTCATAGATAAGGATACAACAGCGGATGAAGAATATATTTTCTATGAAGAGTTTACAAGTAAATATTGATTTGTTCAAATTTTTACGTCGGTACTCACATAGTATCGGCGTTTGTTTTTTATCTTAAAAGTGTCGCCCAAACAGCGACCATATGAAGATGTCCTTCAATTATACTCATATTGTAACAAAGAAAGAGAGGTGCCGGAGTAATCCGGGGATTGGAGGCATTAATGCCGGATGTTCTTGATGAATTTGATCATGTACTTGACAGGAAGGAAGAGCAGGGATGATGAGAGCAATTAAAGTTACGGGAAAAGGAAAAATAGCAGTAAAGCCGGATATGATCCGGTTATATGTAAACAAGGAAGAGCTTTGCAAAGAATATGAAGATACTCTTCGCAGGTCAGCAGAAGATACAGAACTGCTCAAGGATTTATTTGAAGAACTTGGATTTCAGAGAAGAGACCTTAAAACAGTATATTTTAATGTTGATACAGAATATGAAAGCTATCAGGACATGTATAAGAGCTGGAAGCGTAGATTTGAGGGGTATAAGTATAAGCACCATATGAAAATTGAGTTTGCAGCTGACAACAAAAAGCTGGGGCAGGTGCTGTATGCTTTGGCACATAGTTCATTAAAACCGGAATTTTCTATTGAATATACTGTAGCTGATGTAGAAAAATGTAAGAATGAACTGTTACATAAAGCGATTGAGGATTCCATCCAAAAGGCACAGGTACTTACAACAGCAGCAAATGTGAAAATGGGTGAAATACAAACAATTGATTATTCCTGGGGAGAGATAGATTTTGCAACAAAGCCATTGAATGAAATGAAATTAATGGAGTGCACTGAATGTGAAATGAGTGCACCGGGGACATATGATATAGATATTGAGGCAGACGACATAGATGTTACAGATACAGTAACTGTAGTCTGGACAATATTTTAGATTAGATAATTTCTATCATTACATGGCGATTTGTGTATACGGAATCGTTGTATAAGAAACCTCCGGATGCGGTTAAGAAATGTATTGCCCAAATGAAGGAAGAAACTTATAATAAAATGATATAAATAAACTTCATTAATCTTCTGCATACGGTGATAAGCCTTATGGCAGGGGAGATAAAGGCATATCGGGATATTATGATTAGAACAATAGCACACATACACAATGATTTTACAGCCAAATTCGGTATACCCAGACAGAGCGGACTTACAAGCGCGGAGTCGGTTATAGTATTTGAACCTGAGTACAGGGATATCAATGCATTCAGAGGACTTGAGGAGTATTCATATATCTGGCTGCTGTGGGAATTCTCGAAGCTGCCAGCAGGTAACGGTGCAGATAATAACAGCACATGGTCTCCGATGGTTCATCCGCCAAGACTTGGCGGCAATAAGCGGATGGGAGTGTTTGCAACGAGGTCACCGGTAAGGCCAAGCCCGATAGGATTATCGAGTGTAAAGCTGCTGGGAATTGAGACTGATAAAAGATACGGACCTGTCCTGCGTGTTCAGGGTGCTGACCTTCTTGACGGAACACCGATATATGATATAAAGCCGTATATTACCTATACGGACAGCCATCCGGATGCTGTATGCGGATTTGCGGACAGAGTAAGCGGATACAGCCTTGAAGTGGTATTCCCGGATGAACTTATGGAACTGCTGCCGGTAAGGCTGAGACAGGCTGTCACGGAGCTTCTTAAGCAGGATCCGAGACCGCAGTACCAGAACGATGAGACAAGGCGCTATGGAATGGAATATGGCGGATATGACATAAGATTCCACGTTAGGGAAGGCGTACTTACGGTATGTGAGGTGGTAAAACTTGAATAATTACAGACTGACGATACAGTATGACGGCAGCAGATATAATGGCTGGCAGAGACTTAATGACACAGACAATACAATTGAACAGATACTCACGGATGCAATAATAAAGAGCACCAGTGAGAAGACAAAGCTTATCGGTTCGGGGCGGACAGATGCGGGAGTACATGCACTGGCGCAGACGGCTAATTTCAGATGCAGACAGAGGCTTGATGAGATGCACTTTACAGAGGAGCTTAACAGCATGCTTCCCGAAGATATAAGGGTTAATCTTACTAAGAGAGTACAGCCTGACTTTCATTCAAGACATTCTGCAACAGGTAAATACTACGTCTACAGAATTGAGACATCAGAGCCTGCCAATCCGTTCAGGCGCAGATATTCATGGAAGCCTGACGGAATACCTGATGTGAAGCTTATGTGTGAGGCGGCACAGCGGATGATTGGAGAACATGATTTTAAAGCATTTTGTACAGATGCGAAGCTTATGCCATATACAGTAAAGACAGTATATGATATAAATATACATAAGGATTATTCATGCCTGTGGAATCGTGAAGAGCCGGGAATAATTGAACTGGAATTTCACGGAAGCGGTTTTTTGTATAACATGGTAAGAATCATGGCAGGCACGATAGTTGATGCAGGACTTGGCAGATTCAGCCCGGCAGACATAGATGCCATGCTTAACGGCGGCACAAGAAGCATGAGCGGACAGCTTGCCCCTGCAAAAGGGCTTTTCCTTAAAAAAGCTGAGTATTCATATTAATAAAAAGGAGTAATACAATGATTAAAGAACAGGTGATTCAGGATTTCTTAGACGTACTTTCATCAAAGGAGCCGGTTCCGGGCGGCGGAGGTGCATCTGCACTGTGCGGTGCTGTCGGTAACGCACTCGGGCAGATGGTAGCCAATCTTACTGTAGGTAAGAAAAAATATGCTGAGGTTGAGCCGGAGGTTAAGGAACATCTTGAGAAGATGGTGAAGCTTCAGGCTGAATTTACAGCACTTGCAGATGACGATGCAAAGGTATTTGCACCGCTTGCAAAAGCATATTCACTTCCATCTGAGACTGAGGAGCAGAAAGCATACAAGGCTGAGGTCATGGAGACAAATCTTCTTGCGGCAAGCGCAGTTCCTCTTCAGATTATGGAAAAATCAATGCAGATGCTTACAATTCTTGACAGACTTGCAGATATTGGAAGCAGAATGGCTGTAAGCGATGTGGGAGTGGCAGTACAGAGCACAAGAGCCGCACTTCTCGGAGCAGCAATGAATGTGTATATTAACACAAAGTCAATGAAAGACCGCAATAAAGCAGAGGAACTCAATAACAGCGCCAATAAGATGATTGAGGAAGGAAGCAGACAGGCAGACAGAATCTACGATAAGGTCCTTAAGGCGTTGATATAATTAAATATTAGATGGAGAGAGGTACAACTATGGAAGCATTAAAGGGAGCAGCAGTTTCAGCAGCAATAAAGGAGCAGGTACAGAACCGGCTTGCAGAGCTTGACGGATACATACCGACACTTGCAATCATACGTGTCGGCGAGAAGCCGGATGATATATCTTATGAAAAAGGTGCAATGAAGAAGATGGCTTCATTCGGACTTAACGTGCAGTCGTATACATTTCCGGAGGATATAAGTGATGCTCTGTTTAAAGAGGAATTCGCAAAGATAAATGCAGACAAGGCAATAGATGGCATTCTTATGCTGCGTCCGCTGCCTAAGCACATCTGCGAGAAGGACATTGAGAAGATGATTGACCCGGCGAAGGATCTTGACGGAATATCACCTGAGAACATTGCAAAGGTATTTGCAGGTGACAGCACAGGCTTTGCACCATGTACGGCGGAGGCTGTAATCGAGGTGCTCAAGGCATACAATATTCCGATGCAGGGTAAACGTGTTACGGTAGTCGGACGTAGCATGGTAGTAGGTAAGCCCCTTTCGATGCTTTTTGTCAAAGAAAATGCGACAGTTACAATATGCCATACAAGGACAGCAGACCTTAAGGCAGAGTGCAGCCGTGCTGAGATTCTTGTGGCAGCAGCAGGACGTGCCAGGATGCTTGACGGGGCATATGCCGGTAAGGATGCTGTTGTTATCGATGTTGGAATAAATGTTGACGAGAATGGCAGGCTTTGCGGAGATGTTGATTATGAATCACTTGAGGGCATTGCATCAATGGCAACTCCTGTTCCGGGAGGTGTCGGAGCGGTTACTACGGCAGTTCTTGCAAAGCACCTTGTGCAGGCGGCAGTGGGGAGAAAATGATTAGAATTGCGACAGTAGATGACGAGACAGAATTTCTTGGATATCTTGCGGTACAGATAGAAGATTATATGGCAGCAAGGGGCTGCAAATATGAACTTAAACAATACAGTGTGCCGCAGGATGTACTTACAGATAATGAGCCTTTTGACTTGTACCTCATAGATATTGATATGCCTGGTATAAACGGACTTGAACTGGCCCAGGCAATACGTGACAGAATGGGAACAAGACCTGATATGATGTTTGTTACCTCAGATGACGGTGCCGTGTTTGAGGTGTTCAGATATCATGTATTTGATTACATTATGAAAACAGATTTTCATAAGAGGTTTATTAATGTAATGGACAGATATCTTCAGGAAAAGAAGACACATAACAGATATACATTTGAACTTAAAGATGGCATCATGGTACAGTATGCCGATGATATAGTATATGCAGAGGCTTTGGGACATAGTGTCACGCTGCATTGCATTAGTGGCGATTACCAGTTGGCTGTTACGTTAAAGAGTGTAGCCGGAATACTTGCAAAAGAAAAGTTCCTGCGTGTACATAAGAGCTTTTTGGTGAATACCGATTATATCAGGAAGCTTGATAAAACATCGCTTACACTCAGTGTATGGGATGACAGGCAGTTGCCAATAAGCAAAAATAATGCGTATAACATAAGACAGGATTTTTTAAGAATACAGGGTTCCGAAGATATCATGTAAGGGGCTGGGCACCTGTACATAAATGTGGTACAACATGAGTGACGGAAATGGAGATTAAAATGAATTATGCATTTGAAATATGCGCAAATCTTATTGAAGGTATACTTGTAACCCAGTTTTTCGTAAGATATTTTGGATTTAAGAATCGCACAAATCAGATAATAAAGATATTACTTATGACTGTATTATATGCAGTATGCATGTCAGTAATTAATGCGTACGATTATATCGGAACGATTTCGGGCTGTATCATTGATGCCGCTGAATTTATATTAGCGGTTGTTTTGCTCAAGGGAAAGGTCTTGGAGAAATTGCTGCTTGTGCAGATGAGATCTGTAGAGGCAACTACGGTTTCAGTGCTGCTTACGGGGGCATTTAAAGAATGGATTTCATATGACAGTAATGGATACGCCCGGTTTGGTATGAGCCGTATCGTACTTGTGATTGCAGCCCAATTAATATTTGTGCTGTTTGCAGAACTTATAATCCGTACAAAAATCAAAGATGAGGCATATGTTACTAACGGTACATATATATCGCTCAATATCGTAATGACCGCAACAGTACTGGCAGAAATATTTATGCTTAATATTGTATACCGGCTTGCGGTAGCTGATGAGATTATTACAGACATATATGCGGCAATAGTGGGACTTGTTGCCATAGATATTGTCGTCTATGTATTGTATATAAGACTGACTAACAGCAGTATACAGTTAATAATCGAAAAGATGAAGAATGCAGCTTATGAGAATGAGAAGCTGGAAATAAAGAGTGTAAATGACAAATATGAGCAGACAGCAAAGATACGTCATGACATTAAAAACATGCTTGCCCCTGTGCTGCTGAGACTTGATGAAGGTAATATCGAAGCTGCAAAGCAGAGTATCAGGAAAATAGTCGATATAGATTTAAAATCAGATAAGATATTTGATACAGGCAACAGACTTGCAGACGCCATGATATACAAATATAAAAAGTATTGTGATGAGCATAATGTAAGCCTGACGATTAAAATGCGGGGCACGCTTGCAGGAATCGAAGAGGTTGATACTGCAATAGTATTATCCAATATGCTGGACAATGCAATAGCTGCCGCAGAAAAATGCAGTAATCCGGAAGTAAGGCTTCAGATTGAGCCGATAGCTGATAATGTACATATCTGCGTGATTAATACATGTGCAGACGTACCTGTTATAAGGAACGGTCTGCCTGTAACTACTAAGGATGATAAGAAGCTTCATGGATATGGCTTATCAAACGTAAAAGAGATTACCGAAAAATATGATGGCAGGTTTAAATTCCATTGTTCGGATAATGCGTGCCGCGTTGATACATATTTTAATGTGCATAAATAGCACAGAAAAAATGTTTTAATCACAGAAAAAGTATCATTTCATCCCGTTTGCGCTAAATACGTACCGTTTGTGCTAAACCTATTGTAAAAAAATAAAAATAAGCTATGCTGATAGAGAAAATGATTGCAAAAGCAATTAAGCTATTGTCGGCATAGCTTTTTTGTGCTTAATACAGTTACCGACATGACTGTACATTTAGGAAGGTGAATCATTTCAATTGTTAAATTAATAATTCATAAGCTGCCCGAAAAAGGGCGGGAAGGAGCACATAATGAAAAAACATTCAATTTTTAGACACATAGCAGGCAGTCTGCTTATTGCTGCAGTGGCAATTACAGGAACTACAGGAATAGTTAAGGCAACGGCAAGAGAGGCAAGCCCATTTAATTACAGATTTTATTTTAATGGTGGAGAATATCAGTATGACTATTCAGCACCAGCATCAAAAGATAATTCATCAGATAGTGTGGCACAGTATTGGCGTGGGGAATCTAATGTAAGAATGTGCGTTGTAGGTTATGATGACGCTGCAGGAATAATTGAAAATATTGAACTACAGGAAGTGGAATTTGCTCCGGGAGAAAGAAAGCAGATTACTAACTGGATAATTGAAAATGGACTTGGTCAGGCATGCTTAAGAGGTGAGGCAATGGATGATTCTACTATCTATGCAGAGGGATGGTGGAGTCCGGATTTGTATAACTGATTTCATGCATGGCATCAATCCTAACTTAATGTAAAATAATATTTGGCAGTGTATAATTATTATGCACTGCCATAGTGAGGAGAACGGTATGAAGAAAAAAGTGATAACGATTATGGCAGTCTTAATATTTGCTATTCTTGCAGGAGTTACATTTGTGTTCCCAGAAAGGATTAAAAATAATAATACATCCGAGGCAGCAAAAATTATCAATACAGATAGTGAAAACAGTACATTGGATGATCAGAGTAAAAACAAAATAGTTGAAGATGGAAAAAAATTTAAGAATCCTCAATTTGGAGATATTATAACGGTAAAAATTCCAAAAGAACAAATAGTCCCAATGCATACCTGGACGCTGATACAAGATACTTTATACAGGGATTTAGAATATATGGTAGATGCTGCTTATGCAACAAAGAAACTTCCTGATGGATATGATGCTAAGGAGTCAACAAGAAATATATATGGGTATGATACGATTGATGGAGAAGGAACAATACTTAAAGATTGGTATTATGTAATTGTAGATATAAGCGTAAGAAACTCTGGAGAAAAAGATAATATTCTTATTCCTAATAATACTCAGGTAATATTTATTGATAAAGATAGTATGGCAACCGATAATACAAAGATACAGAAAAATTCAATTACATACAAAGAAACATCGGAAAATAAAAGATTTAATGAATTAAAATATATTCCTGATTTTAAACCGGGCGAAGCTGCTCATTACCAGCAGATATTTCTTGTGCAGGATAAGGAAGTTGAAAGTGATTCTGTGTATATACGAGCTACGTATGGAGTAAGAGGTGAACGGATACTGGCAGACAATGACCAACGATATATTAAGCTTGAATTGGAGGTGCAATGATTTGAAAAGAGTATTGGTTAGTGAATTAAAAAGAGCATTCATTAACCCGGTTATGATTGCTGTAATATGTATAGAATTCGTAATTGTTATATTATATACGGTTCAAGAGGTACTTCCTGTGTGTTATGTTAGTAATCCGTTTTTGTATTCAATGGTATATACAGGGAAGGTAGATGGAATACGAGGAGCATACTATACATGGATCGGATTCAATCATTCGCAATGCAGGACAATACTATATTCTATATTGCCGCTGCTGGCAGCTCTTCCATATGGTGCATCTTTATATAATGATGAAAAACGCAGATATGTAGAGAATGTGCTTATAAGGTGTAAACGCAGAGAGTATTATATGTCAAAATTTATTGCTATGTTTATGTCAGGTGGGGCTGTTGCAGCATTTCCTTTTCTGTTAAGTATAATAATTAATGCGCTTTTTCTGCCATTTGAAACAATAGTACCTGAGCTGTTTTGGATCTCATTAAAAAATAATGAAATCCTTGCAGATCTTTTTTATAATGCACCGCTTCTGTATATTACTGTTTTTATAATTATGACTTTTGTAATGTATGGTTGTCTGAATTGTTTATGCTTCCCTGCATCTTATATATTTGCAAATGGATTTGTAATTATGGCTGTCCCTTTTTCAATCTATTATGGCTCATTTGTTGTTCTTTCATTTCTGGGAAATAAAAGTGCATCACTATGGTTAAGCATGAGATTTAATTATATGATGAGAAACGATTTGGCAATAATCATTACAACTTTTGGAGTGATTGCGGCAGTGGAGTTGCTTGTGTTGCTCATTCGCTCAGGAAAACATTCAGATATAATATAGATGTTTACGGAGATGCTTTATATGAATAAAAAGAAGCTGCTATTAGTATGTATTATGTTTTTTATAGCACTATATACCGCAAGAGTATGTTATGTAAATTTTAATTATAAAAAACCTCGGATTATAACTTATGACAGGGGGGAAATATGTCAATATGGAGATTTTCTGTTTTGTATGCAGACCAAGGAGTTTAAGACTTATGGTGATATTAAGCAGACTTATGGTAGTATCACAATGAGTAATGAGATTGATGATGATGAAACATTTTTGGTCGTAGGTTTTGATGTTACATACAATGGAAATGAAGAAAGAGAGAACCCTAAGATATCAGGAATATGTTTTCAGTCTGGTTCATGGAGCAATGGGGAGGAATATCCAATGCTTGCATTACTTAATCCTGATGGCATAGATATTAAAATGGGTGAGACAAAAAGGATTTATCTGGCAGCATCATTAAATTGGCAAACATTTGCAAAATCTGATTTTCCAAGGATTCGCAACCGTCAATACAATATGACACTGTCTACTTATCCGGATGTCATAAGAATGAGGTGCGAATGAAGAAATATATAAATATTTATTCAGTGGCTGCAATTATGCTGATGTGTATGTGGATTACATATTCAATGAAAAACAGGGATATGACGGGGCTGTGCCAGTTAGATGCAATGCTGCTTGTCATGCAGCCCGTATGCTATGGAAAATTAGTAATACCTGCAGTATGGGCATATATGTATGCAACCCGCAATGATTTTGCTGTCGCACGTATTATAAGGATGAAGGACAGACGTGTAATCTGGAGATCAGAGTGTGGATGCATTATAATCTATGCTGCATTGTGTACGTTATTAATAATTGCAACAGCATGGATTAGCGGCGGAGTGCTATTCCGCAATGGTGGGATTATTAATGGAACATGGTATGGAACAGGTATCTTGACAGTTATTATTAAAGCATATGCTTTATGCTATTCGCAGCTGCTCGGCAGCATGCTGTTTACTGCACTTGCCAGATGGATTTGCAATACATATATTTTTCCTTTGATAGTTGTTGCGGCTGTAGCCATAAGCGATGGAAATATTCTTAATGTACCGATATATTTCCTGAGATTCAGGTATAATATGCCGATGTGGCTTTCAGACAATATGGGCGCAGTTCAGATTATTGCAAAGCTTTTACTTATTGCTGCAGTAATTGCGGTCATGGGGTACCTGTATGCCGGAAGGAAGGAGTTTATAAGTGCTGAAAATAATATCCAATGATGTTCACAATGGCACAAGGCATAATATTTATAAGTTCGTAATTATATTTGCGTTTACGATTATGGCATGCATGATGTTAAGATATCAGGCGGAGCTTAAGAGCCGGTATGGGGCAGCTTATAGTGTACAGCCGGGAATAGTGGATTATGTCATTAATATGTTTGGCGGGATGAAATGCTTTACTGTATCTGAAAGCATCCGCTTTGAAGTGCCGCTGCCGTGGATGACAATACAACTGCTGATAAGCAGCTGCGTGTTTAGTTATGTATCAGACAACATGAGGTGCAATGGCAGATTGCTTCTTATGCTTTCGGGAACACGGACAGGATGGTGGGCTGGCAAGTATATATGGGCGGTATCACAGGTTATCATAGCTTATTTATGTATACTTGCAGGATGCATTGTTGCAGCAGGCACATTTAATAATGCAGATGGCGGATTGCTTCACAGGGATATAATATATGCAGTTGCGGGGGTGCGCATCATTAACGAAGACAGTATTGCTGCAGGAGTTGTCTTATCAAATCTCATATATCCGTTCGTCTGCAATATTGCGATTGTATTAGTGCAGATGACATTGCAGCTTTTCATTAATCCGATAGCATCGCTGGCAGTTGTTATTGCATATAATATAAGTTCACTTTTTGTTACATCACCATTTCTTATTGGCAATATGGCTATGCTGTATAGAAATGCTAATATTACAGCTTCGGGAATTGCTCCGTCATTGTGTGTGATTCCTGCGATTGCCGGAACAGCACTTGTATGTGCAGCGGGAATTTACGAATTTAAGAGAAAAGATATTTTATAAAATAAGGCGCAGAAAGCGCAGAACGGAGTTTGTTATGGAACAATCCAGAGTGACAGTTAAGATAATTCATTTATCAAAAAGAATAAGAAAAAGGCAGATATTGGATGATATAAATATAGAAATGCATGGTGGGAGAATATATGGCTTTAAAGGAAAGAACGGAGCAGGAAAGACGATGCTTATGAGAGCTGTATGTGGACTTATCATACCGACTGAAGGGAAAATATATATTAATGACGAACTCCTTGGAAAAGATATGTCTTTTCCGGAAAGTATAGGCGTTCTGCTTGAGAATCCTTCATTTATAGATGGGTATACAGGTTTTAAGAATCTTAAGCTTCTGGCTTCAATAAAAAACAGAATAGATGATGAGGACATACGCCTTACACTTGAAAAGGTGGGGCTTGATCCTGATGATAAGCGTACATTCAGAAAATATTCCCTCGGAATGAAGCAGAGGCTTGGTATTGCAGCGGCAATCATGGAGAATCCCGATATTGTTATACTTGATGAGCCGATAAATGCACTTGACGATTCAGGTGCAGAGCTTGTGCGCAGTATATTGTGGGAACTCAGGGATAATGGAAGCCTTATTATGCTTGCCTGCCATGATACGGATGAACTCAGATATCTGTCAGATGAGATTTATACATTAAACGAGGGTCGAATTACAGAAAAAATTGTCGATGCATAGTAATTGCCATTTTATGGAGTGGCATTGTATAATCATACCATAGTACACAGGAACCTGGAGTAAACATATGAATTACATATTTGAAGCGGGAGCTGACATACTGGAAGCATTTATTGTTATGCAGTTTCTGTTCAGATACTTTGGACTTAGAGATGCAAGACACAACAGAATAAAGTTTACGGTTATGTCATTAATATACGCCATTGGTATGCAGATAATGAATCTTGCCGGCGTAAGAATGATATATCAGGAATATATAGCGGCTGTGATTATATATGCACTTGCCGTGTTATTCCTTAAAGGCAGGAGGTTTGAACATGCTCTGGTGGCGCAGATGTCGGCAATGATATTTGCAACAGCAATAATACTGACATATGGCGTGCTGCTGTCATGGACACAATGGCATTTTGGATTGTCAGGTTCCGTAATAATAAGTATGGCCGCAGAACTTATCAAAGACGGTATATATGTTGCAGTGACAGAAACCATTATACGCCATCAGGTCAGGGACAAGCAGTATGTAAGCGATAAGACATATATAGAAGTCAACATAGTAATGCTTGCCATGATATTTGCAAGTGTATTCATAGCTAACATAATATATGCCAATTCCGACAATATGAAGCTTGCCGGGGAAGGATATTTAATAATAATACTGCTGCTTGCTGTCGGAATGCTGATATACGCACTTTTTATTGAGCTTACGAATAACGGAATTAAGCTTATTAAGGAGCAGATTAAGAATTCAGCATATGAAAGTGAGAAAAAAGAGATAGGTGCGATGCATGAACAGCATGTTCGTACAATGCAGATACGCAATGACTTGTATAACCAGCTTATGTATATACTGCTTAAGCTCAAGGAAGGCAATGTTGATGATGCAAAGAAGTATCTCAAAGATAATCTTGATGTCCGTCTTGCAGGTGTCAGCTATGTGTCAACACAGAACAGAATGGCAGATGCTATTATTAATAAGCATATTGAATATGCAGCACAGCATGGAATACTATTTGACATAGACATAGAATGCAATCTTGACAGTATTGACGAAGTCGATGCTGCGATAATTCTGTCGAACCTTCTCGATAATGCCTTTGAGGCGGCAGCCAAATGCCAGTCTCCTGAGGCAGGACTTAAGATTATATATGCCGGAACAAGGTATCATTTTACTGTAACTAATTCGTGCAGTGAAGCTCCGGAACTGGAAGACGGAGAACCGGTAACAACTAAGGATGACAGATTTATTCATGGATACGGACTTCTTAATGTTAAGAATATTACAGAAAAGTATGACGGAATGTATGGATTTGATTATAAAGACGGAATCTATACCGCAGATGTTGTGCTCAATGTAACTGATGAGGTGGATGAATGATCAGACGGCTTGCGGAATGTACAGCTTCATATTTTGTGAGAAACGGTATAGTTGATTCTTCTGAAGAAGATGTATACAGATACGGAATAGAAGTCATGCTCTGCGATGTCGTTGATTATATGATTGTTCTGCTGTCGGGAATTATTTTCGGCAGACTGATTGAAGCAATCTGGTTTTACAGTAATTTTCTGATTATAAGAAGCGTGACAGAGGGCTATCATGCAAGAACATTCATATCCTGCAAATGCATGATGGCAGCGATGATGCTTCTTGTTCTTACAGCATATACGCTGCTTCCGGCAAGAGCCTGGTATATATGGATTGGACTGGCAGCTCTTATTATAACTGATTATAAGCTTGAAACAATTTATAAAAGAATCTTATTCATATCAGTGTATTTTACAGCTGAATGTCTGATGATGAGATATTATAGCAACTTAGCTGTGCTGATGGTGTTTGCGTGCATCATCGTATGTGTGGCTTCGAATATAAAAAGAAAGGAGAAAACAGTATGAGAGACATTAAGAGCATGGTACTCAAGAAAGCAGCAAAGGCTGTTAAGTCTGTTGCGGAGAAGACAGATAAGGAAGTTTCATTTACAAGTAAGGGATATTATAAACCTGAGTTACCTAAGAAGAAATAATATTGTGTATTAAGTATCAAATTTAAATTGGACGTGATAATGGCGGCAGGATAATATCTGCCGCCATATTTTGTGACATGAAATAATTTGCTAAATTAAATTCTTATATGTATAATGATATATTGTTATAAAAAAGAAAGCAGAGTACGGAAAATTGGAAAATATATTTGAATTTGTAGCCAATATAGTAGAGGCTGTGTTAACGGTAGAATTGTTTGTTAGATATTTTGGCTTGAAAAATAAGAAGCTTGCTGTTATGAAAATTTTATTAATGGTGACTATATATACAGCAGTAATAACGATGTCGAATATGTTTGCTTATTTCAGTGTTCATGAGGAATATATTGTTGATACAATGATTTTAGTTTTGGCGGTCGTATTCTTAAAAGGCCGTATGCTCGAAAAGATACTTCTGATATTCATGAATTCAATCATATTATCGACAACAGGCATACTTCTGACAGGCGTGTTTGGCAACTTCATAGTATATGATGCCAACGGATATCCTGAATTTGGCGTGCTCCGAGTTGCGCTTGTTGTACTTGCAAAGGTTATCTATATAATCTGCACGGAGCTGATTATACGCAATAAGATTGAGGACTCGCAATATGTAAGCAATACCGTATATCTCAAGCTTAATGCTGCAATGATAATAACAGCGGTTGCAGAGCTTTTCCTTATGGATATTGTCTATATGAGCGCCAAGAGTTCATCAATTGTGTCGGTGTATTTTGTAATTGTGGCACTCGTAGCGGTTGATGCAATACTTTACACACTGTTTGTTAATCTTACCAATACCAGCATTAACCTTATAAAGGAAGAAGTCAAAAATGCAGCGTATGAGAGCGAAAAGAAGATAATAGAGAACATGCATGAGATTAATAAGCAGACGATGATTGTAAGGCATGACATGAAAAGCAAGCTCACATACATTATGTTTAAGCTTGATGAAGGTGATATTAAAGGAGCTGAAAAGTTCATTTCGGAGGAGCTGGATGTAGAGCTGTCTGATGTGAATATAATATCAACCGGCAACCGGATTGCGGATGCCATCCTTAATATGCATGCTGAGACAGCAAGAAAGCAGGGAATACCATTCAGGATGAATATAACAGGTGATCTGGGAATGGTTAACGAGGTGGATATAACAATAATATTATCCAACCTGCTTGACTGTGCACTTGAACTTGCGGGCACATCGGATGTGCCGTATGCCGGAGTTGATGTGAAGGATACTGATAACGGAATTATGATAAGGGCATACAGCTCATACGGTGAACTGAAACTTAACAATGGAATGCTGAATGTCAGAAATATAGCTGACAGATATAATGGAACATTTGAATTTGAACACAGGGACGGACGCTGTACAGTAGTGGTCTGTCTTAAGAATGGAGAGACAGATAATGTTATACAGAATAGAAAAGCTTGCACCATCGCAGATTAGGGAAATATATACGGGACCGGCAGTAAGACACTTCCCGGCTGACGAGCGTAAGCCGGTTGCTGCAATAGAAAAACTTCTTGAGGACGGGATGTACATTGGGCTTGGAATGTTTGAAGCCGGCAGAAGTACTGATGAATCAGAGGAAAGTCCGCTTATGGCATATGCACTGTTTACAAAAGCAGCCGACGATTATGTGCTGCTTGATTATTATGCGGTGTTGGAAGAATATAGAAGTGATGGTGTGGGAAGCATATTTATAAAAGAGATGGATAAGTATCTTGAAGGAGTACATGGCATGCTTCTTGAGACAGAGGATATCGACAGCGCGGCAGACGAAGAAGAGTATAACACACGCAGAAGGCGCAATGCATTCTACAGTCGTAATGATGTAATTATGTCCGATATAATGTCAGAAGCAGCCGGTGTCAGGTACAATATATGGTACAAACCATTCACAGGCGATATACCTGAGAGTGATAAACTGAGAAATACATTATCGGATTTGTACAACGTAATGTTCAAAAGATGCGGAGATGCTGATATTACGTGGAATATATTTTGATGATACTCTTGACAATATTTCCCTTGACATAACGTGCGTATAATTATAAAATATCAATAGTTGAATATTTTAGAAAAGCTATGAAGAGAAAGAGTAGCAGACACAAGAACTTACAGAGAGCAGCCGGTTGGTGTAAGGCTGCAGGGGCGGTGGCTGTGAATACATCTTGGAGCTGCGCACCGAACGACTGCATATCTGATATATATTATTGATATATATATTATTTAAGATACATTTTAGTAGGCTGTGACGGAGGTGACGCACCGTAATAAGGCGTCAGGGTATCATCAGATAATTAATCCGGACATATTACAGGATTAATTGCTTATCGTACCTGCTAAGGCATGAAGCGTGAGTTTTATGTGAATTAAGGTGGTAACACGGGATTGCTGGTCTCGTCCTTTGAACAAGGACGGGACTTTTTTATTGCACAGACAATTGGCTTAAATCTGTGATGAACCGTGCAATGTTTTCGTAAGCATTCTAAAATCTTCAATAAAGATAAGATTGTGGAGGATATGAAGTTATGAACATGGAATTTGTAAGAAAGCTGCCATCACCTGAGGAACTTAAGGCGGAATTCCCTATAAGTGATAAGGCTAAGAAGATTAAGGCGGAAAGAGACGAAGAGATCAGGGCTGTATTTGAGGGAAAGTCAGATAAGCTTATACTTGTAATAGGCCCTTGCTCAGCAGATCATGAGGATTCTGTACTTGATTATATATCAAGGCTTCGTAATGTTCAGGATAAGGTTGCGGATAAGATTCTTATGATTCCGAGAATCTATACCAATAAACCAAGAACTGTAGGAACGGGCTATAAGGGAATGCTTCATCAGCCTGATCCGGAGAAAGCTTCTGATATGGTCAAGGGAATTATTGCAATCCGTCATATGCACAGAAGAGCTGTTGAAGAGACAGGCTTTACATGCGCTGATGAGATGCTTTACCCGGAGAATCACAGATATCTCTCAGACATTTTATCTTATGTTGCAGTAGGTGCAAGATCTGTTGAGAATCAGAATCACAGACTTACGGCAAGTGGTCTTAATATTCCTGTGGGGATGAAGAATCCTACAGGCGGTGATATATCAGTAATGCTTAATTCAATAGTTGCTGCACAGAACTCACATACATTTGCATATGCAGACTGGGAAGTCAAGACACATGGCAATCCGCTTACACATGCAATCTTAAGAGGTTATGTGGACAAATTCGGCAGAAGCATACCGAACTACCATTATGAGGATATCCGTCATCTCTATGAAGAGTATCAGGAGAGAAATCTTGACAATATGGGCGTGATAATCGATACAAACCATTCTAATTCCGGCAAGAAGTTTGAAGAACAGATACGAATAAGTAAGGATGTAATGCACAGCTGCCACGTATCACCTGATATTCATAAGTTCGTTAAGGGACTTATGATTGAAAGCTATATTGAGGACGGTAATCAGAAGGTTGATGAGCACTGTTATGGTAAGTCAATAACCGACCCATGCCTCGGATGGGAAAAGACTGAGAGACTTATATATGACCTGGCGGAACTCTGGTAATGAATAAGTGCGGAAAATGCGTATAAATGCGTTAATTAAGGCTTGAAGTTGGCTGCAAATTCATTTACAATAAGATAGCATACATGAAAGATACGGTTATTAACATGTACCGTATCTTTTAGTTTGTGTGAATTTGGAGTTTTATATAATGGGCAGAAAAGATATTGATGTTATAGATTTTTCACATTCATCAGGTGCTTCAAAAAGAACACCGCGTTCAAAGAGTGAGAGGATAGATGTACCCGGTTTTGTGGATAGCGCGCACTCTAAGAAGGATTACGGCAGACATGCACATGAAGCTGATTTTGTACTGCCGCTTATCTCATCACCGGAAGAATCTGCATGGGAAGATAACGATGATGGATATGCAGACGGTTATGATGACAGATACGGACATGGTGATGCAAGATATGAGCGCAGCCACAGGGATTACAGGCGCAGCAATACGGACAGAGCCAAAAGCAAAGCAAAGAAGAATAAAAAACAGGTGCATTTCAGATGGGACAAGCTTGTTCTTCTGATTCTTGTGCTTTTTATTGCATACTGCGGATGGACGATATACCATGATTACCATGGGGATAACTTCGATGCAAAAGCAGCGGTTGCCCCATCATATGAGGAAGGACTTGGAAGCGATGAGCAGACGGCGCAGACGCAGGCGGCCGCAGCAGGATATCATAAGAATAATAAAGTCATATGTATAGATCCGGGACACGGAGGAAGCGATTCGGGTGCTGAATATAAGAAGAACTATGAGAAGACACAGGTGCTTGAGATGGCGAAGCTTGTCAAGGCACAGCTTGAGGCTGACGGATTTACAGTAGTCCTTACAAGAGATTCGGATAAGACACTTACTCTTGATGAACGTGTTAAGATTGCTGAGGAAGCCAATGCCGGAGTGCTTGTATCAATACACCGCAATTTTTATCAGGATTCATCCAAAGGCGGAGCCTCGCAGGCAGGCGGAGTTGAGTGCTGGATAAGCAACACCAGGCCTTCGGACGCTACACAGCTTTCCAATATGATACTTGTGGAGCTTAACAAGCTGTCGCTGACGAAGAACAGGGGCGTTAAGTGCGGTACTATCAATAATGCCAACCGTAATTACAGGATTAATACAAGCAGGTGCACAAGCTGTATAGTGGAGCTTGGATTTATAACCAATTCCAGGGACGATGCCCTTGTGACAACTAAGAAGACTGAATGTGCAAAGGCAATTGCAGACGGAATAGAAGGATATCTTAAGTCATTATAATTTACAGGAAATGGAGACAGGAATGGGACATATTGACCAGAAACACATAAGGAATTTTTGCATTATTGCTCATATCGACCATGGCAAGTCAACGCTTGCAGACAGAATAATTGAGAAGACGGGCCTCCTTACACAGAGGGAGATGCAGGACCAGGTTCTCGATAATATGGAGCTTGAACGTGAGCGTGGAATTACTATTAAGGCCCAGACGGTCAGAATTGTGTATCATGCGAATGATGGAGAAGAATACATTTTCAATCTTATTGATACTCCGGGACATGTAGATTTTAATTATGAGGTATCAAGAAGTCTTGCTGCATGTGACGGTGCAGTCCTTGTTGTTGATGCGGCACAGGGAATAGAAGCACAGACACTTGCTAACGTATATATGGCGCTTGACCATGATCTTGAAGTATTCCCTGTTATTAATAAGATAGACCTCCCGAGTGCTGATCCTCAGAGAGTTATAGATGAGATTGAGGATGTTATAGGAATTGAGGCACAGGATGCTCCGAGAATATCAGCAAAGAACGGAATTAATATTGAAGAAGTACTTGAACAGATAGTGCAGAAGATACCTGCTCCGGCCGGTGATGTCAATGCACCGCTTAAGGCGCTTATATTTGACTCACTTTATGACGCGTATAAGGGTGTTATCGTATTCTGCCGCATAAAGGAGGGAAAGGTACGCAAGGGAACACGCATAAGAATGATGGCAACAGGTGCGGTTGTTGATGTTGTGGAAGTAGGATATTTTGGACCGGGACAGTTTATTCCATGTGATGAACTCTCGGCAGGCATGGTTGGATATATCACTGCAAGTATCAAGAATGTAAAGGATACTGCTGTAGGTGATACGATTACTGATGACGAGAATCCCTGCAATGAGCCGTTACCGGGTTACAAGAAGGTTAATCCTATGGTTTACTGCGGCCTGTATCCGGCAGATGGTGCCAAGTATGGGGATTTGAGAGATGCACTTGAAAAGCTTCAGCTTAATGATGCAGCTTTGCAGTTTGAGCCGGAGACATCAATTGCACTTGGATTTGGCTTCCGATGCGGTTTCCTCGGGCTGCTTCATCTTGATGTAATTCAGGAAAGACTTGAGAGAGAATACAATCTTGATCTTGTAACAACAGCTCCGGGCGTTGTATACAGAGTATATAAGACGAATGGTGAGATGATTGAACTTACCAACCCGTCTAACCTTCCAAGTCCGTCAGAGATTGATTATATGGAAGAACCTGTTGTCAGTGCGGAGATTATGGTCACAACAGAATTCGTCGGCCCGATAATGAAGCTCTGTCAGGAGAGACGAGGCATATATCTCGGAATGGAATACATGGAAGAGACAAGAGCACTGCTTAAGTATGAGCTTCCGCTTAATGAGATTATATATGATTTCTTTGATGCCCTCAAATCACGTTCAAGGGGATATGCTTCATTTGACTATGAGATGAAGGGCTATGTGCGTTCTAAGCTGGTTAAGCTTGATATCCTTATTAACAAGGAGGAGGTTGACGCTCTTTCTTTCATCGTATTTGAGGACAGCGCTGCGGAGCGTGGACGTAAGATGTGTGAGAAGCTTAAGGAAGAGATTCCGAGACAGCTCTTTGAGATACCTATTCAGGCAGCAATCGGAAGTAAGGTAATTGCAAGGGAGACAGTCAAGGCACTCCGTAAGGATGTACTTGCCAAGTGTTATGGCGGTGATATATCAAGAAAGAAGAAGCTTCTTGAGAAGCAGAAGGAAGGCAAGAAGAGGATGCGCCAGGTTGGCAATGTAGAGATTCCTCAGAAGGCATTCATGAGCGTTCTGAAGCTTGATGATGAATGATGAATACAGATAAAAACAAACAGTTAGGGATGTACATACACATCCCTTTTTGTATAAGAAAATGTAAATACTGCGATTTTGTATCGGAGGCAGCTTCTGACTTCGTGCATGAGAACTATATAAATGCACTTATAGATGAGATTAACGGATATGACGCCGGACAGCTGGAGGGATACGGGCTTCGGTCTGTATTTATCGGAGGCGGTACTCCGTCTGCGGTTAAGGCGGAATATATTTCAAGAATAATGACTGCTGTCAAAGAACATTTTGCGGATATATGCGGACATTTGACGGAGATTACAATCGAATGCAACCCCGGTACTGTTACGGCTGAGAATCTGAGAATCTACAGGGATGCCGGAATTAACAGATTAAGCTTCGGCTTACAGTCTGCGATAGACAGTGAACTTGAGTGCATAGGCAGAATCCATACCTGGGATGATTTTAAGAACAGCTACAGGCTGGCGCATGAGGCCGGTTTTAAAAATGTTAATGTTGACCTTATGTTTGACCTTCCGGATCAGACGATGGATACATGGAAGAGGACACTTGCAGATGTATGTGCACTTGAACCGAAACCATCACATATATCTGCGTACAGTCTTATTCTCGAAGAAGGTACACCTCTTGCGGCACAGATAGAGTCGGAACGGGAGCGGGGGATAGACAGAATGGCAGATGAAGATACCGACCGCGCAATGTATCATTATGCGCAGAGCTATCTTGCGGGTGAGGGATATCATCAGTATGAGATATCCAATTTTGCAATGCCTTCAATGGAGAGCATACATAATCTTTCGTATTGGGAATGTAAGGAATATATAGGGTTTGGCGTCGCTGCTGCCTCTAATAAAGGAGACCTGCGCTGCCGTAATACATACGATATAGACAGATATATAGCGGGAGCATGGCAGAACAAGGAGGATATCGAACATCTTACAGGGAGAGACCGAATGTCTGAATTTGTATTTCTGGGACTCCGCATGACATCGGCAGGAGTAGACACAGAAGAGTTCAAAAAAAGGTTTGATGTATCTTTTGATGAGGTGTTCGGTGACGTGACTGCCGGATATATTGAGAAAGGGCTGCTTAGCATGAATGACGGCAGACTTACACTTACGCCGCATGGAATAGATGTAAGCAATGTAATAATGGCGGATTACATCCTTTAAATTTTACATAAAATTTACATTTATTTGATTTTGCTTTTTCATATATGATTTAATATATAATTAACAATCATGATAAGAATAAGAGAACAGGAGATGACGGGGATGGCATCATTGATATATGTGGTGGAAGATGATCAGAATATAAGGGAGATAGAGAGCTTTGCACTAAAAAACAGCGGATATATTGTTGAGTCTTTTGACTGCGGTAAAACATTTTTTAACAAAGTGCATAACAAGGTTCCGGATCTTGTATTGCTGGATATAATGCTTCCTGATATTGACGGTCTTGAGATTCTCAAGAGAATGAAAAGTGATTTTGAGCTGTGTAATATTCCGGTAATTATGGTAACTGCCAAGTCGTCTGAGATTGATAAGGTAAAGGGACTTGACCAGGGTGCGGATGACTATATGACGAAGCCGTTCGGCGTTATGGAACTTATCTCAAGGGTCAAGGCGATACTTAGAAGAAGCAGGAATACATCTGATGAAAAAATCTTTAAGGCAGGCGACATAATTATAAATGAAAAAAGACATGCAGTATATGTCAATGATGAACCTGTGGAACTGACATTCAAGGAGTACAACCTTCTGAAGCTCCTTATTTCCAATTACGGGATTGTAATGTCAAGAGAAGTGATTATGGACAGGATATGGGGTACATCATTTGAGGGTGAGTCAAGAACTCTTGACATGCATATAAAGACACTCAGAAAAAAGCTTGGAGAATCAGGTTCGATGATTAAGACGGTACGTAATGTCGGTTATGCAATCGGCCTGGATTAAGGAACGATTATGAAAAAGAAGATAAATCTTAATCTTGCATTAGTATCACTACTTACGATATTTGCAACGGTTGTGGTAAGTATTTCAATGTTTTATCAGTTATTCAAGTCAGAGATTGGCGATAATCTAAGGGATATTGCATATGCAATCTCAGATAAAGATGTTATTAATGAGATGAAGTCCGGTCAATATAAACCGTTGATGGATGACATAAGAATTACACTTATAGACAGTAATGGAAAAGTCCTGTATGACAGTGAAGTTGATCCGGCAGTACTTGATAACCATCTGGCACGGCCGGAGGTTGAGAGCGCAATAAAGAACGGAAGCGGTAAGTCGGTAAGACGTTCCGATACAATTATGAAAAATGTTTTCTACTATGCAATGCGCCTTGATACTTCAGATGTCTTACGTGTATCACGTGAGAGTGGAAGCATGTGGAATATGTTTGGAACGATAATACCATTCCTGCTGCTTATGATAGGAGTTATCTATGTGGTATGTAATGCTGTTGGATATTATCTTGTAAGGCAGATTATTGAACCTATAGAGAATCTGTCGAAGAACATGGATGCTGTGTCTGAGGCAGGAGTTTATAGTGAGCTTCAGCCATTTGTCGAGACAATTAAAAAACAGCATGAAGACATTATAAAAGGCTCAAAAATGCGTCAGGAATTCACGGCAAATGTGTCACATGAGCTTAAGACACCGCTTACGTCAATATCCGGTTATGCAGAGCTTATAGAGAATGGAATTGCGTCTAAGGACGATATACCGCATTTTGCTGAGGAGATACACCGCAATGCAAAGCGGCTTCTTACGCTTATCAATGATATTATAAGACTGTCGGAGCTTGATGCTTCGGATCTTGTTCCTGCTAATGGAATAGACTGCATAGTGACGGATGGCACCGCATTTGTACAGGCATCTAATAATGATAAGAATAAGGGACGTGACGGCTATGAGCTTATCGAGCTTCATGAGCTTGCAAAGAATTGTGTAAATATGCTCGAGCTGAATGCAAAGAACCGTGACATCACTCTCAGGCTTAGTGGGAATGAATGCAGAATATATGCCAATCGCGGGCAGATTGAAGAAGTTTTGTATAATCTGTGTGATAATGCAATAAGATATACTAATGCCGGCGGTGTGGTTGATGTGTCTGTGTACCATGATGATACTAACTACAATGATAATGTTGTGCTTGAGGTGAAGGACAATGGAATAGGCATATCCAAGGAGCATCAGAAGAGAATATTTGAGAGGTTTTACAGAGTAGACAAAAGCCGCTCAAAACTCACCGGAGGAACAGGTCTTGGACTTGCGATAGTAAAGCATATTATATCACAGCATCACGCTAAGCTCGAACTCCATAGTGAAGAGGGAAGAGGAACCGATATCAAAATCATCTTTTAAAAGTGGACGTAATATGATATTATATATGACATGTTGCATGTAAATATTAAACAGGAGTTAAATCATGATTGAAATTATTAAAGCCATAATATTCGGTATTGTGGAAGGCATTACAGAATGGCTGCCTATAAGCAGTACAGGACATCTTATTCTCTTTGAAAAGATATTTGCGTTTAAGAATGTTTCGGAAGGATTCTGGAGCATGTTTGAAGTTGTTATCCAGCTTGGAGCGATACTTGCGGTTGTAGTTCTGTTCTGGAACAGCATTTTCCCTTTTACCAATAAGAATGGACGAGGTTTTAAGGAGAGTGGAATATTAAGTCATCTTGACAAAGAGATTACGACACTCTGGTTTAAGATTATTGTTGCGTGCATTCCTGCAGTTATATTTGTTGTACTTGGACTTGATGATGTATGCGAAGCAATGTTCTATAATTATTTTTGTGTTGCAATAGCGCTTATTGTATTCGGCGTTGCATTTATAGTTGTTGAGAACTGGAATAAGAACCGCACTTCAAAGATTAACTCACTTGGAGAAATTACATATCAGACGGCACTTATGATAGGTCTCTTCCAGCTTATAGCCGCAGTCTTCCCGGGAACATCAAGGTCAGGCGCAACAATCGTAGGTGCACTTCTCATAGGCGTATCAAGAACTGTTGCTGCTGAGTATACATTTTTCCTTGCTATACCTGTTATGTTCGGAGCAAGCCTTCTTAAGATAGTAAAGTTCGGATTTAACTTTACGGCGATGGAAGCGGCACTCCTTATAATAGGAATGGCTGCAGCGTTTGTTGTATCACTTTTTGTAATCCGGTTCCTTATGGGATATATAAAGAAACATGACTTCAAGGTGTTTGGATGGTACAGAATAATTCTTGGAGCAATAGTTCTTCTGCTAAGACCTTAACAGAAGATGTGACACAGGCTACAATGCTGCAACGGCGTTGTACGGCCTGTGTTTTTAGTTTCTGAATATGCATAAAAAATATCCGTTGTGGGACAATATCTTCGTATGGCTCTTTGTGCCTGCAGAATGGAGATTGGCATGGCGGATAATAAGGAATTTACAAGTGTTAATAAGATAGAGAAGACAGGACAGGTGATACTTGATAACAATAAAGACGGCGCAAAGATACAGCTGATAACAATTATAGGGGAAGTTGAAGGGCATGATGTACTGCCGGCGACGAGCAAGTCTACCAAATATGAGCACATTCTTCCACAGCTTGCTGCGGTCGAGGATAACAGAGATATTGACGGTGTGCTTTTTCTGCTCAATACTGTGGGTGGAGACGTAAGTGCCGGCCTTGCACTGGCAGAGATGATATCATCACTGTCGAAGCCTACGGTATCACTTGTGCTTGGGGATTCACATTCGATAGGTGTACCGCTTGCGGTTGCGTGTGACTATTCGTTTATAACACCGACGGGAACGATGATTATACATCCGGTAAGAATGAGCGGGACTGTTATAGGTGCGCCTCAGACATATGATTATTTTAAGCTTATTCAGGATCGTATAGCAGGATTTATTGAAAGGCATACGGAATGCAGCAGGGAACAGATTGAACAGATGATGATGAATACAGGAATACTTACAAAAGACCTGGGAACTATACTTGTGGGGGAAGAGGCTGTTGATAAAAAGCTTATCTGTGAAGTCGGAGGAATAAGCAATGCAATCATAAAGCTCAGGAGTATGTGCGGTAAGGCATGAACAGCCGCATGTAACAGCCGCATAAAATAACATTTGCACACATTATCAGTTCATAGTATAATTATAGGGTTAATTTGAAGTAATAATTAAGGAGGAATTGATAATGGCTTCACCAAAGGCTGCAAAGAGCGGCAACAGGAAGACATCTTCAAAACCGGCTTCTGGAGGAAAGTCGCAGACTGGCACGAGAAGAAGCAAAAAGAGTACAAAAAAGAACGGAATAGATACAGCACTTCAGGATGAGATTTTTCTGCTTGTGGTAATTGCTTTTGCAGCGATACTTATATTGAGCAGTTTCAACCTTGCGGGGAGCTTCGGAGAGATAGTCAATGGATTTATGTTCGGTATGGTAGGCGTTGTTGAGTATGTTCTCCCTATAGTAATAGTAGCAGTAATATTTGTCATTATGGCCAACAGGCAGCTTGCAGTAGTCAGAATTAAGTCGGCGGCAGCATTTGTGCTCCTTATGCTGATATCAGCATTTGCACAGAAGATATCAGGCAGGCCTCAGATATCGTCACCGGCTGGTGAGTTCTATAGCTATAGTGCACAGTATAAGAGCGGCGGAGGAATTATTGGCGGTCTTATATGCAAAGCGCTTTCTCCGCTTGGAACGGCTGGAACGGTAGTAGTCCTGCTTATTCTGATGATTATATGCATTGTGGTTATTACTGAACGCTCATTTATCAGTGCAGTAAGAAGGAAGGGCGGAAGGGCCCTTATGACTGCGAAGGATGATTATGAGTACTATCGTGAACATTCAAGAGATTACAGGCAGCGTCATGAAGAGGATATTGAACGCGAGGATGAAGAGTACCGCGAGCGTACACAAAAAAAACGTCAGGAACGCGAGCTGAAGGCTCAGGAACGCCGTGAAGCGGCCAAGGCCGCCCAGGAGGAAGCACAGAAGAAAAAGCGTACCAATAATAAGGTAAGCGGTGTTGTCCTCAATAATGAGCTGTTTAAACCGCAACAGACACATGAGATGCCGGAACAGCTTCCTGACCTTGAAGAGATAACTCTTGAGCCTAACAATGAATCCGGCATGTTTGATATACAGGATGAATATTCTAAGGATATATTTGATCCGTCTGACAAACACGATACACAGACAGCATCCGGTAATGATATACCGGGGACTCCGGCATCAGACATTAATGAGATAAATGCCGATATAATGCCAAGACCATCACAAAAGGATGAAGATATACATAGTGCAAAGACAGCGGACGCTGTTAATGGCCGCAATGACGCAGCAGCCCATGTCAATCCGGACAGAACCGGCCGTGATGTAAAAAAAGCACAGCCAAAGCAGGGAGAGCCGGGAGAATCAAAAGGATACAGATTCCCGCCTATAGAGCTCCTTAATAAAAATACATCCAGGGTAAACAGTAATATAGCGCAGGAGAACAAAAAGACTGCAATGAAGCTTCAGCAGACTCTTCAGAACTTCGGCGTGAGAGTTACCATTACCGATATAAGCTGCGGGCCTTCGGTAACGCGCTATGAGCTGCAGCCGGAGCAGGGAACCAAGGTCGCCAAGATAGTGTCACTGTCTGACGATATCAAGCTTAATCTCGCAGCGGCAGACATAAGAATAGAGGCGCCTATCCCCGGCAAAGCTGCAATCGGAATAGAGGTTCCCAATAAGGAGACCACCGGCGTTACGCTGCGCGAACTGCTTGAATCACCGGAATTTAAGAATCATCCTTCATCAATTGCATTTGCGGCAGGCAAGGACATAGGTGGTAAGACAATAGTTGCGGATATAGCAAAGATGCCGCATCTTCTTATTGCCGGTGCCACAGGCTCAGGTAAATCAGTCTGCATTAATACGATAATCATGAGTATATTATATAAAGCGGCACCTGATGAGGTTAAGCTTATAATGGTTGATCCGAAGGTGGTAGAGCTTAGCGTATATAACGGAATACCGCATCTTATGATTCCGGTTGTTACAGATCCTAAGAAGGCATCATCTGCACTCAACTGGGCTGTTGCTGAGATGACAACAAGATATAAGAAGTTTGCAGACTTTAATGTAAGGGATCTTAAGGGCTATAATGAAAAGCTGGAGTCAATGGAAGTTCCTGAGGACGGCGTGAAACCTGACAAGATGCCACAGATAGTTATCATCATAGATGAGCTTGCAGACCTTATGATGGTAGCACCGGGAGAGGTTGAGGATGCAATATGCCGTCTTGCACAGCTTGCAAGAGCCGCAGGCATTCATCTTGTTATAGCAACGCAGAGACCTTCCGTTAATGTAATTACAGGTCTTATTAAGGCCAATGTTCCGTCACGAATTGCATTTTCAGTGTCATCCGGTGTTGATTCAAGAACTATTATAGACATGAACGGAGCGGAGAAGCTTCTCGGCAAAGGTGATATGCTTTTCTATCCGTCAGGATATCCGAAGCCTGTCAGAGTTCAGGGTGCATTTGTGTCTGATAAGGAAGTCAGCGCAGTCGTAGATTTCCTGAAAGATAACTGCACAGCTCCTTCGGCATACGACGAGGAGGTTACCAATCAGATTAATACCGGAAGTGTAAATCTGAATGCATCTGCTTCTGATGATGACAGAGATGAATATTTTGTGGAAGCAGGTAAGTTTATAATAGATAAAGAAAAAGCTTCTATTGGAATGCTTCAGAGATATTTTAAGATTGGATTCAACAGGGCTGCCAGGATAATGGATCAGCTCTGTGATGCCGGTGTGGTAGGCCCTGAGGAAGGTACCAAGCCACGCAAGATTCTTATGAAGACTGAAGAATTTGAAGAATACCTTAAAAAACAACAATAAAGGAGAAATCAATCATGAAAACAGATATTCAAATTGCACAGGAAGCTTGCATGCTGCCTATCAAAGAGGTGGCAGCGAAGATAGGAATGACTGAAGATGACCTTGAACTCTACGGTAAGTATAAGGCTAAGATATCAGATGATTTTATTGACAAATGTAAAGATAACAAAGATGCAAAGCTTGTTCTGGTAACCGCAATCAACCCTACACCTGCCGGAGAAGGCAAGACTACTGTAAGCATAGGGCTTACACAGGGGCTTTGCAGGCTTGGAAGGAAAGCTATTGTAGCACTCAGAGAGCCTTCTTTGGGACCTTGCTTTGGTATAAAAGGCGGTGCCGCAGGAGGCGGATATTCACAGGTTGTTCCGATGGAGGACCTTAACCTGCATTTTACGGGAGATTTTCATGCAATAACTTCAGCTAATAATCTCCTTGCAGCTATGCTTGACAACCATATGCATCAGGGTAATGCACTACATATAGATCCTAAGAGAATTGTATGGAAAAGATGCATAGATATGAATGACAGAGCACTCCGCAATATAGTAATCGGTATGGGTGCCAGGGCGGACGGAGTTGTACGCGAAGATCATTTTATAATTACTGTTGCGTCAGAGATTATGGCAATTCTCTGTCTTGCTGATGATATGGCAGACTTAAAGGACAGACTTGGCAAGATTATTGTTGCATATGATTATGACAATAATCCTGTTACAGCCGATGATCTTCATGCTACAGGCGCAATGGCAGCACTTCTTAAAGATGCAATTAAGCCGAATCTTGTGCAGACACTTGAGAATACTCCTGCAATAGTACATGGCGGGCCGTTTGCCAATATTGCACACGGCTGCAACAGCGTAAGAGCAACCAAGACAGCAATGAAGATGGCGGATATTGTAGTTACAGAGGCAGGCTTTGGAGCTGACCTCGGAGCTGAGAAGTTTCTTGACATAAAGTGCAGGCTCGCAGGACTTAAGCCGGATGCAATTGTTATCGTTGCGACTGTAAGGGCACTTAAGTATAACGGAGGAGTTCCAAAGGATCAGCTTTCAGAGGAGAATATGGAGGCACTCCGTAAGGGTATTGCCAATCTTGATAAGCACATTGAGAATATGCATAAGTATAACGTGCCGGTTGTAGTTACACTTAATTCATTTATTACCGACACGGAAGAAGAATACGATTTCATCAGAAAACACTGTGAGGAGCTTGGATGTGAATTCGCACTCTCCAAGGTATGGGCTGAAGGCGGCAGAGGAGGAGAGGAGCTTGCACAGAAAGTCCTTTCTACACTTGAGAATAAGCCTTCGGAATATAAGCCTCTCTACGAGGATGAACTGTCACTTGAAGAAAAGATTGAGAAGGTCGCAAAGGAAATATACGGTGCCGGAAGTGTAAGCTATTCGGCAGCCGCAAAGAAGCAGCTTGCAAGAATTACAGAGCTTGGCTTCGGAAGCTTTCCTGTATGTATGGCAAAGACACAGTATTCACTGTCTGATAATGCCAGACTCCTCGGAAGACCGGAAGGTTTTGAGGTTAATGTAAGAGAGGTATATGTGAATGCCGGAGCAGGCTTTGTTGTTGTACTTCTCGGTACAGTGCTTACAATGCCGGGACTTCCAAGAGTTCCTGCAGCCGAGAATGTAGATTATGACATTGAAGCAGGCAGGATTACGGGGCTGTTCTGATACAGCGCTGAGCCTGGCGGTTTTGGATATGTAATACAGATTTGCTATCAGGGATGGGAGAAGCCATGAAGATTTCAAATATCATAGAAAAGATAAATGCATCGGTTATCAGCGGAAGCTGTGACGCGGACATAACAGGCCTTACTTCGGATTCGCGTAAGGTAACGGCCGGAGGTGCATTTGTATGTATAATGGGTGCCGTAAGCAACGGACATACATATATTCAGGATGTAATCGGCAGGGGTGCCGGACTTATAGTAGTAAGCAGTAAGTATGATTATATGCAGCATTTTTCAGATGCAAAGATACCGGAGAATGTTACGGTTGTTGAGACGGACGACACACGCCTTGCATATGCGCTTATGTCGGCAGCATGGTTCGGATATCCGGCAGAAAAGCTGTTTACAATTGGAATTACAGGTACAAAAGGCAAGACAACCACAACGTATATGATACGCAATGTGCTTGAAAGCTGTGGACACAAGACGGGACTTATCGGTACGATAGAGACAATCATTGGTGATGAGCATAAGCCGGCACATAATACTACACCTGAGTCGTATGAGATTCAGGAAAGCTTTGCAAAGATGGTGGAAGCAGGCTGTGAGGCAGTTGTAATGGAAGTGTCATCACAGGGACTTATGCTTAACCGGACAGCGGGAATACAGTTCAATATAGGCGTTTTTACTAATATTGAGCCTGATCATATCGGCCCTAATGAACACTCATCATTTGAAGATTATCTTTCATGCAAGGCTAAGCTGTTCAGACAGTGTGACATAGGAATAGTTAATGCGGATGATGAGCATGTTGACCGGATTCTTGCCAATGCAACATGCAGGGTTGAAAAATACGGTTTTAGTGAGACGGCGGATATAAGGGCTGCTGATAAGAAACTTTTGTATGAACATGGTAAGCTTGGAACAAAGTATCATGTCAGCGGACTGGTTAATCTTGATATTGAATTATGCATGCCGGGCAATTTTTCAATATATAATTCACTTTGTGCGATAGCAGTAACAAGACATTTTAATGTTGATGAGCAAAGGCTCAAGAAAGCACTTTATGATGTAAGGGTTCGCGGAAGAATAGATATCGTTGACCTTGCCGAAGTTAATGCATCGCGCAGAGATTTTACAATAATGGTGGACTATGCCCACAATGCCATGGCACTTGAGAGTCTCCTTAAGACGCTTAAGGAGTATAATCCTAAGAGAATCGTCACTGTATTCGGATGCGGAGGCAACAGGGACAGAGACAGAAGATTTGAGATGGGCGAAGTCTCCGGAAGATTATCCGATTTTACGATTATCACATCGGATAACCCACGTAATGAGGAGCCGGATGCAATCATTGCAGATATAGTTACCGGCATAAGCAGGACATCGGGCAGATATGTTGAGATTGCAGACAGGCGTGAGGCAATAAAATACGCTGTTGATAATGCACAGCCGGGTGATGTCATAGTTGTCGCAGGTAAGGGGCATGAAGATTATCAGGAGATAAAGGGCGTAAAGCATCATATGGATGACAGAGAGCTTATAATTGAAGCTGTACGTTAGAGTAAGGGGATAATCAATGAAATATGCTGATGTGATAATAGATATTTCACATGAAAAACTTGATAAAACATTTCAGTATATAATACCGGCCGCAATGGAGGAGACTCTTGTGGTCGGTATGTTAGTACATGTGCCGTTTGGCAGGGGTAATACACTGCGTGACGCATACGTGGTCGGCATAAGCCAAAGTCCGTCATTTGACATATCTAAGATGAAATACATAGCGTCAATACCTGAGTCCAGGCTTCCGGTTGAGGGAAGGCTTATACAGCTTGCTGCGTGGATGAAGACCAACTTTGGCGCAACTATGAGTCAGGCGCTTAAGACGGTACTTCCGGTTAAGGAGACTGTGAATAGCAGAACCAGAAAGTATGTATGCCTTAATGTCAGTCAGAATGAGATTTCGGATTATCTGGCAAAGATCAGCGGCAACCGGACACTGGCTGCAAGAGCGAGGCTTCTTGAGGCTCTTATGGATAATCCGAGGATTGAACAGGATATGGCCGCTGCCAAGCTGTCAGTGTCAGCCCAGACTATAAAGTCACTCGAAAAGACAGGAATGATAAGAGTGGAAGAAGAAATGAAGTTTCGTAATCCGGTGCCGCAGGGAGTAAGGAAGGACGACAGAAAGCTTCTTAATGAGAAACAGAAGTATATTGTTGATTCATTTTGTGAAGACTATGCACATGGAATACGTAAAACATATCTTATACACGGGGTCACCGGAAGCGGCAAGACTGAGGTGTATATGAATATGATTGAAAATGTTGTTAATCAGGGAAGACAGGTTATTATGCTGATTCCCGAGATTGCACTTACTTATCAGACTGTCATGCGCTTCTATCAGAGATTCGGGGATACTGTTTCAATTCTTAATTCCAGAATGTCAAAGGGAGAACGGTACGACCAGTTCGTCAGGGCAAAGCGCGGCGACATAAGCATAATGATAGGTCCCAGGTCAGCACTGTTTACGCCATTTGCAGATATAGGACTTATTGTTATTGATGAGGAACATGAAGCTGCTTACAAAAGTGAGACATCACCAAGGTACAATGCCATAGATACGGCAATCCACATGGCCGGACTTGCAGATGCTTCTGTTGTACTGGGGTCAGCAACTCCGTCCGTTGTATCTTACGCAAGGTGCATGGATGGAAGATACAGGCTTTTTACATTGTCTGACAGGGCTGCGGGTGCTTCAATGACGAAGGTTCATACGATTGATTTAAGAGACGAACTTAAGTCCGGCAACAGATCAATATTCAGCCGCAAGCTGCAGGAGCTTATAGCGGACAGGCTTAATAAGGGTGAACAGAGCATGCTCTTCATTAACAAACGCGGCTATGCAGGCTTTGTGTCATGCAGATCATGCGGACATGTAATGAGGTGCCCTCACTGCGATATTTCATTGACAGAGCATACTAACGGTAAGCTTGTATGCCACTATTGCGGTTATGAGACGCCGATGGTAAAACGATGCCCGGAGTGCGGCTCTCCATATATATCAGGTTTCAGGGCAGGAACAGAACAGATAGAGCAGCTTGTTAAGCGGATGTATCCGCAGGCAAGAGTTCTGAGAATGGATATGGATACCACAGGTGGCAAGGATGGGCATACCAGAATCCTTGAAAAGTTTGCAGGCCATGAGGCAGACATACTTGTAGGAACACAGATGATAGTAAAGGGACATGATTTTCCTGACGTAACGCTTGTAGGAGTGCTTGCAGCAGACATGTCGCTGTATGCGGGCAGCTATATGGCATCAGAGAGGACATTCCAGCTCCTTGTACAGGCAGTAGGAAGAGCCGGAAGGGGAAAACGCACGGGTGAGGCAGTAATACAGACATATACGCCGGAACATTACAGTATACAGGCAGCATCAAAGCAGGATTATGAAGAGTTCTACAATCAGGAGATTCAGTACAGGACACTGCTTAATTATCCTCCGGTATGTAATCTGCTGCTCGTAAGATTTTCGTCAGTTGATGAGGATGCACTTAACCGTGCTGTAAAGACGCTGCCAAAGCCTGATGAAAGTTCACAGGTCATAGGGCCGGCTAATGCTTCGCTTTACAAGGCAAATGACATTTATAACAAGGTACTGTATATAAAGAATCCGGATTACGCAATACTGACGGAATATGCACAGCGCATGGAGATGCTTGCACGGACGGACAGTTTGTACCGCAAGGTTAATGTACAGTTTGATTTTAACCCTGTTAATATATGATTTTTCTATGAAATTTGTTTCAGGAATGTATACAATAACAATAAAAACATTTATAATCAGAAATATCGGGAGGGAATACTAATGGCATTAAGAAACATAAGAGTACTCGGACAGGATGGAGACGAGATACTTCGTAAGACAGCAAAAGAAGTTACAGAGATGACACCTAAGATTAGGGAGTTGATTGACGATATGTTTGATACTATGTATGAGGCTAACGGATGCGGACTCGCAGCTCCACAGGTAGGAATACGCAAGAGAATAGTTGTTATTGACTGCGGCGATGATCCGATAGTACTTATCAATCCGGTAATACTTGAGACAAGCGGAGAACAGACAGGCTCAGAAGGATGCTTAAGCGTTCCGGGTAAGTGCGGCACGGTTACAAGACCTAATTATGCTAAGGTTAAGGCATTTGACGAGGATATGAATGAATATATAGTTGAGGGTGAAGAACTCCTTGCAAGATGCCTCTGCCATGAGATTGACCATCTTGATGGAATTATGTATGTTGACAAGGTTGAGGGTGACCTGTCTGAGGTGTCAGACGAGGATGAATAAGGCAGGAATGGAGGTTGGCATGAGAGTTGTATTTATGGGAACACCTGATTTTGCCGTTGCAACACTTGAAGATATAATAAATGCCGGACATATTGTAGAAGCTGTTGTTACACAGCCTGACAAGCCTAAGGGAAGAGGCGGAGCTGTCGCAATGTCACCTGTAAAGGAGACGGCACTGGAGCATGGAATAGAAGTACTGCAGCCGGTTAAGGTTAAGAATGATAATGAGTTTTATGAGAGAATGAAACAGATAGATCCTGATGTAATTGTTGTTGTTGCATTCGGGCAGATTCTTCCGGATTCGATTCTTGAACTTCCAAAGTATGGATGTATCAATGTCCATGCCTCACTGCTTCCGGCATACAGAGGAGCAGCACCTATACAGTGGGCTGTTATTGACGGGCTCGAAGAGACAGGTGTTACAACAATGCAGATGGATCATGGGCTTGATACCGGTGACATAATAATGCAGAGCAGAATCAGACTTGACGCAAAGGAGACGGGTGGCAGCCTGTTCGACAGATTAAGCAGCGAAGGCGGCAGGCTTCTTGTTAAGACACTGGAGGCTGTTGAGAATGGAACCGCTACAAGAACAAAGCAGGATGACAGTCTTTCCAATTATGCTAAGATGCTTACAAAGTCACTCGGCAACATTGACTTTAATGAAGGAGCTGTCAATATTGAAAGGCTTATAAGAGGTCTTAATCCGTGGCCGAGTGCATATACACATCTTAATGGCAAAACTCTTAAAATCTGGGAAGCGGATGTGTGTGAGTGCAATGATGACAACATGAAGCCCGGCACGGTATTCAACGTAACAAAGGACGGATTCTGCGTAAAATGCGGCAAAGATGCGCTCAGCATAGGCGAAGTCCAGCTTGAGGGCAAGAAAAGGATGGCAAGTGATGCTTTCTTAAGAGGATTTAAGCTTGAGAGCGGTACAGTACTTGGCTGATTCTTTGAAGACTGTCCGGCTTGAGAACATAAAAGGAGGTATCTGTTATGGGTTACTATTATTACTATGGCTTTGATCCATTGTATTTTCTGATTCTTATATCAGTCGTTATTGCAATGGTGGCACAGTACAAAGTTAAATCAACATACTCAAAGTATTCAAGGGTAAGATCAGACCTGGGGCTTACGGGCGCACAGGCAGCACAGAAGATTCTCAATATGAATGGGATCTATGACGTGTCGATACAGCATATTGCCGGAGACCTTACGGATAATTATAATCCGCGCAATAAGGTACTCAGTCTCTCGGATGCTGTATATAATTCAACATCAATAGCGGCAATCGGAGTCGCAGCTCATGAATGCGGGCATGCGATACAGCATGATGTCGGATATGCACCGCTTCTTATACGTAATACAATAGCACCGGTTGTCAATATTGCTTCAAGTCTTTCGTGGATATTTATTGCTGCAGGACTGTTTTTTGGAATGAGTCCTACACTGATTGATGTTGGTATTATAATGTTCTCGCTGGCAGTCCTTTTTGAACTTATTACACTGCCTGTTGAGTTCAATGCATCGGGAAGGGCACTTACCATATTGTCTGACTCAGGAATGCTCTATCCTGATGAGACGGCAGGGGCTAAGAAGGTTCTTTCTGCAGCAGCCATGACATATGTAGCTTCAGCTCTTACCGCAGTTCTTCAGCTGCTCAGGCTGATTATGCTTTTCGGACGCAGGAGTGATGACCGCTAATGAATAATACTATGGACAATGTTAATCTGCGGGCGGTAGTGCTTGACATACTGCTCGAGAATGATAAGAATCCCGGACACAGTAATCTGATTACCGGACAGGCGTTAAGCAAGTTCCAGTATCTGCCTAAGTCACAGAGAGCATTTATATCAAGGCTGGCAGAGGGAACGATTGAACGAAGTATAGAGGAAGACTGGCTTATAGACCATGTGTCATCTGTCAGTACTAAGAAGATGAAGCCGGTCATCCGTAATATTATGAGAATGTCTGCATATCAGCTTAAGTACATGGACAGCGTTCCTGTATCGGCTGTATGTAACGAGGCGGTAAAGCTTGCAAGAAAGCGGGGATTTTCGTCGCTGACAGGATTTGTCAACGGAGTGTTGCGCTCACTAGCAAGAGATATTAACAACATACAGTATCCTGATAAAAGTGATTTCATCAGATATTGCATGATACGTTATTCCATGCCTGAATATGTCGTGCGTATTCTTATGGACGAATGCGGTAGTTGTACGGAAGATGTTCTCAAAGGATTTGAAAAGGAACACAGGCTGTATATAAGGTGCAATACCGGACTGATAACTCCCGGCGGGCTGAAAAAGAAGCTTACTGATGAGGGTGTAACAGTCGAAGATACATGTGTTCCGTATGCATTTGCAATAAGTGGATATGATTATCTTGCAGACCTTACCTCGTTTGAAGAAGGTCTTTTTCAGGTTCAGGACTTAAGTTCAATACTTGCGGGACTTGCTGTTAATCCCAATCCGGGGGATTATGTCGTTGATGTATGCGCGGCACCCGGAGGCAAATGCCTGCACGCTGCACAAAGAGGCAGTGACATAACTGTAGAAGCAAGAGATGTGAGTGAGGCCAAGGTCGGGCTGATACGTGATAATATTGAAAGACTGCACATGGATAATGTAACCGCAAAAGTATGGGATGCAACGGTGAAGGATGAATCACTCATTGGAAAAGCCGATATACTTATATGTGATGTACCGTGTTCCGGACTGGGAATTCTTGGACGTAAAGCTGATATCAGATATAATGCATCTGCGGAAAAGACAGAGGCACTTGTTGAACTGCAAAGAAAAATTCTGTCTGTATGCTCGGAATATGTAAGACCGGGCGGATACATTATATACAGCACATGTACAATTAATTCTGCCGAAAATGAGGACAATGTTGACTGGTTTACTGCTAACTACCCATTTGAGACAGACAGTATTGAAAAAGACTATCCTATGCTGGAAAAAGACAGCCTTGCCAAAGGTTATGTACAGCTGCTTCCGGGAATAGATAATACAGATGGCTTTTTTATAGCCAGATTAAAAAAGAAAGATGTTGAATAAATAATGGAAAATACAGAATATGATATAAAGTCCATGACACCTTCAGAGGTGTCTGAACTGATAGTATCACTTGGTGATAAGAAGTTCAGGGCAAAGCAGATATATCAGTGGATGCATCAGAAACTTGTTGCATCATACGATGAGATGACGAATGTGCCTGCTGCATTGAGGCAGAAACTTGCTGCAGAGTATCCTCTTACGGTACTTGAGCCTGTACGTGTGCAGATATCACAGATAGATGGCACAAGGAAGTATCTGTTCAGACTGTCTGACGGCAATCTTATCGAGAGCGTCCTCATGAAATATCATCATGGCAATTCTGTCTGCATATCTTCGCAGGTTGGGTGCAGAATGGGCTGCCGCTTCTGTGCGTCAACCATAGACGGACTTGTCAGGGGACTTCTTCCTTCAGAGATGCTTGAGCAGATATACAGAATTCAGAAGGATATCGGCGAACGTGTCGATAATGTTGTTGTTATGGGCTCCGGGGAACCATTCGACAATTTTGATAATCTGCTTAGATTTATTGAGCTTCTCAATAATGAAGAAGGGCTTAACATCAGCGCGCGTAACCTTACGGTATCGACATGCGGAATCGTACCTAAGATATATGAACTTGCGGATATGCAGCCACAGATAACGCTTGCAATATCACTGCATTCACCTAATGATGAACTGAGACGTTCCATAATGCCCGTGGCTAACAAATATTCCATTGATGAGATAATGAAAGCCTGCAGATATTATGTGGAGAAGACCGGACGCAGGATTACATTTGAGTACAGTCTTGTAAAAGACGTTAATGATACAGATGAATGTGCAATGCAGCTGGTTCATCTTGTAAAAGGAATTAAGTGCCATGTTAACCTGATTCCTGTTAATCCCATTAAGGAAAGAGATTACAAACAGACAGCACAGGCAGGCGTCAATCACTTCAGGAGCAGACTTGAAAAATGCGGGGTCAATGCTACTGTCAGAAGAGAGATGGGGCGTGATATTGACGGAGCGTGCGGGCAGCTGCGCAGAAGTTATATGGAAAGCACTGATTCGAATGCGGACGCACCTGACGGCATAAAACAGAAATAATGAAAATGCGCACAATGTTGCACAATAGACTGTGTTGTGCTATTATGAAATAATGTGTAAATAAGTTGTTACATTAGGAGGTTGAAACATGAGGGCATGCTCTCTGACTGATGTAGGTAAGACAAGATTAATGAATCAGGATTACGTCTATTACTCTACAAAACCGGTTGGCAATCTGCCTAATCTGTTTATCCTTGCAGATGGCATGGGCGGTCATAAGGCCGGCGATATGGCATCAAGATATACAGTTGAGACGATGGTAAAATTAGTGTCAGATTCAGATGAAAATGATCCTATAAGTATTCTCAATTCTGCAATACAGCAGGTGAATACGGATATTTTGCGCAAAGCGCAGGAGTCTGAGGATTATAATGGTATGGGTACAACACTTGTTGTATCATGTATAAGAGATTCTATTCTGCATGTTGCCAATGTAGGTGACAGCAGACTTTATATACTGGGGGAGGATCTTAAGCAGGTAACAAGAGATCATTCACTGGTCGAAGAGATGGTTACACGGGGAGCTCTGGACCGTAACGCAGCCAGATATCATGAACAGAAGAATATGATAACAAGGGCAATAGGCGGAGATACAACAGTACTTCCGGATTTTTTTCCGATAGATATAAAGCCGGGCAATCGTGTCCTTATGTGTTCTGACGGCCTCACCAATATGGTAGAGGATAATGTTATTGAACGTATACTTAAGACAACAGCAGATATAGATGAAGCTGCAACAAAGCTGGTAGAGCTTGCTAATGAGAATGGTGGACGTGATAATGTGTCAGTTATAATTATCGAATACTGATACGGGGAATAATCGTAATATTTACAGAACGTGGAGGAGTTTATGTTAAGAAAAGGAATGTTTCTTGCAGACAGGTACGAGATAATAGAGCAGATAGGCACGGGCGGAATGTCAGATGTATATAAGGCAAAGTGCCATAAGCTCAACCGATATGTTGCCATTAAGGTCATGAAAGAGGAATTCAGCCATGACAAGAATTTTGTATCTAAGTTTATCATAGAAGCCCAGTCAGCAGCCGGACTTACGCATCCTAATGTAGTAAGTGTGTATGATGTAGGCGATGAGAATGGTATTTATTATATTGTAATGGAGCTCGTTGAGGGTATAACGCTTAAGCAGTATATAGAGAAGAAGGGCAGGCTTTCAAGCAAGGAAGCGGTAAGTATTGCAATTCAGGTGGCACAGGGTATGGAGGCTGCACACAGTCATCATATAGTTCACAGGGATATTAAGCCGCAGAATATCATAATTTCAAAAGAAGGCAAAGTTAAGGTTACTGATTTTGGTATAGCAAGGGCTGCAACATCACAGACAATCAGTTCGTCTGCGATGGGGTCAGTACACTATATCTCACCGGAGCAGGCAAGAGGCGGATACAGTGATGAGAAGAGTGACATCTATTCGTTTGGTATAACTTTGTATGAGATGCTTACCGGAACAGTTCCGTTCGATGGGGATTCAACTGTATCGGTTGCCGTGCAGCATATCCAGGATGAGATTCTTCCGCCTTCACATGTGGTTAATGATATACCGATAAGTGTAGACCAGATTGTTATGAAGTGTACACAGAAAAAGACTGACAGAAGATATCAGAGTGCAACTGAGCTTATAGCTGATCTTAAAAAATCACTGGTCATGCCGGATGTTAATTTTGTCAAGCTTGCGCCTTCTTATGAGACAGCAAGACAGCAGTCGCTGCAGGAGGATCTTATAGACCGGAGGCAGGCTGCTTCAACAGGAATGTCATCGCAGTATCAGAATAATCAGGATGATGAAGATTTTGATGATGAGGACTTCGATGAAGATTTTGACGACGACGATGATGACATTATAGACGATATAGATGACGACGATGATGATTACAACTCTAAGAAGAGTAAGAAAAAGGCTAAGCCACAGCCTGTGAAGCCTAAGAGTAAGTCTAATCAGGCACCTGTAAGAATTCAGGATGACGACGATGACGATGATTACGATGATGCCGAGGAAAAAGCCGGCGAGAAGATGGATGCAGTCATGAAATGGCTTGGAATCGGAATTGCAGCGGTAATTATCATCATTACGATATTTGTAGTAGTCAAGCTTGCAGCCGTTATGGGTGGTTCATCTGGAACTGATTCTAATCATACATCTTCTGAGCAGGTACAGACAACAACCGTTGATCCTTCAACGCTCGTAGCTGTGCCGAGCGTAACAGGACTTACGGAAGAGGATGCCAAGAAGGCACTTAATGATGTTAACCTCGGATGCAAGGTCAGCCGTCAGCCGTCAGATACCGTAGCTGAAGGATATGTAATATCACAGAGCCAGAAGGCCAATTCAAAGATAGCCAAGAATTCTACGGTAACTATTTCGGTAAGTTCCGGTGCAGGTAAGTCAACAATGGTTAATGTTGTTGGTAAGACTGAGGATGAGGCTATAGCAGCAATCAAGTCAGCGGGATTCGGTTCGCCGGCTGTTGACTACGATTACAGTGACACGGTTGAACAGGGACTTGTTATCAGCCAGACACCTAGAGCTAATGCAAGTGCCAAGTCAAGTGATGCGGTTAAGATTGTTGTAAGCCGTGGTAAGGAATCCAAGATGATTACGGTTCCTAATGTTATAAATATGTCTGAGACTCAGGCAAGACAGACGCTTGATGCACTTGGACTTAATGTTACACTTTCAGCTACACAGGTAATGAATGATAAGATTCCTTATGGCTATGTAGCTGCACAGAGCTATTCGGCAGGCAAGGAAGTACCGGCAGGAACAACTATAGAACTTACTATGAGTATAGGCCTCGGAGCACCTACAGTTACACTCCCGGCAGGAACAACAGCAGCAACGCCTGCTGCACAGACACCTTCAGTAGCTGCGACAACAGGGAATTAACGCATGAATGGTAAGATAATCAAGGGTATCGCAGGATTTTATTACGTGCATGTAATAGGCCGCGGCGTATATGAATGCAAAGCAAAAGGAATTCTGCGCAACCGTAAGATAAAGCCTCTCGTTGGTGATAATGTAGATATTGACATACTGGACGATGAGAAGTTCCTTGGCAACATTAATGACGTGCTGCCAAGGAAGAATTCTCTTATACGGCCGGCGGTAGCTAATGTAGATCAGGCACTTGTTGTATTTGCAGTTCACATGCCGGCACCTAATTATAACCTGCTGGACAGATTTATTGTCATGATGGAAAAACATGATATTGAGACTGTAATCTGTTTCAGTAAAAAAGATCTTGCAAAAGACAGCCAGCTTGCACAGATGGCAGATATATATGCAGGATGCGGATGCAGAGTCCATTTTATAAGTACTGTCAACAAAGAAGGTATTGATGATATCATCCGACCGATAATCGCCGGTAAGACAACCGTTTTTGCGGGTCCTTCAGGCGTAGGCAAGTCTTCACTTACTAATGAGCTGTTATCGCAAAGCAGAATGGAGACGGGGGCAGTAAGCGAGAAGATTGGAAGAGGGCGGCATACAACACGTCATTCAGAGATAATCAATATCGGTGGTGATACATATATAATGGACACACCGGGCTTTACGTCATTTTACGTGAGTGATATAGAGGCACAGGACTTAAGATTCTATTTTGAAGAGTTTGCACCATATGAAGGCAGATGCAGGTTTAATGGATGCGTTCATGTCAATGAGCCTGACTGTGCCGTTAAGAAGGCTGTTGATGGTGGCATTATCAGCCGCATAAGATATGAGAACTACGTTGAAATATATAATGAGTTGAAAGATCAGAGGAAATATTAATGAACATTTTAGCACCATCTATTTTATCTGCAGATTTTAATGTGCTCGGAGAGCAGATTCAGACAGTTGCAAAGGCGGGAGCACAATATATTCATGTTGATGTGATGGACGGAATATTTGTACCAAGCATATCATACGGAATGCCTGTGATAAAGTCAGTCAGAAAGTCAACAGATGCGGTCTTTGATGTGCATCTTATGATAACAGAGCCTGTAAGATATATCAGAGATTTTGTTGATTCGGGTGCGGATATTATTACAGTACATGTTGAAGCCTGCAAAGACATTGATGAGACTATCAGAGATATAAAGGCCTGTGGTGTCAGGGCGGCTGTAGCGATTAATCCTGAGACACCGGTAGATAAGATTATGCCTTACCTCGACGATATTGATATGGCACTTGTTATGAGTGTTCATCCGGGATTCGGAGGACAGAAGTTTATACCGGATGTCCTTGATAAAGTAAGAATTATCAGATCTTATTACCGTGATAATAATATGGATAAAGATATAGAGATTGATGGCGGAATTAATTTTGACAATCTGCCGGAGGTCCTTGAAGCCGGTGCTAATGTAATAGTAGCCGGATCATCTGTATACAGAGGGGATGCCGCAGCTAATACTAAGAAATTCCTTGAGCTCATGCGTTAATGCATGAGCTTTTTTCTTACGGACATAAGCGGCATATCATATCACATCTGCAGATAATTCTTCATGGAACGAAGCGCATTCTTTTCAAGACGGCTGACCTGCGCCTGTGAGATGCCGACATCTCTGGCAACTTCCATCTGTGTCCTGCCATCGAAAAAACGCAGGCGGATTATGTTGCGTTCACGCTCCGGAAGCCTCGAGACTGCTTCGCGCAGCGCAATATCTTCGACCCAGTTATCTTCGCGGTTTTTCTTGTCACTTATCTGGTCCATTACATACAGTGTGTCACCGCCCTCGGAGAATACCGGTTCATACAAAGAAAGCGGCGTCTGTATTGCGTCAAGTGCCATGACAATCTCTTCTTTTGGAAGTCCGACTTCGGCAGCAATCTCCATAACGGTCGGCTCATGCTGGTTCTTTTTTGTCAGCATGTCTCTTGCGTGAATGGCTTTATAAGCAGTGTCACGAAGCGACCTGCTTACGCGTATTGAATTATAGTCACGCATGTAGCGACGGACTTCTCCCATGATCATCGGAACAGCATAAGTAGAGAAACGTACGTTCTGGGTGACATCAAAGTTGTCAATGGCTTTCATAAGACCGATACATCCAATCTGGAAGAGATCGTCCGCATTCTCTCCGTTGCCGGCAAAACGCTGGATTACGCTGAGAACAAGGCGCAGATTACCTTTTATATATTTTTCTCTTGCTTTGGAATCACCGTCAATGGCTTTGCGTAAAAGTTCATCTTTCTCCTCATTTTTTAACAATGGCAGGGATGATGTGTTTACTCCACATAGTTCTACTTTATAGACGGCCATACTAATCTCCTTTTCTGCCCGCTTTTCTTACTAATCTTCATGCTGATTCTCAATTCAGGCATAATATTCTTTACAGAATAAATCATATCCACGCCGGTAAGATTTATTCAGTATGGTATCAGTTTCCATATTGAATATTGATTATGTGAAGAATTTGCGCTAAAATAAAGTAATAAATTATTTGGAATGGAGAACGACATGTCAGACAAATATGTAGCATATGTGGGGACATATACACATGAAAAGAGCAGAGGCATCCATATATATGATATGGATGTTGAAAAAGGACTTATTACAGAGAGAAAAGAAGTCGAGATAGATAATCCGTCATATATAACATTGTCGCATGACGGAAAATATCTGTATTCAATATGTGATGCCGGAGTTTCAGCGTTTCGTGTTATGCCTGATGGTGACATTGAACTTATTAATGTTAAGTCAATCAATGGTATGAGAGGGTGTCATCTGTCAGTAACGAAGGACAATACATTCATTTTTGTGTCAGGATATCATGATGGCAAGCTTACTGTAATGCATCTTAATGAAGATGGCAGCGTAGGCACAATTGCCGATGAGGTATTCCATAAGGGAATAGGAAGTATTGCCGAGCGTAATTTCAGGCCGCATATAAGCAATGCGACACTTACACCGGATGAGAAGCTTTTGTGTGTTTGTGATCTGGGAATTGATCAGATTAAGGTGTATGAATTTGATAAGAAGACAGGCAGGCTTGATCTGTATGATATTATAAGAACACAGCTCGAATCTGCACCAAGGGAGATTCTTTTCTCAGCAGACGGAAGATTCGCCTATGTAATGTGTGAGCTTAAGAATTATATTGATGTCTACGAGTGCGGCGTGGGTGAAGACGGCCGCAGGACATTCGAGTTTATACAGAATATATTTACTCTTAGAAGAGATCATCGCGTGAACAGTGCAGCAACGGATATTATGCTCACAAAGGACGGAGAACATCTTCTCTGCTCCAATGCGGGAGATAACAGCGTAACAATATATAAGATTGACAAGGATAACGGAACACTGTCAATTCTTTCATCACTTCCGATAAGCGGTGACTATCCTAAGTATATTAATCTTTTCCCTGACGAGAAGCATCTTATGTCAATGAATCACGACGGCAATTCGATAACATTCTTTACCGTCCACTGGGATAAAGGTCTTATAGTAATGAGTGGCAGGGAAGTCAGGATATCCAAGCCTAATAACATGGTTATAAGGAAACTGTAATATAATGAATAGCATGGCCGGTAAGAGAGTGAAGCTGTATGCGGCACCAATGGAAGGTGTTACGGGATATATATACCGTAATATTATTGATGACTGCTTTGGAGGTGCTGACAGATATTTTACTCCGTTTATTTCAACTAACACTAATAAGACATTTACTGAACAGGAGCGGCGTGATATAGATTCCGGGAATAACAGGCCCGGAGACGTAATACCGCAGATACTTTCCAATAATTCATGTGACTGCATAAAAGTCATACGTGCACTTCATGATGAATACGGATACGATGAAGTCAATCTTAATCTCGGGTGTCCGTCACCTACAGTGGTTACAAAGCATAAGGGTGCAGGTTTTCTGGCGTTCCCTGACAAACTTGATTCGTTCCTCAATGATGTCTTTGTGGCTGCCGGTAAGGATGGTGTCAGGGTTTCGGTAAAGACCAGAACCGGCGTGGAATCACATGACGAATTTATAAAGATACTTGATATCTATAATCAATATCCGCTAAGTGAGCTTATTGTTCATCCGAGAGTACAGAAGGATTTATATAAAAACAGTCCTGACTACGATATTTTTGAATATGCATATACCAATTCAAAAGCACCTGTGTGCTATAATGGTGATATCTGTTCGGTGGATGACTACCAAAGGATTACATCGCGGTTCAATGGACTTAATGCAGTCATGTGCGGCAGGGGAATGATTACCAACCCGGCAATATTTGCCACGATAAACGGTGGTGACAAGCTTAGCAGCAGGGCGCTCAGGACATTTCACAATGCCGTATTTAAAGAATATTGTGCAGTTATGGGAGAACGCAATGCATTGTTCAAGATGAAGGAACTATGGTATTATATGATACGGAATTTTGATGGTGCAGACAGATATTATAAGTCTATACGCAAAGCTCAGAGAAGATGTGATTATGAAGCGGCTGTCAATGAACTTTTTGCCAACTGCGCAATATAATATATAATGACAGACTGCGTGGGAGCGTGAGACTGAATGCGCATATGTGAACTGCATGACAAAGAGGTTGTCAATGTTAAGGATGGCTGTATACTCGGCTGTGTGGTTGATATTGATTTTGACTGTAAGACAGGGTGTATCTGTGCACTTATAGTGCCGGGACCGACAAGGTTCTGTGGCCTGTTCGGACGTGATATAGAATATATTATTCCATATAAGTGTGTTATGAATATAGGAGAAGATGCAATTCTTGTTGATGTTGTGCTTGAAAAGGTGTCTTTCAGATGTACATAGTACACAGAATAAAAGGGGAGGTATACACATGAAATGCCCATATTGTGGTAAGGAAGATTCCAGAGTAATGGATTCAAGACCTACGGATGACGGATCTATAAGGAGAAGAAGACAGTGTGATTCATGTGGCAAGAGGTTTACAACATATGAGAAAGTTGAGACTGTTCCGCTTATGGTCATCAAGAAGGACAGTAAGAGGGAGCCTTATGACCGCAAGAAGCTTCTTGCGGGAATTGTAAGAGCATGCTACAAACGTCCAATCTCAATTGACAGGATGAATGAGATGGTTGACGAGATTGAGACAGAGATATTCAACAGTGGCGAAAAAGAGATTCCAACAACCAGAATAGGAGAGGTTGTAATGGACAAGCTCAAAGACCTTGATGCGGTTGCTTATGTCCGCTTTGCATCAGTATACAGGGAATTCAAGGATGTAAATACATTCATGGATGAACTGAAGAAGTTTTTAGTGTGAAGCAGGATGAAGATTATTAATAATAGGAATGCAGATTGATATGGCTTTTTTAGAGAGATTTTATCCCGGAGATTATGTGGATTCAACTTATGATATAGATTATGAGGTGTTGTACTCGCAAGGGTTCCGCGGAATAATTTTCGATATTGACAATACACTTGTAGAGCATGGCATGCCTGCAACCGGGCGTGCTGTTGAACTGTTTGAGAGACTTCGAAGGACAGGCTTTGATACATGTGTAATATCTAACAACAAAGAACCGAGGGTGGCTCCATTTGCCAATGAAGTAGGAACAAAATATATATACGATGCCAAAAAGCCTTCAACAAAGAATTACATAAAAGCTATGCAGCTTATGGGAACGGACAGGTCTGATACAATATTTGTCGGAGACCAGCTGTTTACGGATGTCTGGGGTGCCAACAGGGCAGGAATCCGGACATATCTTGTTAAGCCGATAGACAGACATGAAGAGATACAGATTATTCTCAAGAGATATCTTGAGAAGATAGTGCTGTGGTTTTATGCGAGAAGTAAAAAGGACAGGAGAAGCTAGACAGACATGAAAGATGTAAAGGGAACAACCAGGGTATGCGGGATAATAGGTAACCCGGTTGGACATTCAGTATCACCGGTACTTCAGAATACACTTGCTGATATTACCGGTACGGAACTTGTATATGTTCCGTTTAAAGTCGAAGATAACATAAAGGCTGCAATAGAAGGTGCATATGCATTGAATGTGTTTGGACTTAATGTTACAGTTCCACACAAAAGCGCAGTTATAGAATGTCTTGCGGATATAGATCCGATTGCAGCAAGCATTGGTGCGGTTAATACACTTGTGAGAACTGACAGAGGTTACAAAGGATATAATACAGATATACTCGGACTAAAAAGAGAACTTGAGGAAGCAGGTATTGCTCTTGGCGGACGCAGGGTAATAATTCTTGGTGCCGGCGGTGCAGCAAGGGCGATAGCTTTTTTATGTGCAAAGGAGAACGCTTCCGCAATATACATACTCAACCGCACTGTAAGTAAAGCAGAGAATATTGCCGCTTCCGTTAATGAATATTTTGAGGCTGATATTGCAAAAGCCATGGATATAGCAGATTATGCAGGACTTGAAGGTGGGGGATATGTCTGTATACAGACGACAAGTGTCGGACTGTATCCTGACACAGACAAAGCACCTGTTGAAGATGAAGCATTTTACAAGAAGATAGATGCTGCCGTAGATATTATATATAATCCTGCAGTGACAAAGTTCATGAAACTTGTGAAAGCTTCGGGAAAAGCCTCTGACGGCACTGATAAAAAGGCATATAACGGGCTTAAAATGCTGCTTTACCAGGGAGTCAGCGCATATGAACTCTGGAATAATGTACAGATAAGCACACAGCAGTCTGAGGAAGTCTATAAAGCTATGTGCAGGGAGATGGGAATAGATGAATAATAAGGGTAATATAGTTCTTATCGGATTCATGGGTGCAGGTAAGACTACGGTCGGAAGATGGATATCCCAGAATGTCAATATGAAGTATATTGATACGGACGACTATATTGAAGCCGGACAGAATATGACAATAAAAGACATATTTGCAAATTACGGAGAAGAGTTTTTCAGAGACCTTGAGACCAAAGCATTAGAGGAGCTTTGTGAGGGCTGCAGCCAGACTGTTATATCAGTCGGCGGCGGAATGCCTGTGCGTGATATTAACAGAAAACTTATGAAAAAGCTGGGAACTGTTGTATATCTAAAAGCTGCTGAGGAAGAACTTGCAAGAAGACTTGATGGAGATGACAAACGCCCGATGCTGGCAGGGCAGGATCTGCGCAAAAGGATCCACGAACTTATTATGCAGCGGGAGGACGCTTATCTTGATGCTTCAGACGTTGTTATTAACACGATGGGCATGAGCATGAATGGCATATATAATGCAATAGAAGATTACATTAATGACGGAGGCAGATAATGAAGATACTGGTTATAAACGGGCCTAATATTAATTTCCTTGGCATAAGAGAAAAAGGAATATATGGGACTAAGGATTATAATGCACTTGTAGATATGATTAATGATAAGGCGAAGGAACTCGGAGTTGATGTTGATGTATTCCAGAGCAATGGTGAGGGCCCTGTGATTGACAGAATACAGCAGGCATATCTTGATAAAGTTGATGGAATCATAATTAATCCGGGTGCTTATACGCATTACAGCTATGCAATACGTGATGCTCTTGCATCAGTAGAGGATATACCTAAGATCGAGGTACATATTTCCAATGTGCATAAAAGAGAAGAATTCCGGCATGTATCTGTTACTGCACCATCATGTACAGGACAGGTTGTAGGACTTGGACTTAACGGATATCTGCTCGCAATGGAGGCGATTGTAAATGGACTTTAAATTTTCAGATAAGGCGCTGAGTTTCAGACCGAATATATTTAACATACTTAATGATAAAAAGAACGAGCTGCTTGATGCAGGACGCAAGGTATATAATTTCTCAGTCGGAACGCCTGATTTTAAGCCTGATGAACATGTTATGAAGGCTGTGAGTGAGGCAGCCCTTAATGCGGATAATTACAAATATTCACTTGTTGATACAGATGAGATGCTTGATGCTGTTGTTGGCTGGTATGGCCGCAGATATGGTGTAGAGCTTAAGCATGATGAGATAATGAGCGTTGCCGGTACCCAGGAAGGTATGGGCCATATTGCTCTTACTATGTGTAATGAGGGAGATATAGTCCTTGTCCCGAATCCGGGATACCCTATATTCGAGGTGGGACCATATCTTAATGGCGCGAAGATAGTTCATTATGATCTTCATAAAGATAACGGATATCTGCCTGACCTGAATGCAATTGATGGCAGGATAGCAGATAAAGCAAAGATGATGGTAGTATCATACCCGCTTAATCCTGTCTGCAAATGTGCACCCAAAAGCTTTTATGAGGAACTTGTAACATTTGCCAAGGCTCACGACCTGCTTATTGTTAATGATAATGCATATTCTGAGATTGTATATGATGGACGTGAAGGATTTTCTTTCCTGTCTATTCCGGGAGCGAAGGATGTCGGAGTTGAATTCAATTCTCTTTCAAAGACATATAATCTTACAGGACTTAGAATATCATATCTTATAGGCAATTCTGAGATAATTAAAAAATACCGCACGATACGTTCACAGTATGATTATGGAATGAGCTATCTTGCACAGAAAGCGGCTGTTGAAGCTCTTAACGGGCCGCAGGACAGCGTGTACGAGAACCGCAGAAGATATCAGGAGAGAAGAGATGCACTGTGCGGCGGTCTGCGCTCTATAGGCTGGAATGTACCTGATTCTGAGGGAACAATGTTTGTATGGGCTCCTCTTCCGGCAGGTTATACAGACTCAGAGAAGTTCTGCATGGACTTTCTTGAGAATACAGGTATAATATGCACACCGGGCAGTTCGTTTGGAAGCCTTGGAGAAGGACATGTGAGATTCGCACTTGTACATCCGGTTGATGTTATTAACGAAGCCGTTGGTGTTGCCGGACAGTGGTTGACAACGAAGCAGTGATGTGTTAATGTAATTAAGCATTGCAATGTATAATTAATTTAATATTGAAGATGAAGTTTACTCCACCTTCAGGGCAAAGTGAGAATCTGTTAATATTACGGAATGAACGGCAGATTCAATTCTTGACCGGCGGTATAGTCCGCGAACCTCGTATAAGAGGCCGATTGGGTTTGACTCCCAAACCGACAGTATAGTCTGGATGAAAGAAGTGTAGGCTCAGGCTGCATTTTGCAGATATGCCCTGTAACAGGTGTAATATATGTCGGCTAAGACATATTACCGGTTACAGGGCTTTTTTGTAAAGTTGTGCCGGATGCCTGCATGCCGCACAGCGCGGCGGAAAGGAGAGTCTGATATGACAGATTATGGTAAGCTGCTTGAAGCAGTAAAGAGTAATGTCACATTTATACTTGTGTCAATACTTATAGTAGTATGTGTTTATTTTATCGCAAAGGGACTGGAGAAATTAATTGAAGCAAAGTGCGGAATGCATTTTAATTCAGAAAAGACCAAGGTTAACAGACTTGTAGTAATTGCCATGTTTTCGGCAATCTCTGCGATACTTATGTTTTTTGAATTCCCACTGTGGTTTGCTCCGGCATTTTATGAGCTTGATTTCAGTGAAGTGCCTGCGCTTGTAGGCGCATTTATGTTCGGCCCTACAGCAGGGGTTGCCATAGAAGGACTTAAGGTTCTTATAAAGATTGCACTTAAGGGTACAACGACAATGTTCGTGGGAGATCTTGCCAACTTTATTGTAGGATGTGCGATGGTTGTACCGGCATCAGCTTTTTACTTTACAAAAAAAACAAGGAAATCAGCACTTATCGGACTCATAACAGGCGGACTTTGTATGGTTATTGCCGGAAGTCTCATGAATGGATTCTATCTTCTTCCAAAATTTGCCGAGCTTTATGGAATGCCTATAGAAGCGCTTGTTGCGATGGGAACAAAAGTTAATGCATCAATCAACAGTGTATTTACGCTTGTTGCGCTGGCAGTTGTTCCGTTCAATATACTTAAGTCGATTGTTGTAGGCGCAATAACGCTTATTCTTTACAAATATATCAGCAACCTTATAAAAGGCCAGCATGCCGTGAATAAATAGTCATAATATGGTCATAATACCTCTATGAATAAAAATGGAGGACATGACAATGAAAAAGATGATAATTATTACATTGGCTGCTGTTGTGGCGGCTGCATCACTTGTTGCATGCGGGAATACCAATGCAACGGGTAATAACGGAACTACCCGGGGCAATAATGGGAGTACCTCAGGCAATAACAATCCGATTGAAGAGATTGTTACCGGCGCATTTGACGGAGTCGGTGAAGCAGCTAGCGGCATCGGCAACGGCATCAGTAAGGCAGCTGGTAGTATTAATGACATGTTTGATGACAATAATACGAATGATAGCACAGCAACACGATAATACTTTTTGATAAAGACTGTCAGAATAATTCAACTGTCAGAACCGATTAACTTTAAAAAGAATGAGGACTGCCATATGTCTGCGGCGGTCCTTTTTATTTGTGCAGATTGCCGCGATATATTTGTAATGTCATTGATTTGACGCATTAATTGGAGTGTGATAACATCATATTTATATCAATTATGAATTGGAGATTATATACATGAAAGACGGATATGTAAGAGTAGAAGTTGTAACGCCGGATATAAAAGTTGCTGACTGTATTTTCAATACCGAACAGATATGCAGCCGGATAGACAAGGCATATGATGCGCAGGTTTCGGTAATCGTTTTCCCGGAGATGTGCATAACAGGATATACATGTAATGACCTGTTTCTGCAGGATACACTGCTCAGTGATGCGCAGAAGTCGCTTGCTACGATAACAGAATATACCAAAGGTAAAAACATGTTAACTGTTGTCGGGCTCCCGTTTGAATATTGTAATAAGCTATACAATGTCGCGGCAGTTATTAAGGATGGTGTAATTCTCGGACTTGTACCCAAAAAATATATTCCTAATTATAACGAATTCTATGAAAGACGTCAGTTTACAGAGGGCTTTGACAAGGCTGTAAAGGTATGTGTTGCTGGACAGCAGACATATATGGGAAGCAGGATTCTTTTCAGATGCTCTGATTTTGAAAAGCTCGTTGTCGGTGTTGAGATATGCGAAGATTTATGGACACCGCTGCCCCCAAGTGTAAGTCATGCCATGAATGGGGCGACTCTGATAGTTAATCCGTCTGCAAGTAACGAGACTGTTGGCAAAGAAGATTACAGAAGGAGTCTTGTAACCGGTCAGTCGGCGAGACTTGTGTGCGCATATGCCTATGCCTCGTCAGGAGATGGTGAGTCAACTCAGGATATTGTATTTGGCGGACATGATATAATTGCGGAGAATGGAACGCTTCTTGCAGAAACATCGCTTTTTGCTAATAACAGTGTAATAAATGATATCGATTTTGACAGAATTAATTCTGAACGCCGCAGGATGAGTACATTTACATCGGCAACCGATAATGACGAGTACACCGTTGTGGACTTCAGTCTTGCAGGAACAGAGTATACAAGCCTTGTGAGATTTATAGATCCGCATCCGTTCGTGCCTGAGAATGAGGCAACACGCAATAAAAGATGCGAGGCAATTCTTTCAATTCAGGCAATGGGGCTTAAGAAGCGTCTTGCACATATCGGCTGTAAGAATGTAGTTATAGGAATATCCGGAGGGCTTGACTCGACACTTGCTCTGCTTGTTGCTGTCAGGGCATATGGATTGCTGGGACTTGATATGTCAGGAATACATGCAGTGACAATGCCGGGCTTTGGAACTACCGACAGGACATATGATAATGCCGTTAAGATGATAAAGAGTCTTGGCTGTACCTTCCACGAAATCAGCATACGTGAATCTGTGACAAGGCATTTTGAAGACATAGGACATGATATTAATGTCCATGATGTTACTTATGAGAATGGACAGGCAAGAGAGAGAACACAGATTCTTATGGATATTGCCAATAAAGTTAACGGTATTGTAATCGGAACAGGTGATATGTCAGAGCTTGCACTTGGATGGGCAACATATAATGGTGACCATATGTCAATGTATGGAGTTAATGCCTCAGTGCCTAAGACGCTTGTAAGACATCTTGTCAGATATTATGCAGAGGTGCTGGCTGACAGTACGCTTGCAAAAGTGCTTTATGATGTACTTGATACTCCTGTAAGCCCGGAGCTTCTGCCACCTGATGAGAACGGACAGATAGAGCAGAAGACAGAGGATCTCGTAGGTCCATATGAACTTCATGATTTCTTTATGTATTATATATTGAGATTCGGCATACATCCTGCCAAGCTGTATCGTATAGCATGTGCAGCATTCAGGCCGGATTACAGCGAGGAGACGATACTGAAATGGCTTAAAACATTTTACAGAAGATTCTTTGCACAGCATTTTAAGAGGTCATGCCTTCCTGACGGACCAAAGGTCGGAACAGTCGCAGTTTCTCCGCGCGGTGATTTGAGAATGCCTAGTGATGCCTGCGCAAGAATATGGCTTAAAGAGCTTGATGAGCTTGGGTAGATTATCAATGCTGCTTAATGCTGCCGGAATATAATATAAAGCCCTGCGTTTGATAGATTCACCAAAATCTTACTCTTTGGGAACCTATGGAACACAGGGCTTTTGTAATGTATGTTTGTGATGAATTATTACAGCATTGTCAGCATATATCAGTCCCGGCTTGAAGACTCTTTTGCAAGTGCCCATCTGTCAAGATGTCCATATCTGTCTCGTGGAAGCGGTGCATTGACAATTATATAATGATTGATATGGCGCGAGACACACTTGGTCTTATTGTAAGAATCGACCATACGTTGAGCCTGCTCATCACCGAACTTCTCATCGGTTGTTGATATCCAGATTGTACATGAACCGTGAAGGATTCCGATTGCAGATTCATCAATTGAATCATTGGCATTGAAAAATTCTTCAACCTCAAGGCAGTTAATCTTTTCACCGTTAGGAAGTGCAAGAATATTCTTCTTACTTCCGGTTATGATAAGATGACCTTCATCGTCAAGATAGCCGAGGTCTCCTGAATGGAGGAACCCATTGGAGATGACTTCTTTGGTCTGCGCCTCGTCATTATCGTAGCATTGCATTATTCCTGCACTCTTGATGAAAATCTCATCATCGTCCGCAATAGATATTGTAATCCCGTCATATGGTACAAGCTTATGGCCTGTTGCTTTGGATGATACGGCAATTCCGCCTGAAGCGGCTGTGAGACCGTATACTGAATATACGTTATATCCATCGTCTTCAAGTTCACTGATGATCCTGTCGGAACATTTGCTCTCACCTACAATTATAGTCTTAAGTTCCGCGTTCATGGAGTTGAAGCGTATATATCCTTCAAGGAGGGCAGGAAATACCGGGAGAATTGAAGGATTATAATAAATTGTGTCAAAGCTGATGTGCTTAATTCCACGGCTTATGCATACACATGCACCGCATGAGAGCGGCCAGAGTATACTGTATATAAGACCGAATACATGGTTCGGAGGAAGTACTGAGAGCACTCTGTCAGAACTTGAGCAGGCAATCTTCGATGATACAAGTGAAGTGCTGAAATTAAGATTAGCTGATGTAAGAACAACTGCTTTGGCTAATTCACTTGTTCCTGATGTGAAGAACAGGATATTACCCTCACTTACAGAGGCATCAAAATCAGATTCATCACAATTCTCTTCATCATGTGATACATTCTCAATTGTTAAGCCGTCAGAATCTGCAAGTATATACTGCATAGTGTATGAAAGTATATAGTCCGGTCTGACTTTGTCAAGAAGAATGTGCCTCTCGGCACTTGCAAGAAACGAATCAAGAAGCACAACATCTTTGCCTGCCATTATCGCTCCGAAAAAATTGACAATCCAGCGGTACGATGCGGGACCTATGAGAGCTATCCGCTTCCTGTCGAATTGTCTGAAATAGATTGCTTTTTTGCAGCAGTCCCTGAAAAGTCCGGCATAAGTAATAGCATATGTATCATACAGGATGGCGGTGCTGTCCGGGTATGATTCAGCACTTTTCTTAAGCAGACTGTAAAATGTATTCTCTGACATGATATTGAATCTCCAAACATTATTGCTTAATATATTGCATATAATAGCAGAAAAAGTTGCAAAATACAAATATATTTGTGCTTGTATTTTTTGTATATTTATATTAGAATACATAGTGAGTTTAAGAGAAGGAACGTGATAGATATGTTAGATAACAATACCAGATTTTTTAAGACACAGCCTGACAAGACTATTTCTGTTGAGGAGATTCTTGAGCAGGTATATCTTGCACTTAAGGAGAAGGGATATAATCCGGTTAATCAGATTGTCGGATATATTATGTCAGGTGACCCGACATACATAACAAGTCATAACAACGCAAGAAGCCTTATTATGAAGGTTGAGAGAGATGAACTTGTGGAAGAAGTTATCCGTTATTTTATAGAAGGTAAGGGATTATAATTACACATGCGTATTCTTGGACTTGATTATGGAACTAAGACAGTCGGTGTGGCGGTTACGGATCCTTTGGGAATGACAGTACAGCCGCTTGAGACGATTACCAGAGATTCGGACAGTAAGATACGTCCTACACTTCGAAGAATAGAAGAGATTATTAAAGAACTGGATGTAGAGCAGATTGTTCTTGGACTACCGCTTAACATGGATGGCACGGAAGGAGAACGTGCAGCGTGTTCGAGGGAGTTTGGCGATATGCTTGAGAGAAGGACAGGACTTCAGGTTGTTATGACTGACGAGAGACTTACAACTGTAGAAGCAGAAGAGATACTGGAAACATGCAAAGTTGCGAGGAAAGATTATAAGAAGTATGTTGACAGTGTTGCAGCTGTTCTTATTTTGGAAGATTATGTGAGGAATTGTTGTTAATGGAGAAGATTACGTGCTTGACCGACAATAATGAGCCGGTTGTTTTTTTTGTATTGGAACAAACCAGAATTAATGGTAAGAATTATCTGTTGGTTACAGATGTTGAAGATGAGAATGTGGATGCAGATGCATACATACTTAAGGATGAATCACAGGATTCTGATTCTGAGGCATCTTATGTCATCGTAGACGATGATGATGAACTCGAATATGTTTCTCAGATATTTGCAGAGCTTCTGGATGATGTGGATATAGAGAAGTAGATTTAATAATATTATATTGCTGCCGCTGCGTATGTAATGTCATAGGCAGGTTTTTTCTTTATGCGTTATATGGCAGGCAGTACAGAAAGGAAACGGTATTTATTTTGAAAAAAGAAAAAGATGGAACTGTTAAAGTAATCCCATTGGGAGGTCTTGAGCAGATTGGAATGAACATGACTGCCTTTGAATCCGAAGACAGTATTATTGTCGTGGATTGCGGACTTGCATTTCCTGATGATGACATGCTTGGTATTGATCTTGTAATACCTGATGTATCGTATCTTAAGGAGAATATCAGCAAGGTAAAGGGATTTGTTATCACACACGGACATGAGGACCATATTGGTGCACTCCCATACGTACTCAAGGATGTTAATGTGCCTGTATATGCTACTAAGCTTACAACTGCAATTATTGAATCAAAGTTAAAAGAGCACAATATGCTCCATGAGACGAAGCGCAAGGTTGTTAAGTACGGACAGTCTATTAACCTTGGATGCTTCAGAATCGAATTCATCAGGACTAATCACAGTATTGCTGATGCCTCGGCACTTGCAATATATACACCTGCCGGAGTAATAGTACACACAGGTGACTTCAAAGTCGATTATACACCTGTATTCGGAGATCCTATAGATCTTCAGAGATTTGGTGAGATAGGCAAGAAGGGTGTCCTTGCACTTATGTGCGACAGCACGAATGTCTTAAGACCCGGATTCACTATGTCAGAGAGAACGGTCGGCAAGACATTTGATAATATTTTTAATGACAATAAGCAGAGCAGACTTATTATTGCTACATTTGCATCTAATGTTGACCGAGTACAGCAGATAATTAACTGTGCCATCAAGTACGGACGCAAGGTGTGTGTTGAGGGACGAAGCATGGTTAACATTATTAATGTTGCAAGTGAGCTCGGATACCTTGATATACCGGACGGAACACTTATTGAGACTGAGCAGATGAAGAATTACGCTAATGAGCAGATTGTTCTTATAACAACCGGAAGCCAGGGTGAGTCTATGGCAGCTCTTTCAAGAATGGCAGCGAACCTTCACCGTAAGGTAACGATTGAGCCGGGAGATACTGTTATATTCAGTTCTACACCTATTCCGGGCAATGAGAAGTCTGTTGCAAGAGTAATCAATGAGCTCGGAATGAAGGGAGCCAAGGTTATCTTCCAGGATACACATGTATCAGGACATGCATGTGAGGAAGAGATTAAGCTGATATATTCACTTGTAAAGCCTAAGTATGCAGTTCCAGTACATGGCGAGTACAGACATCTTATGGCTCAGAAGGAGCTTGCTGAAGGCTTGGGAATTGACAAGGATGATATATTTGTACTTCACTCAGGTGATGTGCTTGAGATGAGTCAGGAGAAGGCAGAGGTAGTTGATAAGGTACAGACCGGAGCTGTACTTGTTGACGGACTTGGTGTCGGAGATGTAGGTAATATTGTCTTAAGAGACAGACAGAATCTTGCTGAGAACGGAATTATTGTTGTCGTACTTACGCTTGAGAAGTACAGCAACCAGCTCCTTGCAGGTCCTGATATTGTTTCAAGAGGATTTGTATATGTAAGAGAGTCAGAGGGCCTCATGGAAGAAGCCAGGGCTGTTATTGAGCAGGCTGTACTTGACTGCCTCGACCGTAACGTAACTGACTGGGGTAAGATTAAGGGCACAATTAAGGATACATTAAGTGATTTTCTCTGGAAGAAGATGAAGAGAAATCCTGTAATACTTCCAATCATTATGGAGGTTGATGATTAAGGGGGCATTGGCATGAGTGAGGTTGAGAGGCTTACAGATGAACTGTGCAGGGCTATAAGGACAAGCAGGGAGTATGCAGAATACAAAGAAGCATATAAGATACTTGAACAGTATCCCGGTCTTTTGAGAGAGACTAATGAACTCCGCAGACAGAATTTTGAACTTCAGAATTCGGAGGATTCAGACGGAATGTTTGACCGTGTTGAGACGTTCCGTAAGAATTATGCTGAGTTAAGAAAGCATCAGGAAGTAAGTGATTTTCTTCAGGCGGAGCTTTGTCTTGCCAGGATGGTGCAGTCTATAGGTAATGCAGTTACCGGATGCCTTGATATGAATGTGGATTTTCTTGATTGAGTTAATTAATTTTTGAATGGTGGTTTGAATGGAAGATAAGAATGTCAGATTTGGAATTGGCGTTATAGTGAACATTATAGTAGTAATAATAGCTGTTGTGCTTATATATTTTATAGGTGCAAAAGGATTTGCATTTGGCGCAAAAGTATTTGATGAACAGTCTGTTGATACCCAGGAGGATGCAAGACAGGTAGAGGTGACTATTCCGGTTAATATAACAGACTCCAGACTTACGGATATCCTGTATGACAGAGGACTTATCGAAGACAAGCTCATATTCAAAGCGCAGCTTGCACTGTCTGAATACAAAGGCAAGTGCAAAGCAGGAACATATACAGTTGATACATCCATGAAGCCTACGCAGATACTTGCGGTACTCTGTGGCGGCAGTACGGATACAGAAGGTACTGATGGTGGTACACAATGATAGTTAATGAAAGAATAGTATCATATATTAATTCACTTAATGCAGATAACGAAGGAGTGCTTGCTGAGATTGAGAATGAGGCAAAGGCGGCAGGCGTTCCGGTTATACGCAAAGAGATGGAGAATTTCCTTAAAGTAATGCTTGCGGTCAAAAAGCCCGCAGGCATTCTTGAGGTAGGGGCAGCTGTCGGATATTCATCAATACTTATGAGTATGAATGTAGACAGTGACTGCCATATAACAACGATAGAGAACTATGACATCCGCATAGAGCAGGCAAGACACAATATTGCGAGAGCCGGTAAAGAAAGTCAGATTACGCTTCTTGAGGGCGACGCAATGAATATACTGAAAGATCTGCCTTCACAGGAGTATGACTTTGTCTTTATGGATGCAGCCAAAGCTCAGTATATTAATTTTCTGCCCGAAGTGTTAAGGGTAATGAAAACGTCAGCAGTGCTGATATCGGATAATGTACTGCAGGAAGGCAGCATAGCTGAGTCAAGATATGCGGTGACGAGGCGTGACAGAACAATTCATGCAAGGATGCGTGAGTATATGTATGAACTTACGCATATGAACGAACTGATAACATCGATAGTTCCTATCGGAGATGGAATTACAATGTCTGTAAAAAGAATGGAGGATAATAATGCCTGATCATATTCACAATGGCCGTAATATAGAACTTCTTATACCGGCAAGCAGCCTTGAAGTACTCAAGGTTGCAGTCATGTTCGGCGCTGACGCTGTCTATATCGGAGGTGAAGCTTTCGGTCTCAGAGCAAAAGCAAAGAACTTTTCACTTGAAGAGATGAAGGAGGGCGTGGAATTCGCACATGCACATGATGTAAAGGTCTATGTCACTGCCAATATTCTCGCCCATAACAAAGACCTTGATGGTGCAAGGGAATATTTTGAAGAACTTAAGCAGGTAGGTATGGATGCCCTGATTATATCTGATCCGGGAATGTTCACAATTGCAAAGGAAGTGCTTCCTGATGTTGACATTCATATCAGTACACAGGCAAACAATACCAATTATGCGACATTTAATTTCTGGTATAAGATGGGTGCGAGAAGAGTTGTTACTGCAAGAGAACTTTCACTTGAAGAGATTAAGACGATAAGAAAGAATATTCCTGATGACCTTGAGATAGAGACATTTATACATGGAGCAATGTGTATATCATATTCAGGAAGATGTCTTCTGAGCAGCTTTATGGCAGGAAGGGATGCCAATCAGGGAGCCTGCACACATCCATGCAGATGGAAGTATTCTGTTGTAGAGGAATCAAGACCGGGCGAGTATATGCCTGTATATGAGAATGAACGCGGAACATTTATCTTCAATTCAAAAGACCTGTGCATGATTGAACATATTCCTGAGCTTGTTGAGGCGGGAATTGACAGTTTTAAGATTGAAGGAAGAATGAAGACTGCACTGTATGTTGCAACTGTTGCAAGGACATACAGACTCGCAATTGATGATTACCTCAGGGATCCTGAATATTACAGAAGCAGGATTCCGTTCTACAAATCAGAGATTTCAAAGTGTACTTACAGACGGTATACAACGGGATTTTTCTTTGGAAAACCTGATAAAGATACGCAGATTTATGACAGCAATACATATGAGCATGAATACACATATCTCGGCATAGCAGGTGACTGTAACGGGGATGGATTGTATTCTGTTGAACAGCGAAACAAGTTCTCTGTAGGAGAAACCATAGAAGTCATGAAGCCGGATGGCACTAACATTGAATGCAGTGTTATTGAGATTAAGGATGATGAAGGTAATTCGATGGAATGCGCACCTCATCCTAAGCAGAAGCTCTGGATTAATCTCGGAACAAAGCTTGACAGATATGATATTCTTAGAAGACATGACTAATCACTCTTAACAAACTCCGAATCGGAAAAGCAACATACGGCACTTTACCACATATTATATATTAATGGATGTGGTGGGGTGCCTTTCTTTTGAAAATTTTTGATAAGCCGTTATCTAGCGAAGAAGAGAAGATATATCTGAAAAAATGCAGGGAAGGTGACCTGAAGGCCAGAAATAAACTTATCGAAAAGAATATGCGGCTCGTTGCACATATAGTGAAAAAATATGCCTGCGCAGACCGCGATACGGAAGATCTCCTGTCAGTAGGAACGATAGGACTTATAAAGGCCGTTAATACATTTGACATGAACAAAAGTATCAGACTCGCAACATATGCTGCCAAATGCATTGATAATGAACTTCTTATGCTGCTAAGAAGCGACCGGCGAAAAAGCCGGGAAATTTCAATATATGAGCCGGTAGGTAAGGACAAAGAAGGCAATGAGATAAATCTTATAGAAATAATAGGAACAAGTGAAGATACGGTTGTTGAGGATTACGAGCTTAGACAGGATGTAAAGAAACTGTATAGTGCAGTTGAAAAAAAACTTACAGACAGAGAGCGGGAGATTATAATTATGAGATATGGCCTATACGGGACACAGGAGATTACACAGCGCGAAATCGCGCAGAAAATGAATATCAGCAGAAGCTATGTAAGCAGAATAGAAAAAAGAGCTCTTGAAAAAATGAAAGAGGACTTTGCCTTTAAAGCGCCGGTTTAGTGGCAGTTTAGTGAAATTTAATTTGCTATTAAAGTTTTTATGGTATATAATACCAATTGATTAGAACTTGTATACAAACAGTATGAATAATTCAAAAAGGAATGGTGGTTATTAATGGAAAGTAAGACAACTAAGGCAGTTAATACAAAGGCAGAAGCGAAGACAGCTAAGACAGAGACTAAGGCAGTTAAGCCGGCTGAAACCAAGACAGAGACAGCTAAAGAGGCTGTCAGCTCAGTTAAGGCATCTGTTGTGAATGCAGTTAAGGAGACTAAGGCAGAAGCAGTTAAGGAAGCCGAAGTAGTTAAGGCCGCAGCCAAGGAGGCTCCAAAGAAAGCCAGAACAGCTAAGACAGCAGCTAAGGCTGAAGTTAAGAAGGCAGTAAAGACAGCTAAGGCAACAGTAGCTAAGAAGACTGCAGATGCAACAGCTAAGGCAGCAGACAAGAAGATTAACATGTTCCTGCAGTATGCCGGACGTGAATATAATGCTGATGATATAGTTGCTAAGGTTAAGGAAGCTGCTGCTGCTGATACAGGTAAGAAGACATTCAAGTCATTGGATATTTATGTTAAGCCGGAAGAGAATGTTGCTTATTATGTTGTTAACGGCAAGCCGGGCAGCGTACGTCTTTAATAAATAATACATATTTCTGTTACAGATATTTAAAACAATTGTAATCAGCAGATGCAGCCGTTACCTTGCGTGGCGGCTGCATTTTTGCTATAATTTTAATCAATATGGATGGTAAAAAAGAACATAAAAATATAAATGCAAAGGTACTGCTGCTTACGATAGGAGTACTCATTGCCATAACGGCTGTGCTTCTTTTTGTCTTTATGGACAGGGGGCGCGGACAGATTAATATGTCTGATTATATTAACGTAAGCTTTGGCGGAGCTGACGGTGCCGGAACTGTCAGCTGCTCGGTCGATACCAAGAAGCTTTATGAAAGACTTGCCGGTAATGAGAAGAACGCAGTTATTATCCGCAATATTGACACGTTTGTTGATGGCATTAGTGCCAGCGCTGATGTAGCTGATAAGCTTTCTAACGGTGATAAAGTGACAATAAGCGTTCTCTACGACAGATCTCTTGCAGACAAGATAGGATGCCGTGTTGCCGGAGCAAAGTTTGCTGCTGAGGTAAGCGGACTCGGGGATGGAAGCGTAATTGACATATTTGCCAATGTTGAAGTGGTTGTTGCGGGAATAAGCCCTGATGCATATGCTAATGTCCTCAACAAATGGCAGGATGACAGGCTTAAGAATATTGCCTTTACTCTGGATAAAGCTACAGGGATAAAAGCCGGGGATGTCATAACCGTGACATGTGAAGCATCTGCGGAAGAGCTTGCAGAACAAGGAATATCAATAGCTGAAAGCCGGAAACAGTTCCATGTAGACAGGGTTGCATGTTATGCGGATTCTGTACAGGCATTGGATATGAATGTAATTGATAATATTATCGGTGAATGCAAAGATGCTATAAAGACAGAGACAGAAGATCTCACATTCCGTATGCTTTATAAAGCGTCCAAAGACAGTTCGTATCTGTTCCAGTATAATAATGAATGGGTCAACAGCACTGAACTTGTAGATGCCTTATTTTTGTACAGACTGGATAATCATGATGTTACGCATGCCAATTACCTGGATCTGGTATTCAAATCCAATATCTCCAATGGAGCATCGACACTTGACATCTGTTTTATATTTGAATTCTCAGATATTGTAATATCTGCTGATGGAAAGTTTGAGATTGCTGATACCGACCTCTCTGCAAGATATGTCTGTGGTGTTAATTACAATGATTTATACGGAAAAGTTATATTAAGCAAGGAAGATTCTTATGCAATATCACAAATAATAGTCCCTTAACGATTGAATATTTTGTGATTATGTAATATAATTTTAATATTATGAAAGATTGGCCGGAGTGCCGGCAGAAAGAGGGAGCATGAATTACAGGAAAAAGATCAGACTGGGCGACGTTCTGATGAGCAGAGGACTTATCAACCAGAATCAGCTTAATATGGCACTTAAAGAGCAAAAAGAAAAGGGACGCATGCTCGGTGAGATGCTCGTTGAGCTTGGATATGTGACGCAGGAAAAGATTAATGATATCCTTTGTGAGATGCTTAATATCGAATTCATTGATCTGCAGGTTGAGGAACCGGAAGAGAATGTAAGGGATCTTATACCGGAAGAAGTTATGCGTAAGTATACACTTGTTCCAATGAGATATGACAAGAATAATGCCGGTGTTATCCAGGTTGCAATGGCCGACCCTATGAATATCCTTGCGATGGATGATATTAACATTATTACGGGCAAGCAGGTTGCACCTTATCTTGCTAATGCTTCTGACATAAGAGCATATTTTGACCGTGTATTCGGTAAGAAACAGGCACAGAATATTGCTGAGATGTATAAGAAGGAGCAGGGACTTGTTCAGGAGGAAAGCGAAGAAGAGAAGCTCCGTAAGGAAGATGTCGAGAATGCACCTATTGTACAGCTTGTTAACAGCATTATCGAACAGGCTGCAAGACAGAGGGCATCCGATATACATATCGAACCGTTTGAGGAGTCTATACGTGTCAGATACCGTGTCGATGGTGTGCTCAGGGAAGTAATTGAATATGATAAGTCTCTTCTCGGAGCTATTACTGCACGACTTAAGATTATGTCGGGAATGGATATTTCCGAAAAGCGTAAGCCTCAGGACGGTCGTATCACCATAATTGTAGATAACAGAGAGTATGATATCCGAGTTTCTAACCTGCCTACAGTATATGGCGAGAAAGTCGTTATGAGACTTGCATCCAAGGAAGGCTTCAAGAAGCAGAAGAGTGATCTTGGACTTACACCTACTGATCTTGTCAAGTTTGATAACATACTTAAGAACCCGCATGGAATTATCCTTGTAACAGGACCTACAGGTAGTGGTAAGTCTACAACACTTTATACGGCTTTAAGTTCACTTAATAGTGAAGAAGTTAATATTATAACAGTAGAAGACCCTGTCGAGGCTAATATAGATGGAATTAACCAGGTACAGGTTAATAATAAGGCAGACATGACATTTGCCAATGCACTTCGTTCAATTCTCCGACAGGATCCTGATATCATCATGATTGGTGAGATTCGAGATTCAGAAACAGCAGAGATTGCCGTAAGAGCATCTATCACAGGTCACCTTGTTGTAAGTACACTTCATACAAACAGTACTGCCAATTCTATTTCGAGACTTGCGGATATGGGTGTTGAGCCATATCTTATCGCAGACTCACTTGTTGGTATTATCGCACAGCGTCTTGTCAGACGACTGTGTGAGTGTAAGAAGCCAAGACTTGCAACTGCTGAAGAGAAGGAGGAGCTTGCGGTAGACCCTTCAGAAGATATTGTACTTTATGAGCCATGTGGATGTAAGATGTGTGATAATACGGGCTATAAGGGACGTATAGGTATCTATGAGATAATGACTATCACACCAAAGATAAAGTCGATGATAGCCAGGGGTAAGTCTGCTGATGAGATTAAGGAGCAGGCAATTGAGGAAGGCATGAGTACCCTTAAGGCGTCTGCTGCCAAGTATGTTCTTGACGGAACAACATCAATGTCAGAGATGGTTAAGGTAACATATGAGGTTGAGAAGTAATAACTGCCTGGAATAAGACTATAAATGAGCAATTAGATTATGCATAGGAATGGAGAGTAAGATAAAATGGTTGTAGATTTAGCGACAGTTGAGCAGGTGCTCAACAAAGGAAAAGATATGGGGGCATCTGATATTCATATAACAGTCGGTATTCCTCCGATGGTTCGAGTTAACGGTTCACTTATTCCGCTTGACTATCCGGAGCTTAGTCCCGAGGATACACAGCGTATGGTGTATAGCCTTATGAATGACAAGCAGAGAGCTGCATACGAAGAGAGAGGAGAGATTGACTTTTCATTTGCACTCGGAAGCACAGGACGATTCCGTGTTAATGCATATAAGCAGAAGGGTGCGTGTGCATGTGCTCTCCGTATTGTAGGAATGCAGATTCCAAAGCCGGAGCAGCTTGGTCTTTCAGAGGATGTTATTGAACTTTACAAGAAAAAGAGAGGTCTTATTCTTGTAACAGGGCCTACAGGTAGTGGTAAGTCTACAACACTTGCATCAATAATTGATAAGATTAATGATTCAAGGGACGCGCATATAATTACACTTGAGGATCCTATCGAGTACCTTCACAACCACAGGAAATCCATGATTAACCAGCGAGAGATCGGACTTGATACACTTTCATATGCAGCGGCACTAAGAGCTGCGCTCCGTGAAGATCCTGATGTAATCCTTGTAGGTGAGATGCGAGATCTTGAGACTATTTCAACAGCAATAACAGCTGCCGAAACAGGACATCTGGTTCTTTCAACACTGCATACAATCGGAGCGGCAGCCACAATTGACCGTATCATAGACGTATTCCCGCCTCATCAGCAGCAGCAGATAAGAGTCCAGCTTGCCATGGTTCTCGAAGCGGTTATATCACAGCAGCTTATGCCAACTGCTGACAGAAGAGCCAGAGTTGCAGCATTTGAAGTAATGTTTGCCAATTCTGCCATCCGCAATCTTATACGTGAATCAAAGACACCACAGATTATGAGTATTATCCAGACTAACCGTAAGGATGGCATGATTACCATGGATGATGCAATATATGATCTGTATCAGAGAGGACTTGTGACAAGGGATGATGCAATTACATTTGCACAGGATTCGGCATTCATGATGCGTAAGATTCCGGGTGGAAGCATGTATTAATCTGCATACTGATATAAAAATAAAGCTTACATATCCGGCAATATATTGCCTGAATATGTAAGCTTTTTACATTACAAATTTTCAATAGACATTGCAATTCTCAGTTGTCATACTGCTTAAGATCAACAGTAGTACCGCCTTTGACTTCAACCACATGAGTGTCGTTTATAATGAGCCATGCAGATGCAGCGGACGGGTTATAAACAAAGCTTAAGTCTGCGGCAAACTGTAGTCTGTCAAACACATCCATGTAATCGACAATCTCAATATTGGTTGCATACCATATATCATCCTGACCGCCTATAAGTGAACAGAACTCATCCATGAGATTCCAGTTGTTGTCATTCTCAAATTCATAGCTATGTCCCCATACATACATCATATAGAGATACTGTTTTTTATATAATGCCTTAAAGTTCTCGCCAAACTTCATAAGGTTATGCTTATGGTGGCACGTTGCTTTCCATTCCATGAAGTCAGACGGAAGAGAAAAGCCTGTCTCATCACCTACAGGAACAGGACCCTGTGCATCATTATTGGCGAGCTCAGTTGCATGAACCATTGCGTATGAATCACCTACAGCACGGCCGTATACATAGCCGATGCTTCTGGCAATGCTTCCGATGCGCTTGCTGTATGAACCGTTAGGATATGCTATGCCACGGATAGGATAGCCCATTACGCTCTCAAGAAACTTGCGGTCCTCAAGAAGTTCCTGAACAATCTCGACAGAAGGGCATCTGTCAATAGTAGGATGCGTGAGTGTGTGTGCAGCAACCTCATGTCCTTTATATAATTCACGCCATTCTGACGGGTCAATACGCTTGCCGTCATTATATAAGCCTGAATTTAGATTGAATGTTCCTTTTATGCCATATTTATTAAAAATATCAACAAGCTTACGGTCTGCAAACTTGCCGTCATCATAACTCATTGTAAGTACTTTATGCTTTCCTCCCGGAAATGCTTTGTATATCTTTATCATGTCCAAGTGTCCTTTCAAAATTCTTTTTCATATTATATTATACAGCTAATGATTTTTCAATAGTTCATAAGCGTGAAGTATAACAGTATTTTCCTTACACAGAAAATATAATCAATTTTTGTGCAATTGCCGCGTGCATATATCGGAAGACTGGCAGTTAATGAATCGTTAATATAGATGTCTGCACTTCCGACGATATCTTTATCATTTACGGGAGCTTTAATGGTACCCGGGAGATTGTATGTAACATTTACCACATCTGTATCGGCAATCAGCATAGAAAGACTGTCGGGTATATATGTTTCCACATATTCGGTTGTACCGTCAGAAACGCATATATTGCGATAATCATCAATGGGAACAAAAATATCCCTGTAGTAATAAGAAGCTTTTGCATACTCGAGGATTTTGCGTGTATCTTTCCATTTATAGGTTTTGTTGCCGGGCCATCCGCAGGCAAGTACAACGCTCACAAAACGTCTTCCGTCGCTTGCGTATGCACATGTATAGCAGTAGCCGGCATTGCCGGTGAATCCGGTCTTGCCACATATTACACCATCCATCATATCAAGAAAAGCATTAGTATTGTGCACGCTGCGTGTGGCGGTATTGTCCAGATTGTTAAATGAATAATTCCTGGTTCTTGTTATATGTATAAATTCTTCATTCTGTATACAGACTGCAAGTATTCTTGCAAGATCAACAGCAGATATAGAATGAGGGCCATTTTCATCCTCTGCATCAAGCCCGTTGGGTGTGACAAAATGTGCACTTGAACATCCGATTGCAACTGCGCGTTCATTCATTGCGGCTGCAAATATCTGCACAAGTCTGCGGCTTTCTTCAGATGAACGGCTTGCTGCATCAGAGTGGTATGAACCGCCATCAAGATATGATGAAGCTATGTGCTCTGCAATTGCCACGGCACTGTCATTGTGTGACTGCAGCATAAGTGAGTAGAGAAGGTCATTCAGCCTGTAGCGTTCGCCTTTTTTGATATTAAGCTGTACATCGGGCATAGAGGCAGCATACGAAGATACGGTAACAACATCATCCGGATTACCGAGCTCTAATGCAAGCAGGCATGTCATTATTTTGGTTGTGCTTGCATTGGGAGCTGCTTCATACCCGTTTTTTTCAAACAACACGCGACCGCTGTCGGCATCAATGAGTGCGGCGTAACGTGCATATAACTGTGACAGGGCAGCCGGTGTGCGGGTTGCTGCAGCGTATATACGGTATTGGAACGGTATTGTAAATGACAGAAGAGCTGCCATAATTACTATGAGTAATCTTTTAATAACGGACATCGGACATAATTTCCAATCTGTAGCATTATTTAAAACTATGTGTAAATATTTTACTTTATGTACACAAAATATAAAATAATAATAAATTGAAGATAAATTTTGAAAAATTTGTCAATTTAGTGTTTAATTTCAAAAACAAATGTGTTATAATTTTAACAGTTTAAAGGTAAGACTTATTTCAAGGAGGTATATATTCATGAATCGTTTTATTCTTAATGAGACATCTTATCACGGAGCAGGCGCAATCAGCGCAATTCCAACAGAGACCAAGGGACGTGGATTAAAGAAGGCATTTGTATGTTCTGACCCTGACCTTGTTAAGTTCGGAGTAACGAAGAAGGTTCTTGACGAACTTGACAAAGCAGGTCTTGCATATGAATTGTATTCCAACATCAAGCCTAATCCGACAATTGAGAATGTGCAGTCAGGCGTAGAGGCTTATAAGAAGGCAGAAGCTGATTACATTATTGCAATTGGCGGTGGTTCATCAATGGATACAGCTAAGGCTGTCGGAATCATAATTGCCAACCCTGAGCACGCAGATGTAATAAGTCTTGAGGGTGCAGTTGATACTAAGAATAAGGCAGTGCCTATATTTGCAGTTCCGACAACAGCAGGTACAGCTGCAGAAGTTACAATCAACTATGTAATCACAGATACTCAGAAGAATCGTAAGATGGTATGTGTTGATCCACATGATATTCCTGTAGTTGCATTTATCGACCCTGACATGATGTCATCAATGCCTAAGGGACTTACAGCCGCAACAGGAATGGATGCACTTACACATGCAATTGAAGGCTACATAACAGCAGGAGCATGGGAACTCTCAGATATGTTCCATCTTAAGGCAATCGAGATTATCTCAAGATCACTCAGAGGTGCAGTTGCCAATACACCTGAAGGACGTGAAGGAATGGCTCTCGGTCAGTATGTGGCAGGTATGGGCTTCTCTAATGTAGGTCTTGGTATCGTTCATTCAATGGCACATCCGCTTGGTGCTCTCTATGATACACCTCATGGAATCGCCAATGCCATCATTCTTCCTACTGTAATGGAATATAATGCAGAAGCAACAGGTGAGAAGTATCGTGACATTGCTAAGGCAATGGGCGTTGAAGGAACAGAGAACATGACTCAGGAAGAATATCGTAAGGCAGCTGTCGATGCTGTAAGAAAGCTTGCTGAAGATGTTGGTATTCCTAAGAATCTTAAGGATATCGTTAAGAGAGAAGATATACCTTTCCTTGCACAGTCAGCATATGATGATGCATGCCGTCCTGGTAACCCTAAGGAGACAAGTGTTGCAGATATCACTAAGCTTTACGAGTCACTTATCTGATGTGCATCTGATAATAATTGACTAATAAGATTAGCTGTGATACAATTAGGCACCATGCAGATGAGTCCTGCATGGTGCCTTTTTCAGAACATATTGGCGGTTTTGTAATTATAATCAGAGCGGCACTCGGTGCTGCGTAATGGGAGATTAACATATGGCAACAGTAAAGCTTGGCAAGACGGGAATAGTTACGGATAAGAATGGTTTTGGTGCGCTTCCTATACAGCGTGTATCAGATGACGAAGCTGTAAGAATTCTTCAGAAGGCTTATGACGGCGGTGTTACATTCTTTGATACTGCAAGATTCTATACAGACAGTGAGCATAAGCTTGGACTTGCATTCAAGGGGATGCGCGACAAAGTTATTATTGCGACAAAGACAGCTGCAAAGAATGCAGATGAATTCTGGAAGGATATAAGAACAAGTCTTGATAATCTTCAGACAGATTATATCGACATATATCAGTTTCACAATCCGTCATTCTGCCCTAAACCGGGAGATGGTACAGGTCTTTATGAGGCTATGCTTGAAGCAAAGCAGAATGGCATGATAAAGCATATCGGCATAACGAATCACCGCCTCAAGGTAGCTCATGAGGCAATTGATTCCGGTCTTTATGAGACATTGCAGTTTCCGTTCTGTTATCTTGCGTCGGATGAAGATATAGAACTTGTCACAAAATGCAAACAGGCAGATATGGGATTTATTGCAATGAAAGCGCTGTCAGGCGGTCTTATAACGGATTCAAGGGCCGCATATGCATTTGAAGCTGAGTTCGATAATGTCCTGCCGATATGGGGCGTCCAGAGAGAAAGTGAACTTGACGAGTTTCTTTCATATGTAACTAATCCACCTGCAATGACAGATGACATAAGAGCGTTGATTGATAATGACAGAAAGCAGCTTCAGGGAGATTTCTGCCGTGGCTGCGGATATTGCATGCCATGCCCGGCAGGAATAGAGATAAATAACTGTGCAAGAATGTCACTCCTTCTCAGACGTTCCCCGTCAGAACTCCAGCTTACGCCGGAGGTGCAGGCAAAGATGATGAAGATAGAGGATTGTATGCACTGTGGCCACTGCAGGTCAATGTGCCCATATCATCTTGATACACCGGCACTGCTTGCAAAAAATCTTGAAGATTATAAAAATGTACTTTCCGGAAAAGTAAAAGTGTGTTGATATTTTTTGGGAAGTAGCATATAATATAAACATCAGGAAGTGCTTGATGATATGTTTCCTGGGGTGTTCGCCAACCCACTATTTTGAACCTACATTTATTGACAGGGATTCTTATATCTGTAATCTAATGTCAGGCCTCCGGTGACATAATTGTCACGGTGCGCATTAGCGCATCAGTCAGTGGAAGGCAGCGGATTGCATGCGGTTACCCACCTAGCTTTGCTAGGCGTCGAGATCGTGGGAAACGGCATTTTGGGAGCATTTTAAAAGAAGCTTGAGCCTTAGGGTTCGGGCTTCTTTTAGTATAGTGCATATTATGGCAGTCTGATGATTATATATATTTTATGTAATATATTTGGAAATGGGGGTATCAGATGCATACATCAGGATGGTTTCACGGAAAGAAACTTAAGCTTATAACCATGGCGGCAGTATTTGCGGCGCTTGTTGCAGTGTGTGTGCTGTTGTATTTTGTTATGTTTGCGGACAGGAAAGATAAGGGAATTACAAGAGCTGAGGCAGCCAAGCTTATAGCCGGTGCATGTGTTACGGATGATGAGATGGCAGCCTTTAATACATATGACGCTGCTTCTGGGTGGTATACGGGATATGTACAGTATGCTGTTAATAACGGATATATATCAAATGATAATCCAAATGGTTATGTTACTGAGAAGGACTTTAAAAGATTCGCTGCAAAGTGCGGTTCTGATGCAGAAGCTGTCGGAATAAGCCTTACAGGGAAAGACAATGCGGTAATTAAAAAGAATGACTTTGTAAATGCATACATACGACTTCTAAAATATATGCCTAACGGAAACAGTGTGACAAGTATAACCACAACAGTTGTAGGTACACCGTCCAATGTCGGCAACGCATCGGAATGGCAGGCATACACTGATGACGGTATAATGCATTTTGCAGGAATAGCCCTTGATTACGCTATCGACAGAAGTGCAACATTAATTGTACGTGGCAAAGAGATTCTGTGTGTGCAGAAGACGGAGGACAAGACTACTCTGCGCAATGCATGGGTGATATATGGAAACGGCAATACGCTGTCAGTATTTGTAGGCGGCGTAAAACGTGAATACAAAGTCAGTAAGCTGTCTCAGAATATTGACAATGTAATGGCCGATATTAATCTTGAACAGGGCAGGGTTACGGCAGTCAATACCAAGACGGACACGATAAGCGGCAAGGTTCTTTCTGCCGATAAGGATTACATAGAGATTGAAGGCTATGGCAAGGTGCCTCTTGATGATAGATACAGAATATACAGAACCTATGGAGAGCTTTCGCTAAAAGATTATGGCGCACTCATAGTAGGTTATGACCTTTCGAATTTTATTGTGGCAGATGGGAAAATCTGCGGTGCAGCAATAACAAAACCTCTTAATGCGGATAATGTAAGAGTACTCCTTAAGACGGACAATTTTGCTTCACTCTATCATGCACGGGCAGAATTAACGTGCAGCAGTGCATTTACAATTGTATACGGAAGCAGGGAGGATTCTTCCGAGCGCCATGAAGCCGGCGATATAATAAATGCCGATGCATCATCGGTATATCTTACCAATGGCAGAATGAAGGTAGTTCCCGATAACGGCGGTAAGGTGATACTTAAGTCAGTCAGCCGTGCCTATGGCAATCCCGAGTACGACGGAACAATCGAGATATCCTCCGAGGAAGGCGGACTTGTAATCATTAATGAAGTTCCGATTGAACAGTATCTTAAAAGGGTTGTCCCGAGTGAGATGCCTGTAAGTTACGGAACAGAAGCGCTCAAGGTTCAGGCTGTATGTGCAAGAAGCTATGTATACAGGGAGCTTGATAATAATAATTATGTGTCACTTGGAGCACATCTTGATGACAGTACACTATATCAGGTATACAACAACGTGACTGACAGTGCTGCATCCAACGAAGCAATAGAGCAGACTGAGGGTGAGATACTTACATATAATGATGAACCTGTCCAGACCTATTATTATTCAACCTCATGTGGTGTAACAACGGATGTAAGCCTTTGGGGAAGCGAGCCGGATGATTATCCATACTTTGTATCGCAGGCGGTCGGAAGTGAGCCTGTGAATATGGATCTTACGGTTGAGGATAACTTCAGGGCATTTATCAAGAACACAAAATATAAGGATTATGACAGACGTTCAGAACTGTACAGATGGGAGCTTAATGTAACAGCCAAAGAACTTTCGGACAGCTTCAACAGCAAGCTTGCAGGAAGAATAGCCGCTTATCCGGATAAGATTCTTGTGCGCAGTGATTCGGGAGATTACATAAAGAAAAGCATATCAACGGTAGGTACAATCAACAATATAACAGTTGAGAAGCGTGTGGCAGGCGGAGCTGTCGTATCAGTGATAGTTGCGGGAAGCAATGCAACAGTAAGAATATCAGGCGAGAATAATATCAGATATATGTTCGGTGTTGCTGACGTTCCGCTTGTGACTGCTGAAGGAAACTTCAGGAATATGTCAAATCTTCCAAGCGCATTCTGTATATTTGAGCCTGCGGACAACGGTGCAGGCTTTAAGATAACAGGCGGAGGCTACGGACACGGAATTGGAATGAGCCAGAATGCAGTCTATATGATGGTAAACAGTGCTATGAGCTATTCGGATGTACTGGAATTCTTCTATCCGGGTACGAAGCTTAAGACAGCGGAATAGTGTATTAAACTAATATGTGCAAAGAAAGAGGCAGATATGTGGAATGTAAAGTATTCCATATGTCTGTTTTTTGCATATATTGTAGCAATAATTGGCATAAACTGTGCACTGCATGTCCACTTGGGAACGGAAAAGTACCACTTGGGAAAAACGTATTGTAAAAATGTCATAATAATTATATATTATTGGCGAAGGTAATAAATATGGTCTGGCCGGCAAAAGGCGAAATAAAAAATTATATTGTCCGTGTGGACTATTCATCATTTGATACGGCAGCAATCTGTCTCGTAAGGACAGGCAAGTCAGATGCAGAAATGACTGTAACCGATTCTTCAGGAAATAAAGTTGCAAGTCTCACATCAAATTCAACATATGCCAGAAGTTGGAAATTTGTAGACAAACCAACTGACGCAGCATTTGAAGACTATACGATTATGGTCAAATCTACAACATACAACTCAACTCAGAATAGTTTCAGAATATGTATCGGAAATAAAGCAGATACAGAGACGATGCTTAGCGGTAAAGAGAATGCGGTATGGCTTAACAGATATACAGAAAGCAGTCGAAATATGTTTATGACACATTATACACCAAATACAGGGGAAAGCTGGTACAGATTTACGGCTGGAGGCGATACTGTAATTACACTCATGTCGCATCATCCGCAGGTGAGATTTAAGTTAATTGAGAGTGGAGATTCTGATAATACTTATTATAACTCTATTAAGGATAATACTGCTCATAGAAGGAAATTCTGCTTATCTTATGGTTATGCAGAAAAGAAAAAAATCACATTAAAATCAGGAACAGATTATTATATGGTTATATATACGCCTGATGCAATAAATGGTGGTGAATTCATTGATGATACAATGAACCTGTGCGTAGGCAAAGCTGCAATGGCCCCGGGTTCTGTTACTGTATATTCAGGAACAGGAATATATGTCAGACAATCAGATTATTCAGTACCTGTAGATATTAAGGTTGGAGATAAAGGTAACAAAATTCCTTTGACAGCTGTAGCAGAAAGTGTCAGCCTGAAAACAACAACATCAGGAATCAGATTATCAATGATAGGTGGCTGGCGTGTAAAGGCACCGGATACAAATGCATGGAGAACTTCAACATCATCAAGATCATCAATTGATATGGGATATGTAAAAGATTCAACCGGAAATCATAATGTAAATGGAACCTGGCAGATTAGTGTGAAAGCATCCTCATCATCATTCAGTTTTATTCCGGGTATGACGATATACTATTATTATGAGCTGGGAGATTAAAAAAGTAATGTTATAACAAATACCTCTATGCATGGATATGATATCCGTGCATAGAGGAGAATTACGAGGTGGCAGATATGCAGATTAACAGGGTAAAGAATAGCAGTGAAGAGAACCAGTACATGATATCGGAAAATTATAGTAGAACAACATATACAGATATATATAATACAAATGTGGGCAAGGAAGATGCCGGTGTTGACACACTGGAATTATCAGGTGATGATAATACACCTATTATATCTGATAATTACAGCAATGCTTCAAAAAGTGTAATTTCTGAGGCTAAAGTGAGAAATTTTCTATGTGAAGAAGACACTAAAATTATATATTTAATGGATGCTTACAGCAGGAACGAGGTTACTGAAACAGATGTGAAAAACTGTATGTATTCAGAATTCTATAACATAAAAAGTTTCTACAGCAATCCGGATTATTTAAAGGATCATGAATGTAAGACAGATTCACAGATATTAGGCAGAGTGTATGAGCGCATGCAAAAGTACAATGCAGTTTTTATGGCACAGACATGTATGCTTGAAGGAGATAAGCTAGCAGAGATGTATGGGCTTGGAGATAATAAGAGGAACGTCTATTATGACTCATATTACTATAACAGATGCCAGGAGACAAGGCGGCTGTTGCGCGAAACTGCTGATGAGATAGCAGAGCAGTTTGGAATCAAAAGTCCTGATTATGACGATATAGAAAAGAACAGTCCGCTTGTCCTTGATGGCGGGCTTGATTTTAACAGCTGCTGGAATCATCAGGCAGTAAATCGTTCGATATGCATACTCAATCCTGACTGGTCAATAAAGCCGGGAGATAACTTCACATTTTTTTATAGCAGATATGCAAGTAAGCTGACAGATAATCTGAGTCCGCTTGAAAGCCAGAAAGGCATATGCATCATAGGGTATAATGGGAACACATGGACAATCGGTGTGCCATTTAATGATTCAACATCGCTCGGACCTCTGGCAGATAATTTTAACGTGAAAGAACTGATGCTAAGGACAGGCACTGCAATTGATGCGACACTTCTTGCGTATCTTGATAATTTTAACGTGCATACCAGGGCATTCAGTTTTGAAAAGGAGATGAGCGGAAATATGTTTACACTCTGAATGGCATAAATCTGCTTTTCAGTGCTTAATACGCTGGGCTGACACATAATCATGGCTGATGAGAGAATTGAATTCAGCTCCGAAGAAAAGAATCATCATGCATGAGTAAAGCCATACCAGCGCAAGGATAAGTGTTCCAAGACCGCCAAACATAGCAGTATAGGTGTTGTTATTAACATATACAGCATATATGAGCGAGAAGCCATACCAGCCGACAGATGATATAACAGCACCCGGAAGCTGTGCAAACAGCGGCAGACGCCTGCTTGGAATAAATTTAAACATAAAAAGGAATGCAAGTGTAAGCAGTACCGGAAAGAACAGCCACTTAATGTCTATTACTGCTTCTATGATAATCGCAAGATAAGGAAAATATCTTGATGTAAATCCAAGCAGCTTATTACCGAATACGACAAATATAAGCAGTGCGGCAATTATTATTATAAATAAGAGTGTCTGGACAGACGAAATAGACCTTCTTACGATAAAATTACGGTCTTCAGCTATGCCATGTATTGCATTAAAGCCTTTCATAAGGGACATAAATCCGCGTCCGGCAGCCCAGAGTGTCACTATTGCCGAAAAACCAGTGAAAGATATCGAAGAAGAATTGTACAGACCTCCGACAAAGGATACTGCAGCTTCCTTAAAATATGCCGGAATGATATCATTAAGAACCTGCATGAGGACATCATATTCCAGCGGCAGATAATGAATCAGCGACAAAAGCAGCGTGATAAACGGAAAAAAACTGAGCAGTATAAAGTAACTTGACTGCGCAGCGTATCCCGGGAGATCATCATTTTTAATTTTATTGATTATCTGAAATGGTTTTAATTTTACTTTCATAACTATAGTATTATATGTCATGATTCCTGTGTTGGCAATCAGAAAAATTTTTCACTGCGCGTATAACAGATATTTTACTGCACATATAACTATTGAGACTGCATAAAGGTGAATCCGGAATAAATCCACATCTGTATGCAGTCTCTTTTTTGTTGGACATTTATATGTAATTGATATATAATAGGAAAGCATGGCTTTAGCCTTGTGCTATAGCAGCGTGATGAATGGAGTTATGTATGGGAATACCGGTTAAGCTTCAGGTGTTTGAAGGTCCGCTGGATCTGCTTCTGCACCTGATAGATAAGAATAAAGTTAATATATATGATATTCCGATTGCCATGATTGCTGAACAGTACATGGAATATGTTAATCAGATGGACAAGGAAGACCTTAATGTTGTGAGCGAATTCCTTGTGATGGCTGCAACGCTTCTTGACATAAAGTCGAGAATGCTTCTGCCAAAGGAGGTTAACGGGGATGGAGAGGAAGAAGACCCAAGGCAGGAGCTTGTTGAACAGCTTTTACAGTATAAGATGTTCAAATATGCCTCGCTTGAGCTTAAGGACAGGCAGGTTGACGCACAGAGGTCTATGTACAGGCCGTCCACGCTTCCGCCTGAGGTTGCAGGCTACAGACCTCCGGTTAATCTTGAGGAGCTTGTCGGTGATATGACACTTGCCAGGCTTAACAGCATTTTTCAGGATGTCATGAAGCGTCAGGAGGAAAAGATTGATCCTATCCGAAGTAAGTTCGGCAGGATTAAGAAGGAAGAGGTGTCTGTAGAGGACAGGCTTGTTGAGGTTAAGTCATTTCTTATGAAGCATGAGAAGTTCAGTTTCAGACAGCTTCTTACGGACAGACCCGGAAAGATATCAACGATTGTTACGTTTCTCGTTGTGCTTGAGCTTATCAAGACAGGGTTTCTGTCTGTTGAACAGGACGGAATAATGTCAGATATTCAGCTTACTGTTAAGAATGACCCTGCCATGATTGGCAGCATGGAGGATGAAGATGGATTTGGAGAGAATTGAAGCTGCGATTGAGGCTGTTCTGTTTACAATGGGAGAATCTGTTGAGGTTGATAAGATTGCGGCTGCAATTGAACAGGATGCGGAGACTACAAAGCGGATTATTCATAATATGATGGATAAATATGACGCTGCTGACCGCGGTATTAAGATAATAGAGCTTGAGAACAGCTTTCAGATGTGTACCAAGGCTGAATATTACGATGCTCTGATTAAAGTTGCTTCCCAGCCAAGAAAATATGTTTTAACTGATGCACTTTTGGAGACACTGTCAATAATAGCATATAAGCAGCCGGTAACAAAACTTGAGATTGAGAAGATACGTGGAGTTAACAGCGATCATGCTGTAAGCAGACTCGTTGAATACGGGCTGGCGTGTGAGGTAGGCCGCCTTGATGCTCCGGGACGTCCGATGCTGCTTGGAACAACAGAGGATTTCTTAAGAACATTCGGCGTCCAGTCACTTGATGAGCTGCCTGAGATAAGTGCTGAACTTATGGAAAACTTTAAAGAAGAAGCTGAGATTGAGGCAGGTATGGAAGAGATTGATGACCAGATTGACGGTCAGATGTCTCTTGATATAGATGTATAAGCAGATATATAAGGCAATTATGTTATGCCCATGAACCGGGCAGGAATGGAGGATTATCATGGAAAGATCAAATGCATGGGAAAAGTATTCTAAGACTGACCTTGAGAAGGTATTTACATTTGCGGAAGATTACCGTAAGTTCATCAGCCTGTGTAAGACAGAGCGTGAGTGCGTTAAGCGTTCTGTAGAGATTGCAGAAGAGGCCGGCTACAAGAATCTTGAGGATATTGTGCGTAAAGGTAAGAAGCTCAAAGCCGGAGACAGAGTATATGCTGTTAATATGGGCAAGGCTGTTGTTCTGTTCAATATCGGCAAGGAGCCTATCGAGGATGGCATGAATATTCTCGGTGCCCATATAGATTCACCAAGACTTGATCTTAAGCAGAATCCTATGTATGAGGACAGTGACCTTGTCCTTCTTGATACACATTATTACGGCGGAATCAAGAAATATCAGTGGGTTACGGTTCCTCTTGCACTTCATGGTGTTGTTGCGCTTAAGGACGGCTCAGTTGTTGATGTAAGCATCGGTGAGGATGAGAATGATGCTGTTGTCGGCATCTCAGATCTTCTTATCCATCTTTCACAGGAGCAGCTTGAGAAGAAGGGCAATAAGGTCGTAGAGGGCGAGGACCTTAATATTCTTGTCGGCAGTATGCCTGCAACAGATGCTGCACTCGAATTTGGCAATGTTACAGCAGATAATGATGATGATGAAGATGATAAGAAGCACAAGGTTAAGAAATATATCCTTGCACTCCTTAAGGATAAGTATGGAATTGAAGAAGAAGATTTTCTCTCAGCAGAGATTGAGGCTGTTCCTGCGGGCCCGGCAAGGGATTATGGCATTGACAGAAGTATGATTATAGGCTACGGACATGATGACAGAGTATGTGCATATCCTTCACTTATAGCATGTATCAATTCTAAGAAGCCTAAGAAGACTGGTGTATGTATTCTTGTAGACAAGGAAGAGATTGGCAGTGTGGGAGCAACAGGTATGCAGTCAAAGTTCTTTGAATATGCGGTTGCTGAGGTCATGGACAGATGCGGTCAGTATTCTGAGCTTGGACTTAAGAGAGCACTCCGCAATTCACAGATGCTATCTTCGGATGTAAGTGCTGCATATGATCCTAATTACGCAAGTGTTAATGAGAAGAAGAACAGTGCTTATTTCGGACGCGGCATGGTATTCAACAAGTATACGGGTTCACGCGGCAAGAGCGGTTCTAATGATACAAGTGCTGAATTCATGGCTAAGATGAGAAAGGTCATGGATGATGCAGATGTCGCATTCCAGACAGCAGAGCTTGGCAGGGTAGACCTTGGCGGCGGCGGAACTATCGCATATATACTTGCCAATTACGGAATGAACGTAATCGACAGCGGCGTAGCCGTACAGAATATGCACGCACCGCATGAGGTAATAAGCAAGGCAGATCTGTATGAGGCACTTAAGGGCTACGAAGCATTTTTAAAATGTAACTAAATAAATCAGGTAACTGTAAAGATATTTATACCGAAAGGGATTATACACCTATGAAATGGAACAGATATACTATTGATACTACAACGGCAGCAGTGGATGTCGTGAGCAGCTGTCTCGGAGACTGTGGTATTGAGGGAATTGAGATTGAAGATAATGTGCAGCTCAGCCAGAAGGACATTAAGACAATGTTCGTGGATTTTATACCGGATCTTCCGCCTGATGACGGCTCAGCCAGAGTAAGCTTCTATCTTGATGCCGATGAAGATAATGATGAGATGCTTAAGAAGGTTAAGGAAGAGCTTGAGGACATGAAGTCATTCATGGATATCGGACCTGCAACAATAACCATCTCACAGACAGAGGATAAGGACTGGATTAATAACTGGAAGCAGTATTTCCACCCGTTCAGTGTAGGCGACCTTATTATTAAGCCTACATGGGAGGAATATACAGATGAAATGAAAGACCATCTTGTGATAAATATTGATCCTGGTACTGCATTCGGAACGGGTTCGCATGAGACAACGCAGCTTGTAATCAGACAGCTCCAGAAGTATTGTAAAAAGGGCGATAAGGTTCTTGATGTCGGCTGCGGAAGCGGTATTCTTTCAGTAGTTGCCATAATGCTCGGCGCAGAATCTGCGCTCGGAACAGACCTTGACCCTAATGCCATTATAGCCACTAAGGAGAATGCAGAAGTCAACAAGATAGAGAATGGAAGAATTGAAGTCATTGAGGGCAATATCATTGATGATAAAGCAGTTCAGGATAAGGCAGGTTATGAATGCTATGACATCGTGTGTGCCAATATTCTTGCCGATGTGCTTGAGCCTCTTTCAGAGGAGATTACAAGGCATATGAAGCACGGCGCAATATTCATGACCTCAGGAATTATTGACATGAAGGAAGAAGAGGTTGTTAATAAGTTCAGGGAGAATCCTGAGCTTGAGATTCTTGAGATTAACCATAACGGCGAGTGGGTTAATGTAACAGCAAGAAGAATCTGATAATACGGAGGTCTGATATATGTATCATTTTTTTGCCAGACAGGAAAATATATATGACGACCATATTCTCATAGATGGTGCAGATGTCAATCATCTTAAGAACGTCCTGCGCATTAAATGCGGAGAGAAGATAATATTAAGCAGCGGCGATAATGTTGATTATTACTGTACGATATCTGAGATTAATGACGATTCGGTCATAGCTTCGATAGATGAGACAGATACAAGGGGAAGAGAGCTTCCTTCCAGGATATACCTGTTTCAGGGGCTGCCAAAGGGTGATAAGATGGAGCTTATAATACAGAAGGCAGTTGAACTCGGAGCATACGGGATAATCCCTGTTGCAATGAAACGCTCTGTCATGAAGCTTGACAGTAAGAAGGCGGAATCAAAGGTTAAGCGCTGGAATGCCATATCGGAAAGCGCTGCAAAGCAGAGCAAACGAAGCATTATACCTGCCGTGCATGACGTTATGACATTTGCACAGGCAGCTGAGTATGCCAAGACACTTGACATGGTGCTTCTTCCGTATGAATGTGCAGACGGAATGCAGGCAACTAAGGATAAGCTGTCATCAATAAAACCGGGAAGCAGCATTGGTATATTTATCGGTCCTGAGGGCGGCTTTGACGGCTCGGAGCTTACAATCGCACATGATGCAGGTTTTGATGTGATAACTCTCGGAAGAAGAATTTTAAGGACAGAGACGGCAGGAATGATGCTTCTGTCTGTTCTTATGTACCAGCTTGAGGATTAGATATAATAGTTTGGAGTTTATGGAATAATGGAAGCATATCTTGATAATTCGGCAACAACCAGAACCGCAAAAGAGGTTGTTGATATAATGACTGAGGCGATGCTTGACAATTACGGCAATCCTTCGTCAAAGCACATGTATGGAGTAAATGCAGAAAAGTATGTTAAGGATGCAGCGAAGATAATTGCCGGCGTGCTTAAGTGTCAGGAAAAGGAGATTCTGTTCACATCAGGCGGAACTGAATCCAATAACACAGTGATTATCGGCGGTGCAATGGCTAACCGGCGAAGAGGAAAGCATGTTATAGTCTCAAGCGTTGAACATTCATCTGTAAAAGAACCTTTCAGATATCTTGCCGAGAATGGTTTTGATGTAACATACCTTCCGGTGGATAAGGATGGAATAATTAATCCGGAAGATGTGAAAAAAGCTCTCCGTGATGATACAATCCTTGTATCTGTCATGATGGTCAATAATGAAATCGGTGCAGTTGAGCCGGTTGAAGAGCTTGGAAGCATAGTTCATGAATTTAATAAGGACATCATATTCCATGTGGATGCAATACAGTCTTTTGGCAAATACAGAATCATCCCTAAGAAGATGAATATAGATGCCCTGTCAGTAAGCGGACATAAGATTCACGGACCTAAGGGAACGGGCTTTTTGTATATGAGGGATAAAGTTAAGATAAAACCTCTTATTCTTGGCGGCGGGCAGCAGAAGGGAATGCGTTCGGGAACAGAGAATGTTCCGGGAATAGCCGGACTTGGAATGGCTGTAAAGCTTGCATATACTGATTTTGATGAAAAGATTGCCCGTATGAGACAGATAAAGAATGAATTTGTTGAGGGTGTAAGCCGCATAGAAGGTACTCAGATAAACGGACGCACAGATGAGACATCCGCTCCGCATATTGTAAGCGTAAGCTTTCCGGGAGTACGGGCAGAGGTGCTTCTTCATGCACTTGAGGAGCGTGGAATATATGTGTCATCAGGCTCTGCATGTTCTTCAAACCGCCCTGAATTAAGTTCTACACTTCAGGCAATCGGGCTTGATAGGAGCCTTCTTGATTCAACACTGCGCTTCAGCTTCTGCTATAAGACAACATCAGAGGAGATTCAATACACGCTTGAAGAGCTTGCCAGGCTTCTGCCGGTTCTCAGAAGATATACGGCACACTGATAAAAAATAAGCATGTGACTACATGCAATTATAACGGATGGAGGTAGTAATGTTTAAAGCATTTCTTATAAAATACGGAGAAATAGGTGTTAAAGGCAAGAACAGATATCTGTTCGAGGATGCACTTGTAAATCAGATTAAGTTTGCACTTAAAGAGGTTGAAGGTGAATTCGCCGTTACCAAGGTTGACGGAAGAATATATGTGCAGGCACAGTCAGAGTTTGATTATGATGAGACTGTTGATGCGCTTAAGAGGGTATTTGGTATTATAGGAATATGTCCTATGGTACAGATTGAGGATAATGGCTTTGATGACCTTGCTGCAACTGTAGTTGAGTATTTTAAGCAGACATATAAGAATATGAACTTTACGTTCAAGGTCAATGCAAGAAGAGCAAGAAAGAATTATCCGCTTGATTCAATGCAGCTTAATGCAGAGCTCGGTCATGTTCTTCTCGAGGCATTCCCGGAGCTTAAGGTTGATGTACACAAGCCTGATGTGCTTCTTCAGGTTGAGATACGCCAGCAGATTAACATTTATTCAATAGAGATACCGGGACCGGGTGGAATGCCTGTCGGAACTAACGGTAAAGCAATGCTTCTTCTCTCGGGCGGAATCGACAGCCCTGTTGCCGGATACATGATTGCCAAGAGAGGAGTTAAGATCGATGCAACATATTTCCATGCACCTCCATATACAAGTGAGCGCGCAAAGCAGAAGGTTGTTGACCTTGCAAAGCTTGTTGCAAGATATTCAGGTCCTATAACTCTCAATGTTGTTGATTTTACTGAGATTCAGCTCTACATATATGATCAGTGCCCACATGATGAGCTTACGATTATCATGAGAAGATACATGATGAAGATTGCGGAGGAGCTTGCCAACCGGTCAGACTGCCAGGGGCTTATTACGGGAGAGAGCATAGGTCAGGTTGCCAGCCAGACAATAAAGAGTCTGTACTGCACCAATGAGGTATGTACAATGCCTGTATTCCGCCCGGTTATCGGCTTTGATAAGCAGGAGATTGTAGACCTTTCAGAAAAGATTGGTACATATGAGACTTCAATACAGCCATTTGAGGACTGCTGTACAATATTCGTTGCAAAACATCCAGTAACCAAGCCTAACCTTAATGTAATCAGGAAGTCAGAGCTTAAGCTTGCGGAGAAGATTGACGATATGGTCAGAAAAGCAATTGACACTGTAGAGAAGATAGAGATTAATTAATTCCGGAGGACAATTTTAATGCGAAAGTTATCACGGCTTCTGTGTCTTATGCTCGCGTGCTCACTTATGGCCGGCATATTCATCGGATGCGGAAAAGACAGACAGGACAATAGTAACAGCAATGGGCAGACGACATTCACGGTCGGATTTGATGCGGAATTTCCTCCATACGGCTATAAGGATGATAATGGAGAATATGTAGGCTTTGACCTTGATCTTGCACAGGAAGTATGCAACCGTCAGGGCTGGAATCTTGTTAAGCAGCCAATAGACTGGGATTCCAAGGATATGGAGCTTAATTCAGGTACGATAAGCTGTATCTGGAACGGATTCACTATGGACGGACGAGTTGATGATTACACATGGTCATCAGCATATATAGACAATTCCCAGGTAGTGGTTGTTAAGAGCGATTCATCAGTTAAGACGCTTGCTGACCTTGCAGGCAGGGTTATGGTAGTTCAGGCTGATTCTTCTGCACTTGCAGCATTTACGGGAGAAGAGGCAGAAGATAAGAATAAAGAGCTCTGCGCTTCATTTGCATCTTTGCAGCAGGTATCAGACTACAACAGTGCATTCATGAATCTTGAGGCAGGATCAGTAGATGCGATTTGTATGGATATAGGTGTTGCAAGCTACGAGATTAAGGCGCGCTCAGGCAAGTTCAGAATGCTTGATGAGCATGTATCATCGGAGCAGTACGGTATCGGTTTTAAGAAAGGCAATACACAGCTGCGTGATGAGGTTCAGGAGACACTCAACGAGATGCTTGCCGATGGTACATTTAATAAGATTGCAGAAAAATGGGGCCTTGAGGATTCAATATGTCTCGGTAAGGAAGGCGCAGATGCCGTTATGAAGGCTGAAACCCAGGCACAGGCATCACAGTCAGCGGCACAGCAGTTCTTTAAGGTAGTCGGGCAGCTTTCATCAGGTATGGCTGCTTCACTCGGAATATTCGTGCTTACGCTTGTATTCTCACTTCCGCTCGGACTTCTGATTATGTTTATCAGAATGTCCAACCTTAAGATATTGCGTGCAATATCCAAGATTTATATATCAATCATGCGTGGAACACCTCTTATGCTGCAGCTGCTTGTGGTGTTCTTCGGACCATATTATCTGTTTGGTGTGTCACTTTCATACTCTTACAGATTCTATGCGGTAATCATAGGCTTCTCGCTGAATTATGCCGCATACTTTGCAGAGATTTACCGTGCCGGAATAGAGGCTGTACCTGCAGGACAGCGCGAAGCTGCATCAGTGCTTGGCTATACGGGCGTACAGACATTTACCAGAATTGTATTTCCACAGATGGTTAAGCGTGTGCTTCCGCCTGTAACGAACGAGGTTATTACTCTTGTTAAGGATACATCTCTTGCATTTGCGCTTGCATATACAGAGATGTTCACCCTTGCCAAGCAGGTTGCTGCGGCACAGGCAAGTATTATGCCGCTGTTTGTTGCCGGACTGTTCTACTACATTTTCAATTTTGTTGTAGCGTGGTTCATGGAAAAACTTGAGCTTAAGCTTGGTTACTATAAATAAATCGTTGCTGCAGCCGTGCGGTATTGCAGGCAGAATGAGAGGTAAATGTGAAACTTTTAGAAATGAGTCACGTCAAGAAGTCTTTTGGTGAACTTGACGTGCTTAAGGATATATCACTTAATGTTGAGGAAGGTGAAGTTGTTGCTATAATCGGTCCGTCAGGTTCCGGTAAGTCAACACTTCTGAGATGTGCAACGCTTCTTGAGACGATGGATGAAGGCAGTCTTACATATTGCGGACAGAATGCTGCTGTTAATGAGAATGGCAGGTCAAGGTATGCTTCCAAAAAAGAGCTGCATGACATAAAGGAGAACTTTGGACTTGTTTTCCAGAATTTTAATCTTTTTCCACATTACTCTGTGCTTAAGAATATAACCGATGCACCGGTTCACGTCCAGAAGCGGGACATGGATGAGGTTACCGCTGAGGCTAAGAAGCTTCTTGCCAAGGTTGGACTTGAGGGCAGGGAGAGCAGTTATCCGTGGCAGCTTTCAGGCGGACAGCAGCAGAGAGTTGCAATTGCAAGAGCTCTTGCAATGAATCCTAAGATGCTTTTCTTTGATGAGCCGACTTCTGCACTTGACCCTGAGATTACCGCAGGAATATTAAAGCTGATGCGTCAGCTTGCAAGCGAGAAGATGACAATGGTAATTGTTACTCATGAGATTTCATTTGCAAGAAATGTTGCAGACAGAGTTATCTTTATGGACGGCGGTGTAATTGTTGAAGAGGGTACGCCTGAGGATGTTATAGACAACCCTAAGAGTGAAAGAACACGTGCTTTCCTTCAGAAAATAGAAAAAGGCTGATAAAAAAATATCCGTCCGGTATATACCGGACGGATATCATGCTGTCAGTTTGTATATACAATGTATATTATGATACAATGTATGGCGCAAGAACTGAAAGGATTGTGTCAAGGTTCTCATCTGCATGGATGTTCAGGTCGATTGGCTTTGAAAGGTCAAGACTGAAGATACCCATGATTGACTTTGCATCGATTACGTATCTTCCTGATACAAGATCAAAATCAGAATCAAACTTTGTTATGTCATTAACAAATGACTTTACCTTATCGATTGAGTTCAATGAAATCTTAATTGTCTTCATGATAATTACCTCCTTGGGTTAATAAGTAAAATCTTCAAAATTTATATTATATTCTGACGTGCAATATGTCAAGTGACAAAATCAATAATAATAAGCAAAAAATCAATAAATTGTTATACAATATTTAAAATATTTACAAAATAGTATTAGAAAGTGTTGGAAAAATATGAAAGCAGCATTACATAATCTGGGGTGTAAAGTAAATTCATACGAAACTGAAGCAATGGAGCAGATGCTTATTGCTGCCGGTTATGAGATAGTTCCATTCTGTGAGGACGAAAAGGCAGACGTGTATGTTATTAATACCTGCTCAGTAACTAATATTGCAGACCGTAAGTCAAGACAGATGCTACACAAAGCGAAGAAACAGAATCCCAATGCAATCGTTGTTGCTGCCGGCTGCTATGTCCAGGCAAGGGGAGATGAGCTTGCCGCTGACGATATGGTTGATATAGTTATAGGCAACAACCGGAAAAACAGGCTTGTTGAGATAATAAATGACTACATTGGGAATAACAGCAATAACGAAGCTGTTGTTGATATAGCAAAAACGCATGAATACGAGGAACTTAACATATATGATGTGTGTGAGCATACAAGGGCATATATAAAGGTTCAGGATGGCTGCAACCAGTTCTGCTCATATTGCATAATCCCTTATACACGTGGACGTGTAAGAAGCAGACGTCCCGAGGATGTTACGGCAGAAGTCAGGAGACTTGTTGAAAAAGGTTATAAGGAATTCGTACTTGCCGGCATTCATCTGAGTTCGTACGGAATAGATTTTGAAGCTCCGTGCGATGAGGCTGTAGACTACAGGGCAGCCAATATGCCGGGTTCAAGGCTTCTTGAGCTTATTGAAGCTGTCTGTTCGGTAGAAGGTGTTAAGCGGCTGCGTCTTGGTTCGTTTGAGCCAAGGATACTTACCGAAGCCTTTGTGAAGCGTATGGCTGAACTTGAACCGGTATGTCCGCATTTTCATATATCACTGCAGAGCGGATGTGATACGACTCTTAAGAGAATGAACAGACGTTATACCGCAGATGAATATGAGGAGAGCTGTAAGCTTCTCAGAAAATATTTCCCCAATGCCGCAATTACAACTGATGTTATTGTGGGATTCCCGCAGGAGACTGACGAAGAGTTCGCCATTACTAAAGAATATCTTGAACGCATTCATTTTTATGAGATGCATGTATTCAAATATTCACGACGAAAGGGAACTGCTGCGGACAGAATGGACGGGCAGGTACCTGAGCCTGTGAAGACCGCAAGGAGTGCCAGACTTCTTGAACTTGAAAAACGCATGTCACGTGAATACAGGGAGTCGGCGCTTGGAAGCATACAGGAAGTGTTGTTTGAGGAAGTTGCAGGCACCTGTGATGATTGTGGAACTTCAGTGATTACAGGGCACACAAAAACATATATCAATGTTCATGTTAAGCTTCCGGCCGACATGTCTTTGGAATATATCAATAAGATATGCAATGTAAAGCTTGAACATCTGAGTGATGATGGGGAATGGGTTAATGGAACATTATGCGGTTGATAAATCCGGATAACTTTGTTATAATATAGTCAATAAATAGGCGCATACAACTGCGCAGCGGAGGTACATCAATGGAAACTAATATATTAATGGAAAGTGGTACCAACGAGGTAGAGATTCTTGAGTTTATGGTTGGCAATAACCACTATGGTATTAATGTAGCTAAGATTAAGGAGATTGTGACATATCAGAAGATTACTCCTGTCCCGGTTGCCAAGCCCGAGGTAGAAGGTATATTCATGCCGAGAGATACAATGATTACGGTTATAGACCTTGCCCGGGTATTAAATCTTCCGGCGTCAGACAATATCAATAGTGATATGTTTATCATAACTAATTTTAATAAGCTTAATGTAGCATTCCACGTACATAAAGTAATCGGAATCCACCGTGTATCATGGGCTGATATTATTACTCCGGACTCAACAATAAGTTCTGCAGATCAGGGAATCGCAACAGGCATCATTAAGATTGATTCTAATCTTATTGTTATTCTTGACTTTGAGAGAATAGTGTCTGACATAAGTCCTGAGACAGGTCTTAAGGTATCTGAAGTTGAGAAGCTCGGACACAGGGAACGCAATGATTCACCTATCCTTATTGCCGAGGATTCACCTCTTCTTATGAGACTTATATCCGACTCACTTCATAAGTCAGGTTATACGAATGTAACTCTTTGCAAGAATGGTCAGGAAGCATGGGATAATCTCTGCCACTACAAGGCTGTCGGAGATATTGACCGTTATGTTGCATGCGTAATAACCGATCTGGAGATGCCGCTTATGGATGGACACAGGCTTACTAAGCTTATTAAGTCAGATTCAGACCTTAATCATATCCCTGTAGTCATATTCTCTTCACTTATTAATGAGGATATGAAGCGTAAGGGCGAGAGCCTTGGTGCTGACGCACAGCTTTCAAAGCCTGAGATTGGAATGCTTGTATCTGCAATAGACAAGCTTCTTGAGGAAGGCGTGAAGCATCCTGATGCTTTAGAGGCAAAAGACTGATATAACCGTAAGTCAGTTATGTAAGTCGGTTATAATATAAGACGATATGACAGGGCTGTCCATATTTTTTGGACAGCCTTTTCACACATATGGAATAGAATTGGAGATTGACATGGATAATAACGGGATTATCAGCAGATTTAAGAATGATATTGAGGATTGTGATATGCTTCTTATAGGGCTTGGAAGTGAGTGGAAGTCTGCAGATGCGGGTGACTACGCAACTCTTGATAAGCTTCTGGCAAAGCATAATTACTTCGTAGTAACATCATGCGATGATGGCGCAATAATGAACAGCACAATTAATACTAAAAGAATAACGGCTCCTTTCTTTGAACAGGATGATGGTGAAGCACAATGGAACCTCTATAACAAATGGCTCCAGTCAACACTTAACAAAAAACTGGTTATTGTTGAGCTTGGTGAAGGATTTGCATCACCTAATTTTATGAGATGGCCGTTTGAAAATATAACATTTATAAACAATAAAGCTTTCTTCTACAGGGTCAATGAAAAGCTTCCTAATGTTCCTGAGAATATAAAGGACAAGTCATGTCCGATAAAGGAAAATTCAGTTGAATTTGTAAGGAACCTGCTGTAAAATGTTATTTATAATGATATTTATAAAATAGGAGTCTAATGTGAACGAAGAATATCTTGATGAACTGCTCAATTCGGGAGCAGATCCTAATAAGACGGAAGATAATATGCTTGATATGGTAGAGCAGGCTAAGAAAGCTGCTGCTGATGACAATGCCGGAAGAGTGAATGGGGCTGTTGAACTCAATGATGAAGATAAGGAATTGCTTGGTGCAGACAAGCTTGATGATATTCCGGACGAGTCTGATGCCAGACTTACCGACAGTGATATGCAGAGACTGTCTGATATGGAGAATGCAGCCAAAGATGACGAGCCTGCAGAAGCACATGAAGACAGTATATCAATAGAGGATTTGTTCGGTGGTGCAGATGAAACGTCTGATTCATCCGGCAATTCGGCTGAGGATTCCATTAATGCAGCTGCTAATACAGCAGCACCGGATGCAGGGCAGAGTTCTGATTCGGAAGCACAGGGTGATGGTAATGACACACCTTCTGTCCCTGAGAACAGGGGAGGCAAAGGGTTATTTGCACTGATTAAGAGAATTTTCTTTGAGGATACCAAAAAGCATCAGGAAGAAGAGCATGAAGGAGAAGAACCGAAAGATGAGAATGAGAAGCTTCTCCAGGAGATGTATGGTGATGACATAGAAGACGGAGAACTCCTTGAAGATAAGAACCGTAAGGGCAAGGGTCCGTTTGCAAAGCTTGCTGAGAATCTTAGGGCACGCCGTGCCAAGGCTGCGGAAGAAGACCGTCTTGAAGAAGAGGCTATAGAAGCCGAGGCCGCTGAGAAGAAACGCAAAAAAGAAGAAAAGAAGCAGGCTGCCAAAGCTAAGAAAGATGCAGCAAAGAACGATAAGGCTGATAAGGCAAAAAAAGCAAAAGAGAAAAAAGCTGCTAAGCCTAAGAAAGAGAAGAAAGCAAAGCCTAAAAAGGAAAAGAAGCCCAAGGCTCCCGTAGATCCTAAGGACATTCTGAAGATTAAGCCATTATCCGTTGTTATGCTTCTTATGTTTGTAGCCGGATTTGTAATAATGGTACAGCTTTTCAGTGGATTGTTTGATTACTCTAATAACATTTCGCGTGCTAAGGAATTCATGCAGAACGGCAATTACACATCAGCATATGATATTGTACATGGAATGTCACTTAGCAAAGCAGATTCCAATATACAGAACCAGCTTGATGTGATTATGCTTGTCGAAAGACAGTATGAGTCATATGAGAATTACAGGAAGCTTGGTATGAATGTAGATGCACTTAATGCACTTATTAAGGGGCTTGTGCAGTATAATACATATAAGGAGCAGGGTGAGTCGCTCGGTGTTATTGAACCGATGAATCAATACAGACAGGCAATCCTTGAGAAGCTGCTGTCCGATTATAAGATTGATGAGAAGCTTGCTAACGATCTTGTAACACTCTTTGGCAGTGACTTCACCAAATATTACAGATCTATCGAGACATATGGAGGAGCTAAGTAATGATAGCTATACTGGATTATGACGCCGGTAACATCCGCAGCGTTGAAAAGGCTGTTGAAGCCCTTGGCGAGAAGACAGTGGTAACACGTGACAGGCACAGTATTCTCTCGGCTGACAAAGTAATTCTTCCTGGCGTTGGCGCATTCGGAGATGCGATGGCAAGACTTAAGGAATATAATCTTGTTGATACTATACATGAAGTTGTCGATAAGAATACTCCGTTTCTTGGAATCTGCCTCGGATTACAGCTTATGTTTGAGAGCAGCGATGAGACTCCCGGAGTTGAAGGCCTTGGAATACTTCCGGGTAAGATTTTAAGAATACCCGACTGTGAGGGGCTTAAGATTCCTCACATGGGTTGGAATTCTCTTGATATCAAGCTTGATCAGCCTTTGTTTGCAGGCATTCCTGACCAGTCATATGTATACTTTGTTCATTCATATTATCTTAAGGCTGCTAACGAAGAAGATGTTGCAGCCGCAACTGAATATTCAACACATATTCATGCATCTGTTGCTCACAATAATATATTTGCATGTCAGTTTCATCCGGAGAAGAGCGGAAGTGTCGGACTTAAGATATTAAAGAATTTTATCGATCTGTAATCAGCTTGTAGCATATACGAATTGATTAAGATATTCAGACTATAACTGTGAAAGGGTATTTCAATGTTTACTAAAAGAATTATACCATGTCTTGACTGTAATAATGGAAGAGTAGTAAAGGGCACTAATTTTGTCAATCTCAGGGATGCCGGTGATCCTGTGGAAGTCGCTGCAATGTATGACAAGTCAGGAGCTGACGAACTTGTGTTTCTTGATATAACAGCTTCGAGTGACGGCCGTAATACAACTGTTGACCTCGTAAGGAGGGTGGCTGAGAAGGTATTTATTCCGTTTACTGTTGGCGGAGGCATCCGCTCTGTTGATGATTTTAAGGCACTTTTAAGAGAGGGCGCTGATAAGATTTCAATTAATTCATCAGCTATAATGAATCCTTCCCTAATCAGTGAAGCAGCTGATAAGTTCGGAAGCCAGTGTGTTGTTGTTGCAATTGATGCCAAGAGACGCGAGGACGGCAACGGCTGGGAGATATACAAGAATGGCGGAAGAGTTAATATGCACATGGATGCCGTCGAGTGGGCAATGAAAGCATGCGAACTCGGTGCCGGAGAGATTCTCCTTACAAGCATGGACTGCGATGGAACAAAAGCAGGCTATGATACAGAGCTTACCAGAATGGTTTCGGACAATGTTTCTATCCCGGTAATAGCATCTGGTGGAGCCGGAACTAAAGAACATTTTAAAGATGCATTTGAACTTGGAGGTGCAGATGCTGCATTGGCTGCATCATTGTTTCACTACAAAGAGCTTGACATAATGGATCTCAAAAAATATCTTCGCGACAATAATATTTCTGTGAGAATGTAAGGAGATTGTAATGGCACCAATTAGTGGACAGTGGTTTGATGCATTGAAACCGGAGTTTGACAAGCCATATTATAAGAAGCTGTATGACAGGGTTTCGGCTGAATATAACAGTGATTATGAGATATATCCTCCTGCGGATGATATATTTAATGCGTTTGACTTTACTCCTCTCGATAAGGTAAAGTGTGTGATATTAGGACAGGATCCATACCATGAGCCTAATCAGGCACACGGTCTGTGTTTCTCAGTGAAGCCGGAGGTTGGCATTCCACCTTCACTTGTCAATATTTACAAGGAATTAAAGGATGATATCGGCTGCTATATACCGGATAACGGCTATCTTGAAAAATGGGCACGTCAGGGAATACTAATGCTCAACACAGTTCTTACCGTGCGTGCACATCAGGCTAATTCACATAAAGATATCGGCTGGGAACAGTTTACAGATGCTGCAATCAGAGTTCTCAATACTATAGACAGACCTATTGTATTTATATTATGGGGCGCTCCTGCACAGCGCAAGGAGAGTATGCTGAACAATCCAAAGCATCTTATTCTGAAGGCACCGCATCCAAGTCCGCTCTCAGCATACCGCGGATTTTTCGGCAGCAAGCCTTTCAGTAAGACGAATGAATTCCTTATTGCTAATGGTATTGAACCGATTGACTGGCAGATTGAGAATGTACGTGGTTAGACACTGCTGATAATCAGATATAATAAAAAGCTTCTGCATGATGATTATATTACACCATGCAGAAGCTTTTTATTGTCCAAATCTTACCTGATCTGATTAATTAAAGATTGAATCCAAAATACTTAACTGCGTTGTTGTATGAGATACCCTCAACAATCTCCTTGAGAGCCTTCATATCTGCAGGATACTCACCGTTCTCAACCCATCCGCCGATAAGCTCACACATAATTCTTCTGAAGTACTCATGTCTTGTGTAAGACAGGAAGCTTCTTGAATCTGTAAGCATACCGATGAAGTTGCCAAGAAGGCTTAAGTTAGCAAGTGATGTCATCTGATTAGTCATTCCGACCTTATGATCATTGAACCACCATGCTGAACCCTGCTGAATCTTACCAACAGCCTTTGAATCCTGGAAGCATCCGATAACAGTACCGATTGCTGCATTAACTGATGGATTCAGTGAGTAGATAATTGTCTTAGGAAGCTCATCTGTAATGTTAAGAGCATTAAGGAACTGAGCCATCTCCTGTGAACAGTCATATGTGTTGATGCAGTCATATCCTGTATCAGGACCAAGCTGGTTATAACGGAGTGTGTTGTTATCACGGATTGTGCCATAGTGAAGCTGCATAGCCCATCCAAGCTTATTGTATTCCTTGCCTACTGAGATCATGAATGCTGTCTTGAACTGGTTCTTCTCAAGCTCTGTAAGAGTCTCACCCTTAAGTCTCTTAGCAAAAATAGCTTCAACTTCTGCTTCTGTAGCAGGCTTGTACATTACATACTCAAGAGCGTGATCTGAAGCACGGCATCCGTAAGAATCAAAGAATGCCATTCTCTTGCGGAGAGCATCCATAAGTCCCTTGAATGAATTAACTTCTACGTTGCTTACTTCTGAAAGCTTAGCAATGTAATCAAGATATTCCGGCTTCTCAATATTCATAGCCTTGTCAGGTCTCCATGCAGGAAGTACCTGTACGTCAAATGTAGGATCCTCAGCAATCTGCTTATGGTACTCAAGAGTATCAATAGGATCATCTGTTGTACAGATAAGAGTAACATTTGACTGCTTAATAAGATTACGTACTGTCATTGAGTCTTCCTGAAGCTTTGCGTTGCAAAGATTCCATACTTCCTCAGCTGTATCACCGTTAAGAATTCCGTGATATCCAAAATATCTCTGGAGTTCAAGATGGCTCCAGTGGTACAGTGGGTTACCGATAGCCTTTGTAAGAGTCTCAGCCCACTTCTGGAACTTTTCTCTGTCAGGTGCATCACCTGTAATATAGTATTCGTCTACTCCGTTTGTACGCATCTGGCGCCACTTATAATGGTCACCGCCAAGCCATACCTGAGTAATATTCTCGAACTTTCTGTCCTCTGCAATCTCCTTTGGATTGATGTGGCAGTGATAGTCAAGAATTGGCATCTTCTCAGCATACTCGTGGAAGAGTGTCTGAGCTGTTGGTGTTGAAAGTAAGAAATCCTTGTCCATGAACTGTTTCATGTTTTGAAATCCTCCTGTCTTAATTATTCTTTATTATAATGTTAATTATAATACAAATATTATTAAATGCAATTATAGAAATAACTAAAAATCAGTAGTCCCGCGCTTTATCAGATTGGCAGGTATTACAATCTCGCCTGACTCAGATTCGCTGCCGGAAAATACCTTCATAAGCCTGTCAACAGCAGTAGTGCAAAGCTCCTCGAGCCTTGTGTCAATAGATGTTATCTCAGGCTCGGTACATATTGCGAGCATCGAATCATTATAACCCACAATCGACAGTTCGTCAGGAATGCTTATGCGGCTTGCCAGCGCATACTTGACTGCACCTACAGCAAGCGAATCATCTGATGTAATAACAGCATCAAAATCCTCTCCACTGTCATGAAGATGCGTCAGATATTCCTTCGCCCGTATAATATTCTTAGTACACAGATGTATAAAATTAGGACGAACCTCAATATCATTGGCGCTAAGGGCATCTTTGTATCCCATAAGCTTATTGAGACCGCTGTGGGATGTGCTTGTATATAGATATACAATGTCAGTACGTCCGCTCTTTATCATCTCGGATGTCACGGAATATACGGCAGCATAGTCGTTGCATATTATAGAATAAATATTATGTCCTGCCAGATGTCCATTTATAAGAAATATCGGAAGCGAAGCCGCTGCGTCGGTTATATATCTGTTATCGTCAGAATCCGGATTGCTGCTCAGGAACTTGGAACCGACTATTATAATTGCATCTACGCGTTTTGACATAAGCAGTTCGAGCGACTGCTGCTTGCTCGAAAGGTTGCCTCCGGTACAGCACAGCATGGAATCATAACCATTGTTTCTTAATTCCCTCTGAAGATAGAAAATTGCATTGGCAATATACATATCTGATGAATCAGTGCACATTATGCCGATTGTCTTCATGGTATTAAGTCCGAGACCGCGTGCAAATACATTGGGCGTATAACCAAGCTCGTCCATAACACGTAAGACCTTGTCACGGGTCTTTGCGCTTACACTCTGATTACCGTTAAGGACACGTGATACGGTTGCAATTGAAACGCCGGCTTTGGCCGATACATCATATATGTTCATAGTATCATATCCTTTCATCAGAGTACCGTAAGTATTAAATGTAAGTGCTTACATTTAAGTCTATTATACTATGTCATCAGGCATGTTACAAGAAATATTTTATTTTATTGCATTAATAACGCTGTTATGGCATAATAAATATTAATGTGAAATTAATAAACTTAAATTTCCATAAAATTCAAACGGAGGATAGTATAATGATTATTAAGGAAAGAAATCTTGCAGTTGCAATTATTCTTACGATTGTAACATGTGGTATCTATGGTCTTTATTGGTTTGTAAAGCTTACAGATGAGACTAAGTATCTTACGGGAACAGACGGTGCTGACGGAATTACAGCACTCCTTCTGACTCTTGTAACATGCGGAATATACGGATTGTATTGGAATTACAAGCTTGGTGAGAAAGTAGATATGCTTAAAAGGAACAGAGGCCAGGATTCAACAAGCTCATCTGTACTTTTCATCATCCTTGCAATCTTCGGACTTACCATTGTTAATTACGTAATTGCACAGAGCGAGCTTAACTGCTACGCCAACGCATAAGCAGATATAATAAACATGACAAATATGGGTAGCAGATTGTTAAAAATAATAAGAATGTATATAATTCTGGCACTTATTGCTGCGGCATATTACATATTCTACACACGGTCGGGGTATGGAATTCCTTGTCTTTTCAGGACAATTACGGGGTTTTCATGCCCCGGTTGTGGTATAAGCCGGATGTTTGCCGCACTTTTTAAAGGCAATATAAAAGAAGCTTTTGAATATAACCAGTTTGTCTTTGCCATGATTCCGGCCGCCATATTGTATGCCATTCGATATACATACTATTATGTGCGTGATGGAAGATGTCGTGACGGGCGTATAATGACATGCATTGAGTGGGGTGTTGCCACAGCATTTATCATATTTGGCGTAATACGTAATATTGTATTGTAATTTGAGATTTATGATGATAAAATTAAATAAATAAAATTTTCGTTGACTTATTGCAGCTATGATTGTAATATATCAATGTAAGCGCTTACATTATGTGAAAGCGCATTACAATTTTCCGCGCAACAGTGAACGGAGTTAATTAAGGGGACAACCCCTATAAGAAAAAGGAGAATAAAATGCAGAGATTAAACAAATCAATCACACATGCAGTTGACAGACCTGTTAAGGTTATGCAGTTTGGTGAGGGTAACTTCCTGAGAGCATTCGTTGATTACATCTTTGATGTAACAAATGAGAAGACAGATTTCAATGGCGGCGTTGTTATTGTTAAGCCTATTGAATTCGGTAATCTGGATCGTTTCCATGATCAGGAGTGCCAGTATACTCTTCAGTTAAGAGGATTTGAGAACGGACAGCCTAAGAAGATTACACGTGTTATTACTTCTGTTGTTGATGCTGTTGCAGCTATTGAAGACTATGACAAGTATATGGAGTATGGTCTTTGCGACACATTAAGATTCATCGTTTCTAATACAACAGAGGCAGGAATCGTATTTGATGAGACTGACAAGTTTGATGCCATGCCACCAAAGACATATCCTGGTAAGCTTACTAAGCTTCTCTATGAGAGATATAAGAAGTTTGACGGTGCTAAGGATAAGGGTATCATCCTTATTCCATGTGAGCTTATTGCTGATAATGGTATCGAGCTTAAGAAGTGCATCGATAAGTTCATCGATCTTTGGAATCTTGAAGACGGATTCAAGAAGTGGATTGATGAGGCATGTTCATTCTGCCCAACACTCGTTGACCGTATCGTTCCTGGTTACCCAAGAGATGAGGCTGAGGAACTTTGCAAGGAGTTCGGTTATGAAGATCAGCTTATCGATACAGCAGAGACATTTGGTCTTTGGGTAATCGAGAGTGACCCTAACCTTCCACTTGATCAGCTTCGCAAAGAGCTTCCATTCGAGCAGGCAGGCCTTAATGTAGTATTTACTAAGGATCATCACCCATATAAGGAAAGAAAGGTTAGAATCCTTAACGGCTCACATACATCATTTGTTCTTGCATCATATCTTGCAGGCAATGACATTGTTAAGCAGTCAATGGATGACCCAACAATCCGTAAGTACATGGAGGAGACACTCTTTAACGAGGTTATTCCTACACTTTCACTTCCGGAAGATGAGTGTAAGACATTTGCTAACGCTGTAATCGAGAGATTCCAGAATCCATTTGTTAAGCATAAGCTTCTTGATATTTCACTTAACTCAGTATCTAAGTGGGAAGCACGTTGTTTACCTTCATTCCTTGGTTATGTAGATAAGTTTGGTAAGCTTCCTAAGTACCTTACATTCTCTATTGCAGCACTTATGAGCTTCTACTCAACAACAGAAGTCGGTGAAGTTAATGGTGGACGCTGCCTTATCGGTGACCGCAACGGAGAGAAGTACAACATCCGCGATGATCAGTTTGTACTTGACTTCTTCATCGAGAATTCTACAAAGTCACCTAAGGAATTTGCTCAGGCTTACCTTAGCAATACAAAGTTCTTCGGTGGTAAGGATCTTTCAAAGGTTGATGGTCTTGTTGAGACTATTGCTGAATACATCACAGACATTCGCGAAAGAGGAATGCGTGCTGTAGTTACAGACCTTGTTAATGCATAATTAACAGCGGATTGCTTAATTTGATTTAAAAGTGAAAAGTGAAAAGATTATCTTTTTGCTTTTCACTTTTTTAATAAGCTGTTATATGTAACGAAAGACCAATATTTCATGAATGGAGACCTATATGCAGGATTTTATTAAGATTAACGTTAATGATAATGTTGCTGTTGCCCTCAAGCCAATCGCCAAGGGAACAACTGTTGATGTTGCAGGAACAACAGTAACTATGGTAGAAGATATTCCTCAGGGACATAAGTTTGTAATTAAGGCTATTAAAAAAGGTGACCCTGTAATAAAGTACGGTTTCAGAATCGGATTTGCACAGGCAGACATTCCTGTCGGAGCATGGGTTCATACTCATAATCTTAAGACAGGTCTTGGAGAACTCCTCGAATATACTTATGAACCGGAAGGACATAAGGATGTTGAGCCTACAGAAGCTGCTTACTTTGACGGATACATGAGAGAGAACGGCAAGGTTGGTGTGCGTAATGAAGTATGGATTATCCCTACAGTTGGATGTGTTAACTCTATTGCAAGAGCAATCGAAGCAACAGCAAGAGCAGAAAAGCCGGAAGGTGTTGATGAGGTTGTAGCATTTACACATCCTTACGGATGTTCACAGACAACAGAGGATCAGGAGAATACACGTAAGGTACTTGCTGATCTTATTAATCATCCTAACGCAGGTGCAGTACTGGTTCTTGGACTTGGATGCGAGAACAGCAGAATAGAAGTGCTCAAGGATTATATCGGAGAAGTTAATCCTGACAGAGTTAAGTTCCTTCAGGTTCAGGATGTTGCCAATGAGCAGGAAGAAGCTGCAAAGATTATGAAGGAGCTTATGGCTTATGCAGCTAACTTCAAGAGAGAAAAGGTTAATGCCAAGGAACTTATCATTGGTATGAAGTGCGGCGGCTCTGATGGACTTTCAGGCATTACAGCTAACCCTACAGTAGGTCTTTTCTCAGATATGCTTGTATCAAAGGGTGGTACAACAATTCTTACTGAGGTTCCGGAGATGTTTGGTGCAGAGACAATTCTTATGAACAGATGTGCCAACAAAGAACTCTTCGAGAAGACTGTTCACCTCATAAATGATTTCAAGGAATACTTCATTAAGAATGGACAGGAGATATATGAGAACCCATCACCGGGTAACAAGGATGGTGGTATCACAACTCTTGAAGATAAGTCACTCGGCTGTACACAGAAGTCAGGAAGCTCTCTTGTAAAGGGTGTTCTTGCTTATGCAGAACCTGTTAATACTAAGGGACTTAACCTCCTCAGCGCACCTGGCAACGATCTTGTTGCAGCTACAGCATGCGCTGCATCAGGAGCGCAGATGGTTCTGTTTACAACAGGACGTGGAACACCATTTGCTTCACCTGTTCCTACAGTCAAGATTGCTACTAACTCAAGACTTGCAGGTAACAAGAGCAATTGGATCGATTTCAATGCAGGAAGAATCGTTACAGATGATCTTCCACTTGAGGATGCAGCCAAGGAGCTGTTCCAGCTTGTACTTGATGTTGCATCAGGCAAGAAGGTTAAGGCTGAGATAGCAGGATTCCATGACCTTGCAATCTTTAAGCAGGGTGTAACTCTGTAATTATATATTCGTAAAGAAAAACGGGCAGATGAACTTAATCATCTGTCCGTTTTTTCTGTTATACAGTCATTAGAATATGAAAATATAAAAACAGGCTGCAGTCAAAGGAAATTCCCGTATCTACAGCCTGTCCGTCTGGAATATCTTAATTATCTGGAATCAGATGATTATCTCTGAACTCTTGCGCCAGCTCCACCCATGATAGCTTCAACTTCCTTCTTAGAAGCCATTGTTGTATCACCAGGAGTTGTCATAGCAAGTGCGCCGTGAGCTGCACCATAGTTAACAGCTGTCTCAGCATCACCTGTTGTCATAAGACCATAGATAAGACCTGAAGCGAATGAATCACCACCGCCAACACGGTCCATAATCTCAAGTCCGTCATACTGCTTAGCCTTGTAGATCTCTCCACCTGCCCAGCAAAGAGCTGACCAGTCATTAACTGTAGCAGTCTTAACTGTACGAAGAGTAGTAGCAACAGCCTTGAAGTTAGGGTATGTCTTAACAGCCTCGTTGATCATCTTCTTGTATCCCTCGATGTTAAGAGACTTAAGGTTCTCATCGTTACCCTCAATCTGGAAACCAAGGCATGCTGTGAAGTCTTCCTCGTTACCGATCATGACATCAACATACTTAGCGATTTCCTTGTTAACTTCCTGAGCCTTCTCAAGTCCGCCGATAGCTGACCACATTGAAGGACGGTAGTTAAGGTCGTAAGATACGATTGTTCCGTACTTCTTAGCTGTCTTGATAGCAGCGAGAACTGTCTCGCATGACTGCTCTGAAAGTGCAGCGTAGATACCGCCTGTATGTAACCAGCGAACACCTAAGCCACCGTCGCTCTTGTTCTTGAAGATGTAATCAAAATCGAAATCTTCCGGAGTAGCCTGTGAAATAGCTGTGTTAGCACGGTCTGAGCAACCTACAGCACCACGGATACCAAATCCTCTCTCTGTAAAGTTGATACCGTTTCTGCAAAGACGTCCGATACCATCTGTCTTCTTCCAGCAGATAAGAGATGTATCAACACCGCCCTGAAGGATGAAGTCTTCCATAAGCTTACCTACTTCGTTATCAGCAAATGCAGTAAGGACTGCAGTCTTTAAGCCGAAGCATCTGCGAAGTCCACGAACAACGTTGTATTCTCCGCCGCCTTCCCATGCTCTGAAGCTTCTTGCTGTACGAATTCTGCCTTCGCCCGGATCAAGACGAAGCATAACCTCACCTAAAGATACGGCATCAAATGTGCACTCTTCAGCTGGTCTTAAATTTAATTCCATTTTTTAGATACCTCCAAAAATTTTATTACTTATTTATTCTATCATACTAATTAAATTTAATCCATCATTTTTTGAACAATGTTTGACAAAATATTACCGCAGTCCTATAATATTTAATAGTAATTTTTATTAATAAATTTAAGGAGAACGTATAATGAACAAAGTAATTGAAGAACTTGGTAAAATTGGTATCGTTCCTGTAATTGCACTTGATGACGCAAAGGATGCTGAGCCACTTGCAAAGGCACTTATTGAAGGCGGACTTCCATGTGCAGAGGTTACATTCAGAACAGCTGCTGCAGAAGAGTCAATCAGAATAATGGCAGATAAGTTCCCTGAACTTATCGTAGGCGCAGGTACTGTCCTCACTCCTGAGCAGGCTGACAGAGCAATGAATGCAGGTGCTAAGTTTATCGTAAGCCCGGGCCTTAATCCAAAGGTTGTTAAGCACTGTATCGACAAGGGATATCCTATTGTTCCCGGCACAAGCAATCCTTCAGATGTTGAGACTGCTATTGAGCTTGGTCTCGATGTCGTTAAGTTCTTCCCTGCAGAAGCAGCAGGTGGTCTTAAGATGATTAAGGCAATGTCTGCTCCATATACTAATATGAAGTTCATGCCTACAGGCGGAATTAATGCAGATAATCTTAAGTCATATCTTGACTTTAATAAGATTGTATGCTGTGGCGGTTCATGGATGGTTAAAAAGGACATGGTTGCTGCAGGTGATTTTGAAGGAATTAAGAATCTTACAACACAGGCTGTAGATACAATGCTCGGATTTGAAGTAAGACATGTAGGTGTCAACCTTACAAGCGGAGAAGAAGCAGAAGAGCTTGCTGATACATTTAACAAGATGTTCAGCTTCGAGAAGAAGGTTGGTAACAGCTCAGTATTCTCTGGTACAGGCTTCGAACTCATGAAGAAGCAGGGACGCGGAACACACGGACATATTGCAATTGCTACCAACTATATTGAGAGAGCCGTATATCACCTTGAGAAGAGAGGCTTTGAGATTGATAAGGATTCAGCCGTTATTAAGGAAGGAAGACTTAAGGCAATCTACTTCAAGGGCGAGTTTGGCGGATTTGCTATTCACCTTGTACAGAAGTAATTCTTTTCAGGATAATAATGATTTTTGGGATGGTTCCGGACATGGTTTATTCTGTACCCGGAACCATTTTTAATATTGACAAATCTGCTACGCTGTTATAGAATGTTGCACAAAGCTATGACGAAGAGAAGTAGTTTCAGTTATCGCTTACAGCGAGCCGGTGGCGGTGGGAGTCCGGCAGAGTGAACTGGGATGAATAACACTTCAGCAGCTGCAATCTGAAAGCTTTATCAGATTATAAGGAATTATAATCCTGCAATTAGGTGCGCCGTGTGTTTTACGTTACAGGACAGGTCATGAAGGTGGCTGTCAGAATAATCTGGCAGTAAGTCAGGTGGCACCGCGGATATTTAACTGTTCGTCCTGAGTTTTGCTCAGGCTGGGCAGTTTTTTTATTATTATTTATTTTAATAACGTGCATGTATGCAGATGCACTATAATAAGGAGGAAGAGATGTCAGACTTATATCGCAGTAAGACCATGAATCAGGTAAGTGAGAATGATATCGGCAAGGAGATGAAGCTTGCTGGCTGGGTCGAGAATATACGTGACCACGGCGGAGTTTCATTTGTTGATTTGCGTGATATGTATGGTGTTGTCCAGGTTGTATTCAGAGATACACAGCTTCTTAAAGGAATCAGAAAAGAGCAGTGTATCAGCGTTGCAGGTGTAATAATGCAGCGAGATGAGGAGACCTATAACCCTAAGATTGCAACAGGTACAGTAGAGCTTGAAGCTCATGAAGTTAATATTCTTGGCAAGGTATACAGAGACCTTCCGTTTGAGGTTCCTACATCCAAGGAAATCAGAGAGGATGTAAGGCTTAAGTATCGTTATCTTGATCTTAGGAATCAGAAGGTTAAGGATAATATTCTTTTCCGTTCCAATGTAATCACATACCTCAGACAGAAGATGAATGATATGGGATTTGTAGAGATACAGACTCCAATTCTTTGCGCATCATCACCTGAGGGTGCAAGAGACTACATTGTGCCTTCACGTGTCCATAAGGGCAAGTTCTATGCGCTTCCACAGGCTCCGCAGCAGTTCAAGCAGCTCCTTATGGCATCAGGCTTTGATAAATATTTCCAGATTGCACCATGTTTCAGAGATGAGGATGCAAGAGCTGACCGTTCACCGGGTGAGTTTTATCAGCTTGACTTTGAGATGAGTTTTGCCACACAGGAAGATGTATTTGCAGTAGGTGAAGAGGTTCTCACATCAACATTTGAAAAGTTTGCACCTGAAGGATATAAAGTTACCAAGGCTCCATTCCCAATCATAAGCTATAAGCAGGCTATGCTTGAGTTCGGTTCTGATAAGCCTGACCTTCGTAACCCACTTAGGATAATCGATGTTACTGAATTCTTCCAGAGATGTACATTCAAGCCTTTCCATGGCAAGACTGTAAGAGCACTTAAGGTTCATGCTAACCTTTCTAAGGGATTCCATGAGAAACTTCTTAAGTTCGCCCAGTCAATCGGTATGAAAGGACTTGGATACCTCGAGGTTAATGAGGATATGTCATACAAGGGACCTATCGATAAGTTTATCCCTGACGATATGAAGGCTGAACTTGCACAGCAGGCCGGTCTTGTAAGCGGAGATGTTATCTTTTTCATTGCTGATACGGAAGAAGCTGCTTCAAAGTATGCTGGCCAGATCCGTAATGAACTCGGTGCAAGACTTGACCTTATTGAGAAGAATGCATACCGTTTCTGCTATGTTAATGACTTCCCAATGTATGAGCTCGACGAGGAGACTAAGCAGATTGGATTCACACATAATCCGTTCTCAATGCCACAGGGCGGTCTTGAAGCACTTAACACAAAGGATCCTCTTGATATTCTTGCATACCAGTATGATATCGTATGTAACGGAATTGAACTCTCATCAGGCGCTGTAAGAAATCACGATATTGACATCATGGTTAAGGCATTTGAGATTGCAGGATATGATGAGGAGACTCTTAAGGCTAAGTTCGGGGCGCTCTACAATGCATTCCAGTTCGGAGCACCGCCGCATGCAGGTATGGCTCCGGGTGTTGACCGTATGATTATGCTTCTTCGCAATGAAGAGAATATCAGAGAGGTTATTGCATTCCCAATGAACAGTACTGCACAGGATCTTATGACAGGCGCACCTAACGAAGTGTCTGAGAAACAGCTTCGTGAAGCACACATTAAGGTAAGAGACTAATCTTAGTGTATTGTTATTAACAGATTCTGTTCGGTAAAACATATAATTTCAAAACAGGCCGGAGCACATGCTGCATGATTGTTCCGGCTTGTTTTACGTTTTGTATGATTTAAGGAAAGATTAAGGAAAGATTTGTGAAAAAATATTGAAATTTTCCGCATGTTAGTATAATATTAAGGTATTAATGAAATTATGTATATTTGCGCGTTTTAGTGCGGAAATGAGGGTATATAATGAACAAGATTAACGTAAGAAAGTTAAAGCACATGCTTAATAAGTACAAAAAAGCAGCAATTTTTGTTGCGATGCTTGCTGTAGTGGGGATAGGCATCGGCGTTGCACATGTCCTTGCCGTATCGGTAGCAATCAAATGTGCGAATCTGGAACTCAGTAAGAATGGTTTCTACAATATTGGTGATGAAGGCAATAAGTACACATTCAATGCTGAAGTATCAGGCCTTACGGTTGGCGGTGATGTTACAAAGAACCAGTTCTCATGGGACACTGACAGATCAACTCTTATATCTGTTGTTCCTGATACATCATCTAACATGAAGTTCCAGGCTGACGTAACAGCAAAGGCTGCCGGTTTTGCCAATGTTAATGTGACATTTACTCCAAAAGATGGTTCTGCCACACAGACTGCATCACAGGGTGTGTATGTACCACTTAAGTCAACTCTTAAGGAATCGACAAGCGGCGCTGCAACTAATGATAATAATATATACAGTGCCGGAACGACATTTACCCTTACAAGCAGCAATGTTGCTGAATCCAATGCTTTACGCGTTGTTGTTTACAGATATGACGGAACTGAACTTATTAATACTAATGGTCTTGGTACCGATGTTGTTGTATCAACAGTTGACTATAAGACAATATCAATTACTATTAATAAGTCAGGTGTATATAAGATTCAGGCATGTACGGATGACTACCTTAAGAATACTGATGCACAGAAGGTCGACAGACTTATGAATGAGTATCAGATTAATACTAAGGTATTGTTCCAGGAAGGAACACCAGCAGCTGCAGAGGGTAACTTCCTTACAATTAATAAGACAACAGACGGTAAGAAGTATTGCGTAATACCTGATATCAATTCTTCATATGCCCTTATGACGAACGCTTCATCTAACGGTACTCCTAAGCAGTACGGTATCAGATGGAATTCATATAATACAGACACTGCAACTCTTGTTGATCCGGACAAGAGTGTATACAACATGATTAAAGGTAAGTATGCAGGTATCTCTAAGATTACAGCCGGTCTTTCATCAACTGACGTAAGCGGTTCCAATTTCTTTAAGGCTAACTCGACGGATGACTGTTATGCTGTTGTGCCTTTTGTATGGGGGATGGAAGGCTTTACGACAACAAATGGTGTTGCGGACAAGACTGTAACAATGAATGTCAATGATTCGTATACACTTACTACATCCGGTAAGCCTTCAGCAGTTACATGGGGACTTACAGATACAAGTTCGGCTAACGTAACTAATGGTGTATTCTCTGCTTCCAAGGAAGGTGATTACGTTGTATATGCAACACTCGCCCAGAGCCAGTTTGTCGGCGACAGCCCGGAGCTTGTCAGCCTTATGGGTAAGCAGACTATACAGATTACAATACATGTAATTGATTCATTTGGAATAAGTGAAGACAAGCATACTCTTTATGTCGGAGACAGTTTTGTACTTAAGGCAGTTACAACTGATCCTGACACTCCTGTAACATTTACATATAAGAATCTTCCTCCTGTAACAGGCGGAGATGTTCCTAAGGACAAGCTTGTTTCACTTACTGATTATAAGGAAGACGGTTCTAATGTAGTTACGGGAACAACCATAAAAGGTTTAAAAGCAGGTATTGTCGAGATAACAGCAACACAGGTTGTCAATAATGTTACTAAGACAGCAACGTGTATCGTGTATGTAATTGATAAGCCTATCGAAGTAACATCTCTGGCAATTGACCCATCATCAATTCAGATTGACAAGGGTTCTAATGCAATTCTTAATGTAGTATTCAACAAGAATGCATCAACTCCTGAGAATATGAATGTATTCTGGAGCTCATCAGATACAGATATTGTTACTGTAGAGGGCAATGGCAATCTGCATACAGCTACAATCACCGGTAAAAAAGGTGGTACGGCAGTAGTCATGGTAGTCAGTCAGGACGGACTTTACAGTGCGACATGTACCGTAAGTGTACGTGAACCTGTAACCGGAGTTACTCTTAATGAGACTTCGATAACTGCATCTTTATCACAGAAGCAGTTCCAGCTCGTTCCTACAGTACTTCCTGCAGGTGATGGAGTTAACCGTAATGTAACATGGTCATCAACAGACCCATCTGTACTTACAGTTGATAAGAATGGTCTTGTAACATATAAGGGAACCGGATATGCATCTGTAATATGTACAACAGATGATGGAGGATATCAGGCATTCTGTAACTTCTATGTCAATATACCGGTCGAATCTCTTAAGCTCGACTATACTGATGAGATAATGTCAATAGGTGGTCAGTTAAGAATTACAGCTGAGGTTCTTCCTCTTAACGCATCACAGAGGACGGTATCATGGGAGTCATCCGATACTTCTGTATGTACCGTAGATACTAACGGTCTTGTCAAAGCGACAGGTGTCGGCTTTGCGACAATTCTCTGTAAGACAATTGATGGCAGTGACCTTACTGCTATGTGTAAGATATATGTAAAGCAGCCTGTAACATCGGTAGTACTTAACACTAAGGAGATAGAAGTACGTAAGGGAACAGTATTCTGGCTTAATGCCACATGCCTTCCTGAAAATGCCGATAATAAGCTCTGTGCATGGACAACAAGTGATAAGGACGTATGTACCGTAGATAATGATGGCAAGGTTACAGCTGTTGGAAGCGGTACATGTAACATTGTTGTTACGAATGTAGATACAGGTATTTCCGACTACTGTGTTGTAACAGTAACGCAGCCTGTAACAGGCATTACACTTAATTCAGACTACCAGTCAATGTGGGTTGGTTCTAAGTATGCGATTATACCTAATGTGCAGCCTGTTGACGCAGACAACAAGAAAGTAACATATCAGTCAAGTGATACTTCTGTTGCAACTGTTGATGCGGATGGAGTTGTAACAGCCGTTAAGGGTGGTACATGTGTAATTATAGTAACTACAGACGAGCTCCAGCTCAAGGCAAGCGTAACAATTGATGTAAAGGAATATGTTTCATCTATCAAGCTGAGTGAGAATAATAAGTATCTGAACATTGGTGCAACGGGAACACTTACGGCAACCGTAGGCTCAGATACCGCAACTAACAAGGCAATTGTATGGAGCTCATCTAATTCAGGTGTATGCGCTGTAGTTGATGGCACACTTTACGGAATGTATCCGGGTGTTGCGGTTATTACAGCAACCGCAGCAGATGGAAGCGGTGTTTCTGATACATGTATTGTCAATGTTGTTAATCCTGTAACATCTGTATCCATCGAACCTGAAGAGGTACGAATACTTGTTGGCGATTATTATAAGCTTAAAGCTAACGTAGAACCTGCGGATGCTACTGTACAGGAACTCAGATGGGAATCATCTGACGAATCAATTGCCACAGTAGATTCAGATGGTGAGGTGTTAGGTATAGCTGTTGGTAAGTGTAGGATTACTGCATATTCAACAGATGGTAATGAAGTTAAGGGTTCATGTTCAGTATATGTATCTCCTGTAGTTAAGATTAGTTCCCTTAAGATTAACTCAAGTGAGATAACAATGCTCGTTGGTAAGACACGTAAGCTCAGTTCTTATGTAACACCGACTAACACTACGGAATCTGTTAACTGGTACTCAACCGATACATCTATAGTAGCTGTCGATTCTGAAGGAACAATAACAACAGTGGGACCTGGTATTGCTGATGTTGTAGTATATGGCGGTACAACGAATGTATCTACAGCATGTAAGGTTCATGCACTTGCACTCAGCAAGACAAGCATTAACCTTGGTCAATATGATATATTCGACCTCGCTGTTGATGGTTCTGATGGTTTCCAGGTAGCATGGAGAACATCTAATCCAAGAGTAGCAACTGTTGATAATACCGGTCATGTAGTTGCACGAATGAGAGGTACAACTACAATTACTGCAACTGTAGATAATAAGACGCTTACATGCGTTGTTAATGTAGGGGCATTATATTAATATAATCTAAAATGTGATTTCATATTTATTTCATAAAGTGTACACAGAATGAACACGAAATCCCATTATAGTATGTTACAGATAGTTAAGAGAGATTCTTACTATCTCCCCCCTCATATTTTATTTTAGAACAATGCCAATCTTCTTTATTGAAGGTTGGTATTGTTTTATTTGATTATTTTTTGCATTTATGATAAAATTTATAGGGATTTTTATTTATGTGGACAATTAACCAGGAGGACTAGATGAACAACGACGACAGATTCAACAGCAGCGATGAATTGGATGAAGAAATTGCAAAATCAGTCGAAAAGCTTGTAGATGAGGAGACAAGTGTTGCCAGAGCCTTCGTGAATCGTGATGCGGGCAGCTCGGTCAATACAGATATATATACTAATAATAATCATGATATTGCAGGGAATCCGGACAATGATGTTCTTGGCAGGACACAGATGATTCCTGATATTGGTAAGACGCAGGTTATTCCTGATGTAACGAAGACACAGATTATACCTGATATAAAGGATGCAGCTAAGTATCAGTCAGACGGGAATACCCGGAATAGCAGAAGTACCAGGAACATCCCTGACAGGAATACTCCACAAAAGCCTGAATCTCCAAAGCATAATGATAAAAAGAATAATAAGACTGCAATAATGCTTGTATCAGGAATTGTTGGAGCAGCAATTATAGTTTTTCTCATTATTGCACTTATCATTAACAGTAATAAGAAGAATTCATATGAATATAATTATTCAACAGGGCTCTCTTTTTATAATGCCGGTAATTATTCCGATGCACTGACTTATTGGGAGAAGGCCTCCAAAGATGCTCAGGGACGTAAGAACATAGAACTGAAGCTTAAGATGTACGAATGCTACATTGCAGCCGGCAAGCGTGATCAGGCTGTAGACATATTGAAAGATGCGCTTTCCTACGATAAGTATAACCAGAAAGCACTCGCTGCACTTGCACAGTATTACGTTAATCAGAAAGACGGCACAGCGCTTACCGAACTGCTCAGAAAGTACAAAGGAACCGATGGTGAAAAGCATCTGAAAGAATATGAAGTATCAATGCCATCGGCTTCTGAAGCATCAGGTAAGTATGATAAAGTACTTGAACTTGAACTTAAGTCAGAGAATTCATATAAGATTTATTACACAACTGACGGTCTGGCTGTAACAACAAAAAGTACTGAATATACACAGCCGGTAAGAATAGAAAGCGGCAAGACTACTGTTAAGGCTGTTGCTGTAGATAATATCGGTACAATGAGTTACGAACTTGAACTTAAATTTGATATTGATTACAAGGGGCCGGATGCGCCTGCTGTAACCCCTGTAACCGGCACGTATGATGCAGGTACCAGAATAGAGATAACTAATATTCCCGATGGAGCAAGTGCTTATTACACGCTCGACGGCAAGACACCTACCAGGGATTCCACGCTCTACACCGAGGCAGTAAGCATGCCTGAAGGTAATACTGTGTTCTCGGCAATAATAATAGATCAGTATAATATGTCCAGTTCTGTCACAAAGCGTAATTATAATGTCGGAGTATCAACTAAGTACACATTCGATGAGGCTGTTGACAGACTTAAAGTTGCCATGACAGCCAGACATGACCTTAACAAAGACGGTACATCTGCCGATGGAGGTCAGGCAAAGTTCACATATTACAAAAAGACCTCAATTGCCAATGTAGAGATGTATATTACATTTTATGACATTGTAAAGAATGGTGTCACAACGAGACAGACTTATTACTTTGGAATAGATGTGGCTACAGGAAAGTGTTACAAGGTATATGACCAGAACGGAACTCTTATTGCCACAGAATACTAATCAGTTATATACGCTAAGGCAATGGCCGGCGTTATTATAAATTACGAAAGGAGTACTGTGTATGTACAAGATTCTTAAGGCTGAAAAGCTGGCAGACAAAATTTTTCTTATGGATGTTGAAGCTCCAAGAATTGCAAAGCATTGCCAGCCGGGACAGTTCATTATCGCTAAAATTGATGAGAGAGGAGAGCGAATTCCATTAACTATCTGTGATTATGACAGAGATAACGGAATAATCACAATTGTATTCCAGATAGTAGGTGCATCTACATATAAGATGTCACAGCTTCAGACCGGTGACTCATTTGCTGATTTTGTAGGTCCACTTGGACAGTCAAGTGAGTGGATTCATGAAGATCTTGAGACACTTAAGAATAAGAAGATGCTTTTTGTAGCCGGCGGTGTTGGTACTGCACCTGTATATCCTCAGGTAAAGTGGCTTCATGAGCATGGCATTGATGCTGATGTAATAGTTGGCTCCAAGACAAAGGATCTCCTTATCCTTGAAGACAAGATGAGGGAAGTTGCCGGTAACCTCTATGTTACAACCGATGACGGAAGCTATGAGCGCAAGGGCATGGTAACAGAAGTAATAAAAGACCTTGTTCAGAATCAGGGTAACAAATATGATGTATGTATTGCAATCGGACCTATGATTATGATGAAGTTTGTATGTCTCCTTACAAAAGAGCTGGAGATTCCGACAATTGTATCCATGAATCCTATTATGGTAGATGGAACCGGAATGTGTGGTGCATGCCGTCTCAGCGTTGGCGGCGAAATAAAGTTTGCATGTGTTGACGGACCTGAGTTTGATGGTCATAAGGTAGATTTTGATCAGGCGATGAAGCGCCAGCAGCAGTATAAGACCGCTGAAGGCAGGGCGATGCTTGCAGCTCAGGAAGGCGACACACACCATGGCGGCTGTGGTCAGTGCAACTAATCGATTGAATATTATTAAGCGATAAAGTAACGCAGAAATGAGGATAAAATGGACGTATTAAAGAAAGTTCCGGTCAGAGAGCAGGCTCCTGATGTCAGAAATCATAATTTTGAAGAAGTATGCCTTGGATATAACAAAGAAGAGGCAGTGGAGGAAGCAGCAAGATGTCTTAACTGCAAGAATGCACAGTGTGTAAAAGGATGTCCTGTATCAATTAATATTCCTGAATTTATTCATAATGTCAAGGAAGGCAATATTGAGGAAGCTTACAGGGTAATCGGTCAGTCTTCAGCACTTCCTGCAATCTGTGGACGTGTCTGCCCTCAGGAGAGCCAGTGCGAAGGCAAATGTATCAGAGGAATCAAAGGCGAAGCTGTATCAATCGGTAAGCTTGAGCGATTTGTTGCTGACTGGGCACGCGAGAATGATATCAAGCCTGAGAAGGCAGCATCAAAGAATGGCAAGCGCGTAGCTGTAATAGGTTCAGGTCCTTCAGGACTTACATGTGCCGGCGATCTTGCAAAGCTTGGATATGACGTAACAATATTTGAGGCGCTCCATGAGGCCGGCGGTGTTCTTGTATATGGTATACCTGAATTCCGTCTCCCTAAGGATACCGTGGTTAAGCATGAGATTGAGAATGTTAAGAGCCTTGGTGTCGAGATTGACACTAATGTTGTAATCGGAAAGTCTGTAACAATCGACCAGCTTCTTGATGAAGAAGGATTTGACGCTGTATTTATCGGTTCAGGTGCAGGTCTTCCAAGATTCATGGGAATTCCTGGTGAGAATGCCAATGGTGTATTCTCTGCTAACGAGTACCTTACACGTAACAACCTTATGAAAGCATTCAAGACAGATTATGATACACCTATTGCTGCCGGTACAAAGGTAGCTGTAGTAGGCGGTGGTAATGTTGCCATGGATGCAGCAAGAACAGCATTAAGACTTGGTGCAGAAGTACATATTGTATACAGAAGAAGTGAAGCCGAGCTTCCTGCAAGAGCAGAAGAAGTACATCACGCTAAGGAAGAGGGTATTGTATTTGATCTTCTTACTAATCCTACAGAGATTCTTGTTGACGAGAACGGCTGGGTTAAAGGCATGAAGTGTATAAGAATGGAGCTTGGTGAGCCTGATGCATCAGGAAGAAGAAGACCTGTCGAGATTGAAGGCTCAGAATTCGAGCTTGACCTTGATACAGTAATCATGGCACTCGGTACATCACCTAACCCATTGATTTCATCAACAACTAAGGGACTTGAGACTAATAAGAGAGCATGTATAGTTGCTGACGAAGAATTCGGAAGGACAAGTAAGGAAGGCGTATTCGCCGGCGGTGATGCAGTTACAGGTGCCGCCACAGTAATACTTGCCATGGGTGCAGGTAAAGCTGCTGCCAAGGGTATTCACGAATATCTTTCAAATAAGTAATTTTAATTGCGGGGTGTATCCGTATATGGGTACATCCCTTTTTTCGTTTCATTGAATTATGTTTTTATTTCATGGATATATTTTTACAGACAGGAATTATTTATAATGTATACAAACCATATTGTTGTAATAGGTGCGGGTGCATCAGGTCTTATGGCCGCAATATCAGCTGCAGGCAGATTGCGTGAGACTGCTTCATCCACTGATGTTATACTGCTTGAACATAATGATCGTGCCGGGCGCAAGATACTCCAGACAGGCAATGGAAGATGTAATCTGACTAATACTTATATTAATCCAAAATGCTATCAGAATGATAATACAGATTTTGTAATGAATATAATCAGGGAATTTACTCCCGATAATACTATAGAATTTTTTAATACAATCGGTGTGCTTACCAGGATACGGTCTATGAGTTCAAAAGACGCCAATCCGGCTGCTGGATATGTCTATCCCCACTCAGATCAGGCTTCTACAGTTGCTGATTCTCTGACAAGAGAAGTACAACGGCTGGGTGTTGTTATTATATATGAGGCTGATGTCACAGGAATATCTGCTGCGGGAGATAGTGGCTCCGCCGGTTTATGGGAAGTAAGCTACAAGCTTAATGATGAATTGCGCAGCATAAGAGCTTCAAAAGTAATAATTGCTGCAGGTTCCAAGGCTTCACCCAAGTCAGGCTCCGATGGGAGCGGATACAGGCTTGCCAGGCAGCTTGGTCATCGTATAATCCGTCCTCTTCCGGCACTTGTACAGCTTGAATCATCCTGCCGGCTATGCAAAAATATTGCAGGTGTGAGGCAGGATGCCGCTATACGGCTTGAATCGGATTCCGGCGTGACTGCCAAAGCCAGAGGTGAGATACAGTTCACTGATTACGGATGTTCCGGAATACCCGTGTTTCAGGTAAGCAGACACGCTGTCAGAGCTTTGTCTGAAGGCAGGGAGGTAACTGCATGTATAGATCTGCTGCCTGACATGACAACAGAACATATTAATGCTTTTATCCGTGCATCAGCTGCCCATAATTCTCAAAGCACACTGCTTGATGTAATTGCGGGAATGTTGAACATGAAGCTTGCAAAAGCGATGCTGGACAGCCTTGGAATAAAGTACCGCTTTTTGGCATGCAATTGCAATGAAAGGGATATTAACGTAATATCGCATCTTATAAAGGAATTCCGGATGCAGCTTACCGGATACAAATCATTTGAAAATGCGCAGATCTGCATTGGTGGTGTCAGTCTTGAAGATGTCAACGGACTTACTCTCGAATCAAAGCTCGCACATGGAATATATTTTTGCGGAGAGATACTTGATGTTGATGGAATATGCGGAGGATATAATCTTCAATGGGCGTGGAGTTCAGGACATCTTGCAGGAATAATGGCTGCACAGGACCAACTGCGAACAGAAAGGCGGAATCAGTAGTGCTTAGAATTAACAATATACGTCTTAGGCCGGGACATGATGAAAGAGCTCTTTATAATGCTGTGGCAAAACAGCTTCACAAAGACATACATGATATAGCAGCAATAACAATAGCAAGGCGTTCTATCGATGCAAGGCGCCACCCTGACATATTTTACATATATTCAGTCAACGCTGAACTCAAAAAAAAGAAAGACGAACAGGCAATTCTTGCACGCGCAGCCAAAAGACGCGGACAGACAGACATTACGGCTGCTGATGAAGCAGAGTATGTATTCCCGCTTACACAGGATGACTTTACAGGAGCCGGATACAAAAGACCCGTCATTGCCGGATTTGGACCGGCCGGAATGTTTGCAGGTCTTATGCTTGCACGCTGCGGGTTGAAACCGATTATTCTTGAACGCGGGCAGGCTGTTGAAGAACGTCAGAAAACAGTTGAAGAGTTCTGGGCATCCGGCAGACTTGACACAGAATCCAATGTTCAGTTTGGTGAGGGCGGTGCCGGTACATTCTCAGACGGCAAACTTAATACTTCAGTAAAAGACGCCGGACACAGAATGAAAGAAGTTCTTAAAACATTTGCGGATATGGGTGCCGATGAATCGGTAACATATGTAAACAAGCCGCATATCGGCACCGATGTACTATGCGGGGTAGTCCGTAACATCCGCGAAGAGATAATACGCCTTGGCGGGGAAGTGCGTTTTAATACATTTTTTGAGAATTTTGAATGTGCCGACGGATATCTCAGCTCCGTCAGTACACGCAACGTACGTACGGGGCAGTGTGAGCGTATAGATACCGATCATCTGATAATTGCACTCGGACACAGTTCACGCGATACATTCAGAATGCTGTATGAGCGCAATATTGACATGATTCCGAAAGCATTTGCGGTAGGCGTCAGGATAGAACATCCACAGAGCCTTATCGACCATAATGCCTATGGAGATACCGGCTACAGACTTCCGGCGGCTGACTACAAACTCACACATCAGACTGACAAAGGGCGCGGAGTATATTCTTTCTGCATGTGCCCGGGAGGATATGTTGTGAATGCATCCTCAGAAGATGGCATGACTGCAGTCAACGGCATGAGCTATTCGGGACGTGACAGCAGCAATGCCAACAGTGCGATTATCGTAACCGTGACGCCTGATGATTACAGATTTCCCGGTCATGAACTGTCACCTCTTGATGGCGTTGAATTCCAGAGAAATCTTGAACGCGCTGCTTATGAAGCAGGAGGCGGATTGGTACCTGTGCAGCTTCTCGGAGATTTTATCAGTAATGTTGAATCTACTGAGCTGGGAAGTGTTACTCCTAATATAAAAGGCTGTTACAGACTTGCCAATGTCCGCAAAGTGCTACCGGCTTTTGTCGGTGATTCAATTGCAGAGAGCATTCCGGCTTTTGCACGTTCCATACACGGATACGACATGGCGGATGCCGTTGTATCCGGTGTTGAGAGCAGGACTTCGAGTCCATTGAGAATCATCCGCAATAACGACACGTTTGAGTCTAATATACACGGTATATATCCATGCGGAGAAGGCGCAGGTTACGCAGGCGGCATAACTTCGGCAGCAATGGACGGAATAAAAGTTGCTGAAAAATGCGCTCTAAGTATCTATTCCAAAATAAGAATATAGTGACTTGATTAAGTAATTGTGTTATAATGGTTTTCGTAAAATTTTGCATAATGGAGCTTACAATGAGTACTTACAGGGAATCTTTAAAAGACAGAAAGAGAATAGTTGTTAAGATAGGATCATCATCACTAATGCATCCCGAGACAGGCAAGCTTGATCTTGTTAAGATAGAAAAGCTTATAAGAATACTTTGCGATATCCGCAATTCAGGCAAAGATGTCGTTCTTGTATCTTCGGGTGCAATTGCTGTTGGCAGAATGGCGATAGGCCTTAATGAACGTCCGGATGAACTTCCGGTTAAACAGGCTTGTGCTGCGATAGGACAGGCGCGCCTTATGATGGTATACCAGAAGATATTTGCGGAATACAGCCAGATTACTGCACAGGTACTTATGACAAAATATTCAATAATTAACGGAGTAAGCCGTCAGAATGCAGAGAATACATTCAAAGAACTTCTCAGTCTCGGAGTAATTCCGGTTGTTAACGAGAATGATACCGTGTCAACTGACGAGATTCAGCATGTACAGACATTCGGTGATAATGACAGGCTGTCAGCAATTGTATCTTATCTTATAGGCGCTGACCTTCTTATACTCCTCTCAGATATCGACGGATTATATACAGACGACCCAAAAGTCAATAAAGATGCAAAGTTCATAGAAGAGATTGACAAAGTCGATGACAGTCTGTTTACAATGGGCAAGTCATCTTCAGGCAGTTCAGTAGGCACAGGCGGCATGTCTGCAAAGCTCGTTGCTGCCAAGATTGCTACATATTCGGGTGCAGACATGGTTATAACCAATGCGGACAATATTGGCAATATTGAGAAGATTATTCATGGCGGCAATGTCGGAACATTGTTCCATTCAGATAAGAAAGACAGTTTTGACCTGCTTAAAATGATAGAATAAGATTGGAGTTAATGCGTGGATATTAAGCTGATTCGCAATTACAACGGCGACAAATGCATACCTGTCGAAGACAGTATGGTGCTTATGATCTCAGATGCAGGCTACCGTCTTAATGAGTTCACAGGCGTGCAGTATATGCTTGTAGATGTAGACAGTAATGCCAAGCAGGAAATCATGCCCGGCACCGACAAATTCGACATATATCAGTTCACGGATGTAACGGGTACACACGATTATATTTACTTTACGACAGCAGTACGCAATTCATCAGATGGAGTTACTGTTGATATTATACGATACGATATAAGAAGTGGCGAAGGTGTCCCGATACATTCACAGAATTATTTTCTGTCAGAGCTGGTTCACAAGAAAATCAAAGTCATAGCTGCTGACGAAGAATATCTGATAGTACAGACACAGCATGAAGTATCATCCAGATCAGACACATCATGCACCAAGATGGAAGATATCTATCTTTACAGTATATCAACGGGCCGGAGAACGCAGATATCAGATCCTGTATTATCAGCATCAGGTATAGAATCGATTATACCGCTTGATGGTAATATATGTGCAATTAAGATAGGAATATCCAATCTGGAGTATAAGCTCTACGGAGTTCATGATGACAAATGCAATGAACGTGAGATAATCGGAACTGTTAATTTCAGACAGTTTTTATCTGACCTGGTTCTGAAAAAAGAACAGATGGCTATAGATATACTTGACGAAAACAGTGATGATACAACGATTCCCCACATGAAAGTAATGAATGGATGCGTCATCTATTCAAAAGTTGAATTGTCAAGCCAGAAGGAAGAGATTATCGCATTTGATTACTCAGGCGGCGTAACGAGAGTACGTGTAAATGATTCTGTCCGTGTATTTGAAGAATGGCAGATATATCTTATAAATGATACATTATATTCCCTGCAGACAGATGACCGATACACCCGTTTTGTTAATCTTGATACACAGAAATGTGAATGGAAACTTGGCAGTGAATACAAAGTAATATATATAATGAATGATATAATAGTTGTGTCACGTCACACAGACAAAAAGCTTTTTCTCAAGGAATCTGATTATATTCTTGTCTATCGTTTTCCTGATACAGACAGATATGTTCTTAGTGAAAAAGCGTGCTGTCAGGGCTGTGTGGTTACCACGGATGATAATCTGCTGATATTCTGCGGTTAGCATCTGACCTGTCTTCATAGCCGTACAACATATACATTCTTATACAAAAATTAATGGAGAGCTGATATATGATAACACAAAAAGACATAGACAGAATCAACGAGTTATACCGCAAGTCCAAAGCAGAAGGACTTACCGAAGATGAGGCTTTAGAACAGAAAGCCTTAAGGAAAGCTTACGTTACAGCTTTCCGTGATAATCTGCGAGGAACTCTTGAGACAATTAAGATTCAGAATCCCGACGGAAGCATTATTGATGTAAAAGAACGCCATGAAGAAAAAATGAAAAAAGAGGCAGAAGAAGCATTTGAAAAAGGCAATTAACAGTGATAAGTCTGATATAAGAAAGTACATCAAAAAGATCCGCAATGCGATACCTCAGGAATATTCAGATATGGCGCAGCAGACCATTTTTAACAGAATATCACATATCACCGGGCTGGCAGAAAAGACGCATATATTATGCTACGTCAGCTATAGCAGTGAAGTCAGCACACTCAGATTTATTGATGAAGCACTTCATTGTAACGGAAAACACATATATGTCCCAAGAGTAGAAGGTAATCATATTATGAACTTTTATGAGATTCATGATATGTCAACCGGACTTGTCCCCGGAGCATACGGAATACCTGAACCTGTGGCCTCAGCTACAAAATTTCCGGATAATGTGCCGGATAGAGAAGCACTTATGATAGTACCGGGACTTGCATTTGATGCAGATTGTAACCGGATAGGATATGGTGGAGGATTCTATGATACATACCTGGCCATGCATCCTGACATGCTGAAGGTTGCGGTTGCATTTGATTGTCAGATAATTGACAGCTGCCCGGATGTTGAAGTAACAGACATAAAACCTGATATCATTGTCACAGAAAAGCGGGTTATTGAGCGGAGGTAATAATGGACGAATTAGAAAGCATCGGTATTAAAGCAAAAGAAGCATCCAGATGGATTGGGAGCCTGGGCACTAACGAAAAGAATGCAATATTAAAGCATGTTGCAATGCAGATTAAAGATAATGCTGAATATATAATCAGTGAGAATAACAAAGATTACGATATTGCAAAGGCCAACGGAATGTCTCCTGCAATGCTTGACCGTCTTCAGCTTACAATGAAGCGTATTGACGGAATGACAGAAGGTCTGCTTCAGGTTGTTGACCTTGAAGATCCTATTGGTGAAGTTACATCTATGAAGAGACGGCCTAATGGCCTTCAGATTGGACAGATGACTGTGCCGCTCGGAGTTATTGCAATAATATATGAGTCAAGACCTAATGTGACTGCTGATGCATTCGGCCTTTGCTTTAAAGCCGGTAATGCTGTTATATTAAGGGGTGGAAGTGATTCAATATTATCCAACAAGGCTATTGTAAAAGTCATACGTGATGCCATTGAAAGCATGGGTGGATGTGCAGATACTATACAGCTTATAACAGATACAACACACGAATCTGTCAACAGGCTGATGAAGATGAATGATTATGTTGATGTCATAATTCCAAGAGGCGGTGCAGGACTTATTAAAAATGTAGTCAATAACAGCACTGTCCCTGTAATAGAGACAGGTACCGGCAATTGTCACATCTATGTTGATGAAAGTGCCGATATTGATATGGCAGCAAATATAATTAATAATGCCAAGACACAGCGTATTGGCGTATGCAATGCATGCGAGTCACTTGTTATACATTCAGCTGCAGCTCCTGTGGCTATACCAGCAATAGCAGACATACTTTCAAAAAGTAATGTGCAGATGCGTGGTGATGACAGGGCATGTGCCATTGACGCACGTCTTATACCTGCATCCGAAGAAGACTGGGGACGCGAATATCTTGATTATATAATATCAATAAAGACCGTTGACAGTATAGATGAGGCAATTGAGCACATTAACCGTTACAATACCGGTCATTCAGAGTCAATCATAACAAATGATTATAATAATGCGCAGAAATTCCTGAATGAGATAGATGCGGCGGCTGTATATGTTAATGCCTCAACAAGATTTACAGACGGATTTGAATTCGGATTCGGCGCTGAGATCGGGATAAGTACACAGAAGCTTCACGCCAGAGGTCCTATGGGGCTTAAGGCACTTACGACCCGGAAGTATATTATATACGGCAGCGGTCAGATACGCTAATTTAATAATCTGCATTTATGATGTAATGTACGGAAGGAGGAACTTCAATGCTTCAGATAAATAACAGCAGTGAACTTCAATATTTCCTTGATGTTCTTGACTTAATCGGACAATCAACGGATGATTATCTTTATTTTTATGATCTTGATAAGGATTATTATGCCATTTCAGAGCGCGCAACAAGAGCATTTGCATTAAAAGATTCCAGATTCTACAATGCTTCTTCAGTGCTCGGCAATCTTTTTTATCCTGATGATGCTGAATATGTGCTTAAAGATATTGAACAGATACACAACGGGATTCGTAAAGAGCATAATATTGAATATCGCTGGCTTGACAAATATGGTAATCCTGTATGGATTTGCTGCCGTGGTTCCGTTATACAAAAGGAGGACCATCCTGCATATCTTGTGGGAGTAATAACCGAGCTGGGAAAGCAGAACAGAATTGACAAGATAACAGGTCTGTATAACAGCGGTGTCCTTCGTGACAGAATAACATTGATGAGTGAAGTTGGAGAAAGTCTGGCAGGCCTTATGATTATCGGAATTGATAACTTTAAGGGCATTAATGACTGGCATGGTTCATCCGCAGGAGATGAGATTCTTTACAAAACTGCAAGATTTATTGAGTGTGCCATTAATGATGCAGTCGGCAATGCCGGTCAGGTATTCAGGCTGGACGGCGACATGTTTGCCATATTTACAATGGCACCGGAGATAACAGGCAATTCCGATGGCTTCAAAAAAATATATAAAGACATACGGAGCAGAGTTGACGCATATATGGAAGAATCTTCTTACAGATGCTTTTATACAATATCTGCCGGATCAGCAATATTCAATATAGCTTCAACAACAGCTGACAATGCTATAATGCGTGGAAAGTTTGCCCTTCACTGTGCCAAGCTTGCAGGCAAGAACAATTATGTAGCCTATAATGAAGAGGTTCATAATGAATATATAAAAAAGCTTGATATACAGGAAGAGTTAAGGCGCTCGATTAATAATGGCTTTGAAGGCTTTGAAATTTATTACCAGCCTATCGTTAATCCGGCTACCAATACACTTTATGGTGCTGAAGCACTCTTAAGATGGAACAGTTCTAAATATGGTTTCATCTCTCCGGCACTGACCATTCCGATTCTTGAGTCAAGCGGACTTATAATTCCACTTGGCAAATGGATTACATTGACTGCTGCCAGACAGTGTGCAAAGTGGCGTGAGACATATCCTGATTTCAGGATGAATATTAATCTGTCATTTGTACAGCTTCTCAAAAGCGACGTACTTCGTGACATGATTGATAAGATTGACGAAGTTGGTGTACCACATGATAATATCGTATTTGAAGTAACCGAAAGCGGACAGCTTGAGTCCAACAAATATACAAGGAGTGTACTTGGAGGATTCTCAGACAGTAATTTTAAGCTTGCAATTGATGACTTCGGTACAGGATATTCTAACTTAAGATATGTCAAGGATATGATGTTCGGCCTGATAAAAATAGACAGGCTGTTTATCCAGAACATTGATGAGAATGAATACAATTATATGCTTGTAAAGCATGTAACTGACCTTGCGCACAGTCTTAATCTTAAGGTATGCATGGAAGGCGTTGAGACCTCTAAGGAGCTCAAAACAGTGATGAGTCTGAAGCCTGACTGCATACAGGGCTATTATTATGATAAGCCTCTGTGCCGCAATGATTTTGAATGCAGATATATGCATTATAACAGTCTTGTCAAAACTGTTATAACGGATGACCTATAATATTTAGAATGGATTTATTTAGCGATGGAAGATTTTAACAACTTACTTAAGGATATTGATTTATCAGCTGAAGCACCTAAGGAGGAGCCACAAAGACAGTATTATTACATGGCAAAAGCGCGGGAATATGTAAAACAATTGTCTAAGAGATTGGGTCATACGCCAACCTGCCATATTGCAACCTTTGGCTGCCAGATGAATGCCAGAGACTCTGAAAAACTCATGGGAATACTTGAGCAGATAGGATATGTTGCAGCAGATTCAGAGAATGCTGATTTTGTTCTTTACAACACATGTACCGTCAGAGAGAATGCTAACCTCAAGGTATATGGACGTCTCGGACACCTTGGTGCAGTAAAGCGTTCCAATCCCGATATGATGATTGGCATGTGCGGATGTATGATGCAGGAACCGGATGTTGTCGAGAAGATACGCAAGTCCTACAGATTTGTTGATGTTGTATTCGGTACACATAACATATATAAGCTGGCTGAGCTCCTTGTCAGCCGTTTCGAGTCTGAGGGAATGATTATTGACATCTGGAAGGATACTGACAAGATTGTTGAAGAACTTCCTAACGAACGCAGATTTTCTTTTAAGCAGGGTGTTAATATAACTTTTGGATGCAATAATTTCTGCAGCTACTGTATAGTTCCTTATGTGCGTGGACGTGAGAGAAGCCGTGAACCTAAAGACATCATAAAAGAGATTGAGTCACTTGTAGCTGACGGAGTTGTTGAAGTTATGCTTCTTGGACAGAATGTTAATTCATACGGACGCAGCCTTGAAACCCCGGTTACATTTGCACAGCTTCTTCAGGAGATAGAAAAGATTGACGGTCTTGAGCGCATCAGATTCATGACACCGCATCCTAAGGACCTGTCCGATGAGCTTATTGAAGTCATGAAGAATTCCAAAAAGATATGTAATCATGTACATCTTCCGTTGCAATCGGGAAGTTCCAGAATTCTTAAGCTTATGAACAGACATTACACTAAGGAGCATTATCTTGAACTTGTAGAGAAGATTCGCCGCGAGATACCTGATGTTTCCATAACAACAGATATCATTGTAGGATTTCCGCAGGAGACTGAGGAAGATTTTCTTGAGACTATGGATGTCGTTGAAAAAGCTCAGTATGAGAGTGCATATACATTTATATATTCCAAGCGTACCGGTACACCGGCTGCTTCAATGGATGGACAGGTTCCTGAAGATGTTGTTAAGGACAGATTTGACAGACTTCTTGAAAAGCTGTCAGGAATATCTGCAAAGCATATTGACAAATACGTTGATACAATTCAGGATGTTCTCGTTGAATCAGTCAATGACCATGATTCATCACTGGTAACCGGACGAATGCGCAACAATACGTTAGTACATTTTCCGGGAGAAAGCGGACTTGTTGGAAAGATAGTCAATGTCCATCTTACAGAAGGTAAAGGCTTCTATTACTTTGGAGAGTTAAGCGACAATTAGATTGGAGAATGCAATGCCTCAGTATACACCAATGATGCAGCAATATCTCGAAACCAAGAAAGAGTATAAGGACTGCATCTTATTTTACAGACTTGGAGATTTTTATGAGATGTTCTTTGATGATGCCGTAACTGCATCCAGAGAACTTGAACTTACACTTACAGGAAAAGATTGTGGACAGGAGGAACGCGCACCTATGTGTGGCGTTCCTTATCACGCTGTGGAGTCTTATCTTAACAGACTCATTTCAAAAGGTTACAAAGTAGCAATATGTGAACAGGTAGAAGACCCTAAGACTGCAAAAGGTATCGTTAAGAGAGAGGTTATCCGTGTCGTTACTCCCGGAACTAATCTTAACATGCAGGCTCTTGATGAATCGAAGAATAATTATCTTATGAGTATTGTATACCTTGGCGACGAGCTCGGTGTCTCTGTAGTTGACTTTTCTACAGGTGACTATTTTGTTACTGAAGTCAGCTCTGGCAATATTCTCATTGATGAGATTAACAAATTCGTTCCGTCTGAGATAATCATTAATGAGTATTTCGCAATGAGTGGAATAGACCTTGACCCGGTCAGGGAAAAGCTTGGCATATCTGTATCAGCACTCCCTAACTGGTACTTTGACGAATCTCTGTGCGTAAGAAAGCTCTGTGAGCATTTTCATGTATCAAGGCTTGACGGACTCGGACTTGCAGACTATTCAACAGGTATTGTCGCAGCGGGAGCACTGCTTCAGTATCTTCTTGAGACACAGAAGAATTCTCTTGAACATCTTACAACACTTATGCCTTACACAACCGGCAAATACATGCTTATTGACAGTTCTTCAAGGCGTAATCTGGAACTTGTCGAGACTCTTCGTGAGAAGCAGAAGAGAGGATCACTGCTTTGGGTGCTTGATAAGACAAAGACTGCTATGGGTGCAAGACGTCTGCGTGCGATGATTGAGCAGCCTCTTATCGACCACGATGAGATAATTAACCGTCAGGATGTCATAGCTGAATTCAATGATAATGTTATAACACGCGAGGAGATACGTGAATATCTGAATCCTGTATATGACCTCGAGCGTCTTATGAGTAAGATAAGCTGCCGCACCGCTAATCCAAGGGATCTGCTTGCATTCCGTTCATCACTGCAGATGCTTCCGTATGTAAAAGACCTTATCAAACCTTTTAATTCCGTGCTTATGCAGAAGATATATGAGAAGCTTGATCCTCTTGAGGATATTTATCAGCTTATAGACTCAGCAATAGTGGATGATCCTCCGATAGTACTAAGAGAAGGCGGTATCATAAAAGAAGGCTACAACGCACAGGCTGATGAGCTTCGCAAAGCAAAGACCGACGGCAAGACATGGCTTGCCGGACTCGAGGAGCGTGAGAAGGAGCAGACAGGCATCAAGAACCTGCGTGTAAAGTACAATAAGGTATTTGGATATTACCTTGAGGTAACTAATTCTTACAAAGACCTTGTTCCTGATAACTGGGTAAGAAAGCAGACATTATCTAACGCAGAACGATACACAACCGAGGAGCTTAAGAATCTTGAGGATGTAATTCTCGGAGCTGAGGATAAGCTGTATGCGCTTGAATATGATCTGTTTGTTGATGTCCGTGATAAGATTGCATCACAGGTTATGAGAATCCAGTCTACAGCCAAGGCTATCGCTGAAATAGACGTATTTGCATCCCTTGCTCTTGTCGCAGAGCAGAATAATTATGTGCGTCCCAAGATTAATGACAAGGGACTTATTGACATAAAAGATGGAAGACACCCGGTTGTTGAAAAGATGATAAGCAATGATATGTTTATTGCCAACGATACGCTTCTTGATAATAACGCCAACCGCATATCAATTATTACCGGTCCTAACATGGCAGGTAAATCAACATACATGCGCCAGACCGCACTGATAGTTCTCATGGCACAGGTCGGCTCCTTTGTCCCGGCTTCATCTGCCAACATAGGCATTGTCGACAGGATATTTACAAGAGTAGGTGCATCAGATGACCTTGCATCAGGCCAGAGTACATTTATGGTTGAGATGACGGAGGTTGCCAATATACTGCGCAATGCAACAAGTAAGAGCCTTCTTATTCTTGATGAGATTGGCCGCGGCACAAGCACCTTCGACGGGCTGTCGATTGCATGGGCAGTTGTTGAGCATATAAGCAACAAGAATCTTCTTGGAGCCAAGACTTTATTTGCAACACATTATCATGAGCTTACCGAGCTTGAAGGAACGCTTGGCGGTGTCAATAATTACTGTATCGCGGTTAAGGAACAGGGCGATGATATCGTGTTCCTCCGCAAAATAGTAAAGGGCGGCGCAGATAAGAGTTATGGCATTCAGGTTGCCAAGCTTGCCGGGGTACCCGATTCTGTAATTGCAAGGGCTAAGGAGCTTGTCAATGACTTAAGTGATGCAGACATCTCGCAGAAGGCAAAAGAGATTGCACAATATGACAAGAAGAAGCCTGATGAAAAATATATCCGCAAGAACGAACTTGAAGTCAATCAGATGTCTCTTTTTGATACAGCAAAGGACGACGATATCGTGGATGAGATAAATTCACTTGATATAGGCAACATGACGCCTATTGACGCACTTAACACGCTTTATAAGCTCCAGAACAAGATTAAGAACCGCTGGGGAAGATAATGCAGACAGAAAGGAAGAACAGCAGTGCCTATTCAGATACTTGACCAGAATACAATCAACAAAATAGCCGCCGGCGAAGTAATAGAGCGTCCGGCATCGGTTGTTAAGGAATTAGCAGAAAATGCAATTGACGCCATGGCTACTGCCGTCACAATCGAGATAAAGGACGGCGGTATATCATTTATCAGAATAACCGACAACGGCTGCGGAATAGATAAAGGTGAGATACCGATGGCATTTTTACGCCACTCAACCAGCAAAATCAAATCCGTTGAGGATCTTATGTGCGTGCGGTCGCTCGGTTTCCGTGGTGAGGCATTGTCAAGTATAGCTGCTGTTGCACAGATAGAGCTTATAACCAAGACAAAAGAGGCATTTACAGGAGTGCGCTATGTAATAGAAGGTGGTAAAGAGCAGAACATGGAAGACATCGGTGCGCCTGATGGAACAACTTTTATTGTCCGCAATCTTTTTTACAATACACCTGTCCGACGCAAGTTCCTGAAGACAGCCACAACCGAAGCCGGGTATGTAAGCGCTCTTGTTGAACACCTTGCATTCTCACATCCTGAGGTCTCATTCCGTTTCATCAATAATGGACAGAACAAATTATACACCTCCGGCAACGGCAACCTTAAGGACATTATATACCATGTAAATGGCCGCGATATTGCCACTAACCTTCTTGAAGTCAGTGCGAAGACGCAGGATATTCAGATATCAGGCTTTATCGGCAAACCGATGATAAGCCGCGGCAACCGTACTTATGAGAATTATTTCATAAACGGACGTTATATCAAAAGCAATATAATAACACGGGCTATTGAAGAAGGTTATAAGGGGTACATAATGCAGCACCAGTATCCGTTCACAGCTCTGCATTTTACAATAGAACAGTCCATAATAGATGTTAATGTTCATCCGACCAAGATGGAGTTACGTTTTTCGCAGAATGAATTTGTATATGATTTTGTGCTCAATGCAATCAGGAATACTCTTTCAAGACGCGAGCTTGTTCCTGAAGTCCGTCTGAGCCGCAGTGAAAATGTACCTGTTAATAAGACACGTCCGGCTGAACCATTTGAAGTTAAGAGAATGGCTGCCGAAGCTGCCAAAGATAAAAAGAACAGTACTGCCGGATTAACTGCTTCTCCTGCAGCCACCGGACACACCCTGAGGCAGGCATATGTGTCAGATACAATCCGGCCAAAGCAGCTCAGGGAAGATCCCGCAGAATATAAAACAACTGCTGCAATTGAACCTTCCGCTGCACCGGCAGCCAGGCCGCCGGAAGCTCCGGTTCCTGAGACGTTACAGAAGTCTGCATCCCCTGCACCCGAACAGTTATCTTTAATCACTCCGGATGATACCGCATCAATTCCAAAGCCTGTTCTTGTAGGGCAGGTATTCGATACGTACTGGATTATCCAGTTTGAAGATAAGATGTTCATAATGGACCAGCATGCCGCACACGAAAAAATTCTTTATGAACGGACAATGCACAGACTTGAGAGCGGCAGCATAGATACGCAGATAATTGCTCCTCCTGTTATTCTCAGCCTTAATATGCGCGAAAAGGAAGTAGTTTCACAGAATATTGATATTTTCACGAGGCTGGGCTTTGAGATTGAAAGCTTCGGAGGCAATGAATATAAGGTTACAGGAATGCCGGCTACTCTGCCTTCACTTGATGACCGTGAGCTTCTTATGGATATCATCGATTCATTAATGGAGGAGGGCGGTGCTTCATCAAAGCCTGAGCTTATAACACAGCGTGTTGCTTCAATGTCCTGCAAGGCAGCAGTTAAAGGTAACATGAGGATGTCTTTTGCAGAGGCTCAGAACCTTGTAGAGGAATTAATGAACGCCGATAATCCGTATAATTGCCCTCATGGACGTCCTACGCTTATATCTATGTCAAAATATGAACTGGAAAAGAAGTTTAAAAGAATTGTGTGACTTGTAAATAATGTATTTTTCGTAATACACTCCACTTATATACTTGTAATATAGTTGTGTGGGGTGTATTATTTATATGGTTTTAAATTATATTGATATTCAAATTGATATGAGGGAGTACATATGGGAAAAATTACTAAATCTACAAAAAGAGCCTCGCTTATTGCAGGTGTAGCCCTGTGTGTGGCCGGTCTGATATGCTGTATTATTTTTCTGGTGACATCATTCAAAAAAGCAGATCTGTCCAATGATATGACAAATCTTCAGAATTCCGCATCTGTAGCTGCATCTGAACTACAGTCTGTGCCTTCGATATTTCCAACAGCCAATGTTGATATTCCCAAAAAAAATCTTAACTTTAACGAACTTCAGAAAACCAATCCTGATATATATGCATGGATTTATATTCCCGGAACGTCAGTAGATTATCCGGTACTTCAACATCCTACAGATGATACTTTCTATCTAGAGCACAATATTGACGGCAGTGCAGGACTTCCGGGCTGCATTTATTCTGAACTTCTTAATGGCAAATCATTTGATGACAGGAACACGGTTCTTTACGGACATAATATGCGCAACGGAAGTATGTTTGCAACATTGCACAGATATGCAGATAAAGATTTTTTTGACACAAACAGATATATTTATATATACACTGAAAAAGGTACTTATGTTTACGAGATATTCGCTGCATATACCTACAGCGACATACATCTCTTAAAAGGTCTGGATATTACATCTGACGAAAAATTCGCAGACTATCTTGAGTCTGTTCTTGCAATCAGAGGTATGGGTAACAATATTGATAATTCACTCAATATAGATTCATCTGACAGGATAGTCACACTGTCAACGTGCACCAGCAATGATACCAGACGTTTTCTTGTACAGGGGGTATTGCTTAATGGAAGAGAAAGATAACAATACAAATGAATTAGAAGAGCTAATATTAGAAGAAATTGACATTAATGAAGATCCTGATGAATCTGACGATTCCCAGAATCTTACTGATAAAAACTCTGCAGCGGCAAGGAAAATTCTAATAATGATGATGACGATGATGATACACCTGTAACAATAGCTTCTAATACTACAACTCCTGTTGTAACACCTGCCGCAACATCACCAAAGACTACTGACGCATTTCCTTATGTTCTTGCACTTGCAGCAATATGTTTCGCAGGTGCGGCATTATGCATCAGAAAGTCATCAATGACAAAGTAATTTATATACGATAGTTATAGCCGATTTCATTATAAATCACCCACCAGGATTAATGAGTGGGTGATTTTTCATATTTCCAATATATTATCAATTATGTAACAATTTTTTGTAAAAATTTGTTCACAAAAAATTTAAATTCTATTGAAATAAATATACATTAATGATATGATTGATGTAAATTGGGAATGATTATTGTGCAATTAGCACAATGACATCCACGGAAGGAGAGAACAAATATGAGGAAGATGCTCAAAAGAGGTGTTGGAATTGTATTGGCAGCAGCATTAGCAATTGCTCCATTGCCAACATTCAGAGCAGCACAGGCATTTGCCGCAGAAGGAATTTCATTTACTGAAGTTGGCGGCTATGCAGAGGGTGCTTATGCAGAATTTACTACAGGACTTTCTGCAAAGGGTTACAATGCATATGTTAAAAAGTCATCACAGGCTGATTCAGCATATGTGAAGCTTGATAATGAGCTTATACGTGTTTATCCGGATTATATCCGTGTAGATGCTGTAGGTCTTGAAGCAGGCGATTACGTTATTAAGATTGTTCCTGTGTATGGCGGAACAGAGAAGCCATCTGAAGCTGCAGCCACTGCAGCGCTCAGCGTGTACAGCCATGACAGAACCGGCTTTGCATGGGTTGATGGTACGGCATCAGGTGCATATAATGAAGACGGAACTCTTAAGAGTAATGCCGTTGTAGTATATGTGACAGAGGAGACAAAGGATAAGGTATCTGCAACAGTCAGCGGAACAGTATGCTCAGGTGTACAGAATATTCTTACAGCATATAAGAAGGCAAAGACTAATGCAGCACCTCTTGATATCCGTATAATCGGCAATATTACAGATCCAGCTGTACTTGACAAGGGTGATCTTCTTGTAGATGGTGTACTTGCAGGTCTTACTATTGAAGGTATCGGTGAAGATGCAACAGCTAATGGCTGGGGTATCAGAATTAAGGGTTCGTCTAATGTTGAGGTCCGCAATCTTGGAATTATGAACGTCAACAGTGGTGAGGGCGACAATATAGGACTTCAGCAGAATAATAATCATGTATGGGTTCATAACTGTGATTTCTTTTACGGACATGCAGGAAGTGATGCTGATCAGGTTAAAGGGGATGGCGCACTTGATACAAAGACATCTACCTTTATAACACATTCATATAATCATTTTTATGATAACGGTAAATGTAATCTTCAGGGAATGAAGTCTGAGAAGGAGACTAATTATATTACATATCATCATAATTGGTATGACCATTCAGATTCACGTCATCCTCGTATCAGAACATGTTCAGTACATAGTTACAACAATTACTTTGATGGCAACGCAAAGTATGGTGTAGGTGTAACAATGGGTGCATCTGCATTTGTTGAGAATAATTACTTTAGGAATTGTAAATATCCGGTGCTCAGCTCAGGTCAGGGTTCTGATAAGGTTACAGGCGGAACTTTCTCAGGTGAGACCGGCGGTATAGTTAAGACATTTAATAACTACATTGAAGGTGCTAAGGCATTTGTAACATATCAGGATAATAATACTGAATTTGATGCATATGCGGTATCATCAGCTGACGAGCAGGTTCCATCATCGGTTAAGACACTCAGTGGCGGAACAGCGTATAACAACTTTGATACTTCATCAATTATGTATTCATACACAGCACAGTCACCTGAAGATGCTAAAGCAGCAGTAGTTGCAAGAGCGGGACGTGTTAACGGCGGTGACTTTAAGTATGATTTTTCCGGTAAGACATATCAGCAGAAGGATGGCAACGGAGTTATGCAGACTGTAACTGCAGACGAGTACTATCATGTTGATGATGAGCTTAAGGCTCTTGTAGTTAATTATAAGACATCACTTGTGGCTGTAGGCGGTAACCCACTTGGTGGTGGCGGAAGCACAACTCCTGTTAAACCGACAAAGCCTTCAGAGTCAGAGACCAAGTCTACTGAAGCCGGGACTGAAGTATCAGGTTCTACAGGTTCAACAGACACAACAAAGCCTTCAACAAATCCTGGAACAACAACAGGAAGTTATGTACATAACTTTACTGCATCAGGTACAACAAGTTCAGTATATACAATAACAGGCAGCCTGGCTAATAAGGGCACCGTTAATTATGCAGGACTTACACTTTCTAAGTGCCTTAAGATGGAGTCTTCTACAAGTATTAGGTTCGCAACTCCATCATCAGGTAAGCTTATTCTTGTATTCGGTGGTTCAACAGCCGCTTCAGGAAAGGCAGTTAAGGTTAACGGAACTAAGTATACATGCGGTTCAGACGGAATTGCAACAATAGATATCAGCGGTTCTAAGGATATTACAATTACAAAGGGCGATTCAATAAATCTGTTCTATATTAATTATGTAACAGAGGGCTCTTCTGAGAATCCAAGCAATCCTGCTACAAAGCCTTCAACTGAAGCTCCTACTCAGAAACCTACAGAAGCTCCTACTCAGAAGCCTACACAGAAGCCTACAGAAGCTTCTACACAGGCTCCTACCAAGCCGGCTGACAAGAAGAATGGCCTTCTTAAGAGTGACGATGGCAACTGGTATTATTATGTTGATGATGCCATAGATACTTCAAAGACAGGTCTTGTACAGAGCGATGACGCATGGTGGTATGTTGAAAGCGGTAAGCTCCAGAGTGATTATAAGGGATTTGTTGAAAACAGTTCAGGCAAGTGGTATGTAGTAAGTGGTAAGATTAATACTGATTTCACAGGCCTTGGCAAAGATGGTGATGACTGGCTCTGTGTAAGAGCAGGTAAGGCTGACAGCACATACACAGGTCTTGTTAAGAACAGCGATTACTTCTGGTATGTAAAGGATGGCAAGCTTGATACTACATATCTTGGTACAGTAACTAATGATGGCGGCACATGGTTCATCATCAATGGCAAGCTTGATACATCCGTAACAGGCATCAAGAGTGATAAGACTGATTTCTGGTATGTAAAGGGCGGCAAAGTCGACACAGCATTTGAAGGTGTTGTTGAACAGGGCGGAAGCTGGTGGTATGTAAAGGATGGCAAGGTTGCCAAGGACTATAAAGGTCTCTTCACTAATGCTGCCGGTACATGGTATGTTGCAGCAGGTAAGATTGACACATCATTCACAGGTCTCGGCAAGGATGGTGATAACTGGGTATGTGTAAGAGCCGGTAAGGTTGACAGGACATATACAGGTCTTGTACAGAGCAGTGGAATCTGGTGGTATGTAAGTGATGGCGTACTTGATACAAGCTACACAGG
>CDZY01009889.1_pt1 | contig 132437 bp, 117 predicted proteins | sample 557671 | NCBI WGS metagenome assembly CDZY01 (sample SAMEA3182091, study PRJEB8094) | gut metagenome | biome: human; feature: gut; material: Stool; isolation source: human stools | place: Canada | collected 2013-03-11
ATATAAATATTATACAGAATTGTATCAAAGAGGATATTGACATGCATGGTTTATTATGCTAATCTAAATCCAGAGCATATTTCTTGAAATTCTATATTTTATGATGTTTTACAGCTCATAAGGTTCTATATTTCATATAACCGGCTTACGGTGAATATTCAGAGGTCTATGCTTGAAATCCAATTAACTTAGCAGGGGACAGCTGATACCGCAGGCTGATGTTATATGAGCAAAATTACTAGCACAGGTTTGATGAATATATATTAAGCAATGTGCAATGCTTATATGGTAAGCACAGGCTTGATGAATATACATTAAGCCGGGTGCAATGCTTATATATGAAGCACAATCGGTTATGTTTTCGATATCTCCTGCACCACAACTACAGGAGGTAAAATGGATACAGAACACAAAGAATATGTTAAGCAGGAATGGGAGAGGGTCAATTCGCTTGTCGATACATTGACACTGTTTGACGATGAACTGATGGCCAGGGTATTTGACAGGAATGCTGAGGCAACGGAGCTTGTACTTAGGCTTATACTTGGCAGAAATATTAAGGTCATAAGTGTGAATGGTCAGGAAGAAATCCGCAATGCAAAGGTTGGAGGGCGCAATATCATACTGGATGTACACGCAATTGATGTGGCTGGCGAAGAGATGAACATTGAGGTACAGGGAGGCTCTGAAGGTGCGCACGTCCGTAGGGCGCGTTATCACAGTAGTATGCTGGACACAGGGATGTTAAAGGAGAGCCAGCCGCTCAAGGAATTGAAGGATTCCTATGTGATATTTATCTATAAGCGTGATAAGTTTGGAAAGGGTTTACCGTTATACCATGTAGACCGATATATAAAGGAGACAGAAGAAACATTTGGTGACGGTTCACATATCATTTATGTGAATGGCAGCTATAAGGGCGATGACGCAATCGGCAAGCTGGTGAGCGACTTTCATCAGACCGATTCGGAGAAGATGTATTATAGTGAGCTGGCAGACGGAGTGGAACATTACAAGGAGACGGAGAAAGGGCGTGGGAATATGAGTGAGGCTGTTGAAAAATATGCAAGGGAATACGCAGAGGAATGTGTGATAGTTGAGAAAATAACGTCTGTAAAAAATCTTATGAATAATATGAAGCTTACGCTGGAGCAGGCACTTAATGCCTTGGGTATATCGGACAAGGATAGGGAACAGATAATTAATCAGTTGCAGAAATGAGTATATCTGATAGGGGATTAGTTGTATGTGACTGAATCAGGAGTGGGAATGCAGCAGTTGACGGTCAACAGGGCGGTAGATGAGTGCATAAGAAATGGTGTGCTGGCGGATTTCCTAAAAAGAAACCGTGCGGAGGTAGTGATGATGAGTATATTTGAGTATAACCAGGAAGAGGAAGAGCGGAAGCTTCGCGCGGCAGAGCGGCAGGCAGGGTATGCCAGCGGAGTTGAGCATGGAATCAGGCAGGGAATAGAGCGTGGAATGGCACAGGGAATAGAGCGCGGAATGGCACAGGGAATGGAGCGTGGAATGGAGCGCGGGACAGCCGAAAATCTATGCAAGCTGGTGAATAATTTCATGTCTCGGAGGAAAGTGACACTGGAGGAAGCGTGTGATGCGCTTGGAATATCGTCAGATGATTATAACAAGGCAGAGAGATTGCTAAATGGGCATGATTTTAGCTGAGTGATGGGCTGTCATGTGGATGTTGCGTGTGGTGTACCGCGGTAACAATATTTTTGCACAGGCTGGTGGCAGCACATGAGGTGAAAGCTTCATCTGGATGGTTTGTTATAAGAGTATAGTGTGAAATCGTAAAAAGAACGTTTTTCATTACTATTTGGGTCACTGAAAAAGCAGTGACATGGGGATTTATTAGTATATTGATATTAATGGAATAATAGCCACGTCTTACAACCGCAGCAGATTCAATATTCTGATTCTGCTGCGGTTGTTTTTTACAGTGTCAACTGTTCCATAACCAGATTATTGATAATTACAGACAACTCCTCGAACGGACATGGCTTCCCTTGTTTTATCCATTCTATGTATACTGAACTTACGCCGCTAAGGTAGAATTCAATTTTAAAATCCAGGATTTGTTTATCTTTGTCCGGGATATCCATGCTGTTTATAAGCTGTTTTTTGAATACCTTCTTAATCTTTTCGGCTAGGAAATGATAGTTGTGCACGGACACAAGACTTTCGCAGAACTCAGGATTGCTTGAATAGATTGCGTTTATGAACTGTATAAAATAGTAAGGGTTGAGTCCGTATTCTGCAATAATACAGTTTTTTAAATAGGAATCTATGCTCACGACAAGTTCATTTTCCATCTCTGTGATGATATCCTCTATACTATCGTAATGAGTGTAGAAGGTCTTTCTGTTGATTCCGGCAGTCTCGGAGATTTCCTTTATGGTTATTTTGTTTATAGGCTTCGACGCAAGTATGCTGAAAAGTGCATCGCGGATAGCCTTTTTTGATTTGATGACTCTTACGTCCTGTTCGTTCATGATAGCTCCCTTGGTTTATTATGTATGTCTGTCTGCATGCCTATATGAAGTGCGTGGGCCGGGAATAGCAGCTTGCTTATACACTTAAGTAACAGATGTGTATGATTGTGTCCATTGACCATTTTGGGTGATTTGAGTATAATTATACTCGTATTTTGGGAAAAAGCAACAGATGTCCGTTAAAGTACGAAGTATATAATCAATGGGTATTCGTGAGAATACCTAATGCTATGGGGGTGACGATGTGAGCAGGATAGGACTTGTTTTAGAGGGCGGTTCTTTCAGAGGAATATTTACCGCCGGTGTCCTCGACTCATTATTGGAGCATCATATTTCATTTCCTTATGTTATAGGGGTGTCTGCCGGTTCCGGCAATGCAGTTAATTTCATTGCAGGACAGGAGGGCAGGACTAAGAAGGTCATAACACATGAGAATGCGGACGCATACTATGGGCTTGGAACACTCAGGAATAATGGGAAGGTTCTTGACCTTGACCAGATGCTTGCTTATGACAAGGAACCGCTCAATTTTGACAGCTTTTTTGCTTCCAAGGTGGAGAGAGAATTTGTTGCGGTGAACTGTGAGACGGGCAAGGCGGAGTACCTCACAGATGACGGAACTTCGGAGAGCATTTTACAGATATGTAAGGCATCATGTTCCGTGCCGCTTATGTGTGCGCCGGTCAAGATTGGCGGCAAGGCATATCTCGACGGAAGCATTGTGGATTCGATTCCTTATGCGCGTGCATTTGAGCGAGGCTGTGACAAGGTGGTTGTTGTCCAGACAAGAAAGGCGGGGGAAGCTCCTACTGATTATTCAAAGATGAAGCTTCTTCTCAATGTATGCTATCATTCCACGTATCCGAAGGTGGCTGAGGCTATGGTGGAGCGCCGATACAATTATGACAGGCAGATGCGCCGCCTTGAGGAGTTAGAGCAGGATGGAAAGGCAATTATAATCCGTCCGGAGATTGGCAGCATTGGCCATTTTGAAAATGATGTTGAGAAGATTAACGATTTCTATAAGCATGGCTATGAGCTTATGGAAAAGAATATGGACAGGCTACAGGAATTTATCAAATCATGAAAAATTTTTTAGCAAAGGTTGGCGACAGATGTCTTGGAGCGGTAATACATGCGGCATTCTTTGTATGGACAGGGATAACACATGTGCTCTATCTGCCGAAGATTACATACGAGGATAAGGCGGTTAAGCAGAAGCTCAGAGAGCCTTGTATCCTGATAGCGAACCACACGAGTCACAATGACGGTTCATTTATTCCACAGGTATTCTGGAGGAGCAGGATAAATGTGCTTGTCACGACCAAGTGGTATGATAAGAAGATGCTCCACACGTTTTTTACACATCTAAGGTACATTCCGATTAATCTCAAGGAGATGGATAATTCCTGGATGGACAGAGCGGTGGAGGCAATAAAAAGAGGCGAGTCGGTGCTGATTTTTCCGGAGGGTAAGCTCTCCAAGGACGGAAAGCTGTCTGAGTTCCAGCCGGGCTTTCTGATGCTGGCACGACTTACGGATGCGCCTGTAATTCCACTTGCAATATCCGGCGGCTATAGGAAGTTTCACCGCCAGAGTGTTGTGGTGGGTTCAGTAAATACTTTTGATGTACATGCAAAAGGAAGACCTTCGGTGATACTTCGCGAGGGTGCAGCAAGCTGTCAGCGGCAGCTTGAGGATATGCTTCATAAATCTGATAAAACAGATGAAGCACAGGCATAGTATCTGCCACAGTTTTTGCATGCATGCATTGCCGTTTCGGAAAACCTCCGGGACTGGCATTAAAATAATATTTCTAATAGAAGAAAAGGAGAATAACCATGAACGAGCAGGAAATCAGAGAAAAAATTAAGGAGCTTCTTATTGACAGTCTTGGTATTGAGGCAGAGGTTTTAACAGATGATGTACCTCTTTTCGGAGACGGAATCGGTCTTGATTCAATCGACTCACTTGAGATGATAGCAGCTATCGACAAGGAGTTCGGTGTATCAATGACAGGTGTAGGCAAGGAGCCATTCTACAATGTAGCAAGCCTTGCAAAGTATGTAGCAGAGCATAAGTAAGAAGCAAAGGAATGTCTGTCAGGCAGCTATATGGCTGTCTGATGGACAGTTTTTGTCTGGCAGGAAATTTTTTAATATATGTGTTTATGTCACATAAAGGGTCCTCCGGCAAGGATTCTTTTGATTATAGTGGAGGTATGGATATGACAGAGAACAGAAATCGTTGTGTTATCACAGGTCTTGGAATGGTCTGCGCTATAGGAAACAGTGTTGATGAGACCTGGAACAATGCCCTTAAGGGAGTATCGGGAATTAAGAATACGAAAACAGTTGATACCGAGGGCTGCTATGCAACACTTGCGGCTGAGGTTCATGACAATACATTGGACGAGTGCCCTCATGCAGATGAGATGGACAGAGTTTCAAAGCTCTGCGTTAAGGCAGCTAAGGAGGCTCTGGCAGATGCTGCTTACACAATACCTGAGGATGAGAAGAAGCGTGTCAGCGTAATTATGGGTAGCTGCGTAGGTGGTGTGAACAGCGTTGAGGCATACTACAGAAATGGTGAGAAGGCTGAGGATGTTACGAAGATGCCTATTTCAGCCATAGCAAATGAAGTGGCTTATATATACGGAGCAGACGGAATTGTCACAAATATTGCAAATGCATGTGCAGCAGGTACAATAAGCATCGCCTATGCCTGTGATTTAATCAGAGCGGGAAAGTGTGATGTAGCTATAGCAGGCGGTGCAGATGCATTTGCTTCCGTTCCTTATGCAGGCTTCTTATCACTTCACGCACTTGCTGAGAACGGCTGCTCACCGTTCAACCACTGTGATGGTATCACACTTGGTGAGGGCTCAGGTGTGCTCATCGTTGAGTCCTATGAGCACGCTGTGGCAAGAGGAGCGAAGATTTACTGTGAGGTTCTCGGCTCAGGCGTAAGCTCCGACGCACACCACATCACGGCTCCAAGAGAGGACGGCGAAGGACAGATGAACGCTATCCGCTGGGGCATGAAGGCTTCAGGTGTTGACGAGAGCGAGATAGGCTACATCAATGCACACGGAACAGGAACTGCCAAGAACGATATGGCAGAGTTCCTCTCACTCCACACAATTTTTGATGAAAAGAACGATAATCTGAGTGTAAGCTCAACCAAGGCCATGGTTGGCCACTGCCTCGGTGCAGCAGGTTCAATCGAGGCTGTATTTTCAATAAAGGCGCTCACAGAGAACATGGTTCCGCCTACGGTCGGGTACTCAGATGAGGATATAGAGAACCTTAAAGAAAAGGCCGGAAAGATTGACTTCAGACCTAACGAGCCTAAGGAGAAGAAGCTTGACACGGTTATGAGCAACTCTTTCGCATTCGGCGGAAACAATGCAAGTATTATTTTCAGCAAGAATGCCGGAAATATAGAGCTTCCAAAGAAGGAGAAGGTATACATAACAGGACTTGGTGTGGTAGCTCCTTGCGGAAACGGTGTTGAGAACTATGTTGAGAAGTTCAATGCGGATGTAAAGCCGGAGAGTACCTCGGTTGCCTCTGCTGTAGGAAGTGCAGATTATGCAGCCTGCGGACTTAAGATGGCATTCTACAGAAAGCTTGATAAGTTCAGCCAGTTACAGGCTGTATCAGGCATGAATGCTATACAGAATGCAGGACTTACAATAAATGATGACAATGCGAAGGATATCGGTATTGCGGTAGGAACAGCAGCAGGTCCTCTTGCAACCATATGTCATTTCCAGAAGGATCTGATTGAGGGAGGCAATATTGCCGGAAGCGCATTCAAGTTCCCTAATACGGTTTACAATGCGGCAGGCGGATACCTTTCAATCTGCTCAGGCATAAAGGGCTACAACGTGACTGTTACCAACGGCGCGCAGTCCGGTCTTTCAAGCATCGCCTACGGCGTTGAGGTATTAAGACAGGGCAAGAACAAGGTTATGCTTGCTACGGGAACAGATGAGAACTGCGATACCATGACAGAGCTTTACGGCAAGCTCGGCAAGGTTGCAGCGGAGGTTGATGGAGCATACTCAGGCATGACAGGCTATGTTCTTGGCGATGGAAGTACAACACTTGTTCTTGAGACTGAGAGCAGCGTTAAGGAGAGAGACGTTAAGCCGTATGCCGAGGTTGCAGGCTACGGCATGTCACATGAGGCAGTCGCATTCGGTAAGCTTGACGGCTCTGGGGCAGCACTTGTCGAGGCAGTGAAGCTTGCAGCAGAGGATGCAGGCATGAAGCTTGATGAGATAGATGCGATTGTCGGCTTCGGAAACGGTGATGCGGATACGGATAACCTTGAGCTTGACGCATACAAGAAGCTTTTTGGCGATAAGCTTGGTGAGCTTCCTGTATTTACAGTTAAGGATACAACAGGCGAGGGACGTGCAGCTTCAGCAGCACTTTCAGCAGGTCACGCGGCACTTCTTCTCTCCGGCAAGTATGAGGTTGCAGGAAGAGCCTACAAGCTTGATGGAGAAAAGATGACTAAGACAACAGTTGACACCAAGACATTAAAGAATGTGCTCGTCACATCTTATGGTCTCGGCGGTTCATACTGTGCAGTGATAATAAAGAAGTAATATGATATCATGAGCTGTTTTACGGCGGAGCAATCCGTGGATATCATAATATATATTTGCGGTAAAAATTGTATGGGATAAAGAAAGAGGTGCGATAGATGGGAAAGATAGCGGTTGTTACGGGAGCTTCCAAGGGAATCGGACGTGCATGTGCTCTTCGCCTTGCAAAGGACGGAATGACTGTGGTTGTAAACTACAGCCATTCCGACGCGGAGGCAGCTAAGACTGTCGAGGAGATTAAGGCAGCGGGTGGTGACGCAGTGGCATACAAGGCTGATGTGTCAGACCTTAATCAGGTAAAGGATATGTTCAAGTTCGTTTCGGATACCTACGGACGTGTAGATGTTCTGGTAAACAATGCCGGAATCGTGAGGGACGAGTATCTTTTGATGCTCACACAGGAGAATCTTGACAAGTGTCTTGACCTCAACATAAAGGGATATTTCTACTGTGCACAGCAGGCGGCACTCAAGATGTTCAGCCAGAAGTCGGGAGTTATCGTAAATATGTCATCTGTAAGCTCTAAGATGGCGCTTGCAGGCCAGTCCGTGTACAGTGCGACAAAGGGAGCTGTCAACTCCATGACACAGACGATGGCTAAGGAGCTTGCCAGAAAGAAAATCCGTGTAAACGCAGTATGCCCGGGCTTTGTACAGACAGAGATGGTAGACCAGCTCCCTGAGGACAAGAAGAAGGAATATTTAAAGGAAGTCCCTCTTGGACGCTTTGCCGATGTCGATGAGGTGGCAGGACTTGTGTCCTTCCTTTGCAGCGATGACGCAAGCTATATAACAGGACAGGCAATCGTGTTAGACGGAGGACTAAGCTTATGATGAACATAATGGAAGTCAACAAGCGTCTCCGCCAGAGACCGCCGTTCCAGATGATAGAGAAGGTTCTTGAGCTTACACCGGGTGAATCCGCAAGAGGAACCAAGAACGTGTGCATAAACGAGCCATACTTTATGGGACATTTCCCGGACGCTCCGATTATGCCGGGAGTGCTCATCATAGAGAGCTGCGCGCAGCTCTGCTCCCTTGTCATCGAGGATGACGGTGTGAATGACGATTTGTTATATGTACTTTTAAAGGTGGACAACTTCAAGTTCGTGAAGCCTGTCATTCCGGGAGATGTGCTTGACATAACGGTCACCAAGACTAAGAGCGGAGGCACGCTTGCATATTTTGATGCGAAGGTATTAGTTGATGGCGAAGTTCGTGCCAAGGGCTCCATGGTATTTACCGCAGTGCCTAAAGAAAATGTATACAAATAATACAGGGTTGGAGGATGCAGTATGGGTAAAATCGCATTTTTGTTTGCAGGACAGGGTGCCCAGTCAGTCGGCATGGGCAAGGATTTATATGACAACAACGCTGCCGCAAAGGCAGTATTTGATATGGGTGAGGCTATAAGACCGGGCAGTGAGGCAATGTGCTTTGAAGGACCGGGCGAGGCGCTAACACAGACGGAGAACACACAGCCGTGTCTTTTCCTTACAGACCTCGCATGTGCGAGAGCATTAGAGGCAGCAGGTATTAAGGCAGATGTGGCAGCAGGCTTTTCTCTTGGGGAGCTTCCGGCACTTGCATTTGCAGGTGTGTTATCGGACGATGACGCATTCAGGCTTGTAACATTGAGAGGCCAGAAGATGTCAGAGTGTGCTGCTAAGCACCCCGGCTCAATGGTTGCTGCGCTTAAGCTTGACAATGCGAAGGTTGAGGAGGTATGTGCGGGCTTTAAGAATGTATATCCGGTCAACTATAACTGTCCGGGACAGCTTTCCTGTGCAGGAGCGGGTGAGGAGCTTGACGCATTTGTGGACGCTGTCAAGGCAGCAGGAGGAAGAGCGGTGAAGCTTGCAGTGAGCGGAGCCTTCCACACACCTTTTATGGCTGAGACAACACAGGCACTTGCAGCTAAGCTTGAGACGATGCAGGTCAATGCGCCGGAGATTACACTGTACTCAAACCTCACAGGCGAGGTGTATCCTTCACAGAAGGAGCAGATTATTGAGACAGTCTCAAAGCAGGCGTCAAACAGTGTGCGCTGGGAAAACACAATACGCAATATGGCGGCTGACGGTGTCGACACCTTCATTGAGGTAGGAGCGGGAACAACACTCTCCGGACTTGTGAAGAGAACACTCACAGATGTCAGGGTATTCAATGTGTGTGATATGGCGACACTTGAGGAGACAGTAAAGAATATATAAAAATGACCATGAAAGGGGATACCGGTTTGGTTATAGAGGAATATCTTGCTTCCACAAAGGAGACAGCGTGTGAGAAGTGTAAGGAGCCGATTACACAGGGTGCTCTTGCAAAGAATTATTTTGTATGTCCGAAGTGCGGTAAGTACAACAAGATACCGGCGCGGGCGCGTATAGAGCTTCTTACCGATGACGGAAGCTTTAAGGAGCTGTGGAATGAGGCAACTACAGGAAATCCGATTGGATTTCCTGATTATGAGGAGAAGAGCAGCCGGGCGAGAGCGACAAGCCATGAGAATGAGGGCGTTATCTGCGGAACCGCCACGGTTGAAGGAAATGAGTGCTGCATATATGTGATGGAGCCGAAGTTTATGATGGGTTCCATGGGTACGATTGTCGGGGACAAGATTGCGGCTTTATTTGAATATGCCATTGAGCACAGACTTCCTGTTATCGGTTATGCGGCTTCCGGCGGAGCCAGAATGCAGGAGGGAATGTTATCTCTTATGCAGATGGCAAAGGTGTCAGGCGCGGTGAAGCTTCACAGCGATGAAGGGCTTTTTTACATGGTATGTGTGACAGATCCTACAACAGGCGGCGTGACAGCGAGCTTCGCAATGCTTGGGGATGTGATTATCGGCGAACCGGGTGCGCTTGTGGGCTTTGCAGGCAAGCGTGTCATTGAGCAGGTTACAGGAGAGAAGCTTCCGGAGGGCTTCCAGAGTGCTGAGTTCCAGCTTGAGAATGGCTTCCTTGATGCTATAGTCAGAAGAAATGACCAGAGAAGCTACATAGCATCAATGCTTAAGCTTCATAAGCCAGCCTCAGGTGATGATATGCTTCATGTGAGGTCACACGAACAGCACCTTAAGCTCAGGGAGCTTGTACACAGACCGGCAATAAACGGTGGCGCAGTTCAGAAGCTTATGGAAATGATACATAATTAGGGCGCACAGACCGGCGCAGAAAAGAGGAAATACTAAGATGGACGCATACGAAAAGATACGGTGTGCCAGAAAGGCAGGCCGGCCTACAGCGAATGACTATATCAGTTCAATATTCAGTGGATTTATGGAGCTGCATGGCGACAGAACCTTCGGTGATGACCATGCCATTGTCGGAGGAGTTGCGTGGCTTGATGATATGCCTGTGACAGTTATAGGCATAGAGAAGGGACACAGCCTTGATGAGAGAGTGTACAGGAATTTTGGCTGTGTGCTTCCGGAGGGCTACAGAAAGGCACAGAGACTTATGAAGGAGGCGGAGAAGTTCCACCGTCCTGTTATATGCTTTGTTGATACCCAAGGTGCAAGCTGCGGTCAGGGGGCAGAAAAAAGAGGTGCAGGCCAGGCGATTGCCGATAATCTCTATGAGCTTATTACCTTAAAAACACCTGTTATATCTATTATGGCGGGTGAAGGAGGAAGCGGCGGAGCTCTTGCGCTTGCGATAGCGGACGAGGTGTGGATGCTTGAGAATGCTTACTACAGCGTTGTCTCACCTGAGGCATGTGCAAGTATTCTCTTTAAGGATTCTTCGAGGGTTGCTGAGGCGGCAGACCACCTTAAGATGTTTGCAGATGACCTTTTAAAGCTGGAAATTATTGAAAAGGTTATTCCGGAGCCTGAAAATTTCGGGGAGCCTGAATGTGCACTGGAGCCTTTTATGAACGAGCTTAAGCTGTCACTCAGGGAGAAGCTTTCAGAGCTTATGAATGTCCCGGGGCAGCAGCTTGTGCTTGAGCGCTACGGAAGATACCGCCGGATTGGAAAATATGAAGACATAGTATAAGGTAGTTAGCTGATTGTGAAATTTCCTGCTATAGCTTGGGATTTGCAATCGGCTTTATTATAAAGCGGTGAGAAAGGAAAGTTTTATGAGAGTACTTCTTTTAAATGGCAGCCCGCGAAAGGAAAAAAGCTGTACTATAAGGGTGGCTCATAAGTTCGTGGACGGTCTGAGGGCGGCAGGCGACTGTGAGGTTGAGGAGATAAACATAAGTGACTGCAGAATTACGCCTTGCCTTGGCTGCTTAAGCTGTTGGGGGCGCACAGAGGGAGAGTGTGTTATCAAAAATGATGATATTCCGATGCTCAAGGAGAAGATTCTTGCAGCGGACGTCATTATAGAGAGCTATCCTCTGTATTTTTTCGGAATGCCGGGAATAATGAAGGTGTTCACGGACAGAATGTTGTCGATGATGTGCACCTATGAGGGGCAGTCACCGGTTGTCGGACAGCCGTTCCATGGTATACGCGGGGATATGAGCGGTAAGAAGTTCATAATAGTATCCACATGCGGATACGCGCAGACCGACCTTATATATGACCCGCTTCTTAGGGAGTATGATTGTATCTGTGGTCCGGGCAATTATTATGCACTTTTATGTCCGCAGGGAAAGACGCTCTCAGTGCCGGAGCTTTATGATAGGATGGAAGTATATCTTGAGAAATATATGGATGCCGGAAAAGAGCTTGCTATAACGGGGACATTGACTGAGGAGACGATTCTCAAGCTGCGCGAGGCACCATTTAATGAACGCAGATTCAAGCTTCTTTTGAAAAAGTTCTGGGAGAATGAAAGGGGCAATGTCTGATGTATGAGATGTCATGCAAGGTCAGGTTCAGTGAGACGGACAGAAACGGCGTAATGTCAATGAATGGTCTTTTAAGGCTTTTTCAGGACGTGGGCTATGCACATGCACTTGAAAGGGGCTTCGGGCTTGAATATACCGGAAGAACGCGCTGTACATGGTATCTGCTGTCATGGCAGATAGAGGCCTTTAGAATGCCGCGGGCAGGTGAGGAGATTACACTTAGAACCTGCATATATGACATGCGCGCCTCACTTGCGCATAAAAGTATTGCTATGTATGACAGGGGGGGCGGTTGTCTTGCAGTCGGGGACACCATGTGGGTGTATGTGAATGTTGACAGGCAGGAGCCGGCTGAGCCGGGTGAGGACACGGCGGCAGGCTGGCTGCCGGAGGATTTCGGCGGCAGAATCGTTGAAAATTGCAGAACAGAAGATAGAGCTATACCGATGTCGCGCAGGATAAGAGTTCCTGTGGATGGAAAAAGGCTTGGTGACTGTGTCGCTGAGGGATATATATTAGATACCAACGGACATGCCAACAATGTGAGGCTTACGGAGCTGGCAATGCGCCTTGCGGGTGCCGACAACGGAAGCTGTGTGCGTCTCCGTGCAGAATTCAAGGAACAGGTAAAGGCGCAGAGCGTTATCTGTCCGGTGCTGAAGACGGATATCATCGATTGCGGTGATGAAACAGGCGGCATGGTAGTGAATACCATGGCATTTAAGGACACAGCCGGGAATGTGAAGGCGGTGTTTGAGTTCGCGGTTGCGAACGCATAAATATCTTTATCAGAGTTCTTAGAACATCTTGCTTCGGACAATGGAGCTGATATGCATAAATATAATACGTTATGCACTCATACATTATATTGGCATGTTTTGGCGACAACATCATATAGAATAAAGCATAAAAATATCGCTTTTGAATCTGCAGCGCGGAAGCCGCTTTTTCAAAAGCGATATTTTGGGATTAAAGGGAAAATCTAAAGAAGAAAATTAATTCTCCTCTTTGCCGAAGTAGTCATTGAATTTCTTTTCTACAGCGTCATAGGTATCCTTGCAAAGTGAAGGAAGCTCCCTGCCCCATGCACCTGTAGCCTGTTCATAGCCCTTTTTGAATGCCTCAAGCATGCTATGCATCTTATCCTTGTCGCCGCCGGAGAGAGCCTGTGCAAAATCAAAAATACGATCTGAGGTCTGCTTAACTCCCCAGTAGCCATCCTCGGAGATATCCTCCTTAGCCTGTGCTGCTGTGGCAGAGTCAACCTTGAGCTCACCGTTTGCGAGAGCCTTTATCATATTTTCGCTGGAAGCGAAGGTCTTTCCCTGCTTTAAAAACATATCCGAGACAAGGGACTTCATCTTGCCGGTACGTTCTGCAAGATCCTGCTTCATCTGTGCGACAACGGCAGCGTTGCTCTTCTGTCTGGTTGTTGTCCTGCTGGAAGCCTCATATACTGCAGCATTCTTAGAGAAGGAGGCTGTAGATGTCTTACTGTCTTTATTAGTGCTGTTCTTTACCGCTGTGTCGGTATATGCAGCGTTGTCATAGCCGTTAGTTGTAATTCCGTTTACATTCATTATTATGGACTCCTTTCCAATGTAAAATATAGTTCAGTCAATTGCATAATGTACGATATTCATTAACATAGTATCGCAGATATTCTCAGTATGAAATGCAATTAAACCTTTCTTTCAATATATATATCGGCAGAAAGGTTAAAAAAGTTAATCATGGTATATATTTTCGGTTGATTTGTATAATATGTTTGTATATAATATAGTGTGTACTGTATACATAATTCATAATACACTTTAATTTATAAGGAAATGGATATAATGGATGAGATAAGATTAAGAGCATACGCTAAGGTTAATCTTGGACTTGATGTGCTTAGGCGCAGGGAGGATGGGTACCATGATGTGCGTATGATAATGCAGAATATTAATTTGTTTGACAAGCTTACAATAAAGAAAAAGAAAGAAGCAGGAATCAATATCAGTACGAATCTGCCATACCTTCCGACAGACTCAAATAACCTTGTGTACAGGGCAGCAGCAATGCTCATCGATGAATTCGGAATAGAAGGCGGAGTGGATATTGACCTGTACAAGTTTATTCCGGTGGCAGCGGGCATGGCGGGAGGAAGTGCCGATGCGGCTGCTGTTTTATATGGCATGAATGAGCTTTTCGGCTTGAAATTAAGTATCGGGGAGCTGATGAAGAGAGGCGTCAGGCTCGGAGCAGATATTCCTTACTGCCTTATGGGAGGAACGGTGCTTGCCGAGGGAATAGGTGAGAAGCTTACAAGACTTAAGGCGTGCCCGGACTGCTATTTTGTTGTGGCGAAGCCTCCTTTTTCGGTATCTACGAAGCTTGTCTATGACAGGCTTGTGATTGATGGAAGCACGGTGCACCCGGATATAGACGGAATTATGCATGCGATAGCTGATGGTGATGTGAAAGGAATAGCATCACGATTGCTGAATGTGCTTGAGACTGTCACTGCGAAGGAATATCCCGATATAGAAGGAGTCAAGGATAAGATGAGAGAGTGCGGTGCGTTAAATGCCCTTATGAGTGGCAGCGGACCTACTGTTTTTGGCATATTTGATGACAAGGACAAGGCGTGCGAATGTAACCGGATACTCAGGCAGGATAGTAGGGTAAAGACAGCGTATGTTGCAGAGAGCTGCAGTGGCGGGTTTGACTGTGAACATTAGTATACAGAAGGAGATTGGATTTTTATGTTAGAGGACAGCAATTTTCAGGTCACGATGAATGAGTATCTTCCGCTTCGTGATGTTGTATTTAATACACTTAGACATGCGATACTTAAGGGGGAGCTTGAGCCGGGTGAGAGGCTGATGGAGATATCACTTGCACAGAAGCTCGGTGTGAGCCGTACTCCTATCCGCGAGGCTATAAGAAAGCTTGAGCTTGAGGGTCTTGTGGTTATGGTGCCTAGAAAGGGAGCCGAGGTCGCAGACATTACAGAGAAGGATTTAAGGGATGTGCTGGAGGTACGCACAGCGCTTGAGGAGCTTTCTATTGAGCTTGCAATCAGGAATATGGATGAGGAGCAGCTTGATAATCTGAAGAAAGCCAATGAAGCTTTTGCAAGAAATTCGGAGGGTGATGACCTTATCAAGATTGCTGAGTCCGATGTGGCGTTTCATGAGCATATATATATGGCAACCGGTAATAAGCGTCTTATTCAGATAATCAATAACCTGAGGGAGCAGATGTATCGCTATCGTCTTGAGTACATTAAGGACAAGACAACACATGAAAGACTTGTGCAGGAACACAACAGGATAATTGCTGCGATGCAGCAGGGAAATGTGAAGGAAGCAAAGGCGGCAATAAAGCTCCACGTTGAAAACCAGGAGGAGAACATTTTAAAATCCATAAAAATTAAGAATGCTTAGGAAAAGATGAGGTTTAAATTGTCTGTTGTACGGTAATACTTTCAATAACAAAATTTTGAAAGGGAGATTATTCGTATGAGCAGATGCAGTATAGCCGCATGGTGCCTTATGGTGCTGTGCTCAATCATTTTTTTTACATATAGTGCAGGACAGAACCGTTCTGTCACACAGCTTCAGAAAGATATAGCAGGGGAGATAATAAGATTCCATGTACGCGCCAACAGTGACACGGATGCGGATCAGCAGCTTAAGCTGTATGTAAAGGAAGAGCTTGTGAAGTACATGGGGGAGCTTCTGAAGGATGCTTCAGATAGAAGTGATGCGGAGAACATTCTTAATGAAAATATAGAAAATATAGAAAATGTTGCAAAAGGGGTTATCAAGGAACATAAAAAGGAATATAATATAAAGGCTTATTTTGAAGAATCGTATTTTCCGGTCAAGGTATATGCAGACATGACATTTCCGCAGGGAGTCTATGAAGCATTCCGCGTGGATATAGGGGCGGCTGAGGGGAAGAACTGGTGGTGTGTGCTTTACCCTAGTCTGTGCTTTGCGGATATCAGCCATGGAACCATGGACACTGCGGCGAAGGAGGAGCTGGAAGCTGTTCTTGATGAGGACGAACTTGAACTTTTGTATGAGAACAAGGACGGAGATAAGAGGGAACGGGTTTATGAATTTAAGATTTTTACTTTTCTTAATAAGCTGATTAAATGAGCCACATCTGAGCGGAAATGACGTGTTGCATTTGTCACATACCGTAAGGCGGAATCGCCTGTGTAAATGTTCGGAGAAGGCTTATGAAGTATAGAATGGAGATTGATATGTCAAAGCTTAAGGTTGCGGTGCTTTTCGGTGGACAGTCATCAGAGCATGAGGTGTCCTGCCGTTCAGCACTCACTATAATACATAATATGGATAAGGAGCGCTATGAGCAGCTTCTTGTAGGAATCACAAAGGAAGGAAGATGGCTTTTAACCCCGAATGCGGAAGCTATTGAGGACGGAAGCTGGAGAAATGGGAGTACGGAGCTGATTCTGTCACCGGATACAACACATAAGGGCTTCATAGCGATGAAGGACGGAAGGTCTGAGGTTATAGCTGTCGATGTTGTATTTCCGGTACTGCATGGTCTGTATGGTGAGGACGGAACGGTTCAGGGAGTTCTTGAGCTTGCAAAAATTCCTTATGTAGGCTGTGGCGTTGTCGCTTCCGGCGTATCCATGGATAAGCTTTTTACCAAAATTATTGCTGCGACTGTGGGCGTAAAGCAGGCTGGGTATGAGGCTGTAAGACGCACAGAGCTTGAGCATATGGACATAGTTGTGGACAGGATAGAGAAGTCTTTGCCTTATCCTGTATTTATCAAGCCTGCCAACGCAGGTTCGTCCTGTGGTGTGAGCAAGGCAAAGGACCGGGAAGGTCTTATAAAGGGCTTGAAGCTTGCCGCACAGCATGACAGAAAGCTTCTTGTTGAGGAGACAATAGTCGGACGTGAGGTTGAGTGTGCCGTTCTAGGCGGTGAGAATCCTGAGGCTTCCGGTGTCGGTGAGGTTCTTCCGGCAGGCAACGCAGCCTTCTATGACTATGAGGCGAAGTATGCCAATGCCGATTCTAAGACAGACACACATCCTTCATTTCCGGAGGGCAAGGAGGATGAGATAAGAAGCGATGCGGTGAAGATTTTTAAGGCTGTCGACGGATATGGCCTTGCAAGGGTGGATTTCTTCTTAAAAGAGGACGGAACCGTTGTATTCAATGAGATAAATACACTTCCGGGTTTTACCTCAATCAGCATGTATCCTATGCTCTGGAACGAAAGAGGCGTCAATGTGACAAACCTCATTGATAAGCTTATTGAGCTTGCACTTAAGAGATTTTAGGAGGAACGTATGAGAAAGGATGCCCCGATAGGTGTGTTCGATTCGGGTGTGGGAGGTCTGACTGTTGCCAGAGAGATAATCAGACAGATACCGAATGAACGCATTGTATATTTTGGAGATACGGCGAGACTTCCGTATGGAACCAAGTCAAAGGACACGATAATACGTTATGCAAGGCAGATAGTGAAATTCCTTATGGATGAGGGCGTTAAGGCTATAGTTGTGGCATGTAATACGGCAAGCGCTTATGCTCTTGAGGAGATTAAGGACGAGATAGAGGTTCCGATAATCGGAGTGGTCAAGCCGGGAGCAAGGACAGCGGTTTCGGTTACTAAAAATAATCGTATAGGAATAATTGCCACAGAGGGAACGATAAACAGTGGTCTTTATACAAGACTTATACATGAGGAGAATCCGGACATAGAGGTTGTCGGAAAGGCATGTCCGCTTCTGGTATCGCTTGTCGAGGAGGGGTGGCTTCATGACAGTATTACCGATCAGGTGCTGGAGCGCTATCTTGAGAGCCTTAAGCAGGAGAACATAGACACATTGGTGCTAGGATGTACACATTATCCGCTTCTTAGAAGCTCCATCGGAAAAATCATGGGCGATAAGGTCAACCTTGTGAATCCTGCGTACGAGACTGCACTTGAGTTAAAGCGTCTCCTTGCAAAAAAGGAGCTTGCCAACGTAAAGGATGTGGAGGAGCCTAGCGTCATGTATCGTTTTTATGTCAGCGATGCGGCGGAAAAATTTAAAAATATAGCTAATATGATACTCCCATTCGATATTGAGACGACAAAGCAGATCAATATTGACGAATATTAAAAAGATTATGGTGTGAAGGATAAGTATTGAAGCTTAGACTTCACACATATTTTTTCATTTTATTTAATTAAGGGTAGTTTGAAAATATACACATGTGAATAGTATGAAGGATATGATTTATATTTTTGGGGAAAATGCCATACCGATGAAACAGGCGGCATTTTGGAGAGAAACGCTGAACAGTTGATTTATTGTTATACAATATAAATTGTGCCTGCATACAAGATGTTCGCAGCAAGTTGTCCGGAAATGAGGAATAACATGAAAGAGAATATTGTTTTATATATTACAGGCCTGCACAGCACAGGCTCAGATGATGATTCGGTGGAGATGATATACGCCGGAAAGCATTATTTCAGAAACGGAAAGCATTTTATAAAGTATCAGGAGAGCCTTGAGGACGGGCTTTTGACCGATAACATGATTAAGATTTCGCCTAAAGAGGTGGAGCTTGTTAAAAAAGGGCCCATGACCACCAACATGCTGTTCACCATCGGAGAAAAGAACTTAAGCTATTATGACACTCCGTTTGGAAGCATGACAATGGGGATAGATACCTCCGATATGTGCATAACTGAGAATGATGGAGAGATGAATGTGGATATCCACTATAATCTCGAGATGAATGGGAATCATGTGGCGAAGAGCCATGTTGTTATTAAGGTCAGGGAAGAGACGCAGGAATAGGCTGTGTGGGACAGGCAAAGGTATATTATTTGAGTATTTTGATAGTAAGTTGAAAATAAAATAGTTGAATTTTTCCACAAAAATGTTAAAATATATGAGTATGACATTTTTACATAGGGAGGTACACTATGCCAGCTTGGTTAATAGTAATTCTGTCCATTCTTGCGGTGGTGCTTGTAGCATTTATCGTTCTTCTGATATTGGGCGGCAGATTACAGAAAAAGGCTAATTCACAGCAGGAGGCACTTGCCAGCGCAGCGCAGACAGTCTCAATGCTGATTATTGACAAAAAGAAATTGAAAATTTCGGAAGCGAATCTTCCGAAGGTAGTAACGGATCAGGTTCCTAAGTACGCACGCCGTGCTAAGTTCCCAATCGTCAAGGCAAGAGTTGTGGGCGGCGGAAGCAAGCCTATGAATCTTATCGCAGATGCAGCAGTTTTTGATATTCTTCCGGTAGGTAAGGAATGTAAGGTAGTAGTCAGCGGTATCTATATCACAGAGATTAAGAGTGTCCGCGGTGGCGTTATCCCTGCTCCACCTAAGAAGAAGGGGCTTGCAGGACTTATGCAGAAGGCTTCAAGAAAGGCTAAGGATTCCACCAAGGATAAGCCTGCTAAGGCAGATAAGAATGCGGCGGCAGACAATGGCAGGAAGGCTAAGAAGAGTAAGTAATAAATTGATACGGTTAGTCTTAGCAATATAATATGAAATATAAATAAGCTCACGCACATTAGTTCAATGTGTGTGGGCTTATTTTTTATTTTTAAATTTATCAAACAGTATAGATTCAAAATTATGTGCTATCTGGCTGCGGGAACGATGCTTTATCTGATTACATCGATAATACCGCTAATAGTCGGGGACATTTATTGACGCTTTTGCCGACAGTATTGACATTGCAAATGTATTGAAGCTGTGCCTTATATTCCCTGTTCTCAGTATAGTGCAGGTGGTTTTGTGCTACTATGTGAAGGTTGAGGGAACAAAGATAGAATAACTGGGTGAACGGTACGGACTCAGTCTGATATTGATAAATGTTGCGGCGGAAAGTGAATTTTGGGCGGTGCTTGATATTTATATGGAGAATTTCAAATAGTTGTGTTTTTTTAGATATGAAATAGGACTACGAAGAAAGTCTATAAATAAGAATTCCTATAACAACAATATGCTGGAAAGCATATAAGTCTATACTTACCAGCCAATCTTATATATTACGATATATTTTATGCATGTCTAATCTCTTTACTATCCCCAGTACGGTAATCTATAGATATGTGGGGTTGAATATTATAACAATACACATTAAAACAAATGCCTCTTCCGTTATCCTCAATAGATTTTGCTTCCATAACTACCCCATGAGCTAACAGATTTTTTCCCTTAAACTTTGGCGTCACCCTATATAAGACGTGATTTCCAGTTTCTTTAATATACCGTACAATCAAATTTTCAAATGGTAACATCTGCCGTGTATTAAAGTATCGGGTCCCCGTAATTATATTCTTTCTATTTTTATTCTGACCTGTTAACTGAAACCCCAACAAGTGGGATCTATTGTAGAGGAAACTACCGCCGATACAATCGTACTTTACACTATGCCATCCTGTAGGAATGACAGAGCCAATATTCTCTCTTTTTTTAATAGGCAAACATTCTCTGCCAATGCATGCAAATGCCGCCCCACATCGTCCCTGCTTGTCCAAGGTATATTGTTGAAAACAGTTTGGTATCAAATCAGCTTTCTTGAAATATGGAATATTATTATTCAAAATTACACCATCGTAACCATCACAAAAATCATAAAATTTATTACTTTTTAAGCATTTCTCATCGATATAATTTGATGTAACAGTAGAAGTATTTTTTCTTTTCATTTATCTCCTTATCCATGAATTATGGAAAAGGGATACACAAATCTTTTTACACTAAAAAATGCACGCAAAATAAGCGACCTACCACTTTTGAAAATTCAAATCATTCATCATAAATGACTTCAATTCGAAAATTCTTTGTGTATCCCGCCTGTCTCTTTGCATGCATTTCAAATTCTCAACAAGACCAATTCATATTTTTAATAAAATTTTTTGGTGAAATTTCTTTCACCTGTATATCTATAAAAATCTTAAAAAAACCTATATTTTTTGTCATATTTTATAAAAAAAATTTTATATAGCGTTTTTATAAGAAATTTACTTAATTTATAAAAGCTGATTCCTTTAACGCGTATAATTTCTGAAATAAAATTAAAAAATATATGACAGAAAATTTTGTTTTTTATTCAAGTCTCATCTATATATTCTCTTTTTAAATTTTTAATTGCTTGTGGAATTATAGAAGATAGATATAATTCTTGATATTAGAAAAAGATATTAATAAAGGACATAATATTAATGATATAAAAAATACTAATAAAAATATGATGTTAATCACATGGAAAAACCAATATTAATCTTCGAAGAAAAATATTGCAAAATAAGTTGTTTTAATTGCTAAAGATGATACATTATGTTAAACTAATTTCAGATATCAGCTATAATGTAATTTAGAAGGAGGTTGTTTTGGAATGAAGGTTGTCATCGGCAAACAGGATTTCGCGTCTCTCAGGGAGCACGATTACTTCTATATTGATAAAACAGGTCTCATTGAGGCGTGGTGGGAAGCTGGCGATGATGTGACACTCATAACACGCCCACGCCGTTTTGGAAAAACTCTTAATATGAGCATGCTTAACTGCTTCTTTTCAAACAGATATTCAGGACGTGCGGATTTGTTTGACGGACTTAATATATGGAATAACGAGAAATACAGACAGCTACAGGGCACATATCCTGTTGTCTTCTTAAGCTTTGCAGGCGTGAAAGCGGACAATTTACAGGATTCCAAAACGCAGATTAAGACACAGATAGCTGAGTTGTATGAACAGAACCGTTTTTTATTGGAAAGCAATCTGTTCAGCGACAATGAGAAAAAGATATTTAATGACATGAACATGTATATGGATGACGCTCTAAGCTACTCCTCACTCAATACATTGTGCAGGTATCTGGAACGATACTATAAAAAGAAAGTCATTATGCTGCTGGATGAGTATGATACTCCAATGCAGGAAGCCTACGTCAATGGATACTGGAACGAATTTACTTCATTTATGCGCAATATTTTTAACAACACCTTCAAGACTAACCCTTACCTTGAACGCGCAGTGATGACAGGTATCACAAGAGTATCAAAGCAATCAATATTTTCCGACCTGAACAACCTGAGCGTGATAACAACGACCTCAGAAAAGTACAGCACATATTTTGGCTTTACGGAACCGGAGGTTTTTGGAGCCCTCGAATTATTTGACTTATCAGAAAGAAAAGCAGATGTAAAATGGTGGTATGACGGTTTCACATTCGGTTCACACACGGACATTTATAATCCATGGTCAATAATTAACTTTCTTTCCGAAAAGGAACTTAAGCCTTACTGGGCTTCGACAAGCGCCAATTCACTTGTCAACAAGCTCATACGCACTGCTTCTCCCGATGTAAAGAAGATGATGGAAGATCTTTTAAACGGCGGCGAAATAATGGTAAGTTTCGATGAGCAGATTATATTCAGCCAGCTTGACACGGACGAGAACGCTATATGGAGCTTACTCATGGCGAGTGGATATTTGAAAGTGAACTCAGTTGAACACAGAGGTCTGCTCCGCAAACCATGGTACCATCTTTCGATAACTAATTTAGAGACACTCAGCATGTTCTCCGATATGTTTTCATCATGGTTTTCAAGTGGTGAGGCACATTATAATAAGTTTGTTGAGGCATTGTTAAAAGGTAATCTCAAGGAAATGAATATATACATGAATGATGTGGCACTGTCTACCTTCAGCAGCTTTGACACAGGAACCCATCCATCGAGGAGAAGCCAGCCGGAGCGTTTTTTTCATGGCTTTGTGCTTGGACTTATATCCGACCTTCGCGACATATACGAAATTAAATCTAACCGTGAAAGCGGCTATGGAAGATACGATATCATGCTGATTCCAGCCGATATCCATGACAAGACGCATGATGGCATCGTGCTTGAATTTAAGGTGCATGACGCCGACGGAGAAGCTACACTTGCAGATACGGCACAGGCTGCACTACGCCAGATTGAGGACAAGAACTATGACGCCGAATTGATAAACCGCGGAATACCAAAATCCCGCATACAACATTACGGCTTTGCATTTGAAGGAAAAAAGGTGCTTATATCTAAATAGAAAAATGTTGAAAAATAGTATCACGTAAAATAATGAATAAGGCTATGTGAAAAATATCCATCCCCAACATATCCTAAAAAATTAAGGTGTCAAAATGTGACATACACATTAGTATATAAAAAACTTATTATACTTGTATGCACATTTTGGCACCTTATTTTAATTGCTTAATGATTATGAGACATTATATTTACAAATAATATTGAATTGTTAAATTAATTTTAGTAAAATCAGCGCCTATGATAATTATTAAGAAGCTCCTTCTTCACATCATAAAGCCTGTCGGACAAATCAACATGTATCTCCTGCGGGTTCTCAAAACGTCTCGATTCATCCCAGAGAGTGTTAAGCTCCTTCTTGCAGTATGCCTGGATATCCATGACTGCCGGTGTCTCATATACACATTCGCCCTTTAAGAATACAGGAACCATAATCTCGCGGACTGTGTAGGTGCCGCCCTTTAACAGAGTTTTCTTCCAGGTGTGTACAGGGTCGAAAATCATCAGGTCTTTATTTTCATCGAAGTGCTCGTCGGCAAAGGCGATGAGGTCAGCCTTAATCTTGCCGTTCTCCCTGTCGTAGAGACGGAATACGGTCTTGTTGCCCGGATTGGTAATCTTCTCTGAGTTTTCGGAGAGCTTAATCTTAGGAATAAATTCGCCGGTCTTTTCATCCTGTACTGCGGCAAGCTTGTATACACCGCCGAATGCTGGGCAGTCCTTGGCTGTGATGAGGTTGGTGCCGACACCCCATGAGGTGATGGCTGCGCCCTGATTCTTGAGTGAGGAAATCAGATACTCATCAAGGTCGCTTGAAGCGGAGATAACGGCGTCGGTGAATCCGGCGTCATCAAGCATCTTACGCGCCTTCTTTGAGAGATATGCAAGGTCACCGGAGTCAAGTCTTATTCCGTAGAAGTTAGACTTTATGCCGGCCTCCCTCATTTCCTTGAATACTCGGATTGCGTTAGGAACACCGGAACCTAAGGTGTCGTAGGTGTCCACAAGAAGTATGCAGGCGTCAGGGTAGAGCTCAGCGTATTTCTTGAAGGCTGTGTACTCGTCAGGGAAGCTCATTATCCAGCTGTGTGCATGGGTACCCTTTACAGGGACGTTAAACATCTGGCCTGTGAGAACGCAGCTTGTGCCGATACAGCCGCCAATCATTGCGGCGCGCGCACCGTAAAGACCTGCGTCCGGACCCTGCGCACGGCGAAGACCGAACTCCATAATACCGTCACCGCCGGCGGCATATACAACTCTTGAGGCCTTTGTTGCGATAAGGCTCTGGTGGTTTACAATGTTCAGAAGCGCAGTCTCGACAAGCTGTGCCTCCATGATAGGTGCGATAACCTTGACAAGCGGCTCACGCGGGAATACAACAGTTCCCTCGGGAATAGCGTAGATATCGCCGGAAAAACGGAAGTTGAGGAGGTACTCTAGGAAGTCCTCATCGAACAGCCTGGTGCTCCTAAGGTAGTCGACATCCTCCTGTGAAAAGTGCAAGTCCTTGATATATTCTATAGCCTGCTCAAGTCCGGCAGCGATGGAGTAGCTGCTGTCAAAAGGATTTTTGCGGAAAAATGCATCAAATACAACTGTAGGGTTAGTGTGGTTCTTAAAATAACCCTGCATCATGGTAAGCTCATATAAATCGGTGAGCAGAGTTAAATTTCTTGAATCGCTCATATTGAACCTTCTTTCTGCGATATTATCGCGGGGGTAGTGAATAGTGTTGTTTTTTATGTTTATTTTATGGCATTGTTAAAATATTAACGAAAACATTGCTTTTATCAAGTGATGTCAATGGACAAAACAGCCTGTAAGTAGCATTTGTATGGCTCAATTGCTGTGTTTTTGGCTTATTAAGTCATGTTAATATATTAACATTACAATTATTATACACGAGTCTGTGAAGAATGCAAGGACAAATACTTGCTGTTGTTTTATTGTGGGTATTTTATGTTGGAATTGCTTTTATATACCCATAGCTGTTTATTGAGCGGCATTTATTACCGGCGTGGAGGGTATATTTTATACATTTATATGCTCTATGCCCGGACAGCGAAGATTTTGTGGGTATAAATTGTATATTAGGACTGCATATACCCATGCAAGTATATTTTAAGTGTATATTATTGAATTTCGCATTGTTTGCGGGGTATAAGTTTGAAAGAAAAAATTTCAAACTATTTATTGGTGGTAGTACTGCAAGCAATGCTTGCGGTATGCAGGGGTATATAAATGAAAATAAGTTATATATACCCATAGCTGCGCATTATGTCACATTTTAGTATCGGTATGCATATATTGTGTAGGTGCATTAGCCGGAGCATAATAGGATATATTTTGCTAATAGTATTGTCTAATTATGTTTTTTGAAATATAATCAGAACATACAGTAAAATGCATGTTAAGTGTGTGCAGGATTATGGCTGCATGGGCTGCGGCCGGTGCTGTGGAAAATGGGGGGATGTTGATGTACAGATACATAACAAAAAAAAAAATGAATGTACGTGTTCTACGTGAGCTTGTTATATCGGTGGCGCATAAGCTGTCGGATGACATGGTTGGAAGGTATGATGAGGTGGTGACCTTAAAGAAGGTAATATAGCAGCAATTACAGGTAATTGAAAATTCAGTGCGTGATTGCAGGATATTGTGCGGTAGATTTGAGCTTTGAAATTACCTGGAAAATAATAAAAAAGTATCAGGAGAGAAATGACATGCTAAGATTGATTATCACAGCTTTATTTTTGGTAGTATTTTTTATATTCAGTATTCCGATGTTTGGCATACTGTGGATTATCGGCAAATTCAACAAGCCGAAGAAGGATATCCTTGCGCTGAGAATCGTGCAGTGGGCGTTTAAGGTAATCAGATTCCTGTGTGGGGTCAAGACAACAGTTATCGGATATGAGAATATTCCGAAGGATGAGCCGGTGTTATTCGTAGGCAACCACAACAGCAATTTTGACACAATTATAGTATACTCAATGCTTCCAGGACTTACAGGCTTCGTTGCTAAGAAGGAGATGGAGAAGATACCGCTTCTTCACCACTGGATGAAGCTTCTGTACTGTCTTTTCCTTGACAGAAAGAATATCAAGGAGGGACTTAAGACCGTGCTTCAGGGTATCGAATATATCAAGAATGGTATATCGATAACCATTTTCCCGGAGGGAACCAGAAGCAGGACCGGGGAAATGGCACCTTTCAAGGAGGGAAGCCTTAAGTTCGCGGAAAAGACCGGCTGTAAGATAATTCCGGTTGTGCAGAACAATACCAGACAGATTATGGAGGCACATTCTCCGTTCATCAGAAAGACACACACGGTTCTTGAGTTCGGTGAGCCTATAGATGTCAAATTGCTTGACAAGGAGCAGAAGAAGTTCCTTGGCGCGTATACTCAGGAGATTATCCAGAAGATTTATGATAAAAATAAGGCGTTAGTGTAGATATAGGACAGGGGTCAGGTGGGTGATGGGACAGGGGTCAGGTACATGTCCCAGTTCTAGGACACGTACCTGACCCCTGTCCCATCACCCCTGTCCCAACCACCTGACAAGAAACGGAGTATATGTTATGGGAGAAAAGATTAAGGAAATGTTCCCTCTCTGCGATGAGGAGGGCAATTTTACAGGTGAGCTTAAGGAGAGAAGTGCGGTGCACCGCGATGGCGATTTGCATGGTGGGTCGCATATATGGATAATGGAAAGGCATGATGGACGCATACGTGTGCTCCTGCAGAAGAGAAGCGATGACAAGGATTCGTTTCCGGGCTGTTATGACTGCTCATGTGCCGGGCATGTCGATGCGGGCGAGAGCTTTATAAGCACGGCGGTAAGGGAGCTTTCGGAGGAGCTGTCCGTAAAGGCGGATGAGGCTGAGCTTGAATTTCTTTTCAAGCAGCGCGTAGGTGGCGAATATATCTTTTACGGTGAGAGGTTTGACAACAATGAGGTCAATTTTGTGTACCTTCTGAGAAAGCATGTCGATATCGGGACGCTGGCTTTTCAGAGGGAGGAGATACAAGGACTGTGCTGGAAGGATGCGGAGGAGGTTCTTGCGATTCTTAGGCGGCAGGATGCGCGGGAGGCAGCAGGGGAAAAGGATGTGTACGCGCCGGGAAGCTATTGTATATGGACGCATGAGTTTGAGAGAGTGCTTGAAATGGTTAAGCGCTCATCTTAAGCGGCTTTGCAATGGTTCCGATATTGTAATCCTTATACATCAAATTAAACACCTCCATACTCTAAAGGTACTTTAAAGTATGGAGGTGATCAAGTTATTTTTCTATTATGCATGAGTGGGTCTTGGTTTTTTTGTCATAGCTGATACCGACTAAAAGGATATTATCGGTATAGCTTTTAATTGCAGAAGGATATTTTTTTTCTTTAATCTGATTAATGGCGGTATAGGCATTATGATTCCATTTAAGCTCTACGAGTAGTGCCGGGTACGTTGTAGAGTACATCGGCTTAGGAATAAATACGAAATCTGCAAAGCCGCGTCCCGAAGGAAGCTCACGTATCGGCTTAAAATAATATTCCATGGAGCTTAGGTATGCTATTGTGAGCACACTGCTGAGAGAATTTTCATCATTGTATTCAATGGTGGACACATATTCGGAATGTATTTTTTCAATATATTCGGCAACCATGCCGCCGTCCATATCCAGAGTTGCTTCAAGCAATTCCTTTGATGCTTTCTGGTATTCAATAAATTCACTCCATTTTGATTCCTCAAGAACAGACGCAAATTCGCTCCTGATTTCTTCGTTAGGAATAAATGCCATGCGTGTTCTGGAATGGTACGCAAGGTAGCCAAGATGAATAAGTGCGGTTATCACATCATCTTTATTTTTGAAGGTGGACATATCATTCTGAAAGGATTTGGTATTTATCACAATACCATCACCGGACATCATGGTAATAATCGCGGTTCTAAGACCGTCAAAATCCATGTTAATGAGTGGCTTTATCGCTTCATAGGTTCCGGTATCAGACCAATAGCTTGTAAATTCCCTTCTTTTCATAACACTTACTACCGCCTTGGGATTATAGACCTGGTAATCGGAGAGCAGGTAGCCGTCATACCAGCGTTTTACGGAAGTATAGTCGATATTATAGCATTTGCACAAGCTCTGAACCTCATTGTCGGTAAAACCGATATATGGTGCGAAGCTGCCGGCATCGAGCATGGTATATTCCTCAAAATTATTGAGTGCGGACTGGGTCTTTAACTTTTTGATAGGAAGGATACCTGTAAGGTAGGCAAGGTGGATGTATTTCGTAGGTTCTGTTCCCTTAAACATTCCTCTCAAAAAATTGATATATTCATTTTGAACTTTAAGATTAGAGGAAGCTTCTCTTATAAGCACATCCCATTCATCTATAATAACAATGAATTTATCGCCGCATGCAGCATTTATACATGACATCGCGCCATAGGCAGTCTCAGTATTATCGGGAATGATGGAAGGATATTCAGCCCTGAGCTCATCAAGCAGGTGCCTATTGATGTAGGAAACCGTCTGCTCCGCAGATTTGGCGTCCATCATACACCACTGTACGTCAAAATGTATCACATTATATTTATTCAAATGCTTTCTGAAGGAAGGCTTTTTTCCTATGTCCAGCTTTTCAAACATCGCTGCAGAATCACAACCTTTGCTGTAATATGCCGACAGCATATTGGCTGTTATGGACTTACCGAAGCGGCGTGGTCTGCTGTTACAAATAAAGGCATCATCCGTATCTATGACATCGTTGGTGATGTCGAGAAGATTAGTTTTATCAACGTATATTTTTGAATTCAGTGCAACTGAAAAAGCACTATTTCCTGGGTTTAAAAACCTGCCCATAACAATCCTCATTTCTGAGCGGTGTTCGTTTTACCGCTACATGTGCTTACTGACCCTGCAATCTATAGAAGAATATTATTCTGCTGTAGATTATACAGTTACATATATTGACAGTCTATCATTTAGAGAAAAAAATATCAAGAATTATACAAAAATTCATTGCCCATAACCATGCTTAGACACGGAGAGTTTGATAGTGTAATATTGCATTGAAATTACATTGTTCGTAAACCTAAAATCATGGAAAATATAATATGCATGACCAGCCAAATTTATGACATTGCTTAACTGAGAAAATGAGTAAAATGTCATGGAAATTGACAGTATATTATGGTAATATAAAATTACGATTAAAGTAATGTATTGGGAATGAAGCACATAACAAAAATGCAAAGAAGAGGAGGAATTTCACATGGCAAAAACATTTAAAAATGTTATGGCTGTGCTACTTGCAGGTCTTGTAACCGCGACCACCCCTGTGAATGTGTCCGCGGCGGCAGCCTCAGAGGATGGACATGTCGTATTCGGCGGGTATGGACAGCGCTCAAGCTGTGAGGTGCAGTTTGACAAGAGCATAACCTCAATAGTAGGCTACGGCAGGCAGGCTGATATTGATGTGAGCGGTACGATAAAGCTTAAGTATCAGTGGGATGAGGGCTACGATTCGGAGTTCACATCGGGAAGCGGCTACGCGGAGGTCGATTCTGCGGTGGATGGCTTGTCGGTGGAGGTGCGCCACATTAAGACAACAGGACGCACAATATTGTTCAAGATTATTCTGAGCAATGGTGAAAATGAAATTGGGAGTGCTGATATATCATACTATGTCGATGAGTATGGACAGATATTTTAGAGCTTAAAATTAAGGGGCAGCCACGGTTTTACCTGATTATAGGGTGAAGCCGTGGCTAAAATATTATGTGGGAGAGAAAATAATACTGAAATGTTTTGACCCCAACATCATGTTATCAGAGAACCTGCAAAGGGGATAATAAGTCATTGTGGATGTCACATTTAGAGTATATAATAAAGTTTAAGAAATATTGATATGATTATATGAAAAGTTAATGTTAAATTGTATTTAAAATATAGTGTAGGAAGTAGGACATTGTCTGCGGTATTTTGGAGAGGGATTGATAGATGGGAATATATTTTATTGCCTGTAATATCGCAGCAGAACGCCAAAATACGCAGAGGATAAATATGTACAGCGCGGTTACCGGATATACAGGTGACGGAGAGGGGAATGATTTTATTTGACATACAGTTATATAGGAAAAATGGCAGCATATGAGCGTGACAGGCAGGGAGTATCTGCGGAGACTGTCTGCAAGGGTCTGTGCGACTTGGATATATATAATAGCTTTGAAAAAGGGGAGGACGTCGGTGATATCCATGTTGTGAGGATGGTGCTTCAAAGACTTGGAATAAGCGCAAGTCTTGCCGGCAGATATCTTTGCCGGGATGAGTATGATGAGATATATGCCAGATTCAATATACTGGAGCTTCTGAGGGCAGGCAGGCTCGAATCGGCAAAGAAGGCTGTAGAGGAGTATGAAAACCGATATTGTGTAAGAGGTAACCGGCTTAATATGCAGTTCATGACATACATGAATGCAAGAATAGCACAGCTTGATGGAGATACAGTTGAGGCACTGTGCATGTACAAAAAGGCAATCGGTTATACCATAGAAGATTACGGCGTGGCTGAATTTACCTGCATATCGATATACGAGTATTTTATGCTTGCCAATATTGCACAGCTGAACGCAGCGCTTGGAAATTATATGGAGGCAGAAAAGCTGTATGAGAGACTTCTTGCATATTGTCACAGAAGAAATTCAGACTGTTGGACTATGGCGTGCGTCTATCCGAAAACAATCTGTGAAATGCTGGACATAAATACACCGGAACGCATGGGAGACTATGACAGGCAGGTATGGCTTAATGAATGTAATGCTGCCCTAAAAGTGCTCAGTGACACGTCAAGACTTCACTATATATGTCCGCTGTTAAATAAAAGGCATACCTTGCTGGAGCTCCTTGGAGAAGAACCGGATAAGCAGTACGATAGTTTTCTTGAACATTATGAATGGCTGAGAAACAGGTATCATGTCAAGGGAGAGCTGTTAGAGTGGTATCCGTATTATAACAGTGACTGGGAATTCTATCCTGTCGAGAAGCTTATCAACGAGCGGAGAAAACTATATGGCATGACCATCGAAGAGCTTGCCGAGGGAGTATGTACACCTGAGACAGTCAGCAGAATAGTCAACAGGAGAGTTTCGCCTAAACGCAGTACAGTGGAAGCACTTCTTGATAAGCTGGGGCTTAGAGGGGTGTTGTTGGAGGACGTTATGGTGTGTGATGACTGGGAGACGCATAGAATATGGGATGATATGGTACATGCCCAGGCAATAGATGATTATGTTACAGGCAGAAGGTTGAACGAAAAAATAGCGAAAAAACTTGATGTAAATATCCCTATAAATCGTATGCTTTTAGAGTATGTGAATGTTGGCGCAGATATGGGAATAGAGAAAAATAATTATGAAAAATATGCATTGCTGCATGAGAAAATGTTGGGTTTTAATATTGAGAATATAGAAAAGCTGACAATTTTTACACGAATAGAAACAATGGTTATAAATAGATATTTTTACTGTATGGATAAGGTAAAAAATTACACAAAGCTTGGGGTATATGAGCACATGTGTAATACTTATCTAAGCGATTCAGGTAATGACAGAGCATCTGCAACTAATTTTGAGGGTACATTAACGCGTTGTGCAAGTTATACAGGTAATGCAGCACGTTTTACGGATTCAAATAATTATTCTGAATGGGGCATAAATTTGGAGTTGAATTGTGAAAGAATGCATTGCTTATCCACCATTATATACTGCATTCCGTGGAATAATGCGGAATGCGGAAACAGTGTTTCCGATGATGACATAAAGATGTGTGAGTGTGCTTATTGGATAGCATGGATGCTCAAGGAAAAAGGAAGAATGAATTTTTATAATCGTTGGATTGAAAAACATAGTGAAAAATGATTATCTTTATATATCATTATTGTAGCTGGTATTATCTTCATCAGAACACACAGATACATTACCGTTATTCAAATTATTGATAAAGCTGTTATCAAATATTATTGAGATATTAAAGACAATAAGTAAAAGTGCAATAACTGAACGTAAATTTTTCTTCATAATACAGTACCCCTTTCGTGCTTATGTGAGATGTAAAAATGTTTTCATATACTTGACTATACTATACAGTGCAAGTAATGTCCATGACATTGGAGGCAAAAAAAACAGGGTGCAATGTCATGGACAATCAAGCAAAAATAGTATAACATTGGCGTATGGTTTAAATCATAAGTAACGTATATGCGTAAAGAAGGTATTTCATAAATTGATAGTAGGTATGTTCGGTATTAAATAATACATGTCTGATTTTATGCATAATATGCATATTTATTAGATTGATATTTATATGGTATGTATATTTGCCAAAGATGTGGTATGATTATTTACCTGACAATGGAGAGATATGATATGAAAAAAGGAATTATTCTTTTTACAACGGTAATATGTATAGGATTAAGCAGTAAGAGTACAGATGTGTATGCTGCCGGAAATAATTATTGTGATTGTAGTGGAGGTATGTCTCAATATGGGGAGCATTTAGGAAACTGGACAGAGAAACATGACGTATATACAGGTTATAAGGTGGACGGAAAACCGATTATGAATGAATGCACAGTGTATTGCAGTGCAGACAGAATTGCTTATAAATGTACTTGTTGTGGACATACAACCATGGAAGATAAGATAACGAAGAAACATACAGGTAAATATTGTCCATACGCTAAATGATAGATTATAGATTTTGAGTATGACCTGAGGGTAAGCTTTTCAAGAAGGTTTATCCTCAGGATTTTGCTATTATAGAAAGAATATGTTAAATGGAGGGATGTTTTTTGAAATATTACATAAGATTAGCTTCAATTATGTCAATTGTAATACTTCTTTCAGCTTGTGGCAGACAAAGCATTAAGGGTAATGAGACTTCTACAGCAGTCGTACCGGTTATGTGGAAGACAGAAGGATTTGCGGTAAATGATGAGGTGATAGAAGAACAGGAGTTATGGGTGGATAGGTATGTAAGATGGGAGCATGCTAATGTGCAATGGGATGAAGAAACAGAGGATGTGTTTGGAACAAGCGAGGCGAAGATAGTCGAAAATTGCATTTATAGATTCTATCCGATTATTCAGAAGGAGGAGGCGGTTCCTATAAGAGGCATTATGGAGCGCCTTGATACGATGTCTATGGAGGAGAGTGTCATAATATATACACCCGAACAGATGGGAATAGAAGATGATAATAAAGGAGTAATTGTTGATTTTGATGTAATCAGTAAGGATAAGCTGGCAATTCAGTTGTTAAATTACACATATAATGATTCTGAAAAGTTTATACCCAAAATCAACGAACTGATTCATATAAATGGTAATGGAGAAAATAAGGTGACTAATCTTCTGCCTGTGTATCTTGAGAAGGGGATATGTCTTGAAGAATATGACTATTGGCTTCTGGAGGGGGAATGTGTTTGCGATGCTTCAGGAAATAGTTATGTAAGAAGCAGAAATAGTGATAAGTTGTATGTATTAGATGCGGATGGAAATCTTATTATAGAGTATGAGTGTCCGGAGAATGGGCAGCTCCAATTACCTATGAAAACGGAGGACGGAGAATTAGTCTATCCATGTTATGATGGGAGAATGAAAAAAACAGATATTTTATGGGTTGACACACAAAACAGAAAAGTAGAAATGCTTGCCTCAGTAAATGGAAGTATTGTGAAGTTGTATGGATTGAAACAAAATAATCTTTACTATGAAGATGAACAGGGAATAGTGAGATGGGACATTGCCAGTGGTGAGAGAAAGCTTATCTTTATATTTAATAAAAATGAGGTTCAGGATATATATGATAAACAGTTGATACTAAGGGACAATGATACTCCGTTACTCAGAATATATGGTTATGTAAATGGACAGTTTCAGGACTGGCTGTTGACTTTATCGAAAGAACCGGTTGAAAAAGCGGATGCAGTGCATGTGGCATGTATTACCGATAATGTATCAGACAGAGTGCGCAACTGCGTGGGAGTAGCGGCACGCAACAATCCTGATTTTTCATATAAGTATGAGGATGGAGACGGCATGGATGTATCGGATTATTATACAGCGGTTATGACACAGATGATGTCGGGAGAGGGACCGGATATTTTGTTTGTTTCCCCGGAAGATATGGAAATGTTGTATGCAAAAGGTCTGATTGCAGACTTAAGAGAATATATTTCGGATGAGACACTGAAAAAAGTAATTTCAGGTGTAGTGGGGTTGGGAAGCAGAAATGGCACTCTGCTTGGAATTGCCCCGGATATATCTGCTGATTCGTTGATGGTTCAGGAAGATGTGTGGAATGGTGAGAGCTGGACAATTGAGGATATAATTTCTCTGATTGAACAGGGAAAGCTTTCAGGAAGGGTTACCGATGGCGAGGGGTTATACTCTTCAATAGCTGCACTTAGAATAATATTAAAATACATAATTGACGATTCATTTGTTATTGACTGGGAGAACTATGAAAGCCATTTTGATGATGAGCGTTTTATAAAGCTTATTAAATGTCTTGGGAAAAATGATTATGAAAATACGGATGGAAGTAAGGAGCAGCTTGATGGTTCGATTATGCAGGTAAGTCTTCATTATATGTCTAATGTATATAATTATCTGGGGCAGCGAGGAAATGAAGGCTGGCATTATGTGGGCTTTCCTTCAGAAAATGGATGTGGAAACTATCTTTGGGCTGATGGAATGGTTGTTGTGAATGCTGCTACAGCTTCAAAAGAGGCGGTATCGGCATATCTGGAATGTCTTCTAAGCAAGGAGGTCCAGGACACGGTGAATACTGTTGGATGGAATGATAAGCTGCCTATTTTGCCACTGTCATTAGAAGATATTTATTATAAAGATTATGACAATAATATGGGTGCGACCTATCATAACTATGTTGTGGTGGAGTTTGCTGATGGAAGTACATCCGTGCATGAGTCAAGAGATTTTCTGGAGAAGTGTGTTCCTGCTCCGAAAAGATATGATGTAGTGCAGAATATAATTTGGGAAGAGATTCAGTCATACTATTCCGGTGATAAGACCGCCGATGAGGTAGCTGTGCTTATTGATGGCAGAGTGCAGTTGTATTTGGACGAATTGCAATAAGCGTGAGAGAGTAAAATTTTGCACTTGTGGTAACAGGCTGTAGTGCAAAAGAAGGGAACAATGAGAGCACCACGGATGTAGTGTCGGAAATAGATGGCTCATTATTGGAAGAGCAGACCTTGGACAACACATACTGGGAGAATGCCGATTCCTACACATGGAGACTTGAGGAGGAAGGAAAAAGAGAGCTGCCCGCATATATTATAAAACCACCATAAGTATAGCAGAGTTTGTCGGGGACAAGCTCTGCTATACTTATGGTGGTTTTTACAGAACACAGCCAGAGGATGCCGGAGAGGAATAATCCAATGCATTCAAAACTTGCGCGGGAATTTGTCGCTGCGGGTGATGGATATTATTGAGAAGGGAAATGTTATAGAGAGGAAGTCAGGGTTTCCATCCGGAGATGTGCTTGGAAGTGTTGCCGGAAGAATATTTGTTAGGGGGACTGCCGGAATAGACTTACAGGATTACGTTGATTCCGTCGTGAAGGCATTTACGATAGAGGGAGTGCTTACCTTTGTGCCTCCGAAATATTCTATATATTCATATTTTGTAAATGCAGGTATGGCAGACAAGACAAGTCTTATAACAGCTTTGATTTTGGTTGACTTTGAGCGTATGCAGGAAATTTATGCCCAATACGGCGATGATATTATAATAAAAGGATATGTTACCGCGGATGGAAGACCATGTAATAGCATCGGAATATCAGCTGCATATTCCATTGTGTCAACTTCGGACTGTAAGGAGGGAGCATGGGAATTCATAAAGTTCAGTCTTACTAATAATTACAGCACTGATTTTCCTTCAAATAAGCGGATGCTTCAGGAGATGATTGATGAAGAACTTGCACACGCAGGAGAGGAGAAGCGCTCTACATTTTACACGGAGCAGGGACCTGTAAATTACCATTATGCTACGCAGGAAGAGATAGACACAGTGATGAATTTAATAGAAAATGTGGAACTGCCCCGTCATCTAGCAGTGAGATAAGCAATATCATTAAGGAAGAACTTGACAGCTACTTCCTGAGCGGCAGGTCTAAGGAGGAGACTGTGGCGATTATATGGGACAGAGTTCAGCTCTATCTGGATGAGAGGAAATAAGTTACAAGGATATGGTAATGTACAGTTATATATTAAAAACAGAGAAACTTATATATTTATGAATATATTAATTTAACATATATTACTTATGATGTCCATGATATTGGAACAATAAAAATATGTATGTAATGTCATGGACGAGCTGATGTGAAGAGTGTAAAATACAGACGTTTTAAAATAAACAATTGTAGGAGAGATAAAATGACTGTTATAAGAAGTTCTGCATTCCTGAAAGATATATACTTGACTCATATGTGCTTAGATTATACAATGAATCTAAGAAATGATATCAAAGGTATAACGGTCTGACAAAATAGTGGAATTTAGTATGATGAATAAATTACATTAGGAGATTATTGAATGAATAAGATTTTAAAAATGTCTATAATAAACATACCTAAATGGACCTTGATTAAGAGAATCATTGCGAACATTATCAGTTTTTTATTGTTATTAATTCCCGCATATCTTACAAGGTATTTGACAGATGAGATGATTGAAAATGGAAGAAATATACCATATTATTGGCTGCTGTTAGTTGTTGTGGCAACATTTGTCATACATATTTTTATATTTTATTTTGTAAATTATAAAGGACAGATATTTGCAAATCAATTGGCACAGGATTTTGAAGTTAAGCTCATGCAAAAGGTAATTAGCTCAAGTAATCCTGAGTATGAGAAAGAGTCAAAAAGTAAGATATTCAATATGCATAATAATGATATTTATTCTATATATTCACTCTCAAATTATCTTACAATGATTCCTGTGGATATACTTGAGGTAATAGTAATTGTAGGAATTCTATTTAATGTTAACTACATAATAGCATTTGTTGCCATATTGCTTGCACCATTATATGTGATGTCAAGCTTTGTAAATAAAAAAAAGTTAAATGAGCTTGTTGCAGATGAAAAAATGGCAGCGGATGAGTGGATTGGTGAGACAGAAACAATTATAAATGGAAAAGTGAGTATTGGACTTAATAAAGCACAGTCTTTTGCAATGTCACGTTATAATAAAAAGTGTGACAGATTTTATAAAGTGAGAAATCAGCAGCATTTTTATTTATTGATAACACAGGAATTACCTCAGATAATTACCATGCTGGCACCGCTTATTATTCTTGTCATAGGTGGAAATCTTGTCACAGAAAATGTTATTTCAATTGGAACACTTTTATATGCAATGCAGATAATCGGACTGGTTTTTTCACCGTTAGGAGAAGTTGCTTCATTGCAGGCTTCACTGCTTAGTCAGGAGCCGGTATTTAAAAGAGCACGCGATTTTATCGACATAGCGGATGCCTCGTTAAATCCCGATATATGTGATGATGGTGATAATGCAGCGGACAAAAATGGAAAAGATGGAATTTTATTAAGAAATGTACAGATGCTCACAGCAGATGGAAATTGTCTTTTCAATATTGACAACTTCAATGCGGATAAGAATGGATTGATCCTTGTCAGGGGTGAAAATGGATGCGGAAAAACAACATTGCTTAATGTGCTTTCGGGGATATTTGATAGTACACACATAAAAGTTGGAGAAAACGGCAGTATATTTATTGCTAAAGAACTGTGCGAGGATATGACATATTTGTTTTATCCTGATTTCCTTGTGAAAGGAACAGTAAAGGAAAACGTACTATGTGGAAGGAATATACCGGAGGGTAATTATAGGCTCATGGAAAAAATATTAGAGCTTCCTGATGCTGAAAAAGAGGTAGTGTTAAGACCGGAGAATTTATCGCTTGGAGAAAAACAGAAAATATACCTTTCCAGAATCCTTATAGAAAATAAAAGATGTATTTTACTTGATGAGCCGGGCAGCAATCTGGATGAGAAGACAGAAGAAAGCTTGATACAATATCTTGGACAGATTAAGAATAATAGTTTGATTATTGTAATCAGCCATAATAGTAAGTACGATAAAATTGCAGATAAAATATACAATATAAGTAATGGAGGCATGATATTAACAAAAAAATTGTCCCTTTGAAGTAAAAAATGATTGCAGTTTTAAACAAGCTATACTAGTATAATCACAGATTTAAAGACTATGACTAGGACAGTGGATACATATGCATTCTATACGTTATATGGAACGTATATGATAAGCATTTTATAACCTCTGCAAAGAGAATGTGCAGAGGTTTTTGCATTATTATAACAAGTCATGCAAGCATGGCTTTGGCTATTTGTCTTGCTCAGAAATGAGGATTAATATATTTAATGTCGTTATAATCGAGAGATATTTTTTGAGAATGGAATATACTTAGGAATAATGGTGAAGAATGGAAACAGAGTACATCGGAAATATGATAGCCTATGAGAGAAATAGGCGTGGACTAACTGCTGAGGTGGTACATAGAGGAATTTGTGAGCAGAGTGTATACAGCAGGATAGAAAATGGAAATTATACAGGAGATATACATCTTGTGATGGCTGTGCTGGGAAGACTTGGCATAAGCGGAAGTAAGGCAGGAAAATATCTGTGTAGGGACGAGTATGATGAAATGCAAGCCAGATTCAATGTGCTTGAATATATTAGGTCAGCTGATTTAGAAAAAATAGAAATTGCAATAAAGGAATATTCAGATAAATATTGTGATAAAAGCCGGCTTAATGAGCAGTTTGTTGTATACATGCAGGCTAGATTGTTAGAACTTCGCGGTGAAACATTGAAGGCGCTTGAGATGTATAGTAAGGCGGCGGGATGTACTATGCCGGATTATATCAGTTGTGATTCCTTTATGTGTATATCTTTGTATGAATATTTTATAATTGCTAATGTGGCAAGATTGAAGGCAGCTACAGGAAATAAGGAAGAATCGATTTCACTTTATGAAAAGCTGCTTGCATACTGTAAAAAGAATGACATAGACAAATGGATTATTACATGTATCTATCCTAAGACGGTATATGAAATCCTGTGTGTGAATACACCTCAGATGATGGGAAATTATGCGAGACACAGATGGCTTGAGGAATGTGATGAGGCACTTAAAGTATTGAGAGACACTTCAAGAGTCCATTTTTTATGTCCATTGCTTAAGAAAAGACAGGTTCTTCTTAAAGTGTTGGGAATGGACGATGATGTAAAATGGGATATATTTTTGAAGCGTTATGAATGGCTGAGAAAAAGATACGATATCGGAGATAATCTGTTTGAGTGGTATCCATATTACATAGGCTGTGCTTTTTATCCGGTGGAAAGGCTTATAGATGAGCGCAGACGGATACATGGATTAACGGTACAAGAGCTGGCAGAAGGTATATGTTCACCTGAGACGGTGAGCAGGATAATTAATCGCAAGGTTTCACCTAAATACAGCACAACTGTAGCAATGCTTGATAATGTTGGTTTAAAAGGTGCACTGTGGGAGAGAGTTATAGTGTCGAAAAAGCCGGAAGTACACAGGCTGTGGGATACGATGGTACAGTGTAACTTGCATAGTGATTACATCACAGCACAGGAAATATATAAAATATTATCCAATGAGCTTTCTTCATCGATAGAGATAAATGAAATGGTTTTGAAATACAAGAAAGTAGAACTGGATGAGGCAGTTGGAAATGTGAATTATCAAAAGTGTGCCTCTGATTATGAGAAAATGCTTGGATTCCATATAGATGATATCAACAAAATGACGATATTTACAGATATAGAAATTATGGTAATCAATGCATATTTTGGATGCATGGATAGACTTGGCAGTTATGGTAATTTTAATATTTATGAAAAATTATGTGAAGTATTTGCTGACAGAGGACATATTAACAGAGGAATGGCGGGCATTTATGAAAGCATATTGGTACGTTGTGCCAATTATGTCGGAAATATGGGTAGTTATTCACGGTCAAATGATTACGCAGAGCATGGTATTAGGTTAGAGCTTGAATGTGAAAGAACACATGTGTTGTCTACCTTTTTATATTGTATATCATGGAACAATGTTAAGAGTGGTAAGAAAGCTTCTGAGGATGATATTCAACTGTGTGAATGTGCATATCAGTTTGCGTGGTATTTGAGAGAAAATAAACGAATGATTTTTTATAGGAAATGGATTGATAATAACAAGAAGGAATAATATGGGGATTATTCAATGACACTTTTATTGTTTAGGTCATCGGAGAATAAAGACATATTGTAATTATTATCATATATTATTGTTCCATTTTTTGAGATATGCAGTGTGCTTAAAATAATTAAAGTGCATACAATTATGCAATGAAAAGTTCTCTTCATCATTAAAATTCTACGTATTGGATAATTTTCTATATTATAACAGTAATTATCAGATGTTTCCATGACATTTGGATAATATAAATATTATTGAGATGTTATGGAAAGTATAATTAAGTTAATGTATATTGGAAATACAGCTAGCGGGCTGGATTTGTTATTTGAATTTTTACTTTGACTACATATTAAATGAAGATAGGAATCAACTACGAGGAAAAAACTTAAAATTTTTATGGAACTTATTTTAGCTATGACTTTGATATTTGGAAGTACCTTATGTTATGCCTCAGATGGAGACGTAGTAGAAGCGAATGATTACAATACCTTTGGTGTAACTCGTTCACAGCAGGAAACAAAACACATTGGACTAAGGATATCAAACACAGATATAGTTGTTTACTTTGATTTTCATTATGCGTGGGAAGAAGGATATACGTCATGGTTTACAGGTGCAGAACTTACAGAAGCGGATGTGCCTGATGGACATACAGTAATTATATATGGATTAACTCATAATGCTGATGGTAATAGTAGTAACATCACTGTGACAATAGATATGGAATATGAGAAACTTAGATTTAATGTTTCAAAGTCATTTTATGTGGATGAATATGGTAATTTAAGTTATTGATAGTATTACGTGTTCTATAGGTTTTTTCTATGACCTCTAGAACACGTTACTAAGGGGGCTTTATGCACACAAAAAATAAGAATATTGTAATATTATACTCTATTATAATTGCCTCACTCATAGCAACGCTTACCAGCTGTCGGAACGGCAGTAATGTTGAACCTCAAATTGAAGATAATGAAAGTGCCACCGTGTATGTGCCGGAATTTTCCAAGCAGGAATATGAGATAGACAGTAGTCTTGATTTTCTGGTTGATATGTTTGTGGCAGGAGATACAACGTATTGTATATCAAGGGAACATACTTTTAATTCCGGAACAAAAGATACTCTTATGATTTTTGACAGTGCAACAGGGGAGAGCAGTGACAAGGAGCTTGGTGCTCCGGGAAAATATTTTGAGTATAGTGAGGGCTTTGTAAGGTTTTGTAATAATGTATTATATCTGTATGATAAGAATTTTTCTGATGTAAAAGAAATTAATCTGCAGGGGTTATATAACAGATGTAAAGATGATGGAATAAGCCTGTCATGTGATGATATTGAAATAGATGACGAAGGGCGTATAGGCATAATAAGCGGACAGTCGATAATATTTGCGGATAGTAATGGAGAGCTGCTCTGTGTGATAGAACAGCAGGACAATATCAGGACTTTTGCCAAACTGGCGGTTACGAAGGCGCAGGGCTGGTATGTGATATGCAATAATACTAAATATAATATTGATATATGGAGTATAGATATTGGACAGTCGGGGCTGGGAGTGCGTCTTGACAATGCTCCGGACATATATGGCGGTCAAGTGTATTTCGTGGGTCAGAACCAGGCGGAGGAGAATAGTCTGTACATAGTGTCAGGTAATTATATATATAAATATGATGTAGCACTGTTAAGCTGCGAAGAAGTAGTCTGTTTAAGGGACTATGGAGTGGAAATTGATAATGGCAGTGGAGTTTCGATAATAAATGAGGATAGAATAAGAATAGCGAATAGAAAAACGAATACCAATGGTCAGACAGACAATAGGGTAAATATTGAGTATGCAGATATAAGGAAAATACCGATAGATGAGGTGAAAACAAGAAAAGAACTGGTCATGGCAACATTTTCCGAGGCTTCTGTTTATCGTGAACAGATAATGGATTTTAACAGGTATAATAAGGATTATTATGTAACCGTAAAGGAATATTACAACCGGGATGATTATGATACAGCCATGCAGAGCTTCTACAATGATTTGATTACAGGAAACGGTGCAGATATTTTCTGGATATCGGATAGTGATATAGATATCGAAAATCTGGCAGATAAAAATGTAGTAGTGGATATGTATGAGTTCATGGATGGCGATGAAGAATTAGGGAGAAATGAATTTATACCCAATGTACTGGCGGCTATGGAGTATGATGGGAAGTTGTATGCATTAAGTCCGGATTTTTCGTTGAGTACGATGGTTGGAAAGGCATCGCTTCTTGATATGTATGAACAGTGGAATTACAGTTCAATAAAAAAGCTGTTTGAAGAACATCCATGTGAACGTCCATTTTTCAGATATTCACAACAGCGTGTGCTGGAGACATTGTTATATCATTCGTTGCCACTGTTTTATGATAATAAAAAAGGGGAAAGTTATTTTGGTTCGCAGGAATTTGCGGATATGCTTGTTGTTGTTGCCGATGTACCGGAAGAGAATGATTATGACAGGTCTTTGCCGGAATTATTAGAAAATAATGAGACACTTTTATTCTGTACCAGTATTAATAATTGCGACACGATAAAAACTTTAGATACCTATTTTGGAGGCGACATAAGGTATGCAGGGTATCCGGATGGCAGTGGAGCACCGGCAGAAATCAGGACATATTATAAGATGGCAATAAGCAGTCAGTCGGATAACAAGGCTGGAGCCTGGCAGTTTGTTAAGAGCTATTTCAGCGAGGATAGCCAAAAAAATACAAGCAGATTTCCGGTTATTCAGAAATATTTTGATGACATAATTAATAATGATATGGCTGGAGCTGGCACCGCCTCAGGCATGCTTATGGACGGAGTAACGGTTGAGTTGAAACCAATGACAGACCAACAGGCACTTTTGCTGCGCGAGCTTGTGGATAAGGCAGGACATAATGTAAGGTATGATGTAAATATATATGATATCGTCACTGAGGATGCGCAGGGATTTTTAAGTGGCAGTAAAAATATCGCGGAAGTCCAGCAGATTATCAATGACAGAGTAATGCTTTATCTTGGGGAGTAGCCTTTTGAAGGTTGGCTCTGAAAAGTAACTGTGAAATTGGTAAGTTACACTATGTTGAAAAAAATGCTTGCAATTTTAAATAACCTATACTAGAATATTCACAGATTTAAAGACAATGACGGAGACAGTAGATATCATCTGAAAGTCACAGAGAGCCGCAGGTGCTGGGATTGCGGTACGAGTAAGGCGATGTTGAATATCACTCCCAAGTCGCTGTACGAAAATGTATACTAAATGGATTGAAACAGCAGGATGCGGTTTTGCGTTATTGTATACATGAGTAGATACAGACGTATTCCATACGTTACATGGAACGCATATGATGGTATGTCGGTGAATATGATGAGTATTTTATGACCTCTGCCATGAGAATGTGCAGAGGTTTTATTTTGTGAAAATGGAGGAATTAAAGATGTACGATAAGGTATCGGCAAATCGTAACGTCGTCGAGAGCGAGAAGGCTGTCGAGAAGTTCTGGAAGGACAATGACGTATTTAAGAAGAGCATGGAAATCAGGGAGGGCTGCCCGACATATATGTTTTATGATGGACCACCTACCGCAAATGGTAAGCCACATATCGGACATGTGCTCACAAGAGTTATCAAGGATATGATTCCAAGATACAGAACAATGAAGGGCTATCTTGTACCGCGTAAGGCAGGCTGGGATACCCACGGACTTCCTGTGGAGCTTGAGGTTGAGAAGATGCTTGGTCTTGACGGCAAGGAGCAGATTGAGGAATATGGTCTTGAGCCGTTCATCAAGCACTGTAAGGAGAGCGTATGGAAGTATAAGGGAATGTGGGAGGATTTCTCCGCGACAGTAGGCTTCTGGGCTGATATGGATAACCCTTACGTTACTTACCATAATGATTTTATTGAGTCCGAATGGTGGGCTCTTAAGCAGATTTGGGACAAGGGGCTCTTATACAAGGGCTTTAAGATTGTTCCTTACTGTCCAAGATGCGGAACACCTCTCTCATCACACGAGGTTGCACAGGGCTATAAGTCTGTTAAGGAGCGTTCTGCAATCGTGCGCTTCAAGGTTAAGGGTGAGGACGCATACTTCCTTGCATGGACAACAACCCCTTGGACACTTCCTTCTAACGTGGCTCTCTGTGTAAATCCTGATGAGATATATTGCAAGGTAAAGGCTGCCGACGGCTACACCTACTATATGGCAGAGGCACTTCTTGACAAGGTGCTTGGCGGACTTGCAAAGGCTGAGGATAAGGAGGCGGGTACACCTGCTGTTCCGGCTTATGAGGTTCTTGAAAAGTATAAGGGAAGTGACCTTGAGTACAAGGAGTATGAGCCTCTTTTTGCATGTGCGGGAGAGGCTGCTGCAAAGCAGAACAAGAAGGGACATTTCGTTACCTGTGACGGATATGTAACCATGTCAGATGGTACAGGTATCGTTCATATTGCACCTGCATTTGGTGAGGATGATGCCAAGGTCGGACGTAAGTATGACCTTCCGTTCGTACAGTTCGTAGACGGAAAGGGTGAGCTCACCAAGGAGACGCCTTATGCCGGACTTTTTGTAAAGAAGGCAGACCCATTGGTATTAAAGGACTTAGAGGCAGAGGGCAAGCTTTTTGACGCTCCTAAGTTCGAGCATGATTATCCTTTCTGCTGGAGATGTGATACACCGCTTATCTACTATGCTAGAGAGAGCTGGTTCATTAAGATGACAGCCGTTAAGGATGACTTAATCGCTAACAATAAGACAATCAACTGGATACCTGAGACAATCGGTACAGGACGTTTCGGCGCATGGCTTGAGAATGTTCAGGACTGGGGTATCAGCCGTAACCGTTACTGGGGTACTCCGCTCAATATCTGGCAGTGTGAGTGCGGACATATGCACTCCATCGGAAGCATCGAGGAGTTAAAGAGCATGTCTGATAACTGCCCTGATGATATCGAGCTTCACCGTCCGTACATTGACGCTGTCACAATCAAGTGTCCTAAGTGTGGTAAGCAGATGAAGAGAGTTCCGGAGGTTATAGACTGCTGGTTTGATTCCGGTTCAATGCCATTTGCACAGCACCACTATCCATTTGAGAATAAGGATTTATTTGAGAAGCAGTTCCCGGCAGACTTTATTTCCGAGGCTGTAGACCAGACAAGAGGCTGGTTCTACTCACTGCTTGCAATTTCTACACTTTTATTTAACAAGGCACCATATAAGAATGTTATCGTTCTTGGCCACGTCCAGGATGCCGAGGGTAAGAAGATGAGTAAGTCAAAGGGCAACGCTGTTGACCCATTCGATGCACTCTCACAGCACGGAGCAGATGCTATAAGATGGTACTTCTATGAGAACTCAGCTCCATGGCTTCCTAACCGTTTCCACGATAAGGCGGTTACGGAGGGACAGAGAAAGTTCCTTGGAACACTCTGGAACACATACTCCTTCTTCGTGCTCTACGCTAATATTGATAACTTCAATGCAAATGATTACAAGCTTGAGTACGATAAGCTTCCTGTAATGGACAAGTGGATTCTCTCCAAGCTTCAGACCGTTGTAAAGACCGTTGACGATAACCTTGCCAACTACAAGATTACAGAGACAGCCAAGGTACTTGAGGACTTTATAGACGAGCTTTCCAACTGGTATGTAAGACGCTGCCGTGAGCGTTTCTGGGCAAAGGGCATGGAGCAGGATAAGATTAATGCTTACATGACACTCTACACAACGCTTGTCACCTTCTGCAAGGCAGCAGCTCCTATGATACCATTTATGACAGAGGAGATTTATCAGAATCTTGTTGCAAAGCAGGATAAGAACGCTCCTGAGAGTATTCACCTTTGCAGCTTCCCTGTTGCAAACGAGGCTTGGATTGACAAAGACCTTGAAGCGAGCATGGAGGATGTCCTCTCAGCGGTTGTTATCGGTAGAGCATGCAGAAATGCAGCCAACATCAAGAATCGTCAGCCAATCGGAAAGATGTACATTAAGGCTCCTTGGACACTCACAGAGTTCTTTGTTGAGATTATCGAGGACGAGCTCAATGTAAAGAGCGTCGAGTTCACTGACGACGTTAGAGCATACAGCTCCTACAGCTTCAAGCCACAGCTTAAGACTGTCGGACCTAAGTATGGCAAGCTTCTTGGAAAGATTCAGGGTGCATTAAAGAGCATCGACGGCAACGCAGCGATGGATACACTCAATGAGAAGGGTGCGCTTGAGTTTGACTTTGATGGTCAGAAGGTAGAGCTTACCAAGGATGACCTCCTTATCGAGATAGCGCAGACAGAGGGCTATGTATCAGACTCATGGAGCGGTGTCACGGTAGTGCTTGACACTAACCTCACACCTGAACTTATTGAGGAAGGCTTCCTCCGTGAGATTGTGAGCAAGATTCAGACCATGAGAAAGGAAGCAGGCTTCGAGGTAATGGATACAATCACAATCTACGCAGACGGAAGCGACAAGATTAAGGCACTTCTCGATGCCAAGGCGGACCAGATTACCACGGAAATACTTGCTACCAAGGTTGTCACAGGCGCACTTGACGGATATACCAAGGAGTGGGATATCAACGGCGAGCAGGTGACACTGGGAGTTAAGAAAAATTAAGACTAAGTCCTGAGGCTTCGTGAAAGCAGCCATCATATAATACGGACGTGAAAAACGCAGTTCCCGTTTTTTTGGGACTGCGTTTTTTATATAATGGGGAAATTGTTGAAATTCCCTACTACAAACGGTTGAATGTTTATCCTTTGACAATTATTGCCTTGTGATTATCTCCTGATTGCAGTAGATGCATCTGTATTTCTTTGACGAGGACATTCTGAATATGTGCTCACAGTTTGCCTCGAGATTGGTGATGCAGCGCGGGTTTTTGCACCTGATGACATTCCGCAGTTCTATCGGCGGGACGGGGGGAAGCTTCTGTACGACCTTGCCGTCTTTTATATAGATGAGTGTAATTTTGTCATCGAGATAGCCGAGAATATCAAGCTGTGGCAGCGTGTCCGAGCCCTCAATTTTTATTAAATCCTTTTTGCCGTATTTTTCACTTTTCACATATTGGAGAAGTGCAATGGAACGGCTGATGTTTTCAAGATGGAGAAACTTGTATATTTCAAGACCTTTTCCTGCAGTAATATGGTCGATTACTATTCCGTTCTGAATGGACTCAACATTTAACATGATAAAACCTCCTCTCCTGTTACCGGGTCGGGAATGTCGAGCAGTGCCATGATAAGCGCCATTCTGACATAGACACCATTCTGCACCTGCTGGAAGTAAGCTGCGCGCTTGTCAGAATCGACATCAAGTGATATCTCATCTACTCTCGGAAGCGGGTGAAGCACGGGCATGTCTGCCGGCGCAAGCTCAAGCTTTTCCTTGGTGAGCATGTATGTTCCTTTTAGGCGGACATAGTCCTCCTCGTTGAAAAAACGTTCCTTCTGTACGCGCGTCATATACAGGACATCGAGCTTGGGAAGAGTGTCCTCAAGGTCATCAACCTCGTGATAGGGAACCTTTGCCGGCTTCAATGTGTCCTCAATCAGGTATTCGGGCACGCAAAGTTCGCTTGGGGAGATAAAATAAAACTGATTGTCCGGGTATCTGACGAGGCTGTTCACGAGCGAGTGAACGGTGCGTCCGAACTTTAAATCGCCGCAGAAGCCTACGGTGAGATGATCCAGGCGCCCTTTGCGCTGGCGTATCGTCATCATGTCGATAAGTGTCTGTGTAGGGTGATTGTGACCGCCGTCGCCCGCATTTATAATAGGTACGCCAGAGTATACCGAGGCGCGAAGAGGTGCTCCCTCCTTTGGATGGCGCATAGCTATGATATCGGCGTAGCAGCTTACTACGCGCGCAGTGTCAGCGACGGTTTCGCCCTTGGTGGCGCTGGACTGCTCGGCTCCGGCGAAGCCCAAGGTCTGACCGCCGAGGTTTAACATGGCTGCCTCGAAGGAGAGGCGTGTTCTCGTACTCGGCTCGTAGAAGAGTGTTGCTAGCTTCTTTCCGTCAGCGACGTGTGAATATGCTGATGGATTTGCTGAAATTCGGTCAGCAAGGTTCAATATTTTCAGAGTTTCTTCAAGTGTAAAATCCAGTGGATCAATCAAGTGTCTCATAGCCATTCTCCCTTTAATAAATACTGGTTTCGTTCTGCGCCTACGGAAATAAACTGTATTTCATGTTCAAGCAGTTTTTCCAGACGGGTTATATATGCCTTTGCCTTGTCGGGAAGGTCGTTATAGTCAGTGCATGCCGATATGTCCTCCTTCCAGCCTGGGAGATATTCAACTATAGGCTCACATGAGTCCAGATCCTCGAGAGGGTCAAAACAGGTGGTCGTCTCATCGCCATGACGATAGCCTACAATTATCGGTATCACGTCCAGGCTGCTGAGTACGTCAAGCTTGGTAAGGGCAATCTTGTCGGCTTTCTGACATTTCAGACCGTAAAGGCTTGCAACGGCATCAAACGGACCGACACGGCGCGGACGGCCGGTGGCAGCTCCGTACTCACCGCCGGATTTTCTGAGAGCCTCCATCCATGCCTCAGGCATTGCCCTCTCGGCAACAAATGGACCGGCACCGACGCAGGTTGAGTAGGCCTTCAGTACACCGACAACCTGATTGAGATGTTCACCCGGTATGCCTGCACCTATAGGACCATAGGCAGATATGGTTGATGAACTCGAGGTGTATGGGAAGATACCGTAATCAATATCTCTCATTGCGCCGAGCTGGGCTTCTAAGACCACATTTTTTCCGTTTTTGAGAGCGGCTTCAAGGTAGCTGCCTGTGTCACATATATATGGAGCAAAAAGAGCTGCCTGCTTCTCACACCATGAGAGCAGAGCCGGATAGGACATGCGCTCCTGATGGTAGCAGCCCGACAGCTCAAGGTTCTTTGAGTCGAGCATCATTTTAAGGCGCGCCTGTATGCGAGGTTCATCGAGGTGGAGCAGGTCACCCATACGGATTGTCTTTTTCCTGTATTTGTCGCTGTAGGCGTAGGCGATTCCTCGTTTTGTCGAGCCGAAGGCTGCGCCTGTTTTTGCAAGACGGCTTTCCTCAAGCTCGTCCTGTGCGCGGTGCCAAGGCATGGATATGGTAGCCCTTGAGGAAAGCCTCAGGTTGTCAGGGGTTACGAGCACTCCCTTCTCACGGATTTGTGCAATCTCCTTTGACAGATGCTCCGGGTCTACCACCATACCATCGCCTAATATACAGATTACCTTGGAATGAAGTATGCCGGAGGGTAGAAGATTGAGAATAAATTTCCCCTGCCCGGTTACGACGGTGTGTCCGGCGTTGTTGCCGCCTTGGTAGCGGACGACTATATCAGCCTTCTCAGCCAGCAGGTCGATGACCCTGCCTTTTCCTTCGTCGCCCCAGTTTACGCCTGTTACTGCTGTCAGCATGTTTTGTCCTCCTTTATTGTGCTTCTTTGCATTGTTTTTTTAACCAGCGTTCATTATAATGAACGTACAGAGATATGTAAAAAGTATTATTGATATGACAGCAATAATTTTAAATTATCACAGAGGCGAATATGAATATTAATTTTGAGTATTACAGAATTTTTTATTATGTTGCAAAATACAGCAACTTCACAAAGGCTGCACATGCGCTCGGGAACAGCCAGCCCAATATCACGAGGGCAATGAACTGTCTTGAGAGTGCGGCACAATGCACATTGTTTATCCGGACGAACAGGGGAGTGCGCCTGACGCCGGAGGGGGAAAGGCTCTACACAAGAGTCGCAGCGGCGATGTCCATTCTACAGACCGCGGAGGACGAGATGATGGAGTATGCGGATTTGGAGCATGGCAGCATCGCAATCGGGGCAAGCGAGACGGCGCTTAATATATATCTTCTCAAAAAACTCAAAAGGTTTCATATGGAATACCCGGGAATAAGGATAAAGATATATAATCATTCAACCCCGCAGGCGGTGCAGTCCGTCAAGAGCGGGGAGATTGATTTCGCGGTTGTGACGACACCGACGACCGCAAAGGAGCCGCTTAGGGAGGTAAAACTGCAGGCTTTTAGCGAGATACTGGTAGGAGGAAAGACCTTCACGGCGCTGGGGAGTCAGGAGCTCAGCCTGGCGGAGATTTTGAATTATCCGTTTATATGCCTTGGAAGGGAGACGATGACCTACCAGTTCTATTATCAGTTTTTCATGGCGCACGGTCTTGAGATGAAGCTCGATACGGAGGCAGCTACCACGGACCAGATACTGCCGTTGGTAAAAGCCGAGCTGGGGCTTGCATTTATCCCGCAACCGATGGCGGAGCAGGCAATCAGGAGGCATGAGATAGTGCAGATATGCCTGAACGAGGAAATTCCAAGGCGCGATATCTGTATGGTCTATGATGTAAAACGTCCTATGAGTGTTGCGGCTAAGAAGCTTAAAAAGATACTGCTTGAGGAGAGGGATAATTTGGACGGGGAAAATTAGAAGGCTGAGAGCTGCATTTGACTGACATAGTTTTAAACTATGACAACTGTATAAAATTATATATTTTTCAATAACCGGACCGCCCATTATAATTAGAGAAAATATTGTTGGAGGGCGGTGCGGCAGCCTGCCCGGAAAAGGGGATTATTATGCAGACATCGGTAATTGGGTTTCCGAGAATTGGTACATTAAGAGAATTAAAATTCGCTTCCGAGAAATATTTCAGAGGGGAAATCGGTGCACAGGAGCTGCTGCAGACAGCAGCACAGTTGAGAAAAATTCATTGGAGCATGCAGAGAAATGCGGGGATTGACTATATTTCCAGCAATGATTTCTCACACTATGATGCGGTTCTGGATACGGCGGTGATGCTTGGAATTGTTCCCGGGCGTTACAAGGAATTAAAGTTGTCAGAGCTGGATACATATTTTGCGATGGCGCGCGGATATCAGGGGGACTCGGGAGATGTGAAGGCGCTTGCCATGAAGAAGTGGTTTAACACCAATTACCACTATATTGTCCCGGAGGTCGAGGACGACACGGTTATCGGGCTGTATGGAAGTAAGCTTTTAGACGAGTATAAGCAGGCGAAGTCGATTGGAATTGATACAAAGCCCGTAGTAATCGGCGTGTATACGATGCTCAGGCTGTGCAGATTTACGGGCAGCAGGGCGGCGGCTGATTATGTGGATGATTTCATAAAGGCGTATAAGGAGCTTCTTAAAAGCTGCGCCGAAAATCAGGTGGCGTGGATACAGTTTGACGAGCCTGCGCTTGTGCAGGATATGGATGATAAGGATATCGAGCTGTTTTGCAGAATATACGATGCGGTGCTGTCTTGCAAAAACGGCTGCAGGGTACTGCTCCAGACCTATTTCGGAGATGTGAGGGATATTTACGCGAACCTGACCGGAATGCCGTTTGACGGAATAGGGCTTGATTTCATAGAGGGCAGGGAGACGGTCAAACTGATTGAAAAATATGGTTTTCCACAGGACAAGCTGCTGTTTGCGGGGCTTGTGAACGGAAAAAATATCTGGAGAAATCACTACGACCGCACATTAAAGACGTTGGCACAGCTTAAAGAAAAGAATATAAATGTCGTGCTATCGACTTCCTGCTCATTGCTTCATGTCCCATATACGTTAAAGCATGAGCACAGTCTTTCTCAGGACTATCTGTCCCATTTCGCATTTGCGGAGGAAAAGCTGGGGGAGCTTCATGAGCTGGGGATTCTTGCGGATTCGGATGATTACACATCGGAAGAAGCATACATTGATAATCAGCAGCTTTTTACCGTGAAGAGGGATTGTGAAAATGAGCAGGTAAAGCAGAGGCTTGAGAGTGTCGGGGAAAATGATTATATAAGACTGCCGAAGAGAAGTGAGCGTCAGAAGATACAGAAAAAAGTATTCGGTCTGCCTGAGTTTCCGACAACCACAATCGGTTCATTCCCGCAGACACAGGACGTAAAGGCAAACCGTTCAGCTTACAGGCGTGGAGATATTTCAAGGGAGGAATATATAGCTTTTAATAAGAAGAAAATTGCTGAGTGCGTGGCATGGCAGGAAGAAATCGGACTTGATGTGCTGGTGCATGGTGAGTATGAGAGAAATGACATGGTGGAATATTTCGGTGAAGCTCTGGGCGGATTTTTGTTCACGCAGAAGGCATGGGTGCAGTCCTACGGAACACGCTGCGTGAAGCCGCCGATTATATGGGGTGATGTCTACCGCAGGAATCCTATAACGGTTGAATGGTCTGTATATGCGCAGTCACTTACCAGGAAGCCTATGAAGGGCATGCTCACAGGACCGGTCACTATCCTGAACTGGTCATTTCCAAGGGAGGACATTTCAATAAAGGAATCAATAGCGCAGATTGCACTGGCAATCAGGGACGAGGTGCTTGACCTTGAAGCTGACGGTATCAGAATTATCCAGATTGATGAGGCAGCCTTGAGGGAGAAGCTGCCGCTTCGCAAATCGGACTGGTATACAGAATACCTTGACTTCGCAATCCCGGCATTCCGCCTGACCCACAGTGGAGTTAAGCCGGAGACGCAGATACACACTCACATGTGCTACAGTGAGTTTACGGACATTATTCCGGCGATTGATGATATGGATGCCGATGTGATTACGTTCGAGGCATCACGCTCCAATCTTCAGATATTGGATGTGCTGAGGGAGAAGCATTTTGAGACGGAGGTCGGACCTGGAGTGTACGATATCCATTCTCCGCGTGTACCGGACGTGCAGGAGATTGTGAATGCACTTAGTATAATGCTTACGAAGATTGAAAAGGATAAGCTATGGGTAAATCCAGATTGCGGTTTAAAGACAAGAGGGGTGCCGGAGACAGATGCCAGCCTAAGGAATATGGTTGAGGCTGCGAAGCTTATAAGAGATAAGAATATCTAAAGAAAAAGACTTGGGAAATGTTTTATTAATGTTTCCCGGGTCTTTTTTAATTATACAAATAATATCATGTTCAGAGCGTTCGGGGCAAACACTAATCCTAATTATGTGGATTATGAAGAATTCTTGAAATCCAGATGTTTTCCCGAAACAAGGGATAAAATAAAAATTCAGTTAGATGCGTTAGGAATTCCGTTCTATGACCCCATGCTTATAATAGGTAAAACACAAGGACGAATGGCGGAAGATGATTTTTGGATAATGATAGAGAAGTAGAAATTTTTACTTTCAAACTCCTGCATTCATGGTATAATGGCATCAGTGGGACACCGGGACCAGACCCCTGTCCCAGACTTGGGACAGGGGTCTGGTCCCGGTGTCCCGGAGATTTAATGCGAGGTAGACACATGGACAGCATAAGTGAGGAACGTATTAAAAATATATTGGACAGCGCAGATGTGAGGTATTCCTACAATCTGGCGAAGGAGCTTGAGAACATAAGGAGCAATCCGGCGCTTGGCTACAGAAGCGCAGGCTCTGAGGCGGAGCATGAGGCGGGTGAGCTTATATTTAACAGGATGGTCGAGGCAGGCTTTTCTAATGTCCGCAAGGACAGGGTTGATGTGGACGCGTGGGAATTTAAGCGTGCTGTCATAAAAGTGGTGGTGGATGGTAAGGAGCGGCAGATGCAGCTTGGCGCATACCAGACAAATTTCACTACGGAAGGCTATGAGAGAGTTCAGATTGTCGATGCGGGAAAAGGCACACTTGAGGATTACGAGGAGCTGGAGCGTCTCGGAATATCTGTCGAGGGCAAGCTTGTCATGGCGGAAATCAATCAGCGCGAGGAGTGGTGGATTAATTTCCCGGTGTATCAGGCTAAGCTGAAGGGAGCGAAGGGCTTTATCGCCGTTCAGGCGGGCGGCTATGGGGAGGTGGCTGAAAATGCATTAAACGCTCAGGATATTGCAGGTCCGAGTGATGCACCGGCATTTTCAATCTCACGCTCTGATGCCGATTGTATAAAAAAGTGTATGGCACAGATAACGGACGACGTAGGTAACGACAGGGAATGTACGGTACTTTTTGACGCATACACACGCGTTATGCCAAATGCAAGTTCGTATAACATAGTGGGTGAGATTCCGGGTGAAAATCCTGACAGAATGATACTGCTGTCAGGTCACTATGACTCGTATTTTTCAGGCTTTCAGGACGACAATACTGCTGTCAGCATGCTGATTGAGATAGGGCGCATGCTGATAAAGAGTAATTACAAGCCGCATAACACTATAGTGCTGTGTGCAATGGCGGCAGAGGAGTGGGGAGTTATCAACTCTAAGTATGACTGGTCGACAGGCGCGTACGAGGAGGTGTTCACCGTACACCCTGAGTGGAGGGGTAAGGTAATTGCAGACCTGAACTTTGAGCTTCCGGCATTTGCACATGGAAATAAGGATTATGTGCGCTCTACCTACGAGTACAGGAATTTCTTCAGGAGAATATTGAAGGAATATCCGGGGAATCTGCACGAAGCGTACCCGGATGGTGTAGGAACGAAGGCACCTATACAGACATGGTCGGACGATTTCTCGGTTGCGATATCCGGTATTCCGTCAACTGTGAATGAATTTGCCGGTGGCAAGTTCATGGAATCGCACTATCATTCACAGTATGACAGCGATGAGTTCTACGATGAGAGAGTGTACCTGTTCCATCATAAGTTATATGCGTATATATTGCTGCGGCTTGATGGTATGAGCGTTGCACCTATAGACTTCACAACTCTGTGCGATGAGCTTCTGCACAGATTTGACAGGGATATATGTGATGACAGGTCGGCAGCAGATGAGCTTGTACAGGCAGTGACGGATTTGAAGCTGGAGGCGCTGCGGGTTAATGAGGTTGTTGAAGGACGCAATTGTCCGGAGAGGGCATTCACAGGTGCAGATGATGGATACAGCTACGATGGTGAAGCAGGTGAAAATCATGGTGTGAGGGCGAGGGATAATGATGACATGCGCATTGAGTCGGAGCTTCTGAAGGCATTTGCGCTTGCACAGGATACGCTTGTGACACTTAACTGGCAGGATGATGTCCTGTTCCCTTATGAAACGGCTATGAATGATGTGGTTTTCCTTGGTAAGGCTATTGATGCCTTAAGCTCTGAAAAGGATATCGACAAGCCGCTTGCAAGGATAAAGAATGCCTTAAACTGGATTTACAGAATAGACAATAACCAATATGCCTTTAAATTTGAGAAGGCTGTATATGAGTATTTTACGGGCTATGTTCTCAATCAGCCGCGGGAAAGGCTCAAGTGGGGATATGGCAGGATAATTCACCACGAAAATCTTTTTGATGTGGTCAGAAGCCTTATTGACAAATTGAAGGCAATGGATGAAAATGTGGATGTAAGCCATGAACTTTCGGTGCTTATACAGGCGAGAGTGCGTCAGCAGAATTATCTGGTGCTTGACGTAAAGAACACTACGCAGTATGTTAAAGAGATTACACAGATTATTCATAATTGTCTGTATTAGAAAACTAAAAAAAGGGGTAAACAGCAAATGACAAGTGATACGTTGTATCGAGTGAAAAAGGAAGATTTTCCGAAGCTGGAACAGCTTTTAATCAAATGCTTTGAAAAAGATCCTCTGTATGTGAGCATGATACCGGATGAGGATATACGAAAAAGACTTATGCCGGAGCTTTTTAAGTGCGATTTGAATGAGTTCTATGAGACATGTGAGATATTCGCGGACAGCGAGGATATCAATGGAATTTTGGTTGTATCAGATGAGGCGGAGCCATACAATATGGTTCACTTCTATTTATCAGAGGCTCTCGCAGAGCTGAGAACGGACGGATATCTGTTGAAGGAAGACCCGTCTATGAAAACTTTAAAAAATTTCATAATAGGAAGAGATTATCTCAATTCGAGCTGGACGGATCAGCTTCACCAGAATAACAGGCTGCATATTATATATCTTGCGGTAAATCCTGAGCTTCAGCACCATGGAATTGCCGCTAAGCTCATCGGTGAGGTCGTAAATTATGCGGATAAGCATAAGATGATGATATCACTTGAGACACATAATCCTAAGAATGTTGATATGTATAAGCATTTTGGCTTTCAGATGTATGACACAATACAGAAGCATTTCGGACTCACGCAGTACTGCATGATAAAGCAGGCATGAGAACATGCGGGACTGACTGCAGCAGGGCATTTGTGTATGGCAGGTGACAATTCGGTAAATATTTAAAATTACCTTGCATAAAAGGTTGTTTTGTCATACTATATTATTAAAATGATATCAGAGTCATTAAGGTCAGGATATCAATTAAAAATCAGTTTTATTTTAATTGCGGAGGTGTTGTATGGATACGGTTGTTTTTAACAAAGAGGATTTCAAGAAATCCGTGTTAGACAATGTCAAGAATATCTACAGAAAGAATATTGATGAGGCTACCAAGCAGCAGGTATTTCAGGCTGTAGCGTACGCCGTTAAGGATATGATTATTGACAGATGGATTGCGACACAGAGGGAATATGAGAAGCAGGATGTTAAGACGGTGTATTATATGTCAATGGAGTTCCTTATGGGACGTGCACTCGGTAATAATATGATTAATCTGTGCTGCTATAAGGAGGTCAAGGAGGTTCTTGACGAGCTCGGTTTCGATATCAATGTTATCGAGGACCAGGAGCCGGACGCTGCTCTTGGAAACGGAGGTCTTGGAAGACTTGCAGCATGCTTCCTTGATTCACTTTCCACACTCGGCTATCCTGCTTATGGCTGTGGTATAAGATATAAGTATGGAATGTTCAAGCAGGAGATTAAGAACGGATACCAGATTGAAGTTCCGGATGACTGGCTTAAGGATGGCAACCCGTTTGAGGTTAAGCGTTCGGAGTACGCTGTGGAGGTTAAGTTCGGCGGATATGTAAGATGTTACAGAGGTGAGGATGGAAGAGACCATTTCGTTCAGGAGAACTATCAGTGCGTTAATGCCGTTCCTTATGACCTTCCTATTGTCGGTTACGGCAACAATGTGGTAAATACGCTCAGAATATGGGATGCAGAGCCTATCCAGCACTTCAATCTTGACTTCTTTGACAAGGGAGATTACCAGAAGGCTACAGAGCAGGAGAATCTTGCAAAGAATATCGTTGAGGTTCTCTACCCTAACGACAATCATTATGCTGGTAAGGAGTTAAGGCTTAAGCAGCAGTACTTCTTCATTTCCGCGAGTGTTCAGAGAGCGGTAGCGAAGTTCAAGGAGAAGCACAGTGACATTCATCAATTCCCTGAGAAGGTGTGCTTCCAGCTCAATGACACGCATCCTACGGTAGCTGTTGCAGAGCTTATGAGAATACTTCTTGATGATGAGGGTCTTGAGTGGGATGAGGCATGGGATATCACTACCAAGACCTGTGCTTACACTAACCATACAATCATGGCTGAGGCACTTGAGAAGTGGCCTATAGAGCTGTTTTCAAGACTTCTTCCTAGAATTTACCAGATTGTTGAGGAGATTAACAGACGTTTTGTTGAGAAGATTAAGACAATGTATCCGGGCAATCAGGATAAGATACGCAAGATGGCAATTGTATATGACGGACAGGTCAAGATGGCTCATCTTGCAATCGCAGCAGGATTTTCTGTAAACGGTGTTGCCAAGCTTCACACAGAGATTCTTGAGAAGCAGGAGCTTAAGGATTTCTATGAGATGATGCCTGAGAAGTTCAACAACAAGACCAATGGTATCACACAGAGACGTTTCCTTCTTCACGGCAACCCGCTTCTTGCAGACTGGGTTACGAATAAAATCGGCGATGACTGGATTACAGACCTTCCGCAGATAAGCAAGCTCAAGGTATATGCTGACGACGAGCTCAGCCAGAGCGAGTTCATGCAGATAAAGTACCGCAACAAGATTCGTCTTGCTGAGTACATAAAGGAGCATAACGGCATTGATGTTGACCCGCGCTCAATCTTCGATGTTCAGGTAAAGAGACTTCATGAGTATAAGAGACAGCTTCTTAACATACTTCATGTTATGTATCTTTACAATCAGATAAAGGAGCATCCGGAGATGGATTTCTATCCTAGAACATTTATTTTCGGTGCGAAGGCAGCAGCAGGCTACAAGAGAGCCAAGGCAACAATCAAGCTCATCAACAATGTTGCGGATGTTATCAATAACGATAAGTCAATCGACGGAAAGATTAAGGTCGTATTCATCGAGAACTACCGCGTATCTAACGCAGAGATTATCTTTGCGGCAGCGGATGTGAGTGAGCAGATTTCAACAGCTTCTAAGGAGGCTTCAGGTACAGGTAACATGAAGTTCATGTTAAATGGTGCGCTTACACTCGGAACCATGGACGGTGCGAATGTTGAGATTGTGAATGAGGTTGGTGCAGACAATGCGGTTATATTCGGACTCAGCGCTGATGAGGTTATCCGCTATGAGAATGAGGGCGGCTACAATCCTATGGATATCTTCAACAATGATCAGGATATCAGACAGGTGCTCATGCAGCTTATCAACGGCTTCTATTCACCTGAGGATCCTGAGATGTTCCGTGAGATTTATGATTCACTTCTCCATGCACAGGGCGGAAACCGCGCAGATGTATACTTCATATTGAAGGATTTCCGCTCATACGCAGATGCCCAGAAGAAGATTGAGGCGAAGTATCGAGACACTAAGGGCTGGGCACGTTCTGCAATGCTCAATACTGCATGCAGCGGCAAGTTCACATCTGACAGAACAATTGAGGAATATGTGCGTGATATATGGCACCTTGATAAGGTTAAGGTTGAGCTTACAGATGAAGACTGCAGGTAACAGCTTTCATTGGGGTTCTCAGTCTGATATTTTATAATTTAAACATATTGTAAATTTGCAAGCAATAAAAAAACATCCTCTGCATAGAATATGTGCAGGGGGTGTTTTTTGTATGAGAAGGCAGATTAAATTTGTATTATACTGCACTTTGGCAGTTTTTTTTATACCGTTTATTATTACGCTGATATTGAGCGGTGTCGGACTGGAAAAGGATAAAATAGGACTTGCCTTAGCTTCCAGGTTCAACGGGAACAATGCTAAGAACTCTGTAGTGGTGAATTATAGCATAGGAAGTGAGGATATGGACATGGAGGAGTATATCGTCGGAATGCTGGCACCAGCTTATGACTATTGCGATAATCCTGAGTTTTTGAAGACAATGGCGGTTATGTGCCGTACATACATGACGTATTGCAATGAAAATAACAAAAAAAGTGATGCGGTGTTTTATAGCGATTTGCAGCTGAAAGAGCGCTGGGGAGAGGAATGGAGCGGGAAGAAGGCAGCGATGATTGTGGCAGCACAGCAGACAAAGGGTGTCGTGATAACCTGTGATGGAAATACAATTTATCCGTACAGTCACGAATTGACAAGCGGATATACGAGAAACCTAAGGGAAAATTGCAAATATCTATGTGAGGTAGAACAGACCTATGACAGCACAGATGAGGAATATATAAGCATTTGCGATTATACGGAAAAAGAATTTGCGGCGATTGTCAGAAAAAACCTGGAGAATTTGTATTTTGATGATAGATATCCGGCACGGCAGCTACAGATAGTTGAAAAGACTACAGGAGGATATGTTGTACTTATTCAGGTTGGGAATATAGTGATTGATGGGGATACATTTGCCGGGATATTGAATCTTGCGTCACCTTCATTTATATTTCAAGAGACTGGTGACGGAATACGATTTACCGTTAAAGGAAGAGGGAACGGATATGGTTTATCCATAGCAGGCGCAAGGCAGAAGGCTGCTGCTGGTGAGTCCTATCAGGAAATCCTTAATTATTATTTTGAAAATATTGTCTGTATAAAATAATTGTGTGTGGCAATCCTATTATCAAGAGTAAAGGAGCTGTATCGGAAAACAGTATGGTTCTTGTATAACTCAGGAAAATTGATAATGTGAATATACGCTTATGAAATTATAGATACCGTAGAAGGATGTCTTAATTGATAGCGTATATTCAGCAGGAGGAGGTTGCCTTGAATAGACGAAGAAATAAGGTGGACATGGAAAAGGTATTTGCCACCGTCATCTCTCTTGCCATCATGGTTGCTCTGGTGGTGGGAGTAGTATCTATACTTAGACGCAATAATTCAGAGGGAGATAATAAGCAGAATTATATCGACCTGAATCAGATTAATGAAGCCTTGAATGAGACTGAGCAGAACACGCAAAAGCAGACAGAGAGCAGGGAGGCACAGACAAATGTTGCAAGAAATGATGAAAAAAATAGTGCGGACGACAAAAAGAATATCGAAGAACCTACGACAAAAGGCAATGACGGTTCCATCGCGCCTACGAAAGAAGGTGTTGAAGCTGGAGAGCGCAATGTGGCGGAAAATACAGATGAAAAAGGACAAAAGGACACAGAGAATGTAACAGAGGTTGATGCGGAACCTGTATCCGAACCATCAGTGGAACCAGGCACGGAGGTGGCTGTACAGCCATCAGAGTCGGAAGGCATTGAAGTGGCACAGTTACCGTCAGAAGAAGGGAACACACAGACAGAGGTGACGGATACCTCAATGTCCGGTGATGTCGGAGAGGCAGCACCTGTTAATGCCTCGACAGCGACAATTCTTGGGTATAACTTCAATGAGGAAAGTACAATGATGTGGCCGGCAGTGGGAAATGTTATCTTAAACTACAATATGACAAACACAATATATTTCCCAACTCTTGATGTATATAGATGTAATCCGGCAATTATCATAAGCGCACCGGAAGACTCCGTTGTATCTGCAGCAGCCGATGGCCTTGTCATTGCGGTGTATGAGACAAATGAGACGGGACTTACAATGGAGATTGCACTGGGAAATGATTATGTGATGACATACGGACAGCTTAAGAATCTTATGGTCGGAGTTGGAAGCCAGGTAAAAAGAGGGGATGTTCTCGGAGCAGTTGCAGCACCGAGCCAGTATTACACGGTTGAAGGAAGCAATCTTTATTTCAAGCTCGATAAGGCAGGGACAAGCATAAATCCTATGGATTTCATAGATGCCGGCGATGAATCCGCATCTGAAGCCGAATGAAAAAAACAATTCATTCGATATTTTAAATAGATATGGTAAATATAGAGAATGTGAACCGGGAATAAAATAAAGCCGCCCATGTGTTACCTCGAAAGTAATACATGGGCAGCTTATTTTGCGGTAGATTACATTGGTTAATGGTCTAGCCTCTTAACTGGCTTTCTACATATTCCATAATATATATATTGTCTTCCGGCATCTGGCAGCCTACGAGGTAGGTTCCGTCATCGTTGGTGCTTCTTATAATCTTACCGTCGAGAACATTGTGTGCGGAGAGAACGAAGTTCTCGATCTCGACAGAGACATCAGTGCCCTTACAGTCCGCAAAGAAAGGCTCCTTGCTGGCAAACGCGAAGCCATTCGCACTTATGTTGTCCATTGTACCGTCGTATGACTGACCGGTTTTCCTGTCGGTTATCTTACAGCTGTAATTGACATCAAGTCTTGGGTATTTACGGCGGTTGGCTATCTTAGGTCTGGAACTCAGGCGGATGGATACATTTCCGTTGTCATTTGAAGTAAGTTCGGCGTTTTCCCAGCAGTACAGCACGTTGCCGACAGTGACATTAACACTGCAGGTAACAGCCTTCTTGAAGACCGGAAGCTGTCCGGAGCTGACGACGATGCCTGTATCAAGCTGCTTTACAAGCTCGCCATGGTATTCGGCATCGCCTGAGCCGGTGTTGATATGGATAATTACCTTCATTCCCGGCAGGAGGTCTTCAATACCCATGAATCCGCCTATTCCAAGCTCACACATGAGAGCCTCTATTACTTCCTCAATCTCATTGATATTTTCGGATGTCTCAGCGTATTTACTGGTCATACGCTTGCTTGTTTCGCTTGAATCGGAAATACAGTTGTTCATATCCTTAACGATTGAAGAAACCTGCTCCATGTTATCTACAAGCTGGTGATTGGACACCTCAACATCCTTCATGGCATTGTCGATTACCTGGATATGCTCTCCAAGCTGTTTTGAATCAGCAGTAATCTTGCCGACATTTTCACCTGTGATAGTCACCTTCTCAAGTGTGAGGGCAATTAACTTAAGTGTCTCTTCGATGGAGGCAGTCATCTTCGATGATGTTTCCTCAAGACGTATAAGAGCATCCTCAATCTGGCTTGAGGATGACTTGGTCTCAGTACTCAATGTTCTAATCTGCTCAGCAACAACGGCAAAGCCTCTTCCGGCATCGCCGGCACGGGCAGCCTCGATGGAGGCATTGAGTGCGAGAAGATTGGTCTGTCCCGATATGCTCTGGATAGTTCCTGTTTCGTCCTTAACCCTTGCAAATTCTGTCTTAAAGTCATGCAGGACTTCATCAACCTCAGAGGAAAGCTGTGACATTGTGTGAGCTGTCTTTACAAGCTCATCAAGGTCTGAACTGCTGACTGCTGCATGTCCCTGCGACTCGGAGGTAAGTGTAACCATCTGTTCGATGAGGTTACCGACATTCTGAACCTGCGAGTTGATATCTGTCGTCATATCGAGCGATGAAGCTGTTCTGTCCATAAGCTGGCTGCTGTTCTGGGTAAGTTCATTCATGCCAAGGACAACGACATCTGAGCCGTGTTTATTTTCCGAAGCCAGTTCGTTGACTACGGTAATTCCGTCCATTACAGTGTTGCTTGCGGTCTTAACCTTCTCAACGGTGTTGACAACACGTTCAAGATCTGCCTTGATGCTGTCGGTCATGGCACCATCTGATTCATTGAGATGCTTTATTGACATTACATAACATATATAGCACAGTATGATACATGACAGCTGAAGCTGATAGTCCTTAATATTGGCTGCCGAATTATACCCGGATGCGTATTTATATACAGCTCCGAGTACAATTATTGCGGTGTTGGCAATACCGCATTTTACAATAAAGCTCCTGTTTTTATAAATAATAAGGAGACTGGTTACAGGGAGTATGTAGGTGAAGGCTATCGACGAGTCGGTAGTGCATAATACAAATGCATAGAAAATACTATAACCTATTGCCAGAACATTTTTATATTTGTCAGTTGCCCTGCCCTTTACCTTTAGAAGAATCTCGCCGCATAAAAACGGAACCCAGCATAAAATCAAGAATACAATATAGTGGACTCCGGGATACAATCCCTTGGGGACATCGCTTCCATAATTGGCGGAAAGAAGTACCGAAAAGATAATCCATATCCGCCTGGCTTTCTGATTTGCTTTTTCTTTGAAGACATTAGCATCATAATTCATAATAAGCCTCCTAAAGTTCGTTTATAATACAAAATATAATTTATTTTATCTTATTTCCGTTTATGTTTCAAGGGACTTTTGTATTATAATAGGTACAAACTTACAATTATTATATTAATAATATTGAAATGATGTTGGGGGGCAAAACATGCCAATTTAATGACAAGTGTATAACGTATTATATTTATACATATCAGCTTCATTGTCCGAAGCAAGATGTTCTTGGAACAATCTAAGCTTCTCCCCAAAGTCGTGATATGCATAAATATAATACGTTATACACGCTAAGTTTATAGAGCATGTTTTGACCCCAACATCATTGTAATATCCGAAGTGTGAAAGAGCTTTATGTATTTTAAATTATTTGGGTGGAAATTTGTTTAATTAGGTTGATTACAATAAGTTAAAAATATATACTGTAATTATGCGATAAAGATTATGTAGATGTGAAAACTTTTGGAGCTAGGGAGATACCATGGAAAAGAAAAAGGAATTGTACGTAAATGAACAGGTGTATGATGAGGTTATTTCCAGACAGGAACAGAACGAAGACGAGGGCTTTGGAAGCCGTATCAATGAGGCATACAGTTATTTCAATGTGGCTGAGATAAAGAAAAACCTTAAGATACAGCGAAAGATAAAAAAAGAGGGAGAGCAATTGGTGCGCGATAGACAGATAACCCTTGAAAAGGTTTCGGGCGGATTTTTGGCAGACGCCGATGGGTATGCCTGCAGGTTCTCCGGTACAGGTCGTTCGGTAAGATATGGCAGAGAGGTTTCTTTTCCCGTGAGCATTACCATAGACAGGACTTCTTTGCTGAATGTCTCATGCTCCTGTGAGGCATGCTCCGGTTATTATTTTTACTATTCAAAAAATATATGTAAGTATGTATCAGGTCTGCTTGATATAGTGGAGGATTACACCGGGAAACACGAAATCGGGGATGCCACCGATATGTGGGCTAAACAGCTCCTGAGTGAGTACAGTTCAAAGCTTGAGTCCAGGGTTATCGCGGATAACCGTGCTGCCGATGGTACGGTTATGCTTGAACCGCGAATTATCAGGAAAGATAACATGCTGTCGCTATCCTTTAAAATCGGAATGGGTAGAATGTTCGTGGTTAAAGATCTTGCAAAATTTGTTGAGAATGTGAGAAACAGTGCGAGCGATACATACGGTTCTGATACGGTGATAAATCACAGGCTTGAAAATTTTACGGAATCGGGACGCAAGTGGATTAACTTTATAAATGACGCGGCTGATGAGGAGAAGAGGCTCCGCGAAAGGATAATGGATGTCACATGGGGCAGAAGCGGCAGCAAGAAGGTAGACAGCATAGAGCTATATGGCTGGAGAATGGACAGGCTTTTTGAAATCGCAGGCAGTACGCTAATCAGCTATGAGGACAAGGATGAACACAGCAAAGCGGCCATGTATCATTTTGCGGATGAGAACCCTAAGCTGACAATGAATGTTAAGCCTAAGATGTATGGAAGCACATTCGACGGAATACATGTCTCAATTATGCTTCCGTATATATGCTGTGGAACAAGGGCAACGTATTACGTTGACAGTATGTCTAAGAGCATATCGAGGATGAGTGAGGAATTTTATGACAAGCTCAAGCCATTCTTTGCTCAGGCGGATGAGGGACACTTCAGCATAAGTGTGGGAAGGAAAAGCCTGTCTGATTTTTATTACAGTGTACTTCCTGAAATCCGTGATTATATTGATGTAGTTGAGACGGATGTTGATGTGATAGACCAGTACCTTGCACCTGTTGCCAGATTTGCATTTTATCTTGATGCGCCGGATGGTGATGTGACGTGTAAGGCGGTTGTCAGGTATGGGGATAGGGAGTTTTCATGCCTTGACCAGTTACGCACGAGCAGAGTACTGCTTGATTCGTTCAGACAGGGGGCAAGAGAAAAACAGATTCTTACGGTGCTTGAGAGCCTTTTTCCTGAATGTGACCCGGATGGGGATGTTGTATTCTGCGGCGGCGATGAGGAGAAGATATTTGAGGTGGTGACACATGGAGTTGAGGAGCTTGCCGCGATAGGTGATGTGTTCTGCACCAAGCGTTTTAAGAGTGTTAATGTGGTTAGACGTGCCAAGGTAAGTGTTGGTGTGAGCGTGTCGAGTGGACTCCTGGATCTTGATGTATCCACGGACGAGCTTTCACAGGACGAACTTGCGGAGCTTCTTAAACATTATAAGAGCCATCAGAGGTATTATCGCTTTAAGTCGGGTGAGTACATAGACCTCAATGAGGAATCCCTCCAGATGTTATTTGAGATGATGGAGACCATGAAGCTATCACCGAAGGATTTTGTGAAGGGGAAAATGCACCTTCCTATGTACCGTACACTGTATCTTGACAAGATGCTTGAGGAACATGAGGAGGTCTACAACACAAGGGATAAGGTATTCCGCGAGATAGTGAAGAACATGAAGACAGTTAATGACGCGGATTATAATATACCCGAGGGAATCAGTGCCACGCTCAGAAGGTACCAGAAAACAGGTTTCCGTTGGATAAGGACACTTGAGGCTAACGGCTTTGGTGGTATCCTGGCTGATGATATGGGACTTGGAAAGACCCTTCAGACCATAGCGGTGCTTATGTCTGCTAAGGAGGAGGGAAGAAGTGGAACGTCGATAGTCATTTCTCCGGCGTCCCTTGTGTTCAATTGGGGAGATGAGCTTGCAAAATTCGCTCCTTCGCTGAAGGTGGTGACTGTAACCGGTAAGCAGGAGGACAGGACACACATGATAGAGGAATATGAGGCACAGAATGTGGATGTGCTTGTAACTTCCTATGACCTATTAAAGAGGGATATCAACCTCTACGATGGAAAGGTTTTTGAATATGAGATAATAGATGAGGCACAGTACATCAAAAACCAGACCACAGCGGCAGCAAAGGCTGTAAAGCTTATAAGAAGCAAGGCTAAGTTCGCACTGACAGGAACTCCTATTGAGAACAGACTTAGTGAGCTGTGGAGCATATTTGATTACCTTATGCCGGGATTTCTGTATGGTTATGATGTATTTAAGAACGAATTTGAGACACCGATTGTAAAATATCAGGATGAGGAGGCTATGGCCAGACTTCAGAAGATGGTCAGACCGTTCATACTGCGCCGCCTGAAAAAGGATGTTCTTAAGGATCTTCCGGAGAAGCTTGAGGAGAACAGGGTAGTAAAGTTCGACGAGGAGCAACAGAAGCTCTATGATGCGCAGGTTCTCCACATGAAGAATGAGCTTGCCTCATCGGATGATAAGGATTTCAACAAAAAGAAAATAGAAATTCTTGCGGAGCTTACAAGGCTTCGCCAGGTGTGCTGTGATCCGAGACTTTGCTATGATAATTACGATGGAAGCTCTGCGAAGCTGGATTCGTGCATGGAGCTGATACAGAGCGCCATAGATGGCGGACACAGAATGCTTTTATTTTCACAGTTTACGAGTATGCTTGAACTGCTTGAAAAGCGTCTTGACGCGGAAAATATAGAGTATTATAAGATAACAGGAGAGACATCCAAGCAGAAAAGAATGGAGCTTGTCAAGCAGTTCAATGAAGGAACTGTACCTGTATTCCTTATCTCACTGAAAGCAGGCGGTGTTGGACTCAACCTTATAGGTGCGGATATGGTTATCCATTATGATCCATGGTGGAATGTTGCGGTGCAGAATCAGGCAACGGACAGAGCGCACAGAATAGGACAGACAAAGAAGGTAACAGTATATAAGATGGTTGTCAAGAACACGATTGAGGAGAAGATTCTGAAGCTTCAGGATAGCAAGCGTGATCTTGCAGACAGTATTATAAGCGGTGACAATGTCGGAATGAGCAGCATGAGCAGGGATGAGCTTATGGAGCTGCTGGGTGTGTGAAGCTAATATGTAATGCTGATATGGCACGATATAAAAAATACAGTAAAAAGCATCGATAAAAATTTATTTCTTAAAAGAGCAGCAGGTTGATTGCGACCGGCTGCTCTTTTACGTCCTGTGCAGTATATTTTCCATAAAAAAACTATTGCATTAATAGAAAATGTATGATAGTATTTCAATACACAACAAGTAGTAATTAAAACTACATGATAAAATATATAAAACCGTAACTTGTAATAATCATATCGGATTATACCCGGTAAATGCTGAAGCGGGTAGTAACGCTTTAATATTAAGCAACGTCCGGTTGCAATACACTGAGTTTCGCAATTAACTATGAATATCAGGGGTAAGAAAGGAGACGCTTATATGAATGGATTACTTGAAAACATTGAGGAGAGAGGACTTAAGGATCCTTGGAGTGCAATTACACATTTTATCGGCATGCTCATGGCGATGCTTGCTGCGGTGCCGCTTCTGATAAAGGCTGCCAAGGCACCGGATAGAATACATTTCGCAGCTCTTGGGATATTTGCTTTGAGTATGATACTGCTTTACGGAGCAAGCGCGACATATCATTCAATCAGGGGCTCGCAAAGAGTTCAGACTATTCTGAGAAAGATTGACCACATGATGATTTTTGTACTTATTGCAGGCTCCTACACACCGATATGCCTTGTGGTTCTGAATGGCACGACCGGCTATGTGATGCTGGCACTTGTATGGGGAATTGCAATTGCGGGAATAGTAATCAAGCTATGCTGGATTACATGTCCTAAGTGGTTTTCTTCAATATTGTATATCGCAATGGGATGGGTGTGCCTGCTTGCATTCTCTAAGATTTACAATGCACTTTCGGGACCGGCGTTCTATTGGCTTTTATCAGGTGGGCTTATATATACAATAGGCGGTGTTATATATGCGCTGAAGGCACAGGGCTTTAATGCCAGACACAGCAGCTTCGGGTCACATGAGATATTCCACCTCTTTGTAATGGGCGGAAGCATATGTCATTTTGTTTTGATGTTCCGGTATATAACTGTGTTTCCTATTTAAAAAGTGATTTTTGAATTGCATTTCACCTCGGTTGTGTTATATAATTATAAATGGCTCGGAATAAAAACGAACTTAATATGTTTATGCAGATTATATGTCAATAAAAGTGTTCCTGAATAGGGAGCACTTTTATTGTGCTTATAGTAATAAATAAAAGGACAACAGTTAAAGAGGTGGATTATGGGTAAGGCAAAGGTAAGCAGTGGTAAGGATTTAACTACAGGACCAATAGGAAAGGGGATACTGGCATTTGCGATTCTGCTTTTTCTGGGGCAGCTGTTACAGCAGCTCTATAATGTGGCGGATGCGTGGGTTGTAGGAAATTTTGCGAACAACAATGCGTTTGCTGCGGTTAGTTCAACAGGAAGCATGACTTTTCTGATTATAGGGTTTTTTAATGGTGTTGCCACCGGCGGAGGAGTTGTAATATCGAAGTACTATGGAGCGAAAAATTATGAAGCGGTTGAAAAAGCGGTTCACACGAATTTCCTTTTCGGAATTATTGCTTCTATACTTGCAACTGTGGTCGGGCTTCTGATGGCACCGTGGCTTCTCACGGTGATGAAGACACCGGATGAGGTTATGCCGGAGGCAGTTACATATCTCAGAATATATTTTGCAGGTGTCTCCACGATAATCATGTACAATATCGGAATGGCAATCATGCGTGCACTCGGAGACAGCATACATCCGCTGTATTATCTTGTGCTGTCCTCGATAGTGAATGTTATTCTTGACCTGTTGTTTGTAGCTGTTCTGGACTTCGGAGTTGCAGGCGCAGGAGTTGCAACTGTTATAGCACAGGGAATCAGCGCAGTATTATGTATAATAAGAATGTGCAGGGTCGATGGAGTAGGAAAACTTAAGCTCAGCCTGCTTAGGTATTACCCAGATTACATGAAGGAGGTTATAGTTCAGGGACTTCCGAACGGTGTCCAGAACTCTGTTATAAGTATAGGAAATATGGTAGTACAGACTAACATCAATTCATTTGGTTCGTATGCGATGTCGGGTGTCGGAGCATACAGTAAGATAGAGGGGTTTGCCTTCCTTCCTATAACAAGCATGTCGATTTCACTTCCTACATTTATTGGACAGAACCTTGGAGCAAAGAAATATGACAGGGCAAAGAAAGGGGCAGCATTCGGAATAGTATCGGGAGTTGCGTTAGCAGAGCTTATAGGAGTGATTGTATTTCTGTTTGCACCGCAGCTGTTAAGATTCTTTGTCGATGTGGATGAAGCGGTTATGATAGGGCAGGGACATGCGAGAAGAATCAGCCTGTTCTTCTGCCTGCTTGCGTTCTCACATTGTGCAGCCGGAGTGCTGAGAGGCTGCGGCAAGTCGATAGTGCCGATGATAACAATGTTAGCCTTCTGGTGCGGTGTACGTATTATCTACGTTACAACAACACTTCACTTCATACCGGATTTTTCTGTTATTTCATGGGCATATCCACTTACATGGTCGCTCAGTACGATTGTTTTTATGATGTTCCTGTTAAAATCCGACTGGGTACATGCGTTTGAAAGGAAGAAAAAATGATTGCGGCAGAGGGAAAAGCGGAGGTTAATGCATTTGATTATTACAGGTTATGTCCGAAGGTATAATGTGAAAAACTTTATACTTTGTTAATTGTAAAATCAGCACAAAAATGTTATAATATAAGTATGTTTTTTAGGCAGAATATACATGATTGGAGGAACCTATATGAAAAATTTTCCACACCTGTTTGAACCCATTCAGATAGGTAAAACGACTGTGAAGAACAGAATTTTTATGCCGCCGCTGTCCACTAATCTTGCGGATAAGGGCTATGTGACGGACGCACTTGTCGAGCATTACTCTAACAGGGCAAGGGGAGGTGTCGGGCTTATCGTGACAGAGGTTACGACGGTTGAGCCGACCTACACCTATCTTCCGGGGGATATGTCTATATACGATGACTCGTATATCCCCGGCTGGAAGAAGCTTGTGGACGCTGTGCATAAGTACGACACGAAGATACTCTCGCAGCTTTTCCACCCTGCGTATATGGCGTTTCCTGTTCCGGGGACACCACAGCTTATAGCTCCGTCGAATGTGGGACCTTATTATGCGAAGTCGGCACCGAGGGCTGTCACGGTTGAGGAGCTGCATGTGCTGGTAAGGCAGTTCGGCGAGGCGGCGCTCAGGTTTAAGAAAGCTGGCGGAGACGGAGTGGAAATCCAGTGTGCACATGCGCATGGTCTGCTGGGCGGATTTCTGACACCGCTTTATAATAAGAGAACGGATGAGTATGGTGGTGACATTAACGGAAGACTCAGGCTTACCCTGGAGGTTATAAGGGAGGTCAGAAAGCAGTGCGGGGATGATTTTATAATCGATGTCCGCATATCCGGAGATGAGTACAGTGAGGGCGGTCTCACACTGAATGACATGATATATGTGTCGAAGCAGCTTGAGAAGGAGGGCGTTGATTTCCTGCATGTATCGGGCGGTAATACTATAAAGAGAGGAAGCTCTATGCCGGCACCGGGAACATCACCTGCACCTCATGCACATGCGAGCGAGGAGATAAGAAAGCATGTACATATTCCTGTTGCCACGGTTGCCAGAATAAATGAACCGTGGGTTGCGGATGAGCTTATCGCAGATGGGAAGGCGGATATCTGCATGATAGGCAGGGCTAATCTGTGCGACAGTGAATTTGCCAATAAGGCGCGAGAGGGAAGGACGGACGATATACGCCCATGTATCGGCTGCGGAAGATGCCTTACGGGAATAATGTTCGGCAAGCCTATAGCGTGTACGGTGAATCCGTCTGTCGAGACGAATGATATTGATGAGGCTGATGTAAAGAAGAAGGTTCTTGTCATCGGAGGAGGTCCTGCCGGAATGGAGGCAGCCTATGTAGCGAAGAAGCGTGGACACGAGGTTGTGCTCTGCGAGAAGGAGAACGAGCTTGGCGGACTGTTAAGACTTGCAGCTGTGCCTATCAGCAAGCAGGAGCTATGCAAGGTCATCAAGTTCATGGCACGGCGTCTTGATAATGAAGGAATTGATGTGAGAACGGGCTGTGAGGTGACACCTCAGATGCTTGCGGATGAGTTTAAGGACTACGAGATTATATGCTCGACAGGTGCGAAGCCTAAGGAGATAGAGGCCTTTAAGCAGTTTAAGCAGACGATGACGGCGGACGATATCCTCTCGGGAAGAAAGTTCCCGGGCAGGAAGATAGTTATTCTCGGCGGCGGTTCGGTTGGCTGTGAGACTGCGGACTACCTTGCACCGCTGGTTAATGACCTTTTCCCTGCCAACAGGGATGTGACCGTTATCGAGATGACAGGCTCGCTTATGACAGGAGATGGCGGAGCAGCCAAGAGCCGTCTTACGCAGCGTCTTATGAGCAAGGGCGTGAAGCTTCTGCTCAATGCCCAGGTTAAGAAGGTGGATGAGAGCACCATCACCTATGAGCAGGACGGTGAGGAGCACACGATAAAAGATGCCGACACGCTGGTATTTGCCGTCGGCTACACACCGACTAAGGTGGAGTATGAGAACGCGCACTATATCGGAGACTGCGGTAAGGTAGGAAATCTTAAGGACGCAATAAGCGGGGCTTATCAGCTTGCGAAGTCGTTGTAAGCAGTCATCCGGATATGTTTTCAGATGTCCGGTGTATATTATTATAGTAAAATTAAGTAATTCTGTTTATTAAAAATATATTTTTAAAGGAGAATTATGTATGAACAACAGATTATTAGAACCGATTAAGGTAGGAAAGCTCACATTTAAGAACAGAATCATGTTTCCGCCGCTCACAACGGGCTATGAGGAGAGGGATGGTTCCATCGGTGATAGAAGCTTAAGCTTTTACGAGAGGCTTGCAAAGGGCGGAACGGCATACGTTGTGATAGGGGACGTGGCTCCTGTGAGAACGGCCTCACCTACGCCGAAGCTCTATGATGACAGCCAGATACCTGTGTATAAGAAGCTTGCCGACACACTCCACGCGTATGACTGCAAGGTGGCATTACAGTTATTCCACCCTGAGTATGATGTGCCGGGTGTGGGCAGAATGATTATGCAGGCAGGAATGGCAAGACAGGCGGCAGCTAAGGCACAGGCTGATGGAAATACTGATGAGGCAGCTAAGCAGACACAGCTTGCGGAGCAGCTTACCAAGGATGCCTATGCGAAGCTTCATCATGACATGCAGCATTTTGTGAGCGAGGCAAGTGTTGAACAGCTCGGGCAGATTAAGGACAGCATTGCGGAGTGTGCTAAGAGAGCGGCGCAGGCGGGCATAGATGCGATAGAGGTACACGGAGACCGCCTTGTCGGTTCGCTCTGCTCTAAGGTGTTAAATCACAGAACAGATGAGTATGGCGGAAGCTTTGAGAACAGAGTGCGCTATGCACTTGAGGTTGTTAAGGCTATCAAGGAGGCTGCACCTGAGCTTATGATTGAGTACAAGCTTCCTATTATAACCGTGAACCCTGATGGTACCCTGCGCGGAAAGGGCGGCTTAGAGGCAGACGAGGGTGTTGAGTTTGCAAAGCTTCTTGAGAAAGCGGGAGTTGACATGATACAGGTGGCGCAGGCGAACCACACAGGAAACATGGGCGATACCATACCGCCTATGGGAGATGTGCCATACAACTGGACTCTTCCTGTTGCAAGCCGTGTAAAGAAGGTTGTCTCGATACCTGTTGCCACGGTAGGACGTGTGGTATCGGTTGCTGCAGGTGAGAAGATACTTGAGGATGGAGATGCAGATATAATTGCATACGGACGTTCACTTTTGACCGACCCTGACATTGCAAATAAGGCGGCGACGGGTGAGTGTATCCGTGAATGCCTCAACTGTAACAAGGGCTGTGTAGATGCCATTCAGGGACGCAGATATATATCCTGTGTGCTCAATGCAGAGAACGGAAATGAGGCGGCAGTTTCAATTAAGCCTTCCGAGAGTGTGAAGAAGGTTGCTGTTGTAGGTGCCGGAATAGCAGGTCTTGAGGCTGCCAGAGTTGCGGCAAAGCGAGGACACAGCGTAACGGTATTTGAAAAGAGCGGCAGAATCGGCGGACAGATTAACATTGCCGCAGTGCCTCCGAGAAAGAGCGAGATTTTAAGGTCGGTTGAGTACTATAAGAATATTCTGCCTTCGCTTAACGTAGATATTAAGCTTAATACAGAGGTATCAGCGGCAGAGCTTAATGGTTTTGACAAGGTTATAATTGCTGTCGGAGCCCACAACATGGATTTACCTATGCCGGTTGATTCGGACAGAGTTGTATCATCCTGGGATGTGCTTAACGGGCTTGAGGTTTCGGGAACCTGTGCAGTTCTTGGCGGTGGTCTTGTAGGTACTGAGACTGCTGAGTATCTTGCACAGAAGGGGCTTGACGTAAGCATTGTTGAGATGATGGATAAGATTGCGTCAGGTGAGTCATCAACAGTTATGCCTCTGATAACGAAGGATTTTATGGCTCATAATGTGAAGCAGTATGTAAATACAAAAGTAAATTCCATAAAGGACAATACGATAAATGCCATAAATACACAGGATGGTTCAGAGGTGATAATCAAGGCAGATACGATAGTAAATGCTCTCGGTTCCAAGAAGAATGTTTTCGATGTATCAGGTATTACTGTTCCGTATGTGCTTGCGGGTGATTGCAGCGGTGAGAGGACGGCAGATATATCGGCAGCTATACGAAGCGGATATAATGCGGGAAACGGGATTTAATATTTTCTTAGGAAAATAATTTGAAATTTTAACTAAACAAATAAAAAATAATAAAAATACAAGCGGAAGGGCTGTCCGCTTGTATTTTTTTAAGTACATGGTTCTGTGTGCTACCACTTTAATATGTTAGCAACTTGCCATAATGAAAAAAGTATGTTACCATGTATTTTGTTTTGTACATTGACAAAACTATAACAAATGGAGACAAGGAGAAAAAAGGACATGAAGAAACGGTTGTTTAGCGGTTTCCTCGCTCTTATGATGGTATTTACATTGGTAAATCCAATGTCATTTACTGCAAGAGCAGATGATAATACCGTTGAAGAGACGCAGGTACAGTCTGACGAGAGTACCGTTGAAGAGACACAGGTACAGTCCGACGAGAGTACCGTTGAAGAGACACAGGTACAGTCCGACGAGAGTACCGTTGAAGAGACACAGGTACAGTCCGACGAGAGTACTGTTGGAGAGACACAGGTACAGTCCGACGAGAGTACTGTTGAAGAGACACAGGTACAGTCTGGCGAGAGTACTGTTGAAGAGACACAGGTACAGTCGGATGACAGTACAGTTGATGGTATATTTAAGAATGTGCAGGCTGAGGAGGTCAGCGGAACCCCGCGTCTGGATGCTATTTCCGGAAATATTGGCAATTCAGCCGAAGACAGACCTGTAAGCTACCGCGATGATGAGATGGTTACAATCATCGTTGAGCTTGAGGAGGCTCCGCTTATGGATGCTTATGCCATGAATCCGTATACAGTTAGAGACGATGAGACTGCCGGAGAGGCAGTGGCAGAGTTCCTCGCAAGCGATGCGGCAATGCAGGCAGCAGACGAGCTTCGCAGTGAACAGCAGGCACTTTTTAATGAGATACAGGCAATGCAGCCGGCAGCTATGAGCACGGAGGAGGATGAGACTTTATCTCTTGTTACACTTACGGCACAGTGGACTGTTCTTGTAAACGGTATGGCTGTAAAAGCGCCTTATGGTATGCTTGCAGGAATCAGGGAGCTTGACGGAGTAAAACGTGCATATGTTGAGCATACATATGACGAGCCGAAGGAGCCTGTGACTGAGGCAGGCGCTATCGCAGGTTACAGCTATGACATGGTTCATCTTAGCGAGGCATGGGAGGCAGGCTATACAGGCAAGGGACTTCTCGTTGCAGTTCTTGACACAGGTGTTGATATCGAGAGTGCAGCATGGTTTGATGATGAGAAGAATGAGAATGTATTCGGAATACGTCGTGTGCACGAGGCATTCCGCGACAATTCATTTAAGTCAGACGTTAAGGACAGTGAACTCCGTTATACGAAGGAGTCACTCTTAGGTTTCCTTTCAGATAAGAAGCTTAACGCTAACAGCATGAGTGCTGCCAGCAATGAGGATATGTATAAGACGCGCAAGGTTCCGTTTGCATTTGACTATGCCGGAGAGGCAGATTCCTATACAGGTGAGATTATCGGTGGAGATGTCAATGTCCGCAACACAAGCAGCGACCATGGTACCCATGTATCAGGTACAATTGCAGGCTATGCAAAGAACGATGAAGGTCAGGTGCTGTTTTCAGGAGTTGCGCCTGATGCCCAGCTTATGATGATGAAGGTGTTTTCGGATGTTGGCGGTGGCGCTACGGACAGTTCAATATTAAAGGCACTTGAAGATACAATGGTTCTGGGTGCAGATATTGTCAATCTGTCACTTGGTTCAGATAATGGTTTTTCACAGGATGATACAGTGAACAATGAGGCATATGCGCGCATGGAGCAGGCAGGAATTATTCTTATGACTTCTGCCGGAAACAGCGAGACCTCACCTTCGATGGGTAACGAGCTCGGTGGACTCAACGAGAGCAAAAATCCTGATATTTCAGTGATTTCTGCCCCTGCCGTATATCCATCCAATCTTTCTGTTGCTTCCGTAAACAGCAGTGTTGATTTACTCAGCATATTAAAGTGGGGCGATATGGAGATTGGTTATTCAGACCCTACTTCAATAGCCATGAAGAGTAAGTTCGCAGGCAAGGGCGAATTCGTTGTGTATGACGCCGGCTATGGTACATATGATGACTACCAGAAGGCAGGCTTTGATACAGGTTACAATGGAGGCAAGACAGGTATTGCGCTTGTAAAGCGTGGCGGAACAGATTACAGTGGTAATCCGCTCTCATTTGTGACAAAGATTAATAACGCAAGCAGCTTTTCAGGTGTAAATTACCGCGGAGAGTCATACGGTGTTCTCGCTGTAATCATCTATGACAGCGATTCAGAGACAAATACACTTATAAACATGAGCACGGACGGAACTTCACTCACCTCTGCATTTATCGGTGGTAAGGATGGAGCCGCTATGGTTGAGGCTCTCAAGAACGGTGAAGAGGTCAAGATTTCCGTAGAGCAGAATGACAAGGTTGTAAGCTGGAGCGATGCAGGAAACATGAGTTCCTTCACTTCATGGGGAGCAGGTGCTTCACTTGAACTCAAGCCTGAGATAACGGCACCTGGCGGAAATATCTGGTCAACTATCGTGGATCAGACCTACCAGGGCGGTGCAGGTGTATATAACGACTACACGGGTTCTTACGGAATGATGAGTGGTACATCGATGGCAGCACCTCATATGTCAGGTCTTGCAGCCATTGTGTGTCAGTATGTCGATGCCAATATGGTTTCATTAGAATCAAAGCATGACAATGCGGCAATAGCAAGCAAGCTCCTCGTGAGCACGGCTGTCCCTACGGTTGAGGACGGAGTATATGTCTCTCCGCGTCGTCAGGGTGCAGGTATTGTAAATGTTGCGGCGGCAATCACTTCTCCTGCATATATCGATGTCGAGGACAAGCTTGTAGGTAAGCTTGAGCTTGGCGACGATGTTGACTGGACCGGAAGCTATGATTTGAAATTCAATGTAGTGAATGTATCGGACAAGACACAGACTTACAGCATAAGTGCTTCGATTTTACGCCCTGACACGGCAGAGCAGGACGGCATGACCATGGTACTTGAGCAGGATGTGCTTGTAAAGAAGGTTGACCTTGGTGAAGTTACGGTTCCTGCAAAATCAACAGTTGAGGTATCTAAGAACGTCAGCCTTACGGCTGAGGAGATAGCGGCAATAAGAGCGCTCTTCCCTAACGGTACATTTGTAGAGGGCTTCATCTCCCTCACATCAGCAGATGAGGCGGTTCCGCAGCTCGGACTTCCTATGCTTGCATTTATAGGTGACTGGACGGCAGCTCCTATTTTTGATGAGGCCAACTGGTTTGATGAACCTGAGGATGGAAACGATGTAAACAACAATCATTATGCACTTGGTGTAAATGTAATGGGCAGCACTGTTCAGAACAACGGTGAGGTTGTCAACTTTATCAATGTTGGTCAGAACCCGTTCGGAAACAGCATCACGGAGACAAGCACACAGACTGTATTCCATCAGGGTAACTTCACTATATCACCGGATGGCAATGGCTATCTTGACAGCTTTGATGATTTGGAACTCTATCAGCTTCGAGATGCTAAGCTCATCGTGAGCGAGGTACATGATAAGGAGACGGGTGAGCTTTATTATCGTGATTTCCTTTCGTACATGCCAAGAAGTGTTTACAACAGCGGTTATGGTGTTGTAATTCCATACACAATATACTATTTTACAAACGGCTGGAAGGGTACAGACTTTGATGGAAATGTACTTCCAAACGGAACACAGTGTGTATACTCAATAGTTGCATACGGCGACGGCGATTACGGCGACAAGGTATACGATGATGAGGCAGGACGCGATGTTACTGATTTTGAGTCCTTCAAGGATGGCAAGGAGCCTACCTTCAACGGACATGCTATGGACAAGACAGGTGATACGCTTACATTTGATGTATTGGTTGATACAGAGGCGCCTAAACTTGTAAATAACTGTGTAACCTTCTATGAGCAGGATGGACGCACTTACATGACAGGTACGGTTGAGGACGGAAATGGTTCTATAGCCTCGATAGAGGTTGACCCGCAGATAAGCCGTACATATACAGCCTCAAACGGTAAGGAAGTTACAGAGTACAGCATTGATATGAACAATCCTTTCCTTGAGGAGACAATCTATGATGAGGATACTCATACATTTACCTTTACGGCAGATGTTACAGAGTACAAGGGTTACTACAACTGGACAGGAAATGTATTCCTCTCATGTGGTGATTACGGTGCTAATGACCGCACCTATGCTATCCGTGTAAACGCTGAGTCAGGACTTGTGCTTTCACAGAAGTCAGCACTTTTATATCCGGGTCAGGAATTTGACCTCAGCGTAAACAACAACACAGGTTCAAACGATGCAATAACAAGAACTTCAAGCAATCCTGAGGTTGCTAAGGTTGATGAGTTTGGACATGTTACCGCTGTTTCGGCAGGTCAGGCAGTTATAACTGTTTCGAACGGAACTTCCAGTGCGGTATGTATAGTTGCCGTAAAAGAAAGACCTACACAGGTAGAGGATTTCAAACTTTCAATCGACAGCTTCTCAGGACTTAAGCCAAATGGTTCGATCACTGTCAAGGTAGAGGATATGATACCGGCGGATGTTGAGATTAATCAGATCGAATGGAAGGTATACGAGGATGATGAAGACTGGGCAGGTCTTGTAAATGTATATAAGGACAGCTCGGATGCATTCACCGGACGTATAGAACTTACCGCATCAGGCTCCTCGGATTTAATCCCTGCCGGAAGCGGATACCTTGAGGTTACAATTAACGGAGTTACCCGTAAGATGACATTTGATTGGGAAAATTTATATACTTCTTCAACACAGGATGATTTAAGTTCCGATGCATATTACAATGAGCAGACGGTATATGTAGAGACAGGTGAGACTGCAACACTTATTGCAAAGTATATGCAGAATCATTCGTTTATTCCGATTAAGCTCTGCACGGCTGAGGGATATGTAGACGGAAGCAATGATAATCCACTGACAGATGCAGCAGGTCTTGTTCTTGACGGACCGGACTTCTCCGCAACGGATGTTGATTGGAGCGGTAAGCTCGTGAACAAGGAGAATTATACTCTTCCTGAGTCAATCAGAGTATTCTTTAGATATGATTATGGGTATGAGTATGAATTGACACAGAATGCCCAGTACAGCGGCTACACCTATGATAATACAACAGGTGTAATTACCTTCCGTGCTCCTTCAGGAAGCGGTACAACGGTTGTAATCCGTGCAGACGGTGTTGCAAGCGAGGGTGCTGCGGCAGGTGAGCTGTCAGGCGAGGTTTACACAAGACCTGATGGCACATACGGACCGTTTGACTGGAATTTAACAGGCGGTCAGGGAAAGCTTGAGACAGCAGAGAATGTGAATGTCAACTATTCAGTGAAGAATGTGGCATATTTTACACCGGATGCACCTGGCGTAAGCTATATCACAGCCACTAGCAAGGATGGTAAGTACCATGTTAACTTTGCAGTTGTAAGCACGGCTGTCAAGGCGGATGCGATAACACTCAATACCAACAGCTCAGAGCTGAATATTGGAGATGAACTTGCACTTACAGCAGCTCTTTCACCTGAACCTTCAACGTCAGATGATGCAGCGTTGGTATGGGTATCATACAACCCGGAGGTTGCAAGCGTTGATGCAAACGGCGTGGTAACAGCGCATTCTGCAGGCTATGCGTTTATTTCAGTATATACGGCAGTGAACAATGGTGTATCAAGTTACTGCATGGTGAAGGTACTTCCGGGTGCAGAGCATACACACTTCTTCGGAACAGAGTGGAAGCATGACGAGAACAGCCATTGGCATGAATGTGTTGCCGAGGGCTGCGATGGCACAATTGCTGACAAGGCAGAGCATACAGCAGGTGACTGGATTGTTGACAAGGAGGCCACAACAGAGGCTGCCGGACTCAGGCATAAGGAGTGTACCGTATGCCACTATGCAATGGAGACACAGGTTATCGATAAGATTGAAAAGCCGACGGAGGAGCCGACAGAAAAGCCAACAGAGACACCATCTGAGGAGCCGACAGAAAAGCCGACAGAGACACCATCTGAGAAGCCGACAGAAAAGCCGTCAGAAGCTCCGACAGTGGAACCTACTGCTCCTTCAAGGCCTGCAGCAGGTAACATAATTAAGACGGATTCCGTTTCAACAGATAATGCGTCAAAGTACGATTTTGGTATAGCCAACGGCACATCGGATCTGATGGAGAAGGTACTCTCTGACGCACAGAAGGCACGAGTTGCCAACGGTGAGTCTGCTGAGATTTTCCTTGATGTGAAGAATATAACGGATTCAGTAAGTGAAAATGACAAGCAGTTGGTTGAATCAGTTCTTGACAAATATAAGGTTGGCGCTTATTTCGATATATCGCTGATGATGAAGGTTGGTCATGATAAAGCTTCTAAGGTTACGGAAACTTCGGGCAGCATAAGTCTGAGAATAAGAGTACCTGAGGAGCTGACAGGAAAAGCGCTCAAGGTTGTGAGAATTCATGATGGAGCAGCAACTGTTATTGACGGAACTTACGATGAGAACACTGGTTACTTCACATTTGATACAGATGCGTTCTCAACCTACGCTCTCATATATGCTGAGACAGGAATGATTATCGCGCCTAACACGGGAAGAGAGAACAATGTTTTCGCTCCTATTGCTATGGTTGGAATGATCATTGTGGCAGGCGCTGCTTTTGCGGCTGTTAAAAGACGCAGAGAGGAAAGCGCACAGAATTAATCGACACAGCTCTGGTACAGAATAAGCGGCAGAGTTAAATATACCCCCACGGTACATCTGTTGGGGTATTGCTTTGCAATATTTAAAAAGGCTGATACACCGCATATGCGGTATATCAGCCTTTTTAAGTTCCTAATGGTATATAAAATCACAATGATTGCATGTGCAGTCGTGATAGATTACTTTCCGAAGTATCTGTCAAGCATACCCTTGAGTGCACGTCCGTGTCTAGCCTCATCCTTAGCCATCTCATGAACTGTATCATGGATAGCATCGAGGTTGTTCTTCTTGGCACATTTTGCAAGGTCGAACTTGCCGCTTGTTGCACCGAACTCGCAGTCAACTCTCCATGCAAGGTTAGCCTTGGTGGAAGCCTTCATGTTCGGCTCTAAATCCTCACCTAACATCTCAGCGAACTTCGCAGCATGCTCGGCCTCCTCGTAAGCTGCCTTCTCCCAGTAGAGACCAATCTCAGGATAGCCCTCGCGGTGTGCGATACGAGCCATGCACAGGTACATGCCTACCTCTGAGCACTCTCCCTCGAAGTTAGCCTTGAGCTGCTCGAAGATATACTTCTTGTCCTCATCGCTTATCTCAGGGTTGTTCTTAACTGTCTTGCCATAGATGCCATACTCATGCTCGGCTGCAAGTGAGAGCTCACCTGTTACCTCCTTGAACTTGTCAGCGCCTACATGGCATACAGGACACTCTGCAGGAGCCGCATCTCCTTCGTAAACATAACCACATACAGTACATACGAACTTTGCCATAGTAATTCTCCTTTTCTTAAATAATATTGTTGCAGCGTGCGAGGAATATAGGTATCTCCTGCATCGCTGCTATAAATTAATTGCATACAAAATTATAGGGCGTAATTAGCATACTGATTTTATTAAAATTTATAAATTCATGAAACAGTATTTCCTAAAAGAATGAAAATAAAGCTTAAACAAAATCAGTAATGATTACTGAGTTTAATTTATCACATAAATCCGAATTTGTCAACTAAAAAATCCCTATTCATGGATATTCTATTTTCTTTTGCCAATATTCCGTATGACCGGACATATTTGTCTGTAAGGTTAATAGGACATGAATAGGGAGTGTGCTGTTAATCCGTATTTTTTTGTGTCATTTCATTGTTAAGACAGTTGTCGCAGGTTCCGTAGAAAATAACACTGTGTCCACGGACTTTGCCGGGAATACCGGCTTTCGTATTCTTTAATAAGAAGGTAGCAGGTTCCATTTCAACATCGTACACATGATGGCATGAGTCGCACAGAAAATGATAGTGCAGCCGGGTATTGCCGTCAAAATGGTCACAGTCCTCCCCTTGAATCTTGAGTGCCTGTCCGTGTTCAACGAGCAGTGCAAGATTGCGATATACTGTGCCGAGGCTTATATTAGGATATATATCGCGGATGTACATATATACTTCCTCAGCTGTGGGATGTGAAGTTGTATGGCAGAGAAAATCAAGGATTGCCTCACGCTGTCGGCTGTAATTTAATTTTGCCATATAAATCCTCATTTCTTTTGTGGTTCTTCAGCTTCATGTATATGCATTGGTGGAACAAAATCGTCCGATTCCATAAGCTCCTCCATAGTCATAGGGCGCTTCAGGTTCATAACAGGGTCATATACCTTTCCGCAGAGCGATGTACGGATAGGAATAGGGCAGATATCATGTATGCGCTTAATTTCCTTGGCGATAAAGCCTGACATAAGGTATGCACCGAAGTCATTGGTGTTCATGCAGTCGCCGGGATAGAAGTAACGTGCCGCATCAGAGCTGCCCACACGCTTTATAAAGTCCATGCTGACCTGATGAAGGTCGATTATAGGGACATGCTTTTCGGCTGAGATTTTTTTACATGCGTCCGCATAGCTTAGCATTGTATCATCGTAGGCTGTCTTGTCGGAATTCCAGGTGTTGCCGGCAAGCGGGGTGACGATAATCGGGGTAGCACCGAAGCTTCTCACTTCATCAATGAAGGTTCTGAGATTATCGGTATATCCTGTATCGGCTGCGAGGTGTGAGAACTTAGCATCGTTGTGTCCAAACTGGAAAATGCAATAGTCACCGCGCTTGATGTTCTTCTTGATGATATTGTAGTGACCCTCAGTGCGGAAGTTCTCTGTATTGAGTCCCGGGTGGGCATGATTAGATACCGCTGCGAGATTTGAAACATAATATGTAAAGAACTGTCCCCAGCCGCAGTAGCTGCTCTCAGGGTAGTACGGGTAGCATGCAGGACAATCTGCAACAGTTGAATCACCGGTTATATATATGGTAGGTGTGTCAAATTCTTCTATTGTAAGAGTTGTGAATACAGGTCTGCTTCCGATTATCGTAATGTCAATTGTTTTGTCTGTGTACACTTCATTGTGTCCCTGTGGAATGATATCACACACATTGACATTGAATACATAGGCGCGCACCTCACGAGGACAGTAGTCTCCTTTAAGGGATTCAAGTCTTCGTCTTCCGGAAAATATGGTAATTCCCTTGATAGGTGTATCTCCGGCGGATAGAACAAGAGTTACTTTATAGTTGCCCTGATGTGGAACAACGGCCTTGAATGTTATGGGAATATATCCATCATCGACGATACCGTTTTCAAGATAGACACCGTTATCATCAGCCTGTGGGGAGATAAGCTTGGAATCGGAGTACCAGCGCTGTGGCTGGAAGCCGTCATTGATTTCATTAATTTTCAGATTGGAATCGGAACTTCTTGACTCCTCTGTCAGAAATCCATAGCCCTTTTTATATGAAAAGCTGTCCTCAGGATAAACCTGTGTTATGTGTCTTGAACCCAGGCTGTCTGCGCTTGGCATATTTCCGAAATTGTACGTCATACGATAGCCGGAACCGGTTTCAATGGCTGCATGTTCAGCATAAATGTCTGACGAAATTGCTGTGGTCATATCTATAACCTCCGTAAAAATTAAATCTTATATAATATGTACATTATACTACAACCTGCTGCTATATTCCAGCAAGACTTATTTTTTATTACAGATTTCCATGTTTTTGTAAAGCCTTTGACAATGCGGCATGATAGTTATATATTATAAGATGTAGTGTTAAAAACTTAATAAAACACGACAAATAAGATATATACGATAAAGCGGAGGCTGATTATGGAAAAAGATACAACATGTGCATACTGCATGGAGGGCGAGTTAGTTGCCAGGTTCGGAATTAAGATTTGTGATATGGACACCTGCAAGGTGTATTTATTTAAGGAGCAGAGTCATCCGGGCAGAGTGATTCTTGCACATAAGAAGCATGTGGGTGACATGACAGAGCTTACAGCGCAGGAGAGAGCGGCTTATTTTGAAGATATTGCTAAGGTATCAACAGTGCTTCAGAAGCTTTTCAATCCTCAGAAGATTAACTACGGAGCTTATGGCGATACAGGTCATCATCTTCATTTTCACCTTGTACCTAAGTATAAGGATGAGTTTGAATGGGGCGGTGTGTTCCTTATGAATCCGGATAAGAAGTATCTTACAGATGCAGAGTATGCGGATATGGCTGCTAAGATTAGGGCAGGTATAGAAGAACAGTAGGTTTTAACATGAGTGGGGAGGATTGTAATGTCAGATATCAAATCACAGGTTGAAGAATGCCTTAAGCAGGCGGAGGAGATTGAGCGCGCCGGTGTGATAAAGGACAAGCTGAATACTACGTTCCGTGAGAATTTACGATACGAATTCCTCAAGTTTTTAGTATATCTCAGCGACGGAGACGGCTATGTTGACGAGAAGGAGATAGCATTTATCAACAGTACGCTTGGATACCGCATGACTGAGGGACAGATAAAGTCTATAATGTTCTATGACAAGCTTCATGACGATTCATATACCAGGAAGGTTCCATTTGCCCTGAAGGGATTTGTGCTGTGTGATGCAGGAAGAAAGCTCAATGATGATAAGAAGCGGGCCAACAATCTGGTCAATACATTCCGCGCCCTCGGTCAGGAATTTGTCGCTTGCAATGATGTGACCAGTGAGCGCGAGGTCAATATGCTCACAGACTATCTTGCAGTGATGGAGAAGTTTCTTAAGGAATATGGTCTTTATGACAGCAAGCTGTCCGTAAAAGCCAGGAAGGCGGAAAAACATTCGGTCGACGAGGTTCTCGAGGAATTAAACCAGCTTGTGGGACTTGACGGTGTGAAGCAGGAGGTCAATAGTCTGGTCAATCTGCTCCGTATCCAGAAGCTTCGCGAGGAAAAGGGGATGAAGCAGCCGAATGTGTCGAAGCATCTGGTATTTTCAGGAAATCCGGGAACAGGAAAGACAACGATTGCGCGTATGCTTGCTGATATTTATAATTCACTCGGAATCCTTTCGGGAGGGCAGCTTGTCGAGGTTGACCGCTCAGGGCTTGTGAGCGGGTATATCGGACAGACTGCGACGAAGGTTAACGGTGTTGTAGAGCAGGCCCTTGGAGGAATCCTCTTTATTGATGAGGCATATACGCTGACAGCGAAAAAGGGTGAGGGAGATTTCGGACAGGAGGCAGTCGATACCCTTTTAAAGGCTATGGAGGACAACAGGGATAATCTTGTTGTGATTGTAGCAGGATATCCTGACCTTATGGATGAATTCCTTAATTCCAATCCGGGACTCCGCTCAAGATTTAACAAGTTCATATTTTTTGATGACTATAAGCCGGACGAGCTGTTTCAGATACTCTTAGGAATGGCTAAGAAGCAGGATTATGTTCTGTCCGAGGCTGCCAAGGTTAAGGCTAAGGAGTATTTCGAGCAGGCATGTGCCAATAAGACGGAGAATTTTGCCAATGCCAGAGAGGTAAGAAATTATTTTGAAAAGGCTGTGTCTAAGCAGGCGACAAGGCTTGTAAAGAATATCAATTCGATTGACGAGCAGATGCTTCTTACCATCGAGGCGGATGATTTGGAGAATTTTGTGAGTGTGAGCTAGAAATTGATGAAAAAATTGTGAATTTTGTGTATTTGCTTTACTTTTATATATGAGATGTGTTATAACTAAATAGCTGTCCGAGAGTGACAGCTATTTAGTTTTTTTATTTCCTGATAAGGGGAAGAATTGGAGGAATATAGTGAAAAAGAGAGTATTGGCACTTGTACTTGCCGGAACAATGGTCTTCGGACTTACAGCATGTAATAAGGGTGGAAGCAATAACGGCGGCAATGGAACAGACACAGAGACAACAACTGTTTCAGGAGAAACTACAACAGGAGAGACTACAACAGGAGAGACTACAGAGGCACAGCCGGTTACACAGACAACACCGCTTACAGACTACAGCGGATATGTCAAGATAGGTGCATACAAGGAGCTGGAGATAGAGGTTGATGCAGCGGTTGTTACTGATACGCAGATACAGAGCAGGAAGGATCAGATAGTTACCTATTATAACACTAACGTACTTGAGGGAGAGCATATCACAGAGGGTACAACAGCCGATGGCGATGTAATCAATCTTGACTACAGCGGACTTCTTGATGGTACTGCATTTGATGGCGGTACAGCTACTTCACAGAAGTATACTGTCGGCTCGGGAAAGTTTATCCCGGACCTTGATAAGCAGCTTGCAGGTCTTGAGGTTGGCAAGGAATATGAGCTTAAGTGTACATTCCCTGAGGATTACACTGTCAATAAAGAGCTTGCAGGCAAGGAAGTAACTTTCGTAGTTACTGTCAACTGGATTGAAGGCGATAAGGATGAGCTTGAGTGGGGTGATGAGCTTGTAAATGCTTATACCAATGGAAAGTACACATCTGCAGATGAGTATGAGAAGAGCTTCACAGATGAGATGATTGCCTCTGCTCAGGAGGAGCAGCTTACCAACTATACTAACGGAGTATGGTCTAAGGTTATGGAAAACAGCACCTTCGAGTCACTTCCGGAGGAAAAGGTTACTACAATAGCAGACGATTATTATAGCTACTATGTACAGTATTTCACATACTACGCTTCGCTTTACGGCATGGATATGGCATCATTCCTTTCGAGCATGTACAATATGACAGACGATGACCTCAGAACAGAGTGCCGTTCAATGGCTGAGAATGAGGTTAAGTACATTATGATGTCATGTGAGATTTTTAAGGATCTTGGTATGACATTATCAGATGAGGAATACAATACAAGGGCTCAGGAGGTTGCCGAAACGAACGGCTTCGATTCAGCGGCCGCATTTATTGAGCAGTATGGCGAAGAATATGTAAGGGAGAGCTTCATATTCGATATTATAAGTGATTATCTTAAAGAGAATAACAAGATGGTTATAGCTGAGTAAGGTATAACCTGTTAAAACAGCGTCACATTAAGCTTTTAATGTGGCGCTGTTTGTGCTATACTACGGAATAAAGATCTATGGAATTTATTTACAGAGAGGGTATTTTCGGGAGGAGAGACAGGTATGAAGGAAGCGGGAGATATTTTCAGGGAGGTGGCACAGGCTGCCGGAGATATAGTTTTCAGGTATGACTTAAAGACGAAGAAGTTTATGCAGTATTCGGATAAAAGTGAGCTGTCAAAGTACGGCTCATGGCTTCAGGATTTTGATTTTGCAATGGTTAATGCCAATATGATTTACCGGGAGGATATAGATGACTTTTTTAAGCTTACTGCGGAGATAAAAAGGGGTGCTGCGGGAACTATTGAGGGAATATTCAGAATGAGGCTGCATGTAAGCGCAGACTACCGCTGGTATAGACTGGTTGCAAGGACGAAGTACGATAGTACGGGAGCTGTTGAGGTATTAGGGCGCGTTACTGATATACACGATTATATGATTAAGGCAGAGGAAAAACGCCATACATACGAAATCATGGGACATAAGATAGACGTGATGGGCTTTTCGGAGCCGGCACATGTCAAAAATGATATTGTGCACTTTGTAAAAAAACACAGGACAGATACTATGCTTGCGTGTATACTGGTCGATATTCCTGAATATGATAATATTGTGTGTGAGCTTAACAGAACTAAATCGGAGGAGTTTTTTATCAGCCTTTTAAGACGGATTAAGAGCTGCTTCCCACATGGTACATTCGTATGTAAGGTTGGTGTACATAGATTCGCTCTGTTTTCGGGTGGATTTGCAGGAGCTAATGAGCTTTTAGAGTCTGTTACAGGAAGCATGAAAGAGATAGCTGCGCTTGGCCGGCAGTATGAGCAGCAGCTTTTGGGCCGTCCACTCGATGTATATGCCGGAATAGATTTTGAAAGCAACCATGATGGCATAGAGAATGTTATATACGAGAGAGCGACAGCAGCACTGGAGAATATGCAGAGGGAAAAGACAGGAAAAATCTCATTTTATAAGAAACCGGATGAAGATGTCACCGGTTATGAGGCTGCAAGCTCGGAACAGGAGGATATGATTGCTGAGTATATCATAGAGCTTCTTGAGGATGAGGAGCCGGATGAGATACCTGATAAAGACGAGGTTAAGGCACATGTTAAGGCATGCATACATATTCTTCTTGAAAAGGTTGCCATCAGGTATGGGTTTGACAGAGTTTCAATGAGTATATGTACTGATGGCGGATATGAAAGATATGCGCAGTGGAGCGGTGCTCAGCTTTCAGACATTCCGGAGGGCTGTCTGCTTAATATAGAGGGAAATCAGAAGATGATTGAAAGCAAGATTAACTTCTGGGAGCCATATATTGTAAATGATGTCTACTCTTACCCGGACAGCAGTGAATATGGCAGAATGGTTGGACTGAGTTCTGTCAGAAGCTTTGCGCAGGCAGGCTTTGAATGTACTGATGGGGTTAGGGTCATAGTATCATTTGAGTTTTACCGGAAGCCGCATGTGTGGAATGCTGATGAGATAAATGCATTCAATACCGTGAAGCAGGTTGCAGATTACTGCGTAAGATATATAGAGGAGCATTAGAGCCTGATAAAAAGTCATCCGCGTATGATGTCGGCGGATGGCTTTTTTTGTCGAATACTTTATAAGCTATCTATGATAATCATCTGTTAAAATTTAGTTGTAACGGAAGCAGGACACAAGCATTGGTAGGTATTGTTGTCTGTGATTGGGAAGTAAAAAGAAAATGGAGGGTTATCAGGATGCTTTATAATTCAGAAAAAAGAGAGCACGAAAGCATAAGCGGAGCCTGTGTCCAGGCAAAGATAATCCGCAAGGAGGATAAAAAAATTTATCTCAGAATCTGGAACAGTGGCACACAGCCGGCATATAATGTTAATTTTTACATACCTAAGGGACATAGAATATGTGTTTTGAGGAGCCGGCTGGAGTGCCGGATGTTAAAGCCGGGGCAGGCATTTGATGAGTATGCGGTTGCAGATGAAAAGCTGGTAAAGAGTGTGTCGATAGTCACTTATTGGGAGGATGAAGAGGGCTGCCTGTACTCCATGGAGCAGACAGAGCCCGCCAGAAATATGAATAAAAAAATATGTGTGTAATTAATGAATGATTGATTTGATATCGCACATACTATTGACGTGGCAGAAAACAGGTTATGTTGAACAAAAGCTGTCATCAATAAAATGTGGAAATGAGGTCAATTATGAGCGAAAATTACAGTGAACAGAGCAAGTCCTATAACTATGGCAAGGAGCAGAACAGGTCTGCTGACAAGAATCAGAACAAGTCTGAGAATAAGACTGAGAACAAGAAACAGAACAAGTCCGAGAACAAGAGTCAGAACAGGACTAACAGCAGAGGCGAAGACTGCTACGAATAGCAAGCTCTGGGCTTGGGACAGGGGTCAGACACCCTGTCCCAATTTTGTGTGTCCGCATCTGTTGGGACATGGTGTCTGACCCCTGTCCCAATTTTTGTCTGCACCTACAGCAACAGGAAGGCTGCGCCGGACAATATAGCGAGAAATATAAGGTTGTATATTGTAAAGACAAGAATATACTTTCCCTTGCATGCGTTCGGTGCGGTGCAGTAACCGCGGTATGATATTATACTTGCGAGCGAGGCGATAAGGGTTCCGAGGCCTCCTATATTGACACCGTACAGCAGAGCGGAATAATTGCCGGTGAAGCCTGATAAGAGTATTGCTGCGGGAACATTGCTTATGACCTGTGAGAGAACGATTCCTGCGAAGGCTTCGTGCCCGGTGATAAGATGACTCATCAGAGAGGAAACAGCGGGTATTCTTTCCATATTTCCGATAAAAACGAAAAAGCATACAAAGGTCAGAAGTAGAAAATAGTCCACCTTCGCGAACAGCTTCCTGTCGCAGAGGAAGATGACCACAGCCGTTATGATAAGCATGATGGGATATTCGATTATATGTATGACACAGGCAATACATACCAGAAAAAGTATCAGATAAGCTATTAAACGGGCATGCCCGTCCAGATGGCTGTCCGGTACGGAGGTATCAGTGTCTATAGGCTTATTTTTCAGGAGCATAATTGCCGCCACGAGCAGTAGTGCGGATATAATCGTGAGCGGAAGCATGAGCAATAAAAATTCCTGTATAGGTATATGAAATCCTGAGTACAGATAAAGGTTCTGCGGATTGCCTATAGGAGTTAACATGCTTCCGAGATTGGCGGCTATTGTCTGCAATGCTATCACGGGAATGAGCAGTTCGGTCATGCCTGAGGCGGTTAAGAGCATGACAGCAAATGGTACAAAGGTTATCAATGACACATCATTTGTTATGAACATTGAGCAGAAAAAGCATAAAAATACAAGTATAAAGATAAGATGCCGTGTGCCTCCTGCACGTCTAAGAAGCATTGACCCTAGCGCCCTAAAAAGCCCAACACTCTGCAGACCTGCAACTACAAGCATCAGACAGAACAGCAACGATATTACCCTGTAGTCGATATAGCCGGCATAAGCTTTGTCCGGCTGCACAAAAAACATTGAAACCACAGCGAGAATGGCGGCTGCGGACAGCACGACCTCCTTCTTTATGAATCCGGATATCTTTTTTATGATATTATTTTTTTCTGCGTTTGCCGGCATCTCTAATCCTCCTCAATAACATGGATTTCGAGATAGTCGAAGTCTATATGTTCAACAAAGCTGTCCTGTGTGAAACGGGCCTTGCTGAATTTTTTAAAGTCATTTATGTTGATATCAAGCCATGCAGGTATCTGAAGGTCGAAGGCATGACAGGCCTCATCCAGTGCGGAAAAAACCTTCTTTGTGCGGTTCATATCAGGGTTATCATTGCAGACTACCATATCACGTATAAGATGATTGTGTTTAATTTCTTTTACCCATAGTCGAAACATGTTTCCTCATTTCCGGCAGATGATATCCACCATTTTTAATTAGTTCATGCCGGATAACGGCATCAATTTTATATTATAACCGTAAAAGTTAATTGTGCATATATATTTTTTTATTATGCAATTGAAAAAAAGCTGTGGATTCTGTAAAATATAGAAGGTGTAATGGACAAAATAGAATAAAAGCTTTATTTTGATGGGGGTCAGAATAATATGAAGAAAGTACTTAAGAAGATTTTTATTGATGGATTCACGGGGATGACGCAGGGAATGTTTGTGACTCTTATTATGGGGACTGCATTTGTCCAGATTGGAACGTGGATTGGCGGATACATTGGAGCGCAATTTATTATATTCGGCAATATTGCCAGACTGCTCACCGGAGCCGGGATAGGCGTGGGGGTGGCAGCTATGTTCGGTGCGGATTCACTTGTGACTGTTTCGGCAGCAATAACAGGAATGCTTGGAGCGTTTCACGGATTAGGGTCGGCGGCACTTGGAAATTCCGGGGAGCCGCTGGGTGCGTTTATTGCTGCCTATATAGCCATAGAAATTGGAATGCTTATATCGCAAAAAACAAGCTTTAGCCTCATATTGACGCCGTTTGCTTCAATATTGTCGGGAGCACTTGTCGGATACTTTGCCACACCATATATAACAAGATTTATATACTGGACTGTAGGTCTTGCCAGCTATAATGTTGCTGCTTCACCGATTATAGGTGGAATAGTTGTGGCAGTTCTGTTCTCACTGTTTGCTGTAATGCCGCTTAACCTTCCGGCACTTGCCATGTCACTGGGACTTTCCGGTGTGGCAGCAGGTGCGGCGACTATCGGGATATGCTGCAGCATGGTTGGATTTGCCGTTTCCGGATATCGTGACAATAAGCTTGGAGGTGTATTTGCACACGGCTTCGGTTCAGCAGTATTACAGTTTCCGAATGTACTTAAAAGACCGCTTATTCTTATACCCTCTATAATATCAAGTGCAATATTAGGACCGTTCGGAGCCGCACTTTTAAAGCTGTCCGATACCGCCTATGGAGCGGGAACAGGTTCGCTTGTTATGATTGGTCAGTTCGAGACATGGCGCTGCATGGTTCCGGGAACACCTGTGCCTATCGTTGTAATAGAAATCTTTCTCATGCATTTCCTGCTTCCGGGGTTACTCTGTCTGGCGGTCAGTGAAGTAATGAGAAAGCTTAATTGGATTAAAAAAGGAGATATGAGGCTTTTGCACTGAATGTATTGGGTCAAGACAGTAAAGAAGTCCGGTTACGATAATGTCCGCAAGCTCCATTACAACATTGAGCCTTGTGGTCTGCAAAAGCATCGGATCATTGGTGCCGGATAGATTCACTATCCCGGTAATATGAAGATCCCCAACATCAGGCAGCTGCTTGTTAACTCCAAGCCCGGGTTTCAGAGGACCTGTTCCGACAGTGACATAGCCTATATGGCCTTGCGTTCCTAACGAGGCGTCCACCGCAATACAGAAGGGCTTGCTGTGTCTGAAATATATCTCGGACAATATACTTTCAAGGTTGGTTGCGTGTACAGGGGATGACAGTGTTCCGTACACGGTAATACCATTTTTTTGCTGCTTTTTTCCGCTTTTTCGGAGAGCCTTGGACAGCTTATAGCCGACAATCGGTCCGAGACTGTCACCGGTAGAACGGTCTGTCCCGATACAGATAATGATGACATCGTCAAGCGGACGGTCGGTTTTTAGCAGCAGCTCGGTAAGCTGTACACCGATTTTACATGCTGCGTTAGGTTTGGAAGTGTCAAAATAATAATTTTCGGTTAATGTTTTCATACTGGAATTATATGTAGACTGGGACAACTTTATTCAATATACATTTGATAACGGAGATTTATTGCGAAAAAACACTTAAAAAGTCGCAAAAAAATAATGCACATGAGGATAGAAAATGGTAAACTGATAATGTTTACAGCCGGGATAGAGGAGTACCGCCTCTATTGGACGGATTTGGCAGACACAGATATGCGGTGCGGAAATGAGGTAAAGTGTGAAGGAACATATTGTAAAAAAGAATGATAATCACGAGCTCCCTAAGAATATACGTCAGGTTGGAGATCTGGATTTAGATAAAAGGGTGTATATTGAGGACTATGCATTTTCTTTTATAAAAGAAACAGATATAGATGAGGACGATGAGGGAAAAGTCGGAATACTTTTAGGAGAGGAAAAGAACATACAGGGGGAGATATATACTTTTGTGTATGCTGCCATGGAAGTACAGAATGCGTCGGTTTATGATGGAAAGGTAAGCTTCACGCAGGAGACATGGCCGCTTGTTGAAGCTAATTGTGCTGCATATTTTCCGGGAATGAGTGTGGTGGGCTGGTATCTGGTCTCCTCTGGCATAAGACCTGAGAATAATGCGGCGCTTGAAAGAGTACATTCGGATTCCATAGGACGTTATAAGGCATTTATGTATGTCAATCCTACCGAGCGGACTGAGGAAATATACAGCTGCTTTGACGGTGGACTTGAATGTCTTGATGGATATGTAGTATACTTTGACAAAAATGAGCAGATGCAAAGATATATGGCTGATGTGGACAGCCGGAGAAAGAAAACAGCGGTCGACGAGGCGGCGGTGAAGAGGTACAGGCAGATTATGAAGGAAAATAAAAATGAACCAAAGGCAAAACAGCAGTTATCGATTATGTATGCACTAAGCGCAATATTAGTTATATTCGTTCTTGTAGCCGGAGCGGCGAGACTTCAGTCTGAAAAGAATGCAGTTAATAATGACAATGTTATTGAAAGCGGTGGAGATTATGTGGACAATACATCAGCCGTGAATGCAACACCTTCAGCGGTTCAGGATGAGACACTCAATGTTGACTATGCGAACGGAAATGTTGACACAACGCAGGCTCCTTCGGATGATGTACAGGAGGAGATTACAAGCAGTGTTGAGGAGGACACCACTCCTGCTGAGACTGAAACCGAGACAGAACAGGTAACTGAGCCTGTGTCGGAGGAAACAACGCAGCAGGAAACAACACCGCAGGAGACAACAGCGTCACACAAGACTTATATTGTACAGGAAGGTGATACACTTTATGGAATTATAAAGAGGGAATATGGAAGCGAGGATCCGCAGAAGCTTCAGGAACTCTTTGATTTAAACGGAATCACGGACGGTGGTAATTCCATCGCACCGGGGGATGAGCTTATTCTTCCGTAAAAGAGTAAGGTTAGGAATGATTATATGTCAAAAAAGATTAAGGTTTTGATAGTGGTGGCGGCACTTATCGCAGTGTTTGCAGTGGGAGCCTATTTTGTGCGGATCTATTTTTTCAGGGAGGCTGTATATACAGGCTACACAACACTTCAGTCAACAGACAGGGCGGACAGCAGAACAGCATCGTATGTGGAGTATGGTGACGGCTTTCTGAGATATAGTAAGGATGGGATAGCGTATTATAATGCAGACAATGTTCCTCAATGGAATGCCTCTTACGAGCTTTCGCAGCCTGTAGTTGACATAAGGGAGGACTATTGTGCTGTTGCCGGAATTGGCGGTTCATGGGTATATGTATTTAACAAGGCGGGTTCAGTCATGTCCGTAGACACGGTGCTGCCTATTGCGGCGATGAGCGTAGCGGCGAATGGCTGCGTTGCTGTAATGCTGGAAGACGGAAACACGCAGTATATCGATATGTATGATACTGCAGGGGATAAGGCTTATCGTATAAAAACCAATATAAGCGGAAACGGAATCCCGATGTCAATAAGCATATCAAACGATGCGGTTAAGCTTATGGTGGCATATACGGATATTGAAAACAATGATATATCGACAAGCATAGCATTCTATAATTTTGGAGAAGTCGGAAAGAATATGTCTGAGAGACTGGTTGGAGGGTTTGATCAGTATGACGGAATGCTCGTGCCAAAGGTGCAGTTTTTGACGGCGGACACAGCTATAGCCGTCGCAACAGGAAAACTCAGCATATACAGCATTACCCAGTATCCTAAGCTTATGACGGATATTGTTTTTGACAATGAACTACATGGAATATTTTATTCGTCAAAATATATAGGCTTGATATTTCCGAATCATGAATCGGGATATCCATACCGGATACTTGTATATGATTTAAAGGGAAACCTGACAGGAACTATTCCTGTCGCTACGGATTATAAAAAATACTGTTTCGTGCAGGACAATGTCCTTATGTATGATGACAATGATGTGCGCATGCTGGATTTTAGCGGAGCGGAACGCTTCTCCTACACCTTCGATACGGCGATTGACAGCCTTGTGCCTGTGTCAGGTGATGATGTGTATGTGTATATCAATTCGAGAAAGGTCCAGAAGATAAAGCTTACGGAATAATCTGAAATATAAAAAAATATAGAAAATATAAAAAAGGTATTGACATCAGCAGCATTACTTGGTATACTGTAAAAGCTGTTGATGACATGGCGACTTAGCCAAGTGGTAAGGCGTGGGACTGCAACTCCCTGATCGTTGGTTCGAGTCCGACAGTCGCCTCTTTTGTAGCAGCATGGAATCCTGAAGATTGATTATCTTCAGGATTTTTAAGTTGATAAGTTTCATTATTTAAGATATATCAATTAAGGCGCGGGGTATAAGTATGGAATTCGCTTTGGGTGATATTATTACAATGAAGAAGCCACATCCATGCGGATGCAGGGACTGGGAGGTTCTTCGTGTAGGAGCTGATTTTAGACTCAGGTGTGTGGGGTGCGGTCATCAGGTTATGCTGCCGCGCAGACTTGTGGAAAAGAATTTCAGGGGCTTTGTGAAAAAAACACTTGCATAATCCGAATGTATATGGTAACATCTACATTTGTGATATATTATTTATTTCCTTGCTCTGTACACAGGTTACAGGGCCAGAGACCATAAGGAGGTACAAGAAAGCATGAACAAGTACGAATTAACAGTTGTTATCAGTGCTAAGTTAGAGGACGAGGCAAGACTTGCTACACTTGAGAAGGTGAAGGATATGATCGTTCGTTTTGGCGGCACTGTAACTAATGTGAACGATTGGGGAAAGAAGAAGCTTGCTTATGATATTCAGAAGATGAGCGAAGCATTCTATACTTTCGTTGAGTTTGATGCACCTGCTACTGCACCGGCAGAGCTTGAGGCACAGCTTCGTATCATGGACGGCGTTGTAAGATATCTTTGCGTTTCCGTAGAGGCATAATCTTGTGACAGATAATCCGAAAGGAGAATAGTCTATGAATAAAGTAATTTTGATGGGTAGATTGACAAGGGATCCGGATGTGCGTGTCAGCACAGGCGAGAGACAGATGTCAATTGCAAGATATACACTGGCAGTTGACCGTAGAGGCAGAAGAACCGATAACGGCGGAGAGCAGACAGCGGATTTCATATCCTGCGTTGCGTTTGACCGTGCGGCTGAATTTGCTGAGAAGTATTTCCATCAGGGAATGAGAGTATTGATTACAGGTCGTATCCAGACCGGAAGTTATACTAACAAGGACGGCCAGAAGGTATATACAACAGATGTTATTGTAGAGGATCAGGAATTTGCGGACAGTAAGGGCGCAGGTTCCGGCGATAACGGAGGCTTTGCACCGGGCAGCAGACCAATGCCTGCTGCGGCAGCACCGGCTGATGGTTTTATGAACCTTCCAATCGGTGTTGAGGATGAAGGTCTTCCATTCGGCAACTAAATTTTATAAGGAGGTCACAACAATGCCAAATACCAGAGAAAATAAGTCTTCCGACGCTCCAATGAAGAAGAAGCTTGGTCGCAGAAGAAAAAAGGTTTGCGTATTCTGCGGAGACAAGAATGGCGTTATTGATTATAAGGATGTTAATAAGTTAAAGAGATATGTATCTGAGAGAGGTAAGATTCTTCCTAGAAGAATTACAGGAAACTGTGCAAAGCATCAGAGAGCTCTTACTGTTGCAGTTAAGAGAGCACGTCATATCGCTTTAATGCCATACACATTAGATTAATTTAAGACATATAACAGAAGGCACTTCCTGCTTGGCGGGAAGTGCCTTTTTGCGTGGTTATTATGAAGCTGGATATTTATTTAAGGCTGTTTTTATTGATATAGCCTAATACATATGATGTTGGGGTCAAAACATGTGCTATAAACTTAGCATGTATAACGTATTATATTTATACATATCACGACTTTTGGAAGAAGCTTAGATGTTCTTAGAACTCTGTTCACACACTAGCCAGAACCGGCACGGATGCCGGTTCAGAAGCAATGCATACAAGGATGTATGCCTGCTTCGGTTGCGGACGTATAGAAAGCCTATATCAGAGTTCTTAGAACATCTTGCTTCGTACAATGGAGCTGATATGCATAAATATAATACGTTATACACTTGTAAATTAAGTTGGCATGTTTTGACCCCAACATCATACATATTTCAAATATATGTGGAGTAGACATTGTTAAGCATGCATTAAGCATATATGTTAATAAAATGGATGTTAATTGAACGGATTGTATGTGCCGTCTAAGAGACATACAGCCTCATTTCCAAGGACAGCCTTGATGAAATCACGGCTGTTTTCTAATCTGCGGTTAAATACCATTCCTCCATAGACCATCTCAGTAGAGTGCTGGTCGGAGCCTGCGGTGAGTGCGAGGCTGTGTTCCTTCGCATAGGCGAGTGCACGGTCATTGAATTCAGGATGTCCCATACAGCGTTTGCTTGCGAGGGTTCCGCTGTGTGTGGCGTTCACTCCTTCAACTCCATCCACATAGTCGGGGAAAAGCCTTATTTCAGAGATATAGGGGGCTTCCCGGAAAGGATGAGCCTGTATGACCATGCCGCCTGCCTCATGGACAATGGCATACTGGGTTGGAACATCGGCATCCTTTATCTCAGGGTGAGTTAAAAGCCATTCCTTATCCAGTCCATGTATAAGAAATTCTGTGCCATTGTAACCGGATTCCCAGCCGAAAAAGACCTGAAGCCCTACACGCCTGCCCTCCTCAAGCGCGTTCTCATAGCCCTTGCAGAAGCCGTTTACCCAGTCCTTCCACGGAAGAGAACGGTCAACAGCCGTGTTGCCATAGAAGAAATGGTCGGTGATTATTATTCCTGTATAGCCTGCGTCCTTGTAGGCATGCACGATGTCGACAGCCTTGGCGCGTCCGCATGCGCTTCCCTCACTGGTGTGAAGATGGGTCTCGTATATATATCTATTATTCATTTTATAGTCTCCGTTTCTTTGCGTTTAATATTCATTAAGCATATTCTATAATGGATCCGGGTGTCAAAACATGCTATATAGACTTAATTGTGTATAACGTATTATATTTATGCATATCACGACTTTGGGAGAAGCTTAGATGTTCTTAGAACATCTTGCTTCGTACAATGGAGCTGATATACATAAATATAATACGTCATACACCGATAGATTAAGTGGGCATGTTTTGACACCCGAATCTATAATAGCAAAAAAACTCCTTTTTTTCTATAGGTATTTTCCTGTGTCTTGGCAGCATAATTTAAAAATTTAACTTCATGAGAATGTTTATGAGAATAACAACAATACATTAAAGCTTTTTATGATTTTAACAATTATTCTGAGTATAATAATCTATCTTATGACAAAGGCTTCAGAGGTAAAATTATTATGAAGCAGGTGCTTTAAAACAGAGTTCTAAGAACATCTAAGCTTCTTCCAAAAGTCGTGATATGCATAAATATAATACGTTATACATGCTAAGTTTATAGCACATGTTTTGACCCCAACATCATAAAAAGTGAAAAATAATGTTTTTATTGATAAAATAGCATGATTTGGGGAGAAAGCGGCTAAAGAAAGGTTGCTTTTTATTTTTGAATAGATTAAGATAGAAGAAGTGCTGTAAGCGGAAATAATTTATTGGAGGAATATTATTTATGAATACTAATACCACATTGGTCATTATGGCTGCCGGTATGGGAAGCAGATACGGCGGAATAAAGCAGATTGAGCCTGTTGGTCCTAGCGGTGAGATTATTCTTGATTATTCTATCTACGATGCGGTTGAGGCAGGATTTGATAAGGTTGTATTTATCATAAGAAGGGATATCGAGGAGGCATTCCGCGAGGCTATCGGAGACAGAATAGAGAAACGTGTGAAGGTTGAGTATGTTTTCCAGAATATGGAGGATCTGCCGGGAGGCTACAGTGTTCCGGCGGGAAGAACGAAGCCGTGGGGAACAGGACAGGCTATTCTTGCCTGCAAGGATGTTGTAAATGAGCCTTTCGCCGTCATCAATGCAGACGACTATTACGGCAAGGAGGGACTTAAGAAGGTACATGAGTACCTCTGCAACCCTGCTAAGTCGGACAAGAAGTTCAACTTCTGTATGGCCGGCTTCGAGATAGGAAATACACTCAGCGATAACGGAACAGTTACGAGGGGAATCTGCCAGGTCAAGGATGGAATACTCACCAAGATAGTTGAGACAAAGGAGATTGGCAGGGGAGATAACTGCGCGACAACTCCGGACGGAAATGTGCCGCTTAACCAGCCTGTTTCCATGAATATGTGGGGACTTACACCTGATATATTTCCTGAGCTTGAGAAGAGATTTGTCACATTCCTCGGTTCAATTGAGGGCAATGAGATGAAGGCTGAGTATCTTATACCGACAATCATCGGAGATATGGTTGAGGAAGGTCTTGCGGATGTCCATGTGCTTCCTACAAGTGACAAGTGGTTTGGCGTTACTTATAAGGAGGATAAGGCTCTTGTTGTGAGCTCTTTTGGGGAGCTCGTTGAGCAGGGGGTATACAAAAAGAAGCTCTGGGAGTAATATGTGAGGCGGATTTTTGTATAATATGTTAAGGGTTCTTTAGGAGGAACGGATAAGAATGATCAGACCGGGACGAAATGATTTGTGCTGGTGTGGCAGCGGTCTTAAATATAAGAGATGCCACAGTAATTTTGATGATAAGCTTGAGAGCATGAGACTTATGCATGCCGTTGTGCCGTCACATAAGCTTATAAAGACACCGGAACAGGTGGCTAAGATAAAAGAAAGTGCTAAGATAAATATAGCTGTTCTTGACTATGTGGCAGAGCATATCAAGGCCGGAATTACTACAGAGGAGATTGACAGGTGGGTGTACGATGTCACAACGAAGATGGGTGGAATACCTGCACCTCTTAACTATGAAGGCTTTCCTAAGAGCGTATGTACTTCGATAAATAATCAGGTATGCCATGGAATACCGTCCGATGATGTCATGCTTAGGGAGGGTGATATCATCAATGTGGACTGTTCCACAATACTTGACGGATATTTTTCAGACTCCTCAAGAATGTTCTGCATAGGTGAGGTGTCACCTGAGAAGAAGCGTCTTGTAGATGTGGCAAAGGAGAGCCTCAATGTAGGTCTTTCTAAGGTTAAGCCATGGGGATTCTTAGGTGATGTCGGTCAGGCAATCAATGATTTTGCCAAGGAGAACGGATATTCCGTTGTCCGTGAGATAGGCGGCCATGGTGTCGGGCTTGAGTTCCATGAGGATCCATTCGTAAGCTATGTTTCCAAGGCGGGAACGGAGATGGTCATGGCTCCGGGACTTATGTTTACCATTGAACCTATGATTAATATGGGTAAGCAGGAAATATATATTGATGAGGATAATGACTGGACTGCATATACTCAGGACAGACTACCTTCAGCACAGTGGGAGATTCAGGTGCTTGTGACAGATGATGGGTATGAGATAATATCATACTAGACCGGAAAAGAGGATTATGTTAGAAAAGGCAGCAGATTATGTCGCATTGGATTTGGAGACTACAGGTCTTAATCCGAGGGAGGACATGATTATTGAAATCGGGGCGGTAAAGTTCATTGGGGGCAGCAGGATGGAAAATTTTTCCTCCTTTGTTAATCCGGGGATACATATTCCGCCAAGAATTACGGAAATTACGGGGATAGATGACAATATGGTGTCATCTGCCCCGGCAATAGATAAGGTATTGAAGGAACTATTGGATTTTATAGGAGAGCTGCCGGTATTAGGTCATAATGTGGCATTTGATTACGGCTTTGTCTGCCAGAAGGCTCTCAATTTGAAGATGAAATATCAGGCAATGTGTATTGACACTCACAAGATATCCAGAAAATTACTTTCAGGTCTGGAAAGCAGAAGCCTTGAGAATCTGTGTAATTTTTATGGGATTGTGGAGGAGCCAAGACATAGGGCGTTTTCCGATGCGGCGGCAGCGGCAAGATTGTATGACTGCATGTATGAAGAAGCGCTGAGCCGGGATAACGAAGACTATGGGGCACTTTTCCTTCCGGAAAACATAGCGTACACGGCAAAAAAGGATTCGCCCGCTACTTCAAGGCAGATTAGTTTTTTAAAAAGCCTTATAAGACAGCATGGAGTGGTGCTCGATAAAGAGCTTGAAAGCCTGACAAAGAGTCAGGCTTCAAGAGAAATTGATAAGATACTTTCAACCTATGGAAGAGACTTCTGATATTTATTCTGCAGATTATTCAGGATGGAAGTTTTCATAGGGGATGTGAGCGTCCGGGCATGTTCTATAAGTCCTGCAATATCATCATATCTTCCGGCATTGGCATATTCGTCGGCAAGAATATAAAAATTGCGGCTTATATCGGAGCCTGCTTCCAAGCCGAATTCCAAAAAAGCGATGGCTTCACTGTGGTAGCCCTCCTTGGCAAGGTTAGAGCCAAGATTGGCGATCGTGCGGTACATAGCGGTACATGCCTCATCATATTGTGACAGTTCAGGAAGGTTGGCTACGCCATACATAAGCTTAAGATCCGTGTTTGACATGCCGGATAGATTAAGAAGCTTGGAATCCTTGAAGGATAAGAGCTCTTTCTGGTATTCGGCGATTTCACCATGCGCATTTTGGATAAATGGCAGGGAGTCATAAGGAATCTTTATATACGGCAGCTGAGAAATATCTTTGCGGCGGGTAAAGTTAGCTTCATTTTCGCGCTGCCAGAAATTATTTTCACGCCGTTTGGCTTCACGCGCATGTTTTTTGCGTTCGTACATAAGTAAAAAGCCCATAACAATGGTGCAGAATATCAGCGAAACCGGCAGTGTATGTAAAAGGTTGTGTATCATGAGTATATGCCTCCGGTGATTATATTTTAGAGAGGTAAAAAAATGTTTAATTTTTACAGCAAAAAAAATAGAAGAATTATAACAATTGTTATAGTGGTTATATTGGTTCTTGCCATGCTGCTTCCGATGATAGCGGCATATCTGTAACAGTTATCCGCTTCTTGCGGGAAGTAGTATTCTTAGAGTAGAATACCAGTATTTACGTTGTATGTAAAGGTCAAAATATGAAGAATAAAAAAATATCGGAGTCGGTACTTAACCGCTCTGTTCTTAAGCTGATAACCCAGAAAAACAGACAGGTTGTCATCGGTGGTGCGGTTGGACATGACTGCAGCGTTATAGATGTGGGTGATAAATATATACTTACGTCAACAGAGTGTGCACTCACAGGAGAACGTCTTGCACCATATTTTGCAGTGATACGGGCAGTTAACAATATTGCAGCGTGTGGCGGAACACCGGTAGCAGCTTCGGCGGCCTTCATTTTGCCGGAGGAGTATGATGAAAAGGCACTTAAGGAGCTTACACGCATGGTAGACAAGGCCTGTGGTGAATGCGGCATACAGTTAGCGGGTGGACATACGGAGGTTAGTGGGGATGCTTCATCGGATATGGTGACAATCACGGTGACGGGTATGTGTATGAAAAATGAGCTTATGAGCCTTAGAAATGCATCAGCGGGAATGGCTGTCATAGCTGCCGGCTGGATAGCCATAGAGGAAAGCGCATATCTTGTCGATGAACATAGGGATGAGCTGTTAAAAAGGCTTCCGTTGCCGTATGTATCTAAGATGGATAATATTGCCGGACATGCATGCACCATACCGACTTCAAGAATTGCGATAGAGAATGGAGCAGCAGCAATGCATGATGTGGCACAGAAGGGCATATTTGCGGCACTGTGGGAGCTTTCTGTGGGAAGCAGGTGCGGGCTTAATATTGACCTTAGAGCGATACCTGTGAGGCAGGAGACTATTGAATTCTGTGAGATAATGGGAATCAATCCTTACGAGGCAGCGTCGGCAGGATGTATGCTTGTGATTACACCACAATCTGAAAAAATACTTGAGGCATTCAGTGCGGCAGATATTCCTGCTGCTGTAATAGGCTGTCTTACAGCGGATAATGATAAGAAAATCATAAACGGGGATGAAGTACGTTATCTGGATAAACCTTAAAGGAGGATGGATATGGCAGATATAAATGTTGAATATATAAATGTATTCCTTAAGGCGGCAGCTCAGGTCATGAAGGATGTGTGCCAGATGAATCTAAGCATAGGACGGCCTTATGTAAAACAGACAGAGTTTGAAAATGAGACGGTAGTGGTTAATATAGGAATAACAGGTCAGCTGCGTGGACTTGTACTGCTTGCTATGCCTAAGGAGGTTGCATGTGATATTGCCTCCAGAATGTGTTTTATGACGATAGAAAAGCTTGATGAAATATCACTCAGTGCCTTAAGCGAGCTGGGAAATATGATATTCGGAAATGCGGCAACCGTTTTGTCGACCAAGGGCATTATCGTCGACATAACACCGCCAAGCATCATACAGGGAAGTTTCAAGCTCTCAAGCGCCCATGCCAAAAATATATGCGTTCCGTTGAGCTATGACTCTGACAGGACGATAGAGCTTGATATTTCAATTAAGAAAGAGGATTAGTAATATGATGAATATTGTTCTTCATGAGCCGGAAATGCCCGCGAATACAGGAAATATTGGAAGAACCTGTGTCGCCACGGGAAGCAGGCTGCACCTTATCGGACCATTGGGATTTCAGATAAATGATAAAATGTTAAAGAGGGCAGGGCTTGATTATTGGCCTGACCTTGATGTGACAGTGTATGATGACTTTGACGATTTTATGGAGAAAAATCCAGGTGCGAGACTGTACATGGCGACAACCAAGGCGAAGAATGTATATACGCATGTGCATTATGATGAGAATGCATATATTATGTTCGGAAAAGAGAGTGCCGGAATTCCGGAGTCAATTCTTCAGAAGTACCCTGAGACTTCAATTCGTATTCCTATGATAGGGGATACGCGTTCGCTCAATCTGTCTAATTCAGTTGCAATTGTTCTTTACGAGGCTTTGAGACAGAATAATTTTGAGGGGATGAGACTTGAAGGAAAACCGAGGACGTTTGACTGGAATTAGCGGTGTTCAGATAGAAATTATGATTTTTTTGGGAATTGGGTAAAATATTTAAAGCCGGGGAGTGATGAGTAATATGCACCTGTCTGTCTGACAGGCGCACCTTATCTTAATCCTCGACTTTTGTTTTTGGGAGAGAAAAGATAAATTCAGTTCCTGTTCCCTCTGTACTTATTACATCTATTGTAGTTTTATGAGCGTTAACTATTTCTTTAACTATAGATAAACCAAGCCCCGTCCCTTTTTTATCTTTGCCTCTGGACAAATCAGATTTGTAGAAGCGGTCCCAGATTTTTTCTATATTATCTTTAGGAATGCCAATACCGAAATCTTTTACGGATATAAAAATCTTCCCGCCTTTTTCGTAGGTTGAAATGTTGATAAAGGAATTATTGTTGCTGAATTTTATAGCATTGTCAATGAGGTTATATATTACCTGTTGTATTTTTCCGTAGTCGGCGTCCACATAGGTGTTCTTGTCGGAGAAGGTGAGGTTAAACTTTATTTTTTTCTGTGCACACACACCTTCAAATGTGAGAATAGTTTTGCGGATTATCTCGTTTATGTCAAAACTGCTTATATCAAGCATCATTCCCTGATTCATATTGTTCAGCGTTAGAAGGCTTACGGTAAGCTTATTAAGACGTTCTGTTTCAAAAAGCACAATGTTGAGATATTTTTCATACATCTCCGGCGAAATGGTTCCGTCCAGCATCGCCTCAAGATAGCCCTTTATCGAGGTGAGTGGGGAGCGGAAGTCATGGGAGACGTTGGCTATGAACTTATTCTGGTAGTCATTAAGCTTTTCAATCTCACCTGCCATGAAGTCAAGTGAATTGGCAAGCTGTCCAAGCTCATCCACGCGGTTAAATTCAGCGCGCGCTGACATATCGCCCTCAGCGTAGCCGTGAGTAAGCTTAGTCAGCCTCTTGATTGGAAGATATATCCTGAACAGGTACAGCAGTATAAAGACAGCCGAGTATACCAGAATTATAATCATAGTGATATAATTGTAGTTGAATATGGTGTTGCCATCGGAAGCAAGCTGCTCAATAGCCTTGTGGATAAGCACATAACCGCGAAGCGTATACTGTGAATTGATTGGTGCTATTACTGTCAGTGTGTCATGGTCGAAGGCTCCGAAGAAATCACCTGTGAAATAATATTTATTTCCGCTTACGGAAGGGTCGAAGCCTTCTATCGTTCCTGTTCTTCCGTAGGTGTCGGCAACAATTTGCCCATTTTTTTCTACAATCATTATCTCGCATTGCAGATAGCGGTCAATACCGGAGAGCTGTGCAGTGGCAGACTGTACGGCAGAGGCATCGCCATTGATGATGCTGCTGCCGTATGAGGAGGCAATGTAGGTCGCCTGACGGTACATGGCTGCGGACTCACTTTTTACAGTGTGGTTATATACCATTTGCGGAATACATATTGATATGGTAAGAAAGCTTACCACAGCAAAAATGAGATATTCGATTAGCAGCCTTACAAACATTTTTCTTCTCATGCTCTTTTGACCCCGAACTTGTAGCCTATGCTCCAGACCGTGCTGATACTCCAGTATTCGTTATCGTGTATTTTTTCGCGGATGCGCTTTATATGTACGTCGACCGTACGCGTATCTCCGACATATTCATAGCCCCATATATGGTCTAAGAGCTGTTCTCTCGTGAACACCTGATTAGGCGATGAGGCGAGAAAGTATAGAAGCTCAAGTTCTTTAGGCGGCATATCCACGTTCTGCCCCTTGTATATCACTGAATAGTTTGTGAGGTTGATGAGCAGGTCAGGGTATTCGACATACTCACCGAGATTTTCGGATGGCAGTGCAGCCGCAAGTGATGCCGCCTGGGTCTGTGTACGTCTTAGCACCGCTTTCACTCTTGCGACAAGCTCCTTTGAGTCAAATGGTTTTATAATATAATCGTCGGCACCAAGCTCGAGTCCGAGCACCTTATCAAAGACCTCACCTTTAGCGGAAAGCATGATTATAGGCACATTGGAGGTACGCCTTATCTCACGGCATACCTGATAGCCGTCTATTCCCGGAAGCATAAGGTCAAGAAGAATAAGGTTGGGCTGGAATTGTCCGAACTGTTCAAGAGCCTTCTCGCCGTCCTCAACTATCATGGTGTCGAAGCATTCCTTCATAAGGTACAGTGATATGAGCTCTGCTATATTGTTATCATCGTCAACGATAAGTATTTTTTGTTTTGCCATGGAGGCACCTCCTGTTATGAGCTGAAGAACACCTATTTGAACTCCGCTATGGTGACACCGGCATCACCCTCGCCGAAGGTTCCAAGCCGGTATGATTTTATATATTTCTGGCGTTTTAAATGGTTCTGGACAGCATTTCTGAGAGCACCTGAGCCCTTGCCGTGAACAATTCGCACAGAAGGGATATGTGACAGATATGCGTCATCCAGGTATTTATCCAGATGTGCTATCGCCTCGTCAACGGTCATTCCTATAAGGTTGATTTCGCTTGAGAGTGAGAAGGTCTTGGAGGCTTTGAGTGCTCCTGAACCGCCCATTCCCTTTTTGGCAGAAATCTTGTTATTGTCCTCAAGAATAAGAAGATCCTTTATATTGACCTGTGAGTTTAATATTCCCATTGTTACACTCAGGTTGCCCTTGGCATCAGGCAGAGTGTGGACGGTTCCCTCAAGGTTCATGCTTAAAACCTTCACACGGTCACCTATGTGGAAATCCTTGGCAGAATAATTCTTTCCCGATGGCTTTGGAGCATTTTTGAGGGCGAGCTTTCCGGACACGGAATCTAATTTTTCTCTTGCCGCCTTTCTGTCCTTCTCCATCTCTGCCGCGGATACTCCCTGTCGCTCATACTTGTTGAACTTGCGGATAACCTCATCGGCGTATTCCTTGGCGTCGCGCAGGATGTCGGCGGCTTCCTCGTTTGCACGGCGTATTATCTTATCAGAGCGCTCATCAAGACGCTCCTGCTTAGCCTCAAGTGCCTGCTTAAGGCTGGCAACCTCAGCTTTGTAGGAGGATATTTCCTCTCGTTCACGTTCGATAGTGACACGGCTCTCCTCAAGATTTGCTAAAAGGTCTTCAAATGCCTTGTCGTTGGCTCCAATCTGCGATTTCGCATTTTCGATGATATAGGAAGGGAGTCCAAGCTTACCTGAAATGGCGAATGCATTACTCTTTCCCGGGATACCGACTAACAATCTGTAGGTAGGGGAGAGCGTGTTGACGTCAAATTCACAGCAGGCGTTTACCACACCGGGAGTTGAGAGTGCATACACCTTAATCTCACTGTAGTGGGTTGTGGCTGCACAGGTGACCCTGCGCTTGTGCAAGTCCTGTAAAATTGATATGGCAAGTGCTGCACCCTCTGTCGGGTCTGTTCCGGCGCATAGCTCATCAAAAAGGACAAGACTTCTGTAGTCTGCCCTGCCTAAAATGTCAACGATATGTGTCATGTGTGATGAGAAGGTGGAGAGGCTCTGCTCAATGCTCTGCTCATCACCTATGTCGGCAAATACTTCATTAAATACGGATAACTCCGAACCGTCGAATGCCGGAATGTGAAGCCCCGCCTGCCCCATGAGTGTAAAAAGTCCGATGGTTTTCAGTGTGACGGTCTTACCACCGGTATTAGGACCGGTGATGACAAGAAGGTTGAAATCCTTACCGAGATATACGTCTATAGGAACAACCTTTTTTGCTTCAATAAGAGGATGACGTCCTTTTTTAATATTGATGTAGCCGTTCTCATTCATTACAGGTTCGCTGCCATTGTACCGTTTTGAGAGATTGGCGCGCGCAAAAATAAAATCAAGCTGGGTTAAGACCTTAAGATCTGCATGCAGACTGTCGATATACTGGGCTGCCTGTTCGCTTAAGCTGGCAAGTATTACATTGATTTCTTCAAGCTCCTTAAGCTCAAGCTCACGAAGCTCATTGTTGAGCTTAACAACTGCCATAGGCTCTATAAAGAGCGTTGAGCCTGAGGAGGACTGGTCATGGATCATGCCCGGAACCTGGGAGCGGTATTCTGCCTTCACAGGGATACAGTAGCGTCCGGCTCTTGTTGTTACAACAGCGTCCTGTAAGTAGGTGCGCTGACCACCTACCATGGAGTTAAGCTCTGAGTGGATCTTGTCATTGGCAATGCGGATATGCCTTCTGATATCCTTAAGCTTTGCACTGGCATCGTCCGCCATCTCTTCGTCTGAAATTATACAGCGGTTAATTTCTCGGTTAAGTGCTGTGAGCGGTTCGATTGCCTCGAACATTGTATCAAGGCAGTCACGGGAGTCATCATCAGTCTCGCGTCTGCCGTATGTTTTTACACGATTGGCTGTACTTAGCATCGATGAGAGCGCAAGCAGCTCACTCATGCCGAGGCTTGCACCTATTTCAAGCCGCTTAAGGGACATGCCGACATCCTTAAGACCCGAAAAGGACACACCGCCTTTTTTAACTATTCTGAAAAGTGCATCAGAGGTTTCCCTCTGTGCTTTTCGTATCGCTTCTATATCCGTCATAGGTGTGAGCTTACGGCACAGCTCTTTTCCCATATCGGAGGCTGCCTGTTCCGACAGCATATCTATAATCTTGGTATATTCAAGAATCCTTAATGCTTTTTCATTCATAACTAATATTAACTCCCTCAATACTTGTGTTATTTACAGGTAATTGTGAAACGTAAATTTGCCAATAAACAGTTGTGTAATTTTACTAGTACACTGTCGGACCCTTTGAAACCAGTTGGTCCTTAGCGGCTGTATTTTAGCCGCTTATGTACCGCTACTGGTTTCAAGGAGTGTAATAGTTCGACTATGTCGAACTAATGTGTCCGGAAGGGTACTAGTAAAATTACACAACGTCAGGTTGTAGTACACTGAGTTTTGCAATTACCTGCGCGATACTTACATTCTAGCTTAAAATATGTAAAACTGCAAACTATTTTCGCAAAAGATACTTGACTTTGCGTTTCGCTATAAATATAATGAGTATCGAAGCTGATATCAAGCTTTTCTTAAATACATTTCATGAAATTTTTCTTTTTACCGGTAATCAGGTAGTTACCCATTTGTATGATTGTGAGAGGAGGTATACATGATTTTTTCGGCACCTGAAGGTGTGCTGTCAGGTAACAGAGTTGGAGATTCCACGGCGGGTCTTACGGAGAGTGAGATTGTGAAGGCGGTTGTGGATCACGTTACCTCAGGTTTTAATGTTGCAAGATTTAATATGTGTGAAAGGGGTGAGATAAGCAGGGAGACCTTTGCGGAGGAGGTTAAGCAGTATATAAAGAATACCTATAAGGTCACACCGATGCAGCTTGAACATATATATGAGCAGTTTTCAAGGTTTGTGTGGAGCTACTATATCATAGACGGACTTATCGCAGATCCGGACATATCGGACATAAGGATAATCGACGCAGGGCATGTATATGTGAAGCGGCGCGGGGTGAGGGTGCTTTCGGGAGTGAAGTTCGACAGCAGTGAGGATTATGAGCGCTTCATAGAGAGAGTTGCCCTGAAAAATAAGGTGAACATGGGAAATAATAATGCGATAAGCATATTTACCGACAAGAGCCAGAAGGACTGGATACTGAGGTTCAATCTTTCAACAAGGTTCGTGCTGTCGGGGGCGGCTCCCATGCTTCATATAAGAAAGCATGCCAGGAGAAAGAAGCTTTTCCCAAGGCTTGTTGAGGAGGGAATGCTGCCGGCAGAGCTTGCCGTAATGCTCAACGAAAAGATTGCGGCAGGGGAATCATTCCTGCTGTGCGGTGCAGGTTCGGCGGGCAAGACAACACTAATGAATGCCATGCTAGAGGCTATACCGGAGCGGTATTCAATCTTCTGTGTGCAGGAGGCGGAGGAGCTGTTTTCGATGAGACCGCGTGAGTTCTTTTCTTATCATATTGTAGAGAACAGAGGAGATGGAAAGATTAATTACTCACTTGAGGATATTGCAAGAAACGGTCTTCTCGTAGATTCTGATGTCTATATGATAGGCGAGATAAAGGGCGGGGAGGCGAAGGACTTTCTCTATGCAGTCCATACGGGCGCAATATGCTATGCCTCCATCCATGCCAATTCACCAAAGGATGCTTATTTCAGGCTTGTGGACTATGTCAAACGAAGCAGCTCCCACTCATCGGAGGAGATTCTGTTCATGCTGCGTTCCCTCAAAAACTGTATTTTTCTGAAAAAATATAAAATTGATACAATTACGGGGATGGAGTGGTCTGATGAGAAAAAGGAGATGGAATTTACTACAATATATGCGAGGGAGGGATAGTCTACGGATGCTTCAAAGGTGATTTGGTATTGCTTTTCGGGCGCTCATATTCTGCTTTTTGCAGTGCTTTTGCTGTTATCGTACCGGGCTATGCTGTATGTGCAAAAAACTAATTCCATAAAGCTTACGGTAAACGAGCTGTATGACAGGGTAAACAGCCTGTCCGGGTGCCGCGAGGAGGTTGGAAGGAAGCTTGCGGCACTATACGGGAATATGGGCAGGAGAGGACCGATTGCCCATATTTCGGATAATATTGAGTACAGTGGTGTGGGCAGTATTCTGCCAGGACTTACACCTGAGCTGTATATGCTTATCATGCTGATGTTATCCGTAGCTGCATACGTGCTGACAGGTTTTATATCGGGAAATATATATTACGGCATTCCGGCAGCGGCAGTTCCATGGGTTGCTGGTGAGATATTCTTCTCACTGCTTCGCAATTACCGCTATCGCAGGGAGGAAGAGCAGCTTTTGACTCTGGTAAATTCTATTGAGAGCTGTGCGGCGGAGTCGGATGATATCATATACATACTTGAAAAGGCTGCTGCAATGACAGCAGGGCCAATTCATGATGAGCTGTGGCATACCGTCACAATGGTAAAGAGCGGGCTGCAGGGAGCCGTGGCACTTGGACAGCTTGAAAGCAGGATTGAGCATGCATTTTTTAAGACACTGATACGCAATCTGGAAATTTCATCGAGAAATAATGCAAATTATCGCGAAATAACCATGCAGTGCAGGAGTCTTTTAACAGAGCAGCTGGATAATACAAAAAAATTGGAGGAAATATACCGTGAGGCGCGGATAAGGCTTATCGTGATTTTCCTGTGTGCCATAGTGTGTCTTGAGATAATGGCGCGGACTATGTCAGGGATGAGCCTTAAAGGTATGCTGCTTATGTTTTCAAGAAGTGCAATCGGGTGCTGCCTCATAGCCATGATGCTGGGAACACTGTTTATGACAGCATATTTTATACTGGCAAAAGGGGGAGGCAGAAGGAGCAGATGACTTTTTTGATTGGGAATACAGCATATATCCGGACTGTACTCATGGCAGTGGCGCTGGGGTTATTTTTTCTATTGATGTACAAGTTCGCGGCGCATGCGATTGTAGATAGGTATGTCATGGCAGGGCGCAGACTGTATGACAGGCTATCATCGGCGATGATAAATGCAGATAAAGACAGCCCTTTTTCATACGAATATATACAGCGGCGGCTTGACGCATGGGGAGTTACATATTATTCGCGAGGGAAAATCACTCCGCTTGTATACCTTAGCGGGAAGATGTTCTGTGTGATTGCGGGGTTCGCCGCAGGTGTGATGTTCGGTATTGTAGCTGCATTTGTTTTTGCTGTGCCGGCATTTTTCTATCCGGATATACATGCGCGGATAAGAAATCACAGGGACAATGAGAAAATGCTGCCGAGCATAATGGATGTATATGATGTTGTTTATTTACAGACGGATGCCGGGGAATACATAACAAGAACCCTGATTGACGCCTACAGGGTGGCGGCTCATCCAAGGCTCAAGGCAGCGCTCATAACGCTCACAGGGGATATCATGTCATCTAATGACCTGCTTGTTTCCATAGAGGTGTTTGGCGGAAAATTCGATAACGAAAATATAGATAATCTGGTTGCAACGATAAAACAGCTTATCAAAAATGATGCCTCAACGGCAATGCTCGATGATATAAGAAGGTATCTGCAGACACTGATGGAGAGCAGCAACAGATATGAGCAGGAGAGAACGAGGAGAATGGGCGATGTATGTCTGTTTGCAATATTTATATGTATGATGGGAGTGCTTGTATACGCGAGTGCGAAGGGGTTATTAGAGTCGGTAAGAATGTTTAAAATATGAATATTTATAAATGGAGGAGAATGAAAATATGAATAATTATTTTGCAGGAAATGCTGTATGTGTGAAGCTTATGGATAAGCTGGGGTGCTGTGTGCAAAAGGTGAAGAAGGCATGCCACATGAAAAAAGAGGGAAGTGCCGTTATCGGAGAGGTGCTTGTCATGATTGTTGTGGTTGCTATGGCAGCTTTGTTCAAGTCGGGAGGACTCAAGTTTATTCAGGAGATATGGACAACCATGACAACCACGGCATCTACGATGTTTTCATAAAATTTATGAAAAGTGCATGGAAAAAAAAGAAAAGCGGCGTAGGGAATATGCTCTCATGCATGTTGGGAATGTTGTTTCTGGTTATGGTGATGTATTTAGGGCTTGATATGTATGCGAGAGTGAATATGGCAATCAATAAATCGAGAATTGAGAGGACATACATTCTCTATATGGAGACATACGGGTATCTGACACCTGAAAAACGTGACAGGCTTACAAAGGAGCTTTCAGATATGGGTGTGTCAAATATTTCCTATGCGGGTACAACTATGAGTATGGCCGGCTACGGGCAGGAGATTGTCCTGTCCGTGACAGGCATATTGAGGATGAATTCGGTTGCAGAGGTAGGACAGAATTTTGTCTTTGTAAGAGGAGGAGAAGAGAATTTTAGAATATATCAGAAGTCCACGGCAAAAAATATACAGGACTGAGGAAGCTTCGGCAGCACTTATGCCTTTAGCAATGGTGATTGTTGTGTTCATGTGCTGGTTTCTGAGCTATTCATTCAGAAGGGAAAGTCTGGAGTACAATTACGAACAAATTGACAGTAATCTTACGTACTCTTTGCTGGCAGCAGCGATAATAAACTTCAATGAGTATGCAGTATCAGGAAATCTTATCATTTCGGATGGAGCGGAGCCGGAGGTATGGGACAGTGCATTTATAAATTCTTATATTCGTTTTATGGACTGCCTGAGATGCAACCTCGGGCTTGATGAAAATATGTGCATAACCAAGGGGCAGGGGATGGAAAACAAGGTAGATATAATTTCTTACAGGGTATATAACTATCTGTCCGGTGAAGGCGGGTGGCATGTGACCGAATGCGGGATAAAAAACGGACAGCCATATACACTTAGATATCCGGATAATGTCGCTGTGTATGTGGCAGCTAACGATGGAATGATAAAGATTGAGCAGACATCGATATATGCACAGATTTCGTTCGGGCTTGATAAGCTGGGGGAATACTGCATGACGCGGCTGGTGGCGGTGACGGATTGAATATCAAAAAAGATAAGGAGATAAATCGGCATAAATGATGGGTAAAAGGGTGAAAAATGTGAGAATACCGCGGGAACAGCGGATAAAGGAAAGCAGGGGGAGAACGCCCGATGTTAAGGTTCTGGTATACAGTTTCGTTGTGACGCTCACATTGTATGCGCTGCTGTTGTTTATTGAGAGGACGGTTCTTAGTTCTGATGATTATACAACAGTCTATGTGGCACAGACTGATATTGGCAGAAATACAGTGATTACGGCTGATAACTCAGGCATTTTGTTTGCGGCTAAGGAGAGAAAAAGTGACTGGCTTCCGGATAACTGTATAACTGATATTTCTCAGCTTGTCGGAATGATGACGGTACAGGATATTGTAAAGAACGAGGTGATGACAGACAGGGCGGTTTCCGCACAGGACAGGAGAGCGGCAGGCATTGAGTCACCTATAGAGGTTGCCATGAATGCCAATAATCTTTCACAGGTTGTCGGAGGCATACTCAGGGAAGGCGACAGAATAAATATATGGTCGGTTACTGAGACAAATAATAATGGTGTCGGCAAGGTGACGGCAGAGAAAATCTGTGACTATGCATATGTGACAAGGGTGTTTACGGCTGCAGGAGTGCAGGTAAATGCAGATTCCGGAAACGACAGCGCCGCGATGGTGATTAATATTATTATTCCGGAGGAAAAAGAGCAGGAATTTAATATTGCACTGGAGAAGGGGACACTCAGGGTAGGAAGATGTATGTATGAGCGTGAAAAAAATAAGTATACAGAGGACTAGCCTATGTCTTTAAAAGATGTTTTAAAGAGCTGGCTTGTGCGGCTGAGCGGACTGGATTTGACAGCATATATATGTATTGTCATCGCGGTAATTGGAGGTTTTGTGTGCGGCTGGAATAAGATTATTCTGTGGTATATGCTGGTATTTCACTGTTATACGGATATAAAGTCAATGGAATTGTATGTACTTCCGGTAAGAATTGCTATTATTGCAGAGACAGTTCTTTTATTTGTGAAGCATGGCTTTTTATATATGGATTACAGAGAATTGTTCCTGTGTCTGGCTGCTGTTATTGTGCTCAGAATTATGAGAGCGTATGCACAGGGAGATATGGAATTATTCATAATGCTTATAATTGCAGCGGCATGTGGGGAAGGCAGCATTATCAGCTATTCATGCAAACTGGTTTATGGCTCTCTTGTAACTTTCTGTGTATCTTTCGGAGTGTATATGGCTGTATATAATCTAAAGGAAAAGCTGATGGGAAGACAGCTGAAAAAAATAAAGAAGGCACCGATGGTGCCCTCAATCGCATTGTCATTTTTTATCTGTTGTATAACATGATTCGGGTGTCAGAACATGCCGGTCTGATTTATGAGTGTATAACGTATTATATTTATACATGTCAGCTCCGTTGTCCGAAGCAGGATGTTCTAAGAGCTCTGATAAAGGTTTTCTGCGTTCGCCACTGAAGAAAAGTATACATCCTTGTATGCTTTTCTTCTAAAGCAGCCTCCAGTGTGGAGGGTTAATTCTTTTAACAAGTATGTCATAAAAAATTCATATTTTTATTATATAATAAAAAATAACAGTTGTTCGGAGCGTACCAACCATTTATGTGAATCCGCAAGGTGCTTAACAGCTGCGAATAATGTAAAAAGGTATTGCAGGACATATAAAAGATAATCCGGAGGCTTAGAATCGCAATGGATAATAATCACAATATGCCGGGACAGCAAAATGATAAGCAGGAAGAACAGGAATACAGTCTGTATACAGAGAAAATAGTAAGAAAGCCCGGAAGTAGAATTAAAAGAGCAGTGAAGCATATGGCAAAGGTTGTTGGCTCGGCTGTGCTTTTTGGAGTTGTTGCGGGTCTGGTGCTGTCGGTAGTCTATCCTACTGCCAAAAAGTTCGTAGGGGATGCAGAACCCACAACGAGGCAGGGAACGGTAATACCAACGGACAGTCAGACGGAGGAGCCCGCAGATGATTCATGGGCATATTCTGACACCGAAACAGGGGAACCTGAGAGCAGTGCCGCTGTACAGAATGAGAGCAATTACAACACAGGCGAGAGTGGCAGTGAAGGTATATCCGGGGAAAATGGAGGTAATGCCACAGAGAATACAGCGGAAAATGCAGATAATCATGTGATTGACCGGGAAGAGCTTGAGTCATTGGTCGATGATAGGATAGATCATGCATTTACCATGTATAAACCGGGAATGTCCGAATTGGATTCGTTATATAGCGGCTTGAGGACAGTTATAAATGATGTAAATAAGTCAATAGTGTCGGTAGAGGTTTCGTATGACGGGGTTAACTGGGATTATATCTCAGACACCGGGATAATGGGCTTCATTGCAGCGGATGACGATGAATACTTTTATATTTTGACAATCAAGGAATTCGTGGAAGAAAAATATCTTTCAGTTATATTTAATGATGGAACAGTTGCGCAGGGAACATATATTACAGGCGATATGACAACCAATCAGGCTATAGTAGCTGTAGACAAGAGTGTATTTGGCGGTAAGGTGCCTGAGAATGTTAAGACGGCGGTACTTGGCAATTCCTATGTGGTGCAGCAGGGTGACAAGGTTATGGCAATAGGTAATATATACGGGCAGAGCGATATGGTGGTGTACACAACAGCTACATCCGTCAAAAAGAGTGTGGTTGACACTGATTGCAGCTATCGGGTGATAAGCACGGATATTTTATCGGGAGATGCTGACAGTGGAATTATAGTTAACACAAAGGGAGAGATTGTGGGTATAATTCCATACCATAATGAAGCAATTTCCGGGGAAATTATCAATTCTTATGGTATTTCTGAGTTAAAACGCTTGATTGAAAGGCTGATTAATGGTAAAGTAACGCCGTATATGGGTGTCATCCCACAGACCGTGACTTCAGTCATGAAGGATGTATATGGTATGCCGGATGGAGTATATGTTAACCTTGTTGAGAGAGACTCGCCTGCTTTTTACGCAGGTATTCAGAGTGGTGATATCATAACTTATATCGGAAAAGAGAGTGTTATGACTTCAAGGGCGCTTCAGAATATTCTGTTTATGACAGATGCGGGTACGGAGGTAACTGTATATATAAGCAGACCGGGTAAGGATGGCTACCGTAATATTGAAATAACGCTGGTATTGGGTTCGGAGTAACCCATATCTGAAGAATTTATAATTGATGCGATTGTGTCCATGAGAATGTAAGCGTGAAAGAGGTATCATAATAAATAGAAGAGGATAAATTTACAGTTCGGATTTATCATGGATTTTTGTGACAGGTCGCTTAGAAATGAGGATTATATGAGATATATTGACAGCCTTCACGAAGGCGAAAGAGTTACAAGCATATATATGTGTAAGCAGAAGAATGCCGCCACAACCAAGAACGGAAAGCCTTATGAGAATGTTCTTTTGCAGGACAGAACAGGAACCCTTGACGCTAAGATATGGGAGCCTAATTCCATGGGAATAGAGGAGTTCGAGGCACTTGATTTTGTCGAGGTTCAGGGAGAAATTACTGTTTTCAACGGTGCGATGCAGATGAGCATTAAGCGTGTGCGCAAGTGTGCCGAGGGTGAGTTCGACATGAAGGATTTTCTCCCTGTCAGCTCGCGGGATATAGAGGAAATGTATGCAGAGCTTATGACACTCAAGAACAAGGTTGGAAATACATATCTTCGCAGACTGTTAGACAGCTTTTTTGTGGATGACACGGAGCTTATAAAGAATTTCAAGTTACATTCGGCAGCAAAGTCGGTTCACCATGGATTCGTAGGAGGTCTGTTAGAGCATACACTTGGCGTTACTAATTTATGTGACTGTTTTGCAGACAGGTATCCTATGCTTAACCGCGATTTGCTGATAACAGGAGCTATGCTTCACGATATAGGTAAGCTCAAGGAGCTTTCGGATTTCCCTTCTAATGATTATACCGATGACGGACAACTCTTAGGTCATATTATAATAGGTGTTGAGATGATAGGAAAGAGTGCTGATAAGATAGAAGGCTTTCCTGCGAAGCTTGAGGCAGAGCTTAAGCACCTGATTGTGTCACATCACGGAGAATATGAATACGGCTCACCGAAGAAGCCTGCTATTATGGAAGCATTTGCACTGAATTTTGCGGACAATATGGATGCAAAGATGGAGACACTTAAGGAATTGCTATCAACACCGCAGGCACAGACCGGCGAGTGGTTGGGCTTCCAGAAGATGCTTGATACAAATGTGAGAAAGACGCTGGTATGATTAGCAGGAGTATAGCAGGCAGCCGCTAAGAATTTGCCGGAGAAGCCGGAAAAGAAAGAGGTATGATTTTATGCCAGTGCTGATTCTGTGATTGAAATGATGTTGGGGTCAAAACATGCCAACTTAATTTACGAGTGTATAACGTATTATATTTATGCATATCAGCTCCGTTGTACGAAGCAAGATGTTCTAAGAACATCTAAGCTTCTTCCAAAAGTCGTGATATGCATAAATATAATACGTTATACATGCTAAGTTTATAGCACATGTTTTGACCCCAACATCATTGAAATATATTTATAATAGAAACAAGCCGGGATAAATTTTGAAGTAAGAATTGAACAAATTATGGGAAAATATGTTTTTACTCTTAATTGTTTTATGCATTGTCCGGCAGTGAAATGGAGATTAAAATGGAAAAAAATCAGGAATGTATCATAAAAATAGAAGATATGTCCCTTGAAGGAGAAGGCGTAGGCAGATTAGATGGCTACGCCCTTTTTGTTAAGGATACGGTTATCGGGGACGAGGTGCGTGTTAAGATAATCAAGGCGAATAAGACCTACGGCTATGCAAGGCTGATGGAGGTGATAACACCTTCACCATATCGTGTCACCGCCAGATGTCCTATTGCAAGACAGTGCGGAGGCTGTAATCTTCAGGAGCTCTCCTATGATGAGCAGCTTAATTTTAAGCGCACAGTGATAGAGAAAAATATAAGAAGAATAGGCGGACTTACAGATGTGAATGTGCAGCCTGTTATCGGGATGGACGAGCCGTTCTTCTACAGAAATAAGGCACAGTTCCCTGTGGGAGAGGACAAGGACGGAAATATTAGAATCGGTTTCTACGCAGGACGTACCCATTCCATAATAGAGACACCGACCTGCTTTATCGGTGCACCAATCAATGAGCCTATTGTAGGTGCGGTACGTGAATTTATGACAGAAAATAACATAAGACCGTACAATGAGGCGGCACATTCAGGTGTGATAAGGCATATTCTGATTCGCTGTGGTTATACCACAGGAGAGATTATGGTGTGTCTTGTCATCAACAAGAATAAGCTTGCGTGCGCTGCCGGGCTGGTTGATAAGCTGCTTGCGCTTGATTTTTCACAGCTTAAAGGCAGTGAGCTTATGAAGGGGAGCTGGCATATAAGCAGCATTATGCTGAACATTAACACAAAGAACACCAATGTCATTCTTGGGAATGAATGTAAAACACTGTGGGGAAATCCTTATATTGAGGATTACATCGGTGAAGTCAAGTATCACATATCACCGCTCTCATTCTATCAGGTGAACCCCGTTCAGACAAGAAAGCTCTATCAGACTGCGCTGGACTATGCAGGACTTACCGGAAATGAGGTTGTGTGGGATCTGTACTGCGGAATAGGAACAATATCACTTTTCCTTGCCAGACAGGCAAAAAAGGTCTACGGTGTTGAGATTGTTCCGCAGGCAATTGAGGATGCAAAACAGAACGCTATCCTAAATAACATAGACAATGCAGAATTTTTCGTAGGAAAGGCAGAGGAGGTTCTGCCTGATTTTTATGCGAAGGAGAGCGCGCGAATCGGCAGGAAGCTAACCGCGGATGTCATAGTTGTTGACCCGCCGCGCAAGGGCTGCGATGAGACTCTTCTAGCCACAATGATTCAGATGGAACCGGAGAAAATCGTGTATGTGTCCTGTGACAGTGCGACACTTGCAAGGGATTTAAAGTATCTGTGTGGAAATGGATATGAGGTTAAAAAATGTATCGGATGTGATATGTTTCCGATGACGGGGCATGTGGAGACGGTTGTCCTTCTTTCCAAGGGCGTGGTCGACAAGGATAATTTCAGAAAAGTAAGGGTAGATTTCTCTTTGGAGGATATGGATTTGACTGAACTTAGGGGCAAAGCTACATATGCTCAGGTGAAGGAATATATTTTTAATGAGTTTGGGCTAAAAGTGTCCTCGCTTTATATAGCACAAGTAAAGAAAAAGTGTGGTATTGAGACTGGAGAGAATCATAATTTGCCAAAGTCGGAAGATGCAAAACAGCCTCAGGTAACGCCTGAAAAGGAAGAGGCTATTATGAAGGCATTTAAGCATTTTGGGGTAATTTAGGGGGAGTATAAAGTGGCATCAGCGATTATTCATTATGTAATAGCTAATTCATTATTGAATCGAATAGATGTAAATAATAAGAACCATTTTTTAATTGGATCTTCTCTTGGACCGGATGCCTCATCACACGAAGATGGTTCCTACGATATTGCACATTTTTTGAGTTTTTCTCAAGAGGGCACTAGAAAAGGTATTCATTGGAAACATTTTGCTGAAAGATATCAGGAACAGATACTAACAAATGATTTTGTATTAGGCTATTATTGTCATCTGATACAAGATGCAGTTTGGTTTCATGATATTGTAGACACCAATATACGTTGCTATGTGGGAGATGAAAAGAAACAAGCTTATCGCCGAGGCTATCGTGATTATGAGCGTTTAAATTGATGCTTTTGATACAACTGCAGTCCGTATATCAGACTGCCGTAAATTATTTTATAAAAATACAAAAATTAATGAACCTTTTTCAATTTCATGTGAAAACGATTAAATACATGGATTTACCTGACTTTTTGGGAAAAGTGATTGTTGAGAATTAGAGGTAAGTATCATCATCCAACTATTGGTTGGACGATGTGAGAAAGTAGTAAACCAATGCGTTATTGTTTACAATCTTTCGACGAATTATAATTAGCTACATCAACCGGTTGAAAAAATCGAATTGAAAGGGATTGAGAAATAATATGAATATTGGTGAACAAATATTGTTTTTGCGAAAAAACAGAGGAATTACACAGGAGCAGCTAGCTCAAAAGTTAGGTATTACGAATCAGGCCGTAAGCAAATGGGAATCAGGACAGTGTTTGCCGGATATTCAGTTGCTACCTGAAATTGCCGAGTACTTTAATGTTTCAGTTGATGAACTCATGGGTAGAACTGCTGCAAAGAATGATGATGATATACTAATAATTTTAAAGAACAAAATAGAATGTGCTGAATCAGGAACGGAAATGGCTCAGATTATGAAGATTGCAAAAGCCTTACATGCAATTGTACTTGTGATGGAATCTCAAAAAACTGAATCAGGATATCCAAAGTTTGAAATGGATGAGACTATAGAGCATGCAATAGACAGTGAATGGGGATTTTCAAGTATTACACAGCCTGATATTGTTGCAACAATGAAGCAAGGAAGTGTTTTTTTCTCAGATGACCATAAGCTTTATGATGAAAGTAGTATTAAGAAGATTAGTAGAATAATGAAGTGTGTATCTGATAGATTAGTCTTGTCGGTACTGTTCGCAATATATGACTTAACATCTATGAATGATAATTCATATGCTTCTTTAAAACAGATTTGTGATATAACAGATTTGTCTTTAGATACTGTTGAGTCGATTGCTGAGGAATCCCTTTCACAATTCTGTATTGTGTCAAAGGACAAATCGTATAGAATAAAAGGTGAGTACATGAATATACCACCTATTTTATCTATATTACATCCATCTATTGATATTTTTTAAAGCGAAAAGGCACATTTTATCTTCAATAGAAGGTATAATGTGCCTTTATTTTCTTATCATTTCTTCTTGCCTCTACCATTGCCTTTTGGCATCTTAAATGCATCTGAATATCTCTGAAGGATATCTGTAAGGGTCTTAAATTCATAAGGATCCATTTTAGAGAAATTTATTTTGAACATCTTACTGTACATAATCATTTGAGCCTGTGTAGCATTATTTGCTTTCTGAACCTGCTCTAAGGCATCGACAATTTCATCAACTTCGGTTGTGTCGCTTCCGGTATTGGAATCCTTTTTATGCGCTTCTTTAATATATTTTGCTATCCCGGCTATATCATTACCGAGGAGATTGGCAAAATAGTCATCTTCCTTTATAGTGGCAGCTTCAAGAGTTTTCATGAAGTGGTCGCCAGTATTAGCCCCTTTTTCTTGAAGTTTTGCCCTGGTAAATTCAATATACTTATTCATATTATGTATCTGCATAGCAGCAAGATTATCAATATAAATCTCCATATCAGACAGGAAATTAGCAAAAGCAGGATTCTTAATCATTTCACAGATAAGCCGGACGTTTAAATCGCCACTCTTAAGTATATCTACTGTGGCATCATCAAGACCAAGTTCATCAACAGGGAATAGATGGTGTTCTTTATTATCTGTCATACCAAGCAGATAGTCAGTTGTTACTCCATAATACTTTGCCAGAGTAAGCAGAGGAGTTATAGTAATCTCTTTCTTTGTATCATCGCTTTCATAGCTACCAAGTGCGGATTTCGATATTCCGGTAGCTTCTTCAAGTTCTATCAGAGACAGACCTACGGCTGTTCTTAAATCTTTTAATTTTTCTCCAAGCGTTAGCTTGCAATTCATGTATATCACTTCTTTCATTTATATTTACAAACGGTTACTGACACATTATACAGCAGAACAACAGTTCGTATCAACAAGGATTTCCATTAGCGTGGAAATTCTTGTTTTTTTGCAAAAATTCCTACCTTTTGGATATACGGGATAGAGCCTCCAATTTTGAGAAAATCGCTATACAAACAAAAAACTAAATGAGCGTTCCAAATCAATACCGATTCGGAGAAGCTAAGCGATGACCGGAAATCCGCGAGCGAGCCAAGGTCGTGATAACGGCACAGTCCAAAACAGTCCACAGGGCTAAAGAAACCAGAGGTTACCTGCCAGGAATTGAGGAGGGGAGACGACAAAAGAAATCATTAATGGGAGGAAATGACAAATGAGGGAATACAGAACGAAGCAGATTAATTTCAGGGTTACAGAAAGCGAATATGCCCGTATCAATGAGAGAATGCAGGAGGCAGGGATCAAGCATCCTTCGGCATATTTAAGAAAAATGGCGATGGATGGTTATATCTTAAAGCTTGATTTGGGTGATTTACAGGAGATTCAAAGGTTAGCAAGAATCAATTCCAACAATATAAATCAGATTGCAAAACACGCAAATGAAACCGGAGCTGTTTATAAGAGTGATGTTGAAGAGCTTACCGCGGGGCAGAGAGAAATACAGAAGCTGCTCCGCGATATTTTTTCTGAACTTGCAAAGATTCAGTAGGAGGTAACGGTACTATGGCGGCAACGAGATTAATTCCCATGCATCTGCAAAAGAGCAGGAGCATGGGACAGTGCTTAAAGGAAAGAACTGATTACGCGAAAAATAATGAAAAAACAGAAGCCGGGGAATATGTATCATCTTATGAATGTGATCCTGACACTGTGGATCTGGAATTTGAAATCACAAAGAATCAGTATGCGGTTAACACTGGAAGAAGTCCAAGAGAAAAGGACGTAATTGCTTATCAGATTAGGCAATCCTTTAAACCTGGTGAAGTTACACCAGAAGAGGCAAATCAGATAGGATATGAAACAGCGATGCGATGGACGAAAGGAAAACATGCTTTTATTGTTGCTACTCATGTGGATAAGGCTCATATCCATAATCACATTGTTTATAACTCTACAACACTGAATGCACAGCATAAGTATCAAAACTTCTTCCTTTCATCATTTGCATTAAGGCGATTAAGTGATCTTATTTGTCTGGAACATGGCCTTTCTGTCATTCCGGAAAACAAGCCAGGTGAGTGGCAAAAGCGAACTACTTACCCTAAAAAAGAAACAAAAAGAGATGATATCCGTAATCTGATAGATTTGATTTTTGAGAAGAAAAGGCCGGATAGCATTGATGAATTTGTAAGAGCACTTGAAGATAACGGCTATGAAGTTAAGCGGGGAAAATATATTTCTGTTAAAGGAAAAGAACAGAAGAATTTCCTACGACTTCGCTCACTTGGAAACGGATATACAGAAAAAGATATTGAAAAGAGAATTGCCGGTGAAGAAATAGAAGAGGTGCCTGTAGGTTCAAACAAAGCTGCTTCAGTTATAACTACAAAAGAAAAAACGGAACAGAAGCTGGATGTGGTTCTTGATATTCAGACCATTATTGCCAAGAATAAAGGGCCCGGATATGAACAGTGGGCGAAGCGACACAATATAAAAGCTATTTCAAAAACGTTAATCTTTTTAAGCGAAAGAGGACTTGAAAGTTACAAAAAGCTGTCTGTTGTTGCAGAAGAGGCAAGTGAAAGGTTTGATACTATTACCTCCAGACAAAAAGAAATTGAGAAACGTATGAGTGAAATAAAGGAGCTCCGCCAGCATATTTTCAATTACGCTAAGTCGAAAAAAGTCTATGCAGAATACAAGGCAAAAAAATATGACGAAAGATTTTTTGAAGAACATCGTGAACCACTAATGCTTTATAAGGCTGCAAAGGAAGCCTTTAAAAAATATGATGGCCCAATTCCAACAATCAGAGAACTCGATGAAGAATTTCAAAAACTACTTCAAGAGAAACGTCAGCTTTATTCAGAATATAAAATTGCCCGGGCAGAAATGCAGGAACTTTTAACTGCAAAGCAGAATGTGGAACAGTTTTTAGGAAAGCAGAATTTACCGGAGCGTGATATTCAAAAGAAGAAAGATGAGGCATCTCTGTAGATGAGGATTTAAAAAAATGGTTTTGCAGCTCCGAGCCGAAGGTGAGGTTTTGGGGGATTGGGGGCGCATGTCCTCAACAAGCTAAATCGATATTCGCTATCGAATATCATTGCTTGCAATCTTTTTATGAACTTGTTTGAAAAGGAAAGGAATTTAGATATATGAAAGAAAAATATTATGATGATCCGAAAGAAAATGCAGCTTTTTTAAGGCATGTAGATGTTGTTACAAATATGATTTTAAAGTATGGCCCTGCACTTAAAAGGAAATGGGTGAGGGAAGCATTATTTAATACAGTGTGGCTGGATTGTTTCTTCAAGGAGACGGCGGTTAAGAGATATATGGCATATTTTACCTACTATATCTCCTCTGAGGAGTGTTTCAAATGCTCTGCCTGAAATTTTATCAAACATGACAAAATCAAATTGACGAAACATAATTGAATAAGTATAATTGAGACAAAATGAAAATGACATGTAGCTGAGAGGTGGAAATATTTATGGAAACGATTATGACATTAGAGGAAGCTCTTGAAAGAATTGCAGAACTTGAAAAGGAAAATGCAAAGCTTAAAGAAGAAGTTGAATACTATAAAAATAGAAAAGCCAGCGGACGTCAGAAACATAATGCCAAGTGGATGGCTATCTATAATGATTTTGTTGTTTGCTATGAAGGCGGTATGACGATGGTAGAGATTGCTAAGCGAAACAATATCAGTGAGCGTAGTATTTATAGGTATAAGGCTTATTATGACAAGCTAAGAGAAGCTGCTGATAATGATTCAGATAATTAGTTTATTCCCGTAGAATTCGACGGAATATAAACTTGAGGTGAAAAATGGCACACAAGATTTTTTCAAGGTGAATTATTTGCACCATGACGGTTTGTGGTCACAAATTGTGACCACAAGAGAAGGATGAAACTTGAGGTCAAAAATTTTGACCGCAAGATAGATGGAGGATTGGAATTTATGACAGAAGATGCAAATTCAAGAAATGTATCTGTGATTAAGGATGTAAATGGGAATAATATAGTAATGATTAATGACATTATTTTCAAAGGTAGACAGGCGATTAACTGGGAAGATGTAGAGAATTATTTGGTGCGATATGTTGGCGATTTTTATACGATTGCTGATAATAAGGAGATTGTATTCATAGGTACAGATCTTCCTGATGAGTATACTCACTCTGAATATACGAATATTTTAAAAGGAGCAAATGCAAAGGCAAAAGCAAACGCAGCGCAGGGTTTACCTGAGTTGATTGAAATAGCTTCAGGAGTTCGTTATACACCAAATACAAAGCCTAAACATAATAAAGATGCTAAACATGGATGGTATAGGTATGAATCAAGGTTTGCATTACCTGTGTTTGGAGACAATGGAGAAGTAGCAAGATACAATGTGTTCCACGTGGCGATGATTCTTCGCCATGCAGAAGATGGAAAGAAATACTTGTATGACATTATGAATATAAAAAAAGAAACGAGTAGCCTTTTCCAGTCCTAAGACCTTACTCAGTTGAAAACTCATTTCTTGCCTTGAATATTAACAAAATATGTGGTTTTTGTCAACAAAAAAGAAATAGGCAGGTCTTGTCAGGTAATAGCCTTACCCAGTGAAAACCTATTGTTTGGGTATCATTATATGGTGACTGCTAATAATAGATAACCTATTTTAGAAAGGATGAGATAGATGAAGAAAACAAAATGTTACATATATACCCGTGTATCCACCGCTATTCAGGTAGATGGCTACAGCTTGGATGCACAGAAAGACAAAATCAGAAAATACGCAGAATTTCAGGAAATGGAAATTGTTGGCGAGTATTCTGATGAAGGTCATTCCGGGAAGAATATAAAAGGTCGTCCGGAATTTATGAAAATGTTAAATGATATTGAAGATGGCAAGGACGATATTTCTTTCGTTCTTGTTTTCAAGTTATCCCGATTTGGAAGAAATGCATCGGATGTTTTAAGTGCGCTACAGCTTATGCAGGATTACGGCGTTAATCTGATTTGTGTTGAGGATGGGATTGACAGTTCAAAGGAAGCGGGTAAGCTGCTGATTTCTATTATTGCGGCTGTTGCTGAAATGGAGCGTGATACGATTCGAGTTCAAACCATGGCGGGGCGTGAGCAGAAAGCAAAAGAGGGAGGCTGGAATGGAGGCTTTGCTCCTTACGGATACAGATTGGAGGATAATCATCTGTATATAGCGGAAGATGAGGTTGATATTATTCAGATGATTTATGATAGATATATTCACACCAATGATGGCATCAATGGTGTTGCGAATTATTTGAATAATCATGGATATACAAAGAAACTACGTCAGAATGGAACAATTCCGGGATTTTCGTCAAGTTTTGTAAAGGCTGTTTTGGATAATCCGATATATATGGGGAAGATTGCTTATGGAAGACGTAGAACCGAGAAAATTAACGGTACAAGAAATGAAATGCATGTGGTAGAGCAGGCAGAGTACCCTGTTTATAATGGTAAGCATGAGGCTATTATTTCAGAAGAAGACTGGAATCTTGCACAGGAAAAGAGAAAGCTGAACAGTTTTAAACGTGAAAAGATAAATGATCCGGATCATGCACACATATTATCTGGCATTATCAAGTGCCCATGCTGCGGTAAGGGAATGTATGGAAATATAGCCAAGGCACATAAGAAGGATAATAAAACAAGGTATTACTATTATTGTAAAAATACAGTAAATGCTACAGGTCATAAATGTACCTTTAGGCTTAATATTGAGCAGTCTCAGATAAATGATGTACTGGCAAGAATTATTTCCGGCATGACAAAAGAAGGTAAGCTTAAAGAAGCAATACAGGCTAAAATTGGAAGTGTAGCAGATACATCCGATATGGAAAAAGAGCTTTCTGTGAATCTTGCAAATCTTAATCAGGCAGAGACTATCAAAACAAGGCTTGAAAAACAGATGGATACCTTGGATGTTACTGATCTCCATTATGAAAGAAAAATAAATGATTTACAGAAGCGTTTGGACACCCAGTATGATATAATTGATGAGGCAGAAAACGCTGTAGAAGAAATCCGTTCTCAGATACGAGACTTGCGTAGGGATCAGATTTCAAGCGAGAGTATCTATGAATTCCTTTTACATTTTGATGAATTATATTCTATGGCATCAGAGGTAGAGAGAAAGCAATTTATGCAGACGTTCATCGACCGCATAGATATCTTTCCGGAAAGACGTGAGGACGGTAATTGGATTAAGAATATATCCTTTAAGTTTTATGTTCCGGTTATGAAAGAGGGCAAAGCGCCGGCGAATATCAAGGGTATTACCCTTGATAAAGAAGACAATACAGGTGATTTAGTGCCCTTGGAAAAGTTGATGACACTTGAGACGGTTTGCTTATTGTCCAAACTTCATGAAGTGAAGCATCATGTGAATGTGAGACTGGATATGGATGAACTGGATTTGACATCTGCGGAGAGGCGCTAAAGGTCCAGTGGACCTTTGCTCAGCGCGGACCGAAGCGGAGCGTAGACAGGCTACATACGAGGAGATTAGAAAATACGTGGCTGAGTATAATGATGGAATGAAAGTTTCAAATCTGTATATTGCACAGGTTAAGGCTAAGTATGGGATTATAGAGCGAGAAAATTATAACAAGCCTAAGTCAGATGACGCAAGACAGCTTAAGTGTCCGAAGGAGAAGGAAGAGGCTATAGTAGAAGCGTTGAAAGCTTTTAAGATGATTTAGTTTAGGAGTATGACGATATGAGAGTTTTATTAGGAACAACAAATCCATCAAAGGTAAAAAGATTTTCGGATTTGTTAAAAGGGTATGGTATTGAATTTATTACTTTAAGAGATATCGAAGTTATAGAACAACCTGAGGAAATGGGCAATACACCAGAAGAAAATGCTATTATGAAGGCAGAGTTTTATGGACAATACTTTGATGTTGTTATTTGTAATGATTCTGGATTATATTTTGAAGAACTGGATTTTGAGGATTTGCGTCAGCCGGGACTAAATATTAGAACACCTATGAATAGGGATAGACTGTCAGATGAAGAGATGATTGATTACTATTCAAAACTTATTACAGGGCTTGGAGGTAAAGTCACAGCATATTACCTAGATGGAATTGCAGTTTATAATCACGGAGTAATTTCATCGTTTATGGACAATATGGCAGCTCAAAAAAACGGATTATTCTATATGATTGATAAAGCTTCATCAAAAAGATTTGAAGGATGGCCTCTTGATTCATTATCAATCAATAAAGAAAACGGCAAATATTTTGTTGATGGAAGTATTGAAGAAAGCAAAGAAAATATCATAAAAGATCAATATGAAAAGAGTGTCGTAGATTTTTTGATTAAGTCTTTACATATAGCATAGTATAGGAGAAATGAGACAACTGGAGTTTTCTGAGAATATTCAGGCAATTGTCGGCGGAAAAGAATATTCGCTGGATAATGCTGTCTTAAAAATCTGGCCGGAAAGTGAAGAAACAAATGGCGAATATGCAAGTGCAATAAGAAGTTTCAAACACAATTTGGATATTCAAAAGGTACACATAAATTTTGATACAAAAGATACTATTGTGATGCCGAATGACATTTGAAGGAGAAAATAGTGGACAGAAATAATGCATTAACAGATCCTAAGAAACTTGTCAGAGTAGAATTAAAAAATGCTGGATTTGATATTGATAAAATCAAAATACCGGATAGAGTATATCTTCTTGCTGATGACATTTTTGATGAAATGGTGTCAAGAAATGTAGGAGAATGTAGATATCCATTAGGTGGGAAGCTGTATGTGTTTAATAAAAATGAAAACATTGGTTTTATAAAAGGGCATATGTGCTCGCCTGCGATAGCTACACAAGCGGAGGATTTAATTGCCGGAGGCGTTAAAGAATTAATTCATGTTGGATATGCCGGAGGCTTACAACCAGAATTAGTTCCGGGAGAGATTATTCTTACGGACGGCGCTTTTAATGATACTGCAGTAGCAAGGTTGTACGGATATGATTATGATATAATTCATTCATCGAAGGATTTGACGAACGAGATTGAAGAAATGATAACAAGTGCAGAAATTCTATACAAGAGAGGAATTCATTGGACAACGGACGCAGGTTATAGGGAAACGTGGGGACAAGTCATGGATTATCGGGACAAAGGAGCACTTTGTGTTGAAATGGAAGGTGTTGGTTTGTTTACAATAGCTAATTATAGAAAATGTGTAGCAACGGGTATATATGTTGTTTCTGATGTATATTTAGAGGATGATTGGAAACTTGGATGGGAAGGCAATGATATAAAAAAGGCTGTCGGTGAAATTATTGATATGATAATTAAGTCTATAAGATAAACGGGAGTGGTAAGATTGTTATGAAGTTTGAAAATGTATACTTTATTAATGGGACAGCATATGCCGGAAAATCCACAATGGTAAAACTTCTGGCAGAAAAATATGACGGAATCGCCTGCGAAGAAAATTATCAGGATAGACTTTTAGAAAATTTGGATACCAAGGAGTTTCCTAATCTTACTTACACAAGAGATTTACAGGATTGGGGTGAATTTGTCAGAAGAACTCCAGATGAATATGAGGCGTGGGTAAATGGAGTTACGAAAGAATGTACTGTCTTAGAAATTGAAATTTTAAAGGATTTAGTTTCCAGAACAAGGAAAAAAATATTTGTAGATACTAATATTTCGGTTGAAATTTTACATGAAATTTCAGATGAAAATCATGTTTTGATTATGTTAGCAGATCCGAATATTTCTGTTCAGAGATTTTTTGAAAGACCCGATAAGGAAAAACAGTTTTTATATCAGTTGTTATTGAAAGAAGATAATCCAGAGGATGCTATGATAAATTTCAGAGAATGTCTGAAAAGAGTTAATTCACAGGAAAGATATATGATGTTTCAAAAATCTGGATTTAATGTAATAACAAGAGACGAAAACCGTAGTATTGATGAGACATTTGCCTTGGTAGAAAGTATGTTTGGATTAAATAGATAAAGTCGATACAATGTCTGAGAATGTTAATGCGGAGCAAGGTGTTAGTGCGCATTGACAGACTTTTAGTAAAGCTGGATTGCCGAAGAAGAAAGCGAAAAATTGCAAGTAATACTTGACAAAAACGAACAAATATTCTATATTTAACTGCGGAGATTTTATACCCAAAAGCAGAAAATACGAATGTACAAATGGAGCTCAAACCCTTGTGGTTTGGGCTTTTTCTAACTTTATAGAAAATCTGAGAACAACTATTTCTAAAAAGTCAATTATCATTTTGTAATGGAAAATGGACAGAATTATTCACAAAACTGTTTGTACAATACTAACAAATTTTTGAGCGTATATAGTCTTGTAAAAGTGGCAGCATGGCAATCGAGTAACATCGGTTGCTTTTTTTGTTGCCTATTTTTTAGAAAGTTATCAATTGCCCCCCGATAGAGTGATTTCTAAAAAACAAAGTAAAAAGAGTGGAGGAAATGCAAAGTGAAAGAGTATTCAAAAGGTATTTATGTGAAATTTAAACCGGAGAAGGTGGAAATATTGCATGATCGGATGAAGGAAGCCGGAGTCCAAAATATGAGTGCGTATATCAGAAAGATGGCGTTAAACGGGTATGTAATAATCCCGGAATGGCCTGATTTGAACCGGGTAATATCTTTACATACAAGGATTAGTAATAATCTCAATCAGTATGCTAAGAAAGCAAATGAAACAGGGAAGTTATATGAAGAGGATATTGCAGAAATAAAAATGATGAATAATGAGCAAACAGAACTTCTGAAAAAGGCACTTGAAGCAGTTATTCATTTATATGAGGAAGATTCAAAGAGGAGAAAGTGAATTGATAAAAAGCGTTAGCGTGGCTTTGCGGTTTATCCGCAGTTCGAGGGGATTGAGGTGCAAGACGTCCGGTGGACGTCTGCTCTGCACGGATCGGAGTGGAACGGAGACCTTCCCCAACAAGCAAAAATGCGCCGGGCGTATACTGGGGCACTGCTTGCCAAGTTTGTACTGAATTCGGTACAAAAGTGGTTATACCGAAAAAATAGTTATACCGAATTCTTTGCCAGAGCCCAATTTATTAAGGACTTCCTTTCAAGAATTCGGTATAACTTTTCTAAGCCTGGCAGTGTTTCCGATGCAAAAATGCTTCGAATACCATTAATCTTCGGTATAACTTTTTTCTTTTGGACAATAAAGGGAACTGCATGCCAAATCAGCTCTTTTATGTATCATTTTAGACCATATAGTCTCTTTAAAGTTTCTTCATCTTCTACTTTGTAAGTAGCCTGTGATATTTGTTCTATGGGAGATGTCCCGCCAATTGCCTTTTCTATTGCCTTTCTTTTAGTTTCCGTGTCAGCATGAGCGTATACCAAGGTAGTTGTAAACTGTTTGTGCCCAAGCCACTGTGAAATAAGTGTAAGATCCATTCCATGTTGATATAGATGCATGGCTCTGGAA
>CDZY01033103.1_pt1 | contig 130005 bp, 114 predicted proteins | sample 557671 | NCBI WGS metagenome assembly CDZY01 (sample SAMEA3182091, study PRJEB8094) | gut metagenome | biome: human; feature: gut; material: Stool; isolation source: human stools | place: Canada | collected 2013-03-11
TGTCCGGAAGCATTGGTAACAATTTGCTATCAATTTCTGCATATCGCTCACGCATTTTATGTGTGCCACCATTCAAACCAATCAACAAATACAGGCCTACACCCATAATTGGGAAAATTAGAATTAAGATGACCCAAGGCATTTTCATAGAGGATGTCTTATTTGATGCGTACAATCCCAAAACCAAGATCCCACTCAAAATCCTTGTAAATAAATTTATGATTTCTGCATATTCATTCAAGCGTGTTACGATAGTAATAATAAAAATCACTTCCAGAAGAATGCAGATTATGGAAAAACACAGCCGTTTTACCCCATTTTTTGTTTTTGCTTTGCCCTCTAAAGTATCTTGTTTCATATATATTCCACCTTCCTAATAAAATACTAATAATTTATTCTACTCAATCATTCTTTCACTAATATCTGCAACCTCATTTGTATGTAACATAACCAATGATATATGCTACTTTATCATCAAAGTCACATAATACTACTTCATTGTTATCCATTTGGTTAATCTCCTTTTCTTCATTTCTCACAATATATTATATCGACAAAAACAAAATCATCAACAGATATACTAGACATTTCGTTTCTATTATTCATATATCTTATCCACCTCAGCCTCATATACCGCCTCAGTATGAGCATCAAACAACACCCACTCGACTAAATCAAAGCTGTCCGGATTATCTTGCAGGAATCTATTAACTATCTTTACTGCAACCTTTGCTGCCAGTTCTACAGGAAATGCATACACACCAGTTGATATAGATGGAAATGCAATTTTTCTGATTCCATTCTCTAATGCAAGTTTCATCGAATTAAAATAACAGCTTGCCAAAAGTTCCTCTTCCTTATCCCTACCTCCATACCATATCGGTCCAACTGTATGTATTACATAATCACAAGGCAGATTATATGCTTTTGTAATCTTTGCTTCGCCAGTCTCACATCCGTGAAGTGTCCTGCACTCTGCCAGAAGCTCCGGTCCTGCTGCTCTGTGAATCGCACCATCTACACCACCTCCGCCAAGAAGGGAATTGTTTGCTGCATTCACGATTGCCTGCACATCTGTTACTTTTGTTATGTCACCTTTTATCGTCTTAATCAAATACATTGTTCAATATTCCTTCTCTATCTCACCATCTATTCCATACATTTTCTTGAATGCATCAAGGTCTGCATGATTCTTAATCAACATAACCTCGTCTATCTTACCTGTATGAATATTCTTAAATCCGGCAACCTGCTCGCCATTACATATGCTCGCCTTGATTACTGGTTTCTTATTTTCTTTATCATATGTCTTTGTAACTATATTTTTCTTAAATAGTCCCACTCTGAGCACCTTCTTTTGATTTTGCCATCAGTATAAGTTTTTCAAAGGACTGTGCAAAGCGTACATCATCTTCTTCTGTACGCTTTCTCGGTCCTTTCATATGATTCTTATGAGAGCTGCGCCTTACCTTCTTATTAAGATGTCGCTCCATAAGCATCTGATCTATGTTCTCATTTGTGTACCACTTACCGGATTGGTGAATAGCATCAATAATAGGATTATACCACCATTTACACCTCTTCAACAAACACAATACCATAGATTTTCTCAGATGCCAGTTCATTAATCTTATCTATTTCACATCCAGTCTGTTCCATCAGTCTTTCTAGTTGCTCCTTTGTGCACTGATATGCATAGCTTCCCCAGTCCACCTGCTTTTCATTGTCAAAAAGCTTATTGGCTATATCAAGAAATTCCCATCCTCCAAGTTTATATACTCGATTGTTCTCAACTAATATATTGTATGGATCTTTATTCTCGTTTCATGATACCAACTTGTCACTTTGTATTTCTCCATAATAAATAGATGACAACATGCAACCAACCTCTAAGCGATTTCCCAGACTACAATTACTGTATCAGTAACATCTATATCGTCTGCTTCAATATCTATGTCATATGCCGCCGGTGCACTCATTTCACATTCCGTACAATCCATTAATCTCATTTCATTCATTGGCTTTGTTACAAAATCTATCTCTCCCCAGGAATAATCAATTGCCTGTATTTCACCCAGTTTCACATTCGCTGCAGTTGTAAGTACCTGTGCCTTTTGAATGGAATCCTCAATTGCTTTATGTAACAGCTCATTTTTACATTTTTCTACATCAGCTACAGTATATTCAATAGAAAACTCCGGTTTTAATGAACTATGTGCCAAAGCATATAGCACCTGTCCCAGCTTTTTGTTATCAGAAGCAAACTCTATTTTCATATGATGAATATACTTATATCCCTCAAATCTTCGCTTCCAACTCTTATCCCTGTCCTGATAGCTTTCATATTCTGTATCAACATTAAAATATACTGTTTTAAGATCTTTTCTCTGAAATCCAAGTTTTTCAAATAAATCCTTGAGTAGCTCTGTATCTTCTGTTGATCTGCGAAGAGTATCTTCATATTCTTTGCAAAGTTCTTCCTTGTTTACATATAATCGGATCATATCTGGCTTTACTGCTATTTTTCCTTTTCCCGTAACTTTAATTGTTCTCATCATCTTTGCTCTTCCTTTCATTCTCATAATGTTCATACCCATTGATTAAAAGCTCTATCATCTTCTTTGTCATCTGAATATACTTACCAAAAGGATTAATCACAATTCCATTTACCTGTTCCCAATTAAGAGCCAGACGAAGTATTGATTCAATAGACTGATTCATCTGCACATTTCCAGCAGAACCCTTATGCATCTCTTCAGAAGATGTAAATACTCCAATCCATTCTTTTTCATCAGCATCTTTTACAGTTTCTATTTTAAGTCTTACATCATGGTCAAGTGAAATCGTGTCGCCAGCCTTTACTTTACTAATCTGTTCTTCCGACAAAAAAGGATTTTCCGTAATATATGGAACAACAACTTCTCCTGCCTGCTGCATTCTTGTTACCATAACTTCCATAAATAACAACATTCCATTTTTATCCTGCTGAATATAATACTGATCGATTGCTGCCTCAATCATCTGATTTGCCTGTATCTCATCCATTTCATCTGAATAAGTATCCATGCTCCTGCCAAGAACATGATCAAATTCATCAAGGACATCCGTCATCAATCCCTTATCAATCCGACTTTTACACTCTGCAATCAGCACAGCAGGGATTCCATAAAATGCTTCTGCAATACTTCCTGTAATTGCTCCAAGTGTATCCGTATCTCCACCAAGTGATACTGCATTACGCACTGCGTCCTCAAAATCCTTGGATTCCAGAAATGCGATGATTGCCTCTGGTACTGTTCTCTGACATGTCTCATCCATGTGATATTCAGGTCTGATCTCATCAAGTGTTCTATCAAGATTATAGTTAAACTCCCTCTCTATATACTCTTTGATTTCTTCTTTTGAAGAGCCATTCCTTGCCATGTATATTGCACTTGCAGTTGCCTCTGCGCCCTTTATACCTTCTGGATGATTATGTGTCACATTCGCTGTAGCTCTAGCTACCTCTCTGGTTCTTTCCATCGAGTCATAAAGCCAGCCTACAGCTGACACTCTCATGGCTGAACCATTTCCATAGCTTCCGTATGGTTTCGGATTATTTTCTTTAAGCCAATGTCTGAAGTTTCCACCATAACCTGCATGTGGATATCTTTTTCCCCAATCCTGCATATTGGATGCTACCGCATCTTCAATTTCCTTTACTGCAGCTTCCGGTCCGACTGCCAGGAGAGCTTCTCCAACTGCTATTGTCATAACGGAATCATCTGTAAAGCCACAGCCTTTACTAAACAACTCAAAGTTCTTTGTCTTATCTCCTCTGTCAAATTCAAACGGACTGCCTATAATATCTCCTAATATTGCTCCGTACATATATGCCTCCAATCCCCGAATTACTCCGGCAACTCTCTTTCTTTGTTACAATATGAGTATAGTTGAAAGGCATCTTCATATGGTCGCTGTTCGGGCGACACTTTTAAGATAAAAAACAAACGCCGATACTATGTGAGTACCGACGTAAAAATTTGAACAAATCAATATTTACTTGTAAACTCTTCATAGAAAATATCTTCTTCATCCGCTGTTGTATCCTTATCTATGAATTCCTGCAAGTCTTTTTTCATATTATCAAATACTTCCTGACTATGACTTTTATTACAAAAAGCTGTATGCATCATACATCCATATACTCCACATGTAATTGCATCATATCTTTCACATCTTTCCAAGGTTATCCTACACGATTCTTTATATTCCTCATCTGCAATAATCGTGCCACCCTCACTGCCAATAGAATTCGGTTTATATATGTCATCCCACATATCAATCTTGCTCCTATACTCCAAGAGTTTCATTCGTATACTTAAATAATGTCACATTCAGCTGCATAATATCATACTGCTTATCTATAATAGCCTTCTGCACGATCAGATCCACCTTACTACTTGGGCTAAATGCCCAGTCTGCTCTGGCAAGTAAGTCTTTCGACTGTTCTAGATCAAGCTTCAGTGCAATACAGAGTGCCATCACAGTCTTCTTCTTTGGATGATAATTCTGGTCACATTGAATCTTTGAAAAATGTTTTCTATCAAGGTTTGCCCGTTTCCACACATCCTTATTATCAAGATGCGATTCGTCGATCAGCTCAAATAATTTATCATGAAATGAAACGCCAATATTTGCAAGCTGGTCTTCCAAAGAAATGTCTGCTGACAGCATACAAGGCTCTGCTAACCCTGTATCTTCCTCAAGTGGATAGTTATCTTCTGCTTCTCTTTGAAGCATTTCCTCATAGAACGCTTCCTCTGGCAATTCTCTCATGCGAGCGTTGCTTCTGCTTCGCACCGGATATTCTTTTCTATGACTTTCCTTGACATAATTAGCATCTATGTAGGAATCAATATCACCTACAATCTGACCGGATAGCTGAAAAGACCTTTTATCAAACACTACCAATATAATTTCAATTTCATTTTCGGTAAGAAACTGGCTGAATACTGACACAGCAATCTGCAATGCCTTATCCTTCGGAAATCCATATACTCCTGTCGAAATTAATGGAAATGCAATGCTATCGCACTTAAGTTCCAATGCTTTTTGCAATGATTTACGATAGCAGTCCTCCAGAATTTCAAATTCATGATGCAATCCATCCGTCCATACCGGTCCTACTGTATGAATAATATATTTTGCCTTTAGGTTATATGCACCAGTGACAGCAATATCACCTCTTGCAATTTTGCCGATGTTCGCTCTTTCTGCGAGAAGCTTTTCTTTGCCTGCTGCCTCATATATTGCTAAGTCCGTGCCACTTGCACATATCGGATTTGGATTAGCAGTATTTACGATTACATCTGCTTTTACCTTTGTTATATCGTTTCTGACAATCTTAAATGACATTGCGGCACCTCCTTATTTTCATAACGGTAAGTTCAAATGACAATAAATGATATCATCCTCATCATCAACAATTGCCCCCATTTTTTTGAACAAACCTTTGCTTCTTTCATTGCAACTATCAATTCTTATATTAATTCTATAGTAGCCCATAATCTCATATATCCAATTTAAAAACTGCTCTAATAGAACAGCTCCATAGCCTTGTCCTTGATATTTCTTAACGATTACAATAGCAAGTTCTGGAATGCTTTTATCCACACTCTGTAAAGCTACTCTGCCAAGTAAATCACCATTTTTCAGGAATACAGAAAAATTAATATCCGTTTCATCTTCAAGCATATTTTCCCAATAAACCTTTATCCCTATATCTGGATCAACTTTATATAATTTCCCGAAAAGGTACTCTGCTTCAGCTACATTCCTAAACAACTCTTTATCATTTTCTGATACACGCCTAATATCAAATTCTTCTGAATGAAATTCTTGCTCCAACCTTACTTCCTTCTTCCGTCAAAATATATATATGTTTACATCCTTTTCAGTGAAATGCAACAATATTTTTCAGAAACTCATTACATTATAATTCAGTATATGATATCCGATATTCAAACAATCTCATTCTCTTATCATTATGCACTCTTGAAATTAGTTCCTTTGTTGGATTGTTCAAACAAATAATCTCATACACTTTTTTACCTTTGAATTTTTCACTTTTCTCAAACCATTCAAGGTACTGTGCTGTCTGTTCGTAGGCATCATCATAGCCACTGTCCTTCTTCAATTCGACTACATATAAATTTCCTGCAGTATCTTCACACAATAAATCAAGTCTTCCAACTGGAATAATATATTGCCGACCATACTCACCTTTACGTTTATACACTTTAAGGTTCATACCAAATACAGGCATACCACTTTCTATTCTTACAGTAAGCTCATCTTCTAACAGCTTTTCATTAGAGAACTGCTGCCGTTTTACACCAATGTCTATTGTAACTTTCTCGGTACTGTCGGTGTCATCAATATCTGGTTCAGCTGCCACATCACACTTCTTCAATCTCGCATTGTGATTATCCAACTTTTTCACTCTGTCGCGAATGGCTTTAGCAAAGTCCAGAGTCTGATAATTAGCCAGTAACTCATTTAATCCGTTTCTGAATATCTTCAACAGATGGCAGTTGCTTTTCCAGATTATCCGGCAAACTACTGGTTATTTTGTATTCGCTTACACCAATCGGCTTTGAAATATCCTTGAGCGAATATTCTGCGACCACATTATTTTTGCTTTTGCACAGAAGCAAACCAATGGACGGATTATCCTGCTCTTTTTTCAAAATGCCGTCCACGGCTGACAGATAAAAGTTTAGCTGACCAGCATATTCCGGCTTAAAGTCGCCGGTTTTCAATTCGATAACTACATAACAGCGAAGATTCAGGTTATAGAACAACAAATCAATGTAAAAATCATCACCGCCTACATTCAGGTGATACTGGTTTCCCAGAAATGCAAACCCTGTTCCAAGCTCCAGAAGGAGCTTTGTGACGTCCCGAACCAGTGCCTGCTCAATATCCCGTTCGAGCATATCCTCCCGGAAAGGAATAAAATCAAATACATATGGATCTTTCATTGTCTGCGCTGCAAGTTCACTTTGCGGAGACGGTAAGCGGTGATCAAAATTTGTGACCTTATCTGCCAGAACCTGTCTCTGATACAAGTTGCTTTCAATCTGATGGACAAGAACATTTCGAGACCAGCCGTTTTCCGCTGACTTTTTAATATACCATTTGCGTTCATCCATATCAGCGACCTTATCCAGAAGAACTATATTGTGACCCCATGGAATTTGTGCAACAACCTGTTGCACAAATTCTCGGTCTGGATAAATCTCTGCGAATTTTGCCATATACTTCAAATTACGAACAGAATATCCTTTGCTTTCTGGAAAAGCAATCCGAATATCTGCTGCAAGGTTATCAATAAACTTATTTCCCCATGATTTATGTTCATTGATTACGCAACCAATATCATAATAGAGAAGCAGCATATCTGCATTCACATGAACTGCCGCACGATATTGTGCCGCAGTAATTTCACTTTTAATATTCTCAATAATGGAAAGATACTCAGCCGTATTCACTAACATGCTCATCGCCTCGCTTTCACATAATTCCTATCATTATTTTCTCTATAATAAGATGCTCATACACAATTTTTTAATAATTCAGGTAACCACATGAGCACAGATACAACAACATCAGCCATCCAGCAACACCGACATCAATTCATTGACCTTCTTGTACACTCTTAGTTTTTTGGCATATATGGAAAGATTTTGCAAATTTTTCTTCTCATCCTTTGCATAAGCGTTCAATGCCTTACTAAATATTTCATGATCAAGCCTTGAACGATATTTGAAGCAATCACAAATCGTACGCTCTCGATCATATACGGAGAGCTTAACCCCGTAAAAATCATCCGTTACTCTCCCCAGTTCATATATTTCTGGTTGAACATAATACGTTTGCAAAGCCAGTACATCTACATCCAGTTTTGTCCGGGACATAGATCTCGGTACAGCAATAGACCATTTACGAGGTGCAAAGTCACTATAGCCATAATGAAAAAGAGCCGATTCCACACAAATAATTGCCTTTGGGATCAATGCTGCAATAAGCTGTTCTTCAGAATATGTGTTCCCATCGGCAAGTTGATAGTATCCGTGCCGAATGCGTTCAAGGTATCCGGTGTTGCAAAGATTCACAATGTCAACAGCGGGTATGCCAGCTGCAACAAAATCTGATGTTTTTGCAATACCGCCCTTTTCTATAATTACCTGTTTTGAAAGAGTTTTCTTATCCACGTATTCACCAACTTTTTATTAAAAACCACACACACTCAATCCACTTTTGTGCTTGTATTTTATTATATCATTCAAATTGAATTAATCAATAATTTCACGCACAATTTTATAATTTCTGTGTATGAAATTTTTAATCAAATGCGTTTCTCCGTCAAAACTGCTTTTGCATGATCAATGATCATGTCAACGCAACGGAAGTGGTTTACTGTTTCAATCACTCCAACGGCAAAAACATCAACACGTTTAAAGCTCGGTTTCTGTCCTTTTTGCTGACACAGGAAATACTGCTTCTGGATGCAGGAAGCCGGACTACATCGAAAATGAAGTCCGGCAAGATATTATCATATATACGATTTGTTCCAACACAATTTCCTCTGCCCAATTGTGGATATTGTTCATGGCTCGAATTCAGACCATCTGTTCTGCTGCTTTCAGTTCCTCAGTTACACCCTCAGCGCCCTTCATCTGCTCAACAATCAGGGACAAACGCTCCTGTGCCTGCTCGTTCAAATCGGCAAGATAAGTCCAGAGCTGCCCTTCCAGAACCAGATCGTTAAATCTCATAGGGCTATGCTCTTCAGATACTCTCTGTGCAGCTGCCCATATTTCCCGATAGGGCGTTCCTCATTTGGAAGCTTCAGATCCGGGATGTAGTAATCACCAGCCAGCACATAGTCCATATTGTTGATACTCTTTTTGTTTTTCATAAAGGCTTTTAATGCCTTCCCGGAAAATATCAGATTCCATTGCATAATCACCGTTTGCCAGTAAATATCCAAACATCCGGATTACTTCCTTCTGTGCATAATCTTTATTACTCAGCCTGATGGTCCAGCGACATCCGCCTTTTGTTTTCTGCATTATACCGACCTACCTTTTGTTCATCTGATGAGTTGCCAGAAGCTCATAGCCTTTGGCATTCAGTCTGATATCCTCAAGATAAGCTGCATTTTCTCTTGCATTTCCAAATCTTCTCATAATGATTGCTCCGCCACCTACATAAAGAATGTTGGAATAAGCAAGGTCAAACCCACTCTCTTCAAGCATACCTTCTATATCCGTTGCAAATGCTTTCAGCTTCGATATGATAATCTCTTTAACATCCTCAGGAATTACCACATCCTTACCAAGTATGAAATTCTACACCACACTTTCCGGAACTCTACCACCTGTAGCCTCTGCAATAGCCGCGTTGATTTCCTGAAACAGGGTAATTATGGAGTTGGGTACGGTGACGCATTTATCCGGTTGCACCTTTCTCTCGTCAATAAAGATGATATCCTTGGTCCAAGAACCGATATCCGCTACAACATATCGCCATGCATGTTGCCCATACAGTCTGCCACCGCCGCAAAACACTGCGGAAAACAATATACATTTTCAATTGTTATGACATAATCCTCATCTTCAAACTCGATAAAATGTGGACCACTTCGTTTCAAATACGCTACTAGCTTCGCCTGTTCCTTGCCAAATCGCTAAAAGGAAGAAATCCTCATCCGCTGTCTTATCCTCGTGAACTGTCTTACGCTCCCCACCAATGCAGTAATAACTGCCATCATAATAAAAGCTGTTCTCTGCTACCGGTGATCTACCGTTACACCTCACTACTCCATTACCAAAAATGTGATGTTTGGTCTTCATAAGCGAAAACCCATGATCAATGCCGATTACAACCGACTTGTCCTGTGAATTATTTTCTTCGTACATACTCTGTACCTGCCTTTCTGCCCTGCGGGTGTTTTATTTTGTAGGTATAGAATATAAAAAATCCACCCCACCTACATTGAATGTAAATTGAGTGGTAATTGAGAGAAAATTGAATTCATAATTTACATTATGAGAAGTTCGCCGATGGAACCGTAAAATGTATCGAGGAAGAAATACCGTTTGAAGTGCCGGAGGGGTGGGAATGGACACGGCTAGGTACAATTTCTAATATTGTAACAGGACGGCTTGATGCTAATGCTCAAACACCTGATGGAGAGTATCCTTTTTTTTCATGTGGAGAAGAAGTTTTTAAAACAAATTCATTTGCGTTTGATTGTAATGCAATATTACTTGGCGGAAATAACGCTACAGGTGATTTCAAAATGCATAGGTTCTCGGGTAAGTTTAACGCGTACCAAAGAGTGTATGTAATAACGACTTTTCCGGAGATTGATGCTGATTATTTGTATAGTCATATTCAATACTACTTGCCTAAACTTCAATTACAGAGTATTGGGTCCCAAACTAGATATTTGAAATTAGGAATGATAACAGAATTATTAATTGCTTTACCTGCTTTGGATGAACAAAAATGCATTTCTGAATCCTGCAATAAATATTTGAATTACTGTACAGAAATTGCATGTGAAAAGGATTCCTTAAAAGATATTATTAAGAATGCAAAATCCAAAATTCTTGACCTTGCCATTCGTGGAAAACTTGTACCACAAGACCCGAATGACGAGCCAGCATCCGTACTGTTAGAACGTATTCGTGTGGAGAAAGAAGAACTGATAAAACAAGGTAAAATCAAGCGTGATAAGAAAGAATCCATCATCTTCCGAGGTGATGATAACTCTTATTATGAGAAGATTGATGGTGAGGTGTCTTGCATTGATGAAGAAATACCATATGATATTCCAGATACTTGGACATGGATGCGTTTAGAAAATTGCTGTGTTAAAGAAATTCGTCGAGGGAAATCTCCAAAATATGCAGAAATCAGCAATGTTATTGTATTTGCTCAGAAATGCAACACCAAATACAACGGCATAGATATTAGTTTGGCTCAATATCTTGACGAGACCACAATAAAACGTTATCCGACTGATGAACATATACAAGATGGAGATATAGTAATTAACTCAACCGGAACAGGTACTCTTGGACGAGTCGGAATTTATAGAAATACCGATAATACTACAGGTCTCTTAATTGTTCCTGATTCCCATGTTACGGTAATTCGTAGCTTTAGTTGCATCAACTCACATTACCTATATGCTTTCATGAAGGCACATCAAACCGAACTTGAAAAGAAAGGCGAAGGATCAACAAATCAAAAGGAATTAAAGCCACTTACATTAAAAGAAATGCTCATCGCAGTTCCTCCGTTATCTGAACAGAAACGCATTGATAAATCTATAAATGTTGCATTTAGCCACCTAGCTATAATCGAAAAGTGCCTCAATTGAGGCTCTTCTCAATATGCTCTATTGCTGAAAAAGTTACTTTGAGCTTGTTGCAAATATTTTCTTGCTCTTTGGTTGGTGGAATGGGTATAACCAAGTTAAGAATATCTTCACGAGATATTCCCGGAATAAGTCCCTTGGCAGCTTGTTTGATTTTCGTCATTGAATATTCAATGCATAATGCCAGAAAAATCAACATTAAGGCTATAGATATTGCGAATAGCCATAATTTGACGTGCAACGTGAGCTTCCCCAAAGTTATTATGTGCGATTTTCCCGATAGTTCCTTTGCAAGTCAGAAGTAAGTCTCCCTTCAGAGAAATAACTTGCGGAACGGGAGTCCAACGAACTAAGCTAATATGACCATTTTTAAAATTGCTTGCACCTGTAATATATGGAATTCCATCATTTTTATCGTTATATTCTGATGGAGACAAATCTCTTCCAGATATGAGTTCCCATGCAGTATTTAGACGAATAAAAGCCCAACCTTCTGGAAATTCAAACGGAATTTCTTCATCAATGCAATTTACTTTATTGCCAACCTTTTCATAATAAGAGGAGTGTAAACATCTTCGATATAATATTAGAGCGAAGTTCTCGCAAAAATATTATATCGGAGGTGTCTTTTTATGGAGACAAAAATAACATTTGAAGAATACTTGAGAAAGGAAAATTTATCAGAAAATACGATAACATCGTATCTATGGACAGTAAATTATTTCAATGCAAATTACGATGTTGTTAGCAAAGAAAATCTGCTTGCCTACAAAGGGTATTTGATGGAATTCTTTAAGCCTAAAACGGTAAATCTACGTATACAGGCAATAAACAAGTATTTGGAATATTTAGAAGAACAGCACTTACAGCTAAAAGCTGTAAAAGTGCAGCAAAAAAACTTCTTAGAAAATGTTATCAGCAATGCAGATTACAATTTTCTTAAGAAGCAACTCAAAAAGGATAGTAATATGGAATGGTATTTTGTAGTTTGGTATTTAGCAGCTACGGGAGCAAGAGTAAGCGAACTTATCCAAATAAAGATTGAACATATTGAAATCGGATATTTTGACCTATATACAAAAGGTGGAAAGCTTCGCCGATTATACATACCCCAAAAATTAAAGAAAGAAACTCTTGAATGGCTGGAAGAAAAACATCGTTCCTCCGGTTATTTGTTTCTTAACAGATATGGCGAAAGAATTACCACAAGAGGAATTTCACAACAGCTGAAAAACTACGCCGAGAAATATGGTCTTGATAAAAAGGTGGTTTATCCTCATTCATTCCGCCACAGATATGCAAAGAACTTCCTTGAAAAGTACAATGATATTGCTCTACTTGCCGACCTTATGGGGCATGAGAGCATTGAAACTACACGCATTTATCTCCGCCGTACTGCCAGCGAACAGCAGGAGCTTGTAGATAAAATTGTCACTTGGTAAAATATTAGCCGTCCTCGTATGAGGGCGGCTGTATGTTAAGCAAGTGCTTCTGAAATTTTATTCAACTGCATAAAGAAAAAGTCTATTGTTTCTACAATACGTTTTTGTTCTGACAATGGCGGTAATGAAAAAATAGCTTTTTTACCATCTGTTGTTCCTAAACGAGGCATTTTTACACCGTAAGAGCAATGGTTAGCGTAAGCAATAAATGTACCCGACATTAAATAATATCGAGCATATTCAGGAAGCACACAATTTTTAAATTCTAAAGGAAGAATTTCAGAAGTGCAGTATCCGTCAGCATCTGATAAAACCACCTTATTGAGGTATGGGCGCAGTTTACTATACAATACTTGTCCGGAATGAAATTTGTGCTTTGTACTAACTGAATTTCTTTGAGCCTTTGCCACTTTCTTTAAGACTGTTCCGGTATCTTTTTCTATATCTTCAAGGTCAAGAATCCATGCGTCTTCTGCTATATCTTCTGTATTAACACTAATACAATACCCATAATCACACAACTCATACAAACAACAAATTTCCCATGTTTCAGGAAGGTCATCAAATCTCCAATTCTCTAAAGATTCTTCAACTTCACCAGTCCTCAGATAATAAGAGTTATCATCACCTCGGAAGATGATGGATTCCTTCTTGCCACGCTTGATTTTGCCTTGTTTTATCAGTTCCTCTTTTTCCGTACGGATACGTTCTAAAAGCACAGATGCCGGCTCGTCATTCGGATCTTGTGGCACAAGTTTGCCACGGATGGCAAGGTCGAGGATTTTAGACTTTAAGAACGAAACCAAACGCTTGAGCTCTTCTCTATTTTCTTCAATTTGCCCAGCAAGCGGTAGTAACATATCTGTTCTTGAGTTTATTCTAGCTTGTTCTAGGCATGGCGGAATAGGAATTAAAGTATTTCTTATATGTTCAAGGTGTAGGTTAGGAACACCTATTCCTTTTAAAGAACTACTAAAATAATCCTGTGCAAAAGAGCTTCCGATTACGTTAAGTATATAAAGCGGGTCTATAATATTTTCAACCACTCTGATAAGGGCAAGGCTTACATATATATCGAAAACTTCTTCTCTATCAACGATTGCTGCAACACCGGTTGTACCATTTTTGGCGAGTAAAATATCTCCTATTTTCGGTGCAAGTCTGCTATATAATTCTTGATGTAAACTTTCTGGAATGTACATAATATTGCTCCAATCTATTTTGCCAGAAGTTACATTCTTTGATGATAGAAATATATATCCATCTTCGCTATACGTGGGCGTTTTATGGGTCCCATCAGTTAAGATTGATGTTATGCTTTGGAGCCGTGTCCATTCCCACCCCTCCGGCACTTCAAACGGTATTTCTTCCTCGATACATTTTACGGTTCCATCGGCGAACTTCTCATAATGTAAATTATCCTCACCCACAAAGATAATTGTATCATCCATAATATCCTTAGCTTTCAGCTTCCCTTCTTTCACCATCTGCTTTTTCTGCTCACGAATACGCTCCAGTAATACGGAGGCAGGTTCATCACTCGGATCTTGTGGAACTAATTTACCACGAATAGCAAGGTCAAGAATTTTTTGTCTTAATGCTTTTGTATCCATTATTCTTCCACCTCCCCTACAAGTGCTTCAAGCTCGTTTACAGCCTTAGATATATTTGCTGATTTTTCTTTTATCTGTTCCAACAACTCTGCCAGAGTATAATCATCTGCTCCGGTATCACTCTTCATCCAAGTAATATCAAGGCTTGTCTTATCTCTTGCCAAAATTTCTTCATAAGTGAACTTTCTCCATCTGCCATTCGGATTTTCTTCACTATATGTTTCTTTACGGGCTGATAAATCACCATCCGCATAACAAGCTACGAAGTCATCAAAATCCTCTTTTTTCAGTGGATTGGTCTTACCAAAAGAAGGCATATCATTTCTAAGGTCATAAATCCATACTTCTTTTGTATTATCCTTATCGGTCTTTCCTCTTGTGAAGAAAAGCACATTTGTTTTTACACCCTGAGCATAGAAAATACCTGTAGGAAGTCTAAGGATTGTGTGTAAATTACATTTTTCCATCAAGTCCTTACGAATACGCTCTCCATCACCATCTGCGAATAAAACATTATCTGGAAGAACAACCGCGGCTCTTGCCTTACCATCAGTATTTAAACTTCTGTAAATATGTTGTAAGAAATTTAACTGCTTATTGCTTGTAGGGAAAGTGAAGTCATCTCTGGTTGCTCGTTCTCCACCTTTCTTTGTTCCAAATGGCGGATTAGTAAGTACCACATCATACCATTTCATCTCTTTTCCGGCATTAGACAATGTATCAGCAAGTTTAATCTCACCCTCAATTCCATGTAACATTGCATTCATCAAAGCAAGTCTATGAGTATCATGAACTAACTCGCATCCGGTAAATGCTTCTTCCCTCTCAAATTTTGCTGTATCAGCATCTAATTCAAAGAAATCATCTGTATTTTCACGTACATACTGACTTGCTGAAATCATAAATCCAAATGTACCACATGCAGGATCATTACAACATTCCCCTGGTTGCGGCTTTACTAATCTGGTCATAACATCAATCAAAACTCTTGGAGTAAAATACTGACCGGCTCCGGATTTCTTTTCATTCGCATTTTTCTCTAATAGTCCTTCATAAAGATTTCCCAGTCCTTCTTCACGTGCAGAAAACCAATCAAGTCCATCAATCGTTGTAATAATCTTCTCAAGATTTTTAGGCTCATCAATATTAGTTGCTGATCCCTGATAAATCTCACGCACGCGTCCGGTACAGTTTTCACCCAAATGATTTAATAACTCTTTATAAAACTTTTTTAGTTCCACACCACTTTTAGCTTTCAAAACATCCCAGCGATAACCTTCCGGAATCTGTGATTCTGCGCCGGTTTCTTTTGCCATTTTTAAAAATAATATATATGTAAGCTCCGTTACATATTGATGATATGTTATTCCATCATCCCTTAAAACATTACAGAGATTCCAAAGTTTTGATACAATTTCCTGTGTTGTCATGCAGATCTTCCTCCATCATCGTATAGATACTCATTGAGTTCTATAACGACACTTTCTAATTTATTCCCAAATACTTTATTAATCTTTGCAAAGCCACCCTCATTTTTAAAGCGGCTATCCTCATCAAAAACCTGCATATTAAGCACTGATTCCTTCAAAAGATACGTCTCCATCCGCTTAATCCAGTTTCTTTCTTGCATTGTAAAATTATGTGCTTTACATAATCTGTCAACAGCCTTTCTAATTCTTGCCTCATGACTAAGTAATACAGAACCAACTGCGTACCGACGAATTATACTAATAATGTCTGCCGTCATCTCCTCATTTGTAATCTGTGAAATAGCAGTATTTAATTGTTGTACTGTATATCCTTCTCTATCCAAGGTAAGCAAAAGAGATTTCAAGCTGTCTCGTGTAAGTTCACGCGGTCTTGTACATACGATTTTCAAAGCTGCAATTTCATTAATGTTCGTCTGAACATAATTTGAGAATGCATCCAAGTAATCTTCCGGCCTGGCATCATGATTACCATAACCCCTTGTATGACTAATTAGTTCATCTTCCTTATCTGAAATCACAACCGATCTGTCACCGTTTATTTTGCTCTCTTGAAGCATTTTGAACAAATCATAGTAGGCAAGCAGACGTTTCTTTGCATCTTCCGGCTTCCTATTTTGCAGATCTACAACAAACTGTGTCGGATCCATACCACCGGACATATCAATAAAATACTCAATGGTTTTAGAATCCATATTCTTCTTTTTACGCTGTAGTTTTGCGATTACCTGATTAATCTGATTCTGTACATGAGCCTCATCTTCCATCTCCTGCAAACCATCTAATAACTGTGTAAATGTAGTAGCAGGATTAACCACTACAGGTTTCATAGTGTTTACATCTTCAAGTGCATCATATACACCAACCGGATCAAATATTTCAAAATGTGTTTTATGAATCTCTTTGCATAAACGCGTTGCTCTTCCCAACATCTGTTCAAAAAGAATTCGTGATTTTACTCTTCTCATAAACACAAGGGTAGATATGGATGGTACATCAATACCTGTAGTCAGCAAATCCACAGTAACAACTATTGACGGATAATCCTCATTCTTAAATCTCTTAATTGCTTCCTGTATTTTCTTTTTGTTTCCATTTGCAACACTACCGGTAATTTTGATGATAGCCTCATTATCTACACCGGTTGGTTTATATATCTCTCTTAAAATTGATACTATTGTATCAGCATGAGCATCATTTGCTGCATATATTAAAGTCTTACCTTGTTCCCGTGGGGATTCAGGATCAATATACTTGGCTATCTCTTCTAAAACAGTCCTATTAAATGGATCTGTAATAACCTGCTTATTAAATGTCTCTATATCAAAATCAAGTTCATCATCCAATAATTCACTATTTGTAATTTCGCCTGTAATCGGGTCATATATAGTTACAGTTTCACCTTGCTTATAATGAATACCATCTGAACCTAACTTTGTTTTCAGCTCATGAGGTGCATCATGATCTACCAAATATCCTTCAATAACAGCCTCTCTGTAAGTATATTTAAATACCGGTTGCCCAAATATCTCTGTTGTCTGCAATGCAGGCGTTGCTGTTAGTGCAATTTTCACAGCGTTAAAGTATTCTATAACGGACCTGTATTTACTCTGATAATCTCTCTGATCTCTATAGAGAACTTCATCCTCACACATTTCTTTATCAAGTATATATCCTCTGTGTGCTTCATCAATAATAAGCAAATCATAATCAGATACAGCAGGCATAGTTTCACCGGTATTGTACATAATACGCTTAACCATTCCCTGTACTGTTGATATATGAATTCTGGTCTCTTTATCGATAGTCTTATCCTCTAGGCCCTTAATGTTATATATATCATCAAGCGTTAAAAGATCTTCCATTTTCACTTCTTCAAATACATCCTGCGCCTGTTCGCCTAAAGCGGTACGGTCAACAAGGAACAAAATGCGACGGAAACGTTCTGTTTTTAAGAAACGATAAATCATACCCAGTACCGTTCTTGTTTTGCCCGTACCTGTTGCCATTGCCAGCAATGCAGTCTGTTTTCCATTAATTACAGCTTCCTCTGCCGCCTTAATTGCATTTAACTGATATGGTCTTAAATTTAACCCATCTTTATCTGTAAGCAAATCATACGGCATTTCTTTCAGTTCTTTATTTCTACTGTCAATGTCAGCCGCAAGAAGCTCTTCCATTCCATCAGGGCTCATCCAACCATGTAATGCCATCGGAGAATTATCCGGCTTTCTCAAATCCAAAAACCAAATACCTGATTTTGTCTTGTACTGTTCTAAGTACGGTCTGCCATTCGTAGCAAATGTAAACGGAACCTTAAAATCTCCCCATTTTCCAATAACATACCTTTCATCCTCTTCTCGGATGCATCTTGGATAATCTTTTCCCTGATAATCAATAACAGAAGGTATATCCTTATGAATAGCTTTCGCTTCGATAATACCAACTAATCTTTCACCAATAAATAGTGCATAATCTGCATAGCCACGATTACCAGCTGTTGAATTGGTAGGATACTCTGCAATAGCAAGTTTTCTTCCCTTTGTAGGTCTTACACCCTTAGAATAACAGATATTTTCTGTGTCCGCTTCCCAACCTACCATTCGCAACTGTTCATCAATTAAAAAGCGTGTTTCAGCTTCTGTCTTAGATCTCTGATTAGCAACCTTGTATGCCTGCTTTTTACGTTCTTCTTGCGCAACCTTTGGAGCATTTGCAGCATTTTCTTCAGCCTGTTTTGCAAGTTCTGCTTCTTTCTTTTCTTCTGCAGTCTTATCAATAGCAACTGTCATTACACTTTCTTCCGGCATAACAAAATCCTTATGGATATAACTCCAATCTCCATAAGTCTGCATAAACCACTCACACATACCATATGCCATAGGTAAGAAATTCTTACCATCTGTTACAGAAGAATAGTTCTCATGCACAGCCTTATTTCGAACCTTTCGAAGTCCATGCAATATGGTAGCCAAATCTCTTGTTAATAAACCTTCTCTGACTAAAGTATCTATTCTAGCCACAGCAGTATTATCCTGTGGCAACGCAATTCTATCATATGTAAACATCAGATTTACAATAGTTTCGCCTATCATACCCAATTTCATAAGGCATGAATTGGAATCCGAATAACAGTACTTTTCTGCAAGTTCTCCAAAATTTGCAAGTACCGGAAAATCTTTTTCCAAAAATTCAAAATTTGAAACCATAGCTACCTCCTATCCTTCATTTAACTTCCTGATAATTTTTATTATCGGAAGTTGGTGTTCAAAAAATTTACAGCCTCTCATAATACTTCTGTATCAACGCTGCCATCATTTTACGTCTTTCAGTTAAAAATTCATCATAGTTCTCAACTGTCATATTCATAATATTTTGTGGAATACAGTTTTCTTCAAGATTTGTCGCAAGCAAGTCTTTATCTGCAATATTTCCAAGCACGATATTTCCACCTTCACACTGATTCAAAACCTTTCCAAAATATACATTCGGTGCATCATCACTAATTGCTTTATTCACCTGTGTGTCAAGGTATATGTAGTTCGCAACTTGATTATATTTCGTCTTATTATTCACGCCATTATTTTTCAGATAGCTACGAGGGAATATATGATGCACATCTCCAGAAATAGTAATCAAATCCGCAACTTTCGTACCATTCATCAACATGGAATTACAGTTCATATTAATCTGCGCTGCTAAAAATGTATTGAACGCTGGGCTATTTACAGATGATGTTTCCAAATTCTGAGGCAAGGTAACTGTCCAGAAAGTTTCTGAAAGTGCTGATGCTTCAACATCTGCTAAAAATGTTATAAATCCTTTCTCACCAATAGTTCTCATATCACGGTCCATCTGTGTTTCCGGTGAACCAATATATCTTGAAGTCAAGGTTGAAAGAACAAACCATTTCTGCACATATCTCTTTATCTGTACATTGGGAATTGCTGGGTCATCTAACAACATCAGATACAATGTATAGACAAAGTCCAATGTCATCCTTGAATTAAGGAGCTTGCTCGATACATACCCGGCACCCTTAATTGCCATAACAAACTGAGAGAAATTGTACTGGTTGATAAAATTCATAATACCCGCGTCCAATTTTCCATAAGACTCTTCTACAATATCTTCTCTGAATTCCTTCGTAACGAAATCACGTCCCGAAAGCAAGCTAACCAAGTCTGCCAATTTACCTCTTCTAAACTGATGCATAAACGATACTCTCAGCATATCGCCGTAATCAGGATCGTAGATATCATCATAATCTTTTGCTAACCATTTTATTTTATCCGCATATTTAGAAGCCTGGAATTCCGCATCATGTGTTAGCTGTGAATAGAAATCCGGTTTTACCGCCAAATGGCAGAAATAATCCACAGTCTTTCTCATGAGGCTACCTGCATGAATTGTATCTGCTGCCATTTTAGACATTACGAAGTCCGACTGGCTAAGGGCTGTACCTTTAGAATTTATACGGATAAAGATTTCTGTAACTTCATCAATATCCAAAGCCGCATCCAATTCAATAACACCTATCTGACGATTGGCAATTCCCTTCAATGCAGTTACAGCCTTATTCACTTCATTGGGTTTTATACCTTCATTCACTTCGCAATATTTCATTGCAAAATCAAAAGAATCAAATTCAGTATCAAACACAACTGAAATATCCGGTATCCAACGCTTATCCTTTAAATGAGACGCATCCTGCACAGCAAAACTCTTTGTCTCATCCTCCGCCAAAGGATTAAATGCTATCTTTATTCTGTCCTTGTTAAAGTCATCATCTAAAACTTCTTTTCCGGCAATAGCAGCCATTAATGCAGTAACTCTTTGCTGACCATCAATCAGCACTTTCTTTCCATTTGCTTTACCGCCATCCTTTGTCTTAACATCGGGATTTTTCCAAGTAATAATATATCCGGTTGGATAACCATTGTACAATGAGTCAATTAAATCTCTTACCTGACTTCTCTTCCACACAAATGGTCTCTGAATTTCAGGAATAACAAAATCCTCTGCATCAATCAAACCAAGGATTGCACTAACTGAGTATTGCATTAATGTAAACTTTTCACCTGTCATATGTAACCTTCCTTCTTCTATATCAACTTGCATTCCTTTTCTTCCAATCCCAGAAAATATGTATCATTCTTCTCAAATGTAACAACATAAATATGTCTCTTAACTTCTTCAACATCTGCTTCTATTATATTTTTATGCCTTATGCATGCTTGAACAAATTGTTTTTTAATACTTTCTTCATTCTCGCAACCATATTTATATATTATCAATTCAGCTCCATTTTTGCTAATACATTCGAATATCTGATCCAGCCACCATCCATCAGTTTTAGAGACAGACATACCATACATTATAAATAGCTTTGTATCTTCAAAGTATGATTTATATCTCACATCATATCTTGACCAATATGATTTAATTAATCGTTTCTCTTTTGATGTTCCTTTATTAAAATCAGGTATATCTACTCCAAATAAAATTGACCTTGGAACATCCTGAATTCCATGTGGATGGATAACATCTGTCACCAAATAAGAAGAATATCTCGTAGGATTTGATGTTAATACCGTTTCTGGATAAAACTCAAAATGTCGATCTGCATTTCTATATGTATGAGGGTCAAATTGTCCCTTATCTAAATACATGTAATTATCCAGCAGCGATGTATAACAAAAATCTACAAAAAGAAAGTTGTATAAATCATAGTGGTTCGTTGTTGTTGGAAACTTTATATCACAAGTATCTGGCAAATCTTTCATAAAATGAGATAAACTTTGAATTGCCAATGCCTTCTCTTTTACATCTGCATTCATTTTCAGCAATACCGAAGAATCCACTAAATCATTCAAAAAACGTGTAAAATACGCTTGAAATTCATCTACACATTTTTCTATCTCAGCTATTTCCACAGTTCTATCTTCTAACAGCTTACTAATTGTTTCCTCAAAATCACTCCAATTTTCTCTACCATTTAATAAATCTTCTGTCATTCTTTTAAACAAAATATTATTCTCATCACATAATCGAAAATATTTAAGGTATTCATAAAAATCATTGTAGGTTGATGTCTTCCCCGGCAAACTGCCTGTATTATACTTATTCAACATCGCAACATCAAACCCATTCCCAACTAAAGCCATAATATTATGCTGTTCCCTTAACACATCAAATGTCTCTCTGTCATACTTTTTAAACATTATCAAAACCTCCTTTGTAAAGATTCAATTAACACCACATATAACCTTTTGCTATATCTCTTGACGTACTTCCTATTCCCCTTTTTATAATCGTTTTACACATAAGAATTTCCTTTTTGTAACTGCTAAATCAATACTCTATAACATCATCTATTTTACAATCTAGTGCTTTACATATCTTAACCAAAATCTCCACACGTACATCTTCATTTCTGCCAAGCTTCGCCATGGCATTTGTACTGATTTTAGCCTCTCTTATAAGTTCTGTTTTCATCATTCCGCGCTCATTTAAGATGCCCCATAATTTATCATAATTAACCGCCATTTTAATCCTCCAATTTCGATGAACAATCTGACTTTTATACTGCATAATATTATAGCACTTTTTGTCGTGTTTCTCAATCAGAAATTGAAGTTTGCAATTTGAAAAATATGCATCAGCTACACTTCCACATTTTCATTATACCAACCCCACCTGGCCAATAATCCTCCCACAAAAAAAGCCGGTCAGATTGCTCCAACCGACATTTCTATTATTGTTCTAATTCAACTCATTCCACACATCCACATAATCCTGCAATCCGCCCGGATGCATCGCCATGCTTACATATCCTGCTGGCTCCTCTCTTGCGAACCTAGCAAGGATTCCTGCATCTTCCGGCTCATCAAGTACCACTTGTTCCTCTGCCTTTTTACAATCTATTACGAGCTGCTTTCCATCCATGTCCGCTACGACAACTGTATCTCTTTCACTGTCGTAAAAATATATGTTATACACCATTTTCACCACTCCTTATTTGACTTGGCAAATGTTTATCTGCCATGTGATTTTTTCATCATAGCCCGGCTTCCATTTTCACTTAAAAAATCATCCGAAATTGGTGTCGTAAACCTGTCGTAATGCAAATTCACTATACAAAAAACTCAGTATTTATAAGGCTTTACGGAGTAAGGAAGGTAATGCCGTGGCAAACAAATAGTACTTTTATCATTGTTTTGTTTCTCCTTGATTTGTCCCGGAATGCCTCGTTTTGCAAGGGTTTCCGGGGTTATAGTGATATGCTCTGAAATTACAGATTGTGGCAAATCAGAGCAAGATAGAGCAAATTGTTACTACCTGTTAGTAGTAAAATTGGTAGTAAAACGAATTTTCTTACTACTAAGAATTATACATTGAATCGCTTCTTTTCTTCTTCCTTTCCACCCTTTGCAATGTGAAGATAAAAGCCTTTACATTCCTTATTTTCCATTCCAAATATATATTTAATCCCCTCTATCAATGCAAGTTGTATTATATGTGTTGAATTATACCATTGTCTCTGTGAAACCATTGTCTTAGGATTATTATGTGTATACAAATTTCTTACTTCTTTTACATCTATTAAATCATCATCCTTACAATCTATATAATGATGTACCTGATTCAACGCCTCTAAGTAATTACGCAAATTAGGTTCTTTCTGTCTCTTATCCTTCAACTTAATAGATTCGCTATAAATTGTATCATCTAATTCACATAACAATTCGAAAGCCTGACATCTCCATAAAAAAACATCTTCTTCCGATACATCATAATTATATATAGACTTTTTCCATATATATATTGGTTCTTTATATTTTTCATAATTCAATAACCATTTACACAAATCTCCAAAAATCACCTCGGTTGACAGCATAGTTTTATCATGAAATACATAGCTTTTTTCAGATGATATTTTATCAGATCTAAGTATCTCAATTCCCTTACCATCAAAGCCAAAAAAATTTATTTCATCAAAAATCAATTTATGATTAGCTACAAACTCAAAATATTCACGAATCCGAACCAAAAGATTATGTAAAATTCGAAAATTGCTAATATCTTTCAATCTTACAGCAATTATCTTTTTTTCGTTTTCTAGAAATAAACACCATTTATTATACTCGTCCAGACATATTTCTGAAGTCACATCACAATTGCTCATATAACCTTCGATACCTTCAAAATGAAGCTTTAAAATCCCACAGTTAGGAATATTACTTCCTCTTATAAGTGATTTATATTCTCCTTCCATTACTATGTAATTCATTGTCATTTTACTTTTTAAAAATAAACAATCGTAGGCTATATGGCACTGACCATCTTCATCAATAAATTGTATGTTTACAGTTTTCCCAAATAAGTATTCTTTCACATTTATAGACGCTTCAGATAATCCCGAAAGAAGCATCATAAATCTGCGGCCATCTCGTTCAAATAGCACGTCCACGTCCTTTTGATTAGCAGAAATATTAACGGTTGTCTTTCCTATTACAAGTACTCTTTCATTTATTCCATCTTGAAATAATGATTGAATATCAATCACGTAACATCACTTCCTTTATTTATTTTATCTTTATATTATACCTATATATCGTATTTTTACCACAAAAAAATAATGCCCCAGCCTAAACCAGAGCGTTACCTATCTTCCATTTTAAATTACCTTAAACATCTTCTGCGACATCGGTTTCTCTTTCTTCTGCTCAACCTCCGCCTGTGCCTTCCTAAACTCTTCCATCCGCTTCAATTCTTCCTCTGCATCATCAAATCCGATATGCGTGTACACATTCATTGTGACCGATATATCCGAATGCCCCATGAGGTATTGTAGTGTCTTGGGATTCATTCCCGATTTTGCCATATTCGAACAATATGTATGTCGGCATACATGAGGTGTAATGTTTGGCATCTGCACCCGGTAGATGTCATTGTATCTGCCGACCATATGATTGAAACGATGTTGCCAGTGCATTGCCACAGGTGGCATTCCATTATCATCGTAAAACAGGAATCCGCTATATCCGTCTATAGCTTTCTCCACTTTAGGTGCATTTCTGTCCTCAATGATTGCCTGAAACATCTGTGCCACATCCTCTGTGATTGGCAATACTCTTGTTCCGGCATCCGTTTTTGTGGTTTCTATGATATACCGCATATCCGATGTTCTCTGCAACTGGTGGTCGATATTCACAGTTCGGTGTTCAAAATCAATATCTTTCAGAGTCAATCCACAAAATTCCGATATTCGCATTCCCGTATGAAATAGTATGTACATCACTTCATAATATTTGCAGTACGCCACATCGTCATGCACAAACTTTATGAACTTTCTCATCTGGTCTTTTGTGATTGCCTCTCTTGTAACTGCGTCATTTACCAATACCCCGGCAAGCTGAAATCCGAATGGATTCTTTACCAGAATGTCATCATCCATCGCCATCTGAAAGGCTGGTCGCAGCACCCCCCGGATGGTATGAATGGAACTGTAGCTTTTTCCATCTTCCTGTTGCAGCTTGATGAGAAATAACTTGGCATCCGATGTTTTCACACTTCGGATTGTCTTTTTCCCGAAAGATTCCTTTGCAGGTAATCTCTGCACTGTAACATATCCCTGTTTCGTGCTCTGCCTTACTCCTGTTTTGGTTTTCAGATAACGGTCTACCAGTTCACAGACGGTCATCTGTCCGTCTGTGATATTTACAAGCAAATCCAAATCTGTGTTTACCCGTTTTTCCAACTCACGAATGGAGAGGCATGGCTTCTTGCCCTTTGGAAGTTTGTCCGTAGGCTCCAATTTCCAGCTGTATACAAAATGTGGTTTTCCATCAATATGATATTTATATTGATATTTTCCGTCTGCCCTTACGCTTTCTCCCGGTCTTAATACTCTGCGTTTGGAATCCCGCCTTGTCTGACCTTTTCCTGCCTTTGCCATTATACCCGCCTCCTTAGTTCCGGATGGTTACGCAAATACCTTTCAAAGGCTACACGAAGAATCAGCTTGCGTTCTCCGTAGTATGCCAGAAAATCTCTATTATCATGTCACTAATCAGGATTCCTTCCACCGCATGGCTCTCACAGAACTGCCGGTAGGTCATTTCTTCCTGATCATGGGCATATACCGCAACCTCAAGTCCGTGGCTGCTGCAGTAGCCATACACCCCCTGGATCATGCGGAAGGTGATGTTGTCCTTCCGCTCCCGTTTCAGCAGATCCGGAATGATCAGGGCGCTCCGGTTGCTCTTTTTACTGGCAAGACTGCGTCCGTTGACATTCGGCTGATACCCCAGTCTGCGTGCCGTTTCCTGTATTTTTTGTCTTGTTTTTACAGATATATCCGTATACCCGGTCAGGGCGTGGGACACGGTCGCAACACTGACTCCCGCTTCCCTTGCGACGTCACGTATGGTTACTGCCATAAGCTCTCCTCCGGTTATTTTTTCTTCTGGATAATACGGTGCCTTCCACTCTTTTGGAATCCAGAAAGCTGTTCATCTGCGCCAGCAGACCGATCATTCCATCCATCTCCTGTTCGGAGAAATTCTTCGTCATGCCTTTCACGTTGCTACGGATCCGGTTCCGTTAATAGACCACGGCCTCCATCCCCTTATCCGTAAGAATGAGCCATTGGGATCTGGCATCGTTCGGGTTCGTCATCTTGGTGATATATCCTCTCCGGATTAGGCTGCTGGATGCATGGTGTGCCGTCTGTCTCCCGACACACAGGTAATCACCGACCTGGGTGATGGTCCTTGGATGGCTCCCTTTTCCTACGGCGGACAAAAACCGCATATCCGAGCTGTTTAAGTCTGCATACCGGTCATTGGCCGCAATACGGTCTTCCATCTCGATAAAGTTATAGAATAAATCTGTTAACTGCTCATTGATAATCTTTGTACGTAACTAGTTCTCCTGTCTGTCTTAACGGACCTTCTCAGCATCCCACTCCATTACGGATCCGGTCGCTGCATCAATCGTGAATTCGTATTCCGTTCCACCGTAGATGATCTTTCCTTCATATTCCGGGCGTCCGTCATCATAATCAAGCTTCCATTCGTAGAGATCCTTGTCTGTTGCACCGCTTACACGGTCAAGGGCTGTTTTCTTTGCATCTGCCTCACTGACTGTAACGTTCTTGCTGTCTGCTCCCATCGTTTTTTCTTCATATGCGGAGCTGATGATCTCTCCGGTGTCTGCCGCAATCTCATAGTCATACTTGGCACCGTCTGCATACCATTCAATGTCATATACCTGACGTCCGTCTTCATAATCAAGCTTTGACTTGGTGATCGTTGCGTCCGCTGCCTTCACTCCGGCATGCTCCAGTGCGATCTTCTGTGCTGCTGCTTCATCCACGGTTCCGATACCTGTTGCATTCTGTGCCGGTGCAGCGGCTGAGGTCTGTGCCTGGGCTGGGGTCTGTGCCTGGGCTGGGGTCTGTGCCTGGGCTGAGGTCTGTGCCTGGGCTGAGGTCTGTGCCGTAGTAGGGACAGTGGAGTCTGCTACCTCCGTCTGCGTCCCGGAAGCCTGTGCATTCTGTTCCTGGCTGCTCATTTCCATGACAGCTCCTGTCTCTGCATTGATCGTGTAGGCGTAGGCATACTCTCCGGAAGTAAATTCCACCTTATAGCAGACCACTCCCGCCACCTCACTTAAGGTCGTGGCTGAAATGTCTGCATCTGCCGCTTCAATATCCGCTGCTTTTAACGCCGCTTCCTGTGCCTCCTCCATAGGGATCATCAGTGTCTGCTCCTTCGTCTGCTCCTGGCTGCTTTGCTGCGGAATACTGTCTGCCGCATTATCTCTGCATCCGGTCAGGGTCATTGCAAGTGCAAATGCCGCTCCGGTAAAAATCCATTTTTTTCTCATACTCTTTCTTATCCTCCATATCAGATCGGAATGCGTAAAGTGTAGCCGATATCCTGCCAGATTACAAGTGAAATTTTTGTGTACAGGGTATATTTATAAAAATCTAACAAATATAGTAACACTTGCAATACCGTAAATTGCTCCGCCCATGCCTCTTTTTACAGATTCCCTGATTGTCTCCATTTTGTATAACAAAAGGCAGCCCACTATGGACTACCCTGATAAAAATAAAAAGCAGCAAATCATTTGCTATGTGTAGTGGCAGATGAAAAGTATTCGTATCATAAATTTCTCCTATCTCAAAATGCCAATATATGCCGAAAGCGCGAGATTTTATCAAGTTCCCTGGCATTCGATTTTTTAAGTGCAAACTACATAATTGGCATATCTTCGCATATTACAGCATATCACAGCATATCACAGCCGTGTGTAGTAGCAAAATCGTAGTAGAAATATCAAGTAATTACTACTATGATTTTGGACTATTCATTTGAACACACTTTTTTCCCCAGGGGTGTTCACTTTTTAGCAATGGGTGTGCAGATCGATTTCACACACACTTATCATCATCAATTACCTCCACCACTTCAAGCTCATCAACGATTTCATCATCTTTATCTCCAATCAAAAAAGCACCCAGATTAATCCCCTATGCCAAGCCACACTATATAAACATGGGATGAATTCTCTTTTTACAATGCTTTACCCATCAAAAATGACTACAAAATCCTAAATTTTATTATAACATTCAAGGCTTATTTTTACCAGCAAAAAAGCACCCCGGCGAAATATGGGAGTGCCACAAATCGATTATTCCGTCTTCTCATCACCGGTTAAAAAATTTTTAAAGCTGGGGTACAAATCAGTTCTAGCGGCAATATTCCTTGAACATTATTACAAAATCTGATTTTTGTGTCCACTCTATTTAATTCTGCAAAAATTCGTACGAAGGTTCCATCGGTCTTCTATCAGAAAATCCGTACAGATTATTATCTCTCTGCATTTTGTTGATAATAATATTGTGTTTATTCGGTTTTGCGTATACAATAGTAATTATAATTTTTAGGAGAATATTATGGACTATATATCAGTAAAAGAGGCCGCGATAAAATTTAAATTGTCAGAAAGACGTGTCCAGAAGCTCTGCGAAACTAAAAGAATCGATGGCTGCAAAATGGTAAGTGGTGTTTGGCTGATCCCCTCTGATTCCACGAAGCCTGTTGACGAAAGGTTATCCGATATTCCAGATTCAGATGAATATCTGACTTTAAAAGAATTATGTGATGAATTATCTATCTCAACTGCTACGGGGAGGAATTGGATTAAACTCGGTAAAATAACCCCAGAGTATACCGAAAAAAAGACTCCGTATTTTTCAAAAAAATATGTGAAAAGTCTGCATGCTGAACTTCAGTCCGGCAAAAACAAAGCCTTAAAAAGCAGAAGGAATAAAAAGTTTGTATCCGGAAATTCACTATACAATTCCTATGTTTCCGAACAATGTAAAAACATACCTGCCCTGCAAAGGCTGTTAGCGTCAGCTTCAGACAATAACCTTGTCTTAGATATTTCAACAATTCAGTTATTGGTTGCAGACTGTGCATTACATTTATTTTTGTCTAAAAACAATACACATATAAATGCGAATACTAATCTCCTGCTTGGATTTCTTGTAAATGAGCTTTCAATAGGAGAATATGACTGTTTGATTTCGGATCTGATTGATGACACTGATTCAGCTATAAGCTTTTGTAAAGAAAATCCTTTATTATTTAATATGGAGTATATTTATGAGGCTGATGAAGATGTACTTGGTCTTATTTACATTTCCTGCAAAAATATAGGAAACAGAAAAGCTACCGGTTCCTACTATACATCAACAAAGGTTGTAAAAAATCTTATTAGCAGGCTTTCTTTCCAAGAACCTGTGAAAGTATTAGACCCTTGCTGCGGAACCGGAAATTTCCTATTACAGCTGCCTGATGTTCTTCCATTCGATTCGATATATGGGAACGATATTGATGCAGCAAGTGTAAAAATCACCAGGCTAAATATGGCATTAAAATATAATGTTCCTGTCGCAGCAATTTACGAACATATAACAGGACAAGATTATTTAACCGACTATGCAGAAAAAGATTTTCAGTACATTATCGGCAATCCGCCTTGGGGATACGATTTTTCAGAAGAAGAAAAATCACACCTTAGAACTATATATAAATCCGCCACCGGAAAAAACATAGAATCGTATGATGTTTTTATTGAACAGGCACTTAATCATCTTACAGCTAACGGTCATTTAGCCTATGTGCTTCCGGAAGCAATATTAAATGTTAAGGCACACACTAATATTCGCAAAATAATTCTGGAAAGCTGCTCAATAAAAAATCTTGTCTTTTTAGGCAATGCATTTGATGGTGTTCAATGCCCATGTATTATACTCGATTTACAATGTACACGCTCTCCTCTCTCAACCGTTGGTATGAATGTCACTACCGGTACAGATTCATTTACCATAAACATTGAGCGAACCGTAAGTGATGAATATTTTAGTTTTACTACATCCGATGCAGAATACAATATTATGTGCAAAATCAAAAACATGCCAAACTCAGCATATCTACGCGGCAATGCGGATTTTGCACTAGGGATTGTCACTGGAAACAATAAGGAATATATTTCTGATATAAAGAATGAAAACAACGAAATGATATTGAAAGGTGCAGATATCCGTAAATACCATACCACCCGGACCAACAATTACATTGTTTTTAAGCCTGAAAATTTTCAACAGGTAGCACCAACCGAAATGTATCGTTCCCCGGAAAAGCTATTATACAGGTTCATAAGTAGTCAGTTAGTATTCGCCTATGACGACAAACAGACGCTTTCGCTTAACAGTTGTAACATTGTCATTCCCAGAATACCGGGGACAAAAATAAAATACGTTCTTGCAATACTTAATTCCAGAATTGCTCAATTCATCTATAAAAAGGAATTCAATTCAGTAAAGGTATTGCGTTCACATATTGAAAACATACCTATCCCTACAGCAGATGCTTCAACACAAGCTGAAATTATTGCCCTCACAGACAAACTTATTTCAGGGCTTCAAGCAGATGAAGCAGAAAAGGTATACGATGAACTAGACCTTCTTGTTTCCAAAGCATTCCATCTGGATTCAAATGAAATCGAAATCATAAACAAGGCTGTCGAAGGGGATAATAAGTTTCTTGCTTAATCTTTAAAGAGAGCCAATGCCATAACCGGACATTGGCTCTCCTTCATTCCCTCTATGCTGTTTATCCGAATAGCCCGGACAATCCGGGGTCCTCTTTTCTGAAATGTATTTGTTTTTATAATTATACACTATTTTTCATTCGTTGCCAGCCCAAAAAATCTTCTCCTTAAATCCGCCTCTGTTTTCCCTCTTCTCATCGCGCACCTTCATAAGCTCATCAATCGAATATCCGCGCGCCTCACAGATTGTAAAAAGCACCTCCAGAACATCCGCCATCTCCTCAAGAGACTTGTCCGCCTGATACTCTGCAATCTCCTCGTCAAGCTTCTTATCAAGCTCCGTCAAAAATTCCTCATCAGACAATGTCCGTATAATCGGATTTTTGCCGTCCGACATTATTATCTGCGGAATTTTATCTCTGACCAGCTTTCCCATAGCCTATAACCCTCCATGTTATGTTTTATTTTTATCCCCCTGCATACTGCAAGCATAGCTTGCAGTACTGCCTCCAATAAGTTGTTTGAAAGTTTCACTTTCAAACTTATCCCTCGCATACTGCAAGCATTGCCTGCAGTACTGCCTCCAATAAATAGTTTGAAGATTTTACTTTCAAAACTTATGCCTCTAACCGCTTCGTCCATTTCTTAAATCCCACATTCTGCGCCGACATATACAACGGCTCAATTATCTTGAAAATCCCGTCGGAGTACTCCTTTTCCGACAGCTTTCTTGAATACAAATCAAGCCGTGCGGCGCTGTCATTAAGATTTTTGTTTAAAAATTTATCCAGCAATTTTCTTATTTCGGAGTTCTCCTCCGCAATTCCAAACGCGAGGTGATGCTGATGTGCCATCTTTTTCAAGTCTATATCCATGTCCGGCAGATCGTTGCTCTTATTTATATTTACCCGCTTAAAGGTCGGTGTCAAATTCCAGATTTCATCGCTCGCAATAAAAGACCACGGTATAAAATGGTCAATCTCCAGCTGTCCGAGCTGTTCAAAGCTGTCCTTATTGAACACCTTTCCGGTATAACAATCCGTAATCTCTGCCCTGTCAACAACGGCACGCCAGAACCGGTTCGCCTCCTCAAGCTTTCTCTTTTCAGGTGCGGAAATCTTGTTCGGTATCCCCGGGATTGTCGGATTTCTCCGCTGCAGATAATCAATCAGCTTGTACTGCACCCACCCCTCCAAAATTTCACTGTTTTCGCTCAGATAGGCAAACCAGTCGTCCTGTATGATAATCTCGGTTCTATAGCGCATGTACTCGCCATAATAGTATAACAGCCGCTCCTGCTGATTCAGCTCATTAATTTTCTCCGCACTCCCTGTAGGAAATTCTGCCAATGTCTTATCGTGCAGAAAGCAGGACTGCAGATGATACGGGACATAATTTATCAGTGCACCTTTAAGCCTGGCAATCTCCTTTGTATTATAATCGAGAAGCATATTGTAAATCTTGTCCGTATTCTCGGACGACTTAACCCCCGTCTGCTCAAAAACTATCTTCACAATCTTTTCAAGGCTGTCGTTAGGTCCAAGATTCAGATGATACTCGTTCACCATATAATAAGCGTCCGCCATCATCCGGCAGAGCAGCTCATTATACGTCATTCTCTGCTTTCCGTCCCCGACTCTGCTCAGAATAGCCCGAAACCAGAAGAGCTTATAGCACTCCGTCGTCTTGTCGAAAATTCTTTGGAGGTCGTTGATATTCAGTTGTGGGGATTGGGGGAGATTCATCATCATGGGCTGCCTCGCGAAATTAGTGGGTTATTACATAGTATAATCTAATAATAACACATGTTAGAGGTCTTGTAACCTGACATAGTTGGCAAATTTAAGAAATATACCTATTTTTCTTTTTATCAAAATGTTCTATTACCTTTGCTGGAATTGACTCAATAAAAGGATCTTGTATTGCAACACAATCCTCGTTAATAATTTCTGTTATAATAATTTGCTCAATGCGGTCAACTTAGCTTTTAAGCTAAAACCATATGTTTCAGACAAGTTACGAATCCACTCGGTATCTTCATTTCGATAAGTATCCTTAATAAAGCGTTTAACAAATTTTTTAACCTGACTTCGAAATGCCCAATTTAATTCTGACGAATCATTAATAAGATTAAAATCTTTTACCGTCTGATTTTCATCGACATCTCCTATCAGATACCTCAATATCAAAACATCAGCAAACGTAAATGGCATAATATTATCTTCAAACTGTAGCAATGACATATATGGTCCACCTTGCTTTGTGTCATCTGTAACCAAAGAGTATGCACCGAGAGTTTGTGCTAATGATATTGCATATACCTCCCCCAGATCACCTGTACCATATAAATTTCTATTTTCATTTACATTATATTGAAAAATTTTATATACCTGCAAATCTTTTAATTTCTGATCTGTATATAGCTCTATCCTTCCTACAGCAATATCAGAATCTACCTTGAGTATTACGTCCTGCCCATGATTTTCTAACTCGACATTACGAATCTGCTCATAGATGAACACACCTTCGTCAAAAAACTCAAACAGGATATTCTGAAGACCAGCCTTATAGAAATGGATAATAACATTTGTATCCAAGGAGGCTCTCAATCTTCCCATCCCCCTATCAAATCATCTAAATCATCATCGTCATCATCAACCAATGAAACAAGTTTATCACTAATATCCTCAATACTAAGCTGATAATATGCAAGCACCTTTTCCAGTGTTTCTTTGGGCACAGCGTTATGGTTATAATTATAAATAACATAATCAATATACTCATATGGTATATCAATCACATTACTTGGTTCATTCAACTTTGCATTGCCCCCAACACTTCGCAGTAAATTACCAACCTTTTTCATGGTTCTCTCATTATCAAGACAAAGCTTCTGATTCAAATCTATTATGCCTAAACTCTCCAATCTGTTTAATGCCATATCAAAACTAACATTAAACTCTGACATTATTCGGGCAATGTCCATCGCAGACAAACCTTTTTCCTTGAAATCTTGGATTTCTAAATCAATAAATCTATCCACATCGTCAGCCGGCATCAACAAACAGGCTGCAAAATAATTCGCTTCCTGCTCCTTTTCATCAGTACTTCTGCCATTAATTGTTACAGTATTGTCAATAAATGAGTTTTCAACATTTAAATGCAAAACCGCATGACCAATTTCATGCGCAAGCGTAAAGATTTCTCTGGATAACCTGCTACAACTATTCGTGAAAATAACAATATCATTATCCTTCTTCACTGTAAATCCCAGATCAGCATTGTCTCCGAGCGGATATCTTAATAACTTATACCCAAGTCTCTCACACTCTTTGAACAAATCAATTATTCCATACCTGCTTATTTTACACTTGACTCTGAAAGAATCCGCTTTTATTCGAATTTCTCGTCTCCTACTATCCTGCATACGGGCACCTCCTTATTCGATATCTTTGTGCTGAAGTTTTGCACACATATGCTTATTCGCATAAAATAAATCAAGCATATCAAATATCTTTTTAGAAGATGCGCCTTCCTCCCCTGCTCTATATGCAACCACCGGAGACTCGTCAAGTACTCTTGTTATATCTCCCACAGTTACCCCCAGAACTTCTGCAAATTTAGAAAGGATATCCAAAGTAACACTACTGACTCCGCTCTCAATTCTCGCGTACTTCTGTCTGCTGACACCAATTTGATCAGCAACCTGCTCCTGAGTGAAATTTTTTGCAATTCTTAATGCCTTGATACGGCTACCTAACTTTTCATTCATGATTATCCCTCCATGTCTGCATGTTATTATTTTATCACAAAAATGAGAATTGTCAATCAAAATGTTATGCTTTTGTAACATTGTATATATTTAATGTTATAGTTTTAATTTTATGCAATAAACTATACCCACAATATTCATAACGCAACAAAGGACATCCCCCTAGCCAGCCTAAACGATATTCTACACGGATTTTGAACCATTCCACATTTTTTCCCCTACACCATAACCTGCTTTATCTCCTCAACAACCATAATATCAGCCGGAAGCCATTCCACAGAATTAAGCGTATCTTTTGTAAGCCATCTTGCCTCCAAAGTCTCATTGAAGAACAAGAAGCTGGCAGGAGTGACTCAGAAGCTGCTGACAGAGAACGATAAGGTCCAGAATACCTTCAATGAAGCCGTAGTAAAGAGAGAGGACGCTAAGAAAATCCATACATAGGCAAAGCAAGCCCCAGCTTGAAAGCGCCATAGCCTGTTGTAAAATAGGTATAATGGTGTGTAAAGCATCAAAAAAAGCATTCCAACAAGTTTTAATTGTCGGAATGCCTTCTATGAACATCAAAAAATAAAATTATTTACTCACTTTATCCCCATCAGCTTCCTATACTTAAGCCCCTTCTTCACAATATACACCACAAGGATAACCGCCGCGAACACCGTGGATATGATAAGCATTGTGCCGATCTCAATATGAACGTAGGACAGGGTCACAAAGCTGAAAATAAGAAGCATTATGAGCATCCAGCCGAACGCAAGTGCCGTGGTCACGAACAGCATAATTACATCCATAACCACATCCTGAGCTGTGAACGCCTTTTGTGGGTACTCTGCGCTGATATCCTTAAGCTTGTTCACGCTCTCCTGCTTTTTATCCTTGTACATCTTTGATAAATCCTTTTCCATGTTCCAGCTTTAACCTCATTTCAGTTCATATTATATCAGGTGACTGCACAGCTCCGCTTTGCCTTGCGCAACGCGCGTTTGCCGCACACCAAGCTGCACAATCACCTATTTATATTTTATCATAATTTTACCCCTTTAAATACTCTTATAACGTATATTGTATTTAAAAGGTCCAAATCAGAAATTCTTACGGTTATACCCTAATCAACCACCTTGCTCCCCCACAGTGTGAGCTGGTTCGTGCTGCCAAGTGCTGTGAACACGATTGTCTCCACGTTCGTGCCCTCAATATCCATCTTTAAAATTACACCACTGTAGGTCTCGCCGTCAAGTGTAAGGTCGATGTAGGCTGTGCCCTTGTCGCAGCTCCATGTTCCGGCAAATGCTCCTGTGACCGTTCCATCAGCGCCAAGTGTTATTGTCTGTGGCGTGTTCAGACCTAAATTCTTGTAGTCGATGTCAAGCTCATGGAGAATAACATCATACCTGCCCGCAATCTCGTCCGCGGAAAAACCATTCTCATCAAGCTTCTCTCCTGCGGTCTGGTACGGTGCAGCCACCAGCCATCCGTTCTTGTTCAAAAAGAGCTGATGAACCTTAACATAGTGGCCTTCGTTTCCGCCGGTTGTTCTGGTATGAAATACGATGTATGCCCTTCCGTCATCATCGACAAATGCGCTGTTATGTCCCTGCGCAACCTGTCCCTGTGAGAAGCTTCTCCACTTGTAACCGCCGAAAAGCCTGATTCCGGCAGAATCGTTTGTGTTGAGTATGTAGGTATCGTAGAACGGATTTCTGCCGTTCTCATCAAGGTACTCGCCATCAGGTGTACTGCTCCTGTACACTCTCACGTTGTAGCCGCCCTTTGCGAAAAGCTCACCGTAGGACATGAACAGCCAGTAGTAATCGCCTATTTTCTGGATATAAGAGGCCTCTCCGGTCACATATTTTCCTCCGGCAATCTTCCTGCCAAAGTAAGGGTCGGAATGAATACCGTCCTCGTAGGTCACGCTGTAATCCCTGAAGCCTGTCTCCTCGTCAAGCTTGAGCATAAAGATTCCACCGCTCCAGGAGCCGTAGCTCATCCAGAGGTTTCCGTCGTCATCGTAGAAAACGCAGGCATCAATATTGTTAGGGTAATAATCCCCCCATGCTCTCTTGTATCTGTCTGCAAGCTCGGTTTCACCGGTCACCCTTGCGACATCCGTCTCATTATAGTATTCCTCATTATAGAAGCCTGAGTACACTACTATGCCCTGATACTCCCAGTCGCCCTCAAGTGTATCCGCTGTGAGAAGGACGATTGAGGAATACCACTTGTCACCGTCAACCGAAAGGTACATGCACCACTTGCCAAGCTTATCGTTGTACACGACATCAGGCGCCCACATGTAGCCGTCGACCTGATAGCCGGTGCTTCCGTGTGCAGACCACGCTGCCGGCTCCTTCAATATTTCTCTATAATCTGTGGAGAGATTGTTGGTAAAGCTCTCCCAGTTCTCGAGGTCGTATGACTTCGCCCATGCCCTGTGTGAACCAAAAATATAATAGCACTTCTTTCCTTCCTTGTCCTCACCAACTATTATGGATGGGTCATGGCAGCTCACAGTCTTTATTGACTTTAACTCATCCTTTGAAAATTCAACATGATTCTGAAACATAATGACATCCACAATATACCTTACGGTAACCTCCTCACCACCATACTTTACATAGACATAAGGTCTTAAAGTTACAGTCTCAACAGAACCGCTTATCTTCTCCTTGGTAACCTCGGCAGGATTTTCAACTTTCGATGCCTCCTGGAGAACTCCCTCGTATGAGCTGCTCTCTCCGTACTTTATCGCTCCGCCAAACGTGGGTGCCTCAGTCTGTGCAAGCTTATCGTCATTGCTTGATGCCGCATACACCCTGCTTATTGTATATCCGTCCCTGTCATTCTTTACTGTGAGAGTGTACTTGATATCCTCCCCGGCTTTATATTCCTCCTTATCCGTCGACAGCTCCACTGTGATGTCATTCTCCGTCTTAGAGCACACCACGCCTGTCCCTCCTGTCGATGTTGTGTTATCAGCATCAGATGAACTATTCTTATTTCCGGCGCATCCGGCAACTAGTCCCGCCACCATCAGCGGCAATAGAACACACCGAACCAATCTGCCCGAACCTCTTCTCATGCCCTCACCTCCTGAATTATTATCAAATATATAATTGTGAAACTTAATTTCTCCGATAAACAGTTATGTATTTTTATTAATAAACTTCCTGAACCTTTGAAACTAATAATTGTCCGCATAGCAAACTAATTTTGTAATCCATAGTAATTCGCATAGCAAACCGATTTTCGCAATTTCCTTTTTTAGTGGATATTATTCTCGTACCTGAACACCGGCTTGCCATCCTCATCCCACTTCACTTCCATGAGCATGGTATGTCTGTTAGGATCATACAGTGGATCCCCGACAATCTCAGGATAGGTGCGCGCATGGTATACACACACGTCCCTGCCGTCCTCGGTCTTTGTAAAGCTGTTATGCCCCGGTCCGTAGATTCCCTTTTCCCTGTCCGAACACAATACCGGATGTCTCTCCTTCTTCCACGCCCTCGGGTCAAGCAAATCTGCGTCCTCATCGATGGACAGCATGCCGACGCAGTAGCACTCACCTGTTGCACTTGCTGAATAGGTGAGAAAAATCTTTCCGTCATGGTGTATTGCAGCCGGACCTTCGTTTACCCAGATGTCAACTCTCTCCCAATCATAATCAGGGGTTGTAAGAAGCACCTGAGCCGTTTTGAGCTTGGTTGCCGACTCCATCTTTGCAATATATATATTAGATATCTGAATGCCGACACTTACCTTCTCTGCCCAGATATAGTAATATTCTCCTTTATTTTCAAGTATTGTAGCATCAAGCGAAAACGCATCAAATGAATATATATCATCATCGCTTCTCTGGATTTTCCCTTTTTCTATCCAATCATCCTTCATAGGATCCGGTCCCTGACATTCAAGGATATATGGTCTTAATCTCCAGATGTCTTCTTCCATTGAGGCAGCAAAATATATGTACCATTTTCCAAACAGATAATGAAGCTCCGGAGCCCAGATATGCCTGCTCATCTCGCCGGACTCATGCTTTGTCCAGATGACCTTCTCCTTGGCATCCTTTAACCCCGGAAGTGTGTCTGAACACCTGAGAATAATCTTATCATACGCAGGTACTGAAGCAGTAAAATAATATTTTCCATTCTCCGCACGCATAACAAACGGATCTGCTCTCTGCTCTATAAAAGGTTTATTAAAATCAGTAATTTTTCCGTTTCTAGGTCTTTCTTCCATACCATATCCTCTCCCATACTTATTTTACAGAAAAATCTGCACATTTAATTTAAAATTCCCCGGGATGCCCCATTGTCACACCCCGGGGATAAGCTGATTTTTTTTTACATTATTCCATTACAAGGTAAGCTGCCTCACATGTAAGACAGAAGTTAAGCTCCCCCCCTGTTGTGATTCCTGTATATTTCTGTGTATATACCGTTCCTGCCGCTGTTGTAACTACAGCTACTACATCCGCTGTATCACCATTGTTTGTGACAGATACCTCAACCTTTGCTCCATCCATATCGCTTGTGAATGTGTCCCAGTTCCAGTCACATTCTGCTGTCGCAATTCCATCATAGCCTGCACCCCAGCCGAAGTTGTCTGCACGAAGTACTGCGTACTCTGCATATCCTTCTGCGTCTGCTGCACTGTGACCCTGAGCTGTTGTCTGAAGGATTACAAGGAAGTTATCCCAGTTGTTTACTCCGTCTGTATAGTTGGTGAAGCTCTTAGTAACTGTAGCTCCCTTTTCAACACTCCAGATATCTGAGAATGCTGTCCAGAAAGGGGTTGTGCAGTCTGTGCTTCCAACTACAGGAGCGTCAAATGAGAGATATGAAGCCTCACATGTGAAGCATGCGTTTAAGTCTCCGCCTGTTGCGATACCTGTATACTTCTGTGTGTATACCGTTCCAGCTGTTGTTGTAACCACTGCCACAACATCTGCTGTCGCACCATTATTAGTTATAGTAACCTCACATGTTGCACCATCAATGTCAGATGTAAATGTATCCCAGTTCCAGTCACACTCTGCTGTTGCAATTCCATCATAGCCTGTACCCCAGCCAAAGTTATCTGCACGAAGCACTGCATACTCTGCATAGCCCTCTGCATCATCTGCACTGTGTCCGGTTGGCGTTGTCTGAAGTACAACAAGGAAGTTATCCCAGTTGTTTACACCGTCTGTGTAGTTCTTGAATGTCTTTGTGACAGACTCGCCCTCAGGAATTGTAAATATATCTGAGAATGCGCTCCAGAAAGGTGTTGTGCAGTCTGTATTACCTACGATAACGCCATCCGCCGCCTTAACTGTCTTATCCTTGATTGAAAGGATATCTGTATAGCTTGACTGTGTTCCAATCTCAATTGAAGCGATTTCGCCTGTTACAGGGAATTCAGCCCTTGCGGTGTTGGAGGTCTTGTTGTAGTCAACATTGTCAACATCAACCGTAACTGTGCCATCCGCATAAGTGATTGTAGCAGCTACATCTGTCTCAACCATTACTGACTGCTCCCATGTGTTCCAGTTACCCCATGACCATGTAAAGCAGCTGTCCGCTATATCCTTGCCATCTGCAGTACCTGTCATATCGGCATTTACTCTTGCAACTTCATTTCCATCTGCATCCTTGAATATGAAGTAGTAGTTGTTCTTAACGTCCTTACCGTCTGACCAATGCTTTAACTTAATCTGCTTTGTCTGTCCGTCTGCAATGTCAATCGGCTCTGAATATACATCATCTGCCTTTGAGAAATCTAATGCACCGATGGAGGCAATAGCACTGTCATCCTTAGTTACATTTATAACTCTCTCCGGCTCAACGAACTCTGCATTAGAATTTCCGTCCGCATAGAGAGCTGCAACCTGCTCAGCGTTAAGAGCGTAATCATAGATATAAAGCTCATCAAAAGCTCCCTTGAATACTGAATCCCAGTAGTTTACACCAAGTAAGAAATCGAAATTATCAGAAGCCTGCATACAGTTCTTTGTTACATAGGCAGGAACAACATTTCCATCTGAATCCTTGGTAATCCACTCCTGTCCGTTGATGTAAAGCTTAGAAGCAATAAGTGTTCCGTCTGCTGATAAATTATTAGAATCAACAACAAGTGCAATCTGTACCCACTGCTTCATAGGCTCACCGGTTGCGGCATCCGACCACGCCGGCCAGAGTGCATTGTCGAGCTGATCATAAGACCATATACATGGGAATGTTCCCTCACCGGACCACTCTGCTCTTGTAATGTTGGTGTAATGCTGTCCGCCTGTAGCATCTCCGTGAACATCCGGTCCGAACTGGACTGTCGGCATGTAATTGGAAAGTCTTGTAGCATAGATCCAGAATGAGATTGTGTAATTGTCACCAACTCCATTTACATCTGTGAGCTTGTAACCTGTTATACCGTCCGTATATACGGCATCACCTTTTACACCCGGAATATATACAACATCCTTGTCTGCCGCACTGAGTATAGGATCTCCGCCGATAGTCTGTGCAGTAGGCTGGATATCCGTCTTATTATCCGCTGCATCAAATGAATAATAATACTTGTAATCCTGCGGAATCTCACCAGCCTTAACTGTCTGCTGTGATGATGACTCCTGTACGCTGCTCTCCTGTGAAGAACTGTCCTGCTGTGATGTCGAATCCGAACCAGCCTGCTTCTGGCATCCCGCAAGCATTGTAGCTGCCATTGTACCGCATAACATAACGCTTAAAAACTTCTTATTCCTCATATAGAATTACCTCCATATTATACTTGTCAAACATTACTTTCCGAATGCACTTGTCACTGCCTCGTACTGCGCAATCTCCTCATCAGACAACACATTGTAGCCTGTAGGTCCGAAGTATGAGAGCATTGCCTCAGCGTGGTAGTAGTTAGCCTGCTCTGTTGCCTCGTCTGTATAATCGGCAGCTTTAGCTGTACCATTGTCTACAAGGTCATGGATACCGATCTTGTTGAAGTACTGGTCACAGAAGTTCCAGTAGCCTGCAATGCTGTACCAGCCGTAAGGAACAGGTCTTGTGATTGAATCAAAGTAGTCATCCCAGTATGCCTTATGATCCTCATCCTGTGGGAAGAGTGCCTTATATCTTGCCCATACACCCTGATCAAGTGTCATAGGAACAGGCATGTTGGAGTTCATGAGTGGTGTTCCGGAAGCATTTGTTATTGATGTATCCTCATAGATGTCCATACGTGCATTCCATCCGTCTGTTCCGATACCCATGAACTTAAGGAGGAGGTATGCCTCATAAGGGTGCTTACATGATGTTGATACACCACCGATGTACATATTGGCAATTACGTTGTGCATCTTCTCATCTACTACATTAGGTGTTACATAAGGAACGATATCAAGTCCATAGGTATCCTGATACCCTTCTGTTCCCCAGAGATTCTGGTATGTCCAGAAACCTTCTGAGAATACTGCTACATGTCCTGTGGCACCGAACCATGCGCCCCAGTCTCCTGACCAGTCTTCCATAGCCTGTGTATTCTGCTGCGGTGCAACATAACCTGCAAGCTTGAGGTCTGAGAACTGCTGCTCACCTATTGCCCAGTACTGAAGGTCGAAATCTGTTCCGTCGAATCCGAACTCACCCTTGATTGCTCTCTCCGCTGTTGAGCAGGCTGCAATTCCGTAGAGCGAATCAAGTCTGTTATAATAACCAAGTCCATAATACTTCATGCCTGATCTGTCATCAACGGTTGCGTCCTTTATGAGCTGGAGCATCTCATCCCATGTCCAGTCTGTTCTAGGCATCTCAAGATTCAATTTGCTGATTACGTTTCTGTCAATAAATATCGCACTTGGCTGATACCATGTAGGAAGACCGAACCATCTGCTTGTATCGAACTTTCCGATTCCATAATCCTTGATTGTAGTCATCATGTTAGCCATATCAGGATCATTTTCAACGTAATCCGTGATGTCAAGCCAGTACTCATTCGCAAGTGCTGTGTCGGAATCTGTTCCTGAGAATACATCAGGGAAAGTTCCGCTGTTGGCTGCGGCAGAAAGGTCTGTGCTCATATCCGATATCTGCTTACATTCTACCTTGATATTAGGATACTTTTTCATAAATGCCTCTGCCAGAAGATTGATTGTAGTCTCATCTTCGTAATGCCAGTATGTAAGGGTGATATCATCCTTAGTCACACCATTCTCGTCAACCTCTCCGCTCACTGCTGAACCATTTGTGTCCTTCTTAGCAGCACAGCCTGTCAGTGCACCTACTGTCATAACCGATGCCATAAGTGCAGCAACTAACCTTTTTTTCATAGAACCCTCCATTCTGCCGCCGCTTCCGGGCGGCATATAAATATTGAATTGCTTTTATAGTCCGGATATACCGGACTAAATACTATTCTCCGGTAATTCCCGAACGGTCAATACTTTCAACGAACTGCTTCTGAAGCACAAGGTACATGATAAGAAGCGGCAGTATACTCAGTGTGGTAGCTGCCATTCGGACGGATTCATTGAGGCTTGTAGCAGTGTCTCCGACACTTGCCCTTGTCTGGAAGGCAGTGTCGAACTGCTTTAACTGAACCACAAGATTCGTCCAATTGCTCTTTGCCGCAAGTCCCTGTACATACAGCTCAGTGAGGTATGACTCATTCCAGTACCATACAAAGGAGAACAGAACAACCGTCACAATAGCCGGTATTGCGGATGGAACTGCAATCTTAAAGAATGCTTTGAAATGTCCTGCTCCGTCAATAGAGGCTGCCTCCATCAGCACCTTAGGTATCTGCTTAAAGAACTGATAGAAGATTAAAATAAATATAGGTGAGTTTAACCCGTTTCCGAACAGTGCCGGAAGGATAAATGCCCACAGTGTACCCTGAATCCCCATCTTTGTGTAGAGAACATAAGTAGGAATCATGGTTATCTGTCTTGGAAGAATATAGGAAAATATGAGTATTCCCATCAGTATTTTCTTACCCTTGAACTCATATCTTGCAAAACCATATCCGACCATCATGCATATAACAACATTGCACAGTGTAGGAAGACCAGCTATCAGTATACCCTTCTCAAATGATGAAACATAATCCATCGCCTTTGCCGCATCAATAAAATTCTGAAGATACAGCTTGGAAGGCAGCCACTTGACTGAGGTATCAAGAAGGTCATTCCTGCTCATAAAGCTTGTGCTTATCATATACAATACAGGGTACAGATATACGAAACCTATACATATAAGAAGTGCATATACGACCAGCTGTTTTCCTACGCCCTGCTTCTCACGCGTACCGAAGATAAATCTGTGAAGCTTTTCCTTAGTAAACTTCTTCTTAATAATCTCCGCTGCCGTCATACGTCTTGTATCTGCCGTGCTTAATGCCTTTTTCGAGCTTCTTGACATTTCTTCTTCCCCTCCTCTCAATTCTTCTGTGCATGCGTTCGTCTTTCTTTAGCTGTCTCTTTCTCTTCTTCACCATTCTGTCGTATACATCTTTCTTATTGCCAAGCAGTAAGAAGAAGATAAGCACAATGAGTGTCACTATGATTGAGTACATCCATGCCATCGCTGAGGCATATCCGTAACCCTTCTCCTTGGTTCCTGAGAACATCGCCGACTCTATCATTGTGATAAGCTGGTTCTGTTCGTTTCCTGAGAGGAAGATTACTGTGTACACTGCATTTAAAAGGATAAAATTCTTTATGGTAGGAAGTGTTATTTTCCAGAAGCACTCCCAGCCTGAGCCACCATCCATCTTAGCTGCCTCATAGAGTGAAGGGTCAACCTTCTGCAATGCCGAGAGGAATATAAGTATCTGGACACCCGAATACCAGAGTATCATAATCATGTTGGAGAAAATCTCCCCAATCGACGCAGCAATTGATGCCGGAAGGAACGTGCTTATCGCATTTACAATAACCTGTGTGTTCATTGAAGGGATTGTTGAAGCTCCCTCACTCACCAGCATATTCATGACCGGACCACTCACGATGATAACCGGGAGGAAGAATATAAGCCTGAAAAAAGCCTTACATTTTATCTTGCCGTTTAACATTATCGCGATGATAAGTGCGAATACCACTATTACCGGAACCTCCACTATCGTCTGCCAGATATATGTCACAAGCTGTTTTGGAAACTCAGGATTTTCAAGCCATATCTGGGTAAAATTTCCGGTTCCGACCCAGGTAAACTTAGTGGCAAGCGGTGTGATTCTTATGTTAAACCACATGTAGTAGAATGACTGTCCCAGCGGGAATAACAGGAATACAACAACTCCTATCAACCATGGAAGCAGGAACAGATATCCCATCCTTGCCTCCCTTGCCTCAAGACGTCCCTGTTTAATTTTTATTTTCTTATTTTTCGTTTTCCCCATACGCTCACCTGACCTCATACGACATTGATTCTATAGTCACGCCATCCACGCTCACGGCATCCGCACCATAATTGATGTAGACTGTAACCCCATTAGAATAAGTCACAATTCTTATGTCGTTGTCGACAATCTCATGCTTTGTCACTGTTGAGTCCGCTATTTTTTCGTGCAGTGCCTTAAGCTCCTTATAATACTCCACAATCGTGTCCTTGTAGGTGGAATATTCTGAGCTGTATATATCGCTTGAATTGGTGTACAGAAGCTTTGCGGAGCTTTCCTTTGTTATGTAGAAGGAAGGATAAACTCCTGTCTCAACAAGCTTTAAGAAGAATTCCTGCTTGTTCGCCTCAAAGTTCACATACTCCGAATACATAGGCATCACACCCTTTAATACTATACTTAAGAACGGAATGCTCTCATCCTCAAATATATAGCTTGATGTGTACAACGGCATATCAAGGAAGGCATCCGTCTCGGACCACAGATATGCAAACGGCTGTTCAAGCACAAGCTTTGTCTTTTGTGCTGCCTCTGTCACGATATTCTCATACATCTTCTGTGTATCGTACCTAGTGTATGTGTCCCCACTGTATGTGTAGGAGAACAGCGTGTTCGAGATACCTGCAAGCGCCAGATTGCCTACTCCGCTCTTGACATATTTTCCGATAAAGGAATTGAGAAGACTCAGTGTTCTTGCAGGTGTGAGATAATTCATCGTGCTGTACACCGTCTTGTAGGTCGTCTCCTCAAACCTTCTCTTGTTAATCTGCTTTACGACATTGAAGGTGGCATTCTTCTCATCCGGGTTTATTCTTAGTGCATCGTTGTACAGATACATCCTGATATTTCTCTCACCCGCATCCTTTATAAGCTTGGTAAGCTTACTTGTTCCTCCGATTTTCGAATCAGCCTTATAGCTTGTGATCGGGACACTGTTAAGTCCCTTCTTCTGCCAGCCCTTATAGACTGTAAGTAAATCGCTTACGCCTTCACTCTCAAGCTCATCATATATCTCGTATATGTCATCGACAGTTGTCATAACCACCGATGATGTTCCAAGAAGGAAGGACTCGCGCTCAGTTCCTAAGAAGTCCACACGCGTTCTGAAACTGCTCTCATTCTGTGCAAGACCTTCAGACCTAAGAAGATACTCTCTGTAAGCTGCCGCCATACCTGTGTAGTTGGCGTTGTCATCGGAAAGGAAAACATATCTCACCGCAAGGTTTGAATGACTTCTCTCATTCTCATATACATGAAGTGAACCTGCTGTGGAATTATTGCTTGTAGGCTGTGTGTAGGTCTTTCTGAGTATGAACTTGGCATAAGCTCTGTTGTAATCCACACTCGCACCGTTCGGAATACATTCGATTGAAGCCCGCGCCTCACCTTCCTCGACAATTCCAAGATAAGCAATATTATCATCCACATGTGCTATTCCGAATACAGGTGCAATGACCTCCTCGGAATCCTTTATTGTGTTGTACTTATCATTTAAAAGTGTCTGGACATTAGATTCATCGAATCCGACATCTCCGCCATAAATCATCTTGGAAAAACCGCTCTTAAATCTTCCCTCCTTATCATCAAGGTAGATTAACGCTCCGTTGCCGTCCGGCACAAGCATGTAGCCGGCCTTGTCATCAAGATAGGAGTTACCCATGTATGGGTAGATGGAAATAGTTCCAATAAAATACTTTTCTCCATCTTCAACTATCGATTCATCCGGAACTCTCGCAATAAGTCCGTCATCTGTGAGTGTAACCTCAAGTGTCAACCCGAACTGGTAAGTTGTCCAGTAGAGCTTGGCGGTAAATCCGTTATCCGTGTAGCTTACTGTCTTTGTAACATTGTCATTGATTAAGTCTGCCTGCTTGGAATCATCGCTTCCGCTTATCATTGTTATGACAACAGCAGACCTCATGGCTCCCTGCCATGTCGCATTGTTCTTTCCATCGTCATATTCAATAGCCGATGTCATGTACGAACCACTTTTTTTATCCTCTATCACAAGTGACAGGTCTTCCTCGTTGACATACAGCCTGTAATCCGTGTTCTCGGTGAGGTACCTACAGCCGTTTATAGTCTTTTGCGCTGCCTGCACCTGCACGCCCTTTCCGTTAAAGCCGGCTGCACCGAACGCTACCATAAACGCCAACAGAAGGGAAATTATTCTTTTTGCCGTTCTTTTATGAGCCAATTCGATACACCACCTCTCCCGCAATCGACTGTATGAAGTCGAATACCTGCGACCATAATACATAGATAATGAATATGAGAAGACAAACAATCAGGATAGTAAATATTGTAAGGAATATAATTTTAAATGTCTCCTTGACCGTATAATTGTTAATCTCTCTTATAGAAATGAAAATCAGTACAATTATCCATACTGTCATGCACAGGCTTCCGAACTGCACGAAGAATATTTCGTTGTTGGTCACCACATGTGACAGAAGGAATATAATCGGTGTCAGCACTGCATAAGGTCCGAAGCTGTATACCAGTGAGCTGTATATGTGTCTGAACTTACCCTCGCCCTCATTGATTGTACACATAAGGTAATTACAGCTTACCACAAGCACGAGTGCCACAAGTATCATTCCGATGTCTGATAAGATATCGTAGCTGCCCTCACGCACTGTCTTTGTAAGGAAGCCGCAGAAATATTTGTTGATTATGTAGAATACCATCATAATCCCAAGCAATATATTCGTACTTGCAATGGAAACCTTATTCTCAAATCTTATTCCATAACAACCGTCTATAGGGTGTCTCATAAAAGTAAACACATACTTTAATTCCCTTATGAGCTTCTTATCTCCAAGCTTCTTAAGTGCTTTTCTCGGAGCATTGAATATTCCCTTCTTCTTATCAAGCAGCTTAAGTACCTTCAATACAGCAAATATACCAATCAGTATAAGCACCACCGCTGTGAGATTGTGCTTAAGCCATACATTTCTTATCTCCCAGAACGAATCTGAATAGTTCTCCATGTCCTTTGAAAGTCTGGCATACTTTAACGCCCCCTCATAGTCACCTTCCTTGTAGAGAGCCTTACCCATCGCCATGTTAGCGTAGGTAAAAAGATTATTCATCTCAAGCACCTTACCAAGTGGCTCCTTGCTCTCCTCATAACGTCCCTTGGAGAACAGGTAAAGTGCTTCATGCAGATACCTGGTAAACTCTGTCGGTTCATACACCTGAATCTGTGCCTTATCCGAATCAAGCACATAGAGCTTATCATCTGTTCCCACCTGAATAGCTTCAACCTTCGTTGAAAGACCGATTCTCTGCTTTCCGTCATCGCTTCCGCCGAATATGAATAACAGATTGCCCTCGTTGTTATACTCGTAGATGAAACCTGTCTGTGTTGCAACGAAGGTGTTATCATGATTTCCAACTGCAACTGCTGCCGGAACATCCGGATATTCGCTGGTCTCAATCATGTTGACACCTGCGATATTGAGTCTCTTTAAGGTGTCATTGTGTTCACCTCTTGTTATTGTGTATATGACACCCTTCTCATCTATCGCCATATTATCCGGAGTTGCAGGTATGTTAGACTGCATCTTCGCTCTCTGCGCGTCCGTGAGAACCGCTCTCCAGAGAATCGTCCACAGATTAGCCTTGGTTGCGTTAGTACCGAAATAGCCTAAGAAGGTTCCTCCGTCAACAGGACTTATCTCAACCATACCGTTGGTGTTAGATTCACATATCACATACATTACGCCCGAGCTGTTCACAACAATCTTGAGTGGGAGGAAATCAAGTGTCTCCCCATACATCGCCGCCGTAGGCTTGGTGTATGTATTTACAAGTTCTCCATCGCCGTCGAACACGAATACGCTCTTAGCATCTCTGTCAGCTATGTAGGTGATGTGCTCAGGTGTTACATATATTCCCCGCGGTCCCTGTAAAATTCCCTCTCCGAAGGTCATCACCAGCTCGTTATCCGCGTCTGATACGACAACCCTCTTGTTACCGCTGTCAAGAACATACATATAACCGTCCTCAAGCAGTGTGAAATCAGTAGGATTTACAAGCGTCTCCTCTCCAATCTTTGTTATCGTCTTAAAAGGGAGATACGCTGTCTGTGTCTCGGTCATGCTTCCATATCCGTCAACAGTGTATGTCCTGTATGGCGCATCTGCATACGTCTCAAGAGTCGAGGATACTAAAATCACACAGGCAAGAAGCAGAGGTACGGCAAAAGCTATTATTTTTTTTATATACTTTTTATTCACGTTCATACCTCTCTTAAGTTACTTGATTCCTGAATGTGCCATCGTGTTCATTACGTTATTCTGTAAAATACAGAACAATATGAGGTTCGGCAGGAACATAATAAGTGAAGCCGCTGCCGCCATACCCTGTCCTGCTACGGTGTTGCTTGTAGAGGCACTGGTAAGTGTATTCATATAAAATGCAAGGTTCTTGAGAGAATCATTATTGATGTAATAATTGGATGTCTCAAGGTTAGCCCATACCTGCTGGAATACAAGAATCGCAGCCGTCGCAATCGCAGGCTTGGTGAGTGGAATTACCACCTTTCTGTATATTGTCCACTCCGATGCTCCGTCCATATATGCCGCCTCTATGAGCGAATCCGGAACCTGGTCAACGAACTGTTTTATAAGGAACAGTCCAACCGGAAGTGCTATAAGAGGAAGAATCTCTGCCCAATATGTATCAATCATATGAAGCTTGTTTACAACCAGATATCTCGGAATCATAACCGCACAGGATACGAACATAAGTGCTATCTGGTTAATGTTCATCATTGTCCTGGCTCCCTTGAACTTCATCTTCGACAATGCGTAAGCCGCCATTGTTGAGAATAAAAGTGAGCCTGCAACTACCGCCACCGTCACAAGTATGCTGTTAAACACATACTTGCTGAGAGGGTTGCTTCCCGTCCTCGATGCCTTTATAAGCTTTGAAAAATTATCAAGTGTAGGATGTGTTGTTATAAACTTAGGCGGGAATGCGAACAGCTCCTCCATCGGTTTAAACGCATGGAATATAATAAATACGATAGGCAATCCACAAAGCAATACCATCGGCAGAACCAAAAGGTATATTTTTATCTGACCCTTCTCAAACTTATCAGGGTTCATCTTGTGACCACTATAAGCCGCCATAATCTTTTCCTCCCTTCCTAATCACGTTCACCGAACAATCGGTTTGCAACCACTGAGAATATCTGTACTATGAGAAGAAGCACAACGGATACTGCTGCCGCATAACCCATCTCGTATCGGATGAATCCGTAATCCTCCACATGGTTTACAATAAGCTGTGCCGAATATCCCGGTGTAGGGTTTCCTGCAAGCAATGTTGCAATTGTACCATTCTGGAAGGCTCCAACAATCTGCATTACCGCTGCGAAGAGCATCTGCGGCTTCATGCTCGGTATTGTTACATATAACATTTCCTGAAATCTGTTCTTAACACCGTCGATTGCCGCTGCCTCATACAGCGCTTCATCGACATTTAAAAGACCGGCAAGTATGGACAGGAAACCGACTCCCATGCTGCTCCACAGACCTATGATAATAACAATCGGCAGCAGATAATTGGTATTTACAAGCCATATAATGGGTTCATTTATAATTCCTATCTCCATCAGCCAGCTGTTAAGGTATCCGGTCTGGTCACCGGTGAACATTATCTTCCAGAGCACTGCCATCGCAACACCTGTTGTCATGCTCGGTGAATACAGGATGAGTGCAAATATTGTTCTTGGTATCTTAGGCAGATTGGCAAGTCCGAAAGCTAACAAGAAGGCAAGGACATAACCACCAACACCTACAATAAGCGCATATTTAACTGTATTCGGAATAACATACTTCATAAATACATCATCACTTGTTATAAGATTGATGTAATTTAAAAAACCGACAAATTTAGGTTTCTGGATGGCATTAAAGTTAGTAAAGGAAAGGATAACAGCCATTATAACAGGAGCAAGTATGAATACCGTAAACACCGCCGCATAAGGAAATACAAATGCATATCCTGCCTTGTTGCTTATCGACTTCTTTCCTATTTTTGATTTCTTTGCAATTTTAGTTTTATCAGCCATACTATTATTTCCTTATTCTCTGTTAAGAATCTCAAGCACCTTTTCAACGGAAGGTACTTCATACTCTTTAAGCACATTTCCGTCCGAATCGATATAGCCGAATTCTTCAAGCTTTCTCTCTGTCTCTCTTAATACTGTCTTGGCTACCTCATCAATTCTTGAACGGACCGTGTCACCATTTACTACCACATCATTGAATGCGTTGCTCAGCTCACGCTCCATCATGTAGCTTCCAAGGAGTCTTGGTGTCTCTAAGATGTACTGAGCCTGTGTGAGGATTATATCTTTATCCGATGTCGGATAAGGAAGCCTCTCGAACGCTTCAAGGTTGGCTGTAGGCCATATATACTCGTCTCCGTACAGAATCTGAAGCCGCTGTCCGAATTCCGCCTGAATATCAGCCCTTGACCACCACTCCATGAACTGCCATGCCTTCTGCTCTCTCTCATCATCCGATGAGAACATTACAGTACTCTCGGCGCCTCCGGACATATACCTCTTCACTTCACCGGTCTCCTCATCCTCGATGCCCGGCACAAGTGCTATGCTCCATGAGTTTGCAATCTCAGGCGCGGCATTGAGTATCAGGTTGTATGAATTGAAATCGGCTATTCCTATAGGTAAATCTCCGTTTCTGAAGTGCTGATAGAAGTTAGGCACATCGACCGGAAGGTCATAAAGTGTAAATAACTCTGTAAGCTCTGTAAAGCCTTCAACCGTTGCTTCACTGTCAACCAATATATCAAGTGCAGTGTCGCCGTAGAGTGCTCCATCCATCTGGTAAATAATAGGTGTTGTTCCATGGAAGTTTCTCATTACAAGCATCGCTGCTGTCGGATAGTACACATTGAGTCCCCTCATCTGCAGATCAGGCAGCATCGCAATGAGCTCATCCATCGTGTTTGGAACCGAAAGTCCTAACTTGCTTAAAATATCTGTCCTATAGAACATTACATAGAAGTTCATCGTCTCAGGCAGTGAGTAAAGTCCATCACCCACAACGGACGGAACTAAAAGTCCCTCGCTGTATCTTCCGAACACCTCCTTGTAATTGTCAAACTTCGATAAATCAACAAGCGAGCCTCTTATGGCAAGGTCAAATGGTATTGAATAGTTGATTCCTGTTGCTATATCCGGTGTATCACCTGAAGCATTGGAAAGGATAAGCTTCTGTGCATCCGTCATGATTGACAAATCAACCTCTATTCCTGTCTCCGGTGTGAACTTCTCGTCAATCATCTTCTGCATAATCTCAACGTAGGTTCTCGGTCTGTTCACCCACACCTGTATGTGCGATTCATCTGTATTGCTCGCTGAATACGACTGCCCCATAAATGAATAGCCGAACCTCTTTAAAGACGTACCTATCGACTGGAAAATGTTCTGTCCCTTAGGAAGCCTGGCTCCGTCCTGATATATGTAGATTCTGTCAATCGAAAGGTCATTGTCATTTATCAGATCCACGAAATTCGCAATCTGTGTATTTATCGAATTGACACTTGTCGAAAGCTCATCAACTCTGTAGACCAGCTCATTCGGCTTCTCTGCAAGGCTCTTAAGCTGGTTAGCTGCTATAAGCAGATATGAGAACGCTGCCACCTTATCCGGGCTCTTAGCGTTGACATAAGGCTGTGCCTGCTCTGCAAGACTGTATAGCTCATCAACCCATCCAAGCAGTCTGTCCTGGACATCAGGAATATATCTTGTGAGTTTGAGGTCTCTGTACTTATCCTTGTTGGTTCCGGCAACCTTGGTTACCTCAAGAGACAGGTCGCTTATTCCGCTCATAATCTCATCTACCGCCTCAAGTGCATATCTGAGATTGTCTGCGCTTATCGTGAGTGAGATTGTGTGGTCACCCGGTTCAAGGTATACGCTAAGCTTATCATCATTGTCATCTGTGAGCGTGACCGTCCTGAACTTGTTAGCCGCCTCAACCTGATATGACTTAAATGCGCTGTTAGGAATCTCGCCGTCTATTTTCCAGTCGACAAAGACAGGAAAATCATTTTTCTCAGACTGGCGGTAGTTCATTCCTATGTAATAATAGCCTGCATTGTCCACATGGAACTTATAGCTTACTGTCTGTCCCGCCTCATTGAAGGAATCCTCATCAATGATATTGAGAACCGTGGTCGTTGCAGACAATGGTGAAAGACTTGACCCATACTCACCTATCGCATGGATTGATGAATCATTCCTCTGGTAGAAGTCCTCGGCCTCTATTGTTATAAGTGCATTTCCCTCAGCCTTTGTTGAACCTGCATACTCAGCGACATCGCCCGGAGCCTCAAGACTTATATTTCCAAGAAGAAGTGTTCCCTCCTGAATATTCAGTTCAAGCTCGTGAACACCCGCGGTAAGCTCAACCGGCAATGGGTCTGAATATCTGTAGCTGGCATCCATTACCTCCTTGTGCTCCCATCTGATAAGCTTATCAGGAAGAGAGACTATCTCGTTGCCGTATCTGTCGACATCCACTCCGTCCGAAACCCATGTTGTCTCGAACTTCATACTTCTTGCTTCGTAAAAAGGGTAGCCTCCGTCTATCTTCATTCCCATCTCAACAGGAAGAATCGACTCATCATAGGAAAGATAGTCGAAGCTCATAACATATCTTCCCGATACCGGAATATCAATGGTGAGTGTCACGGTGTCACCTGCCTTCACGGCAAGCACGTCATTCACATATTCATAATTATCATTGGTAAGAAAAGCTCTGTCTGCCTTAGCGACAGCCTCACTTATCTTATAGACAATAGCATCACCTGTGTATACCGCTTCCTTATAGCCCTTGCTTACCGTGGAATAATTGGTTGTAAGCCTGTTCTCCTGCGCCGCGTCCTGAGTTGTTGTCACAGCTGCCACCGGCTGCTCATCCATCTGCGTCTGTGCATGTACAGGCACGGACGCGTATGGGAATGTGCAGGCTATCATGGAAGTAATAAGTGCAAGTGATGTGATTCTCTTAATACCTTGTCGAATCATATAAACACTCCTACGCTTATCTGATGTTCAATTCCAGATGAAGTACACTGCTTGCCGGAATTGAGAACTTGATTCTGTTGCCGTTTACCTCTATATCATTAAATGGTCTTACAGTTACCTCCTCAGGCTTATCGAATGTGTTGTGAAGATGAATCTCACCTCCGACAATCTCGCCGCATGCCGAAGCAATCTCGGTATCAGCCACACAGCCGTCAATCTCATAGTCCTTGTCTATGGAAAGATTGGTCATTGTAATATGAATCTTTCCATCCTTGCCAAGTGATACCGACTCTGTAAGGTTAGGTACCATGTTCTGCTCCTCAAGACCTATCTGCTCCGTCTCAACAAAGCTGTCTAAAAGCTCGGCATCCTGATGGTGCTTATACATATAGAATACATGGTATGTAGGAGTCTTTATCATCTTCTCTCCCTCTGTGAGAAGAACTGCCTGAAGAACATTTACCATCTGTGCAATGTTCGCCATCTTAACTCTGTCACAGTGCTTGTTAAAGATGTTTAAGTTGATTCCTGCAACAAGTGCATCTCTTATCGTGTTCTGCTGATACAAAAATCCCGGATTGGTTCCCGGCTCACAGTCGAACCATGTTCCCCACTCATCCACAATCATGCCAACCTTGTGCTGCTTGTCATACTTGTTCATGATTGCCTCGTGATTCTTTATAAGCTCATCCATATAGAGAGTCTTATTAAGTGTCTGATACCACATCTTGTCATCAAAATCCGTTGCGCTTCCCTTGTGATCCCATCCACCCGGATGTGTATAGTAATGAAGCGATATGCCATCCATAAAGCCATGAAGGAACTCAGGTGCCTTAAAGCAGGTATCCATCACCTTGTCTGTCCAGTTGTAGTCATCAACATTCGCTCCGCATGCAACCTTGAAGATAGGCTTATCCGGATGATAGTTTCTTACATAAGTCTGGTATCTTCTATAAAGATTTCCGTAATACTCAGGGGTCATGTTTCCGCCGCAGCCCCAGTTCTCATTTCCCACTCCGAAGTAGTCAACTGTCCAAGGCTTCTCGGAACCGTTCTTCTTTCTCAAATCGCTCATAGGTGATACACCCTCAAAGGTCATGTACTCAACCCATTCGCTCATCTCCTGAACCGTTCCGCTTCCGACATTGCCGTTGACGTAGTTCTTACAGCCAAGCTGCCTGCAAAGCTCCATGAACTCATGTGTTCCGAAGCTGTTGTCCTCTACAACACCGCCCCAGTGTGTGTTTATCATCTTCTTTCTGCCCTCAGCAGGTCCTATGCCATCCTTCCAGTGATACTCATCCGCAAAGCAGCCACCCGGCCATCTGAGCACAGGAATCTGTATGTCCTTTAATGCCTCCACGACATCTGTTCTCATTCCGTTCACATTAGGAATGGAAGAATCCTTTCCAACAAAAATTCCCTCATAAATACATCTTCCTAAATGCTCCGAAAAATGTCCCTGAATCTCAGGATTGATGTGACCCTTTTTGTTCTTAGGGTTTATGTACAACTTGCTCATTTTTCGTCCTCCTTTTTAACTTTTTTTATTAAATTTACATAAATTTTATTTTTCAGTAAAACAGAACAAGTCTTAAAACGATTTCGTAGTTTGTATTTCACTTTTTGCTTAACCTATTCTATTTTCGGTGAAATGTTAATATAAACATAGCTCTTTTTATTGTATAATTCAATACTTAATTGCTTAATCCGATAGAGAAAGATTTGCTCATTTTTTGTGCACTTTGCACAAATGTATTTTCTTGTTGACTATTTCTTTTAAACATTTTATACTTAAAAGAAAAATTAAATATTTCACTTTGTAAATCAAACCCTGCATAATTACCAACCTAAGGAGACCTGCCAACATGTACTATATTAAATCATTAAACGAAGCCGAAGAAGTCTTTAAGGCACTCAGCACCCCTATGAGACTTCAGATTATGGAACTTATCTATCAAAATGATCATCTGAGCATGAATGACCTTGCGGAAACTCTTGGTCTTACCAACAGTGCCATATCTATGCATGTCGGCAAGCTTGAGGCGGCCGGTCTTGTCTCCGTTCAGGTGGCCTCCGGCAAGAGAGGTATTATGAAGATAGTCCGTCCACGCTATGAACGCCTTATCATAGACATGGTTCCGAATGCCGGTTCTATCAAATGTTATACCGATGAGATAGATATAGGACACTACATCAGTTACGATGTTCATCCTACCTGTGGTCTGTCCACCTCCGGAAACCTTATCGGCGACCTCGATAACCCTAAGGTTTTTTCATATCCTGAGCGTTTTAAGGCTGATATACTATGGGTCGGATATGGGTATGTGACATATAATCTTCCCAACCGTCTAAAGCTCGGCCAGACCTTGTCCGAAATACAGATTTCCTTTGAGATAAGCTCTGAGTGTCCTGAGCACAATGACAATTATCCAAGTGATATATATTTTGACATCAACGGGAAATCTCTCGGGAAATGGATAAGCCCCGGTGACTTCGGCAACAGACGAGGTATGCTGTGCCCTAACTGGTGGCCGGACGGACTCAACCAGTACGGTCTGTTAAAAACATTGGTTATCAATCATTCCGGTACATTTATGGACGGAACCGCCAGACTGTCATCAGTAACCATCAATGACCTTGCACTTAACTATGATTCGATAATCAATTTCACAATATCAGTTCCGGCAGATACACCTAACTGCGGCGGATTCACCTTGTTCGGCGCCTCATTCGGAGATTTCAGCCAGAACATCGTGGTGAAGCTGTTCTATGAAGATTCATCCTCTGAATTTTAATTGTTTTGTCAATAATGTTCCTGCAAATGCCTTGAAAATATTCATCTAAAATGATAAAATAATATATGTGTTGGGAAGTACTCCTTCCCAACACATTGTATTTTACGGCAGTATATATAAAGATAAGGAGTTTACCATGTTTAAACCCGATGACAATAATTTTGAGCAAAGTCACTTTGCAGCAGTGCTGGCTCTTACCAAGGAAAATCTGGAAAAATATAGAAAAGAGGAGAAAGCTCTGTCCGATGAGCTCTACACTCTTCTTGAGACCTATGGTGCCAAGGATATTGAAGCTCTGTCAATGATCGACAACCTGCAGGTTATGTATGAGCGTGCGCAGCATGAAGCTGCCAGAGCTGAAAGGGCAAGGCAGAAGCCCTTCTTCGGAAGAATCGATTTTGTCGATGATAAGCACAAGAGCAACGACACCATCTATATAGGCAAGGTCGGCATATCCCGCGATGTGACCCACCTTGAGGTCATCGACTGGCGTGCCCCTGTTGCCAACTCATACTACGAAAGCCACATCGGAGAAGTCACCTACTCTGTCCCAGGGGAGGGCAGCTTTGTGATTGACCTTAAGAAAAAGAGAACCTACGAAATTAAGGATGATACCCTGCTCTCCTTTTTTGACAGTGACGTTGTCGCAAACGATGAGCTTCTAAACAGATACCTCTCCCAGAACAAAAAGGCTGTTCTCGGTGAGATTATTGCGACAATCCAGAAGGAACAGAATGACATCATAAGGCAGTCACCTTACAAAAGCATAATAGTTCAGGGAGCCGCCGGCTCAGGAAAGACAACAGTTGCCATGCACAGGATATCCTATATACTATACAACTATGAGAAAGACTTTAAGCCGGCAGATTTTTACATTGTCGGGAGCAACAAGCTTCTCCTAAATTACATTACCAGTGTCCTGCCGGACTTAGACGTAAACGGTGTCCGCCAGATGACAATGGATGAGCTTTTTGTGAGACTTATGTATGAGGACTGGGACAGAGACACCCAGAATATTGCTCCGCTTGCCATGCCGTCCGCAGCATACCCTGCCTCCTTAAAGCGCGGAACACTCACATGGTTTCGTGAGCTTGAGGCGTTCTGCAATAATTTTGAGAGAAATGTCATCGACACAAGGGATGTCATCCTCAAATCGAATGAGAATGTGCTTCTCGAACATGACGTCTGTGTCACCCTGCTCACATCCCAGTCCATCACAGCATTCCTTGATGAAAACCCACAGCTATCTACACAGCTTAAGATAGAGCACCTCAACAGCCGCATACTTTCGCGCCTTGAGAATGAACTCATGGGAAAGGAAATCCGGTACTCACCGGAGGAAAAGAAGGCTCTCACGCGCTTCTACCGCCAGTACTTCGGACCTAAGAAGTGGAAATACTCCACATACGGCATATACTCCGATTTTCTGAAATCCCAGGAGAAAAAATACGGCACCGTGTTCCCTTATGACGCTGAAGCTCCTGATTTATATGACCTCGCCGCCCTAGCCTACATCTACAAGCGTACCAAGGAAAATGACCCTATTGAGGAGGCACATCATGTTGTCATAGATGAGGCACAGGACTTCGGAATGATGGCATATATGAGCCTGCACTATTGCATACGCGGCTGTACCTACACAATAATGGGTGACGTCGCACAGAATATCCACTATGAACACGGACTGAATGACTGGACTGAGCTCACCGCCAACTTCCTCACCGGCGAATATGACAGCTTCAATCTCCTAAGAAAGAGCTACCGCAACACTGTTGAGATATCCCACTTTGCAACGGACATTTTAAGGCACGGATCCTTCTCAATCTACCCTGTTGAACCGATTATAAGACACGGCAGGGACGTGGAAATATCGGCTTTTGCAGATGATAATGAGCTTATCCGGAATACTGCTGCCAAAATCAATGCATGGAAGAAAGCCGGCTATGAGACAATAGCGATAATCTGCCCTAATATTGATACCTCAAGGGCAGCCGCCAATGAACTTTCAGAATACACTCAGGTCAATGACTTTGACGCGATGGAATTTGACACCGGGACAATGGTTCTTCCAATCACCTACACCAAGGGACTGGAATTCGACTGCTGCATACTTATGAATCCTGACATTGACGCGTATCCGGCATGCGATGCCAATGTGAAGCTCCTCTATGTAGCGGCAACCCGCGCTCTCCATGAGCTTGCCGTCTACCACACCGGAACACTCACGCCATTGATTGCAGAGCCTATCCCCGATTCAGTAGGAAATGCTGTGTTTGACGCGGAGAACATGCAGCCTAACAGAGTGCGAAAGACTGTGACGTTCAGCTCCATCAAGCCTGCCACAGCCGTTTCCGGCGAAGATGAACCGACCGGTGCAGCCGGAACAAATCCTGCCACACAGGACGCAAAGAGAACCTTCCCGGCTTCCGCAGCGGCAGACCTTTCGGAAAAATATAAGGCTCCGGCAGCACGAAAAGCTTCACCTTACCCTGCCATGCCATACACCACACCGCCCGCAGCTCCGGGCAAGGCTGTCGACTACAGCAACAAGATTATGTGCATGTCGGAATACACCTTCGGCTCTGTTCCGAAGATGGATGTGCTTAAACAGAATCCGAACCGCATGGCAGCATATCCGTTCAGAGCGGTAAGACGTGAGGGCAACAGCCTCATCCTCGACAGTATCAACGCAACGCTCACGCTCACCCCTTATGCTTCTTCAATGGTGCGTGTGAGCTACCACAGGGCAGGAGCCCAGATACCTGAGGCGAAATGCATTGAGAACAGAAAGACCACCGATAAATGGAAATTCAAAGACACTCCGGACACGGTTCTGCTCGCCACCTCTGCGCTCTACCTTCGGATTGACAAGAAGAATGGGCTTATAAGCTTCTGCGACAAGGATAAAAACGTACTCTTAAACGAAAAGCAGCCGGGACATATCTTAGAGACAACCAAAAACAGAAGTATATGCTTCTTCGACTTTGACATTACACAGAAGCTCTACGCCTTCGGTGCAAGCAACCGCGACCAGCTTCCGCTCAACCGCGTTGCAAGATATATATCTTTCGGAAAGAGCAGGCTGAAAGCTCCTTGTGTCATATCTGATAAAGGCTACGGACTGGCGATAAGCCATGACTTTACGGTGCTCTTTAACAGCATACCAACCTACGGAACCTTCATTGCCCTAGACGAGGCACAGTATTTTGATTACTACTTCTTCACCGGAAGCACGGACGAGGAACTTATCAAAAAATACAACTGGATACGAAGTAAAAACAGGGAGGCCGATTAGCCTCCCTGTTTTTAATATTACATCTAAATAATAATGTATGATATCAATATTTATTTTATTCAACTGACTTAAGCGACTCTGCCATATTGATTTTATTAAGCTTAAAATACATAAGCAGATTTACAGCTATGGCAAATACAAAAGTGAGCACAACACTTAATATATAGCTCGTGAGCGTTACCCTGCTCTCAAAGTATACAGCCTCAACATTGATGCACTCCATGATGAACATGTGCAGAAGCTTTCCAAGACCAAGACCTAACAGCGCTCCTATTCCGGTTAAGATAAAATTCTCCCTGAACACATACGAAGCTGTCTCCCACGAATAGAAGCCCAGCACCTTGATTGTTGCGATCTCCCTTATTCTTTCGGTAATATTTATGTTCGTAAGGTTATAAAGCACAACAAACGCAAGCGCAGCAGCAAGCACGATTACAAGGAGCACCACATAATTTATGCTCGATATCATATTGTTGAACCGGCTCTCCGTATCCGCATTGACACCTGCCGAACTCACATCGTCCGTGGACAGCAGGTCTGCCACTGTCTGATGTGCGTCCCTTCCATTCCTCAGTGAGGCATATATTGTTCTGTACTCCGGCTCATGCCCAAACGCCGATAAATAAGTCTCCTTGGAGATAAAAACATAGTTGAACACATAATTCTTACATACAGCGGCAACCGTGACCGTCATAGTGTTAAAATCATCATCCGTAATTGTCAGTGTATCGCCCTTTTTCACTCCAAGTATCTTTGCAAGTCTCCTTGTAAGTATCGCCTCTCCCTCTGCAGGGTATGTGAGTGCCTCACCGCTCTTATAGCTTAAGAAATTATACTGCTTTTTAAAATCCTCCTCATTCTCAGGAATTATGATATTAGAGGACTTCTTATTGCTGCCGCTCACGATATCCATCGTCGAAGAGTTAAGAAAGGCATAGCTGTCAAAATACTCCTCAAATTCACCACCAAGCTTCTGCCTTTCCGTCTCATCCGCTGCCTCCCCAAGGGTAAGTGTCATATCATATACAGATATCTCACGGTACTGTGCACTTACAATATCACTAAAGGAATCCTTAAGTCCAAGTGCAGTGACAACAAGTGCACTGCAGCCGCCAATTCCCATTATCATCATAATGAAACGCTTTTTGTACCTGAAAACATTTCTTATGGAGACCTTTTTCAAAAAGCTGAGTCTCTTCCAGATAAATCCTGCCCGCTCCAGCAGAATCCTCTTTCCGCTCTTAGGTGCCTTAGGGCGTATCAGCATGGCAGGTGAGCTGTGGAACTGTGCAGCACATGAAAAATATGTCGCTCCCATTGAGCAGAGCACCGCCGCCGCAATTGATATTATTCCTATTCTTATATCCCAGACGTATGTAAGCTCTGCGAAGTCATACAACATTCCATAACCCATCCAGATTACCTTCGGGAACAACAGATTGCCTGCCACATATCCGAATACTGAGCCTCCCACAGCCGCCGAGCCTGAATAAAACAGATACTTTGCCATGACCGCACCCTCACTGTAGCCAAGAGCCTTAAGCACTCCTATCTGTGTCCTCTCATCCTCGACCATCCGCGTCATGGTGGTCATGCACACAAGTGCTGCAACGGCAAAAAAGAATATCGGAAAAACTGCCGCAACCTGATTGACTATATTGCTATCATTGTCGAAGCTTGCATAGCCTGCATTGGTATTCCTGTCAAGAAGATACACCGTCGGCTTCTTCAGCTCGTCAAGCTTACTCTGCGCATCGGCAATCTCTGCCTGTGCCTCGGCACTCTCAGCTTCAAGCTCCTTAACTCCATCGACATACTCTGCATATCCATCCTCAAGCTGCCTGCGGGCCGCATCTAGCTGCGCCTGTGCATCATCAAACATTCCCTCCGTATTCATTCCGGCAAGCTCAAGTGCCTGACGTGCCGCATCCACCTCACTCTGCTTCTCATCAAGCTCCTTTTCGGAGTCCTGAAGCCTGGTGTAGGCATCGTCCAACTCCTTACGCGCCTTCGCAAGTTCGTCTTCAAGCTCCTCTTTCGCGTCATCTATCTTGCCGGCAGCCTCACTGTAGAGCCTGTCATACCTCTTATCCGCGATCGCCTGCACAGAAGCCTTGAGCACATCGGTGTGTGAATCAATGTATGAATCATACTCATCCGAATATATCACTGCATCGGAATCCATCTTTATGTATACCTCGTTATCATACTCCGCTGTGTACGCACCCCGCAGGAAATATGCGAAGCTCGACACACTTCCATTGCCGACCGAAGCTGTTCCGCGCTCGAAGTTGAGATACAGGGGTGACTGCACGCGCCCCACTATCTTATAGGAGCTGTATTTAAAGGCATCCTTCACATCGTCCGTGTTGCTGTCAGATATGATAAATTCCTTTCCTATATATCCGCTTCCATAGTACTTGCTGTCGACTATACATTCCCTGTCATTTTCCGGGAATCTGCCCTCAACAAGCTCAGGAATATTGATGTTATCTAACAGCGAATATGTGGCACTCACACATTCTCTTCCATCCTCAAGTGTTTGCAGCACAGCCTGATTTATACCGCCCTGTGCGTGCTTTACGCCATCGGCTTGTGTTAATGCCTCCACATCATCAATATCAAAGCCCAGCGTCGACAGCGCTCTGAAATCATATAATGCCGTATCTGAAAAATATTTATCCGCAGTGGCAACCATGTCTTCCCTGCACACCTTAAGTCCGGCGAACATGATAACACCCAGTGCCACTATCGAAAATATCGCAAGATACCTCCCCAGACTATGCCTTATCTCACGGAGTGAGGTCTTTTTCATCGCTGATTTCATATCATACACCCCCTCCTTACCACTCAATATCCTCCACCGGAACAATGTGTTCATTCTTAACCATGGACGTTACTGTTCCATTCTTCACGGTTATCACCCTGTCCGCCATGGCAGTGAGAGCACTGTTATGGGTTATGACCACCACCGTTTTGCCGTCCCTGCGGCAGGTATCCTGCAAAAGCTTTAACACCTGCTTGCCCGTGGCATAGTCGAGTGCTCCGGTCGGTTCATCACAAAGCAGAAGCTTTGGATTTTTTGCGAGTGCCCTCGCTATCGCCACTCTCTGCTGCTCTCCGCCCGATAGCTGTGCCGGGAAGTTGGAAGCCCTGTTCTCAAGCCCCACCTGCTTTAACACCATCATGGCATCAATAGGCTCCCTGCATATCTGGGAAGCCAGCTCGACATTTTCAAGCGCCGTCAGATTCTGGACAAGATTATAGAACTGGAACACAAAGCCAATATCATATCTTCTGTAGGTTGTAAGCTGCTTAGGCTTGTAGTCCGATATTCTGTTTCCATCAAGAATTACCTCGCCCTCCGTAAGCGTATCCATGCCACCGATAATATTTAAAATGGTGGTCTTTCCGGCTCCCGAGGCTCCGACAATGACGCAGAACTCTCCCTTCTCAATCTCAAAATTCACATCCTGAAGCGCAGTAATAGTCACTTCTCCCATCTGATACGTCTTCTTCACATGCCTGCACTCAACAAATGCCATATTATCCCTCTTTTCTTTACGTTCCGATTGTTAAGCTTCCCATACTTTACATTCCTGGCTTTTCAGGCAGCTATGCACCTACAGGAGTATATATCTCCTTACCCGCACACACCGCCCTATCGTTATCTTCTGAAAATGCATTTATAGTGTGTACAACTGTCACAAAAACCTTTGCCACGTAAGAACAAAAAGCTCTTGCTACGCAAGAACAAAAAGCTCTTGCTACGCAAGAACTTTTGATAAAAACTCCTTGAGACGCGGATTCTTAGGGTTGGAGAAAAACTCCTGAGGCGGAGCACTCTCTAGTATCTGACCGTCATCAATAAAGATTACCCTGTTGGCAACCTCTCTGGCAAATCCCATCTCATGTGTAACTATAATCATTGTCATTCCTTCTTTTGCAAGAGCCTTCATAAGGTCAAGTACCTCGCCTACCATCTCAGGGTCAAGTGCACTCGTAGGCTCATCAAAAAGAATAACATCCGGATTCATGGCAAGTGCACGGACTATTGCCACTCTCTGCTTCTGTCCACCCGACAATGTCGACGGATACACATCTGCCTTGTCCTGCAATCCGATTCTTCCAAGAAGACTCATGGCATTCTCCCTTGCCTTCTTCTTTATCTCAGTCTTGGTGGTTGTTACCGGTATGAGCTGCTTTTTATTTTCCTTGCCCCTGAATATATTAGTGAATCCGGTAATGGCATTTTTACGCTTCGCCTTCCTTAATTCCTGACACTGTACATACACCGGTGCGAGCATAATATTCTGTATAACCGTCTTGTTGGAGAACAGATTAAAGTGCTGGAACACCATTCCCATATGCCTTCTGTGAATATTGATATCAACCTTCATATCAGCTATATCGACACCATTAAAAATAATCTGTCCCCCTGTCGGGTCCTCCATACAGTTGAGACAGCGAAGGAATGTACTCTTTCCGGAACCTGACGGTCCGATGACAACAAGAATATCTCCCTTATTTACAGTGATATTGATTCCCTTTAATATCTTACTGCTCCCGAAATGCTTTTCAAGATTAATTACGTCTATCACTCTTTCTCAGGCTCCTTTCCATAAGTTTGATTCCACCGCTTATCAAAAGCACGATTACAATATAAATTATCGCCATTACAAGATATGGCACCATAAATTCATAGCTGTTGCTTCCTATATAGTTGAATGCGACATACAAATCCGCCGCGCCGACGAAGCTCACTACCGATGTCTCCTTGATGAGTGCAATGAACTCATTGCCAAGTGTCGGGAGAATATTCTTGACTGCCTGTGGTATAACAATCTTAACCATAGAAACAGAGAAGCTGAGTCCCACTGCCCTTCCCGCTTCAAGCTGTCCTGCATCGACCGACATGATACCGCTTCGCATAATCTCAGATATGTAAGCCGCACTGTTAAGACCGAATACCATCATCGACACCTGAACACCCGTCATCTTCACACCGATAATAGGAAGAAGAACATAATAAAATACGAGGAGCTGCACAACCATAGGCGTTCCTCTGAAAAGCCCCACATAGAAGCTGCATATTCCGTTAAGCACACGCGGCAATACCTTATATTTAGGTATAACCCTGACTGTGGCTATAAGAGTTCCTAAGACTATACCTATAATAAGTCCTATAACTGCAATTAGAAGGGTATTTTTCAACCCTTCCAACACTCTTACATAGCCATTTTGTTCGATGAAAATTTCGATAAATTTACTAACCTTCTGACCAAAATTGCCCATTTAAACCTCTCTTATTTCTTTCGGATATATTCCCCAGCCTTTGCCGAAGAAATATATCCTTTATTCTTACTGCATCTTGTTGATAGCTTCGGTTATGCACTTAGCAGGAGCAGCATCGATTATTACATACTGTATATTTCCGTTTAAGAGATCCTGTACTGCGAGTGAACCGCTCTTGTAGCCAACTGACTGTGCTGCAAAGCCTGTAAAGCCCCAATCAGCATCGCCCTCTACATAGAACTGACCTGTTGTTCCGTTCTGTACACCTATCTTAACCTTGCTGTCCTTGGCTGCCAAAAGCGCATTGACATCATCAGCGGTCTTGCACGAGTCAAACTCTGTGTCGTCAGATGTAACTATAAGCTGCTGCGAAGCGCTGTAGTATGAGTCTGAGAATGTAACATACTCTTCTCTGTCAGGCTTAACCGTAAGACCTGCCATGGCGACATCACACTTGTGCTGGCCGACTGAGAGACATACCGCGTCGAAGTCCATGTTCTGTACAACAAGCTCAACACCGAGGTACTCTGCAAGCGCTCCGGCAATCTCCATATCAATTCCGGCATACTTGTCACCAATCGTATACTCGAACGGCTCAAATGCTGCATTGGTGGCTACGACGAGCTGATCCTTGCTTGCATCATAAGCTGCCGACTCAACACCTACCGGCTCACCGTCGCCAAAATAATGGCTACATATCTCGTCGAACTTGCCGTTATCCTTAATCTCCTTGATAAATGCGTTTACCTTCTCGAGAAGCTCCGGCTGATCCTTGTCAACTCCGAATGCATACTCCTCATTTGTAAGGTCAATGTCGATAACCTTGGCTGTCTTAGCCGTGCTCTCCCCTGACTTTTGGCAGGCTGTAAGTAAGGCAGCGGCCATAGTGAGTGCCGCAATAACCGCAATAATCTTTTTCATAAATTTTCCTCCTTAGAAATTCACCGATTTCTTATATCGTTAGGATAGCACAATTCCAGACCATTAACAATATCTATTTTCGCACATAATATTGTATAAATATACATTATTTTTGTATATTATTTACATTGTCTTTTCAAAAAAGACGTGCAGAAATGACATTCACCATTTCTGCACGTCTTATATAGCGGACATTCACATGTCTGCATTATATTTATTTTGTCATCGAAGCACCGTAATACAACAGGCAAAACTGCATTTTACATATAGTCTCTCAATACTCCGTGGTCTCTTAAGAGCTTCTCAATAGCGGTTCCCTTAATCTTCTTGATGATAGGCTTCTTGAGTGCGTTGAGCGGTCCCGGAAGCTCAATCTCAAGCGGAGATTTTCCATCCATGAGCTTAACTGAGCTGTCAAGCAGCTCTCTCACATCATATACACTGCCCCAGACCTCAGGAACACCTCTGTCCACGCCGAGAAGTCCGTATACTGCCTCCATAGCTGTTCTGACAGAATACTCGGTTGTGAATATTGTATCTCTCGGTGTCTCAGCGAACTGTCCAAGGAATGCGAAGTTGACACAGCCATCAGGGATGACATCAGGACGATCGCCCTTTCTTCTCGGCATGAAGAATGCTGTGATATAAGGCATCATGGTAGGAACCGATACAACCTTATCCTTGGCAAGCTCATCTATCTGATCCACAGGTATTCCAAGGTGGTACAGCCACTCTGCTGCGATCTCCTCGCCTGTACATTCCTTCATAGGCTTCTTCACATAATCGCCCGGAACATCCGTGAACAGGCTGTATACCCATACACATACCTCTTCCTTCTTCTGCTCCTTAAACTGTCCCTGTCTGTTGATTGTCCAGCTGAGTAACCACTTAGAATCCTTACAGCTTACAATACCGCCGGTAACTACATTTCCTGTTCTTGGATCTCTCTTGCAAATCTTCTTGATTGCATTGATGATTGTCTCATCCGATGTTGTAACTGTAGCAGACTCCCAGTTGGTCTTGGAAATATCGGAACAGAACTTCTCAGGATGTCCGAAATCAGGGCTCTGCTTTGCAATATTCTTCCAAAGGCTCCATACACCACTCGTTCTGACCTCGGCATCACCTACAGGTGCCTGAGTATGTGAACCATAGATTGTACTCTCCGTACAGCTTCCATTGGTTACAAATACCATATCGTTCTCTGTAAGGTCGATAATCTTCTCCTCGCCCTTGTGCCTGCATATAATTCTCTTTGCAACCTTCTTCTCACCTGTTATATCAAATTCAACATTGGTTACCTCTGTGTTGAACTCAAACTTAACGCCTGCCTTCTCAAGGTACTTCTTCATAGGAAGAATGAGTGATTCATACTGGTTGTACTTGGTGAACTTAAGAGCACTGAAGTCCGGAAGTCCACCGATATGATGAATAAATCTCTGGAAGTAGAGCTTCATCTCAAGAGCACTGTGCCAGTTCTCAAATGCAAACATTGTTCTCCAATATAACCAGAAATCCGACTTGAATACTTCATCATCAAATACATCCTCGATGGTCTTGTCATAGAGATCCTCGTCCCTTGTGAAGAACAGCTTCATAATCTCCATGCAGCCCTTCTGGCTTAAGTTGAACTTTCCGTCCGTGTGTGCGTCCTCACCGCGGTTGACCGTGGCACGGCATAATGAATAGTTAGGGTCATGCTTATTGAGCCAGTAGTATTCATCGAGAACCGATACACCCGGTGTCTCGATTGAAGGAATGCTTCTGAACAGATCCCACAGACATTCGAAATGGTTCTCCATCTCACGTCCGCCACGCATTACATAGCCTCTTGTAGGGTCATTTATACCATCGCAGGCACCACCGGCTACATCCATAGCCTCAAGAATATGAATATTCTTTCCCGGCATCTGTGCGTCTCTTACAAGGAAACATGCAGCAGCGAGTGAAGCAAGACCGCTTCCTACAAGGTATGCTGACTTTCCATCAACGCCTTCCGGCTTCTCAGGGCGTGCAAAGGCTTCATAATTACCGTTTGTGTAGTAAATTCCCTTGCTGTTTTTCTCATATTTTCCACGCTCTGTGTTGCGAAACTGCTTAAGCTCTTCTTTTCTTTCTTCAGGCATTCCCTTCTTCTCGGTGCTTTTGGGTGAATCACCCTGCCCGCCTTCATAATTCTTCTTTCTCACTGCATTTACTGCTGCAACACCTGCTCCGATGGCGAGTGCCGATGCAACCAGTTTCATTTTCTTCTTACCTTTACCCATACTCTTGTCCACCTTTCCATTTTTATTGATTACTGCTTAATAGAACATATAACCCGAAAGTTCTGTATCAGACTTCCAGTCTCTTCCTGCGTAATGTCTTTACCGTACTCAATACAACACAGATATTGAGCACACCGTCAAGTACAAGGTTGATACCGATTACCCACGCAGCCACTGTCTGTGCGGCAAATGGAGTAACCATGAGTATTATTCCTACTATAGATACAAGCAAGGCAATTATAAGAATAAGCCACCATTTCTCAATTCCGAATTTTCTTGCATCCACCGCAGTCTGAAGCTTCAGTGCTCCGTCAATCAGAATAACTATTCCCACACACACAGAAAGAATTTCCACCATGTATGAGGTTCTGAATATAAGCACAGCCCCTAAGATTACAGATATGATACCAAGTGCAAAATCAAACTGAAATGCCAGCTGGAATATATCCTTGGTAAAATAGCCAAGAATCTTAACTGCACCTGACAGAACCAGAACGGCTCCGAATATTCTGCATAGAACATTGATTGCCTTTATCGGACTGAATAAAATCAGCAGACCTACAATTATGAGGCATACATCCATCACAATATACATATTCTTTACTATTTTCAGCTGTTTCATTCTAATCCTCCCTATTACTGCTTCTGATTGGTATTCATTAGTTACCTTGTATGGTTATAATAACCTGTTTACACTTATTTTAAAACAGACAAAACCGCACAAATGTCTGATTTTCAGACAAAAAATAAAAAGTGTCCGAAAACTGAATTCCGGACACTTTTATCATCTTAGCCAGCTATGCTAAATCAGATCTGTAAAGTCTAATTACTATGCTTTTGTCGTTCCTCAAGACATTGTCTTATCATATCCTTCACCGTGGCATTGAAAGTTCCGGCAGTTCTTGCAATGAACTTTTCCTGCCCCGATGGCAGCTTTCTCTTAATCCATCCAAGCGTGTTTCCGACTATGGCGTGGGTATAAAAACCTGTGATGTAATCAATGTCCTCATCCGGAAGCCCATACCCATCCGCCTCCTTCTTCACGAATCTGCTGATAAAGGAGAATGCAAGAGTCTCCAGATAGTTCTGCAGAACATCACGTTTTTTTGAATCATATATGTGAAGAATTGCCTTTTTGTACTTCAGTACAAAACATGCTGCCCTCTCATATTCCTCGCCGAAGGTTGTGTTCTCATCAATATCCTCCGACATGAATTTCTCTGTCTCCACGCGGAACACATCGTCAAGCAGATCATATATATCGCTGTAGTGATAATAGAAGGTGTTTCTGTTGATTTCACACTCCTCCACAATATCACGCACCGTTATCTTATCAAGACTTTCACCTTCCAAAAGCTGCATAAAGGTGCTCATAATAAACTTCTGCGTCTGCTTAGCCATCTATGTTGCCTCATTTTCCTGCTGTTGCAATGTCTTTACTTTACAACCGCTCTGTCCTTAGCTGCCTTGTAATACTTGAAGTCTGTAAATACTTCACCTGTATATGGGTTCCTCCTGTTCTTTACAGACTTAACAACAATATAGGAAAGAGCTATTATGTTGACGATAAGCGCTATAGCACTGACGATTGTCATAGCTGTAGGATCTGCGTTAGTGCTTGTTCCTGCAACAATGTTAGAAACCGTTCCGTCCGCATACTGCTTTGTGATGGTTGCCCATGGATAGAAGGTTGTTCCGTCGTGGAAGGTCTCCTGGAAAAGAGGGAACACCTGCGCAAACATACACCAGATACATAATGTATTTGCACGGTTCATAATCCAGCCGCCCTTGTTCCAGATAAGTGCTGCGATTGTAGGTGCAAGTAAGAGTGCCACACCGCAGAACCATGAATGGGTAGGGAGACAGTTGTATGTATAGGCAAAATTCCAAATATCATATACAATTATATATACCCAGATCATATCAGGCCATATCATATCCTTCTTATCCTTTGAAGAATATACAGCCCACCAGCCTGTCATACAGAAGATGTTGAGTATACCTGCAATTCCGTTAAATACATTGTGCCATCCACCATAGAGCCATACACCCTCTGAGGATAACCACCATGAATACCAGCCGTTGATTGCCGACTCAAAATCACTTGCAACAGCGATAAGGATATTGATGGCAACGATTGCAAACGGGAATGCCTTGAACCAATGCTTCTTTCCTATTCCCCACTCGTACTTTATCATCATAAATCCGATACAGCCTGTGAGCGCCGCATACAGCTTGGCATAATGGAACCAGCCGTTCATATAGATATGAGTCTGGTTATTGACAGCCCACTCTGCACCTGCTCCTGCTGCAATTGCCACAACAATAAAATATACTGTAAGGACTGCCGGAATAACTCCGAACATTACAAGTCCTCCAGCCTTTGTACGCCTTGCAAATTCATTTAGCAGGATAAGTCCCGCAAGCACTGCAAGCATTGCAAGCCACTGATAAATGGCATTATCTCCATATACATGAAATAACATAATTATCCCTCTTTTCTTACAGGGAGCCGCAAGGCAGCTCCCATTTCGTATTTTAAATCTGTTACCTTTGTTTTCTATGCATGTATGATATACAGCCTGCCGGCTACCTTACATCAACATGCCTCAATCTCCTTGATATTGCACTCATTTCCCTCCAGAAGATAGGTATGCGGTCCATGGCAGTAAGGGCACTCACGTCCGTACTTCACGGTAGGATATGTCTTTTCACAATCCTCACAGTATGTAGTTGCCGGAAGAATCTCAATCTTCAGCTCTGAGTCCTTTATCAACTCATCCCTCTTCCTGTAATACTGCCAGCAGTCTGTGAGATAATCCGGAACGATCCCGCTTACCTCGCCTATCTCAAGAGTAACAGAGGCAATATTCGTGAGCTTATTTTCCACAGCAAGCTCACCAAGTGTCTTTGTTATGTGTACAATTATTCCTAATTCGTGCATTTTCCTTCCTCATATCAGGCTCACATACGGCAGCATGACTATTTCTTTGACTTATCCTTGTTGAAAATAATCTTAACCTCTCTCTTAAGCATATAAGGAAGAATTGCCTTCATCTTGTCCTCGGACCTGCGCATATTGCTTGCGGCAGGAATATCTCTGCTAAGATGGATAGCGTCGAACTCGCACTTCGTTGTACATATTCCGCAGCCGATACACTTATTCGGGTCAACTACTGTAGCACCGCATCCAAGGCAACGATCAGCCTCCTTCTTGACCTGCTCCTCCGTAAATATCTCACGATTATCTCGGAAGGTTCCGTCAAGTCCCTTTTTTCTGCCCGGCACCTGTCTTGGTGAGTTGTCAAAGCTCTCAAGAACAATATCATCCTTGTCAAGCTCTATGAACTTTCTCATATTTCGTGCAAGCGTGAGACTATGTCCCTTATGTACAAAACGATGAATAGACACACAGCCTTCCTTGCCAGCTGCTATGGCATCGATGGCAAAACGAGGTCCGGTATATACATCTCCGCCAACGAAGACATCCGGCTGTGCAGTCTGGTATGTGACAGGGTCTGCAATCGCAGTCTTATTAGGTCTCAGCTCAACCTTGCTGCCCTTTAAAAGGTCGCCCCACACAATCGACTGACCGATTGAGAGAATAATATTCTCACACTCGACAGTGAGTAATTCATCCTCATTGTAAACCGGGTTAAAGCGCTTATTCTCGTCAAGAACGGACACACATTTCTTGAATACTATTCCCCTGACATGTCCATTCTCAGTAAGAATCTCCTTAGGTCCCCAGCCGTTTCCAAGCTTTATGTTCTCCTCCTCAGCCTCATGTACCTCATCTGCTGCTGCCGGCATGCCCTCTCTCGACTCAAGACAGAACATTGAAACCTCTGACGAACCGGCTCTTACCGCTGTTCTTGCTACATCGACCGCGACATTTCCACCGCCGATTACAACCGTGCGTCCGTTAAGCTTGACGCTGTTCTCATCAGTGTTAACCTTCCTTAAGAAGTCAACACCTGTGATGACGCCCTCGGCATCCTCACCCGGAACACCTGCCATACGTCCACCCTGGGCACCGATGGCGATATAGAATGCCTTGTAGCCCTGTGCACGAAGCTCGTCAAGTGTTACATCGCGTCCTACCTCAACACCACACTTGAACTCAATGCCCATCTCACGGAGTACTTCTATCTCCGCGTCAATCACATTCTTCTCAAGTCTGAATGAAGGAATACCATTAAGAAGCATACCTCCCGGTCTCTTCTCCTTCTCGAATACAGTGACCGGATAGCCCTTCTCTCGAAGATAATAAGCCGCCGACATTCCGGCAGGACCTCCACCGATGACGGCAATCTTCTCCTCGAAGAACTTACCTTCATGGTTCTCTGTCTCAGGAATATATCTCTTATCAGCTTCAAGCTCCTTCGCAGCTATGAACTTCTTAATCTCATCGATTGCAACCGCCTCGTCGACCTTACCTCTCGTACATGCGTCCTCGCAACGTCTGTTACAGATAGCGCCGCATACTGCCGGGAACGGATTCTCAGTCTTTATAAGCTTAAGTGCATCCATGTATCTTCCCTGTGCAGCCATCTTGACATAGCCCTGTACCGGAAGATGTGCCGGACATGCTGTCTTACATGGTGACGTTCCGGTATCGTAACAGTTAATCTTGCTGTTGTCACGGTAATCCGGATCCCACTTGTCCGGTCCCCACTTAACCTTATCAGGAAGCTCCTGTCTCGGATATTCCACCTTGCCATTCTTGGTGCACAGCTTCTGACCAAGCTTAGCCGCTCCTGTAGGACAGAACTCAACGCAGCGTCCGCAGGCAACACAGCTTGCTGCATCAACACTTGCCACATAAGCCGAGCGCGACATATTAGGCGTGTTAAAAAGCTGTGAGGTTCGAAGTGCATTGCAGACTCCCGGTGCACAATTACAGATTGCAAATATCTTGTCCTGACCATCAATATTGGTTATCTGGTGAACGAAACCATTCTTCTCCGCTCTCCTGAGTATAGCCATAACCTCATCAATGTCGATATAGCGTCCCTTTCCTGTCTCAACAAGATAATCCGCCATATCGCCTACACCGATACAGAGTTCTCCCTCTATCTCGCCCGTTCCCTCGCCTCTTACTCTCTGCTGGCGTCGGCATGAGCATGCACCTACAGCATACTTGTCCTTGTACTTATTAAGCCAGTATGAGATATGCTCAACACTCGCAGACTTCTGTGCCGCAGGTATAGCCTTCTCAACAGGTATAACATGCATTCCTATTCCCGCACCACCCGGCGGAACCATCGGTGTAACCTTCTCAAGAGGAAGACGTGACATCTGCTCGAAAAAATCAGCCACCTCCGGGTGCTCCTCAACCTGCTTTCCGTTCATCACCATGAACTCAGCGCAACCCGGAACAAACATAGGCAGAATATACTGCTTATGTCTGTCGGCATTCTCCCAGTTATACTCGATGATACCGACAACACTCATCTCCTTTAGAAGCTCTTCCGTTCTCTCAACACTCTTGCCGCACTTCTTCGCGATATTCTCTGCCGTGTCGGGCACACGAACCTTCATCGCCAATGCGACCTCTGCCATCTCGTCAGTGACAACTCCTGCAAGCCCCCAGTATTCAGGGTCATTCACCGTGACCTTAACACCTATTCGGTCAGTTATCTTCTGACCAAGCTTTAAAATCAGCTCTCTTGGTTCTCCCATAACCACACTCCTTTGATACATAACATAATTATAAATAAAACCGTTAAATTATAAACATATTATACTATATTCCATTAAATTTCTCAACCATAACTGTACAAAAATGAACCTTTTTCATTTTTTGCAAATTTTTTTACCATATAATTTTTTGTTGCGCAATCGCATTTTTTATGTTATTATATTTCCCATCGAACTGCATAGAAAGCTTTGGTATATAATTGGAAACGATACATGCGTGTTTGCATGATGAACGAACAACACACATGTATTTTTTATGCCCAAAAATCAATATATCCAAAGGAGAATAAACATTATGCAAAAGAAATCTTTTCTACAGAATCTGATTTTCACCGCAGTCATGGCTTTCGTGATGGTATACGCCATGGTATGCTACAACATCGCAATCGAGATGGGCGGTATGAGCAACCGTATTTTTCTTATAGCCTTCCATGAAATCCCTATCATGTGGCCTATAGCAATCATACTTGAAATGTTCGTGTTTGAGAAGCTTGCGATAAAGCTTGCGTTCCGTTTCGTGACACCGGGAAAGGACAGCCCAGTATTTATAACACTCGGCATTTCCACCATGATTGTATGCCTTATGTGCCCTGCAATGAGCCTCATCGCAGCACTGCTCTTCGCTCATCCAGGTTCACAGGTTGTCGCCGTATGGCTCCAGAAGCTTACACTCAACTTCCCTATGGCGCTGTGCTGGCAGGTATTCTTCGCAGGACCTGGAGTGCGCAATTTCTTTAAGCTTTTTGAAAAAAAAGAGAAATAATACTACTAATAAAATATATAAGATTCGGGTGTCAAAACATGCCGGTGTAATCTCTGAGTGTATAACGTATTATATTTATGCATATCAGCTCCATTGTCCGAAGCAAGATGTTCTAAGAACTCTGATAAAGGTATTCTATCCGTCCGCCACCGAAGCAAAGCATACATCCTTGTATGCATTGCTTCTAAAGCAGCATCCGTGCTGCTTTTGGCTAGATACGAAACAGAGTTCTAAGAACATCTAAGCTTCTCCCAAAGTCGTGATATGCATAAATATAATACGTTATACACAGCCAGATATACTTAACATGTTTTGACACCCGAATCTATAAAAATAAAATAAGGTAATTGCGAAACGCAGCATATTATTATACGTTTCGCAATTACCTTTTTAATTTTGCAGTCTACACCACCTTTATCTGGCACATCTTCATAGCCTCAAGCGCAATCTTGTGGCTCTGCGGTGTCACTCCGGCACAGCAGCCCTCGACAACCTTTATTTCAACCTCCGGAAGATTTGCCTTAATCACCATCGCGTTAGATATGACACAGATATCCGTGCACAGTCCGACAAGCGTCACGCTCTCAAGGTTCTCTATCGTCTTAAGATATCCCGCAAGCTCCACAGAACCGAAGGTAAGCTTGTCAAATACCCTTGTGTTCTCATTCTGGAAAGCCTTAAGCTCCTCGCATATCTCCCAGCCATTGCTCCCTTTAATGCAGTGCGGCACAGGAAGGTTCTTTCCCTCCTGCGTGTCCATATAATTGTCAAAATGCGTATCCCGTGTATACACAACCTCAGCTCCGGCATTTATGGACTGCTCTATGTATGACGCCACGTTTCCGACTATAGCCTGCGCTTCCTTAGTCCCAAGCGCTCCATCAATGAAATCCTTCTGCATATCTATTACTGCAAGCACATTCTTACTCATAATATCACCCTCCTTTAAAGTAAAGCGGACATTCGCAATCCGCTTTCGCTACTTGCTCATGAACGCAGTCGCTTTGTGAACTGTCAGTGGGAGCTTTTAACTCCTACTGACATAAGCATCCCCCTTACCCACCGCTTAGTGCTCTACACACTTGAAGCGGGGGATTGCTTATTCTGCGTTCAATTATAATTTATAGGTAATCCCGAACCGCAGCTCAGCCAATCTTAGATATAACCTTTTTATTTAATATTATAAGGAACAACACCGTCATTGCAAGTGACATTAACTCCGCAATAGGAAAAGCCCACCATACATAGTTGACATTACCCAGCTGTGCAAGCATATATGCCACCGGAAGAAGCACTATAAGCTGTCTCGCAACAGAAACTATCATACTGTACACTGCCTTTCCAAGTGCCTGGAACGCACTTCCGCATGCAATGCAAAAACCGGCAAAGATAAAACTCAGGCTTATTATCCTAAGTGCAGGAACACCCAGTGCAATCATATTGTCCGATGCTTCAAACAGTCTTAAAAGCGGTTCAGGTATTGTCTGGAAAACCACAAGGCCAACCAGCAATAGTCCCATTATATACACAACGCTGTGCTTCATTGTCTTTACAACCCTGTCACGGCTTCCTGCACCATAATTGTATGCTATAACCGGAATCACACCATTGTTAAAACCGAATGCCGGCATGAACACAAAGCTCTGTAATTTAAAGTATACACCGAAAACCGCTGTAGCAGTTGAAGAAAATGAAATAAGTATCACATTCATTCCATAGTTCATTATAGAGCCTATAGCCTGCATGACTATTGAAGGAACACCTATTCCGTATATCATCCTTATAATGCTGCCACTTGGTCTGAATCCAAGCATATTGATATTAACTTCATGGTTTTTAAGATGATTGATTGCTACGGCCATAATTCCTGCCACAATCTGACCGATGACAGTCGCAACCGCCGCGCCTGTAACCCCAAGCTTAGGCATACCGAAAAGTCCGAAAATAAAAATCGGGTCAAGTATAATATTTATTATAGCTCCAACCCCCTGCGTGAACATGGTATACACTGTCTTTCCCGTAGCCTGCAGCATTCTCTCAAACATAAGCTGTGTAAAAATTCCAAATGAAAAACAGCAGACAACAACCATATAGTCCTTACCATAGGTTATAATCGATTCTATATCTGTCTGGCTTCTGTAAAACGGCTCCACAAGAAACAGACCTATGAGCAGAAATGCAGCATAGCTCAACACAACAAGGAACACCGCATTCTCAGCAATTCTGTTGACCCTGTCAAAGTCCTTCTCCCCGAGCGAACGCGCAAGAAGTGCATTGACTCCGACTGCCGTACCCGCACCGACCGCTATCATAAGGTTCTGTATCGGAAATGCCATGGATACAGCTGTGAGTGCATCCTCACTTATCTTCGCTACAAAAATACTGTCCACTATATTATAAAGTGCCTGTACAAGCATTGAAATCATTATCGGAAGCGACATTGATACAATCAGTCTGTCGATAGGCATTGTTCCCATCTTATTCTCTTTCATTATCCTTTATTCTCCTTCTTAGTTAATTGATTTATAAGCGTTTGCGAAACTCATTTTTGCCAATAAACAGTTGTTCAATTTTACCGGCACACTGCCGTACCTTTTGAACGCCGTCGGTGTACCGGTAAAATTGTGCAACGTCCGGTTGCAATACACTGAGTTTCGCAATTACATATTAAATTGCCTGCACTTAGCCCATATACTTTTTGAAATACCGGTTAAGCTCAGAAGCATCGTCACAAGCTCTGCCGCCGGAAATGCAAGCCACACACCCGTCATTCCAAACACCGCTGACAATGCAAACGCGAATATGAGTATCGCAACAAACCCCCTCATTATCGAAGCGGTGAACGCCCATCTGACCGCCTCAACCGCACTGAGCGCCGATGTTCCCACGATATTGATACCGGCAAACAGAAATCCGATGAAATACAGTCTTATTCCCTCACGCGCATATGCCGCAAGCTCCGGATTCTTCTCACTGTTAAAAATAGAAGCAATCGGGTCGGACCATATATATATCGCAGCTATTATAAGCACGGCAAGCACAAGCGCCGTCTTAAAAGCAAGACCGACAACATATCTCACATCCTTCATCCTTCCCTTGCCGTAACATTCACTAACAAGCGGCTGCGAGCCCTGCGCTATTCCGTTAAAAAGTGCAACTGCGACAAGCGAGATATTGGCAACCACTCCATAGGCAGCCACCCCTATATTTCCGGCAAGCCCTAATATTATCATATTAAATGCCACCGTTATAACGCCCGAGGATATCTCCCCGACAAATGCGGACACACCGACCTGACATGAATATATAAGCTTTTTAATTGATAACCCAACCGGTTTAAATGATATACTGCACTTTTCGGATTTAAAATGAATACAGCATATCAGCACACCTATAATCGGCGAAAGAGCCGTTGCAAGTGCCGCACCGCTCATCGAAAGACCAAGCGGAAACATAAGCACATAATCGAACACCACATTAAAAAGGCTGCTGAACAATGTAGCCGCCATGGCTATTGAAGGATTTCCGTCATTTCTCACAAAAGCATTGCATATATAATTACACATAAAGAACGGCGCAAACATCATAAATATTCTTGTGTAATTTTTACCTGTATTGACTATGGTCTCATCACCGCCGAGCAGTGCTATAATCTTGTCCGGTATAAATGCCCCCGCCAGAACAAACAGACTGCTTATGATTAACGCCCATGCTATCGCATGAAAAAAATATCCCCCGGCTGCCTTTTCATTTCTTCCCCGCTCAACGACATATCTTATCGCCGAACCAACTCCGATCATTGCCCCTATGGCAAAAATAAGATTATACAGCGGAAGGACCAGATTGAGCGCAGTTATTCCGTCTGCTCCCACCGCCTTTGATATGAAAAAAGTATCCGCAAGTATGTAAAATGACATTCCAAGCATTCCAAGCATATTCTGGGACACATATTTTATAAATCTCTTTAGCATCACAACAACTCCTACATCCTATATCCAACGCCTAGCTCGTTGATTATATAATTCTTCTTGCCCGGCTTATCGCCCAGCTTCTTTCGTATATTTGCCATGTTCACCTGAAGCTTTTTAATACTTCCTGTATCATTATAGCCCCATATTTCATGTATTATAAAATCATAGGTAAGCATCTTTCCAACATGCGCCGACAATAATGCCACAATGTTATACTCTGTCTGTGTAAGACGTATCTGCTCACCGCCGACGCTTACACTCCTGGCATCATAATCTATAGCAAGTCCCTCCATCTCGAATTTTCTTCCGGGAAACATGCCGTTCTCTGAGCGGTGCGATGCAACACGCAGAGCTGTCCTCACCCTGGCAAGAAACTCTTCCGAGCCAAACGGTTTAGTCACATAATCATTAGCTCCCATATTCAGAGCCTCAACCTTGTCCATCTCTCCACCCCTTGCAGAAAGGACAATTATAGGGGTAAGCGATGATTCCCTAACATGCTTTAACACATTAAGCCCATCCATATCCGGAAGTCCAAGGTCAAGAATGATAAGATCCGGTCTATGTGAATTGAAAAGCAGCATGGCGCTTCCCCCGGACAGTGCCGACACAACCTGATACCCCCCAACTTCAAGCAATGTACACACAAATTCATTAATATTCGGTTCATCTTCAACTACGAGTATCTTATACCTGTTACTTTTCATCTGCTTCCCCTTCCTCCAAATCCAATGTGATGCTGAAGCACGCTCCTCCTGTAGAACGGTTTACGGCAGCTATAGAGCCACCATGCGCCTTGACAATCGTCGCACACACCGACAGCCCTATTCCGGCATTACCCTTTCGTCCATCGGCAATCTCTGCCTGCCTTACATATCCGCCTGTAAAAATATTGGCAATAATCTCTTCAGGAATACCACATCCATTATCCTTAATCTCGAATACCACCTTACCATTTTTAACATATACCTCAAGCTGGAGCTTCGTCATCCCATCCGCATGTATAACGGCATTCTCTAAAATGTTCATAATCACCTGTTCCATGAGAATCGGATCCATCGGAACCATAATAAGCTCATCCGGTATCAGAAGCTCAACCTCCACATCCTGATAGTGCTTATGAAACTTGACAAGAACCGAATCGATAAGCTCATCAAGCGGCGTCGGCGTCTTTACTATCTTGACATTATCACCGTCTAATCTTGTAACCGAGAGCAGATTCTCCACCATGCGGCACAGCCACTGTGAATCTTCCTTAATGCCACTTAAAAGCTTACTCCTTTGTTCATCTGAAAATTCTGCTCCGTTTTCAAGAAGTGCCGAGCCTGCCCCATATATCGTGGTAAGCGGGGTGCGAAGGTCATGTGATACCGCTCTTAACAGATTGGCCCGCATCTTCTCCTTCTCACTCTCTGACTTTATCTGCTCCTGATACCTTATCTTGCTTGTAAGGTAACATGTCACCAGCGTGATTGCAAGCATGATAAACACCGACACAACATTCTCCGGCATTGAAAGACTTATCCTGAAATACGGGAATGTAAATGCAAAATTGACAATAAACACGCTCGATATAGCACCCACAATACCATACACATATCCATCCGTATAAACTGATATAAGAAACACACATAGCACAAGTACCGACGGAATAAGAAAACCATTGTCAAGATAGTACTGCAGCAGCAGACATATCAAAAACCCGGCAAATAATGTTATCCCCGCCCTGATAATATTCTCTGCAATGCGCCATACTTTATTTTTCATTGCAACACTCCTGTCAACTCAAAAAGTGGGAGCCGCAAAGCTCCCTGTACACATATTCCAACAGAATAATATCAAAAAAAATAAAGGATTGCAATAATTTACTGCAATCCTTCAAGGCTTTTCAGACTTCCTCATTCATCTTTGCAAGCTTTGCCGCCTGGTCGGCAGCTATACATGCATCTATTATCTCCTGGATATCTCCGTCCATAATCTTATCAAGCTTGTACAGGGTAAGATTAATTCTGTGGTCGGTCACGCGTCCCTGTGGGAAATTGTAGGTTCTGATTTTCTCAGAGCGGTCTCCCGTACCAATCTGGCTTCTACGTGCATCCGCCTCAGCGTCATGCGCCTTCTGGCACTCCATCTCATAGAGCTTGGCTCTGAGTATTGCAAAAGCCTTATCCTTGTTCTGTATCTGCGACTTCTCTGTCTGGCTGTATACAACGATACCCGTAGGGTAATGTGTAAGACGAACCGCTGAATCGGTTGTATTGACACACTGACCACCATTTCCTGAGGCACGCATTACATCAATTCGGATATCCTTCTCATCAATATGGACATCGACCTCCTCAGCCTCAGGCATTACCGCAACGGAAGCTGTGGATGTATGGATACGTCCGCCGGACTCTGTCTCAGGCACTCTCTGTACACGGTGAACACCGCTCTCGTACTTGAGAATGGAGTATGCGCCCTGTCCCTTTACCATGAACTCTACTTCCTTCATTCCTCCGATTCCGGTCTCATCGGCATTGATCACCTCGACCTTCCATCTCTTAGTCTCAACATAGTGTGTGTACATGCGGAAAAGCTCCGCAGCAAAAAGAGCCGCCTCGTCACCGCCCGCACCGGCACGTATCTCCACTATGACGTTCTTGTCATCGTTAGGATCCTTAGGAAGAAGAAGAATCTTCATAGTGTGCTCAAGCTCCTCTATTCTCGCCTTCGCCTCATTGAGCTCCTCCTTCGCCATCTCGCGAAGCTCCTCATCGCTCTCTGTGTCAAGCATTTCAAGGCTGTCTGCAACAGTCTGCTGGCATGCCTTATATTCCTTATACGCGTCCACGAGCGGTGTGAGGTCGCTCTGCTCCTTCATGAGCTTCCTGAAACGTGTCTGGTTCTCTACTACTGAAGGATTGTTAAGCTCCGCTGTCAAATCCTCATATCTCATCAATAAATCATCTAACTTCTGAAACATATTTTTTCCTTTCCTTTGCCAAGTAAATTCACTCTGTAAGTCTACCCTGTAATCTCACACTGCCGATTTACCCTGCCAATCAATTAGTTATGCTGTATACTACAAGCTCCGGCATTTATCAATGCTGCAATAACACATCAGAATGCGGTCAAGGTCTTTTCGCAGCCACAACTCTGTCCAGTCCGGCAAAATCCTTGATAACGGCAATGTCCGTATATCCCTTCTGCCTTAACATGTCACTCACCTCTAACGCCTGATCATATCCTATCTCATACATCAGTATGCCATTATTTTCAAGATACTCCCATGCCTTATCGGTAATCTCCCTGTAAAAGTACAGTCCGTCCGCTGTGCCGTCAAGTGCAAGCATCGGTTCATGCTCACGCACCTCCGGCTCAAGGTCTGCGATGACATCCGTCCGTATATATGGTGGATTTGACAAAATCATGCTGTATTTATTATCCACGTTCTCAAACAGATTACCTCTGATAAGCTTAACCTGTGCGCCAAGCCTTGACGCATTTATTCCGGCAACCTCAAGCGCCTTTTCGGAAATATCGACGGCATCAACCTCGACCGTACAGCCTTCATTCTTTAAAAGAAGATACGTACTCTGCGCTATACAGCCGGAGCCTGTGCACATATCAAGTATCCTGAAGCTCACATCGTGCTGTCTTTGCGAAAACATTATCCGTGCCCGCTTGATGGCTTCTGACACAAGTATCTCCGTATCCATGCGCGGTATAAGCACATTCTCATTCACATAGAAATCAAATCCCATAAACGGAGCCGTCTCTTCTATATATTGTACAGGCTCCCTTCCGGCTCTGCGTTTTAACTTTCCAAGATATTCTTCCGCCTTGTCATCAGGCACAACTGCATCTGAACGCATAAGATACTCAGTACGGTTAAGCCCCATGCACGCCGAAAATAACAGCCATGCATCCGTCCCCGCCTCTGTAATTCCCGCAGCCCTAAGCTGCATACTGCCTTCTTTTAAAAGCTCTCTGTTGGTATATCCCACCGCTATGCCTCTTCCTTCTTAAGCTTCTCCACATACGTCCGCCAGTCAAACACCGCCTCAACTGAGGCTATCGCCACCTCTACCATCGAGGCATCCGGCTCTCTAGTGGTTAAATGCTGCAGCCATAATCCCGGTCTGCTCACAATATCCATGAATTTAGAATCGGAATTACCTGCAAGTCTTAATACCTCATAAGAAACACCTGCTATTACAGGCACAAGCAGAATACGCAGCACCAGTCTCAGCACAGGCGATTCAACTCTTATAAACATAAAGAACACAATGCTTATGCACATTACAATAAGCAGGAAGCTGGTTCCGCACCTTTTGTGCTCCTTAGAGCTTTTAAGCACGTTCTCAACCGTAAGCTCCATTCCGTGTTCTATACAGTTAATGCATTTATGCTCAGCGCCGTGATACATGTATACACGTTTTATATCGTTCATAAGCGAAATCAATTTCACGTATACAATAAAAAATACAAGTCTTACAATTCCTTCTATAATGATAACCGCAGTATCATTTTTGACGAATAGAGCAAATAAACGGGAAACATAATATGGCGCAATCATAAATACAGCCACCGCCATAACTATCGACAAAATAACCGTAAAGGTCATCATTGCCTTCTCTTCTTTTGCCTCCTGTTCCCTGGTCTTCTGCTTTTTCTTCTCTTTTGTCTCCGCATCGTCATCCGGTTCATCATCCTCATAAAAGCTTGCCGAATAACTCAGTGTAGACATTCCGACAACCAGCGAATCAATAAAATTAACCACACCTCTTATAACCGGCCATCCCAAAAACCTGTGCTTCTCAGCCGGACTGCCACATTCCTTTACAACAACCTCTATCTCATTATCAGGCTTTCTCACTGCAACGGCGTACCTGTCCTTATTCTTCATCATTACGCCTTCGATAACAGCCTGACCGCCTATACCTGATGATTTCACAATTATCAGCCTCCACATCAAACGTAAAATCCACAATAGATTTTACGTCCCCATATATGGTATTACCGTGAGCACTCCGCAAGCCACCTGTTCTCCCATACATGTCACTAATATATCAAAATAATTTCCTTGTTATAGTAAAAAAGGTCGTGAACCGGTAAAGCTCTACCAATCCACAACCCTGTCTTCCTGAATTACTAGTTGTTCTGCACACCGTACTTCTTATTGAACTTATCAATACGTCCACGAGCTGCAGCTGCCTTCTGCTGGCCTGTATAGAATGAATGGCACTTGGAACAGATTTCAACGTGGATTGACTCCTTCGTTGACCCAGTTACAAATTCATTACCGCAGTTGCATACAACCTTGGCCTGGTAGTAATTTGGATGGATTCCTTCTCTCATTTTTTTCACCTCTTCGTTATATTCTTGTATCGAAATTCGGATAACCGATTTCTTTCCAATAAAACAGCTTGTTCATCATAGCATATTTATAATAAGAATGCAAGCGGTTTTTTTAGAATAATCTAACCTTTTTAACCTGTGAAACGAACTCCTGATTATTCTTTGTTCTTGTGAAGAGGTCGATGATTGATTCAGTAGCATCCTCGGCACGCGAACCATTGAGTGCCTTGCGCACATAATTCATTGCGTCAAGCTCTTCATCTCCCGTCTTTAGGATTTAGCACCATATATCTTTGAGAGTTGATCATATATCATTCTTCAGCAAGTCAGCATAAATGCTGGCTTTTTTGTTGTTCAAAAAACTTGACAAAATTTCTTTTTAGCTATTGCGTTTATGGTGCTATGGTGCTATACTATAAGAGGGTGACTTTTATGGCATATTTTCTAAAAAAAACAAATAATAAAAAAGGGACTTATCTTCAGATTTATTCCAGTTTTTACGATCCTGAACGTGGTCATACTGCTCATAAAGCTTATAAACCTATTGGCTACGTTCACGAACTTCAAGAAAAAGGTATTGACGATCCTATCGCATTTTACAAAGATGAAGTTACGAAACTCAACCATGAACTTAAAGCTGCCAAGGATGCAAAAAAAGCCAGGCAGATTTCTGATGATTCTCCTGAAAAACTCATTGGCTATTTTCCTATGAAAAACATTAATGATAAACTGTCTGTTAAAAAATATATCGATCTGATGCAGACTGCTACAGATTTCCGTTTTAATGTTTTTGATATGGTTTCCGCCCTTGTTTATGCAAGGCTTGTCCATCCATGCTCTAAATCAAAAACCTATGATGAGGTTATCCCTAAGCTTTTTGATTCTTATGATTTCTCTCTGAATCAGCTTTATGACGGACTTGAATATATTGGCTGTGAATATGAAAAGATTATTGAAATCTATAACCATCAAATTCAGCAGATGTACAAGTTTGATACCTCTCATACATACTTCGACTGTACAAACTTCTATTTTGAAATTGATAAGGAAGATACTTTCAGAAGAAAAGGACCATCCAAAGAAAACCGTAAAGAACCTATCATTGGACTGGGGCTTCTTCTTGATGCACATCAGATACCGGTCGGCATGAAATTGTTTCCCGGAAGTCAAAGCGAAAAACCTGTCATCAGAAGCATTATACAGGATCTCAAAAACAGAAATTCTGTATCCGGCAGAACGATTCAGGTAGCAGACAAGGGACTCAACTGTGCAGAAAATATCTTCCATGCTCTCAAAAATGGCGATGGATATATTTTCTCCAAATCAGTGAAACAGCTTCCGGAAGTTGAGAAAACATGGGTTCTGCTTCCAAATGATTACCGTGATGTAAAAAATGCCAGCGGTGATGTTATGTACCGCATTAAGGAATGTGTTGATGATTTCGAGTATAAATTCGCTGACTGCGAAACCGGAAAAACAAAAAAATTTAAGATCACAGAAAAGCGGATTGTTACTTACAATCCTAAGCTTGCCAAAAAACAGATATATGAGATCAATAAAGAAGTAGAAAAAGCCAGACTTCTAAATGCATCTCAGGCAAAAAAAACAGAGTATGGAGATTCTGCAAAGTATGTTATCTTTACTGCTGCTGATAAAAACGGAAATGAGACAGATGGCAAAATCAAAGTCTCCATGAACGAAGAACTCATCAAGAAATCTCTTGAACTTGCCGGATATAACATGCTGGTAACTTCTGAGATCTCCATGAGTGATAAAGATGTTTATGATGCTTACCACAACCTTTGGAGAATAGAAGAATCTTTCCGTATCATGAAATCACAGCTCGATGCGAGACCTGTATATCTGCAAAAGGAAGATACCATCGTTGGGCACTTTCTTATCTGTTACCTTGCCGTACTCCTTACAAGATTATTGCAATTCAAGATATTAAAGAATAACTATTGTTCTGAGGATTTATTTGAATTTATTCGTGATTTTAGAGTTGCAAAAATATCAGACAGAAAATATATAAACCTTTCAAGAGGCACGACATTCATAAAAGAATTTTCGACCATCTGTAACCTGCCATTAACATCCTATTTTTTAAGTGATGGAGAACTAAAAAAAATGCTAAGCCATAGGTTTTGATCTGTGGCTTAGCACCATTTTTTAATGTTCAACTCTGAAAGTCAGGATTTATAATAAGAATGCAAGCGGTTTTTTTAGAATAATCTAACCTTTTTAACCTGTGAAACGAACTCCTGATTATTCTTTGTTCTTGTGAAGAGGTCGATGATTGATTCAGTAGCATCCTCGGCACGCGAACCATTGAGTGCCTTGCGCACATAATTCATTGCGTCAAGCTCTTCATCTGTAAGAAGAAGATCTTCCCGTCTGGTTCCCGATTTGACTATATCTATTGCAGGGAAAATTCTCTTCTCGGAGAGCTTTCTGTCAAGCACAAGCTCCATATTACCTGTTCCCTTGAACTCCTCATACACGACGTCATCCATCTTGCTTCCTGTATCAATAAGAGCTGTGGCAAGTATTGTAAGGCTTCCGCCCTCTCTTATATTTCTCGCTGCTCCGAAAAATCTCTTAGGCATATGAAGTGCCGCCGGGTCAAGACCTCCGGAAAGTGTTCTTCCGCTAGGTGTACATACTATATTATAGGCTCTCGCAAGTCTGGTGATACTGTCAAGAAGTATAACCACATTCTGCTTCTGTTCAACAAGTCTCTTAGCTCTCTCAATAGTCATCTCAGATACTCTCTTGTGTCTCTCCGGCAGCTCATCGAATGTTGAGTATATAACCTCCACATTATCGCCTTCAATCGACTCCCTGATATCCGTGACTTCCTCAGGTCTTTCATCAATAAGAAGAATCATAAGATGCATATCCTTATGGTTCTTAAGTATAGAGTTCGCAATCTGCTTAAGCAGTGTAGTCTTACCTGCCTTAGGCTGTGCGACAATCATTCCTCTCTGTCCCTTTCCGATAGGGCTTATAAGGTCAACGATTCTCATTGCCACGCTGCTATCCGGAAGTTCAAGGTGTATTCTCTCATTAGGGAATATAGGTGTAAGCTTCTCAAATGGTCTTCGCCTTGCAACCTCAGCTACGGAGAATCCATTCACTGTCTTGATATATAAAAGAGCACTGAACTTCTCCCCCTGATTCTTCACCCTCTTACATCCATGTATGATATCGCCGGTCTTAAGCCCGAATCTCTTAATCTGAACCGGAGCCACATATACATCGTTCTCACCCGGAAGAAAATTCTCACATCTTATGAAACCATATCCATCCTGCATAACCTCAAGAATACCATTTGCATCTCCGCTCTTGTCAACCATCTCCGGGTCATAATCCTGTCTGTACGGGTCATCATTCTTAGGCTGTGCATGTCTTACGGGACGTTCTTCATTGCTTCCCCGTTTCTCGGGAATTTCCCTTCTGCTATAGGATACCTTCTCCTCCGATACCTTCGGCGTATCTGTCTCTGCCTCGGCAGTCTCCTCGTCAGCTGCTTCAAGCTCCGATAATTTAACCAGAATATCAATCAGCTCTGCCTTCTTCATAGTGCTGTAATGCTTAACCTGCTTATCCTTTGCAATGTCCTTCAATACTGAAAGCGGCAGGGATTCTAATTTATCTCTCATATTCCATTCTCCTTTTACTGCATATACAATATAATAATGTACTCGTTGGGGGATGCATCGATGTAATAGAAACAATACCATATCTAAAACTTGTAGTAAGATAAGAATATCTTATACTACGAATATGCCATTGTAAAGTTTTTTTTGTAGAATTTTCCACGTTTTTTCTCTTTTTATTGTTTAAAAATATTTTAATATATGTTAATATAGATATAATTGTTCAATGTCAGCGCACATCTGACTCTAATGATAACGGAGGTTTCTTACAATGACAAACAGTGAAAAAGCATTACAGCTTCATGAGGAATGGAAGGGTAAGCTTGAAACTACCCCAAAATGTAAAATAGCTACCCGCGAGGATTTAGCACTTGCATATACCCCTGGCGTTGCAGAACCATGTAAGGTTATTGCCAAGGACAAGGAAGCTGCTTACAAGTATACTATCAAGTCTAACACAGTGGCTGTTGTATCCGACGGAAGTGCGGTTCTCGGTCTTGGCAACATAGGTGCTTATGCAGCAATGCCCGTAATGGAGGGTAAGGCTGTCCTTTTTAAAGAATTCGGCGGTGTCAATGCTGTCCCTATCTGCCTTGACACACAGGATACAGAGGAGATAATCAAGACTGTTGTCAATATAGCTCCTGCCTTCGGCGGAATCAACCTTGAAGATATATCTGCTCCAAGATGCTTTGAGATAGAGGAGCGCCTTAAGAAGCTTCTCGACATACCTGTTTTCCACGATGACCAGCATGGTACAGCTATTGTCGTGCTTGCCGGAATAATCAATGCCCTGAAGGTGACAGGAAAAGCTAAGGAAGCCTGTCAGGTGGTTGTAAATGGTGCCGGCTCCGCAGGTGTGGCCATCACCAAGCTTCTACTTACATACGGCTTCAGGAATGTTATCATGTGTGATAAGTCAGGTATTCTTTCTGAGGATTCCGAAGGACTCAACTGGATGCAGAAGGAGATGGTCAAGGTTACCAACCTTTCCCATCGCCATGGACTTCTCGCCGATGCACTCAAGGGAGCTGATATTTTTGTAGGTGTATCCGCACCTAATATCGTAACTCCTGAGATGGTTTCTTCCATGAACAAGGATTCCATCCTATTTGCAATGGCTAATCCTGTCCCTGAGATTATGCCGGATGCCGCAAAGGCTGCAGGTGCGCGTGTTGTCGGTACAGGAAGAAGTGATTTCCCTAATCAGGTCAACAATGTTGTAGCCTTCCCGGGAATATTCAAGGGTGCTTTAGAAGGACGCGCCTCCCAGATTACAGAAGAAATGAAGCTTGCCGCAGCCAACGCAATCGCCGGTCTTGTGGCAGATGAGGATATCAACGAAAACAACATTCTTCCTGAAGCCTTTGATCCTCGCGTTGCAGAGGTTGTAAGCAGGGCTGTAAAGGATCACATCCACTGATATGTGCAATCCTCATAAGCCATTTTACTCTCTCAACCAATATTATAGAGACCGTTTTGGCGGCAAGGTTTACAAGCTGTCTTTAAATGGAGGCATGACCTGCCCGAACCGCGACGGCACCATAGACAATCGTGGATGTATTTTCTGCAGTGCCGGAGGTTCGGGTGATTTTGCCTCAACAGCAATGATTTTCACGAATGAATCAGGGCGTAATATTCCGGATATTCCTTGTCAGCTTGCACAGGCAAGGGAGAAGGTAGCAGCTAAGATAAATGTAAAGGATTTTGCAGGATATATTGCTTACTTTCAAGCATACACCAATACCTATGCAGATGTTTCATATTTAGAACAGCTTTTTTTGCAGGTTATAATGCAGAATGATATATTAGGATTGTCTATAGGAACCAGACCGGACTGTCTTGAACAGGAAAAAGTAGACCTTCTCTCCTCTCTGAACACAGAGAAGCCTATATTTGTCGAATTGGGCTTACAGACCATCCACGAGCGCACGGCACAGCTCATAAGACGAGGCTATCCTCTTTCTGTGTTTGAAGCTGCAGTGAGCAGACTTAAAGCTGCCGGTCTTCCTGTGATAGTCCACGTCATACTTGGACTTCCCGGCGAGACAAAAGAGGACATGCTCGCGACCTGCCGTTATCTTGGTGAGCTTGGAATAGATGGCATCAAGCTCCAGCTGCTCCACGTTCTTGAAGGAACCGACCTTGCAAAGCTGTATCTGAACGAAAAATCTGAAAATTGCAACAATTTTTCAATTATGAGTCTTGACGAATATGCCTCTCTTGTGGTATCTATTATTGAGCAATTACCGCCTGAGATGGTTATTCACCGCATCACCGGTGACGGTCCTAAGCGGATTTTACTTGCTCCTTCATGGAGCGGCGATAAAAAGAAGGTACTTAATACTATAATGAAGGAATTCGTCATGCGGAACACATGGCAGGGTAAAAAATATGGCAACTGACGCATCAACTCTATACAAATTGATAATTTTATATATGTTAGACCGCGTAAATTCGCCTATGACCAATGCGCAGATTTCCGAGTTTGTGCTCGAGAAGGGTTATACAACTTATTTCACCCTGCAGGAGGTTCTCAACACACTTATCTCAGATGGTTTTATAACTGAGGAAAGCTACCACAGCAGCACCCATTATACAATCACTGATTCCGGACGTGAGACAATCAATTTTTTTAAGTATAAGATATCCTCATCAATTGTATCAGACATCAATCTTTTCTTAAGTGATAATAAATATGAATTAAAAGAGGCAGTAAACAACATCTCCGAGTACTATAAAGCACCTAATGGAGATTACGCTGTCCACTGCCAAGTTAAAGAAAACGGTCACCCAATCATTGATTTAACCATCACCGTACCCGATGAGCAGCAGGCTGACGCGATGTGCGGCAGATGGAAGGATGCCAGTCCCGAAATATATGAGTACATTATGACTCACCTTCTATAATGTTCCAGATTTCATCTCTGCCCTGCTTGGTCTCGGCAGAGAAAGGAATCAGAATTTCTTCTTTTCCCATTCCAAGCGTCTCACGAACCAGCTTAACCTGCTTAGGTATCTGGCTTCTGTTTAGCTTATCAGCCTTTGTTGCAATCACAACAGGCGTAAATCCCTGATATTTTATCCAGTCATACATATTGACATCATTAGCCGACGGCTCATGTCGTATATCGACAAGAAGAAATACATGCTTGAGCATTTTTGAGGTATGAAGATACTTTTCTATCATCTTCCCCCACTTTTCGCGGGTTTCCATCGAAGTACGAGCATATCCATATCCCGGAAGATCCACAAGATAAACCTCATTATTTACATTGTAGAAATTGATTGTCTGTGTCTTGCCCGGCTCTGACGAAGTTCTTGCAAAGCTCTTTCTATTGACGAGCGCATTGATAAGTGATGATTTCCCCACATTCGACTTCCCGGCAAAAGCCACCTCAGGGCAGCTATTCTCCGGGAGCCTGCTTGTGATGCCACAGACTGTTTCCAGACTTAATGACTTAACGACCATGTACGTGTGCTCCTTTCAAGTATATTATTTTCTATGACTAATCCTTTACAAGTGACTCACGCGCCACCTGTGACATGTCACTTACATATACCAGCTCCATGCCCTCAGTTATCTCCGCGTCAAGCTCTTCCACATCAGGCTGATTCTGTTCGGGTATGAGTACCTTTTTGATACCATATTGTTTTGCAGCAAGCAGCTTCTCCTTGAGCCCTCCGATAGGCAGCACTCTTCCGCGAAGCGTTACTTCTCCTGTCATTGCCAGTCTGGCTCTGACCGGAATGTTGCTGACTGCCGATAGAATTGCAACAGACATTGTTATACCGGCTGATGGTCCATCCTTTGGCACCGCTCCCTCAGGGATGTGTATATGTATATCATTTTTGCCAAAGAAGTCCTCCTTGACACCATACTGTGAAGCCACTGAACGCACATAGCTGAGTGCTATTCTTGCAGACTCCTTCATCACATCTCCAAGGTTTCCTGTCAGAATCATCTCCCCCTTGCCCGGCATGGTTCCAACCTCTATTGTGAGCGTATCCCCGCCTACACTTGTCCACGCAAGACCTGTCACGGTTCCAACCTGTGCTTTTTCCTCGGCATGGTCATCCTTAAATCTTGGTTTTCCAAGAAAATCCACAAGATTTTTCGCAGTCACCTTTACCTGTTTTCCTACCTCATATTCACCTGATAGCTTCTTTTTAGCCGTAACACGGCAAATCTGTGCAATCCTCCGCTCTAAATTTCTGACACCTGCCTCGCGTGTATAACCATGTATTATCGCTGCAAGAGCGGTTTTGTTGATATTCAGTTCTTTCTTACTCAATCCGTTTTTCTCAAGCTGCTTTTCTACAAGATGTTCCGAGGCTATGTGAAGCTTCTCATTCTCTGTGTAGCTGCTGAGCTCTATAATTTCCATTCTGTCATAGAGCGGCTTCGGTATCATTGATGCATCATTTGCCGTGGCAATAAACAACACCTGTGACAGATCAACCGGAACCTCCATATAATGATCGACAAAATGTGAATTCTGAGCGCTGTCAAGAACCTCGAGAAGCGCCGAAGCCGTATCTCCCCTGCTGTCCTTTCCCGTCTTGTCAATCTCATCAAGAAGCAGCAGCGGATTCTTAACTCCCGCCGACCTGATTCCCTCTATAATTCGTCCGGGCATTGCTCCGACATAAGTTCTTCTATGCCCCCTTATCTCCGCCTCATCGCGCACACCTCCGAGACATATACGGACATATTTTTTCCCAAGTGCTTCGGCTATAGAGGCTGCAATCGAGGTTTTGCCTGTTCCCGGCGGTCCCACAAGGCACACAACCGGTGAATCCTTTCCGCCGTTCAGCTGTCTGACCGCGAGAAATTCAAGCACTCTCTCCTTAACCTTATCCAGCCCATAGTGCTCCTTGTCAAGCACCCTCTTGGCATTCTTTATATCATTGTTGTCCTCAGACATATTATCCCACGGTATATCAAGCAGTGTTTCAATATAGCTCCTTATAACATTCGCCTCTGCGGAGCTTGCAGCCATGCTTCTGTAGCGTCCTATCTCTTTATTTATCTTCTGTTTAATCTCATCAGAAGCATTCAGCCTCTTAGTGCGTTCAAGGAATTCTTCTATCTCCCCTTCGCCCTCTTCACCCAGCTCTTCACGAATAACCCTCATCTGTTCACGAAGCACATACTCTTTCTGGTGCTTATCAATCCCGGCATGCACTTCTTCCATGAATTGCTTGCGGATTCTAGCTATATCAATCTCCCTATTGACTGCCTCCCGTATCCGGTTACACCGTTCTATGATGTCATCGCAATCGTACAGTGCAAGCTTTATACCGTTTTCAAAAGGGAATTCCGCAATGATACGGTATATAAGCTCCGATATATCATCTGCAGCCATGATTCTACCCATAATTTCTTTGTTAAGTCTGGGATTAATGGCAGCATAAGCTCTTGCAAGCTCCTTAAGCTCCCTCACATAGGCAGCCGTCAAAAGCTCATCCGTGCCCTCTGCATCCGATGTCTCAACATTTGCAAACATTATTTTCCCATCAAAATTATACGATAGACTTTTTCCCCTTTCCATTCCCCGCACCATAACGCGGAGCACACTCCCCGGAAGCTTCATTATCTGTTTAATTTCACAGACTGTACCTGTTTCCCTGAGCTGTTCTTCCCTGCCATCCTCCTGCTGTTCATCACCGGCATATCCCGTAATAAAAATCTTCTGGCCATGAAGCATGGCATATTCTACTGTCTCAATAAGGTTTTTCCTGTTTATATCAAAATGAATGACCATATATGGTAATATGGTCATTCCTTTGAGTGCAATAACAGGTAAACCCTTTATCACTTCATTCATGCAGTTTCCCCGTTTTTATTCTTTTTCGCAGCACGGCTTACGGCTCCTGTAGCTATTACATCTGTTCTGTATTCAAGCTCAGGAGGTGTTCCTTTTTCAACCGTATCCTTAGTTATTGTGCAGCATGCTATAGAGTCATCGGACGGAATTTCATACATAACATCCATCATGATATTCTCCATAATTGCCCGAAGTCCTCTTGCTCCTGTCTTTCTCTCAAAGCTCTTTTTAGCGATTGCTGCAACCGCCTCATCCGTCACCTTAAGCTCAACCTCGTCATAATGGAAGAGCTTGCGATACTGCTTTATAAGCGCATTCTTAGGCTCAGTAAGGATTCTTACAAGCGCATTCTCATCAAGCAGCTCAAGAGAAACCGTGATAGGCACACGTCCGACGAACTCCGGTATAAGACCAAACTTCACTAAATCCTGCGGAAGCACCTGTTTTAAAAGCTCGCCAACATTCTTCTCATTCTTCTCAATAAGCTCTGCACCAAATCCGATAGAGGACTGTCCCATTCTTGCATCGATGATCTTCTCAAGACCGTCAAATGCACCGCCGCAAATAAACAATATGTTAGTTGTGTCAATCGGAATAAGCTCCTGCTGTGGGTGCTTACGTCCACCCTGAGGCGGTACAGACGCAACCGTTCCCTCAAGAATCTTTAAAAGAGCCTGCTGAACGCCCTCTCCGGATACATCTCTGGTAATTGAGACATTCTCGGACTTCTTGGTAATCTTATCTATCTCATCTATATATATTATTCCATGTTCAGCCCTGTCTATATCATAATCCGCTGCCTGTATAAGCTTTAAAAGAATGTTCTCAACATCTTCACCGACATATCCCGCTTCGGTGAGAGTAGTCGCATCTGCTATCGCAAATGGAACATTCAACAGCCTGGCAAGAGTCTGCGCAAGGAATGTCTTACCTGAACCTGTAGGTCCAAGCATAAGGATATTGCTCTTCTGAAGCTCAACGCCCTCATCCTCAACATTCATGCTGTCGCCCTTAGCCATAATTCTCTTATAATGGTTATACACTGCAACAGAAAGTACTTTCTTAGCCTCATCCTGTCCTATAACATACTCATCAAGGAATTCCTTTATCTGCCTTGGCTTCAAAAGGTTGATTCCATCAGAATTATCCTCAGCAATATCCTGAGAATCCATCTCTTCATTAACAATCTCCGAACATACACCGATACATTCGTCACATATATATACTCCATTCCCAGGCCCTGCAATCAACTTTCTGACTGCATCCTGTGGTTTTCCGCAGAAGGAACATCTAAGCCTTCCATCATCCTTGCGACCTGCCACCTCTTACCTCCTATATTAAAAATATTACACACTCAGCTTATATTAACGCATTAAATGATATGTGGAAGGAGATTCCCCCCTTCCACACCTGAAATCATTATCTGATTATTCTATCTGTCACACTTCTATGGCAAGAATACACTAGTTAATCTTCTCAACAACAGAATCTATAAGACCGTACTCAACCGCTTCCTGTGCTGTCATCCAATTATCTCTGTCGGTATCCTTTACAAGATCCTCATAGGACTTGCCTGTATTCTGTGCAAGGAGACGATTCATTCTCTCCTTGGTTCTGATAATATGTCTTGCAGCTATCTCAATCTCGGTAGCCTGTCCCTGTGCACCGCCAAGTGGCTGATGTATAAGAATCTCCGCATTAGGGAGAGCCTTTCTCTTACCCTTGGTTCCACCGGCAAGTAAGAATGCTCCCATACTTGCTGCCATTCCTACACAGATTGTAGAAACATCACACTTGATATACTGCATAGTATCATATATCGCCATACCTGCTGATATTGAACCACCCGGGCTGTTGATATATAAGCTTATATCCTTTGACGGATCCTCAGACTCAAGGAAAAGAAGCTGTGCCACAACCAAATTCGCTGATACATCATTAACTTCCTCACCAAGAAAAATAATTCTCTCTTTTAAAAGTCTTGAATAGATATCAAAGGATCTTTCTCCTCTGCTTGTCTGCTCGATTACTACTGGTACTAAACTCATAGTGTTCCTCCCCGATTATTACTGATAACTTATTTCTCTACTGCTTCAGCAGCGATAAGCTTAACTGCCTTCTGAACAGCGAGGTCATCCTTAATCTGGTTTCTCTCGTTGTCTGTCATCATATCCTTAAGCTCATCCTCTTTCATGTTGTACATGGAAGCCATGTTCTTGATTTCCTCTTCAACTTCCTCATCTGTAACAGTGAAATCCTCAGCCTTAGCGATAGCGTCAAGAACAAGACCATTCTTGATTCTCTTCTCAGCTTCCGGATAGATGCTCTCGATGAACTTGTCAATCTCCATGCCCATCATCTTAACATACTGCTCAAGGCTGATACCCTGCTGCTTTAAGTTTCTGTCATAGCCATCTGCCATCTGAAGAGCCTGCTGCTTGATCATAGCCTCAGGAATCTCCATTGCAGCGTTAGCTACAGCAGCCTCGATAGCCTCGTTCTCCTTCTTAACCTCAGCGTCCTTAGCCTTCTTCTTCTCAAGTGTTGCCTTTAAATCTGCCTTGTATTCATCAACAGTCTTGAACTCAGAGATATCCTGTACAAGCTCATCATTAAGCTCTGGAAGCTCCTTAGACTTAATCTCCTTAACTGTTACCTTGAATGTAGCCGGCTTGCCTGCAAGCTCTGCTGCATGATACTCCTCAGGGAATGTTACGTTAACCTCTGTCTCCTCACCGATCTTCTTGCCGATTAACTGCTCCTCGAACGTATCGATGAAAGAATGTGAGCCGATTGTAAGAGAATAGTTCTCACCCTTACCGCCTGCGAAAGGAACTCCGTTCATGAAGCCCTCGAAATCGATAACTGTATCATCCTTGTCCTGAACAGGTCTGTCCTCAACATTGATGATTCTTGCGTTCTGCTCCTGAACCTTCTTAATCTCTGCCTCGAGATCTTCATCAGTAACCTCTGTGCTTACCTTGGCAATCTCAACGCCCTTGTATGTTCCGAGAGTAACCTCAGGACGTACAGCAACTGTTGCAGTGAAGATGAAGTTCTTGCCTTCCTCGATCTGTGTTACATCAATCTCAGGCTGTGATACGATATCAAGACCACTCTCAACTGCTGCTCTCTGATACTCCTTAGGAATGATCGCATTAGCTGCATCCTCATAAAAAATGCCGGCACCATACATCTTCTCGATCATCTGCTTAGGTACCTTACCCTTACGGAAACCAGGAACACTTATCTTATTCTTATTCTTCTCATAAGCAGCTTCCATTCCCTTAGCGAATTCTTCTGCATCAACCTCTATGGTCAGCTTAACCATGTTCTTTTCTAACTTGTCTACTGTAAAGCTCATTTAAAAAATCCTCCTTAAACTATTAACACGTATGTCAATCAATTATTCATTATATCATACGTCATCCGCAAAATCCAGCATAATTTTATGAAAACAGCTTGTTTTTTAGCCTTTTTGCCCTCTTTGTAAAATTCTTATGTGGATTTTAACGCAAAAAAATGGTATCATGCTATGGGACAGGTGTCAGACCCCGGTGTCCCAGCAGGTTGGGACACCGGGGTCTGACACCTGTCCCAAAAATAAAATTAGAAGGGGAAATATTCCATGGCAGATTCGATTTTGAAGGTAAGCGGATTAAGAAAATCCTATCGAAAGAAAATCATCTTAAATAATGTATCATTTGAAGTTCATTCAGGAGAAATTATCGGAATTGTCGGTGCAAACGGCTGTGGCAAATCCACTCTGCTGCGTATGCTTGCCGGCGCTGATAAGCCGGACACCGGTCTCATCGAATACAGCGGACAGATTTCCTCGAAAAATCCGGCACAATTCAAAAAGTACATCGGATATATCCCGCAGGAAAATCCACTCTTTGAAAATCTCTCCGTAATCGACAATCTCAGATTCCACTACTGTGGCTGCATGGAAAGCCTTCCACCGGTCATGGAGCGCTTCGGTCTTGACAAATATACCCATTACACCGTAAATAAGCTGTCAGGCGGCATGAAAAAGAGGCTTTCCATAGCCTGTTCCCTCGCAGGTGCACCATCAATCCTGATTCTCGATGAACCCGGTGCCTCCCTCGACATTGTATGCAAAACCGATATATGCGACTACCTGTCGAATTACGGCAAAAATGGCGGAACAGTAATAATAACAAGCCACGAAGAATGTGAGCTTGCACTGTGCAGCCGTATGCTTTTTATCGAGAACGCCTCCATAAGAGAGCTTCCTCCTGTCACAGGCACCGAACTTATGCAGCTCATCACAAAGGAGTCCCTCCATGCGTAAACACCTATGCTACATGCTTCTTCAACTGAAATCCGCATTCCGATATATACCCGGACTGTTCGCAGGCACACTGCTGTTTGGCTTTCTGACATTTCTGACAGCCTTCGCCTGCCTCAATTCATCCGATACGCAGACAAAGCTATTCTTTAAGATTGCTGTTGTGCTGCCATCTGATGACACTCTTGTAAATCTTGGCTTTAACATGCTTACACAGATGGAAAGCCTTAAGGACTACTGCGAATTCATACAGACAGACCATGCCACCGCAGAAACCATGTTAAAAAAAGGTGAAGTATACGGCATTGTGTATATTCCCGAGGGCTTTGTTGAGGATGTACTAAACGGACAAAACACTCCCGCCCGGATAATTCTTCCCGACAATCCCGGTATTGAGACATCCCTATTTCGCAGTGTTCTGAATGCGGGTTCTGATACACTCGCCTATGTACAGTCGGGAATATACGCTCTCTCAGACACCTACAACCATTTTGGTCTGTCGGACAAAATTGCCGCCGCTACAGATGAGCTGAATGATTATTACATTCGTTTTGTCGTCAACAGAAGCTCTATGTACAGTATAAAGACTGTCAGTGCCACCGGCTCCCTGTCCGGTATACAATATTACATTTGCAGCGGTCTTGTCATAATAATTACATTGTCCGGATTTCTTCTCGGAAGTTTTATTACCGGAGAAAGCAGGCAGACAGAAAGTATGTTAACGCGCTGCGGAATCGGCAGCATCTTTACCTGTGGGTGCCGTATTTTTGCCATCAGCATATCGTACTCCGTCCTGCTGATTGGTATAATGTTTATCGGTTCATTAATTCTTCCTCATGCACCCGGAGAATTATCTGAGGAAATTGAGGAAATTTCTTACTCGCTGTTACCATACGGTGCACTCGCTGTTTTTCTGTGTGTTACCATATTTGCGGCTTTTTTCTACACCGTATACACAATTGCCGGAAACGGATTATATGGTATGCTTCTTGTTTTCTGTCTGGACATTGTAATGATATATGGTTCCGGACTGATTATTCCGACCGCATATCTTCAGAAGCCTTTTGTTATTATCAGCAGATTTTTCCCTGCGGTATACGCAAAGGACATTGCAGCTGCCCTATATGGCCAGCTCCCAAGCGTATCGTCCGTATGCACCGGCATCGGCATGATTGTCTTTTTCATTCTTTCAAGTGCACTTATCAAAAAAATCAAGCTGAGGAGGATGTAGAAAATGAGCGTGAAAAAAATATTTACATGGATATATCTGTTGTGCAAGCACATTCTCAAAATGCCTGTGATTTTCATATTACTGCTTATTATTCCGGCTGTAACGCTCACATTCCGTCTCCTTCCGGGCAGTGCTTCCCAGACGGGCATATACGCAGGCATCTATTTTGAAAGCAATGATGACCCGGCAACAATACAGCTAAAGACAATGCTCCTGTCCTCCGTGGAATCCTCGTTTTCGTTTGTCGAATACGCAGACCGCGATGTACTGGAAAATGATGTCTTGTCAGGAAAGCTCGAATGTGCATATATCTTCACGGACAAATTTTCCAAGGCACTCTCCGGCGGAAAGTACAAAAACTCCATGGAGGTCATAAAGTCGCCTTCAACCATTATGCTCAGCGCTATAAATGAAATCGTATTTGCCGCCATCGTGAGGATGTCCGGCTACACAGTCCTTGATGATTACATCCATACCGATTATGTCGATGACGCCACGGTGCCACAGCTTGAGGAATATATGTATGAAGCCTACGAGGCATACTGCACAGGAGGCGAAACCTTCCACCTTGACATACGTACCCTGAACAACATTTCACTTAACGATGAATCGAATCAATCCGCAGCCGTGACATTTCCACTTCGCGGGATTCTTTCTATACTCATCATGCTCGCAGCACTCAGCGGGAGCATTACATGGCTTGCCGATAAGGAAAACGGAATTTTTGCCACACGTCCTAACTCCTTCCGTGTTATAAGCTGTATTCTTTATCCTATGCTGCCTGCTATATTGTTCACGTTATGCACCGAAGCGGCACTCTTTCTAAGCAGGAATGCCTACCCGCCGGCAGCCGAGCTTGCATATTCACTGAGGTACATTGCACTTGTAACCGTATTTTCCTGTGTCTGCTGCCTCCTCAAAAAGAGCCGGCGCGTAATCAGCCTCATTCCCGTGCTCGTGCTCGGGAGCCTTATATTCTGCCCTGTATTCATCAATATAGAGAACTTCTTCCCGGCATTCAGATTTATAAGCAGGCTGTTCATTCCGCGGTATTTTCTGTAAAACCTGTTTTATAAAAAGTAAGAAAAGAGGAGCCGTAAATTACGGCTCCTCCCGCATAAGCGCTGATTACTGCTTACCAGCCATCTCCTGCTCCTGTTTCATAATCATCTTCTTAACCATTTCACCACCGATAGAACCGGCCTGTCTGGAAGTTAAGTCTCCATTGTAGCCTTCCTTTAAAGGTACTCCAAGCTCAGAAGCAACCTCCATCTTGAATCTGTCCATAGCACCCTTTGCCTCAGGTACTGCTGCCTTGTTTGTTCCTGTATTAGTACTTGCCATTTTGATTCACCTCCATGAACATTGATATAGTTTTTGAAAATCCCGTGGCTCCGGTCTTTTCCAATCCGACAAACTCTTTTCCGCTCCGCTGCCGGATTGGAATGTCCTTTGTCTTGGTATTATTATGTTCATGTGCGGTTTATTTATTATGCCAATTCGTGGAACGATTTCCAGATATTATTTATTTATATTGAATCGAATGTGCCAGCATCCCCGATATCTTATCGGACACAAGTCTGCCTACAAGGCATAAGCCAAGGTCTATGGCTGTTCCCATTCCTCTGCTGGTGACAATATTGCCATCGCACACAACTCTCTCAGGAACGAACTGTGCACCTCTTAATTCGCCCTCAAAGCCCGGAAAACAGGTTGCCTGCTTTCCCTCTAAGAATCCCAGATGACCGAACACGCTCGGTGCCGCACATATTGCGGCAAGCTGCTTTCCGTCCGCAAAATGCTTCTTTAACACAGCTACAAGTCCCTCATGTGCCTCAAGTCCCTTCGTTCCAGGTCCGCCCGGAAGGAACAGCACATCTGCCTTGCTGTAATCATTGTCGGCAAACATTGTATCTGCAACAACCTCTACCTTCTGTGCACTCATTACAGTCTTTTTATCCATAATGGACACTGTCACCACATCAATGCTCGCCCTTCTAAGAACATCCACTACCGCAAGCGCCTCAACAAGCTCAAAACCCTCTGTCAAAAAAACATATACCTTCGCCATAATCTTCTCCTTATCATTTTTGTATTTCAACCAGCCTTGATAATAAATATCAATTTCTGATATCGTTTCGTGTACTTCATCAATATTCCACTCATAAGGACAGAACATGTTAAAAACCGACCCGCCATATTATAATCTGCAAATGATGGTATGTATTCTGCGTCTCAAGATGTATGAACATCTTCAGAAAATTACAATTCACTAATATTCTTATCCTTTTAATATGTAATATCCTAAAAATACCTTTTGCACCTCTTAACATTATATATTAAAATAGTTTTATAGTCAAAAAAATTTTAACATATCATAAAGGAGCCTTTATTATGGAAATCGAACGTAAATTTCTCATTGATAAAATACCGGAAAGCATTGACCTATCCGGGCTTAAATGCCGCCGCATCGAGCAGGGCTATCTGTGTACAGAACCTGTTGTGCGCGTACGCCGCGATAACGATGACTGCTATCTCACCTACAAGTCCAAGGGGCTTATGGTACGCGAAGAATACAATCTTCCTCTCACCAGAGCCGCCTATGACAAGCTCATCAAAAAGGCCGATGGCAATATTATCACCAAAATCCGTTATGAGATACCTGAAAAGGACAATCTCACAATAGAGCTTGATATATTTGAGGGCAGGTTTGCCGGGCTTCTGCTTGCGGAGGTAGAGTTTTCCTCGGAGGCGGAGGCACTCTCATACACTCCGCCCGAATGGTTCGGCAAGGATGTGACCAATGATGCAGCCTACCACAACTCTAATATGGCAAGCCGCGCATAAAATTTTTATACACGGCACCAGCTTTTATGTCATGGTTTTCAAGCACCTTAAAAGTTCACACAATTTTTATACTTTTTTACCAAATATGTATACTCAAATTCAAAAAAGTATGTTATAATTTACTATATAAGGTTAAGTGATACTAATTACAGAACACTTATCCTGATAATTATCGTTTTCTGAAAGGAGTTATTTAGTATGGGAAGAATAGTACTTAATGAAACATCTTATCATGGCGCAGGCTGTATTGCAGAAATCGCTACAGAAGTAAAGGGGCGTGCTTTCAAGAAGGCTTTTGTCTGCTCTGATCCGGATCTTATCAAGTTCGGTGTGACCGCTAAGGTTACCAAGGTATTAGACGATGCCGGCCTTGCCTACGAGATTTATTCAAATATCAAACCTAATCCAACAATCGAGAATGTACAGACAGGTGTTGAGGCATTCAGGAAATCTGGAGCCGACTATCTCATCGCAATCGGCGGCGGTTCATCGATGGATACTGCCAAGGCTATCGGTATCATAATCAACAACCCTGAATTTGCCGATGTAAGAAGCCTTGAGGGTGTGGCTCCGACTAAGAATAAGTGTGTACCTATCCTTGCAGTTCCTACAACAGCCGGTACTGCAGCAGAGGTTACAATCAACTACGTTATCACAGATGTTGAGAAGCATCGTAAGATGGTATGTGTCGATACACATGATATCCCTGTAGTTGCATTCATCGACCCTGAGATGATGTCAACAATGCCTAAGGGGCTTACAGCAGCAACAGGTATGGATGCGCTCACACATGCCATTGAAGGTTATACAACCAAGGCTGCCTGGGAGATGACAGATATGTTCCATCTCAAGGCAATCGAACTTATCTCCAAGCATCTCCGTGGTGCAGTTGCCAACACCCCTGAGGGACGTGAGGGAATGGCACTCGGACAGTATATCGCAGGTATGGGCTTCTCTAATGTAGGACTCGGTATCGTTCACTCCATGGCTCACCCTCTCGGTGCTGTATATGATACACCTCATGGTGTTGCCAATGCAATCATACTTCCTACAGTAATGGAGTACAATGCAGAAGCTACCGGTGACAAGTACAAATATATCGCTAAGGCTATGGGTGTTGAGGGCACAGAGAACATGACAGTTGAGGAGTACCGCAAGGCAGCTATAGATGCTGTTAAGCAGCTCTCACATGATGTTGGTATCCCTGCTAACCTCAAGGACATCGTAAAGAGAGAGGACATTCCTTTCCTTGCACAGTCCGCTTATGATGATGCCTGCCGTCCGGGTAACCCAAGAGATACCAGCGTTGAGGACATCACCAAGCTTTATGAGTCACTTATCTGATTTACATAATTTTTTCATTCATTATTATACACCTGCATACTGCAGGCATTGCTTGCAGTACTGCCACCAATAAGTTACCTCCTTTCCGGCAGCGTAGGTGCTGCAAAAAAGCCGTGCAGGATTTACCCCTCCTGCACGGCTTTTAACTTCCCGGCGCTTTAAATGCCTGCCTCTGTCTAAATATCTCAACCCAAACATCACCTTTTAAAATTCTGCCATTCAAATTTCACTATTCAAATACTGCTTTAAATACTGCTCCCAATATCACCATTTTTTAATTTTAACACTGCTTAAAGCTTCTCCGAAAAAGTCACTGCCTTTTCTTACGCCTTTTTAGCTCTCTCTTCTTTTTAGCATATTTCTGCTTCTTAAGCTTATCCTTCCTCCTGGCGTCCTTTCGTATATTCTTCTTCATAAGCTTGACATACTCACCGACCGTTGAGTGCAGAATCAGGAACACATAAACCACAACTGTTCCTATCTGTGCTATCTGAACAAGCTTCTCTTTCTTTTCCTTCTCCATACTCAGCCTCCATCATGCCCTGGATAGTCGTCCAGAAAGGTTCTGCGCTGTCCATCCTTCTGGTATCCGATTATTTTTCTTAAATTAACATTCTCAACACTGCCAAATATATTGCTCTCCACAAGCGGATTCGTCTCCTTGAGCGTCGCTATAAGCTTCTTAATCTCCGCTCGCTTCGTTGTGAATGCCTTGTTATCCAGATTCTGTGTCGCGGAGCAAGCACATCTTAAAAACTCAAGCCCATTGTAGTCAGCCCATGCTATAACATCCTGCTCCCGCACAAGGTAGAGCGGGCGTATTAACTCCATCCCCTCCACATTGTCACTTGGGAGCTTAGGCATCATGGTCTGAACCTGCGCTCCGTACAGCATGCTCATAAGTATAGTCTCAATAACATCATCGTAATGGTGTCCCAGGGCTATCTTATTACAGCCAAGTTCCTTTGCACGCCTGTAGAGATAACCTCTCCTCATGCGCGCGCATATAAAGCATGGTGAGGTCGAAGTGTCATCCACCGCCTCAAATACATTGGTGGAAAAAATTTGAAGCGGTATGTCAAGAAGCTTCGCATTGCTCTCCACCCGCTGCCGGTTGAACTCACTGTACCCCGGATCCATTGAAAGGAACTTCACCTCGAACTTCTTCACGCCGTATCTCTGGTACAACTGTATAAGCTTTGCAAGCAGCGCCGAATCCTTTCCTCCGGACACACACACTGCAATACAATCTCCATCCTTTATAAGCTCATACCGCTCAACAGCCTTTACAAAACGTCCCCATATATCTTTTCTATATGTCTTTACGATAGTTCTCTCAATCTCCCGGACTCTGCTTAGCTGCTTTTTCTTTTCTTCTTCATGTGCTGCTGCCTGTTCTGTAATTCCGTTGCCTGCGTCATTCATTATTTTACTGCAATTCTCCACTCGTCAATAAATTAAATTCCTTATAATAAGTCTCTTCTATCTTTTTTAACATGATTCCCACATGCGCACCGGCAAAGGAAAAGCTCATAAATACCTTTCCCACGTATTCATCAATAATCTGTGCATATACAAGAAATGTATTCTCATTTTTCCATGCCGCGCTCACCAGCGCCCTGTGTCCATAATCAGGGAACACTGTCTCAACGTTGTGCCCTATGCCAAATTGAAGGCAATGCACACCGGTGCCGTTCTCATAGATAAGGCATCCTCCATCAGCCTCAAACGATAATTTGAAGGACTTAAAACCATTCTCATTTTCCGGCACCTTGATAGTCCTGCCGTCAACGCTGCGCTGAAGCTCATCCTGCTTCACACCCTTTAAAAATACCTGCGGCAGCTCATACCAGCCGTCATTATTCCTGCCAGGACTGCCAGAATTACAGCCCCGGACAGCCACTTCATTACCGCTGCTGCCCTGCCTGCTCACATCAGGTGTTCCGCGGAGTATTGTGTTCCACAAGGTATCATATATAATCTGCACTCCGCCCTGTCTGCCCTGCGTATCCGCGGTTGTGACTATAAGCATATTTTTCTCCGGAAGGCATATTCCAAGCTGTCCCCCCATACCGAAGCATGCATAGCCGTCATGCGTTGTCCTCCAGAACTGATATCCGTAGCCCTGCATTTCCTCAAAGGTCTGCCCGAAAATATAGTTATCCGACCATCTGTCAAGAGCCTGCTCCAGATACTCCTTCGGAATATACCTTACCTTGCCGTATTCTCCGCCCTTCATCACAAGGTACATAACCCTTGCCATATCCATAGGTGCCGCCATAAGTCCCGAACCTCCCATAGATACACCCATAGGATCCTTCAGACAATATGCCTCCTTTGAAAACCCTATATCGTCCAGAAAGCGTTCTCTCAGATAGCCGAGCAGGGATTTCCCGGACAGCTTCTCAACCAGTGCCGCAAGCACATGTGTCGATGATGTATCATATATGTAAAATGTTCCCGGATAATGCGATGGCTGCGTTGTGAAGAAGGAACCTACCCAGTCCGTGCAGCCCTCAAGCTTGTAGGTGGTCTTACTGTGCACAGCCCTCATTGTGAGCATGTTCCTTATTGTCAGCGCCATCATGTACGGATGTACATTTTCGGGAAGCTTTTCAGGGAAATAATCTATAATATGGTCATCAAGTGAAATCTTTCCCTCATCTGCAAGACACCCTATCGCAAGTGACACCATGCTCTTTGTCACGGAGAACATCCTATGAAGCCCCTCCGGTCCATAAGGCTTCTGATACCCCTCAAACACAAGTCTGTCATCCTTTATAACCAAAAGACTGTGTAACGGTATCTCCGCGCTGTTAAGCCTGTTGACAAACTCACATATCTTTTCGCTTGACAGCCCTACACTCTCAGGCACTGTCCTTATAAAATCTATTTTCGACACTCTGACTCCTCCTGTCAAATTATAAATAGTCAACTGCAAAAATTCATTTTTTCATTAAACTATATCAGTAATTTAATTTCCATACTTCGCAATCGCATTCTTAATCCCATCAAAATACCCCAGCGCCTCCATGCGCTCATACACAATCGTTCCCACCCCACGGTATCCATACTCATTAAGATGTATATCATCCGACATTAAATATCTCATGACAATACCCTCCTGAATATTATACCAATCATCCTCTCTTCGCTCTAACCCCACAATATCCGGACCTCTGCTTACAAGTTCCGTTCTCATATTTATATAGTGGTCCCCGAAGCTCTCTGTCATTTTCTGTTCAAGCACGCTCCTGCCATTGTTATCACCCGTAGTCAGTCCAATCAGTATGTATCTTGTAAGACCTCTTCCCTCTATAAAGCGCTGATACTGCAATACAAGATCATCAGCGGACTGAAAATATCCGTTCTCACCCATAAATATCACATTAATGTAGCCTTCATACATGTTTACACTGGCTGATTCTATCGGCGTACCATATTCCACATAAACCTCCTCACCCGGCTCTATTCTGGTAAAATAACAGTACCCATAATCATCTTCATGGTATGAACTTGTAAGAATCCCCCGGACACCTGCGATTGTGACCGGGTTAAGTCCCGCATCGCCAAAACATGTCAGGTTGGTATACATACCATTTTTCAAGTTTACATGTATCTCGACCGGAGTAATGCCGGATGGCATGACAAATGAATCAACCATCATCGGCCATACTCCGGCCCTTGCCATGATAGTGTACGTCTGCTCAACACACACACCATTATTCACAACAGGTATTCCGGAAATAAGCCTCTCATCTATAAGTCTTTGCAGCGTACCCGGATAGCTCTCGCCGTTACCCCCATAGCCATATGTGAGTGAATCCCCCCAGCATACAATCCCCGGAACCGCCTGCGCAGCCTCCTGATTTAATAGCGCCCTTCTCTCATCTTCCGACAGGGTAGCCGGTTCTGTCTCCGTCTGTGTCTCAGGCATTGTGGTCTCCTCCGGCGTTGTCGTCTCCTCCGGTGTTGTCGTCTCCTCCGGCGTTGTCGTCTCCTCCGGTGTTGTCGTCTCCTCCGGTGTTGTCGTCTCCTCCGGTGTTGTCGTCTCCTCCGGCGTTGTCGTCTCCTCCGGCGTTGTCGTCTCCTCCGGCGTTGTTGTCTCCTCCGGCGTTGTCGTCTCCTCCGGCGTTGTCGTCTGTATTGTTGACTCGTTCTGCGTTGTAGTGATAATTATTGCAACATCATCATTCTTATTACATGCTGTCAATAACACCGTCCCCACACACAGTGTTGTTAATAACCTTCTCCATTTTATCATGTCCGAATTACCCTTCCAAAGCGCAATAATGTATCTTTTAAATTATATCGTTATATAAAATCCACTCAGCCAATCACAGCCTTTATGGCTGTCATAAGCTCCTCGTAGGTCTCATACGCCGGAATATCAGGATTATCGGCAATAATCTTATCCGTACTCTTAAAAAGGAACCCCGCCTTGCCTGCCTTAATCATGCCAAGGTCATTATAGCTGTCACCGCTTGCTATTGTATCAAACCCAATCGACTGGAGTGCCTTTACCGTAGTGAGCTTTGACTGCTCGCACCTCATCTTAAAACCTGTTATCTCTCCATCCTGTGCAACCTCAAGCGAATTGCAGAATATCGTAGGCCAGCCCAGCTTCTCCATAAGCGGCTTGGCAAACTGTGAAAATGTATCAGACACAATGATAACCTGTGTCAGGGAACGCAGCTCATCAAGAAATTCCCTTGCACCCGGAATCGGGTCAATCTTAGCAATTACATCCTGTATCTGCTTAAGCCCCAGACCATGCTCTTTTAAGACCCCTATGCGCCATCTCATAAGCTTATCATAATCCGGCTCATCCCTTGTTGTCTTCTTAAGCTCATCAATTCCGCTCTCCTTTGCAAATGCAATCCATATCTCAGGTACGAGAACTCCCTCCAAATCCAAACATACAATATCCATAGCTGCCTCCTAATATTATAGCTTTCCATGCTGAACCATTGTATCATTAATTGACTTTAAAATTGATACATTTATAACTCTTCGGTTCATCATGTCAACGCATTAAATTTTGAAAATATTCTACCATATCTCTTCTATTTTCTCAATATATATTCAATCCTGCCACATAAGTGCACATCTTACAGCCTTGTCCCAGCCCTTTAGCCGCTCCTGCCTTATAGCATCGGACATTGAAGGTACGAACCTATGTGAAAGCTGCCAGTTCTTCTCAATCTCCTCCCTGCTCTGCCAATACCCTGTCGCAAGGCCGGCAAGATATGCCGCTCCAAGCGCCGTAGTCTCAATGCACTCAGGTCTTAGCACATCAGCTCCTAAAATATCGGCCTGGAACTGCATCAGAAAATCATTGGCACTTGCCCCGCCGTCAACCCTCAGACTGCTTATCGCAAGTCCTGTATCCTGCTCCATTGACTTAAGAACACTATGCGTCTGATATGCAAGCGATTCAAGTGTTGCCCTCACAAAATGTTCCTTGCTGCACCCTCTGGTTATTCCTACGACCATTCCCCTGCAATACTGATTCCAATATGGCGCACCAAGTCCTGTAAATGCCGGAACCACATACACCCCATTGGTATCCGGCACCGCCTTTGCATATTCCTCTGATTGTGCCGAGCTATCTATCATGCGCATCTCATCTCTCAACCACTGTATCGCAGCACCGGCAACGAACACACTTCCCTCCAGTGCATAGCTTGGTTCCTCATCCGTATCTGCCGCTATGGTTGTTATCAGGCCATTCTCAGACTCAAAGGCTCTCTTTCCCGTGTTCATCAGCAGAAAACAGCCTGTCCCATACGTGTTCTTCACATCGCCTTCACCATAACAGCACTGCCCGAACAATGCCGCCTGCTGATCTCCTGCTGCCCCTGCAAGCTTAATCTCACCACCTAAAAGTCCCTCATCCGTCGTGCCATATATACAGCTTGAAGGTCTTACCTGCGCCAGCATGCTGCGCGGCACCCCGAAAAGCTCCAGAAGCTCATCATCCCAGCTTCGCGTATGTATGTTAAACAGCATTGTTCGTGAAGCATTGGTATAATCCGTCACGAATATCCTTCCCTTGGAAAGCTTCCATATAAGCCATGTATCGACAGTTCCGAAAAGCAGCTCCCCCGCTTCAGCCTTTTTCCTCGCGCCCTCCACATTGTCAAGTATCCAGCCTATCTTGGTCGCACTGAAATATGCATCCGGCACAAGTCCGGTCTTGCTCTTTATCAGCTTATCATAGCCCTGCGCCTTCAGCTCATCAATTCTGTCCGCAGTTCTGTGGCATTGCCAGCATATCGCATTGTACACCGGAACCCCGGTGTTCCTGTCCCATACGATGGTTGTCTCTCTCTGATTGGTTATTCCAATCGCCTCTATATCCCCTGCATCAGCACCAATCTTCGCCATAGCCTCAGCCGCAACACCATACTGGGATGACCATATCTCCATCGCATCATGCTCCACCCAGCCTGTCCTCGGATATATCTGGGTGAACTCCTTCTGCGCCATACTGACCATATTTCCCTGCCTGTCAAAAAGAATACACCTTGAGCTGGTTGTCCCCTGATCAAGAGCCATAACATATTTTTTCCTCTGCATGTCCACACTCCATTCTGAATTTGGCTGTCATAAAACCGATATATTTTAAGTATACTATATTTTGAAGTTAATAAAATTATTTTTTTAATTATCTACCCATTATTAATATAATTTTATATTATTTTGTACCTTAGTCAAATAAAAAATATTGTATATTTAAGTTTTTTTGTGTATAATCATACTAATTTAGTAATGTATAGAAATTTATCTCTCAAGATTTTTATTTTATTGTAATGGGGAACGAATTATGTTAAATCCAACCAAAAATTGCAACACCAATACAGACAGCTTTTCTCCTGAAATTCAGGCATGTATACATGATGTTCAGGATAATTTTTTTATGCTTAAGACCCCTGAGCGACCTGCATATAAACCTTTCTGTGAAAAGCTGCTTGCATGTGCCTCTGAGGAGCAGTCCGACTTTTTATTTGCGCTGGCATACTTCTGTCTCATGCACTACTACTCTAACGATAACAATCACGAAGAGGCAATACGCTGTGCACTGGAAGGAATCAAGTACCAGCAGAAGGCTCATGAATATGAATTCATAGCCCGCTCCTACAATATACTTGGATTGTTCACACAGGCAATCGGCGATTCCACTAAGGCTGTGGATTATTTGCTATATAGTATAGACACATGCATTCAATATCAGCTTGATTATGTCCGCGGAATGGCAGAATCTAATCTTGCCGACATTTTCCACCGCACCGAGAATTTTGACAGGGCACTGTACCACTATACCGAAGCCATAAAGTACACAAAAAAATGTATGGCTGACAGACCCTTTGATGCGATGTGTGCAATGCTGTATGTACTGTGTAACCGCGGCTTCTGCCTGATTGCTTCCGGGGATGAAGCTGAGCTTATCAAAAACTATGAGGAAATAATTTCATATATGGATGAGATGGACAGGCATAACATTGAGCATGAAACATTTGTTATCTCTAATTTTCTTGCTACACTGTTTTACCATAATGGCGACAGGGCATCAGCAGAAAAATATATGCTGCTTACAGATACGGCCATCAATGAGCTTACCAATTTCACAACCTTTGCCGATGACATAATCGCATACATACATATCAAGGAAAAGCTCTGCTCTGACAGCGACTACACGGCACTGTTAGATGACTTTATAATTAAGTCCGAATCAATGCATGCTCCTCACTATCTGTTTTGCAGGCTCCTTGAAATGAGAATTGAGGCTGCTGTCTCGCATCATGATAACGAAGCCTTTACAAAATACTCCCTTATGCTTTTCAACCTGTACTCCAGGCAGCGTATACTCGAATGCAGGGAAACCTTCCGCGCAGAGCAGATTCACCACGAGAATCAGCTCATCCATAAACAGCACTATGACCTTATCCATCGCAACGAGGCACTTCTCTCACAGTCCCAGCACGATGCTCTCACAGGGCTGCCTAACCGCGCCTGTCTCAACGACTTTGCAGAAACCACCCTCACGCGCGCCCTCAAGAACAGCTGCACAATCGGTGTGGAGATTCTTGACATTGATTACTTCAAGAATATCAATGACAGCTATGGTCATATTGAGGGTGACCGCTATCTGAGTGCTGTAGCCGATGTGCTTAGAAGAATCTCCGATGAATATGAGGATGTATTCGCTGCCAGATACGGCGGAGATGAATTTGTTATCATTTACTTCAATAAGCAGAACAGTGAAATATGCGATATCATGGAATTACTCAGGCGTGAAATAAGCATGATTTCGCTTCCTGACTCAAATCCGGACGGCAAGAGCTATATAACCTTATCTCAGGGCTGCCTCAACAAGGTTCCTAACCCTGCTAACCGTATCTGGGATTTCCTCGCATGGGCGGACAAGACCTTGTACGAAGTAAAGCGGAACGGCAAGGATAATTTTCATCTTAAGGATTCATTTAAGAACTAGAATACGAATATAAAAAATACGCCGGCGGATGAGCCATCGGCGTATTTTTTATATTGTTATTTCACAAACTGTTATCAGTTTCGCAGGAATTCACCTCTCCTATATCATCCATATCGGGATAATATAATTGTCCCTGTCAATCGCCGACAGCTCCGGCTTCATGCACAGAACAGCCCCCTTTGAACGTGGCGTTGAGGATTTATCAAGCAAATCAAACACCTTAACCAGCTCCGTGCCGGGATTTGATGATTTCTTAATCTCCAACGGATTAAGTACACCATCATGTTCTAACACAATATCTATCTCTTTGGCATCCTTATCCCTATAGTAATACATAAACGGCTCTTTGCCACTGTTTAAGTAGGTTTTCATTATCTCGGCAACAACATAATTTTCCAAAACGGCTCCGTTCATAGCTCCACTTTCCAAAGTTTCTGCACTGCTCCACTTAGTAAGATAGCATACAAGCCCCATATCATAAAAATATAACTTTGGTGTCTTTACCAGACGCTTTAACAGATTATTTGAGTATGGATGTAAATAAAATATAATTCCAAGAGTTTCCAATATTCCCAACCAGTCTTTCGCCTGTTTCTGGCTGATATCCGCATCTCTGGCTATATCGGATATATTAAGCATCTTGCCGCAGCAGCAGTAATAAAATTCAGAAATTTCAATGAATCTATGGCATCAGATAATTCCTTTACATCTATTTTTGTAAAATCATTTACTCTCTACACTTTGAATTATACAAGAAGCTATTCAATATTATTCTTTTCACTACGATCCGCAATTGAGCGGATATAAGTTGTGCCGTTCGCCTTATTTACAACTTGGTAATTTTCATAACTTTTATTACCTTTTTTTATTTGTGTAACAGCATGCTCTAATGAGATATGTCTACCCGTTTCTACGTTAACAAATTCTGTATTTAATCCACTTTTGGATTCTTTTGATACTTTTAACTTCATTCTCTTCCTCCATTTTAGGTATACTAAATAAACCGGTCGACAAAACCAGCTTTCTATGTAAAAAGTAAATGACCGAAACCTTGTTGTTTTTTTATTTAGGGATTGTAAAGTAGACTATCAGATGCTAAAATAGATGTGTATACATTTTGGCCATCTATTGGTCATTTATCTTTTGGCTGAAGCGGCAACTTCAGCCTTTTATCTTGTCCACTCTATAATTCAATATCTTATTTCTCACCTCTCTTTCCATAGCTGTTCTCCCGGTAATTGTTGGAAGCAATATTCGACAAATGCTAACATGTTTGTTTCCTTGATACCCTTTATCTTTCTCGCAAATTCTCTAACCTGATTCATCGTATCAACACTTAATGGTTCAGTATTGATCGGAAAAATCTTGCTGTAATATGAACCTTTTTGAGAATCCTCTATTCTTTTTACCATTATTCCTGCCTTTAACATTACGTCTTCCAAATTGGAAATATTATAAACAGGAATAATATACTCCTTTAATGGATGTCCCTCAAACAATTTTCCGGTTATGTATTTCTCTTTCGTAGTTTCATTACAATCATCAGTATCCATTATAATGAAGAGTTTGAAATTTATCAGTTTCTTTGCTTTTTTGTCATACTCTACCGAGTACTCATTAGCAAAATCCTTCAATGATTTAAACGGCTTTTTATTTAAGAAATCCAAGAGTCCATTAATCTGAATACTACTTCGCCCTTTGTCCTTTGAAATAATCTTTACAGGCAAATGCAAATTCGTGTAAATGTACTTTACCAAAGCAAACTCAGACTTTCCATGAACTATAACTGCACATCTTGTATAATTCAATGTATTGTTAGGCATTATTACTCGCCCTCCTCTACATCTACATCTCCATCAAGTTCTTGCAATATCGCATCATAATCTAATATATCAACTATCGGAACTCCTCCAAACAATCCTTTCAAGTACATAATTCTTGGATTATTTGTTCCTTGAATTCTTGGATACTTATCCAAGCATTTAGCTTCTTTATTACCGAGATAATCAACATTAATCAAATATACAGATTTGATGTCAATACTTTCTAACATATACGTATTATGTGTTGTAATAATGAGCTGACCTGTAATATCATCAATCATTGATTCTAATATATTTTTCAATAACAAGTCATGAATGCCATCGTCAATCTCATCATAAACAACCGTAACTCCACAAAATACACCCAATAAAGAACGAATAATTTCTAGAATACGCTGCGTACCTGCCGACTCTCTTGAAAAAGGAATTGTCCTTACCTTTCCGCCAATCATTTTTTTAACGTACAATTTGTACACTAAAACTTCATCTTCAGCTTGTCTTTCGTAATAAACATCCTTAATATCTGCATACGCTTGTGTAAAGAAATCTCGTATTATCCTCTCGGAATGTTCTAATAATTCTTCATCTGTTTTCTTTACTTTCCCCTCTTTCAAATTTCTCAAAACATTTGTCGGCTTACCTGCACTTATTTCACTACCAGATGATGAAGTCCGCTTACAATGAATCGTTGTATCCTTCAACATCTTAATTATGTCATACACATAAGTTAAATAGTTTTCCTTAATATACTCTTCATTTTTTTCGTCTCTTTCTCTCTTGAAAATACTTAATAATGTATGCTTACCCCAATACTTACTTATCTCATCTCTAATCTCTGCCTCAACCTTTTTGTCTTTAAAAAGCTTGTTTGAGAACTCAATTTTGGGCGTCTCACCAGTATAATCTATTTCATACAAAACACCCCTTTGCTTTCCTGTAAAATAGTAAAGCTTTTCATACATAAATCTTTCCCCAAAAGACACTATATAATATCCCTCGTGTCCATTTATCTGAAAGCCGTATTCAACAGTAGTAGGTTCACTACACTCTATCATCCTACAATCATCTCGATATTTTGGGATATTCGTACTATTTAACAGCATTTCCAAGAAATCTTGTGGAAGTTCCTTCTCCTTAACAACTTCCATAATTTTTTCTGTTTCCATTACCATTTGAAAAGAATCAATGGATTTTCTCAACCAATCTATGCATGTTACAAAATTTGATTTTCCACTGCCATTTTCTCCATAGATAGAAATAAACTTTTTGGCACCCTTACTTCCATTTTTAAAATCAAACATTACATCCTTAAACGACATAAAATTTTTCATCTTGATATAAGTAAACATTTCATGCACCTCCATTGTCATACTATCACTTCGCCTCCCAAATGTCAATAACTTTTCTGATTTTGTTATTTTTTATAACATTGTATGCAAAGTTTTTGTTCTTATTCATAAAACATCATATTTTTCTGCTCACGGCACCACTTTCTATAAACATAAAAGTCTAATGAACCTATATGCAATCAATTCATTAGACTTTTTTCTACTTCCAATAATCCTTTACATTCCCATTACCCAAATAAACAATGCAATCCCGATACTCGGATGGATATCGTTCTGTTTCTTTTACGCATAATTTTCTGCTCCTTTCGTAGTTTTTCGCGGTAATTCAAAAGGTGCGAAACCTTATGGTGGAGTGCAGAGGCAACGCCTCTAACTGATAGGATGGATGGGATGGAAGAACTTCCGGTGGACGTTCTGTAATTCCAGCCATACTATCGGTGTGCTCCAGTGTGCAGAGAGTGAAACTCTTGCCGTAGGTTCAAAGGGAGTAGCACTCCCTTGCAAGTTTAGGAACAGCGTCACCGCTGGTCCGGTGCAAAAGTGGCTTGCCATTTTGCGAAACTTGCCCTATCATCTGCCACAACCGTAAATACTTGACAGAAGTGCGATGATGAAAAGAAAATACCGGTCTGGGATTTTCTTTTCTATCTGAGCGCTCTGGAAAGTGGATTCCCCTGCTTAAAAGAGCCTCAAAATCAGAAATGCCGCAGGAGCGAGTCGCATCCTGCGGCATTAATACAATATCCAACTCATTTCAAGAACAATCGATTATAAATCGTATTCTCACTCGACACTTAACTCTCTCCATACAGACACAAGCCATTCCGTCATCTTTTTGTTGATTTCAAATATTTCTTGGTACTTTTCCTTCCCTTCAAACCAGGCAAGTGCAATCAACTGATTGGACAAAACCACATACGGCACTGCTTTTTTCTCTGCAGCTGCAAGTTTTACTACATCATCATATCCGTAGATGATGTTTTTATATATCTGAATCCACTTCGCTAATTTGGATTCATTTCCAAACTCAAAACTTTCTGACAGAATAGCTGTTGCCGCATAGCAAGGGTCAAAAATTCTGATATTTCTTTCGCTCAATTCAAAGTCAATGAATCCCCATTTATCTTCAGCTACAATGATATTTCCGGGATTAGGGTCCCTGTGAATCACTTGTACAGGAAGATTCTTCAATATCTTTCCAAAGTTTTCTACATAATCCGCAAAAACCTCTTCCGATACATTAATCTTTCCTCTTAGTTGCGGAATCGCCCAGTTTTTGACACTCTCATAGATATTGGCATCTTTCACCAATACCTCCACATTTTCCAATGCTTTACTGAGCTGCCCTATCACTTCGCCTACGAAACGAGCATTCTCTACCAAATCATCTTCATACATGTTGTTAATCTTTATCTGCTGACCTTCCAAGCGTTTTGATAAGCAAAAATATAGCTCTCCATCTGCGATATATTCCTCTCCTTCCAAAGTTTTCACCGGTGTCGCTGCAAACAATCCCGCATTTTCCAATGCTTTCGAAATGGTAATGTGATTCTTAAGTTTACCCAAGTTTGCTGAAAATTTTAAAACATAGTCCTTGCCAATATAGAAAGCATTCTCATTCCTGTTACCGCTTCCTCCGTAGTAAATATCAGAAATGGTTTCATTCTCCAATCCCCACTTCTTTAAAATACTTGTCGCTTTTTTATGTGTAACCATTACATGTTCCTCCTTAACAATATTGATTCTATAAGGCTTTTTCACCCTATGCAGTTTCAAGTACTGTGCAGGTGTACATCCAAATTCACGTGCAAATGCTTTGTAAAAACCGGCATGGGTTTCAAAACCATATAACAATGCCACATCAATCATTTTATTTCCACATTCTATGTCATAAATGGCATTCAGCAATCTGCGCCTTAATATATACTGCATTACAGGCATTCCAACTGCAGTCTGAAACAATCTATAATAGTGGAACAATGAAAATCCGGCTTTTTCGCTCAATTCCGCTGCCGAAATATCACATTTGATGTTTTCTTCAATATAGTCAATACTATCTTGTATTATTTCTCTGTACACGCTTACACTCCTTTCCGTTTTTTTGTAGCTACACTTATATAATAACGCGACTTTTCCGAAAAACCTTTCCGTTTTTGCTTTTTTTACATCCTTCTAACTGCAAGAAATGCCGCAGATACACTCTGCGGCACTCACCCTATACCAAGTTCCTCTAATACACACATAATACGACCGATACTATCTTCAATGCTTTTCGTACCATCTAATCTCACTTTCTTACAATGCAACCTATTGGCACTTTCTTCAACCCGTTCGTTGCTTCTATTACCAATAATTTCTCTAAATGCCTTTTGCTGCTCATACATATCTCCGCCAGACATAACACGTGAACCAAACCTAACCTCTTCCCGATGTTGTACCCGCTTCACCCGTTCCTCCGCAGGAACCTCAAGAATAAATGCTACATCTATCACAGACAATATATCCTCATCCCAATTCATTGTTACGCCAGAAATAACAAACTGCGGATGCTTTTCTATGTCATTACGGATCATTTCCTGCACTTCTTTTGCTGAGCGTGGCATAGAATACGGAAGTTCCCCTTTATACTCACATTTAACATCATATTGTTGTTCCAGAACAGCTTGGCGAGAGTTCTTTTGTTCCGGAAAATAATAATCTTCTACATCCATCTCATAAAAATCAAGTCTTTTTGCAATAGTATGTGCAAGTGTAGATTTTCCGCACCCGTTCAATCCCATAATGGCAATGCCACGTATCATATATGTTTACTCCTACATTTAAAACTCTTTATTAAATTCGTTCTTATAACATTACTTCAATCTCAATATCTTGCGACAATTCCATGGTTGCTCTTTTGAATCTATCCCTAACCTCAGACTCTCCAATTACATCCGTGTAATGAGTCGGTATAACCTTTTTAGGTTTAATCTTTTGTGTAAACTCAGCAGCTTCCTTAACGTCAAAAGTATATTTTCCGCCGCAAGGCACAAGCAAAATATCACACTGCACATCTATGTTATCTTCATTCGCATCAGTATCTCCTGTCACGAAATATGTCTCACCATCAAGGGTTACAACATATCCTACCCATCCCATTTCCCTTGTATGAAATGGCTTGTTAATATTATACGCTGGTACCCATTTTATCAAAATGTCCTCTCGATTTAATTCGGTTCCAGACTCCTCAGCGTTAACATACTCTACACAACTTACCATTTTACCGACTTGTTCACATACAACCTGTTTCATACTATATGGTGCAACTAATATCGTCTGCTCTTTAGAAACTTTTCTAATATCTTCCGGTGAAAAATGGTCATAATGCTCATGCGTCACAAAAATAAAATCTGCGTCATGTCTCTCCTCCGCAATCTTAAACGGATCAAAATATACCACCTTCGTTCCTTTAATTCTGATACTGCTTCGCGCGTTAATCGAAATTATTGACATATCAAGGTTCCTTTCTATCATTTTACTTATAACTTCATTCTAGCACACTAATCTTATTTATTCCATGATATCATCTACCTACAACAAATGCCGCAGATTCCTCTGCGGCATTCCCTATCTACATATTAAAATCATTCTGATAACAAATTGATAACCCTTTTTTGCAACCAATTTGCAACCACGCTTCCTGTAAATCCAGTGTTTTCGGTCATTCCGAGCGTTTTTTCCCTACTTAAACTCAATCAGTACCGGCGGCTTATGCAGCTGCAGAAATAATTCCGGGTCATTCTTAGCTATACTTCTCTCATTCAAATCATCCAAAGACACATAACTTCTCCCGGTGCCTTCCATCAGTTTCTGCATCATTGTAGTTTTTCCGACCTGTCTTGGACCGGTCACCAACACTACAGGATATTCCTTAGTAACCTCAGCAACAACCTTTTCAAGATTTCTTGATATATAATTCATCATGTCCTCCTTCGGCTAATTTGCATTACCATAACATTTTAGCCGAAAATTTGAAAATTATCAAGCCAAATCCACATTATTGTCTACTAGTTCATCTATATTCTTTTCAACCTGTTCATATACATTCATAAACAACCCTACATAATCAGAATGATAAATAGCCATATTTTGTTTTTAATGTATGTCGCAATAATCCCTAACATTTTGTTATCTTATAATATTCGCAATGAATACCATATTTGTCATCCACAAGTCTTTTGTCTATACGGACATTGTATTCCCCACAAAATGCATCTATATCGAAATCGGCAGCCTTATGCAGTATCTGGAGATATAATGCCCCTTCCTCCTTAATCAACGAAATAGCTTTGGAAATAATATCCTTTGTCTTTCCGGATTCAGCAACCGCTGAGCCGACCATCGTTACCAAATCAAATTTTTTGTCAAAATCATAGGTAATCGCATCAGCACAGATAACCTTGATGGGATTGGTATTATTTTCGTTTTCAAGGCACGCAGCCAGATTATCAGTACACTCTCTGTCAATATCAACAGAAGTCAAAGAGCCATTCCCTACCTTATACGATAGATACCTGTCCCAGTATCCCGCGCCTATCCCTATATTCAGGATATCAAAATCATTATGAATTATAAAATTTTCCTCCAAAAAACACGCAAACATATATTCCAGATATTTATTTTGCAGGGAAGTATTCCATTCGCCGGCTTCCCCGCCCCAGCAATCACCGTAAACCTTTAACAAATCTACCATAAATCATTTCCCCCTGCCCGAATTTTGTCATAAGTTATTATTCCCTGCACCGCGCAAATATGTAACACAAAATAAGGACGATGGTTCATTCCATCGTCCTTATTTCTTCACCTAGTGCGGATAACAGGGTGTGCGACGTCCGGTGGACGTCATCTTGCACACCGACCGAGGTGACTTTAGGAGCCGAGACCTTGAACCGGTTCACCTTCTAAACGCCCGTAGGGCAAGAAATAAGGACGATGGTCTATTCCATCGTCCTCATTTCTTCACCTAGTGCGGATAACAGGAGTTGAACCTGCACGGTCTCCCACTAGATCCTAAGTCTAGCGCGTCTGCCAATTCCGCCATATCCGCATATTGTATATGAAGGATAAGAAAACTTATCCGATGAAAAAAAATATCTCCGATTCATATAACGAATCCGAGAAAAACAAGTGAGCCATCCGGGACTCGAACCCGGGACAACTTGATTAAAAGTCAAGTGCTCTACCGCCTGAGCTAATGGCCCATATTATGCATCACATAACTGGGCTAGGTGGATTCGAACCACCGTAATGCAGCAGTCAAAGTGCTGTGCCTTACCGCTTGGCGATAGCCCAAAAATAAAGGGTGAGTACAGGGGCTCGAACCCTGGACCTTCAGAGCCACAATCTGACGCTCTACCAACTGCGCTATACCCACCATAGTATCTGGTCTATAACCAAGACCTATTAACACCAAGTTGTAAATATGGTATTAAAAAATGTGCCCAAAGGGATTCGAACCCCCGACCCACGGCTTAGAAGGCCGTTGCTCTATCCAGCTGAGCTATGGACACATATTGCTATTCTCATAGCAAAAGCGGGTGATGGGAATCGAACCCACGTATCTAGCTTGGAAGGCTAGTGTTCTACCATTGAACTACACCCGCATACAGTCGGGGTGACAGGATTCGAACCTGCGACCTCCTGATCCCAAATCAGGCGCTCTAGCCAAGCTGAGCCACACCCCGGTGTACTTTTTATTTTCTTTTGCGTTATTTCCTTGACACAAGAATGATTATATTATAACACCAGCAAAAAGTCAACACCTTTTTTTAAATTTTTTTAATTTTTTTGAAAATCAAATAATTGCAACTATTTAAGCCCCATAAACAGGGGCTTTGCGGGCTATATGGTGTGTAGAGAACAGTACGCTTTTTTTCCATCTTCGGAGATTTCTATTGTCCCGTAGGTACATCTTCTTCCCTCCTGCCTTGGCATGGAAATGCTTCCGGGATTAAATGCGCTGATTCCCCTCATATATGTGAGGTCGGGAATATGGCTGTGACCATAGAGGGCAATATCTGCCCCGACGGACTCCGCCTTGTCTATAAGCCTTCCAAGCCCTGATTTGACCCCGTACGCGTGTCCGTGGGTTACAAATATACGGTGGCCACACACATCTACCACTTCCTCCCCCTTAAGAGGGCTGCACATATCACAATTTCCGCGCACCATCACAACGGGGCAGTCAACGAACTCCTCTATATAATCTGCAAGGTCACCCGAATCCCCACAATGTATCAACATGTCTATCGGCTTAATCTGCTCTAAAAGCTTGAATAAATTGGTATTATAACCATGTGTATCACTCACAACAAGTATCTTCATAAAGTTTTTCACCTGCTCAATGCTATTCTTAGGTAATTGCTGACTCTGTGTGTGGCAGCCGTGCGTTGCACGATTTTGCACAACCTTTTTACCGGCAGGAACGAGCTTTGCAATTACCTATACCATCTCCTACAGCCACTCCTTAATATATTTCTTCATCTCAGCAAGCGCCTTACCTCTATGGCTCACCTTGTTCTTCTCATCTGCTGTAAGCTGCGCTGTGGTGCGCCCGAACTCAGGCACATACACAATAGGGTCATACCCGAAGCCGTTCTCTCCCATCGGCTCATGCGCTATAATTCCCTCTATCGTTCCCCTTGTAGTTCTGACCGTACCATCCGGAAAAACAGCCGCTATGGCGCACACAAAGCGTGCCGTGCGCTTGTCATCCTCCACACCGTCAAGTCTGTCTATTATGCTCTTATTCTTCACGCTGTAAGGAGTATCCTCACCCATATATCGCGCAGAATAAATTCCCGGCTCTTTGTTAAGGTAATCAACCTCAAGTCCTGAATCATCCGCTAACACTATATCACTGCTTAGTGCTGCCACCGCTCTAGCCTTTATTATTGCATTCTCTTCGAATGAATTTCCATCCTCCACGATGTCAAGACTGCAGCCTGCCTCCTTCATTGACAGAATCTCAACACCCAGATCCGCCATAATCATTCTGATTTCTCTCATTTTTCCTTCATTCGTGGTTGCAAAAATTATCCTCATATTTTTCTCCTCTATCTTTTATTTGTAAACATCTTAAGACACACATTGCACTGTTTAGTCTCCTCAGTCCTTATCCAGATGTCACCATGTGGGCTTATATACCCCTCTCCGTCATCAAGCACAACCGAAGCCGTTGCTGCATCGCCGCGATATTCTACGGCAACAGGGCGCTTTGAATTAGGTGTCTGGATATACACAACAATCGCATAACGTCCCCCCTGCTCAAGGTTCACCTTCTCAGGTATTTTGACCGTATAATATCCGGCATTGCTGAACGTCCCCTTTGTCAGGAGCCTTCTCATACTGAATGAAGCCTCATCCTTGAAGTCCTCAACAATATATATTTCATAGGAAGAATCAGGCGCCACACTGTAAAATGCCACCGCCTCGAGGCTCTCATAATCATTGGCGGTATACACATTTGCAAAATAAGCGTAATCCCTGTCATAGCCAATCTGTCCTACCCAGCCGCACAAATCCGTCTGATATATATTGTCATAATTGTCCGTGCCCTCTATCCCTGTATAGATGACATTGTGGACGCCTATATTACTGTCATAATAGGAAACATAGAATACACCCCTATCGCCGAACTCCTCTCCCCAGCTGTTAGCACATATAAATGCGCCGTCACCCTCCGGTTCAAACGTAAAATTAGAGGCAGGATATGTATCATCCCATCCTATAATAACTATATCATGGTTAGGCTTTTCCGGTCCGATATAGCAGTAGGAATACTTATTTTCATCATAATATATGGAAGTGCTCCTGCTGTCGGGCATTTCCATATAAAGTGAACTCTGCACTCCTCCATACAAAAACACTGATTTTTTTATATTGTCATAGTTCTTGCTCTCAAGCACCTGTGCTTCCTGAAGGTGCACAACAGCCTCAAGTCCCTCCGGCGAATACCCATCACCGTACGGATCATCCTCCTCAAGAACAGGTCCTGTCCATGACGCGAGGTACGCTATAGCCATCGTGTATTCCCCGCCATCGTTCTGTGTCATGCTGAAATTGTTGTTTATGGACATATGATCCTCAGAGAAATCTATATTGGTTTCCGGCTTGAGGGTAGTCTCCAACGCCATGAGCGAGGCAAACGCCCAGCAGGTTCCGAATGTACTCTGATTCTTTATCTCAGGCATTCTTCCCTCAGCACGGTAATCATAGATGTACGGAAATACCCTCTCGTCCGGCTTCATATTGGCAAAAGCGGCTGTATTGCTGTTAACGTCCCATGTATAGGCATATGACAAGCCCTCCTCGATGACCTGCGAAGGCACATATATATGATTATTCCGGCATAGTACCTTGGCTGGCAGTTCCCTGCTCTGGTCATTGCACATCATTGTCTTCTGACCAGCCGACAACACTATCCTTGAATTGAACTTTTCAAGAATAAGGTGATTTGAGCTATAAAAATTAGCAGCACATAAAAACCACTCCGACAAAACCTCCGATGATATATACAATTGTAACTCATCGTCAAAAAAAATCTGTTCTGCCGTTGACGCTACAGACTTGCCGTCTATCTGCAGCTTTATCCCTCTGGAATTTATATTTCCTGCAATTATTCCATTCCATCTGCTATCTCTTGTGATTCCTGAGGCTCCCTGCTTTACTGCCTGCGGATTATAGTCATCCATGAAAACCCATATACTGCATGCTATAACCACAAGCATCACAGATAAATACCATCTTACTGATTTTCTCAATTTTTCTCCTGCTTTCCCTGTCTAGGCGGCTTAGGCCCTAAAAACTGATAATAATATGTCTTAAGCATACCATTGTATATTTTTCTGTTGGCATCAGCCTTACGTCCGAAATAGCGCTCAGCCTCCGTATATGAGGTAATCATAAATGCCGACCATGAATCAAGCGCCGCAAACTGTCTTCCGAATTCACTATAGATAGCCGGAAGCGTCTCCTTATCCTCAAGTCTCTCTCCATAAGGCGGATTGGTTATGATAAATCCATATTTTTTCGGATGGCTCAGCTCCTTAACCGGTCTCTCCTGAAAATGTATAAGCCCCGACACGCCCGCATTCTCCGCATTGCGCCTTGCCGTCTTTAAGACTTCCTTATCAATATCATATCCCTGAATATCTGTCTCTATGGATGTATCGACCAGATCATTTGCCTCATCTATACAATCATACCACATTGAGCGTCCGATTATATTATCCCATTTTTCCCCGGTAAAGCTTCTGTTCATTCCCGGCGCTATATTTGCCGCCATCATCGCAGCTTCTATCGGGATAGTTCCGCTTCCGCAGAAAGGATCGACAAGAATCCTGTCCTTTCTCCAAGGTGACAGCATTATAAGTGCAGCCGCCAGAGTCTCCGAAATAGGAGCTTTTCCGGCTACCGGTCTGTAGCCTCTCTTATGAAGTGAATCCCCTGAGCTGTCTATGCATACAGTTACCTCATCCTTATAGTTAAAAATCCTTATAGGATACTCACTTCCCGATTCCTCAAACCAATTCACCTTGTAATAAGTCTTAAGCCTCTCAACCATGGCTTTCTTTACAATCGACTGTATATCCGATGAACTGAAAAGCTTACTGTTGACCGTAGTAGCCTTCGTTACCCAGAACTTACCGTCCTTAGGAACCCACTGCTCCCACTCTATAGCCTTAACTCCTTCAAAAAGCTCATCAAATGTGTATGCCTTAAATCTTCCTGCACATATCATTACACGCTCAGCCGTTCTAAGAAAAACATTGGCTCTGCAAAGTGCTTCCGCATCACCGAGAAATGTGATTCGTCCATCCTCAACACGCTCAATATCATACCCTAAATCAATAATTTCTCTCTTTAATACCGCCTCAAGTCCAAAATGACAAGGCACAACAATAGGAAAAGTCTTCATTCATATCTCCAATTCTATAATATTTATATAATGATTGTAGCCCTTGATACCCCCCCTTGTCAAACTGAATTACCAGTTGATTCTCTCCACCACATTTCGACATTTTTTTTAAAAACCTCTTGCAATTTAGAATATCATACTGTATAATATCCCATGTAAGGTACGTAAGTATCTTATGTATAACCCCTTATTAATTATTTATACTCCCCTCATCGAAAAAGAAGTGGCTCCCCCACTTCTTTTTCACTTTCTATAGACATTTATCACTTATTGCCCTCACCATCAAAGACAAGAGGTTATAGGCTTTTCCATGATAATCCGATTATTCTTGAAGTCTAAAACAGAACGCTGCGGCGATAAAATCTGGTAGCCAATCACTCCGTCAACAGATACTCTTTTTTGAATTGCGCTTATATCTGAAATCGTAGCGGTGATACTTTTGTAATCATTTTCACCCACATGTACAATAGGAATAGTAACAATATTCTGCGTTTCGGAAACAAGTATAAGTTGCGGGTCATCCTGAAAACTTTGCCCCAACAGACATGTATTTGCGCCAGTGTCTAAAACAAATTGGCATGTCCTATTCGCCGCTTCAACCTCAATAACAGGAAGTTTTTCACAACTCATAGGAATTATTGTTTGATTTTCAAAAGCATACTCCGGGTCAAGGATAATTTCATTAACGGTATAGTCAAGCAGAACTGTATAATTTCTAATCACATCTATTCCAAGCGAACCAAGCAACTTCAAATCTGGCATAATTTTTTTTAATGCATTCTCCGCATACATCAAATCCATAATTAAGACGGGCATATCTGACCGTTCAACATCTGAAAAGCGCAGTACATTCAAAGTTCCTTTATCTGCTGTACTTTTCTTTACTCCCTCTGAAAACTTCGCAATATCAATGCGTTCTCCCTGCATTTCTTGAAAATATGCTTTGTTTATTGCTGTCTGCATAGCTCCTGTATCAAAGGCAAAAAACCCTTCCTTGTCATTCGCTGTTGCAGGAATGAGCATTATTCCATTTACAAGTTTGTATGGTATCTTAATCATTTTTACTTCCTCCAATTTTAATGGTGTCTTATTTCAAGCTAACAGTTTCTAATTTAATTATATAAGTATAACAAAAAAAGACAACCCCTAAGGATTGTCTTAAGATGTGCGTGACAGGATTCGAACCCACGACCTACTGGTCCGTAGCCAGTCGCTCTATCCAGCTGAGCTACACGCACACATGCATATTAAATTGAATAACCAATGATTATTCTCTTCACCAGCAACATTGATATTATATACCACTACTCCTCCAATGTCAATAGCTTTTTTCTTTTATTTTTTCTTTCATTAAACCTTTTATCCAACCTTGTATGCATCAATTTTAACATGGTATTTACCATTAAAAACGACTTATATTACTCAAATAAATGCTTAAACAAATTCCAAAAGTACGGCAACAGGTTTGCAAGGACTATAAACAGCGCAATCCACCTGGCAAGTGTTACATTGGATTTTCTTTTTTCCCGCTGCACAGAATCCTCCTTCACGGAAACACGCACGTCCCGCTTTTTGTTAAGCTCCTCAGCATAGAGTGAGCTGCCCTCCATTCCGGCAGTTGACACCTTAGCATGGCTTGTCGTATTATCATACCTTTCATGGTACTGCTCATGGACAGCCTGCTCTGAATGTGCATTTTTGTCATCATCATACATCTGATGATAACGCTCATGTTCATCTACCCCCAAGTGCAGCTTATTAAATGCGCCACACTTTGGACATATTCCATAATATTTATCATTATCGAATTTCTTATGACAGCTTATACATGTGACCTTCATATATCCTCCATACCCTTAATACTATTTTAATTTATAATGTAAAGCAATAAGCTTTGCGTAAGCGGCGGATATACACCAGCCGCCTGCGCACCATATTCTATGACGTATTTACAATCTTAAATACCGTATAACATTACATATTATCGAGCTTATAAAGCATGTCACATTACATGTCCTCATGCTTAAAGACAATCTTTCCATCTATTATCGTATATTTAAGAACACTGTCCGATTTCATTATATTTCCATCACATATAGCAAAATCAGCATCCTTGCCCACCTCTATACTTCCTACGCGCTTCTCTATCATAAGGTGCTTCGCAGGATTGATAGTTATTGCCTTTAGTGCGTCAAACTCATCCATCCCGGACTTAACTGCCAGTCCGGCACAGAGGGCAAGATACTGCTGTGGTATAACAGGCGCATCTGTAATAATTGACACCTGACATCCTGCTTTGGCAAGTATGCCCGGGGTTGTAAATGACTTGTTCCTCAGCTCATACTTCGTTGCATGTCCAAATGAAGGACCTACCGCAACCGGAAATCCCTCTTTTGCTAAATCGTCCGCAATCAACGCTCCATCCGTACAGTGTTCAATTGTTAACTTAACACCAAACTCTTTAGCAATCCTTATGGCTGTAAATATATCATCTGCTCTATGTGCATGTGCCTTAAGAGGAAGCTCTCCTCTTATTACCGGAAGCATTGCTTCAAGCTTAGCATCATACTGTGGAAGCTTGCTGTCATCCTCTGTAGCTCCCTGAAGTCTTATATCATATTCTACAGCTTTTCTTAACATATCCCTGAGTCTGAATGCTGTTGTCATCCTTGAATAATTTCCCTTGTCCTTATAGCAGCGTTTAGGATTTTCTCCAAATGCGCACTTCATTGCAACAGGAAACTTGACAACCATATCGTCAACCCTGTGTCCGTATGTCTTAACCGCCATAAACATACCGCCTAGAACATTTGAACTTCCCGGACCTGTGCCGACACATGTAACACCGCCCTCCCTTGCAAGCTTTACAGTCTCATCCTGTGGATAAAATCCATCTATTGCACGAAGCTGTGGCGTCACTATATCGTTCATCTCGTTATAGTCCTGACTCTCAAAACCTATCGCATATCCATCCAGACCCAAGTGACTATGTGCGTCAACCAGTCCAGGGTATACATTAAGCCCTTTGATATCTAACACCTCAGCCTCACAGTTGTCTATACTATCAGGTAATGCACCTGATAGCATAGTTCCGGTATTTATCGCCGTTATTTTTCCATTCTCAACCACTATATCTGCTATATACGGCTCTTTGTTCACCGCATCATGAATACATCCATTCTTTATCAAAAGCATGCTTTACCTTATCCTCCTTACCGGCTGTGAATATATGTAATTTACAAATCTACTATATAAATGATGTCGGGGCAAACCATGCTGAGCAAATGTACCGGTACACCTCATTTCTCCGCCTTGTATATGAAACAACTATTCGGCGTCAATGTATCAGAAGCTTATTTTTCGGTGTACCAGTGTATAACGTATTATATTTAACACGCTAGGTTTATAGAGCATGTTTTGACACCATCATCATATAAATATCATTATGCTATAGAATGTAAAAAAAAGAAATATGACATAAGTCATATTTCCAAAAAAAATGCTGGTGGCCGGACTTGAACCGGCACGGGATCGCTCCCGAAGGATTTTAAGTCCTTTGCGTCTGCCTATTCCACCACACCAGCATAGCTATTAAATTGATGGGGCCTATAGGGCTCGAACCTATGACCCTCTGCTTGTAAGGCAGATGCTCTCCCAGCTGAGCTAAGACCCCATAATAAAATTAGAGCGACTAGTCGCTTCTAACGACCCGAATGGGGTTCGAACCCATGACCTCCGCCGTGACAGGGCGGCGCTCTAACCAACTGAGCCACCGGGCCATATTAAATTAAATCAAACACTATATTATGCAATAAGTAATGGACCTTCGGGGACTCGAACCCAGGACCGACCGGTTATGAGCCGGTTGCTCTAACCAACTGAGCTAAAGGTCCAAAGAGCCGACAATCGGAATCGAACCGATAACCTGCTGATTACAAATCAGCTGCTCTGCCAATTGAGCCATGTCGGCAAATATTCTATTGCACAAAATGACTCCAACGGGACTCGAACCCGTGTTACCGCCGTGAAAGGGCGATGTCTTAACCACTTGACCATGGAGCCAAAAAGCTCCCCGAGTAGGGCTCGAACCTACAACCCCACGGTTAACAGCCGTGTGCTCTACCATTGAGCTATCGAGGAATAATAAGAAGAAACTATTGCTGTTCCTTCAAAACCACACATTAAACTATCAGATATTTTAACCTGAACCATTTCTGGTCAAGCCCTCGACCTATTAGTATTGGTCAGCTGCAAGCGTTGCCGCTCTTCCACCTCCAACCTATCTACCTTATCGTCTATAAGGGGTCTTACTGCCTAAGCAGGGATATCTCATCTTGAGGGGGGCTTCACGCTTAGATGCCTTCAGCGTTTATCCCGTCCAAACTTGGCTACTCTGCCATGGGCCTGGCGGCCCAACAGATACACCAGAGGTTCGTCCATCCCGGTCCTCTCGTACTAAGGACAGCTC